>Ga0102593_1000039_pt1 | contig 405791 bp, 451 predicted proteins | sample AraplaCol_mMS_r2_2_FD_76862 | JGI IMG/M metagenome (GOLD analysis project Ga0102593, IMG submission 76862) | Arabidopsis root microbial communities from North Carolina, USA - plate scrape MF_Col_mMS_r2 (SPADES assembly) (version 2) | ecosystem: Host-associated > Plants > Roots > Endosphere... | reverse complement strand
GGGTAGGGGGTGTGGGTGTGGGAAAGGAGTGGGGGGGGGGGGGGTGGGGGGGGGGGGGGGGGGGGGGGGGGGGGGGGAGAGGAAGATAATGCAACGAACCGAGTACCAGAGTCGGTCCTCTCTTCTCGAAATGAGGCTCGAATGGCGGCACTTTCTTTCTGAATGACAGCCCGCTCATCGGCAATAGTCTTGGCTGAGCGGACATTTCGAATAAATTGCTTAACTGTTGGAGAATGTCTGCATTAGAGCCTCGTAGCTTCAGGGGAGGAGGGGCGGCGGGCAATAACGTACGGGATGACATGGCGGCCACAACCCCCGGCGGGGTCAAGGGGTGAAGTGGTCAATGAGGGAGTCAAGAAGAAATGATCCGCAAAGGGATCTAAAGAGGATGAGTTGGAGCACGTTAGAGTATCGTGAAGTAATCCAGCGTCCGGTCTGGATTGTGCTTTATTATGGCGGCCCGTGACTTGGGTTGACCTGGCTTCTTGGCAAGGGTGCGCTAGTCCCAGATTGGAATAGGCGGGGATGCTGACTGTAAGATCACGTGTCATCCCTCAATCTGCTTATGTGAGGACATATCTCTGCCTGGCTATTGTGGCGGTAAGGCCAACGTGGCATAGAATGCCATAACATCAGTTTGAAACTACCTTTCTTTCTGTCGTTCTTTCCACTGTCCTTTCTATCATATTAAAACCTTTAGAATGATAGTATAATCAGAAGGCGGTATGTTGAAGCGGTCAGGAGGCTGCTTCAAACTTATGTTCCACCACTGTACTGTTTGGTGACGTAAATTCTGTACTTTAAAGCTTTCTGCGGCGCCACCGAATCTCCGCGTAAACAAAATGTATGGATTTTTGTATGCAGAACCAGGGGGTACCTGGATATCCATGTTTAACAGAAAGGTCACATTGCCAAAAAATCCCATAGCCCTTAGAAATAGTGGACCCCGATCAACCAGCTAAAATGCATATTCAATGCCGAACCAATCCGTATGTAATAATATTTCTATTTCTGTAAGGCTGACCGTTGACGTAGTGGTTCGACCCCGTTTTTTCGGAGTCGGCGGTCTCCCCTCAAAACATTCCGTCACTGAAGTTCCACAGTATAAACATACTCTTGCGACTCCTTTTTCTACGCAATATCATCCGTGGTAGCTTCAGATGTGAAGCTTCCTTTCTGTTCTTCAATTTGATTCCTTCGCCGGAAATGTCCAGCGCCGTCTCTCAACATGATGCTTCCGCAGTGCGCCCTCGCGCCGTTCCCCTCCAGTCCCAGAAGTCGGACGCCAGTCTAAGCACTCCAGTCGACAAGCTGGCCCTAGACAACAGGTAAGTATCTTCACTGCTTCACTGCTCTTCAAAGTAATCCATAGCTCAATGGTTAACACCGGTAATCTCACCGCAGTGGCCGCTCAACCCCCGTCCCTGAAGATGCACCCCCCTCGGTTCAATCGATCTCGACAGCTCGCAAACAAGTGAGGGCCCGTAATCGCCTCTTTTACACAATTGACTATGTTCCACGAGTCTCTCATTTTGATCCTGATAGCGATTATCACAATTTCCGAGGGTTCTTCGTTCTCTTCTGGATTAGTTTGTTTATCATGGTGATGACAACTGTGCTGCGCAATGTCAAAGACACAGGATATCCGCTGCGAGTGCGAGTATGGAGCTTGCTATCTACTAATGTGGTAGAGCTGGGACTGAGTGATCTAGCGATGGTAGTCACATCAAGTCTGGTCCTCCCCCTGCAGAAGCTCTACCGCAAGGGCCCAAAGTGGCTACACTGGTCTCGTGGGGGTATGATGGTTCAATGTATGGCTGAAACTCTCTGGCTTGCTCTATGGATCAAGTGAGTAATTTAATCTCAATCTATCTTGCAGTAATTTGAATTGCCTGCTGACTTGCTCTTATCCTAGCTGGCCGTTCACTCGCTTGTGGACTTGGACCGCTCAAGTCTTTTTCACATTGCATACTTTGACAATCCTTATGAAGCTTCATTCTTATGCGTTCTATAATGGTCATCTCAGCCAGACCGAGAGTCGACTCAATGATCTAGATGAGACAGGGTCCCTCCCACCCAGCTCACCTACCGCTGTTCGCTACCCAGAGCCAGATAGACGCCGTCCATCAATGAAAACACTGCACGATGATGAACACCCTGAGGAGCCACTCGCTCGTTTGCGCGAGGACCTTGCTACCGAATTGACATCTCCCTTGGGTAACATCTCTTACCCTCAGAACCTCACCGCTGGAAATTACGTCGATTTCCTATTTTGTCCGACGCTCTGCTATGAACTTGAGTATCCTCGCCGTGCAGAACGCCGCTGGGCAGAAATCGGATGGAAGGCACTCGCTGTCTTCGGATGTATCTTCTTGTTGACTCTGACCAGCGAAGAATTCATTCTACCCGTTTTAACAGAGGCCCATGTTCAGCTTGAGGCTTTCGAGAGTACCACCGACAAAGCGCTCATTCTAGCTGAAACGATCAGCATGCTTCTTTTTCCGTTTATGATCACATTTTTACTCGTTTTCCTGGTCATATTCGAGTATGTTCTAGGAGCCTTCGCTGAACTGACTCGTTTCGCAGACCGTCATTTTTACTCGGACTGGTGGAACTCCTGTGATTGGTATGTACAATATATTAAATCTATCTTCAACGCTTCTAACCCCGATATCACTACAGGCTCGAATTCTCGCGCGAGTGGAATGTCCCCGTTCATCATTTCCTTTTCCGCCATGTCTACTTCCCCTCCCGAGTCCGTTTCTCTCAACCTATTGCCATGATCATTACATTTCTGGTGAGCTCTGTATTTCACGAATTGGTCATGGGTTGTATCACCAAGAAGCTACGTGGATACGGATTTGGAGCTATGATGCTTCAGCTACCAATTGTTGCTGTCCAGAAGTCTCGATTCTTCAAGGGACGAACTACTCTCAACGTGAGTTTTTTCCACTCAAACAATTTTTCAAAGCATACTAATGATCTTCTAGAATGTTTTCTTCTGGTTCTCAATGATCTCCGGACTGTCTATTGTGAGTTATCCTTCTAAGCTGCATTTTACCTGGTCAAGTCTAATCATGTGTCATTCTAGATGTGTGTTTTCTACGTTTTAGTCTAAACTGAGCGTGGGTTTTTATATCACTGCATTATACAAGTTCTTCGTTGGTTTGATTACACTCCTGGACACCATGGACACTATTGGGTGGACGATATCTTTTGGCTTCTTCAATTACTATTGGAATACCCTTTTTCTTCCTCATTGGTTATTTTCACTTGGTTGTCGCTTTCTGTGAAGGCTCTGTACATAACTGTACTTATCTCTACTCTAGTCATTATTCATACGTTCGTACGTGCCTCGCTAGTGTCTACCTAGTGTATAATTCACCATATTTGGCTCGTGGGCGCGATATCTCGATTATTTTTCTTGTATGTTAGTACGTAGCTCACTGGTGATAAAACTATCATCCCGAAGTCCGGGTCTCGTTGAAATCAATACTGACTGTATACGCGGTTGAAGGAAAATGGATTAACTGACATCGCAATATCATTCATTCTAAACATAACCAATTTCTAAAAGTAGACCCAAGGTAAATGCAAATACAAATTCAAGAATCATAACTCATTAATCAAGGGACGTAAATTCGTAATAGAATGCCCAGTGAATATAAACACCGAGATATCTAACTCATACATCCGAGAACAATAACAATAAACAGCGAGATCAGATGCAAAAAAATACAAAGATCAAGGTGGGTGGAAATATTGGAAGATATCAATAAGAGAATATCATAAGAGTTAAAGAACAAAAGAAAGAGACCTTGCGCCGGTGAAGTGTGTATGTTTGGTATGGTTAAATCATCCGATCCCATCCGATCCCTCCATTGCGCCGATAAGAATATTCATGAGACGAGGCTAACAATAACGAAAAGCAGAACCGTCCCGATGCTTGGGGATAGTATGTTTCCATTCTAACTGAATCCGGCATTTCAGCAGGATAGCAATAAGAAAAGATACAGATACCATCTCCTTTAAAAATTGAGGTAGGAACCCTTTTAGAGAGTTTTCTGAAAAGAAACTTCAAAGCAGGTCATGAAAATATCGACAAGAAGAGAAGAAAATTGGAATTTGGCATTTCATGGTCATGAGTTGTGCAAAGCGGGAATTGAATAAAATAGATTGCACGGGCGTAGGGCTGTCGTTACTGAAATTTGAAAATTAGGCGGCGGTGGATTGCCGTCTGCTTGAGGGAGGGTGGCGTTCAGAGTAGTATGGGGATATTTTCGAAGGGTGGCGCGAGGGAGAGTAGCTGGCATCGCTAGCTTTGACTTCTTTAGTCCAGTTGATATCGCCGCGTCCGATAGGTCGAGTGTATTCAACATCCGTATAAGTCCGGCTGGGGTTTGGCTTCACGGAGCGGATTTCGATGCGGGATGGTTCGGCGAAAGTGCTGGCACGTTTCGGCATCCCGCGGGAGGGGCGATCACGATCACGTTCGCGGTCACGGTCACGGTCACGTTCTCGCTCTCGGCTGCGATCGGGCGATACCATGCGATGTCGGGACTTTGATGGTTCAATGGTGATGGTTTCTGGGTCGATTGTATAGCGAGCAGTCACCTTTGGCGAATGGCCACGTTGAGGCTTTGAGGGCATTTCCGGAGTGCCGGAACTGGAGTAACCGGAGTCATTGTTGCGCAGCTTGGATGACCGTGATGGCGGCACCTGTTCGTGAGCCATTTGTTCGAGGATCGAATCATTCCGACTCGAGCTTTCGCGTTTAGGTCGGGCAAAAGCAGTAGCGGTCGCACTGGTTGCCCGAGTGAAGATTGAAGGCCGCATAGATGATTTCGGGCCGGGACTGGTAGTCGCTGTAGTCATTTTCGGTCTCGAATATTCACCACCACGAGTAGAGTCCAATCGTTCGTAGGAATTGTTGCGAGATGAGGAGCGATCCCTGGTTGAGCGGGAGGACCGAGCCGCGCGCCGTGAAGAGGAGGTTTCTGGTTCCGCGGATTCATATCCACGGCGTCGTGGTGGGGATCGAGATGCCCTTGGTCGAACCTCGCCCTCGTACTTGGAGCGTTGGATATGCTCTTGAGCTCCATACACCTTCCTCTGCCAGCCATCGTATTGATCGGAGTAATCGTAGTCGTACTCATCATCGTCATAGTAGGTTTCACGGCGGCGCGGTGGCGTTCTCGTCGGGCGCGAACGAGACTCCCGAGTTCGTCGAGACGAAGATGGCTCTCTTGTATGAACATAGACGTCAGGGCCACTATCCGATTCACTATCTGAAACCACATTTCTTGGAGAGTAAGAATCGAATTGGTCTTGATATTTGGCCGAGGCATCACGACGACGCTCTCGGTCGATTTTCTTGGCCCGGTCGGCTTGTGTCGCCTTTGTGTATTCGCGTTGGTCCTTAGCCGCGCGATAACTACTTGTTGGAGCGCGAGCCTTTTTCCTGTCGTCGGTTGGTTTCGTCCTGGTGCGACGGCCAAAGTCCTCGTGCTTGCGGCCCATTGGATTTGGTTCGTCTGTAAATCGCATTGCTTCATCGAGGAAGGACTCTAATGGGACACGTTCCTCCACGTAATGACCATTGCGCATCTCCCGTGGTGTTGCAGTGCTACCATTGCCCCGAGGTGAGGCGTAAGAGGACTCATTGCGTCTGTGTTCTCGCAATTCTCGTTTCAATTCAGCGAGTTTGGCCTCTTTATCGAGGTACTTTGCTCGTCCCGAGTCGTAGGCGGACCGGTCCTTTTCATCGGAAAGAATCTCATAAGCTTTCTGCACTCGATGCCATTCCTCTCTGGCGGCTTCTCGTTGTGAATCGTCCTTGATCTTGTCAGGATGCAGACTGAGAGCCAACTTTCTATAGGCACCCCGAATCTTAGTTAGGTCGGTATCCTTGGTGATGCCCAAAGAGGCATAGTGATCTATCTTGACATCGTCGGGCTGTAACATGTTGGGTAGGTAGTGGGTGTTGAAGACGGAGCAACAACGACATCAACGATTAACATCCACGAAAATCAAAACCCTGAACGGGAATTGAGGAGGTGGAAAAGAGGAAGAGAAAGAGGAAGAGGAAGAGAAAGAGAAGAAGAGAGGGAGGGGAATAGAAGGTGACGGTGAATGCGAATGTGAAGGTGAATGGGGAAGAGGGGAAGAGGCGGTGGAGATTGGATTTGTATGGAATGCCAAATATGAAGAGAGGTGACGTTTCGAAGAATCCACTTTCATCGAGAACGATCTCCTTCCAAATACTGGGCTGTACAGTTTTGTTTCTTCGCTTAGAATCTGGAGATAAATTGGATCAGGGGGAGGCAAAAAAGAGATTAGAAATAGAGTCGGGTAGGACAATGCGCAGCAAATCGTAAGAATGCAGAAGAAGAGGCAAAGCTGGTACTGTAGGAGAGAGAGCATGCAATGGAGCAGGCCAGCAAGCCAAGTCAGATTCTCCGGCTGATCTAATGATTTGTCGAAGAATTATAATATTCGAAAGAATAATTATAAAATAGTAATATGGAAATGCAGGATCATCGAATGATTTAGGGGCAAAAGGAGCATTCCCGCCACTGCAAAGAGTGTTCTCGGAGAACGCGGTGACATCAACTTGGACTTCCCTTATATCTTCACATATACATTTCCAATACTATTCTGTTTTATATCAGACTGATTCTTTCCCCCAAGATGATTAACTCCTTCCAGCATGACCATGACCACCACCACCACCACCACTACCCTCCGCTTCACTCAGCGGTAGTTCCATCCTTCTGACTGGCCTTCACCCTTCACAGTCTGAGCGTCTCTTCTGATTTGTCTACTCATCCCCTTCGTCTTCCACCAATAAAGCCTCAAGATGAACCGGTAGCGGGGCGATCAATCAACACGAGTCTCTCCGAATTGAGTGAAGTCCTGACCTAATTAACCTTGGACCATTTCGCCCCTTCATCATTCTTCTTGTTCTGATTCGTGCCTATCCTCTTTTTTCCTCTTCTTTTTGCCCCTGTTTCTATCCCCAATTCGGTAAAAATGCTGTAGAAAGTTCGGGGCTTTGCAGGGCTACTCCAAGGCTTTTGGGTACATCCGATTTACCCTTCTAGAACTGCCGCATAGCGCGGGTTGGTAATTAGTTCGTAATTTTTATTCATTTTTTTATTCCATTTCTTTTTTTTTTTTTTGCCTCTCGTCTTATTCCCATTCTGGTTCACCTTTTCGTCCTCCCAACGTAACCCCCGAGTGGCTCAGCCTTGGGGCGCCCTATTGGATGCCATTCTGCTGCTGCGTACATACAGTACTATGTACAGTACTCATGTATTGTGTATCCTTCCTCGCATGGAATGTTCGGGCTGTTCCATGGGCCTTAAACTGTGGCTGAGTGATCTTGAATTTGATCTTTTCCCATTTAATTACAGTACATAGTGTGAGGATTGTTGGAAAGTCCTGAATTCGCAGATGTGCGACGGTCTAAATTTAGCAAAATCCCACGTAAAGGCAGTCACCGCCATTGCGTCCCCAGGCCAACATTCACGATGATTCATTCTCGGTGAGGAGACTGTTTAGGTACCAACAGGCGCTAGTCAATAGTTAACTTCGATACACATTCTATGTATGTACTACTCCGTACATATTAGGTAGTTAGTTACAAATTAGGTACCTGATCATACTCACTCCAAACGATCGGCTTGATCGTCTGCAGCCATTGCTCATACTGTAGTAGATGTACACTCTGCTATGGCTTGGACGCATCGACGCATCACTTATCGTATTATTTCCCAAATCCTCCTGTCATCTGGGGTGATCGCCTTCTGATCTCTCATCTCGGCAACCCAGCGAGACACAGGAGGACCCAGCAAGACCCAGCAAGACCCATGATCCTAAACGTGTCTCCTGTGCTCATGGACCACTATAGTTAACGACAGTATATCTGTTCCCCACCCGAGATCACATACGCAAAAGTCTCAAGTTTTGGCCTGTCATCTGGACCCATCACTGCGGTCCGCGCGGTCAGAGACTTGCTAATCTACATAAGACAAACTATCATCTCAAAAATTGTGCACAAGGCTAGTATAGCCGTGGAGGAAGTATGCCGTGAGAAGGAATAGGATAGGCCGACAGCCAAAAATCCATCACAATAGCTAGCCACCAAGTAAATCTAGAGTCCCACCGTCTGAAAACACCTCGTGTGCTAGTCTATCCACTAGACGCAGTCCGAAGTACCATACAGCACGATATGGAGTAGGTGGATTATCCATAGGTCAGTCATTTGACGGAGTGTGATGGTAGCTGCAGTAACCCTCTCACCCTCCTCTCCACCGGAACATGCGATTGCACACCACCCTCTACCCATGTAGACTAGTGGATAGTATTGTACACACCTTTCAATCTCAACCACAGTGTACAGTTCACCCGTCCACGGTAAGTCTCATAATCCTCCGATCTTATCACATCTACCGCTCAGGTCGTACAGGCAGAACCGAAAGGTATCGGACTAGATCCTCCAATGTCCAACCTTATCCACCCGGATTTCCCCCGCCGTCGTCTGCAACCCCGCGATGATCCGCGCGAATTATCTAGATTTGGGATTCTCCGATATCGTCGGCACGAGCATAGCCTCGCTCACCCACTTCTACTGTAGGGGCTAGACGCTCGTAAGTACGAAGCAGTAGCTAACTAATCTGAGCTGGTCGTATAGCATACCACAAACCACAGAGCATGTAGACCATCTTGGAACCTGTACCATCCTTTCACATGGCAGCAAATAAAATAAAATAAAATAAGAGGGAAGAGCGGGGAAGGTCGAAACAAACAGGCTGCAAGCTCCCCTGCGTCATCAATCGTATCTCAATTCCAGGTCAAGCTGCCAGCCACTCAAATGCCACCTTGAACTCAAGGATGAATACCAAAAGTCGAGCAGCCACTGGCAAGCCATACACAGTATACTTCACAGGAGATTCAACCGTAACAGGTCTGGCCTGATCGATCAACTATGTACATATATACATACATCCATTCCGCTCAACCTGCCCTGCGTGATTATTTCATACTGTACACAACTGGTACAAACAGAGCACAATATGTAGATGCAAGTCACCAGCAAACAATCAATACATGATCGGCCTTGCATCGTCACATCCAGAGTTAGAGATGGGTGGCAGCATACCGATTTGGTTGGTTCATATCCCTTGTAATCCTTTTCCCCGACCACTAAGCTCCGTCGTACAAGCGCTGAGACCTGACTTGCCTAGACTAGGGTCTGTGTTCTGGAATCGATTTGACTTTGTGCTATTCTCTGCAGATGACTATCTTAGTTTTCTGCATGATATCATTTTCCCTCTGAGAGCGGATGTGTCGAACTTGGAAGATACATAGTATTGTCATTTCTACGAAGTACAGTATATAGAGAATCACTTTTGAGCGGGGTTAGTGAATACTGCGTATAGAGTAAATATGCGGGTTGGTTGTTGTACATTATATGTAGATTCGTAAAGAACAAGGCTATCCCTCCATTTCCACGGGACCTTACGAGGGATTTCCATACAAAGTGATCTATATGTAGTACCCTGGTCACGCATTCTCGGGATATACTCGATGCACAAGTACATACTCCGTACAACCGGAAGATCATCAAGCCCTCAGCAGGGTCACATCATTGAGAACCTTTAGCCAGTCCGACGGACCGACCAACCCTCTTCTGTTCGCGCACGACCTCGGTCGCATTTGAATGATGTAAGCCTTAACGTCTGACAGCATCGTGATAATCCACACTCGACAAATCGTATCCGAATAGCGTATCAAAGCGTCCAACCAACTACCGGACAGAGGCCAAAGCTCCCGGGGATCATGCATGGCGGTGGAAACGTCCTGAGATACTGGATAGATGTATGCAAGCCACAATATGCAGAGGAAAAAGTGAGAACGCATTGAAAAGGGCGCATCGGTAGCCTGGAGTCGCCGTAGACCGATCAGCTTTACCGTCGGTGTATATTATCCGTCTGTACTCCGTAAAGGATGTATACGAAACAGATGAAAAGAGAAAAGAATAAATTCTAAAATTCGAGTCAGATGCACTGTAAATCAATTATGCTGTGACATCTGGCCCGCTCTGCCATACTGGGAGCTCAATGTCCACGACTATCGGTGCATTGAACTGCTTGCCTCCCTGGTGCGGCCAGCTAGAAGCCATAATTGCAGCATTAACGATGCATGTCTCCTTTCTCAGTAATCGTAAAGAGCCGAGGCTGTGAAGCTTCGTGTCTGAATTTGACGGCAACGCCGCGCCTGAATTCGAGCCTTCATTGTCTCGACTTCCTTGATGACTTTGCTCATCAGGTACTGTATCTACAGCTGACTCGGCAATGTCGGGCAATAATGACATCGGTGTAGTAATGGTCTTAGACAGAGGCTGCAGCTCAGGAATCTCACACGAAAAGCCATGGCTATCTAGACAGTCACCCCGTTTATTAGTAAGATCGACCAGATTCAGCTTCTTGCTTGTCCTAGGTGGCAGGGCACCGTGAATGACCTCAGCCTCGTGGCCCGGCTGAATATCCGCATCTCCATCACCATTACACCAACGAACTCGGCTATAACCTCGGCCCTCATGTACATGGCCACATATAGCCAACGGCGGCCTAATTTCGCTGAGTCTTTGTCGAAGTGCGTTGCAGCCGACGAATTTTCCGTCAGGCTTCTGGTCACAGTAAGATTGCGGCGGCGTATGTGTCACGACAATATCTACCTCCGGCGGAATTTGGGCCCAAAGTGCTGCGGCCTCATCATTTTCATATCCAAATGCCCATGAGCCTTTGAACTGGGAATGAGGAGACCCAAACACCGTGAATGCCGTACGAGGGCCATTATCTCGGGTCAAGCGGATTACTGCGGCTTGGTGTCGGAGTAGGACGACTGAGGGTGCAGCTCCCGTAACGATATCCATGCATTTCTGGTGATCTTCCAACCTATTTCCGTGGAATGTGTGACCATTTTTCGAATTGAAATCCGGATCTAGTGAGACGTCGTGGTTCCCTGGGTATATAATTAGTATTGTTAGTTCGTTTCTTTGGTCTGGAACGGCCCATTTTGTTGCGAATTGCCCTGGAATAGGATCAAAGGTAATGTGTCATATATATATCACTGCTATATGTACTAGCAATAGGGTTGGGAAGAATGAAAGTCATCGGGCATCATCGAGGACCAAGAAATCAAACTAACCCGCTACGAGGATCTTGATTTCAAAGTCGGCCTTGGAGATCCAATCCATTGTCCTGCGGAGCTCAGACGTGCTACCAGTGTTAGTCAAATCACCCGCATGAATGAGTACATCACCTGCCGGCAGTTTGAACCCTGCTTCGGCAGGCAGGTAACCATGTGTATCGGAGACGCAAACGAAGCGTGTTTTGCGACGCATTGTTGGGGATCTTAATCTTGGTGTTTGATCTGGATTATCGGGCTCTTGGGCTTGGAGATGCGGATTTGATGATTGCGATTACGGCTATGCGAACGTTCCCGTGCTACTAGGCGGCATTGCAGCTGGTACTAACGAATGGGCGAAGGTGGAACTCAGAAAGTGTTCCAGTCTGGAGGTTTTAGTACTCAAGAGAGTAAGAAAAAAACATATCTGAAGACCTTGGTAGAGATTAGTCATCGGACCCAGTCTTTGATCAACTTGAACAAAGTCATGCACTAAGTCCCCGGATCTCGAGTACCCTAAAGGTTGGAGAAAGTGCATCATGGTACATAATGGGCGTGGGCTTGTGATTGAGTGTCTCTGATAGAGAAGATGATTGACATGATCTGAGATATCTTGATATATTTTGAATATATAGTCAATAGAGACAATCTACATAACTAGTACATAGTAATTTCTCGCTCTCACTCTCCCCACACATACACAGATCTGACTGAGTGCTTTCTAGACCATCCAATGGATTACATTCTTCGCATTGGACTCGCCCAGCCCTAACGGCCTGCCCTAAACTCATCAGGTGGAAGCCACGACCCGCCCACCACACATTCGGAATGTTCTGGCAGAATCACCCAGTTCCGGTGAGGCGGTCAACAAAAACTCCTTCTCATTGGCTTTACTTAGGGCTGCGGCCCTCACGACTAATCCACACACAGTAGGCCCTTTCTGGCTCGCTTAACCCCTTCGCCTCTGCGATCCATCCGACTTCGTTGTGTGCGTTGACTTGACTCCAACGACAACAACCGCCGACAACCATCCAACCCAAAGGACACATCCTTTTCACACGGTGACAGAGCAGGATGTCCACCTTCGAGAACGTGGTACGTTCATGAATCCCGATGCTTTCACAACTTCTCCCGATTCCAATCTTCAAATCTTCAAATCTTCAACCTCGAATCCCGACAATCGCTTCTACTACTAGAGAAAGACAAACCGCTGACTGAATGTCTTTGGAATAGGTCACCATCGACGGCAAGGGGCACCTTCTGGGTCGCCTGGCCAGTACCGTCGCCAAGCAGCTGCTCAACGGCCAGAAGATCGTCGTTGTGCGATGCGAGGCTCTTAACATCTCCGGCGAGTTCTTCCGCGCGAAGCGTACGTTCACACCTTTTCCTATTCGATCTTTTCTTTTCTCTGGCGTCGGCAATATGGTTGAATCTGGGAATATTGGATACAAGAGAAGGGAATCCGGAGATTCGCATAATGAGACCGCCATATGGGAAACCCTACGATGGGTACATTGAAATCATATAATGGAATACTGACCTCGCCCTTCGTTCTACAGTCAAGTACCACGCCTACCTTCGCAAGATGACTCGTTTCAACCCCACCCGTGGTGGTCCCTTCCACTTCCGCGCTCCTTCCCGCATCTTCTACAAGGCTGTCCGCGGCATGATTCCCCACAAGACCGCCCGTGGTGCCGCCGCCATGGAGCGCCTCAAGGTCTTCGAGGGTGTCCCCCCTCCCTACGACAAGAAGAAGCGCGTTGTCGTTCCCCAGGCTCTGCGCGTTCTGCGTCTCCGTCCCGGCCGCAAGTACTGCACTGTCGGCCGTCTCAGCCACGAGGTTGGCTGGAAGTACCAGGACGTCGTCTCCAGGTGCGTATTTCTATCACTCGATTCCAATCGAGTCTCCGACAATGATATCCGACTTGATGCTAACTTTTATTCTCCAGACTTGAGGAGCGTCGGAAGGTTAAGAGCAAGGCTTACTACGAGCGCAAGAAGGCCGCTCGCCGTAACCTTGCTAAGGCGGAGCAGAGTGCAAACGTTGACAGCAAGACCAAGGCCCAGCTTGCTGAGTACGGCTACTAGATACCTGATAAAGTTCGGCCGGTTGTTGTGAAGTGACGAAGGTCTGGGTTGGGATCGCGGACGGTTTTGTTTCAGCGAATTGAACGGCAAGCCGATCGACCTTTTTCCATGGCCCCCGGTGATCTCTTTTCCTTTTCCTTGGCCGCTTCATGAATACCATGACCTCGCCGGTTGTGACGGACATGGGTGGCCGAGGGCGGCGGAGATTCTGGGTGGCTTCGGAATTTTTTCACAAAAAGCAGAAAAAACGGAGTCGCGGGATGAAAGGTTGTTCAAAATAGCTGGCTGTTTGTCTCGCGCCGTGGCGGTTTAATCCAAAACAATTTTCAAGAGTTCAACATGATCTTATGATGATGCAGTCAATCCTTTTTTGACTAGTATTCCTTTTTCCAGTATACGAATCTTACTTAGACTTTTCGATGGATCAAGTATGCAACTCCCTCACTTCACGTCAACATTTCGAATTATCCAAAAGCAACTGTAATTATCTCCAGATCGTCAATAGACTACCATTCTAGAATTTACATGTCATTGTCCATCCAACCACGATACCATGTGTCCAACCACATAAGCCTTCACTCAACAATCAATTATGGCGATTCTCGATGTACAAAATATTTTTTACATATACACAATTGCTATGAATTATAGTCCTTCGTCTAACTGAGAAAACTGATTCCATCTGTCCGGAGTTCCTTGCGGGTATGTGCGGTCTGTCGAAGTTAGTTCCGGGCCACGCCCGTGATCAGCCCGCCATAGCCTAGGTTAAACGCTTAACTTCATCATTTCCCCGCATTTCTCCAACACCCCCAATCATCCTCAAGATATTAGCTCCCTCCTTTTGCACCCGCAGGGATCTCTCTTCTACCAACTCATACCTCTGCATGTTATTCATGCATCTGCAATTCATGCAACTGGTGTAATCTTTTGTCCTTATTGAATACAACATCGCCGATCACCCCCATACCATGTCCGGCGTCAAGTCTCGGCTGTCGAGTTTACTCGGCCATTTCTCGACGCCTGCGCCCTACGAGCACCGATTTAACCATCATACCTTGTCTCCAACCTTCTTCCTACCCCGTGCAGCTGCCATTGAGCCAGAGGTACGCATTAAAATGTCTCAATTGCGTGCCAACAACACTTTCTAATGAAGCGGGGACGATCTGCCTTGCAGGCGGAAGCAGTTTACCACATCACCGCCAACAACAAAGTTCTTCGTAGATCCTACAGTGAGCTTGCGGATCGAGCTCGTGGATTAGCTTTTTACTTGAAGAAACATGGTTTGAAACGCGTTGGCATCTTGTGCCCGAATACCCCAGCATTCTTAGAGTCCATCTTCGGTATTGCTGCTGCAGGGGCGATCAATGTTGGTAAGACTTCTCATTGGAAGGGAGATCACTACCACTATTTACCTTACGAACTCCGATCTCTGATATCTCTCAAATATAGCCGTGAATTATCGTCTCAAAAAGGATGATATCGCCTATATCTTTGACCATGGCGACGTTGATGTCATCATTGTGGACCAGGAATTCGAGCCCCTGCTAGAAGAATATCGCTCAGATCACCCTAACACTCCGATCATCGTAGATACGGATACTGATGTTACAGAGGGCCAGCTCATGGGTCCATTTGACGATGCTGTACTTGAGGGGTTGAAGTATGATCAGGAATCGGGTGCACTGGGCTGGGAGAAGCTTGAAAGTCAGGCTGCTGATGAAGAGTCGATTATTGCACTTGCATACACCAGTGGCACTACTGCGCGTCCGAAGGGAGTCGAATATACTCATCGAGGCTGCTATCTTGCTGCCTTGGGTAATGTGATCGAGTCGGGGTTGAATTACCACCGGGGACGTGCTGGATATCTATGGACTCTGCCGATGTTCCATGCTATGGGTCTGTGACCATTCTTCTTCTCTATCCCTCCTTTTTTGAGTTCGAGGATTAGCCGTACTAACCTATTAATAGGCTGGACATTCCCTTGGGCAGTAACCGCCGTTCGTGGTACTCATTACTGCCTACGCAAGATTGATTATCCTCAGATTTGGAAGATGCTCAAGGAGGAGCATATTACGCATTTCAACGCTGCCCCAACCGTCAACACTCTCCTGTGCAATGCGAAGGAGGCCGAAAAACTGCCCGAGCCTGTCCGTGTCACAGTGGCAGCCAGCCCACCAACCGCACACCTCTTCGAGCAAATGACAGATTTGAATCTTCACCCGGTTCATGTCTACGGTATGACCGAGACTTATGGACCTATCACAAAAGGATACTATCTCCCTCAATGGGACCAGATTCCCCTGAAAGAAAAGTATCAAAATATGGCTCGGCAAGGCCATGGCTTCGTCACTAGTCTTCCAGTACGCGTGATTAAGACTGAGGTCCCAGAGGGAACCGTCACGGACGTGGCAAAGAATGGCCAGGAAATTGGCGAAATCGTTTTCATCGGCAACATCTGTGCTCGGGGTTACTTCAAAGATCCTGATGCAACTCGAAAGCTCTTTGCAGGCGGCGTTCTGCACTCGGGAGACTTGGCTGTCTGGCATCCAGATGGAGCGATCCAGATTCTCGATCGTGCGAAGGATATCATTATCAGTGGTAAGTCTCTTAGTGAACTTTTTGAATGGATCCGAAATTTTGGGGTTTTTTCGGGATCATTTGCTGATAAATCATGGTTGTAGGTGGCGAAAATATATCCTCCGTAGCGTTGGAATCGATGTTGGCCACACACCCAGATATCCTAGAGGCAGGCGTGGTTTCTGTCCCCGATAGCCATTGGGGCGAACGACCCAAAGCATTTATCACTGTGAAAGAAAATAAACAGCTTGAAGGGCAGGATGTTATCAACTGGGCTCGAAATGTGAGTGGGATCAGCAAGTTCATGATCCCACGTGAGGTTGAGGTTGTTCCTGAATTGCCCAAGACCAGCACAGGCAAGATTCGAAAGAACGTACTGCGGGAATGGGTGAAAGAGCCGAATCGCAGTGTTGGAAATTAGAATATCAGAGCTCAAGTAGATTTTAGTGAAGTATAGATTCACATTCCTGGTACAACCTGGGTTGGAGCATCCTAGAGCAGGTTTTTGACTAAGTATTCACAGGCTTCAAGAATGGTCTTCTGCAAAGATCTAATATGAAGTACATATACTTACTATACTATTGGTCTATCTATATAGTAAATATCAAGTTGTTGTACTAACTAAGTAGTATACTTACTATTACTAATGGTAGTTGTATAGTACAATGGCGGGGTGTACTTCTCGTGGGGCTCTCAGCAGACTAGCCTCAGCACACACGGGACCTCATCAGTAGGAATAAAGAGAATGAATAAATAATTAGTACATAATTCATTTATATTATTCTTCTTGAATTCCATTTACTTATCACTTTGTATTTTATTGTATGTGTACTCTATACTTAAATAATACATACAGGATATCAACCGAGCCCCATCGCATCACGTTCATAAGCAACGTCCCCTTGGCCTTCTGCGCCTCATCCACCCCCTCCATTGCCGCCTTGATCCCTTCAACGCACATTCGCCCTGCATTCAAACACCCCTTCGGTCCGCCCAGGGGTCTTGCGGTCTGCAGCGAATGCAAATGCAAATGCAATCCGATCTCATCAAACCTTGACATCCCCGATCGCCAAACACAACTCGTCATCGTCATCGCCTTCGCTACCCGTGAGGGTTAAGCGCTCAGCTCACGTCGCCCTCCGCTCATCACATCCACCCTCTAAGAAACGCAGTATATTCGACCCTCTTGGACAAAAGACAAGACAAATCTTGGAAGCATCGACTTGCGACTATTCTCTCTTGTCTGTTTCGACATCTCGCACGCTAGTGATCACCGTCTCTTCTTGGATCGGATACCTCCAATTTACACCCATCATCCGCCGAGTCCAGATTCACCCGCGCCTACCCCAACGTCCAGCGGCCCAATCTCCTCCTGAATCGCCCATGCTGATATAATTCGTTGGGGGTGATGAGACTTCAGCCTTGTGAAGACCCGAAACGAAAGTCAGATTGGCCAACCGTTGATTCCTCTCTGCCGGCTGCCAAAATGCCTCGACCTCGTCCCTCTGCTCGCCAATCGAGCGAAGCTCCCTCCGAAACCTCCTCCTCTACATCCCCGGAACGTGCTGCCGACGATGACACCGATTTCTTCATGGCCCAGGCCAACGATTCTCAATCCTCGATTGGCGTCGCCACCTTCCGTGAATCCCACGTGCAGAGCTCTCGATCTGTGCCGCTGCCACCGATCGGTCGCCTTCCACCAGAGATCCTAATCGCGATCTTCTCAAAACTAGCCCTGCCGAAGGATATGCTGTCTTGTATGCAGGTGTGTCGTAACTGGGCGGCCAACTGCGTTGGGATACTTTGGCATCGACCATCCTGCAATAACTGGGATAACCTGAAGAGCGTGGCCTCTTCTGTCGGTGAACCGAACAGTCTCTTTGCCTACGCAGATTTAATCAAGCGGCTTAATTTGTCTGCTTTGACTGCAGATGTCAGTGACGGCACGGTTGTCCCTTTCGCTCAGTGTAAACGTATTGAGCGCTTGACGTTGACAAACTGCTCAAAACTCACTGATAAGGGCGTTTCGGATTTGATAGATGGGAATCGACATTTGCAAGCCTTGGATGTCTCTGACTTGCAATATCTCACCGATCACACTTTATATGCAGTCTCAAGGAACTGTCCACGCTTACAGGGTCTCAACATTACTGGATGCGCAAAGGTCACGGACGACTCATTACTTGTCGTTTCACAGAACTGCCGCCAAATAAAAAGAGTATGTGACTTTTCGTATCTAATTCGTCTTGATCTTTTTCACCGTTTTTAAACTTTACTAACCCGTTCTGTAGTTAAAACTTAATGGTGTCGTACACGTCACAGATCGGTCGATCATGTCCTTCGCGGAAAATTGCCCAGCTATCCTGGAGATTGACCTGCATGACTGCAAGATTGTGACCGGTCCATCCGTGACGGCTTTAATCACTACATTAAGACATCTCCGAGAGTTACGTCTCGCGCACTGCATTGAGATCAACGACTCTGCTTTTATGAACCTGCCGGAGCACATGACCTTTGACAGTCTGCGAATTCTTGACCTCACAGCGTGCGAGAATGTCAAAGATGATGCGGTTGAGCGTATTGTGAATGCCGCTCCTCGTCTTCGAAACCTCGTCCTAGCCAAATGTCGTTTTATCACAGATCGTGCCGTTATCGCGATCTGCAAACTGGGCAAGAATCTCCATTATGTCCATTTAGGCCACTGCTCCAATATCACAGATTCGGCCGTCATTCAACTAATCAAGTCCTGCAACCGAATCAGATACATCGACTTAGCCTGCTGCAATCGGTTGACCGATTTCAGTGTGCAGCAACTGGCTACCCTCCCCAAGCTCCGCCGTATTGGTTTGGTTAAATGCCAGGCCATCACTAATCAGAGTATCCTGGGGTTGGCAGATCCTCCAAGAGGTAGTCATCCAACAGTGAGCAACTTGGAGCGTGTACATCTAAGTTACTGTGTCTCGTTGGACATGGTGGTGAGTTTTTACAAACCCCACACTCTATACACTGAAGGTTCATTTCTAACTTGATATAGGGAATCCGCCCTCTGATCAACAAATGCCCACGTTTGACCCATCTAAGTCTGACTGGTGTGCAAGCCTTCTTAAAACCAGAGCTTACGGCATTCTGTCGGGAAGCACCGCCAGAATTCACTCAGCAACAAAGAGACGTCTTCTGCGTCTTCAGTGGCGATGGCGTAACTCGGCTTCGTGACTATCTGAACCAAAAACCACAGCAATTCCAAGAAGAGGCCACCATGTACGATGACGACGAAGAACTGGACGAAGATGAGGGCCAGGTGACTGGTTTGATGCATGCGACAGGCATCAGTGACGACGACTACATCAACGTGCCTGCTCATGACTGATACGATACCCAACATTTCCCAATTCCTTCATCCCATAGTTCATATCTTCCAGTCTCTCATGGGTTCATTTTAGCCCTTTCTATCCTTTTATCTTCATAGGCGATAAAGGCGGTCCACATCTTTTTTTTTTCCTTTTCCTTTATTTTTTTTCTCATTTCTTTTGCATCCCTTGCTTTCATGGTCCTCCTTCAACCTTACCTTCGGTGAACCCGAAATCAAGATCAAAGCATATCCCTTGTCATATTTCTACCCATATGAGCGAAGATTTAACCCCCCCCCCTTCTACCCTTCTTGGTCTGTCTTATCTTGGGTGATGCATTGCGCGCGAGCGATGGACTTTCAATCTGCTCTGTATGTGGAATACTATGGTATTTACATTTGTACTCCTCAGCTGTATCTGTAACATTGTGCAGTATAATCAAGCTCTATAGGGAAAGGGAGTGGTGCATGTCTCAACTACGAAACAAGATGGGGTTTTCCTTAGGGTTACATTGCAAGTCGTGTACATAAAAACTGTTCTCACTGGGGGAGTCTACAATTGCGTACTGGCAGGGAGGATTTGAATTGCGTATATTAGTATGATATAATTATTGCAATAGAGTATTTAAGTTTATTTAAAAGCGATCATAAAATCTTCTATTGTAAATTAATTCTTAGATCTTTTTTATTATCGCCTCATATGCATGTCGTGCTTTTGTACGACATTACCGTAATGACCGTATCTCCGAAGCTCTCCCCGCATTCTTGAAGCAACCTCAAACTTCTTCCGCACCATATCCTCTTCTCCAAACTCATCCACGGCGATGGCTCTCTCCAAGGCCAGAAACCCTCTGGCCTTTACGCCGTGGCCTGTCACCATCATCACGACATTGGTGTACCTGGCCCTGCTCATCCCTATCTTGATCATCAGCACCACCGTTCCAACCGCACCGCAGTCCAGTCCCAAGGGCCTTGACCTCCCGGGGGCATGGAGAGATCTACAAACTCTGACTGAAGGCTTTCACCCTTATAACTCGCACCGAAATGATGAGGTGCGCGCGTGGCTTCTGGAGCGTATCGACGCGATTACCAAGGCGACACCACCCGCGACAGAGTACCAGACTTACGCTGAAGATAAGCCTGACGTCTTTATCTTCGACGACCTCACGTCAAACTTAACTTCACAAGACGGCCGTACCGGGGTATATTTTGAAGGCACGAATATACTCGTCTATATTCGCGGCTGGGAAGATAAGAAAGATAACTGGTGGGAAGTTCCTGGGAAATCTCCCGCTGGCAAGGGAGGCGTACTGGTAAACGCGCATTATGACAGCGTCTCAACCGGCTATGGCGCCACAGATGACGGCGTAGGTGTCGTGACTTGTTTGCAGCTGATCAAGTATTTCACCACACCTGGCCATGCGCCGCGTCGCGGGCTAGTGGTCATGTTCAACAATGGCGAGGAGGATTATCTAAACGGTGCCCGCGCGTATAGTCAACACCCCATGTCAAAATTTGCTCATACCTTCTTGAACCTGGAAGGTGCTGGGGCTGGGGGTCGAGCGACTTTATTCCGGAGCACGGATACGGAAGTTACGCGGGCGTACGCGAAATCGAAATTTCCATTTGGCTCGGTACTTAGTGCCAATGGGTTTGAGAGTGGACTCATCAGCAGTCAGACGGATTATGTTGTTTTGGATGGTATTTTGGGTCTGCGTGGTCTTGATCTTGCTTTCTTTGAACCTCGTGCGAGATATCATACTGATCAAGATGATTCGAGACATACTAGTCCAGACTCGGTTTGGCATATGCTGTCTGCGTCAGTTGCGACTGTCAACGACCTTGTTTCTGACTCAAGTGATCAGTTTGATGGGCATATTCGCGATGATGGTAAGGTGCCTAGTGGTACTGGTACACGAGCTGTCTGGTTTGATCTTTTCGGGAGTGCATTTGCGGTCTTTCAATTACACACGCTCTTCGCTTTGTCGGTGACTCTTTTGATCATTGCGCCTTTGACCCTCCTTGTGACCAGTATAGCACTATCTCAGGCAGACAAGATGTATTTGTTCCGTTCTTCGGCATCGTTTGATTTCAGTGACGAGAAGTTTGCGCTTCGAGGCTTGCGTGGGTTCTTCCGTTTCCCCTTTTTGATCGGCGTTCCCACAGCTGTGACTGTTTTGCTTGCCTATATGGTGGTTAAAGTGAACCCTTTTATCGCGCACAGCAGCAGCTATGCTGTATGGAGCATGATGATTTCCGCATGGGTGTTCTTAGCCTGGTTTGTGTCCCGCGTGGCCGACTTTGCCCGTCCATCGGCATTCCATCGCATCTACACCTGGACCTGGTTGTTCGTTATCACCTGGGCTCTGTTGGTTGTTGCCACTGTCTATGAGAATGAGCAAGGGTTGGCCGGAGGCTATTTCATGTTCTTCTACTTTGCAGGCACATTTTTGGCGACATGGATCTCATACCTGGAGCTTTTTGCCCTTCCGACCAAGACGGAATATATCAGCCAATTTGCTCGGGGCTCACGACGACCCAGCAGCCTTGGTAGCCGACTCGGATTACCATCGGGTGAAGAAACACGCCAAGACGACGAGAACGCTGAGGAGGAAGTGACTGAATCAACTTCTCTTCTCCGTAACAATCGCCAGAGGACCACATTCGCCAACTACGTCAATGTCTCCAATGACTCCCCTGATCAGGAGGCGAATAATGAGGAAGAAACAGATCCAAACGTATATGGAAACGAACAGTCGTGGAGCTCATCTATGCCCAGCTGGACTTGGATTTTGCAACTTATTCTTACTGTTCCAATTATCCTCACGCTCGTCGCTCCATTGGGTCTTCTTCTTACTAGTGCCCTCCATCAAACCGGCCAGGATGGCAGCTCACAGTCGATCGTATATCTATCTATCGCTATTTTGACGGCGATCTTATTCGCTCCTATGCTTCCATACATTCATCGATATACCTATCACATTCCGGTATTTCTCTCTCTCGTCCTTCTTGGAACGATTCTTTACAACATTTTCGCGTTCCCCTTTTCCGACTCGAACCGTGTGAAGATGTTCTTCCATCAGCAGGTCGACCTAGACAATGGTAACTCAACAACCTACCTTACTGGCATGGCACCGTACGTGGAAGATGTTGTTCGCGGGCTGCCCAGTTCCTATGGCCAAACAGAATGTTCGAAGTTTGCCGACCGCGTACAATGCTCCTGGAATGGTCCGGAGCCGCACGTCGTCCCAGCGGAAGATTCCACCTTCTCCAGCCCATCATCAGACTGGGTTTCATTCAGTGTCTCAAGAGTTGATTCTGAAGTTCCATCGGCCCACTTCGATATCGCAGGCCAGAATACTCGCTCTTGTCGCATTACAATGGACCGCCACTCTATCAAAAACTTTAGCGTTCTAGGCGGTTCTGCTCCAGATAAACGATTCCTTAACCCGGCCCGCGAGGGACTGAGTGAAGTCCGTCTCTGGAGTCGTACGTGGGATGCCAAATGGAGTGTTAAGGTTGAATTTTCTGAGAACGGTATCTCGTTCGAGGAAGATGAAGATCCGATTTCGCTCATCAAGGGTCGTGTCTCTTGTATCTGGAGTGATGACAATTCCCCTGGTGTTATCCCAGCTCTGGATGAAGTGAGACAATATGCACCTTCCTGGGTCGCTGTAACAAAGCTGAAGGATGGATTAGTGGAAGGATTCCGTGAATTTGAAATTCCGGTAGAACGAAACGCGTTCTTTTGAGGGTTGGCGATATTTTAGTGGCACTTTGTTTTTATTTTCATTCTGTTGTTTTAGGGACTGTTGAGGGATGTATAGTTATCTCGGGCTACCTTTCATACCTTCTAGGAACAGATAATTCAAGCATCTGTATGACATGCTGTATAAGTATCTCAAGACTGTCCATTTCTCAATAATTCTCGTAGTGTTGAAAAGTAATATTCAAATTGGCATTGAATCCTCATCTTACGTGCAATTTCCTCGTGGGATCTTGTGGAGGGAAGAAGGTCATCTAAGTTTGATGGAAGAAAGACTTCCAAACTTCTTTCACATTTTCCTGTACCTTCACTTTTACATTACCCTCTCTTCTTACAAGACTCACAATCCAACGAACTTTCCATTATTTGATATCCTACTTGCTAATAAACTCAGCTTTCAAACATACGTTCGAATGAATTCTATGGCTCAAGTACCACACCTCTTATCACCTAGGACCAGCCATTTAGGGCGATATAGTGTCTCATCTGGATCAAACCCACCTATATCAACTCATGATCGTGGAAACAACGGCAACCGTGCAAATCGCCGACGTGACAATCATGGACGTCGCAGACGTCGTGTACGTCAAGAAACGCAGGCAAATAGTGAAAATCATGGGGATTTTGGAAACCGTCGAAATCGCAGGCGTCTTGTACGTTGTGAAATTCGTGAACAATCTGGTCCTGAGAGTCTGGTTCGGCCTCGACCCTGCTTTGGTGATAGAAACGAACTAGATCGATCTATTTATCCAGATCATTGGAGTCCAGGACGCTCGCCGAGACAATACAGGATTTCTAGAGGTGCTGAAGGCTATGTAAGTCAGATAGGCAAGATTCCGACATAACATTTAGTTTGATTGACAACGATTATCTTCTCTCGCCCGCAGGACAATTATAGCAACGATCGAGCGAATGATCCACGTCACAACATTAGAATCGAACCTAATGACGTTCCACATCGGAATCTTCCACGGTTTGAAGGAAATAGCCTGGATTTGGATTCACGATCTCGGGCTAACAGATCTCTTGAAATGTTTTTTGCTCATCTTATTTGGGAAAGTGTTGCATCGGCAAGACACCCACAGTATTCTTCTTATGTAGGGGAAGTTCTTTTGGATGAGGATACGGTTGCTGGTATCACGACCAGATTGGTCAATAGCTGGGTAGGCATTATTGCGAGCACGATTCTTGTGGTTATAGATGGTAGAAGGGATGAATAGGGCTATCAATTAGTTTCCTTTATGGTTGACTGTCGAAGACGATCGTGATATGTTCTCGTTTGAGACTCAGCTTGACTTCTTTTCAGTTATTGAATATTAATTTCATAGTCCCTGGACTTTTTAAAAGGAATCAAAATTGTACCTTGGAATTTATTGGTTTATTTCTTCTTCGAATATGACTGTGGTCTCTCTTTGTGCTTGGACTACATAGGCAGTAGATATCACTACAGCTGGTAGGGCCAGTGGGATGCCTACGATGATGCACCGGGAGAGTTCTAGGATTTCTATTGCCACACAAAAAGTGAAACCCCAATTGACGAGTTGAACAAGAGGGTAAAAAGAAGGAAGCAAAAAATGGATAGAAAAAAAAACCTGCCCCCATCCAGGATCGAACTGGAGACCTCAGGATTGCAATTCTGTTACCAGAATCGTCATATGACAAGATATGAGACCTGCGTCATAGCCAACTAGACCATAGAGGCTCGGTTAAGATGCCCTAGCCAGATTCTTGCTTTCTGAAGCCATGTGATTTGGTGTGGGCTATTATCACGTGATATGCTGAGCCCTCATACCTGAACAGATCGTTTGTATGAGTGATAGAGATAATGGTCTTTTTAAACAAGTTTGGGCTATATAATATGGGAGCTTAATCATAAATATGCAGTTGAACAGATTTCGCGCTGAATTGGGGTGGTCGGATGTGGCAATCAAAATCGAACCTTCTCCCAAGGTTAATTCCGAGTCTTAAGAAAGCATCCGAAATTATATCTGAAATTATATCTGTAGAATCAGCACGATCAGACAAAGACTAGTTACCATTTCGGGTAAATATCTATTACTAGGTTGATTATATAGGTTGGTCTAGCCTAGCCAAGCCAAAAGCCTTTTCAACAAAGTTCCCGTTCTGCAGGAGTTTGGATTGCACTCGTTTGCAGTTCAACCACCCTGTCAGGCAGAGCCCGATCATGATATATTCTGTTGAGGTAATTCTGGATTCTTTGAAGACCATATGTTGGTCCTAATTCTAGGGCTGATGCATAGCCCCCCGCAAATTCAAACATTGCCACACGCCGCCATTTCGACCATGTCACCCGCTTGTGATGCTGGAATGTCACCTTAGAGAGATCGACAACATTTTCAAGGGTAATTTCTTGCTCCTCGTAGTGATTTATTTGTTAAGCGGCTTCTTGGGATACCTCGCCGACAGAACTTTCAATGCCCAGGGTGTGACCTTCGAAGACCTTTACGTACATGGGTGTGCCCACAAGTCACAGGTGTGACTACGATCTATACATATAATCGATAAATGGCAATTCTTTTTTCTTCTGGAATCCATTTCTTCTTTTGACTCCTTGTTAGGAGTCCAGGCCGAGTCTTGATGTTCGCATGAGACACATTGATGCTGGACAACTTAAAAGCATAACACCGCCAGCAACTCCATTAGTGATATAAATGCCTCGAGGTGGGTACTTGCCAGTTCTGAGGCAGAATGTATAATATACAAAGTCTCGGGATATCGATCATGAAATCACGGCACAGAAAGAGCTCCTAGCCAGAGAGCAAAGCGATTGATAGAACACGCCACGGTTCTTTGCCGGATGAATCTTCCAACTAGACATTTTGTCATGGATTTTTCAAGAGTGCCATTGGTAGACGCTGATCTGTTTGACATGTTATGTATATTGAGAGTGGTCCCATCTATGTACTCTACCCTTTGTCGGAAACAAGAGTGCGGCTCACAACTAGAAACTTGACTGTAGTGAATTCGTTGGCGAAATATGATGGCGAGGGTCTACACTGATTTCGCCATAGGCCGCAGTAATTGAGATTAAATAAGAATTTGGGCTCAGTCCCAAAGTTTGAAGAATTCTTGAGGGGTAATCCTACGTTGTGATGGACCCATGGCGGACTTCCAAGTATGTGCCGACGGTGGGTGATTCAGATTCATATAGCATAAGTTTGCGCCACATATCATACCGCGCCTCTATGGTCTAGTTGGCTATGACGCAGGTCTCATATCTTGTCATATGACGATTCTGGTAACAGAATTGCAATCCTGAGGTCTCCAGTTCGATCCTGGATGGGGGCAGGTTTTTTGCCGTTTTTTTTTGTCTATTGCAGACTTCAACACGGTTTCTTTGTATCCTACGTTTTTTTTTGGGAAGAAAAGAAAAATTTAGATGCTTCCATTTAACGATGAATATTTTTTTGATGCCAATTTATAGCAGCTAATTTTTAGACCTCAAGTTGCCGCGCGGTCAGCTACGACAGCCTTCAGTCTGTGGCTTGAATACTGACTTGATAGTCCACGGGTGCAGTCCATCTCGAGGTTTAGTAGATAAATATATTTCTAGTGCATTCATATGTACTAGTAGCATTCTAGCCATGCAGCCCTGGAGCCATAGTCAACTTTAGATTATGGATGTGAATGGAGGTCCAGTTTTGTCTCGAACATGCCATTGTAGCGTGGTAATATATTCTCGTCAAAGAACACTTGAATTTGATGCTGATGATTGAAGAATACAAATCATGGACCGACCAACGAGAATACTATATAGAGAAGGATAAGATGGTATCGCGTTCATCTTTGCATACTAGCATTTGGAATTTTAAGATATAAAATACTTGCTAGTAATGTAATAGTTCTAGGTAGACCCGTGGATAGAAACCACAAAGTAGAACCTTCGGCAAACCGATACAAAGTCAAAAGTCCAATACGATAATCAAGAAAACTTTGTCAGACTTTGTCAGTTCGCCACTCATGCAGCTTTGGGGAATACAAGGCAACCCGGGCATAGTAATACCCAGAAAAGAGATAATTCGAAAACAATCAGGTTGATTCTAGAGGCATCCCCCAGTACATTTCGACAACGTAATTTGCAGGGCTGACTCCGCGGCAAAAAAAAAAGGGCGGGCCTCTCCGCCTTGTCAGCCTACTTGGTAAGCCGCAGAACAAGATGACTTCGCTCATCTCTTCGATCCCGTTCTTTTTTAGAGATCCATGACTATCCTGCCCTCTCCTCTCCCTCAGTCCACCTTGGGCGAGAAGTGCGCTACCTACCTCGATCAAGTCACCGACAATATCCCCGAGTTCATCAATTCACTACGCCCCCGACTGGATCCGTATCTGTCATACCTGTCGCCCACACCCTATCGTTCCGTCGCGCAGGCGCTTCCATTCGACGCCGACGAAAAAACTACTGCAATCTGTGCAGCAATCCTTGTCTGCTTGCTCTCAATTATCGCAATGAGCTGGGGCAACCCCCTTTCTGGCTTCTGGCGCCGTTCGCCAAATTATGCTTCCGCCCCGCAGGTCAACGACGAGGACTTCAGCTATATCACACCGGATTATATTGTCGATCCACCAGGCTCTGCCCCTCAGCGCGGTGGTCATTATGCTGCGAATGCAGCAGACAACGAGCCGGATATTATTCGGTTGAGACACCGTGGCACCATCTACCCTCTACACTTCCCCGCATTCGCTATCGACGATGGCCTGCTGAATGTTGCCGCACTCCGACAGGAGGCCGCGGCCAAGGTGGGCGCCAGCGACCCCAACCGCGTCCGACTGCTATATAAAGGAAACCTTCTGAAGGATGACTCGCAACCATGCAAGGCGGAAGGCCTTAAGCAGCACTCCGAGGTTCTGTGTGTCGTGTCGGAGGTCGATGCCAACACCCCAAGCGATGTATCTGACCGTGAAAGCGGCCATGTAAGTGTCGATGGCACGGGTCGTCCCGGCTCGTCGTCATCTCGCGTGGGTGGGGACGACGATGGCGATGAGGGATCAACCTCCAAGTCGCGCAAAAAGACCAAGAAGAAGAGTAGGAAGGGCAAGGGTGGTAAGAAACCCGCTGAGAGCAACCCGCCTCGCGAGGATTTCCTGGGTACACCCTCATCGACTCCATCGCGTCCCGCTTCTTCGGGTCCATCTTATATGCCGCCCCCTGCACCTAACATGAAGGGATTGGGGGCACTGGAGCAAGTCTCAGCTCTGGTTGGATACCTCCAGCAAGAGATTGTCCCTCTCTGTGATGAATACGTAGCGAACCCACCCACCGACCCAAAGAAGCGAGAGTTTGAGCATAAGAAGCTCAGCGAGACGATTCTGGCCCAGGTGCTGCTTAAGGCAGACGGAATTGAACCGGATGGCGATGCAACAATTCGCAATGCGCGCAAGGCTCTGATCAAAGAAGCGCAGGCGAATTTGGACCGGCTGGACCAGGTCGAGAAATAGAAAAAAAAAAGTCCACAAGTTCCCGAAATGGACTGGATGAAATCTTCTTTGTATAGCTTTTCTTCTTTTGCTTTTCGCCTCTTCTTCTCTCTTTTTCTTTCTCTCCCTCTCTCTCTCTCTCTCTCTTCCCTCCTAGCATATTTGTTCCATACTGCGGGGAAAGAAAGTGTCTTACACATAGAATAGTTTATTTGCATACGGGACACGGAATATGTGATCTATGGACCTGTCAAAAGGCGAAGGGTAGGGCATTGCATTGATCGAATCGGCGTTTCTGAGGAGTCAACCGCTCAGGCCTCGGCTTTTATTTTTTCGATGCCTTTCATTCTGTATCAAGATTTCGTAGATATCCAACATTAGTCTGTATAAGAAATGGGAATGTGTTTCTTTGAAGACCATTTTAGAAATATTTACTATGTAGAAATAAGACAACGTTGGGTAAAAAAAGGGCTAGACCGTCCAATCTTTTTTGCAGGGATCAGCAATGGTTCAGGGGGGAATTTTGATAGTCAGACCAGCCCATCAATGAGAACTTAATATTCTCTACTCCGTACAAAAATACATAAAAAATAAATAAAAAAAAGTACTAAGTTCCTGCAAGACGGCAGAATCTCATTAACTCAGCCGTCAATAGTTAATTGTAGTCAATAGTCAATAGTATAACTCTGGTGTAGAGATGCAAGTGACTCTTGATGGAAAATAAAAAATGGGGGCAGCTATTCTTCCTTCGTTTTAGTTCGAACTTCTCCCTTTTGTTCTTCTTTCCCCCCCTCAAATCCCCCCCCAATTTGCACTCCTGTTGGTCTTGCTGGGTAAAAGAGTGTGAGTGCTTTGGGTATTTTCAGGGCCTTCTATTATTTGTATAATCTCATTGCCCTTCGGTCCTCTACCTTTCTAGATTTTCGATTGGACTGGTGGAACCACACGATCTTCTTTCTCTTTCAACCCCAGTCCCCTCCACTTCTCAACCCCCCCCCCCTCGTGGTTCAACCTTGCGTGCAACCAAATTACTACTTCTGCGCTTCGACTCAGCCTAGACCAAGTCACTCGTGATACCGCCAAATCATACTGGATCGACCAAGATATTCACTGGATTAATCTGTTTCCACGGAACCACCCACGCGCCGGTCCTTTAAGGCTTCTCTCATCCGTGGCTCGCGACGAACTCCAATTTACCACTTCACCCAATCCTCGTCACTGAAAGAAAAAACTTTCCCCTGTTGCGTCTCCCCTCTTCCAAAAAATTTTTTTCTCCCCCCCCCCCCTGCAGGACCTGGATATTTACAATTTGCTTCTTTGGGCCAACTCTCCACTGCGGTGTGTATGTTGAGTGCGGGACTCTCTCCCTTCCCCTTACCACTCAACCTGAGAATACCCCAATTTTCTCCATTCTGCCAAATCTTTCTGGTTCGTGTCGGCCTTCGGCTAAGCTCTGGCATGGCTTGATTGAGTGACCTCAATTTACCTGACGGCACAACCGGACCCTTGAGATTCGGACTTTCCCTCTGCTTGTAATCACTTGAATCAGGTTCCAGCTGGACTGGCCTTGTTCATCATCTTTCCTTGTTTTCTTTTCTTTCACCTCCCCCCCACAGCCACCACTCTTATAGACTCCCTCAACCCTGGGAATGGCGGGCGTGGCCACAGCATATTCCACTGATGCTCTGATCTCAGCTGGAGGCGTGGACAATGAGAAATGGGATTTCTCTGTACCAATTGGTAGTGATGTAGGTCTCCATCTATGCAAATTTGATTCTTAAGGAGGGAAAAGCAGAAGAAGGAGGGAGACAGGAATGAGAGATCTTGTGGCTGATCATCGCACAGGGCACGAACCAGCATTCCTCAAAACCACGGACTTCCCACGATTCCAGCTCCGTCCGTGCGAGATCGAGTAGGAATCGAAACTCCAACGGCTCGCGAAGCTCATCTGTCTCTCGAAACGCACACGCCAATGACGCCCCTTATTATCCGCACCGCGGCCGACGAGATCCCAGTCTAAATCGACATGGAAGTGACCTTAGCAATATGCGTGATCCCTCGGGACACGATACCGCCAGTCGCAAAGATCCGAGCGAGGAGCCAGACGAAACATCGCCGGAATTTAATAATGAGAGCTGGATTCATCGGGATAAACTCGCCAAAATCGAGAGCGAGGAACTTCACCAGGCGGCTATAATGTTCCAACGGCGGATGAGAGCCGAAAGCAAGTCGAGCGCAGGACGGGGATACAGTCATGACTCTCAACAACACCCTTCGAATGGTGGCACTGCGGTGACCTCTCCCAGTGGAGAGCACTCGGAACCTTGGCCTGAGCTGCGGGAGGACAATAGAATTGGTCATCGAGATGATGATAATGACGAGGATCGTCAACATTGGGATCTTCGTCGACCGGAGGAAATTGCCGCAGATGAAGCAGCATCCAGCATCTATAGCCACCCTGGTCTCCGCAAGAGCTCTTCTCGAATACCTATTTCGACAGCTAGTCCAGTGCCACTGATTCCCGGTCGTGAATCACGCGGCCCTCGCAGTCGTGCGGCTACGGATGAACTTGAAGAAGATGATTTCTCCCGAGGCCGCAGGGCTAGTGAACCTCTCAATACCGATGCCGAGCCCACGACCCCATCCCCGAATAGTCGCCCCAACAGTCGCGGATTCAACACGACGCAAAATACTCCGGCGAAGAAGACGACAGGCAGGACAGCGGGATCTGCGACTCGCAAGACTTCGGCTCCACCAACTAACCGCAAACCTTCGGCGACTACAGCAAGATCGCGCGCGGTTTCAGGAAATGCGAACCAGCGGCCAATCACCCGCGGAGCCGAAAGCCGGCCTACAACTGCAGTCAATCGCCCCGAGGGAGATCCACCATGGTTGGCGACGATGTACAAGCCCGATCCTCGACTTCCGCCTGATCAGCAGATGCTTCCGACTCTGGCCAAGAAAATGCAGCAGGAACAATGGGAGAAGGAAGGACGGACACCTAATACATATGATCGAAACTTTGCGCCTTTGGCTGTGCATCCTAACGATGTTCCTTCCGTACCACCAAAGACAGAAGAACCCACTGATCCAGTCACTGAGAAGGATCCAGACCCGCCTCAACCCTCAAAGAGCCCTGAGCCCCCAAGACCAAATACAAGCACCGGCTACAGTACCATGCCAAAGGTCCAGGATACACCTCCGTTAGGGTTGACCCCCAACCCCAACTGGAACCCTCCGGTAGTTTCTGCACCAGAGCAGCCCAAGAAAGAAAAGAGCTGCGGATGCTGTATCGTGATGTGATGGACAGTCCTTTTCTTGATCCATCTATTCAAACCTCCCACCGAAGAAGATACCTTTTTGATATTCTACCCACATTCACCACTTTGACCCTCACCTTTCTTTTCTCTGTTGATCATTACTGCTATTCTTTGCTTCCCTTTATCTTTTTTAACATTCAGCGGACTCGATGGGATGGTGTTTATTCGGATTTTTCCTTTCTACTCAGCTTGTCGCCCAAAAACCTTTCCTTTCATGTTCGGAGCATATCAACTTGTTTCTTTTCTATTTCAACATATGCATCCACTCCTTCATACATTCCCCTTCTATCCCAATCACCTTGTGACTACCCTTCCTCACTTCCTGCCATGACAGCAGGAATCAACAGAAAACCATGAAAAAAAGACGCCAAAAAAGAGGAAGGATATTCGATTCCTACAACGGGGCTATCGTCTCCGTGTATATGTTTATTCGTTTCCCTCCTTGAGAGCTGATTCTCTCCTTATTCTGCCTTATCGCTTTTCAGATTTTCTTCTCAGTCTCTTTTCTCTTTGTGCAATTTGTTGCTACCTTTGCCATATTCCCAATCCTGACGAGCGTGTTCTGTTGTTTTTCTTGTCTACTCCTTTTAACTTTGTTGAGCTTAGCGAGCATTTTTAGCCGTGCTCATGAATCGAGATATTTAAATTCAATCCATATAGATAATATCATAGTATATATATATCATACACTCTAGTAATCACGTCAATTCATTTGGTCTAGAAGTATACGGAGTACCTCGGCCGATAATTCCAAGATGACAAATCATCACCTGACATCATCGCGCAATGACAGAATCGAAGCTCGACGAATGAACCTCCTCACCCAACCAATTCACGAAATAAAGTTATACAAAAAGGAACCGCCCCCCGCGCCCGGTTTCTTTTCCACTTCCCACTCGCCCACCATTTATTACTTCAGACGTCTTTTCGGCTCCTTCGCCGCTCCTTCACCTGCCACAATGTCCGCCGCAAAGACTAAGGCCCAGAGCCTCATTGATGAGAACGCCGTCGTTGTCTTCTCCAAGTCTTACTGCCCTTATTGTACTTCCAGCAAGGGTCTTCTCAGCAGCCTCGATGCTAAGTTCACTACCGTTGAACTGGATCAGATTGGTAAGTACCATGAATGGAGATGTGGAGGGGCAAGTGAATGTCCGATCCTTTTTCGTCGGAATTTGCGCCGCGTGGGGTGGGCGAAGGTCTTCGATGACTGTATTGGGGATCTAAATCCCTGCTTACTTCTAACCCCCGCGTTGTCTGCGATGCGATGCAATGGATGGCGAATATTTCGGAGATGAATGGTTTTGCTAATTGTTTTTGTATAGAGGATGGTTCCGCCATCCAGGATGCTCTTCAGGAGATCTCTGGTCAACGCACCGTTCCCAACATCTACATCAAGCAGAAGCACATCGGTGGTAACTCCGACTTGCAGGCTATCAAGAACACCCTTCCTCAGCTCCTGAAGGAGGTTGGTGCTGTCTAGATGGATAGAGCTGTCAGATAGGAATAATTTCATGGATATAGACTGAATCAAAGCGGAGAAGTCAATAGCTTCTTCCATTCTTTTGCAACTTTACATCTACCTAAATAATTCCCATCATTTCGAATATATCGTAGGCCCGTAGATGATTGTTATAGTTGAGTCGAGACGTAGATTGCTAGTGTAGCCTCCAAAATCGAAATGCGCTACTAGAATACATGTATGCGAAAAATCGAAAATCACAGATGACCAGACACAACACAGTAGAACGAGTTCAAAATAATAATACACAAGAGAGAACGAATGACTCTTCTAAACAATTCGTTGGGTGACAGTTCCAACAGGGCGTTCAACAACAGTCATCAAGCCATCGACAATATTCTTTCGCGCACTTTCACTGGAAACAGTCTTCCCAGCCAAATAATTCAACCAAACAAGACGACTAATCCTCTCATCCGAAACCCGACCCATCCACTGAATAGGTTTAGCAGGATCCGGTTGGAAAAGCGCATCCAGTGCACCTTGCGCATTACGCATAAGAACCAAAGTCTGACCCTTCGGCACATTCTTACGTTGACCACCGCCAAAAACAGCCTTGAAGTCATTCATTGATGTTCCAAATTCCTTATCTTGGAACTCGCCCTGTTCGGTAGTGCCGGGGGCAGGCTTTTTCTGCTGCGCGCGGGCAGTGATACCCCGCACCCAACCATCGCGGAGATGCATGAAGTCTGTGTTGCGGGTAGGGACGATACGGAAGGCTGTGCGGATACCATCGTCCTTGATTATAGCCGACCAGGCAGCGTCGCCGTTTTCTGGGTCAAGGAGGAGTTCCTTTAATTGTTGGCGCTCTGGTGGGACAAGGGATGTAGCTGCGTCGGCGCCGGCACCGGAGATGGCTGCGGGATCGTTGGAGGGTGGATGGATGGCTGTGTGGACGAGGCGTTGCTGTAGTTCTGTAATGTCTGATTTGGCAACGTATAGACCAACGACATAGACCTGGATAGATAGGAAGGAGACACTTCGAATACCAAGGCCTAGGAGCTGGTACTCGTCACCGTCAGATGTGGAGAGTTCGTCACCGGCTTGTTTCTTGTCTGTCTCGTTGATAGCGGGTAGTCGGATTGTAGAGGGGAAATAGGGCACTGAACTGTTCCCTGTCGCGATCTGATCTGCGAGATCTTGCCCGTGGACTGGGATTACGGGTGGACCACCGTCACTGGGGAACCCGGTAGGTCCGTCCATCTTAATTGAACCATTATTTTTGGGGGTACCGGGTGATTGGCCTTCATTGCTCGAGTCTTTTTCCTTGAGAGCTTCCATGCCGAACACGTCATATGTGACGAGCCCATACATTGTCGCCGCACAAGCGATAATCCCAGTCATGGAGATCACGACCGAGCGTTTGGCTTTGGCGACTTCTTGGGCACGCTTCGCGCGCTCGGCAGATCGGAGGGGATTGCTGGTAGCATTGTTGGCGGATCGGAGAGAGGTGGAGGCGATGGATCGGGAGCTTTGAGGAGCTCGTAGCCTTTGACGAGCGAGGCACTGGTATGCTCGCCAGGGACTTGATCGGAGAGGGGAAGCCATGGCTGGATTTGAATGAATTGTGATTTGGAGAAGGAATTCCTTCGCGGTTTGAAGCGGAGTTGGAGTGTGGGGAGACACGTGACATCGCATGATCTATAAAACTGACGATGCCATTGGATGAATTGGGATTCTCTTTGATTAATCCATTTTAGAGTGAGTTTTAGACATTGGAAAAATAGTATTTGTTAGAAGGATAAGTCTTTGCTTCTAATTGGATCACCATCTTCACTATTTGGACCATCATCCTTCTGGATCTCTATGAGCATGTATCACATACTGTGATTTACTATACAATCAGATTGCATATTTAGAACCTGGTCTGGATTTGCCTTCTCATACTTCATCTAAAGAAAAAGAAATGCTCTCTCCGTTTCATATTGGTTTCTCAAATTGCTCTCTAAGAACATGGAATTGCAGAAGTCGGAAATGAGATAAAGTCGGCCTTCAGTCAGACCAAGGATCATAACCCGTGTCTGGATGAGGCCATCCACAGCCCTCTGCTATATCAGACCAGCGCAGAACTTCCTCGCTTTCATGAGATCCATAATCATTGACATTCTGAGTGAGAAGCTTTTTTCTCTCATTCTTCCTCTTCTTCTTTGCTGACATGCGCTCTTGCTCCTGATTCCTGGTTTTCTCAGCCCATGTCTGAAGCAAGGCTGTATTGCACATGCACCAAAAGACAACATCCCGCGTGGCATATGCATCTTCCAAAGCACTATGCCCAGACTTCTCGCCCTGTATATTACGGTTCAGAAATTCGTTCGCAAGAATCTTCAAGCCCCATTTGCGTTTGAGTCTTTGGCTGCAATCAATGTGAGGGAAGACAGCCTCTGAGGTCAGAATTGCAGAGTCCACAATATTGGCATGTACGAGTCCAAGGACTTTGAGATCATGGTGCAGAGAATGACCGATGAGGACTGTGCCTTCATCCATGAAATCCCACAATCTTTGACGCGCCGCTCGCCAACCTAGAATTGCCTCTCCTTTGGCACAAGCACGGTCCATCATGGCAGCGGACACTCCGCTGATTTTGGTCCTCCAATTGTGAACTTTCTCTTTCGGCTTTACAGGATCATTAATCAGGATTTTGCCGGTGAAAAAGTCGATTGCACTTAGGAATGCGAGTGTCTGCTGGCCATTTGCAATCTCTACCATCTCACAATCAATGACGATAGCCAATCTCTTGGTGGTAGGAGGGGTCACTTTAGGCGACTGGAGAAATTCATTCTCTTTGATAGGAATTGTCCATTTTCTTCGGCTCTTGGTCATAGATGAGACTCCCTGGAAATATCCTTCTTTCTCAAGACGAGCTGGTGCATGGCATCTTGCTCGTAGGTCTTCAAAGATTATCTTTCGAATCAAGTATTCCTGGAAGGGAAGGGCTTCTTCTTTATCCAAAGATTCCACATCAAATATGCTCACTTCCAACTTCTTGATCTCGTTTTTGTCCGCGTTCGCACTCTTGTTTTGCGCAGGTGTCGGGACGGTAGCAGACGCCGTTAATTTGCTTTTTTTTGTTTGTTGTACCGCAACTTCGAGCTTCTGCTTCTGGGCCGTAGTCTTCTGTTTTTCATGGCTCTGAGAGTGCTGCAGAAAGCCGTAGAGGTCCTGGAAATCCCTATTACACTGCTCGCAATGAGCAGTATGGAGAAGGGAAATGCAGTGGTCTCTAACGGCCGCTGGAGACTTGAATTTACCTTTATTGCATTTCGGGCACTTGAAAAATTCCTGCGGACTGGGCTCGATTGGTTTATCAGCCATACTGGTCGAGTACAGCAAGAGTCTCGGAGAATGCAATTCGAGGAGAGTAATCTCAAGATTCCGAGCGCGATCTAGGACTATGTACGACTATTATAATGCGAACTCTGGCCCCCAAGCACCAGTTTGACGTGTCATACAAGTAATTCGGAGGTCAAAAATGGACTTCAGCCCTGAAGGCCCAACTTATGGCGCTTCTGTATGTATGTATTGTCTTTTATTCGACGTGTCAGATACCCATTGGTAGCTGCGGGGATTTCATGCAAGCTGATTCAACCCCTCCAGGTACGTTTGTTTCTCGACTAACTAGGCATCTAAATTAGTTGGTTTTGTTTTCAATATCGGGATAATGTCAGGAAGGAGACCACCCATTTGATTTATCCATTCATCATCTTTATCACTCGAGCCATCATCTTTTTAAATCGAGATCAGTGTGTATCTGCTACTAAGTATACATATTAGATTGATCCGAGTCTACACTGGATTCAACATATCTTCGACATTTAGTATCTTTATGAGTAGTACCCCTTGTCAAATATTCTAGATTATCTAAATACTTAATAAAACATACCAAGAAAATCTATATCATGATTGGTATTTTATAAAACCAGATGGCAGAGAAATTGAACAACTTCATTGCATATCTCAGCATGTCTAATTTCTAGCAATTCGATCCCTCGGAAAGGCATATGTCTAGTAGCTACTTAGATTTTAAATACAGTGCAAGTTGGACTAAGGGCATATTTTCAACTTTGAGACGGCTCGAATCATAAATTTGCAGCTATTCCTGCTTGTTTGTAATACTGATATCGCTTCCATATGCAGCATCCTGTGACCGTAAATGTTAGTCATAGGATAAGAAGTATCCTAGTGTCTAACAACTCACTGGGACCACTGCACATACGTAACCAATCAGCCGCAAGGGTTTGGTTGGTTGTCCTGCTATCGGGGCTGTACTGGGCTACCGTGGGCTTTCTACAATCCAGATGCCAGATTTAGATCTTGCGAAATATCAGGCTTCGCGTTCAAAAACCCTGCATCGTGTCCGTATCTTCACTCTAAACTTCAGAACAAGATGAGTGTACCATAGGAGGAATATTTCCAAGTTGGATATACCCTTCTTGCTATTCATGCCCCATGGGCCGTATTCGTGCATTTTTAAGAACGCCTGTTCGTTCCTGGCACTCTGGTCCCCTTTGTCTTGCATCGCGGGTATCGTATAGTACAGCCACTACATGAAACCCTCGGTTGCCACATTGACGGAAACAACAATGGGACAGATGGCGCACAGCGGTCTTCAACAAACTTGACGCGGGGCGCAAGATCTCAATCGAGGTCGAGGTTCAGAGAACCTCTAACGCGTATGGAAGGTGATAGGAAATGGAATAGAGATTTTTGTGATTCTTGATGAGAATTTCGACTTTACGTTTACACTTGAGAGACTGCAAGGAAAGCATCATCAGAAGGGAAAGAGCAATGAGAATTATAAAAAAAAGATTTGACAGGAAAGCACGATGGACTTCGCAATTCCAGAAACTAACATCCTTCAAGACCATGAACACCGTCATTGGTCGTATACTTGCAAGAGCCCACTCCCGGTGTCGTCGAGTTCATGGGATACAGAACCACATTCTCAAACTCGATATCATAGCATGGATGTAATTTCGAGCATGAGACTGAGGCCACCTTCTTGGAAGTGGTCTCAATATACCCAGTGAAGTTGACGTATTTGATATTCGAAATGCTCATTTTACTCGTGCCAGCGTACGAGCCATTATCCCCACTGCTCTGCGTAATTGCCGGACCAGCATCCGATCCATTGACTTTGAAGTTGGAGAATATAACATTCTTCACACTGCCCCAGCCTCCTCCGCGTGGCAATCCTGCACTTTCATAAGAGCTTTGTGGCACAAGCCCGCCCATCCATGTTTTTATGTATGCAGAGTTATGCATGTCTTGGTTATATCGGATAATTTTGACCTCATCGATGGTTATGTTCTCGACGCTTGAATCTTCAAGATATTGTCCCAAACTGCCTATAGCAATGCCATTTCCGCCACGACAAGTGACGTTACGGATATCAACGTTGTATGAGCGTGGCTTGATTGCAACACAATCATCTCCACCTTGATAGATCAAGTTGTGAAGCTGAACGTTGTCTACGTCCATGGTATCTTTGAAACGTAAGTAGTGAAACCAAAACAAATATCCCCATTCCGATATACTTACCAAAACCATCTGTATTCTGTACCCAATTCTTGCCCCAAGGTGCATCGACAGCAGTTGCATTGACGTAAATATTATTGAATCGCAAGTTCTTGCCATTCATAATATTCAAAGCCCATAGTTGTGGATTCTTGATGTAGAAATTATCCACGCTCACTTCAGATACATTCCAAAACACAAATGGCATGGGTCTACCAGGTTGAGTATCGCCGGCTTCAGTAGTATACCATGCATTACCATTGCCATCAATACCCCCAATCCCATATCCATTGATCTTGATCCTATTACCAGAAATGATGAATCCAGCTGCGTGGTTTTGGAAGGCGATAGGGTAAGAATTGTTTCTCCAGTAATCGAGATCATCCGAAAACTTGAAATGAGTAAGTCAACAAGAGCACTGTTTAGCGTCGAGAAGAGAATACATACAGTCCATTCGCCTCGCCATTCAATTTCCACATTTTCGAGAATTGGATTCAATTTGGTGGCAATCCAGTAAGACTCGTTCTCTGGGAAAACAATTTTGCCTCCATTTCCACAATGTTGAAATGCTTCCAAAATGTTTGGGACATCATCTTTTTTATTTCCATTTGCCTTGACCGTGCAAGTTTTCCTTGTGATAGAATCTCTCGCAAAAACAGGGCAAAGCAAAAGCAAAAGATGAAATCCAGCGATAGAGATATCGGAGAGTCGCATTTTCACGTAGTTTTTGGCGCAGTCCTAAATTGAAGATTCCGGAGTACTGCTTCGACTATCTTAAATCTCGGGTATCTTTAGACCGAACGCTCGAATCCCTGCAAAGTGCGGAGAAATTGACTTGCGGGGAACCACTGCTTAATTTATGATGCCAGTGGAGACATCCAAGCCATTGCATTGCTTGTTTGCCGATCTATGCCTTATTTGCGGATGAGTGAACAAGGGCTAATATTAATATGATGAGTATTCTTCCACCAATGAGTTATAACGCGCTCTATGACTGACCATTTCCCCCACAATCATGGATTTCTTGGACTCACCAAGGCTCGCTCTATCAAGAGCCCAAGAATTTTTCACCTTCGCTTTATTTTTATGTCTATCATCACCCTGGGCCGTATAGGTCACGCACACAAAGTGAGCCTGTAATCCTAAGTCGATGTAGTGTAGCATATGCTACACAGATAGAAGACAGAATGATCTGTTTCTGGGAGTTTACGTTGATCAGCCTTTTGTCAATAACCCATACCTCCAAGGCGCAATCCTGTTGGCGAAATACCTCTTGCTCCGGTCCAACCGAAAGCGCATTCAGCGGAGTATGGGACAAGAATATTTATGCACCTGAATCGCGAACAGTACGTCCTGTGTCGGCACTTTCTGACCCTAGAGTCAACATCAGTATATCCTCAGACGATCTGACTCCAATTGAGCTGCATGGCAACGGATCGCTTGTGGTTCTTGATTTCGGTAAAGAAGTAGGAGGCATAGTACATCTTGAATATACCTCAAGCGGTAGCGGCGCATTAGGGCTCGCGTTCACGGAGGGAAAAAACTGGATTGGAGAATGGTCCGACTCTTCAAGTGCACTCTATCATGATGGTGCTCTATACTCCAATTTTTCATCATCTGGCAGCCGCTCTTATACCATGCCAGACAAGTACCTGCGCGGAGGGTTCCGATACCTGACGCTTTTTGTTATCACCCAGAACGCTGCCACTGTGAAAATTAAAGACGTTAGCCTGGAAATTGCTTTCAAGCCTACTTGGTCGAATCTTCGTGCCTATCAAGGATATTTTCACTGCAGTGATGAGCTGTTGAATCGTATTTGGTACAGTGGTGCCTATACACTACAGACAAACGAAGTCCCTGTTGATACTGGTCGTATTACAAAAGGTGTTACGTCTGGCTGGTTGAATAATGGCACACTAGGACCTGGTGATACTATAATTGTCGATGGTGCTAAACGAGACCGTGCAGTTTGGCCTGGTGACATGGGAATTGCGGTTCCATCCGCTTTTGTCAGTCTTGGAGATCTTGAAAGCGTTAGAAATGCACTGCAGATTATGTATAATACTCAGGTAAGTAAGCCTCTACTTACAAGATCTATCTTTACTAACTTCCAAAGGACCAATTGACCGGTGCCTTTGATGAATCGGGGCCTCCACTTAGCCAGAAAGATTCGGATACATATCATATGTGGACAATGATCGGTACACATAATTATGTCTTGTATACGAATGATACGGCCTTTTTGGAGAAGAATTGGGATGGTTATCTCCACGCCATGAAGTTCATCTATGGTAAAGTGACTTATCCCAGCGGCTTGTTGAATGTGACAGGGACCCGGGACTGGGCTCGATGGCAACAAGGATATAACAATACAGAAGCTCAAATGATGTACGATGATACCACTCCTGTTGTCCAAAATACCATACTAAAATGCCATAGCCTTTATCATACTCTAAAGACTGGAGCCGAACTGGCGACATGGGCTGGCGACACTACCAACCTAACCGAGACCTGGAGTTCAAGGGCAGAATCCCTGAAAGAAGCCATTAATACTTACTGCTGGGATAATGAATATGGCGCATTCAAGGATAATGCAACGGACACTACACTTCACCCACAAGATGCCAACAGCATGGCCATTCTCTTCGGGGTTGTTGATTCCGACCGAGCAGTAGGAATTTCAGAGAAACTCACCAAAAACTGGACTCCAATTGGAGCGGTTGCGCCTGAACTTCCTGAGAATGTGGTCTCGTTCATATCTTCCTTTGAAATCCAGAGCCATTTCGTCGTTCATAATCCTGCTCGTGCCTTAGATTTGATACGACGCAGTTGGGGCTGGTACATGAATAATCCCAATGGTACAGAGAGCACAGTCATTGAAGGATATTTGGCGAATGGGACGTTCGGATATAGAAGTAGTCGTGGATATGGTTATGACGCTTCATATGTTTCTCACTCCCATGGCTGGTCGTCTGGCCCCACATCAGCGTTGACGGAGTATATCGTTGGTCTCTCGGTAACTTCACGATTGGGTAAAACTTGGAAAATTGCGCCGCAATTTGCCGATTTAGAATTTGCCGAAGCTGGCTTTGTGACTTCTTTAGGCAAGTTTAAGGTCTCTTGGAGAAAGGAAGCCGATGAGTATTCGTTGAGATTCTCGGTTCCTAAGGGCACAAGTGGGAATGTTATATTGCCTTTTGTCAACCCATCTAGAAGGCCATCAATTGTCATGAACGGGGTAAATTCTGCGGCCGATGTGATCTATGAGGAATCAAGAGCCAGGATCCCCTTGAAACAAGGTGGATCCTATACTATTGTCGTCAATTAACCTGGAATTGATAGGCCATGATATTGATCTCTTGGAAGCCATAGTTATCATGAAATTTTGATTGAACGACGATCGTCACGCTAAATAACTTAATAAACATAATTTAATTCAAATGTATATGGCTAATTATCGAGACTTGACTGCTAGATATCCATGGCTTTGGTCATTTCATACGTGTACGAGCACACTGGTATCAAGGGCAACTTGATAGTATAACTTGACGTTGTTTATCATTGAAAGTGCCTCACGCTTCAATCTCAACGATATCTACTTTCAAATGGAGCGAGAAATGAATTTAAATACCAGACTAATCTACTATTGAATTAGTGAGATTATTCTCAGCAATAACTATACGTTGATATCCAAGCCCTAACTGCTGGACAATCTTCTGCTGAACCCACATAGCAGCCCCACATGCACATCCCACATGGAGACAAGTTGATGATCGCCATGATATAATGACTTCGGTCAAGAAATTAAAAGGTACCACAGACTCTCTCTTTTACAACTTTTCAACTTATCCAGAATCCACCATGTCCGAGACAGTTCGTCCTGCTTTTTCTGGCCGTGAGCGGCCACTGCTTTCCTACGGCATTGCTTTCCCCGAAGCTGCGGCTCGACATGTTACCCACACTTTTCATGCTTCAAAAGTATACGTGATATGTTCGGGTTCGTTATCTCGCAACACAGACTCTTTGGAGCGCCTCAGTACCGCGCTGGGTACAGACAAGATCGCAGGCCGTCGTATCGGGATGCAAAGCCACACATTGTGGTCCGAAGTCTTAGAGATTGTCAAGGAAGCCCGCGATGCGAAGGCCGATCTAATCCTCACACTTGGAGCAGGCAGCCTAACTGATGCGGCGAAGATTATTGCATTTGTATGTGCTGACCTTCTCCCAAAATCTAACACAATATAAAATTTAACTACGAGACCAGGCCCTCGCCAATGAAGTTAGCAGCCCAGAAGGACTTGAAACACTCGCAGAAGGCCCGAATAAAAGGGCAAATATCAAGGAACCTACAGTTCCAATCATTTCAGTTCCTACCTCGCTGTCTGCGGGAGAATATTCCAATTTCGCCGGTGGAACTGAAGATATCTCACGTCGAAAATATAGCTTTCAAGCACCCCTACGAGGACCACAGCTGGTCATTTTGGACCCTGAACTTGCGGGGAAAACGCCCAACTCGATATGGATTAGTACAGGTGTACGAGCCGTGGATCATTGCGTGGAGACACTTTGCGCTATCGCCGGTACAACATCTTCATCAGACGAATTGGCGAGAAAAGCTCTTGGAATGCTGGTCCCTGGCCTACTTCGCTGTCGTAAGGACCGTAGGGATCGCGATGCTCATTTACAGTGTCAGCTGGGATCGGTGGATGCAATGGCGGCTTGTACGAGTGGTTCTATAGAGCTGGGAGCTAGCCATGGTATTGGACATCAGGTTTGTCACACTCAATACATCTATCCAATCATCTATCTTCCAAATAACTAATTCTATCTCAGCTCGGACCTCTCGGTGTAGGCCACGGCGAAACAAGCTGTATTCTTCTACCGGCCGTGTGCAAATATAATGCGAAATATAACGCCAATCGGGACCAACAAGCCCGAGTCCGGGAGTTCCTCCTTCAGGGCCCCGTTGTTTCAGATCTTTTACAGTCTCATTCGATCAAACCCGATTCAGCTGACCTGGGTGATATCCTTGATGTCGTGATCAAAGAACTGGGTATGCCGCGGTCCCTGGCTGATGTACGCGTGGGCCGTGACAAGTTAGATGCGTTGGCAGCGAATAGTCTACATGATCGATGGTGTCAGTCGAATCCTGTACCTCTCAAGGAAAAGGAACAAGTTCTTGAAATTCTCGAGATGGTTGTATAAACTGGAAGATCGACAATGGAAGATGGCGATGAGTGCGGAAGCAGATGGATTCGTCGATTGCTAAGCAACCCCGCGGGGACCCCACGTCGATACAATCCAATACTTTCTCCTCCTGCTTCTTCCCCTTTACTGTATATAATTTTTTCTTTTGATTAAAAATTCATTGAAGTGAATTGAGAATAATATCAGACTTAATGGCGGCTAAGAATCTTCTTTTTTTCGGGGCGACTGGCCAGATTGGCTCCTTCATCTTAGAGGCAATCCTCAATGCTCGATCATCATTCGATCGTGTGGCCATTTTTACCTCTTCAAAGACTGCCGAGGCGAAGTCAGAATATCTAGAAAATCTGAAACAGCAGAGGGTAGAGATTCTCATTGGGGATGTTGAGGATGAGAGTGCCGTCAAGGCTGCATACAAAGGTACTATCATGCCCTACTATATACCGCTCATCATTACTTAATTTCACAACTTCCAGGAATCGATACTGTTATCTCAGCACTTGGTCGAAATACTCTCGCCCAACAAATCTCTCTTATACGTCTTGCGGCTGCTGATACGGACGTGAAATGGTTCTTCCCGTCTGAGTATGGCACGGATATTGCATACGGGCCGGCTTCTGCCAACGAGAAACCCCATCAGCAGAAGTTGAAAGTTCGCGCTGTTCTTGAGAATGAAATCTCACGCAAAGATCTAGATTACTCCTACGTGGTGACAGGTCCATTTGCAGAGATGTATCTTCATTTTACCCCTGGGCTGGAAGAAGCCGGTGGATGGAATGTCAAAGAACGCAAGGCTGTTTTACTTGGAGAGAAGGGGAAGGCTAAGGTTAGCTTGACTACAATGAAAGAGTAAGTCCTTTCCAGCAAAAAAAAATCCTTGGTCAATTTGGAAAGAGAATCTGCTAACGCAGGGAATGATAGTACGGGAATTCTGGTTCTGGCCGCCCTTCTCAATGCTGGTCCCGAGACTCGTAATCGAGCTCTTCGCGTGAACTCATTCACTACAACCCCAGCTGAGATCCAAGCTGAGTTCGAGCGTCAAACGACTGGTCAGCCGTGGGAGTCTGTTTCGGAGACTTCAATTGACCGTCTGCGTGAGCTAGAGAAAGCCGCATGGGATGCTGGGAATCCAGCCGCTACAGTTCTCACCTTGCGTCGTATCTGGACTGAGGGTGGGACTCTGTATGAGCAGCGGGATAATGGGGTTATTGGAGAGCCGAAGGTGATGAGTCTGCAGGAAGTAGTTACGAATGAGGTTCGCCGAGTTTCCTCGCTGTAGATACCAGAGGTAAGAGAAGAGGGAATAGGATGATCGTTGCAAATGTACATAGTCCATAAAGCAAGCCTCGAATCAAATCCATCTACAATAAGAGCTAGAAATGAAGAAAAGAGTTAGGGATGGGGACGGATCATGGGGACCTCAGCAATGTGTACGGGGGTTGTAGTAGGAATAAAGATATGGAAATTAAGGAAAACATTTCAGGTCTTTTACTAGCATCGGATTCACATGGCCAAGGGGAATGATTAACAAAAGGACAACCGGGACGGGCAAAAATGTGCCACGGATATAGAACAAAACCCGAATTCTCTACTGGAAGAACTTGCGCACTCGCTCCTGGTTGTCGGGGTTGACGCCTGCCAGGATCTGCTCGGCATTGACACCGGTAGCGGCCACCAACTGTTTCGCGGAAGCAGCGACACGAGTGGCGGTCTGTCCTTGCAGAGTCGCCGCGTCGAGGGCTTGCACAATGAACCCGAACACACGGTCAGCCTTGCTAACAACGGCGGGGTTTTGTCTGTGAACAGAGTTAGGAACAGCTTGCTGAGGAAGATATAGGGCTAAATCAACTTACTGATCAATTAGCTGTGCAATAAAGGAATAGGCGTAAGGGGCAGCTTCCTCATCATAGATGATGGGCAGAGTCTCGATCCAGTTGACGACGATGTCCTGTGCTCCCTGCACCTTGGAAGCGTTGTAGTGCAGGATCTTCGCAATACTAGCAGAAGCATTCTCGGTGGCGAAGACGTGCTCCTCAGTACGCGACTGGGGGTGCTGGGTCACCTGGAAGAGGCTGGGAATGCTGGCAGCAACGAAGTCACTCCAGGCGGCACCACCCTTCTGTGCAGCGACACCGACACCATAGGCGGCAGCCTGGCGGTTAGCGGCGTTCTCATCGGTGAGACCAGCGGCCAATGGCTGCATAATGTGGTCCTTGTAAGTCCAGGACTCCTCGGAGCAGAACTCAAGGACATCATCCATGATGCAGAGAGCCCATTGTCGCTGAGTAGGATCTTGGCTGGTGATGAAGTTGTCGTAGAATTGCATCAGTTGTTGCCAAGCGGGCAGGAAAGAAGTACCCTGGTTCTTGAAGATGGTGTGGAAGGCCTTGTTCATGTCACTGAGCAAGTTCTGGTCATCCTCGATGGCATACTCAAGGTCCAGGTTCTCTTCATCACCTTCCTCCAGCTCTGCTTGCTCCTCCAACCGTTGCTTAACGCGCATCTGATAGTCTTCGAGAGTAGATTTGGCGGAGTCGATGAACGCTTGCATGTGCTGAGGAGTGAGACTGTTGCGACCAACAACCTCGACGGACTCGTAGAAGCATTGGTACATCTCAGCCAGTGTGTCAACAGTGGGCTCAGCACTGAGAACCTCGATGATCTTCTCGGCAACCTTGCTCCACATCTCAGCAAAGCCAGGGGATTGGTCGCCGTGTGCTTTCTTGAAAGAGTTAAGCAACTGAGGGATGAGCTTAGCGGCCGAGACACGAACGGGGTCGTGGAAGAAGAAGGCAAGGCCAGGAACAGCAATCTTCTCCATGGTTTCAAGGACATAAGGCTCGAAGGCCTCCTCGAGGATCTGAGCGTAGATGGTGATCAACTCGATGGCGGTGTTCTTGTCCTCCAGGGCACTGGTCTTGATACCGATAATCTTACCCTTGAGAGGGACCAGCTCCCAGCCCTCATCTTGCTCAACCTGCTCAATCTGATCTTCGTCATCCAACAGCTGGATGTCAGCCTTGGCAGCAGCCACGGTCAAGAGAGGCGGCATAACACCGGGCAGGTAGGGAACGAAGTCGCGGCCAAGGACGCGGCACATACGACCCCAACAGTGAAGGAGATACTGCGATTGAGGATCATCGGCATCGGTGATATTCTGTTGAATGTTGCCCAAGATGTTGACCAGGTTCAGGGCATCCTGACCCATCTTCTCCTTGCCAACGGCCAGAGCAATCAGAGTAGCACACTCCATGGCCTTGGCGCGCAGCAAACGGTACTCCTTGCCCTGCTCCTCCTTCAAGACGTTCATCAAGAGGGGCATAAGGTTGTTGTAGTATTGGCCAAAGGCAGTCTCGGCGGAGTCGGCAATGGTAGCGATGGTAGAAAGAGCCTGCTCTTGAAGGTAGCGCTTAGTGCTCTGCAGCAGCTCCAAGAGACGACCAAGAAGGTCGCCCAGGTAGGGCTCGAGAATACTGCGCTCGGCCTCCTCGCAGAAGTTCACCAGAGCGGCAGCAGCGTGGGACTGCACACGGGGCTCGGGAGAGCCAAGAACAGGAATAATGTTGTTGAGGACAATGCCGTGGTACTTCTCCTGCATGGTACCGGCAAAGTCGGTGCTCATCTGACCGAGAGCATTGCAGCCGGCATACCGAACACGAGGATGGGGGTCGCGCAGAGCGGGAACAACGAGGGCGAGGACCTGGTCGAGCTCGCCGACCATGAGGTCACGGCAACCCTCGGAGATAGCAGAGATTGCCATCAGAGCGGCGTGACGATCGCGCCAAGCGGTAGAAGACATCATACGGGGAATCCAGGAGAATGCAGGCTGAAGAACTGCCTCGCCGCCAAGCTTGTTAGCCAAACGGTCCATGCATTGTTCACCAGCAATGTGGTTGAGGTCGCTCTCCTCGGGCTCAAGCTAAAGAACGTTAGCAATTTGAAGGATTATATCCCATATTCCAATGAGCACTCACATCCTCAGAGGCATTCCAGTCCTCGGCATCATCGTCATCGGCGCCAACATCAGTCATCAAGCTCAAGCATTGGGTGACCATTTCCTGAGCAAATGTCGACTCCTTCTTGCACATGTTAGGTGAGTAATCGGCGAAGGTAGCCATCAATTCCAGAGCGTTCTGGCGGACTTGGTCGCTCAGCTCCTTGTCGGCAATAACACTGATGCTAAACTTGACGAGATCGCTGAATGAAGCCTTGAACATTTTCGGGCTGATCTCCGCAAGCTCGATCAGAGCAACGAATGCGGAAGACAGCTCCTCACTTTCACTGGATTCTTTGAGGGGAGGAAGGATGTGCAGAAGGGAGGGAGTAAGACCGAAGAACTTGCTCTGGGACTTTTTGCTGAGCGAACGGAACATCGCGGCGAAGGCTTCCATGGCAGCAATTCGAACCTAGAATAATATTAGCAACCAAGAGTACCATTGTGGAAAGCAGCCTGTCGATGCCTCCATCCAACTTACAGAGATGTTGTCGTCTTCGAAGCCCTTGGTGAACACACCGACCACGGCATCCTCGTGTTGCCTCTCAATGATGCCAGGGGTGGTGGTAAAGATTCTGAAAGCAGTCTCTCGCAGACCGGCCTCGGGGGACTGGCTGGCCTGGAAGAGAACGCCGAGAAGTTCGGGCCATTGGTCGCCTATATTAAGGGGAAAATGAAGCGTGTTAGAATCAATCGATTATAGCTTAAGGCGTATCAAGTGGTAGTCGCATACCATTGTCGGTGTATTGCCGAGCGACCTCCGCCACGGCATCTCCAATCTTCTTGCGCACATCAAGAGTAGATTCGCTGGAGAGGCAGGTGATCAGTTTCTCGCGGATGGCGACTCGTTGCTCGTTAGGCAGGCTGAGGAAAACCTCCTTGACTTCACCAGAGGCGGGGTCCTTGCGGGTTTTGGTTGCGATTCTTCGGAAGAGCACAGAGGAGAAAGACCGGGTCTATTTGAGAAGAGGCGTAATCTTAGCAATACTGTCTAAGCTGCTTGTTGGCATGGAGTGATCGCCAGGCTCATATCTGTCGTTTCTTTTCTCCCTCCCTTTGGGCGGTTTTTTTTGTGCTCGCTGGCCTTGATCTCTCTTTCTCTCCGCTAGTCTGAGGTGGACTCACTAATGTATCTTCAGCTCCGCCAATCTGCTCAGCCAGGCCCATCAGAAGGACATCAGGCTTATTCTGGACCCAATCATTGTTGAGCTGGTCTTCCGCCTGGGATCGAACGGTATTGTCTGGTGTGCTCAAGGCGCGCAGCAGCTGGGACAGCGCTGTGTGGACCTCGGGAGGAAGCAGGGACATGATGGGTGTGTCTGTTCCCAAGATCCAACAGACAAAAGCAACCCAATTCGTGAGATCCTGATAAGAGGATGTATGGTGGGGGTGGAAGAGGGGTGGAAGAAAGGGAGGAGTTTTGTTTTTGGTGGGGCGGGGAGGAAAGGAAAAAAAGATTGATGATTAGGGGAATTGATATGCGATAGCACCCACTACTACAGAGTCAGTTGCCCGTGAAAATCGGGGTAACAATGAAATAGATGGAAAGGTGATTTGAAAGAGAGTGAGAGAAATAAAGCGTCATAAATTATATGTCAGAAAATAATCATGATAATAAGTAAATGAGTTCTGTTTCAGTCTTTCACATTAGTCCGGCATTGGCGATCTGCTTAGTCCATTCCCGAGCACAATCCACCGTTCGTAGTTCCCCGGCTTCTTTGGGCAACACGAATGGACCAGTTTTAGCAGTGTATGGGGTAGATCCCACAATATAGATCTTACAATGTGGTAGTACCACTGGGCATACATATACCATGCTACTTATCTAATATTCTATTCTAGGCATGAAAATGCTAAATTTGGTCCTACAGGCATTCTCAATTAAATTACAAGTACCGCCCTGCATCAATATAAAAATGGCTCTCAGGACTTAGAGTCAGTCAATCCAACATACCGGGCCAATCAAATTAATCTAGAAAGTATTTGCATTGAAGGCTAAAGCTAAGGCCGCAACTGATCATTACTTGAACAGCGGTATCTGAAGGCGACACAGAATATCAATATTAGAAGGGGATATGCACTCTCAAAGATCACAGAAATCAAAATTGAGCCGGTGAAAAGCTCCATATACCGGAAAGGAAACCACAAAAGGGAGCGATGAGAGGAACGGGACCGTAGAGAGTTGATGGTGATGGTGAATATGACGCGAGAAAGTTGTCTAAGGGGATTTTAGCGACCACTGGGTCGGCTCAGGATAAATACACCCGCAATGACTGCAGCCAGAGTAACAATAGCTCCAGGCAGAAGCAGATCATTGGGAACACCGGCAATGAGTTGCTCCTCGGGGTGGTGATGGTGCGAGGAGAAGGACTGCTGCTGACGGTGCTTGCTACCAGACTCCTCCGATGGGGACTCCTCAGGGACGGGGCTGCTCTGCTCCACTACAGGGGTGGCAGGCTTGGCAGGTTGCGGATCCAAAGTGGCGGGGATAGGGGGTTGAGTAGGGTCATGAACAAACAGATCGACCTTGTCGCGGCGTGTATGGCGGGAAAGATTGATGGCATCGAGCATGTCTTGGTCGGTGGTGATCGAAACAGTGTCACCTTCGTTGTCCATGTAGCTGAGAGCATAGCCAGTGTTGCTGAGACGACCTTCCTCAACCACAGCTTCACCACCAACAGCCTCGAGCTCAGCGCCGAGCTTCGCGGTCACTTGCGAAACAAGATCAGAGACCCCGGAGGTAGCAAGCACATTGACACGGTGGACACGGCCACTAGGCGCCTTGAACTTGAATGGGAATGGCGCATCTTCTGCTGGGGGTTGGTGGTGATGCTGATGAGAAGCAACTTCGGAATGCTCTTCGCCGCCGTGGTGGGAAGCGGATTCATTAGGGAGAACACTGTTGTCGTATTGTGAGCGGGTCAAATCGGGGCTCATGACGGAGCGGTGTGGTGTATGGGGCTGCTGGCTACCCGATACCATCGAGTCGGATTCATGGTCCATAGAAAGCCAGAATTTGTTCCATGCAGGGCCCTCATCATCTCCGGTTGACATAGTGTTGATCTAACATATGTTAGCTATGAAATTAGAGTCAATAGTCTTATAAGAAGCAGTACCTGTTCAAGAGTGGCATAGGTGAGCTTCAGCACATCAACCATGCCCACGATCTCGCCGGACTCGTTCATGACAGGCAAATTCAGGTAGTGGCCATCTATTTGTATGTTAGTAATTGTTGTCAGATAAAACCATTGATAGTCAATGACTTACCGTGCATCTTGCGAAGGGCAGCTTGAATGCTCATATCAGAAGGCGCGAAATCCGGATGAGGAGTCATCACACGGACAACACTGCAGTTTGACGGGTCAAGACCAGGGGCAATGACACGCAGAACAATATCCTTGCTGGTAAAGATACCAGTGATGGAGCCCTGATCCTGGACAAGCAGAGCTGTCGTGTGGTGTTCCTTCATCAATGCAGCAGCATCCTTGACCGAAGTTCGGACAGACACAGTGACCGGGGGCATACCATCAAGGACGGTCTCGAGGGTCGGACCGGACATCTTTGATCGCAAGGCCTCAACATACTGAATGACCTGCTGGGGTTGGCTCGAGCCCAGCTCAGTCTGAACACCCTCCAATGCGTCGTAGAGTTTCCGAGACGAACTGTAAGCCCGCTCCAGCTTCTCCATCGCATCGTAGAAGCATTTGGTAATGTCCAGAACACCTGAAATATCTTGATTCTCGTCCATGACTGGCAAATGTCTGAATCCCTTTCTCACCATCAAGTCGAGCGCGTCGGTAGCGCTGGTGTCCGTACGAGCGCACAGTGGGTTCTTGGTCATAATCTCAGCGACAGACACCTCGCGTGCCTTCAATCCCATTCCAATCACACGGAAGGCGAGATCCTTTGCGGTGAAGATACCAGCAATACGCTCATCGTCGTCGGTAACCAAAACACAATCCTCTCGCTTGGCAGCCATCATCTGTGCAGCCTCGGCGATACTGAGAGAGGGCTTGATTTGAAGGGCCTGGCTTGGTTTCAGGGCCAAAACAGTGCCAGGAGGGGCCTTGCGGGAGTTGCGAGCCTTGGTCGGGTTGTGCCTCTTCTTGTTGAGGTCGGCCTCCATCTTGCGGCGGATGGCCTGGATACAAATAAATCAGTTAGCTTGCTCGACAAAAACAAAATAAACGTAGAGACGCGTTGGTAGACTAGACATGCTTGACCATGTCAGCCCTATGATCACGCACCTCATCACGCTTCGACTGGTTTTGGCGTTGTCTGGTACTGGCGGCGCTCATGGTGCCGGATCCAACGTCGCTAGATGGGGTGTTGGGAGTTGCAACGGACTCGGGACGGTCTGAACGGGGACGGGGGATGTGGGAACCACTGGAGTTGTCAAAGTCGGGCAGCCTTCCTCTCCCGATAGTCTTATTGGGCGTTCCCCTAAAAGTACCTGTATGCGACATACTAATGCCAGGAGGGGAAAGACACAACAAAGAAGGGCGAGGGAGGGGAGAGAGAGGAGAAGAGAGGGGTGAAGCAAACAGAGGAGAACGGAAGAGCTGGTATGAAGGGAAACACAGCAAGGGAGTTTGTCCAGCCTACGAAAGGAAAAAAAGGGTAGACGTCGGACGATCTTCGACCAGGGGTGTTCGGGATGCCCGCACGGGCGTAGTGTAAACATTGTGATGACTAAGGAATTATTGGGACGGTTCGATCCGGACGCTAGTCCATTTCGAGCCGATTGATTCTCGTGACTGCCGCGTTCACGTGATATGCCACCTGACCGCCAGAGATGCCCAGGCACCAAGGCATTAAAGGATCATACATCATCGACACCACATCCTCCAGGCCACAAGGCCACATTCCCGTGGGTCTCGCTTAAGGGCTTAGGGCTTCCCACAACACAACCAACTCCCATCCATTCCGGAAGAGTCTCTGAGTGAGCGAGCTTCGACAACCCACCCCCGACAAGTCAACCGTACGCTATCTCTCCCTTTCCCTCACCGTCGCAAGATCTCAACCTTCTGACCCTTTCACAGAGAAATCCGTCAAAATGGTCAAGAAGCGGGCGAACAAGTAAGGACCTATTTCTCCCAATGAATTCGCGATCCCAGTATCCCATTCGACATCTCCGCAATGACGCCGACACGTATCTCGATGAAAAATGATATTCGCCAAAAAGTACAGCACAAATCAATACGGCATGAAAAAAGAAATCGAAAACATCAAAGCGCATTGTCGGACGATCGAGAATGGAGAACTGGGGAATCCTCGCATAACTTCGCTAGGAACATAATGACTGATTGATTCTTTAGCGGTCGTAACAAGAACGGCCGCGGCCACGTCAAGCCGGTGCGCTGCTCCAACTGCGCTCGCTGCGTCCCCAAGGACAAGGCCATCAAGCGGTTCACCATCCGCAACATGGTTGAGTCTGCTGCCATCCGTACGTGATCCTTCCAACATTTCCATCTACACACACAATACATCCCAGGAGCTTCCTATTTGAGAGTCCGTCACACGACCAGGACCTTCTCAGGAATTCCGCCTACCGGCAATACCTACGAATAATTCGATGAACATCCGATCTAATGGAACGTCCTTATAGGTGATATCTCCGAGGCCTCCGTCTTCGCTGAGTACTCTGTCCCCAAGATGTACCTCAAGCTGCAGTACTGCGTTTCCTGCGCTATCCACGGCAAGATCGTTCGGTACGCATCACCCCTTGACTATCTCACAAATTTCGCTTCATACAAATTCTAATATATCTACAGTGTCCGTTCCCGCGAAGGCCGCCGCAACCGTGCTCCCCCTCCCCGCATCCGCTACAACAAGGACGGCAAGAAGCTGCAACCTACCCAGGCCGCTAAGGCTCTGTAAAGGAGAGGAACGTGATTGAACGAACAAAATAAAATGGAACTAGTCTGAAATGAATTCTTTTATTTTGTTTCCTTTCCCTGTGCTCTTGCCAGACGGATCTCGCAGTGGTGTTTGCTCGGCTAGAAACCGTGATGGAGTCTTTCCCCGACAATGCTTCTTGCGCAAAACAAAAATGGACAAAAATCGTTGGCACCGATTGATCAATGAATAGGCGGTGGAAGAGATAAAAGATGCAGGGGAAGTCTACTTGTCTTTCTCTGGAAAACCTTTCATCTTGGACCTGTCTTAGTGCCTTTTGACGAATTGAGCCAAATGACAATGGCTTCTGCATGACTGGTGGGAGGGACAGTCCGTAAATTGGGCTAGAAAATACCAAAAAATTACCCTTTATTTTCTGGTGACAACTTGTAGTATTTCGTAGTTCAAAAATGTCTATTTACACGTCATGGGTATAGGTATCCTTTCTCAAAATAATTGCCATACATGTCCACCGTCCCAGTGCGGCCCTTTGGCGTCGGATTCCGCACCACCTTGACTTCTCCTTTCCAGTGACCCTCAACAAAATGAGCCATGGAGATCTGCGGTGCAGACATTGAGAGAAAGCTTGAGGCGCCGCTTCCAATAGTACTACGACGTCCCCTCTCTCGCCGCACCACTCGCTCATATTCGGCCTTCTTTGCACGACGGAAAGCAGCAAGTTCAGCAACAAGATCAACATTTTGAATGAGTTCACCCTGTGGGCTCTGTTCGCGACCTGAAGGACTAGACCCATGTAATGAGACATCCCCACGTAAGGGGGAGTCCTTCCCAGAGAGTGTGGATTCATCGTCCATCGGCATGAGTGAGACCTTCTCGTTAAGAACGGCCATGGGGAAGTATTTACCGGGGTCATTTTCGGGTATACCGCACTCGTCTTCGCCGAAGAAGCTGAAATCGTCTGTTGCCGCTGCCCAAAGATTCTCCGAGTCACGATCACCAGTACTCGAGTTTGAAATGCCGTTGTGTTGACTTGCAGGCTTCCAAGTCGTCAAGCGGGTAGAGGTGTCGGTGGGTGTGATTTCGAGTATGATTCGTCTTAACCCGAATAAAGAGCGAGATCTATGCTGCTCTGCTTGAAGCCTTGCTTGGCCTGGCGGAAGCGAGTAATCCGAACCAGCCTGTAATATTGATAGTAAGGCCTCATTCGAGCAGGCTGTGAGAAATCGCTTGAGAGTATATAGTATCGGAGAGTTGGGTGGTATATGAGATGGTACATCTGTCAGGACTAGAGTCTCTAGATGTGGAACATGAGATGGGTGAAGGTACGGAAATCGGCTTTCCTTTCCACCTTGGAGAGGAATCGAATGGTTCTTTGGGCGTTTTGATAGAAGCTCCCGTATTCTTCGTGCGCGAGGATCATCGGTTGAAATCGGTGAGCTGCATTGCGGGATTGACCCGAGAGTGTCGACGCCCAGTGTGTCACTATATGAATTTGTTGATACCGAAGAGAATGTATCATATCGGCGAATTCTCCATTCGTTCGAACCTGAGGAAACGCTGTGCTGTAGAGTGCCCTGACGTGGACTGGGCTGAAGGACTTCAGGAGCGAAAGCGGACCCTCGTCTGACCGATGGTACAGCCTCGTCCTCAGTAGGCGACGGATTTTCTTCTTGCGGTTGAACGAGCATTTCTTTCGAGTTTGTAGGATCGGATATCGAGGTATCTGCGAGTTCAAAAATAGGAAGCTCATCACTGGGTAACTCGTGGATCTGGAGTTCTTGAGTGGCATCCAACTCGGCTTCACGAGCTACATCGTCAGAAGGAAGCTCAGGTAGAAATTCTGTCGTTGACCCAGCATCCTTCGCGGGCGGCTCTGCGGTGAGTAAGGCATGATTCGCTCGGAAGTAAGTCAACGTTTCTCCAGCAATGTTACCCAAAAGAGGAACGAGCTTCTCTGCTCCAGGATATTTCCCAGACTTAGGCAATGAGTTATGTGCATGTATCAGGTCGGCCGTATGCACCGTTCCAGCATCGAGAGCATATAGCCGGGCGCTGGCGAGAAGACTGGCTACTCCTTCTACCGTGAGCTGATTGTTGGCAATATAAAAATGCGTGATTCCGACGTGTGGTATATCCTCAATCCAGGGATTGCTTGTAATCGGCTGGACCAGAACCTTGACAATCTGCTCATCTAACAATGGAGATTTCAAGAATTCTGACTCGCCTACGCGAATAGCTGATTGAGAAAATGGGTCGGGAGAAGTACCAGTCCTCCTCGAAGGCTGTTCTATTGGCTGGCCTGGCGAAGAGAAGGAGGCTTGGAGCAGTGAACGAACTGACATATCAGTGAGCAGGTTATTTCTTAAATCCAGGAAGCGGACACGAGTCCCGATTGCATTGGCTAGATATTCAGCATCGGCATCCTTCAGCCCAATACCACGCAGCTTGAGCACTTGTAGATGTTCCAGCTGGGATATCGAAGACAAAACACCGCGATCTCTTGCTGATTTAGTGTAGGAGAGATCCAGATATGTTAAAAGAGGGAATCGAATAAGAGTCTCTGCGAGGCCCGAGGACGTCGTGTTTGGCTCATGATCTGCGAGTAAAAGACGAACATTGTATTGGGTATACTGGTGGTTCTTCAGGGCAATCATAGCATTGTGATCGAAGAATGGTAATTTCGACACCATCAAGCATTGCAAACATGGCAAATACTCCAGGATATCGCGTAGCCATCCCGGGCGTGGACCACCATATATCTCAGATAGAGCAGGAGGTAGATGAAGCGTGTGTGTTAAGGCTCTCACTTCCGGTCTTGCATATCTGAGGGTTCTCCGGAACCGCGTAAGGGCCACTGTTGCTACTGTAAGTACTTCTGGGTCTTTCATGGAATGGTCTGTGGAGTTGTACCATAAACTGCATCATTGTCTGTACCAAAATGTGAGGCAGGGTCACCCCATAGAAATGGCATAAAAAGATCATGCCAACGATGGCTGACAAGTGAAGCAGCGCATAGATCACTGGATGGTATGTAGCGGGCGATTATCACCCATGCATCTCTGTCCGTCGCCGACTGGTACGACGGGGGAATCAAATTCATGTTCGCTTCAGTGGGTCTGAGCCTCTGAGAGGCATATATGGTAAATATAAAACTGCATCATTATAGCGGACATTCGCTTTTCTTTTAAGAGATTTGCTCCGTGACGTTGAAGAGGGTCTTTGGTTGCCCGAACACCGCCACGTTGCGAGCGCCCCGCATTTTGCGGTTTTGGGGCCAAATCTAGGCGGAGCTTTCAAAATTGGAACAATATTGGATGGAATAGAAGCATTCATATTAAAGCTTCTAGATTATATTGAGCCCTGATAAAGCTGAACATGATATTACATCATCATGCGAGAATATTTTTCCTTGAAGTTGTACTATTCTACTGTAGTGGCACGCGGAGTATACATAGTATAGGAAGATGCACAGCACAAGCCATCTTGGCCGACTGGACCAGAATACTCATGTGATAACATATTTTGGGGCTAGGAGAAGGAGGTCCAATCGAAGAATGAGAGTTTGGCAAAAAGCTGAGTTGGTTTCGATGAAGGACCGAGTGCTGTGTACTATATAGAACCATACCAAGAAACGATCAGAGAAGACCAACAGCTCCATTTCCACCAATGAGTGGGAATCCAAGCTGACTTTTCATGGCTGCCTTGAAGATACTGTCATCTTCATACGGAATGCCTTGCTCACTCAGTTCCATCTTGCGAATTTTCGCCTGAAGAGCGGCGCAGGTCTCACCCCAAGCACAGATATTCCCCGCAAGACCCTCGAACAAGGAGTAAGGGTCGTCGGGCATACGATATTCCTTATCGGTTGTCGCAGGTGCAGTGTTGTACGGACGGGTTTCGCGAGCATGTAACATGAATGCCAGAGCTCTCGACAGAAAGAAATCTGGCGTGAGCTTTTCGCTGATATCCATGCCTGGCAACGTCGAGAGCCCTGTTTTCTGTGCGTACGAGCGCCTGGCTACATTGATGTCGTTTGAATGATATTCAAAGGCATCGTATAACATCAGCAGCGGCCAGCCATTCCCAGAAATACCGTGGCACAGACTGCCTCCCTTGGACAGAATACCTTCTTCCCAAATACGCTGGGTGGCTAGGTAGATCGTCTGATCCCAGTCAGGGCACCAATGATTCTGCGTAAGTTGGCTGTTCTTCAAGGCAGCAGAAAGTAGGATGAGAGTTCCAGGACTACCGTGGCAGAATTGAACAAATTCAGAGGTTTGACCATAGCTCATTGGTGGGAGTGTCATTGGAAGATGTCCATTTGAAGAGTTGCTCAGTTTGCAGAGTGCCGTGATGGTAGCACCTATTACGGGTAAGTGCTTTTCGAGCTCCTCGGGCTTGGATGACAGAAGGATGGTCAGAATTCCAGCTGAAGGGAGAATTAAGGGTTAGTGAGTCCAAATGGAATGAGGAAATGGTGTAAGTCTAGATTACTCACTGATTCCATGGGCCCTGGTCGAAGTCTGTTAGCCTTCCGTTGATCGAAAGCAAATTTGAAGTTCTTTAACTTACGCTCCAAAGCAGTAGCGGCCTTCCATCCAAGGGTACATCAATGGATGTGCGTCTGAATCTCCGTGCTCTGCAGTATATTCCTTTGCGCCTTGTCGGCCGGCATCGACTATCACATCGACTAGTCCGGGAATAGTGGCAAAGACTGGAGAAAGTGCCTCTTGGGTAGCTTCATCAAATTCATGGGATCGAATGTTTAGCAAAGTCCACAGCAGACCTGCTCGTCCATACAACATTTCGTCTCCACCCATCTTTCGATCATCATGAGGAACGAGGTGCCCATTTTCTAGAGCGAGTTTGGCAGCATCTTGAAGCAGATTGATATCCTCCGCAGATAGACTAGGCTTGGACTCGGTCTTCCAATGTGCCTTTGCTACAGTTGACAAGACGTGCAAACTAGCAGCAGCTATGGGAGAGAAAGACCCTGCGGGGGATAGACGAGACGGCAACAGAGGGCAATCAGGGAAACCTGATGGGATTCGCTGTAAAGCAAATGCACGGTAGTCCGGAGATTGTTTACTGCCATCCACAAGCACTGATGATTGGTAGTCGAGACGGAGAAATGCAAGGGCGACTCCTGCAGCATACGGTCAATTATTTCCGCCCCATATCGATCTTCCGGGGTATATTGTAGCGTGTAACTAGTATAGTAACAAGCATTCAATCGTACCTGGGAAGAACTTAAACATGCCTCCAACAGACCATTTCTCAGGCACAATTTCATTCGCATGGACTAGCTCAGAGCCAATATGAACTGCCTCGCGGAGCTGCTTGAGGGACTCTACCAGTGTCCCCGCATCCACGGGAAGGGGAGTCAATGTGTTCTCATAGTATTGCGGTGGCTTTGCTTCTCCCATAATGCAAATAGACTATTGATCAATGCACCGATGGCGTGTAAGATGTCTATGTGACGTGCTTGAGGTCAAAATGATTTATTAGCGCCGATGAGAGGCGAGGACTACAGAGAGCCCCTCCAGCGATTCTTCAGCCTCAGGCCAAAGCAGTTCGTCATTCTGCAGGTTCACTAGCTTGTGGACTACGGTACTGCACATCGACAAATGTCGGTGTCTGTTTGGGCTCCACTGGAGGGGCTGGCGGATAGATCGAGTTTCCAGCGAGAGCTGAGTAGATTTGTGGTGGATCAGCACTTGACGATCTTTGCCATTTTATCCAGGCAGAAGATGGGATGGATACTCTTTCTGCCGGCTTGTCAATGGGAGGAGAAAGGCGGTCAGACATAACTAGTTAGCGGTGGGAAAGGCGGATGATGAAGGATTCTCTCAGATAAATAAGGCCACAAGGCACCATATAGCACGTGACCGATGACTCAGCAAGGACGACGGCTTCGACAACTTGCGTTGTAGCCATTCCGGACTCCAGAATACCCACGCGGTCCTCGAAGTGCTAAACTGGCTTCTAGAAGCTGTACAGAATGTCAGTGCTTCCCCCTGTTGCTGAGTATTGATGTAGCATGGTTCAAGTTTGTTACAATGCTGCAATTTGACGATGTTGTGACGCTGTGAATGGACCCAATCCTCTTGGCCGTCTTATCGCCCCTCTCAGTGTAGAATATTGGATGAACCTAGTCCGGTCGACTAATATGGAAGACAGTCCCGTGATCAGCACCCCCAGCAGTTGTCAACATGTCTGAAGTTCAAGGAGATGCCGAAGTCGTGCCAACAGGTCCTGAACTGGAATATCCTGCGTTAGCACCGCGGCAGGTAACGCTGCGGGATAGGGTGACTGTGGCAACGTTGGTACCCTTTGCCTCAGCGGATGATGTACCCCGGCCGTTATTGAAGTACCTCTCAGATCAATTCAATAAAGAAATTGAGAAGGGAGATACATATGCCATGTCTGAGCCGATTCCATTAGCGCAATTTGGCCGTTATTGGTTTTCGAGTTTTGGCGTGGTGATGTTGCTCGGTGATATTGAAAGTGCCGAACAAACCCACACTATGGACAGGGCTGGTGCCAATTGGACCAAGGTATGCCTTGGTGGCTTTCACATTCGTCCCAATTATCCCGGCAGGAGTAGTCACGTTTGTAACGGTACTTTTATCGTCACGGATGCGGCTCGAAACAAGGGTGTTGGCCGATTGATGGGTGAATCGTACCTGGAATGGGCTCCTCGACTGGTAAGTTGCAGTTGACTCACGATTGACACTGATTTTCCCATGCTAATTTTTCTGATAGGGATACACATATGCTGTGTTTAATTTGGTATACGAAAGCAATGTGGCATCTTGCCGTTTATGGGATTCTCTGGGCTTCAAACGAATTGGCAGAGTGCCCGGTGGCGGTCAACTGAAATCACAACCGGGCGAGTATGTCGATGCAATCATCTATGGTCGTGGTCTCAGTCTTGATGGCGAGGACTCTGTCTCACAAGATCGGTTTGAGAAGATTCGCTATTACCTGAAGCACTCAAAGTATCCCCGTGGTGCTGATCGAGCCGAGAAGAGTCGGCTCCGTAGCGCCGCCACTCACTACAAACTTCTCGGAGGAGAGGACGGCGAACCTGAGAGACTGATGCTCAAAGACAAGGAGGTAGTATCAGACCCGCAGCAGCAATATGAGATTGCAAAGGAGGTTCACTTGAAGCAACATGCTGGAATCAACAAGACTACTGCAGCTATTGCCATCAAATACCATTGGGTTCGAATCAAGGAAACGGTCAATCGGGTGATTCGAGACTGTCCGCAGTGCAAAGAAACGTTGAAGCTACCGCCAATTCCTGGAACCAGGGATGATGATTCGTCTCCCTCTGTCGAAGTTTCAGAAACGCCTGATCAAAGTATGGAGGTAGACCACTCCAAGCAGTCTATCGAGATCCCGCAAGAAATGGATGAGGCACCCGACGAGTCCCCAAGCCATAACCCTTTCATGAATCCACAAGCCCCTGCTGCTGTTCCAGGAACGGTACATCCAATGGCGAACTTCAATCAAATGCCCCTGGACCCTCAAATTATGCTTCAGCAGCAGGTCCGACGCCAGCATCAACAGCAGCAGCAGCATCACCACCACCACCACCACCACCACCAACAGCAGCAACATCAACAACAGCAACATCACGCCATGGCGGGTGGGTTTGCTCCAGTGCCTCACATGAACATGACCAACTTTGATGATTTAATGCGTTATCACACGGCCAATAATGCGTACCAGATGATGGTTGACGACGGATCCGACCCCTTTCGACAGGAAGTGTTAGGGTTGATGAATCCACCTTCTCACGATCTACAACACGATGCCGAGTTACTCGCTAAATATGAGTATGGCAGTCCATCGGATGGGAACTACGACTTTACTTGAAACAAGAACCTTTCTTTTCTGTTGTCTGATATTCTATACTGTCTTATATACTAGTATTTGGCGTTTTGGCTACCCTTGGAGGGTAAATTTGGACCTTTCGGATATCACTGTTTCTTTATTGTGATCACTGTATTTGTGGAAGTGTTGGGCATACAAAAAATGTAGTCTAAATATTTGCATAATTGGATCCTAACATTGGACAAAACATACTACTTTGAATCTTGTAATTCAATTCTTTCCATCATAAAATGTCAGAAATTCAAGAAAGTATCGAAAGTATAGAAATGTACATTCAATGCTGACCGCCTTGGGGCTTCGGGGGGCATTTTGAGGGGAACAGAAGCTCTGGGAAATTTTGGCGGTCGAAGATCAGCGAACCCCTCCGAGCCCCCGTACGACCAGACCAACTCTCCTTTCTCTTGTATTCTTCTTTTAAATCGAAACAAGGTCACCGGTCTCGCTCTTGATTTTACAATGGCCTTCGCCGGCCAAACGCCCACGATCGTCGTGCTGAAGGAAGGTCTGTGTTCTTCCCCCCAACCCGGCAGTTTAGCAGTTTAGTGGGATTCTAACTGAGCCATGCTAACCATTATCGCTTTGAACGTATAGGCACCGACGCCTCCCAGGGAAAGGGTCAAGTCATCTCTAACATCAACGCTTGTGTTGCTGTGCAGTCTACAGTCAAGAGCACTCTTGGTCCTTACGGTGGTGATCTCCTGCTTGTTGACACCAATGGCAAGCAGACCATCACGAACGATGGTGCTACTGTGATGAAGGTGCGAATCTCCCCCTGATAACTGGAATGATATAACCAATGGCTAGAATTGCATGTCGAACGTCGAAACTGACCTTTTCTGTTTTCCCCCTGATAGCTTCTGGATATTGTCCACCCCGCCGCCCGTATCCTGACGGACATTGCCCGATCTCAAGATGCCGAAGTCGGTGACGGTACAACCTCCGTCGTTGTTCTCGCTGGTGAAATTCTGAAGGAGGTGCGCGACCTCGTCGAGCAAGGCGTCAGCTCTCAGACTATCGTTAAGGGTCTGCGGAGAGCCAGCTCCATGGCTGTCAACAAGATCAAGGAAATTGCGGTGGAAATGATCGAGTCTGCAGGAAGCGAGGAGAAGAAGATTGAGACTCTCCGGCGGTTAGCTGGTACCGCCATGAACAGCAAGCTGATCAAGCGGAATCAGGAGTTCTTCACAAAGAGTGAGAACCCACTTTGCTTCAAATCCCCTGAATTTTTCGGAGGCGATCTGGACCTGTGGAAATTTGCAAGGCTAATTGAATATTTACTATAGTGGTTGTCGATGCGGTGCTTTCTCTTGACCAGGATGATCTCAACGAGAAGTTAATTGGTGTGAAGAAGGTGACCGGTGGTGGTCTCCAGGAATCCCTTTTCGTCAACGGTGTCGCCTTTAAGAAGACCTTCTCCTATGCCGGTTTCGAGCAGCAGCCCAAATACTTCACGAACCCCAAGATTGTTTGCCTCAATGTCGAGTTGGAATTGAAGAGCGAGAAGGACAATGCGGAGGTCCGCGTGGAGCAAGTCTCCGAGTACCAAGCCATCGTCGATGCGGAGTGGCAGATCATCTATAACAAGCTGGAGGCTATCTACAAGACTGGAGCCAAGGTTGTTCTCAGCAAGTTGCCCATTGGTGACCTTGCCACACAGTATGTATTTGCCGGGCCTATATTTGTCTTTCGTTTACTAAATGCTACGCTTCCTCCTATAGATACTTTGCGGACCGTGACATCTTCTGTGCCGGCCGTGTCTCATCTGACGACATGGACCGTGTCTGCCAGGCCACCGGTGCGGCCACTCAGTCGACATGCACCGACATTCAGGAACGTCATCTCGGTACATGCGGTGCTTTCGACGAGCGCCAGATTGGTGGAGAGCGTTTCAATGTCTTTTCCGAGTGCCCTGCTGCTAAGACTTGCACTCTGGTCCTGCGTGGTGGTGCAGAGCAATTCATTGCGGAGGTGGAGCGCAGTCTGCACGATGCGATTATGATTGTTAAGCGCGCTCTGCGCAACACCACCATTGTTGCCGGTGGTGGTGCTACCGAGATGGAGCTATCAAGCCACCTGCATGGCTATGCCGACCGCAATGTTCCTCACAAGCAGCAGGCTGTGGTCAAGGCGTTTGCCAAGGCCCTGGAGGTTGTGCCCCGCCAGCTTTGCGACAACGCTGGTTTCGACGCAACAGACATTCTGAACCGGTTGCGCGTGGAGCATCGCAAGGGTAACGTTTGGGCTGGTGTTGACTTTGACAACGAGGGTGTCCGTGATAACATGGTTGCTTTCGTGTGGGAGCCCAGTCTGGTCAAGGTGAACGCAATTCAAGCTGCTGTGGAAGCTGCCTGCCTGATTCTCAGTGTTGATGAGACGATCAGTAAGTGATGCATCATTTCATTCCTTTCTCTACCTTCCCTTCCATTTCCCCTCCTTTATAACCATCGACTAACTCCTTTGTCTCACAGAGAACGAAGAGTCCGCTCAACCTGGCGCTCCCCAGCGCGGTCTCCCACCAGGTGCCGCACAACGTGCGCTCCGGGGCCGTGGCCGCGGAATGCCTCGTCGAGGTTAAATGAGATTTAATGCCACGAAAAAAGAAAAGATGAAAGTCTACGAGACTGCAGCGAAAGAAAAGCAAAGACGACACAAGACAAACCTCATAGGTTGATCTAATGAAAATGAGTCGTGTTGGCGGGGGAATTTACAGTAAGAGGGGATGCGATGGAAGGGCCTGTGCGATATGATGCAAAGCAAAGCATGGGAAGAGAAGAATTAGAAGAAAAAGCTGTAGATATTGAAACTTCGACATCATTACATCTACTAGTCTCTCTGCCAAGGTACAAACAGTACATACCATAGCATAGGACTCGCTTTTGACTTTGCTTTTTTTCCGATCTCGATGGATTGGCAATAGATTGTCTGCAGGCGATGAATCGAGTAGATTGAGTGTAGATCGGGATTGAGTCTTACTGAGTATTTGTATTTCTTTCCATTGTTCATATTATGAATACTCCACTTTTATAGGAGTTTATGATGTGTATCATCAGTACATACTTGTACCCCATCCATATTCTACATTACATAGGTATAGTCGTACTCCAGCTATGTACCATGTAGAGTATTCTCATCTCCATCCTGTGTAACATCAAGACCGAGACTCATGATTTGCATAATTCTTTGTTCCCACTTGCACTCAGCCCAATCCACATCACGTATTGGCGTGTCTTGGGCTTTTGGGCTGCAGGGGTGGACTCTCGGAGCGGCCGATGGGCCAATTTGTTTATAAAAAGTCAGCTTGTGTTGCATCAGACTTTTTTTTTTCTTTTTTCTTTTCTCCTTCTCTCCCTTTTCTATTTCTCTTTGCTCTAAAATTTTTTGTTTTATTGAAGTATTTTGTAATTTATTAATCCCACAATCCTAGCCCTATAGGGATTGACTTGGCGTGTATTGTAAGTGGCAAGGTTTCCTCTGGTCGATCACAGTTCGTGCTTCATCCTCGTTCCTGCATTCATTTATTTTTATTATATTCTCTTTGTTTTTTTTGTTTTTTTTTTTCATTATTTTCTTTATAGTGTATTTTGATTCTTTGTCATTGATTATCTTGTCTTTCTGATCTCTCTGATATCTTTTCTTGGCAACTCCGTCTCTTCCGGCTTCTGTTTTGCTTTCGATCGTCCTTCTCCACAATCCGAGCGAGAATCCAACCTCCTCCGTTTGCGCCCATCTGATATATTTATCTTCTGGCTCGAGGTTCTCTCCTTAACTTGACCTCCTCGAGATCTTCTCTCTCTCTCTCTCTCTATGTCATATTATCCGCCATATCAGGGCGCCCCGGGAGGCTATCCCCCGCCCCAGCAATCTTACCCCCCACAGCAATATCCGTACGCGCTATCACTTTCGTCTGTGCTTGACTCTTCTGGAATGAAGCTGATCTGAGATCTCTCTGATTCTAGTCCGATGCACCATCAACAACAGCCTTCTTACGGTGGAGGAGGAGGTGGTGGTGGCTATCCCGGCCAGTCCTATCATCAACAGGGTCCGCCTCCCTCCAACCCTTATGGATATAGCCATTCTCCTCAACCACCGCAACAACCTTACGGTTCACCCGCCCCGCAACATGGATATAATGTGAGTTTTTTTTTTTCAATTCAAATGGACAAGATAGTTGCAAGAGGATGTCTATATTGACAAGGATTTCGCATTTAGCACGGTCCCCCGTCCGGATATCAACAACCACCAAGTGGCCCACCGATGTACCAACAGGGTCGCCCTCCAGGTTCGCATACTACACTATTCCTGTACGCTTTTGCTCTATAAGTCTTGCGCTGACAGAGATTGTCTTGATAGCAAACAACTACCCTCCGCAAGGTGGCGGTGGTCGCCCATCTGCTCCTCCCACGGCCCCGGTCGCGTTCGGTCATGGCGCCCCGCAAGGCTACAACTTTCAATACTCGCGTTGTACTGGAAAGAGAAAGGCACTGTTGATTGGAATTAACTACTTTGGTCAAAAGGGCCAGTTGCGAGGATGTATCAATGATGTTAAGAACATGTCGACATACCTCAACCAGAACTTTGGATATGCTCGTGAAGATATGGTTCTTCTCACGGATGATCAGCAGAACCCTATGAGCCAGCCTACAAAGGCAAACATTCTTCGTGCCATGCACTGGCTTGTGAAGGACGCTCAACCTAATGACTCGCTTTTCTTCCACTACTCAGGTGAGTTCCTCCAGTATTGTAAAACAAAACACGAGCGTCAGACTTGATGATCGCTGACATTTTCTAGGTCATGGAGGTCAGACACCAGATCTTGATGGTGACGAGGATGATGGATACGATGAAGTGATTTACCCCGTGGATTTCCGAGTTGCCGGTCACATTGTCGACGATGAGATGCACCGAATCATGGTGCAATCGCTGCGCCCTGGTGTACGCCTGACAGCCATCTTCGACTCCTGTCACTCCGGCTCTGCGCTGGATCTGCCCTATGTCTACTCTACCTCTGGTGTTCTCAAGGAGCCTAATCTGGCCAAGGAAGCCGGTCAAGGTTTGCTGGGTGTCGTGTCGGCATATGCTCGTGGTGATATGGGTGGTATGATGTCGACCGCTATGGGCTTCATTAAAAAGGCTACCAAGGGCGACGATGTGTACGAGCGTAACCTCAAGACCAAGACCAGCCCTGCGGATGTGGTGATGTGGTCAGGCAGCAAGGATGACCAAACTAGTCAGGATGCCCAGATTGCCGGCCAGGCGACTGGTGCCATGTCCTGGGCTTTCATTGCTGCTCTTCGAAAGAACCCTCAACAGAGCTATGTCCAGCTGCTGAACAGTATCCGTGATGAGCTTTCTACAAAGTATAGCCAAAAGCCACAGTTGAGCTGCAGCCACCCACTAGGTACGTCCCTATCCCAGCCCCCTATCATGGCTTCAAACAGACCCTTGCTAACACTTCAACTATTTTAGATACAAACCTTCTTTATGTGATGTAGGATCGTGGAATGTGCAGACACTGAGAAGGAACCAAAATCTTACTCTTTAAGTCTGATGGGTTCCAAGGTTTTGCGTGTAACGAACTGAACTGTATGTAATTCATCTGGTGTTCCATATAATGCATCGTGGTATGGATGAACCAGCCGGTCTGTGATTTATCAAATTTGAATTTGTGATTATCGGCATTTTACCGTCTATCGACCAACTGACGAAAGGCATTAGTCTTCCTGACATCATTTGTAGAGTAGAAATTGATATCGCCAATCCAGCATTACCACTAGCAGTAGTATACTTTACTGTTACTTGGAATAGCCATTTACTGACATCCACATACTGGCAAACAGGATTCTATCCCAGCAGGACCCAACAAGCAGATGATTCAAATGGTCAATGATCAAATACTGCATCAGAATTGATACTATCACCATTGGCGGAAAAAAAAACCGATCATCGGCAATGAATGCCCCGACTCTACGCAATATTATTCATTATATGTCATATACCGCCACTATGAACTCCCTTCAAGGACCATCTAAATCAAGAGCAGTCAGCTCAAAATCACCCGGACATGGAACCAATAGTCAACATCGTCAAATCACACAATGCAATCATTCCTAGAACAACGACGAATCTACAAACAACTCGAGAAACAAATCGTGATAAAACACGACAAACCCGAAAATATCCTTACACACGAGCGTCGCTACTGGTATCGCAGAGAAGGAGGACTCGGTTCAGAAGACCGCGAACCAAATGACGGCGAAGCAGCCGCTAAAAGACGAGAACATGGACATCGCACAATTATAGCTGGACCAACACTCGAACCTCGACATAGTACCCGTCAACACCTGGAACGTGAAGGAGATGTTGAGACCGCGGATTATAATCCGAGCGTTCAAACAGATCCTTATACGATTAATACGCGGGATACTCTGGGTGGGAATACGGATATGATGGTTACTGGTATTGAGAGGGAACGACCTCGACATGGAAGACAACTTCCTCGTCATAGTAGTACGACTGATGGAGTTGAAAGGTCTAGATGGTCTGTTGATGAGGATGCAGATGATGGAGATGAAGATATGGAGAAAATTCTTCTAGTTACGTATGAGGGTGATACTGATCCTATGGATCCTCATAATTGGTCTTTTGCTTGTCGGGCAGCATATACCACTCTATTGGGATGTGTTAGTACGGCTGTTCTTTTCTCTTCAACTATTGATGCGAGTGTTCTCACTTCTACGAGACATTTGTTTAATACCAGCTTTGAACTTGAGACTGTGCCGACGGGTGAGTTTAATGATTGTTTCCCATCGGTACTTTTATATAAAGCTGATCAAATTTTGGGTTTCGCGATTATAGCTGTCTTTCTGATTGGTTTGGGAATGGGAAGTATGTTGACGGCTCCTTTATCCGAGTTATTTGGACGCAACCCGTTGTATATTGTCTGTCTGACATGTTTTATGCTCTTTGATATGGGGGCTGGTCTGGCTCAGAATGTCGGCCAGCGCAGTGTTTGTCGAGGTCTTGCTGGATTATTCGGATCTGCACCTCTCGTTTGTGCGGCTGCGTCTTTGGTTGATTTATGGTCTATCATCGAACGAGTTTGTGCATTTCCTTATTTCGCCATCCTGGCTTTCTTGGGTCCCCTGTTCGGCCCAGTGCCGGGAAATTTCATCAATCAAGCTCCGAGTGTGAGTTGGCGTTGGGTAGATTGGTTGACGATTATTGTCACTGGATTTCTACTGGCTCTTGTCTTATTGTTCTTGCCGGAAACATACAGTCCAATTCGTCTTCATTGGAAAGCTAAACAGCTCCGACGCCTTACAGGTGATGATCGATATCGTGCCCCGATGGAATTCAATCGGGATCGATTCACACGACATATCGCTTTGGCGCTTTCTCGACCGTTCATACTTTGTACCGGGGAGCCGATCATTCTTTTCTTCTCCTTGTATCTGGGTGTTATCTTCATTATTCTGTACACCTTTTCATCCGGCTACGTCGCGATCTTCGAAAAAGCCAATGGCCTATCTCAAGGCCAAGCCGGCGTCGCCTTTTTAGCAATAATGGTCGGCGTCATTCTATCCGGCATCCTGGTCCCTCTCAGCATGAAAATGACTCGAAGAGATATTTATCGCGCCCGAGACCGTGGTCTCACACGTCCAGCGCCAGAATCAAATCTTTACATGTCTATGTTTGGTGCTCCGGCCATCCCAATCGGTTTATTTTGGATGGGATGGACAGCTAGTCCATCTATTCTGGTATGGTCTCCGATAGTGGCCTCGGTTGTCTTTGGATTCGGAGTTCTATGCGTATTCGTCTCGGCGTATCAGTATGTTGCGGCGGCTTATGAGTTTCATCCTGGAAGTGCGTTGGCGTCTCTTCAGATGTTCCGATTAACGGCTGCCGGGGTGATGGCTGTTATTGCGAATATAATGTACAATAAACTTGGTACGCATTGGACACTGACTGTTTTAGGGGGAATCGCGACCTTCTTTCTTCCTGTTCCTTATATGCTTTTCATATGGGGGCATAAGGTGCGGGATTGGAGTCGGTATGCTCCGACTGAAACGCCTTAAGTCTCTTGGCGAGGCTATTCTTTTGCTCTTATAGTGCTCTCCGGTCTTTGAGTATACTTCCTAGCGCTTGGGTGATGTGATATACTTTCTTATTTGTTGACATGTGGACAGTGTCAAACGATGTCGGGTTGGGATTCGAAATCCACTGGTGTACACTTGCAATGATTCTGTCTTGCAGAATTTGGAAATGCATTTTGCAACTTGTGATACTTACATAGTGATCTAATATTGCAGTATCAGTGTTCTTTCTTAGCTGATTATCATGGAAATATTCAAGGACAGCCACTGTTCATTATAAGCCGAACAACAAATGGCCTCATTGACTAGATAAAACCAAAACAACTACATTTACAGTTAGTTTCTCTAATTGACGAGGCTATTGGCCCGGCTGTAATTGACCATTTGGCGTCAGCTTGACTAGCTGATAATCAACAACCAGTTGTATTGTCAGCAATGCACGCTCGCTATGACCTTCATGCGCCCTCCTTTTGGCGAAGAGGCGGGGATACTCTTGGCGATGTCGCATACACACTGCCTCATACGTACTATTTCGGGATCCCAAAACTTACAAAAGGTACATAAGCATTCTTAATGCGTTGAGTCGAAAGCTCAAAGTTGTCATTCTCAGTTTGGATTACCTGTAAGCCATGGCTTTGGTCTTTATATCTACAGCTATTTCGGGGATCGTGGCGTACTTGATCGCGCGGACCATTTACAGACTCTTTTTCCACCCTCTTTCAGGATTTCCAGGTCCAAAATTTGCTGCTATTTCATTTTTGCCTGAGTTTTTTCACGATGTTATCCGGCGGGGAATGTACATTTGGGAGGTTGAACGAATGCATGAAGAATACGGTATGTTCCACGCTGCCAATCTACAGGAAAAGAGTGTATACGAGCTACTATGTCAGGGCCAATTGTCAGAATCAACCCACGTGAGATTCACGTCAAAGACCCTTTCTATTTCGATGAGATATATGCCGGTGGGGGGAGAATTCGTGACAAAGACCCTGCCTTGACGATTGCTCTCCTAACTCCCAACGCAATGGCATCAACCAATGGACATGAACAACATCGAGTCCGGCGCAACATACTCAGCAACTTCTTCTCGAAGAGGTCTGTCACAAACCTTGAGGATGTCATCCAAGAAAAGGTGAACATGTTGAAAGGACGTCTGCTTGAAGCGTTTGATGAGGCGAAGGTCTTAAATCTGCCACCTGTCTTCGCAGCACTAACAGCAGATGTGATCACACATTACTGTCACGGCGCATCTCGGGGATATCTCATTGCACCTGATTTCAAGAATAATCACATGGAAGCGTTGGACAATCTATTCGCTCTTTTCCATATTAGTCGTTTTATGCCTCCTTTAGCGCGGATTTTGGAGAGGCTACCGTTGGAGACAATGAGCAAGTGGGGGGTTCTATCCGGTACGATTGGAGAGTTAGTCGAGACACGACTTCAAACAAGACGACAAGCTGCTAAGGCGCTGAGCACTACTGAAAAGAAGACGCCTGGGCCAGAGACTCTCTTTCAAGCCTTAACAGCAGAGACTGTGCCAGCAGAAGAGAAGACAGTACCTCGACTGGAGGATGAGGCATCTGTTCTATTTGGCGCGGGTACTGAGACGACAGCAAGGACCTTGTCGATTGTGGGATTCTACCTAGCAAAGAATAAGGATTTGATGCGGCAGCTACGCGATGAATTGAAGCAGGTTATGACTTACCCTGATAGTCAGCCAACATGGTCCCAATTAGAGAAGCTACCTTTGCTGGTAAGCCATCTTTCCCCTGTTTTATTTGGATGCGTGATCTAATTAGGGCTAGGGAGGTATCATCCAGGAAGCACTTCGTCTGTCGTATGGGTTGAGTGGTCGCATGACTCGGATAGCACCTACAGAGGACCTAGTATACAACAAGTATATAATTCCTAAGGGGGTAAGTTCTAATCTTTGTATACTGCGGGTACTGCCTAGGGAATACTGGGGGATTGACTTGAAAAAATAGACCCCAGTCAGTCAGGCTGTATACTTTGTCCATCACGATCCATCGATTTTTCCTAATCCCGACAAATTTGATCCCGAGAGATGGATAAGGGCGTCGAGGGATCAGGTAAACTTGAAGAAGCACATGTATTCCTTTAACAGAGGAAGTAGGCAATGTCTTGGAATGAAGTATGCTATCTCTAAGACCTGATGACTTGGATATAGGAATATAGCTTACCATTTTCCACAGTCTTGCCTACGCGGAAATGTATCTGACCCTGGCGATGTTTGCTCGAAATTTTGACGTTGACTTGGCCGACACGACAGAGGAGAATATACAGTTGGGGAGAGATATGGGACTGCCGTATCCAAGTGAGGGTCGATTCTGCGCTAGAGTAAGAATAACAGGGGTGGTCAAAAATTGATTGCTCATTTGAGCAGACGCGAGCGAGCGACATAATCTGTGAGATACAGCAATCTCGATTTGGACTGGCGTAGAGAGAGAAAATATATTTGATACAGACGGAGATACAGTGTTGTAACATTAGTTTAAAAGTACCTTTCTTTCTACATCTCTTTCTACATCTCTTTCTACATCTCTTTCTACATCTCTTTCTACATCTCTTTCTACATCTCTTTCTACATCTCTTTCTACATCTCTTTCTACATCTCTTTCTACATCTCTTTCTACATCTCTTTCGAGCCTTCGGAATGATAAAAGAAACAAGAGGTCTTCTCAAGCTTATATTATATCACTGTATAGGCGGTGATATAGAAATTACTAATATGTTCAAGTGGCGGCTAATGACTGCCGTAATCGCGTATGATAATATTCAGGCGAATCCACTGTGAATTACCCAGCTAACATCAGCATTGAATGAAGTAGCCGAATCAAAGTCGTGGACACCACCGTTGCTTGCAATGTACAGCGAGTTTGTATAATGACGGAAATAGCGCGTGGGATAGTTCCAGGATCGAATTGAGCTGCCTGAGCCACTGATACCACTCTGAGGGCAGAATGTTGCATCTTCCTTGAACTGCTTAGTAGCATCATTGGCATTGAGCAAGAGGACGAAGTTGCTGTGGCGAAGGTAACTTCCCGGCGTGTCAACGGACTCAAATGAGTAGCAACCACTGTTTGCGAGACCGCTGCGGACTGTCCAACTAGCCTGTTGCTTCAAAGTAGTGCTGCTAGAAGACGAGACGACCTGTGTGTTGACAGCAGTGCCAGTGTGAGCTAGATATCGCGTGGTATATCCGGATGTAGTGGCCTGTAGCGATATCGAGGAACCAACAGTCAGAGCATTGCCGCTGGTAAGAGAGGAAGTAGCGTATTTAGCGGCCACAATGTTGGCTTGCACCGCGTTTTCGGTGGCATCAGAAGGATATCCCGAAGTCATCACACCTTCATAAAAGGTTCCCTGAGCACCGACGCTGTTATCTCCACCAATACCCAGAATGATAGCGCCCTCCTTGCTCATAGGGTTATATCCAGATGCGCTGGGGCGTGCACCACTGTAATATGTTGACAGCGAGCCAGACGCAGCATTAGCACCACGAAGTGCCCATTTGTTGGCACCGCCCTTCAGAGTCGTAGTGAAGAATCGATATGAGATCGAAGGATCACCCGAGTTGTACGTCGAGCTGGAACCAGAGAATAGACCATTTTCAAGATCAGCCATGAGCCAAGGGCCATTTCCAGCACCGTAGCCCCAGACTGTATTGTCGCCAAAGTAAATAGCTTCCATATGGCCATTTCCTGTATCGAGACTATTTGTCTCGGCATTGCCGTAGTCAAAACAGCAACCACCATTGTAATGCGTACCATCAAGGACAGCGTACATGCCCTCTGCCTCGTCGCCTGTGGCAATGGCGTTGGCTTCATTGTTACGATAGCCAGTTCCAGGCGAGACGAAAACACCGTACGCCTTCTGGCCATTCAGCGTGACAGGTGCACCAATGGCACTAGCTAAATTGTCGTAGCCATTGGCTTCAGGGCCACTAAAGCCACCGGGTGGAGCTTGAGTGAGGTGATTTCCCTGGCCAGACTGGTCATAGATGATGGTAATGAGACAGGTAGTGTTGGCACAGAAGGTATCTTGAGATGCGGCATTTGCAACACCACCAGCAGACAAAGGTGAGATATCCTTTGTGGTGTTGTCAGAACCACGCTTCACTTGATAGAGTGCACCGCTGTATGAACTATACAAAGCACGAGTCGTGCTGTGTGCGGCGACACAGGGCGTGTTCCCGGAGGCATAGATATCACAGGGACCGGCTGATACAAGGGAGCTTAAAGCAGCAAGGCCCAAGGCTAAAGCACTGGCGCGCTCAACGCTTGGTTTTGACAGCATTTTGACAATTCGATCCCCTCAGCTAGTGGAAGTGGCTCAAGAACAGCTGTGAGGTATTCAAAGCCAGAAAAAGATACTGAAACTGTGTATAGTTATAAAAGGATTGCAAGATTAAAGGCATGAGAGTACTTCAGGTCCCTTATTTATAGTACACATTCTCCAGGACAGGTCATATTCAACTCCTGTCTCCATGTAGAGAAGAGCTCCTGCTAGTACTCCGAAAGTGGTAGGGATTTCCCTCCAATAGACGTAAATTACACCATCCAATGGATATTTTAGACGAGCTTAAGGCTATGAATCTCCGGTTAATATTCACAATATCGCGACCTAGAAAATTTAAGCGATGCCAGTGGCAACCGAGGGACTAGGGTTTCCATGCAGCTAGGCTTCATAAGGTTCAGGAACATCTTCAAAGCAACATGTACTATGAGAAGTCTGGGATGAAAAAAGTACACCACGTCTTTTTCAAACTGCTTATAAGATCTATCAGTACTATAGACTACAACATGTATTATTCATTAGATCAGAGGACGTGAGGGTATGCCCAATCAAGTATCTATTATTCGGGTCCTTGGCCTTGATCGCATCACTTTTCTCAGTTTTGATGCGGAGCTAATCGAGGAGAATAGGCAGTCAAATTACTCGAACTAGGATATTCCAAGATATCCGATTTTGCCTCCTTACAAATTGCTCTCGGAGATATCCAATCCATCACAGAAAACAAAAATCTTCAGCCAAATCAGTGGATTCTGCAGGAATTGCGGACGGGCTAAGCCGGCAGCCACAGCACGCTAGTCAAAGCGGCGGGGTAGAATGGGCTTGGGCTTAAACAAATCAATCTAAGTTGCGGGGAAATAAACAAGCGTCTTGATGGGCAATGATTAATCCGACGATTAGTATTGTGGCCTCACTTGAAGGCCACTTTCTTGCGCGATGATGGTGTATCGCAACATGGATGGTGTCTACAGCCACGCCAAATGAGCCTCGCGATACTTTATTTAGTAGTGTATATAGACAAGGACTTTGAGATTTCTAGGGTTTACTCAAATCGATCAGTAAAGTCGGTGTTTTCGTGCCGCCGGGGTTTTGCCGAATATGCGGCCCATCATCAGGAGAATTAACCGAGATGAGTGACCTGATGCTGAAAAAAAAATCTTGGACTATTGGACCGAAAGTGAAATAGAGAGGACAGCGTAGGATTGTGGCGTTCTGCAGCTTGGCTATAAGAGCTTAGCGTTTATTTGAGCCCTAATTGTGAGGACATCGATGCGGGGCCCCGGAAGCGATGTGCGTCTTCAAGCTGCAGCCGATGTCCCCAGGAATCTACTATTGGAGGGGAATTAGACAAATCCAGGGAAATATCTGGAAGGCTTTGGATAGGCTCGCTGGAGACCAAATTTTGTGCTGACTAGGTAGAGCATGGATTGCGCCTATGCTATCTCTGAAAACTTGGGTATCTGTCTAGTCCGAATGACAAAGGAAAAAGCTTCAAAAGAAATCATTCAATAGATCTGTCATGTCCCGGGCGCCTTTATCCTTCATTATTCTCTTCCCACTCTTGTTTGAATTTCCCTGTGGCGGCAATAGTCGCTTTTTGTTCGATACAGGGGTACGAGTGAGAATGGCAATCGACTTTGACGCGTATTGTGCCCGTATCTCGACTGACCTATCACTATGGTCTGATGCTGGAAGACCGAATTCCATAATAGGAACATCGGGGCCAAGGGCAGAGGATTGAGCGTGGTTCTCGGTAGAGCTAAAACTTCCTCGGTCATTTAATGTGCTCCGGTAAACATCCAGAAGTGGACCCAAAGGCTGCATAGTCTGTTTTTCCTCGATAGTATTCTCTAAAGCCCAATCAAGCCTGAGAACATTCCATCCTTGCATCTCAAATCGACCCGAATATGGCTTTTTTGCACGACAGAATTCTTCACTGAAATGTTGACATTGGTAGATGATGATGAGCTGAAGATTCGGTAATTCAGTCAAAAGCTGGAGTATCGAAGGCTTCATCAAGGATTGGTGATAAAAGCGTAAAACACGCAGATGTTGCAATGATCCGGTAGTTCTTGCCCAGTCAACCCAGGTGTGGATGACCCCATTTTCTAATTCGTTTGCCGGTTGGTGTGTTTCTGGGGAGTATTTGCTTGGTTGCCATTGAGTTTTGAAGAGTTCCAGAGCCACAAGATTCTTGAGGTTTCCGATTGATACGAGGTCTTCCACTGTGGCATACCCAGTTGAGAGGGAGAGAACTGCTCGCCAATTGCAATCCTTGCTGTTCATTATATCAATATATCCTTTGAGTGGCTCCATTGGTCGGGCAGTCCAAAGACAATAGTAACGGCTGACTTTGCGAAATTCGCGGGGGTATGAAGCGGCCATGATCTTCCACATAAACAGTGTTTGCTTTTTGCTAGCATAGCAATTAGTTCTTCGTTCAAGCGAGACAGCTCTGACAGGGACTCACCAACGTCCCAAATACTCCCAGAGCTCGAAGGCAATTGGCCATGGGATGTTCTCGAACATCTCCGGTTTCAATGCCGACTGATCTTCCAGCGACTTTTGTCTCGCTGCATGTTTCAAAGAAGGGGCGCCGAGCTCATGACGGTCCTCCCAGCAGAATGGCAGAAACGGACTTTCATGATACCAGTGAGCACCCTTCTTGAAATTGGCCTGAGGCCCGGGAGAGTGCAGAACAATAGACATAATTGACAACTTGGGTGGCCCAAGAAATGTTCAAGGATGTACAGGCGATGTTGGATCAAAATCGAATCGCCGGGCTGCCACAGTATACGATGTGATCTCAGATAGGATGATTGAGAATAAATTAGCATGAACCATCTCCAGTTCCCTGTATGAACTTTCTTTGAGACGCGTAGTACGAGGGGGAAAATGATGGATTTGAATATGTTGATTGTCCCGATTTGTATTGACAATCACGTGCCCGGGTGTCACGACCTTAAGAAATGAATAAGTTGTTCACTTGAATTGTCAATAATCACATTCTCGATATTTTTCATGTCTCTAAATATTTGAGCTGAGCCGTTTATGTGTTTCAATGGATACATTCAATTGAATCAGTGAATTATGGACCAGAGATTTCGGATATCGGAGCTCAATGCGCTCCATAGATCCAGATCGTCTTGTTATCGCGTGGACCAGCCAAGTCACGTATTTACCGGATTTTATCCGATGCATCCAATACGCTCAATCAATTCCTTCCATAAATATCGTAAGACGTCTGAGATTCAAAATACATGATTTCGAAATCCGTAGCAAAGAGTCGGGTACATAGATGTACAAATGTAAACACTGTTCTTACCCGAGCAGATAAGTACCGATAAGTAGCTATTTGCAGATGACATAATCGTATGATGTCAGGTAACACGAGCTTTCTGATTGGTCGAAACTGCCAACCCCCGCGTCCGTCATTCATCACCTGATGCACACTTGACCTTCTCCAACACCTCTCTGTTTTCGTTGTATATGTCCTAATAGCTATGACCGACCAACCGATTCCAAGGGAGGGCTCCGATACCTCTCTTAACGCACTCGCAAGCTCCGGTGGTGGACCAGACATCGCCTCACCTCGATCCAGCACCGATTCCCGCTCCTCATCCCGCAATCACAACCAGCTCCGCGTGTCACAAATGTCTTCTGGAACCCCTCAGCACCGTCAAAGCATGAGCGAGGCACTGCGTGGCCCTCCTGGATCACCTCGTTCTCGCCGACAACCTTCGCTGAATTCATCTGCCATTCAGAGCTTGATCGATAACCCTCCGCCTCCGAAGAACGTCGACCCCGCATTCATTGGTCGTGATTGGCAGCAGATCTCCATTGGGGAACTTGTGAGTCCGCAGGACTTACGTTTTGTTGAGCTGGACACAGGAATTGAGGAAGCAACGAATGTGAGTCATTTCTGGGGCACCAGCATGACAGTGGCAAAATAGGCCGGAACTAATACAATTGACATTAGACGTTGATCGATTCGGGCGCCCCGGTACTACTTATCCGCGAATCTCCAGAAAAAACATCCGCTGTTGCTACTTTTGATTACTCCGACCTAAATACATATCTGCTTCTGGCGGCGGGTCTGGCTCTCCCGCAAGAAGAAACCCGGGCGTCATACGATGGGCTTGCCAAGAAAGCTCGAGAGGGCGAGAAAATCCCATTGAAAGATGTGAAGGCATTAGGGATGGAGAAGGAGCCATTGATCACGCTTCCTGCCTCTGCAAATGTGCTTACCGCCGTTGAGACTTTCGGAGGTGGAATCCATCGAGTTGTGGTTGTTAAGGAGTCTAACGACCAAGAGGTCGTAGGCATTTTCAGTCAATTCAGACTTGTCAAATTCCTTTGGGAAAATGGACGCAGCTTCCCTGCAATTGAGCAGCTGTATCCGCAAGCTTTGACCCAATTGCGAATTGGTTCGCAAAGTGTGGTCTCCATCAAGTAAGTCTTGCCTAAACGAAGGGAATCCGGCATATACTAATTACTTCTCTTTTCAGCGGCGACAAACCTCTTAGTGAAGCTCTCCAGCTGATGAATACGGAAGGAATCTCATCGCTTGTTGTTGTAGATAACCATCTCAATGTGATCGGCAATATATCTACCACAGATGTCAAGGTATGCAAATCAAACAATCAGCAAGATATTATCAGCACTGACAATTTCCCAGCTTCTGACCCGTTCTTCATCTCTACCACTCCTCCAAAACACTTGCACACACTTCATCTCCGTCATTTTGTCTACTCGGGGATTGATCGAGGGTCAAGACTCATACCCAGTCTTCCATGTCAATCCAACATCTACATTGGCACATACAGTTGCTAAGATTGTCGCGACCAAATCCCATCGGTAGGTTCTATGTCAAAATGTATTCATTCGGAAAATGCTCACTCTTGCAGTCTATGGGTGACCGATCCTTTGTCTCCCTCTTCATCCGGACCCCCAACTCCTTCTCACTCGAACACACATGTCCCTCTGGCTACTCCTACACCATCGACCGGAGCTACCGCCACCCCTAATTCCGCCATATCTCCTCCAGCTTCTCCTCTGCCACCTTCATCGGCCTCCATACAACCTTCTAGCAATGCAACACCTCACCTTCCAACACCTCCCCATGCTTATACCAATGCAGGGTTATCTTCGGGCATAACACCACCTCTTGCTCCATCTGTACCGGCATCTGCGTTGCCAGGCGCCCGTCTTTCAGGACGTCTTGTCGGAGTAGTAAGCCTGACAGATATTCTGAATTTGCACGCTCGCGCCAGCGGTCTGAGCCCGGCAGACCCGGCCGAGTATCGGCGTCGACGACGCAGCAGTTCTTCCAGCATGAGCATTCGCCGCAGTGGTGAAATAGGTCGTGAGATGTTCAGCCGTGGCATGTAAAAGTGCAATAAATAGGTAGGAGAAATTTCAAAACTCCAGATGCTGTTGATATCATCTCAGATTCCAAGAATCGTCATGATCTTTTGTATCGCACTTGGTATGCAGATCAATCGTGTGCTGCTTTCTGATTCACAAATACCATACCACAGGGTATGCTTCAAGTTGAACATTGCCAATGTATGCAAGCAATGAACTGCTGTCCCGATTTTTTCCATTGTTCGGGCTTTCTTTGACTTGATTGTCGAGTTCATGCTCTGGGGATAGCCTTGGCCCCATTATTGTGGATATATTTTCCGCGCTCTCTTTATCTCATTTCCTTTCTCATCCACACACTCAATAGGCCATACGTGTATTTGTCGTGGCAATAACGAACATTGTGGTAAATGGCTATTTCATGACCCATATCAATAATGGATAACATTCTCCTTTCGAATCAAAGCAGGGAATGTGCTACCATTCAGACTTTCTGAATGGAAATGATGCTTTCTATGTAGTCAATATCCAACCAGTGTATAGTAAAAGTACGGAGTTATACTCCCCAATCCCAAGTGGAGTGTGCCATTTCATACTCGCGTAAACGGCTACACTGCTGTTTGCATCAGACATATCCCGATTCTAAATAGCAGTGTCTCTTCTAAGTGGCATGGAGAATACATCCCTAAAAGTCCTATAGCGGTCCCATCGGCTTCTGGAGATCATCCAAGGACAGGCATAGTCCAAGATGACCGTCTAGATCAGCCTTTACTCCTAGCATAAACTATCATGTTTGGTTCAGTCTTCGCCCTGTTCCTCCTACTTAGTTGGTACTAGTGGTAGTGCATTATCAAACCTCGACTAGAATCTCCCGATCTGGAATTTCTCGACAGTCCCTTTTCAAATTTTCAAAGGTACTCACTCTATCTTGAAAGTTGGCAGGTCGACTACACTCTAGACAAATACACTCATTCAGCCTCTACCACCGACCTCTAAGCGAAGTATCCATACTCCATAACATATTAAATTCAGAATTAAATGGTTCATCAATATCTGTACAATTCGATTTCAAGAGCGGTTGAATCCACCAAGACGTGTCCTATGACTCGATATTGTCGATCGGTACGGGTCATCTGGTCCTGTTTTTTTGGCCATATTTCCCCCGAGCCAATGATGTGTCTAAGTTTGTGGATAGAGGTTGGTCTTGACAGGGTCTCTGCAGCGGGGTCATCGAACGTTCAGCCATTCAGATTGTTCCTGCAGCAGATTTACCGCCAGTGTGATGGTGTGAGCATTCTCCTCGATTTGTCAATCGGAATATTGTTTCCTTGACGATTTTTATTTGGTTGGATTTGGGGGGGGACTGCATTTACATAGTTGGCTGTGAGAACTTGGCTTAGGCAGGGGATCCTGTTTTATCTATATTATTATTTTTTGACAATTCTTGTATAGATCCATGTAGGCTTGTGTACTTCGATAAATACTATGATGTGTAAAAACGTGGAAATATGAAGATGATTACTGATTCAAGTAGGTCCGTTATCATAGCCCGATCTGACGCCGCCGATCGAAAGGACCTTATTCGCAAATCGATTATCATAAGTCAGGACCACGCAGCACCGTATTGCCCCCTCTTCCTTGAAACCTGAATGTCTACGGTGGCCAACTGAATCACCCTTGGACTACGTACCTTGATATGGCACCGCCTTTCCTCAGGAAAGGGTAGGGTTCCGCCACCACCACCATCAAACCTGGGGCAGAAGACTCGGCATACAAATGATCTTCCCCAGTGCAAATCGTGGATCCACCAGTCAGCTCGGCCGTGTTCGTTGTCTCCGCCGAGTGGTACAATTTTCGGAGAAGGTTACTGCACCCCTTGTTATAATGGTGCTGATTGGTTGATCTTCGATAGGATCTAGCTTTTTCACTCGTGGTACTGCCAAACAGGAGGTTGAACGGAAAATACCTCGGGGTTGGAGTTCTACTAGTATGTACTCACTAGTATAACAAAACTACACTATTACTGTATCTGACTTGATTAGCTTTGTGGCTCGGGATACCACAACTGGGATCCAACATGAATGAAATGGTATAGACGAATAATCCACGCAATCCAAACAATCGATTTGTCTAGTCCTGAAGATGAGTGGGAATACCCCGTATAATTTGCCGACACTAGACAAAAAGAATAAAAACAAGCGAAATCAAAGTCGCGGATAGCTGCATGAGCATGCGTGGTGGCTTCAACGGGCGATGATTAGAGCAGTCTAGCCCGACAAGGCGGCCATATAGGGCGGCCTTAGACCTTCCCTTACCAATAAACTGGATCTCGTAAGACTGACAGCTTATCATACCATTTCAAACCAGTCAAACTTAAATTCCCCTTGCTCCCATGCCAGCTGTATTCCCTCTATATCCCGCACAAGCCACACACTTGTCAGCTTGCGTGGGACCATTCTGATTGCTGTGAACCAGCAAGACCAGCTGGATGGGTCGATCCACTCCAAATCAACAACTCCAGCACCTCCCCACACCTTGCGAGTCCAGGACAAACCAATGGCCCTTCCGGATGCGTGCACGCCCGATCTGTTTTCACGGACTGCCAAAGTGAGCCACGGTAGACTAGCGGCGCTGTCGTATCTGGGATCCACTTGAGCCGGAGGTATTGGTGGAAGATGATTGGTTGGTCATATTGGAATTTTCCCGATGCGGTGTGGTCTGTGCGGACCTTCCTGCAACCTTAACCCCGCAATTTGTGTACAGTATAGATAGAGATAGAGAGTTAGAGATAGAGATATTTTATAATGATGGGATAGATTGGATAGGTAATTAGGAGAAACTTATCTCAACATACTAATAGGATACAATATAGACATCGATACTATTTTAATATTGATTAAAAGGCATTTCAAATCTAGCAGAGTAGCTCAAGTAACACCACACCAGGATTCCCTGTAGATCAATCACGCCTGACCCAGCAACCCGGTTTCAAAACGCCTCTTCCAGCCTCATCCATCTGACAATGCGGCTACCCGCATCGATAACAGACCAGCTGACGGTTCCTAATAACAGCATAGCCCAACTATAATCTCCAATTCTGATTTGCATGAACGAGCCAAGAACACCTTGAACACGAGATTCGGTCCAAGCGTAGAGCACAGCTCTACAATATGACAGGACAAACCTTGGACGCCGTACCCAAATAGTGTCTGATATGGTCTAGTCTTAAGTTAATTTATCTCCAACTTCCCCGCTGTATATCGCAACGTATCCCGAGCTAGCTGTACTATGTACAGAGGAGTAAACTATCACCCATTCCTTCTCCCCTGGAACTTATCTTAGCAAAGCTGTACGTAACTCTTCGAGCAAAAGTACAGCCGTACCCCAACTACCTACAGTATCCCGACTGCCCAGATGTGCTGCACTTTAACACACTAACCATACTAGTCAAAGATCACGCGAAGGATTGAGGGGAAGGGGCAAATCAATATCCTAGGAACTATTTCATCCATGTTTCGTACCCGCTTCTCGCCACAGGATTCCTTGAATCAGTCTGGATCCATTCAGCCGGGCCTCATAGCTCTGTATCCTGCACCTGTACCCCTCACAAAACTGCACCGTAGAAGAATAAATATAATTCAATTACTGTACTACAGTAATAGGGAATGTGATGCAATGTGATGTCAGACGGGAACGAGCTAGATTAATTGCTGTCGATCCAACGGGTTGGATATGTAATTCCGGTTGGTCGGAGTATATTAACAGCCACCGATCAATTAAGATTCTAATTTAGTTGGCATTAGCGATGCCATGCTAATGTAGCTGTATGTACGTGAAAACAAGAAAAAAAAACTCTCCACAACGGATTGAAGCGAGAAATTTGAATTGATCTGCAAAGTTGAAGTTCAGCAAAAAGGTGGGGATATTGAGCGGGGATTAAACCCCCGTTTTCTCCGTTCGCATTCTCGACCAACGATTTCTCAATCCACTATATTGATGGTAGTACAATTATTTGGTCCTTAGCTCTGGGGGAATTATTTCGGTGTGGATGAAAGGTCCAGAGTTTATTGTAGACGTGGATTGGTATGGGGATGGAGGGGGGGGGAGAATAGCTTGAGTATAGCTGGCACGGCCCGTTCAGCTTTGCAGGACTGGGATTTCGGAGGGATGGAGTGGAGTGCGTGGATCCCCCGCTTCTTATAACCCAGGGAATTGGAAGAGGTGGGAGTAAGATGCTATTTGTGTGAGGGTTGAAATCGCCGGAAATGGAGTGAGGTTGTTGGCGAAGGGTGATTGCTTTCGGTAGATGCAACGATCGCTTCGGAGGGATCCACTTAAGCTCTCCTCTCTATACCATCAATTATCAACTAGGGCTCGCTATAGCTGGGAGGACCAAGGGAGGATTACACAGTAATGAAAATGAAAATTTCATTATGACTGAACGTGAGTTACTGGCTAACTTGAGGGAAATAGTTTCACAGTATGTTGAATTGAATTATTCGTGTCTCGTAACAGTGGGAATAGTAACCAATCAATCCACTGTGCTATCCAATCTACCTGGAACATACAGCGAACCAGGAAAGATCGTCTGTGCAGTGCAGCTGGGGATACGTTATGATCATCATAACACCAAAAGATCAAACAGGAAAACGCCTTGCGATAGGACCACCCAATTCAATGAGTTCATCAAGACATTGTAACAAGAAGGGGAAAAAGTAAGTGGGAAAGAATAGAAAAAGCTATTATACAGGATCAGTGTACAAGCCAACGTACTCATGTACAACGAGAGCGAGGGGTGAAGTTTTTAATCGCCCTGGGAATCAAGGAAGGACAAGAGGTAGTGATAATCGTAGGAGGGGAAGGTTAACATGTCACGGTGCCAAACTCATCCAAAGCAACAAAGTCGTCAAAGCCAAACGCATCCCGATCTGAAAGGGAGGAGTTACCACCCAGTCCATAGGCGAACTCGCTAAAGTCACTATAATCTGGGTCCAACTCGGGAGCAACCATATCAGTCTCAACCTCCTTAGTGGTGGACATAGTGGTTGGCATCACACCAATCATAGTAGGCGAGAGAGGAGTGTTAGGGGTAGGACAGAAATCCGGAGTGGATTGGGTCTCAGCAGAAAGGGCCTCGATCTTCGGAGAACTAGTGTTGGATGGACCCATCTGAGCAAGGTGGGTGCCCTGAGTAAGAAGTTGCAAGTTGTGAAAGTTATTCGTGGGATGGGAGGATCCGCGGGAGTGACCCAGACCAGAGTGACCGGAACTCGTACTGGGGCCGGAAATGGAAGCAGCGGGAGCTGGCGGCGCAGTGGAGTGCAAGGGCAATTCTGGGGCTGATGCGAGACGATCTCTGAATTGCCGGATTTGGCTTGCCGAGTCGGTGGGTGTTTGAGCTTGCTGCATCATTTGCTGCTGCCACATGTGTACGGCTTGAGTGTCGGTTGGAGTCTGGTTGGGGGTTGGCACTTGCTGTTGCATGTTTGTCCAGGGCATCTGTGTGGGCCAGACTGGGAGTCCGTGTGTGGGTTGAGTGATGTAGGCTGGGATCTGTGCCGATGATGTGGCCGTCGATGCAGATCCGGTCATGTTCTGGTAAGCAGAGGCAGAGCCATCAGAGCCATCCATACAGTTCATGTAGGAGTGAACGTTGGGGTCATAGTTTGTTGAGGGCGACATCGCGTAGCCGTCGGTGGTAGTAGTCATAGGGCTTGTCAAGGAGTGTGAGGGAGATCGTAGATGAGAAAGATCGATGCTCATCTTGCGCGATGAGCCACCATCTACTGAAGCCCGAGGGGTTGCACTTGCTCTTCGACTGGCGATGGAAGAGACGGAGCCAGAGCTATTGGCACGAGAAGCGAAAGCAGCCAGTAAATGACGATGAAATTGTTCTTCGATGGCCATGTTCTGTGCCTGCAGCATGCGAATTCGTTTCTCTTGGTAACGCTCATCGACTTCTTCGTACATGGCTTCTTTCTCGACAATCTCCTTGGTGATATGAAAGGCTTTACCCGTGCGCTTTTTATGCAGCATCGAAGCACGGTTGGCCGATTCTAATCGAGCATCTAAGCTGCGATCTTTGCGCCGCGAAGCCGCAATAAAGGCTCTAGAGAGAAAGGTTAGCAAGGATGATCACGACAACATATTATATAGTTAGGAGCTACTTACCTCTCCTGATTCTCCTCCCGAGACCGGGGGATAGGAGAAATATCCTGATCTAAATCCAGCGAGCCCATCACGGAAAAAAGAAAAGTGAGTGAGTAGAATAAATAAGTACCAGTATATGTATACCAGTTAAGTTATATAACTTGTAGTGAGGTTGCAGGGTTTAGAAGGGAAGAAGGGGCAATTAAATAGAAAGTCATCCGATTTTAAGGTTTCCCTGGAGGGGGGGGGAAGGTGTCAGGCCCATCTTTTTTTTTTCCTCTACTTCTCTCCAGCACTTTTCCCCCTCTCTCCCTCTCTCGCCCACCACAGCAGCAGCAGAAAGTGTACCGTACGGAACCATGGGACCCGCAGCGATCGCAGTTGTTGCAAAAGTACCCTCCCCAGTAAAAAATGAAAAACCAAAAAATTCGATCCATGGATCTGTCTTTGGCACGGCGAGCCCGTTCGAAAGCGCCACAAACCGATACGAAAAATAATCGGTCCACTCGTGTACACCCGGATTCCTCATCCTTCTTGCAGAGTGAGATTTCTACTTCTTACCATATTATTAGTGATAACTGGGTTGGCTGGTTTACTCTTGCTGATTGACTGGTTGAAGGGTGGTTGCTGATAGCTGCTGCGTTGGGTCTAGACCGGCGGATAGAGTGGTGGAGTTGAGGTTGCCCATCCCACCCCCACGATGTGACTTTGCCCGATCTTATTCTCTCAATGCGAACGTAGGATGAAGAGAGGATGAAAATTTATGATGATCTTTTTTTTTTTTTGGTCTATTCTCACGTAGCAGTAGCACAGAAAGAGATATGGTTTGGTCCCTGCAGTAATCCAACTTTTTACTCTAGGTGGTCCGCTCGTACTTGTGAGCTCACATCTTACTTATTCATAGTAATATAGTACATAGTACTATGATAAGATTAGCTGTATTTGTGTACTTAGCTGACCAGATTGTATAGTATAAGTTACAGTACGCAATATACATAGTAACTTGTACCCAGACTGTTGAAACTAACTGAACGAAATAGCAGATATCAAGTCAATTCGGCAATCCTATTAGAGAAGGTGTTTAGAGAAACTAAATATCAGACTCTTCAGCTTCCTATTTCTGCATTTTTCTCAGGACCAGACTCATACCAGACATAGGACTGTGAATGTATTCTCAGCCATACTTGGAGTCGTGGAGTCTAGGCCCGCCCAGGGCTTACGGCCGAGCCTTTGCCCTTTTGAGCAGGCAGTGCGTTGCCACCGGAATTCACATGTTAACATAGCATGCCATATTTAATACAATAATACAATTAATAAGATAGTAGTAAGATATTAGATTAGAGAATCAGTGAGTAGATAAATTATTGACTATTCAGATCTTGGTGAATCCTATGTCTTAATACAGTAGAATACAGTAAACCTGGTATGTACGGTTTTTAGACGACGTCTAGAGTAGCACTCGATTAAACGTTGCACGAACAGTGGGGAAGATCGACGGAGATAAACTAGACCTCGCCCGAACTGACCCTCACTCAATCTACTATGTACAACTTGAGGCTGAGTATACTCTATACCAATGATAGGATAGAGTAGATCAAATTAAGCAATGGGTACGGAGTAAGGAAGATTCAATTATCAGTCTCGCACTTCTTCCTCAACAAGGCAACTTCGGGTGGACGCGCTTTCAAGACTGCCATTCCAGTCCATCCTCGGAGAATCATCGGCGCCTATCGCATATTTCGGCAAACTAGCCAATCGCGCATTCAATTATCCTCGTATGTACAGTACTCGGAGACCCTCAGAAGAACACCCTAAAATCAGCTCAGATTGCGTGTTGTTGATATGAATGACATGAATGTATCTCGATGCCGCACATTTCCGCGACAAGCTGACGAAGCATGATGTGATCTGATCAAGAGCAATCTGACCAATCTCTGACAAAATGATACCCGACAGCCTGGTTCACACTATGGGAAAAACAAGGATTCTATCTTGATAGGGTGTACCTTTCTTGCCATCTGAGATGGTTCATGGGTTCAAGCTCGTATCCTGACTGGGGTACAGTAAGGAAGAGGCGAGTGCCGGACCGGCGTGATCGACAGTACAACTTACTTTGAAAGGATACCTTGTCCCTGGTGGATGTTACTGTACATACTGTATGGAGCACATCAGTGAATGTACAGAGTACGATTAAGAGAGCGTGTGGTTCGTGCGGAGCGAGGATCTCCGTCGATCAGATCTGTACAGCTTCATTTGGATCTGAGCTTATCCTTGAGCCTGATTCATGATCGTGATCGACATCTGTAGATACTTTGTTTAGGAAGGGTAGATTAACTCTAACCTCGGCATTCATATGGCAGTCAGACTCGGGAGTTGATAGATAGCCTAATCTTCTACGTCAACATCTAAATCTACACACATAGTAGTGAATATAGTAGTAAAACTAACTACTGTACGTAGATAGACGGCCGAGATGAATTCGTTCAGTAACTGGATTGTCTCGCAAATGCGTAAATCTTTATAAACAACATGAAAAGGGGGGGCGCTAAGTTTTCAATCAAGAGAAGAGACATCACTTAGAGTAGAGCAGTGGCAGTATATGGTGTTCGGTGTACCAGGGCAAGCAAGGCACCGCTGGCTATGCCCGAACAACTGGGTGGAGGAGAACGGCGGCTCCGATCGGTCGGATGGAATTGCACAGCCTCTCAGCCTTGCGAATCGGCCCCCAGAATCGGATCAGAATATCGTATGATGGCAGGGTCCTATGTCATGCAGGCACCACTCGGAAGGGACCTCGGATCCAAACGCTCGGTATCGCATGGCTGAAAAGACTCCTTCACTTCTCCATGGCTTCTCCGCGGCATTTTTCTAGTTCACACCAAGGGCCGGTACCATCCCCTGCTCCTCTCGTGCCTCATTTCCAACCTTGTAGGAAACTTTGAACCGAATTTTCACCGAGTTTCCTTTGCCTGAGTCCACCCCGTCTAACACCATCTCCTGAGACACACCCTGTTGCTGTTGCGGAGCAATGTCCCGACCCGACTGGGGCTTAAGGTGAAGTGTGTAGGCCTGTCTATGTCAATAACATGCAATACTGGTAGAGTAACAGATCATTACTAACCTTTTCGACGGCGACTTGGAAATGGAGATCCCCAATCGCCTGCTGGTTCGGGTTGGAGAAGACGGCCTTCACGAAAATCTGGCGAGGGTAGGCAGGCACTCGCTGGACAAGAAAGTCAACGCGAAGCTGGCTATTCAGCACTTGAACTTGGTTCTTGGCCGGCAAGACATTGCTAGGTGGCAGTGAAGATGCAAAACTCCACTCATCGTCGTCGGTAGGGGGCGGGGCGGCTGTTGGTGCTGGTGCCTGCGAAGACGCGGTGCCACCTGCCAAGTCCAGTAGGGATGAGGATGCAGTGGATGGCTCTTGGGCGGGTGGCTGGAAAGCACCGCCGCCGGGGCGAGGGCTGGCGGACATCAACGATGCAAATGGGTCAGTTGCTTGAGGTGGAGTGGCCGTTTGTCGAGCTTGCGGTGATGGTCCCGGAGCCGGGGTAGATGACTGGGAGGTAGGCCGTGATGAGTTCAAAGATGCAAGGATATCATAATTGGGCTTAAATGCGGCAGGGGCCTGCTGGGGAGGAGTTGACGATGCGGCTGGAGGAGATGGGCCAGTCGACATCGCGGGGAATCCCACTGTATCGCGTTAGTCTTCTATCTCAAATGTAAAGGCAGTTCTGGGCAACTTACCGGGACCTCCCAATGAGATACCGCCACCGGGGGCAGGGCCTTGTTCACCCAGGGATAACCCAAGCAGGTCGTTCTCCAACGCATTCCCACCGCTCTGGGACGCTTCAGCAGTAACAGCGCCATTAGAAGGCTCGGGCTCGGGGTCGAAATCAATCAAAGAAAGCTCGTTGTTAGCATTCTTGGACACACCAGTAGTGGTACCCAAGGTGCCCTTCGGAATCTTTGATGCCGCATCCAAGTCACCTTTCTTGACAAGCTTGTATCGTTCAATAGTGCGATGTATGCTATCGTTGATTTCGAGAAGTTTGTGAACAGCTTCCGGATCATCTGATTCTTCCTCACACATTTTCTGAATCTTGGGGTGTGCGCTTTGGAGTGCATTGGCAAGTTCCTGGAGATCGAGACAATCAGTAAACAGACCCACCCCCACAGTTTCAGAAATACGAACCTCAAATACATCACCCTCAGGTGCGCCATCCCCAGACTGTTGGCTTTGAAGCATTTCCTCTAGGATCTTAGCCTTTTGTTGAACCTTTGCGACTTCTTCGGCAGCCTTTGCTCGGTAATCCGTCTTATGTCGGTTATCGTATCCAGCCATAACCTTCATCAATCGATTGGCTTCTTGAAGATCTGCCGGAGTACCTCTTCGGATTAGTTCCTGAAGCTTCGCAGATTGTGCTTCTCTTTCTTCCTCCTCCATCTCGTCTGCAGATCGAAGATTCTGCGGCAGCTGTTAGCAGTGATCAGATAGATGACATGTAATAAACACCTACGTCACTTGGGTTCAACACTGCGGCATCTTCGCGGCGAACCTCCGGGAAGGCATAACCCTTATAGAGAAGCAACCGGTGCATATCCCTGATGAAACCCAGATCCTCCTTGTAGCGAGATGTTTGGCATATAGTCTGGCGCCATTCCTCAATCGACTCCAAGATGCGATGTTGGACTCGTGAAGGTCGCATAGGCGGGCGCTCGGGGAACCTCCGGACCAATTCATTGAGGAATTCTTTCGTGCTAATCTGAAGGTGGAAGGGGTACCCGCAATTCTTCACGCAGATGTCGAGAAGCTAATTGGTATTGATGTCAGCTATGCCCGCGCCAGCTGTTATCTTCTGGGCCATATCACGTACCGCCAACGCCAACAGCGCGACATTCTGGTTCCGATGGTTGATAAGATGAACTATCTCGACGGCAGACTCGCGAGGACTAGTAGGATAGAGAAATTAGTATTGCGCGACGCCGCGGGATCGAAGTATGTTTGGAAGAGGGGCACACACGCATTGCCTTTCTTGGAGTTGATCAAATCCGCGACTTCGAGATTCAGGGCCAAGTTAGGCTCATAGTTTTGCGGGTCACAAGCATTTCCTACAGCAGACAAGACGTTAGCACGTTCGACTGAGCTAGACTGGACCTGCAATGATAATATCTCTCAACTCACGGATTGCCCGCTGCAGTGGTGATAACCCCGGCTCAGCGTAGACACCGAAGCGGTCCCTAGCCGCCATTCGTGCGGATGCTGCCTCCAGGGTGACGGTTGGATCAGAGTAATAAGAGAATTAGGAAGATTTATAACTGAGGAGAAACGAAGGAGGGGGAGTGGGAGGATTGAATGTGTGAAGGCTGCCCCCAACTTGGCGGAGTTTGTAGATGGAAAGAAGGCGGGCGGAGCAACTTGCACGTGTGGCGCTTGTGCTTCTACCGGAATTTTTCCCTTCTCCAACTCAACTCCCCGCAAATCTCGTCTCGATCTTTTTTTTACTGCGATTTCGAGGAGAAACTCTCTTGAAACGCCATGGTCCGCCATAAGAAGGAAAATTTTTCACGAGGAGGCAAGAAGTTCTCGAACCCTCGTTCCCGGCCAGTGCCCCGCGGTGATGGTGAAGAGGGCGCCGCCTCATCGCGACCAGCGTATAGAGCCGCTTGCTGGGATATGGGACACTGCGATCCGAAGCGATGCTCTGGAAAGCGTCTGATGAAACTGGGATTGATGCGCGAGTTACATATCGGTCAACGATATCCCGGTGTGATTGTTTCGTATGCCCACCAGTTCACGCAATTTTGGTGAGGCCATGCCCCGCTAATCAATGGACACAATTAGGCCCAATGCGAAGAAGGTTGTATCTCCGGCAGATAAGGAACTCATGGAACAACATGGCGCTGCCGTAGTGGAGTGCTCATGGGTACGAGTCAAGGAAGTGCCTTGGTCAAGGATTGGCGGCAAATGCGAACGATTATGTATGTGATTCTGTGCGCATGGATCAAGATTTCCAGTATGACTAACATAATCTCGGTTTCTAGTACCCTACCTTATCGCTGCTAATACGGTCAATTATGGAAAGCCATGGAGGTTGAATTGCGTCGAAGCGCTCGCCGCATGTTTCTTTATTTGCGGGCATGAAGAATGGGCGCAGGATGTCCTCAAGAACTTCCGCTATGGCCAGGCGTTTTTAGATATCAACTCCGAGCTTTTGAAGCGGTATGCCGCGTGTAGCTCGGAAGAAGAAGTGAAAAAGACAGAAGAAGAGTGGTTGGCCAAGATTGAGCAAGAGTACGAAGAAAGCCGTATCGAAGGCCCGGACGATATCTGGACTACTGGAAACACCAACAGGATGCCAGCCAAACACGGCTCAGATGATGACGAGGACGAGGACGGCAGTGAAGACGATAGCGAGGCTGAGAACGAAAGCGAAGAAGAAGCAGCAGACAAAGACCCATTTGCGATCTCCGACGATTCCGAGGACGAGGACCAGATGGCCGAAATCAGACAAAAGATTCTTAATTCGAAGTCTTTCCAGAACCCTTCCGCATCTGATAAGCAACAACCCGAAAAAATTGCAGCACCAGAGAAGCCTTTATACGTGGACTCAGATGCGGAGTCGGGATCTGCGGGGAGTGAGGACGAGGATTTCGACAATATCATTAATGCGACCACGGTCACTGATCGCACCGGTATCAAAGAGATTCAGCGCCGAAGGGGGCAAGAGACAGTCAGTGCGTCCTTTTCACGGGCTGAAATCTCAGCTCCAAAGAGATGGTGATCGCACGCTAAACAACAAGGAATTCAAATGAATATACACTGGGAGCAGCTTTGATTGCGACACGTCTGCTCTTTTCCTTGGGAAATTTGACTGGGTGGTACTTTTCAAGGCACCTCGACCGCAGGAGCAGCTTGAAGATCTCACGCTGTCTCTTGGATGGGACTTGATGGTCTGGAATACCATTTTCAATGGTTTCACTGCAGATGGTCGATTTGAGATAGTTCACTTCATTAGCTGCCATCCCAACTCGTAAGTTTGACTCTGTCGAGGTTTGTACAAAAGTAGCTTCACCAAAAAAAATACCCATTTTCCATCGGACGATTGGGAATGATGTCAATATTTATACCGTCATGAAATATGAAATTTGATGTATTGATGATTATGCTATGGCAAACAATTGGTGATGTATGTGCTTTATTGAATCTCTTGATGCTTGGACAAAACTGCTGCATATACAAAAACGGAACAAGCATTTTAGTGCTCAAAATAGTGTTTTAGGGTTTTGCCTGTCATGCTACTCCCCGAAATAGCCTTTGCAATTGATACAATCCGAACCCCCAGTCTTTCCCAAATCATTGAGTGCTTCTGATTTTTGTTCTTTCCATTTTGTGCTTTGGAATCTTTCACATCTTGTACAATCAACCCCCCGATGCCTTGGCCATGCATGCGTCAGAGAGTGTGTCGTTGTAATACAAATCAGTGGATTTGTATCGTTGTAGCTAGGAAGTGCCATTGGCCGGCGATAGTGAGATTCATTGATGAGCGGGTATCGCCCTCTTCGTCTGGGTTGAATTGGTATTGTTGGAATGAATGTTGAAGGCATTTGGGTTTGAGTCTTTCGAGTTCCAGATTGATACTGCTGCTGGATGCTTGGGTATAGAGAATAGAACGAGCGAAATGTCGGCACTGGTATAGTCAAGAGAGATTGATGATTGATGATGGACTTCTCATGCCAGATGTATTGAGAAGGTAGACGGCCAGACTATAAATCACTCGGTGAAAGGGGTGGTCGCCATTGCCACGGGCGTCATTAGGGTGGTGGTGGTGATTCCTTGCGAACCGTAGATGCAAGGGTGGCAACGGTTGGATGGCTGGGGTTGAGTCGCCGCAAGGCAAGACGCGGGATGTTTCAGCATAAGGCATTACCGCCAGGGCTTTTCAATCTGTTATGTGTGCTATTCAATCAGTAGCTCACTTGTACCAATGTAAGTCCCAGCCCTTCCAGTGATACTGCTAGTATTATAGACCTGTGTGGTTTTTGCGGTGTCGCCGAGCGTATCAGTACACGCCGGTCTATTCTAGTAAGCAAAAAGGATAGAATAAAACCTAGCATGGAATTAAATATGCTGGCCGTTATAAACTTATGATCAATTGCTACTGCAATAGCTGATACTTGCGGAGATATCTAGATGGATTGCTGAGTGTGGGTCAACACAACATGGCATTCATCTTTTGTCTTTGTTCATTTGTAGTGAACTAAAGAATACCCAGAGAGTCCATCAGAGGCTTCATCGGCTATGTTCAATCTCAATCAACAGTTATAGAAGCTGATTTTCGATGTTGACGGGCTGGGTCTTTCGATCTATTCTCATCATAGAGGGTTCTAGTAGTAGTTCCCTCATCAACATGATAGGGTTCGATCAATCGTGGCATTAGCTGAATCCTTTTCCATACTGTATGTGTCCTGAGACTTTTCACTCTCATATTTACTTTTATGTCAGAGAATAAGAACCTTGCGTTCCATTGTAATGTTGTGAGTGGTTGGGTGGCCTTGACTCTGGCAACGACGGGCAACTCGCGGTGTGTGGTCTATTCCGTAAAGAAATACTCATTCAAATCCTCTCTTTGAAAACAAAAGCTCCTCTCGACGGTGCGCCATGCGTGAGATACTACCTATGGCAATCGAATATATAATTAGGGCTCAGCGCTATAATCCTAGTATGCTTAGGAGGTAACCAGGATTAAGTGAACAGTAGGCATTGGCTAGTAAGTAGAATTGATATATATGAGCCTTCGGCGTCTATTTCTGTTCCCGACCTCTCTGTTTGTTTATTGGCCCATCGAGCCACAGGGTCCTCGACGCTAGGGTTTGCGTTGTAGACATCGCCGTGAAGAGGGTTCGGTTCAGACGTTAGTTTTAGGAATACTAAAAGGGTGTCTTGAATCATGATTAAGAACATCGTTACATAATAAGCGGCATCAATGGGGTAGTGGTAACCTAGATCCCTTCCAAGGATTTGCCGGGGGTTCGATTCCCTCTTGATGCATTTCTTTTTTGAAAAAGTAAATTCACTCGCTAGATGTCTTGGGCTTTTACGACCATGGAATTTTTTTTATACCTGGGCAAAATTAACTAGCACATACTACGCTTTGTTTCTCTGCAGCTTTTTTGTAAGATATTGACGATCAAAATGAGAATTGGTCCATGGCGAACTGCCTACCTACTGTACATAAACGGGAGGGTTCTGGGCTACACTTGAGCTTGAGACGGTCAGCAGCCCTCAATACCACGTCTAAACTTGAAAATCCTGGCATTCAATTACGGGCTCTTCTAATTAATATATAGAATAGTGGCTTCTGCGTGTTGCTAGTGCTGGTAGTTATTGGTGGGGGGGTTAAAATCCCTAAGCCGCTCAGCATTGTAATACCACTATTGGGGACTAAATATATATCCAACTCAAATTTAAACCTCGAGGTCGACCCAAGTTTTTGTCAAGCAAATCTCCAAGCTCACAGGCCCCAAGGACCATCTAGGACTCCTATGAGGTATATGGAAATGATACTTATCCAGAAGAAAGCCGACCCAAATCGCTACTAGCCCTCCGCGTTACCCATCGCCTGTTTGGGATACGTAGGCGTAGAACATAGTATACTTGACTGACGAAATGGAATTGAATCTTTCAAAAATTGAACATCTCATTACTTACATTGCACGAGCTACAGAACTGCCCCATATGTGGCTAAGGTCCAGCATCAATAGAAAAATTAGAACTCAATGAGTGCTTAACAGCAGGCGGTCCCCTCTCGATGTATATACTTCTGGTAGGCATTGGAAGAGGTTAAAGCTATATCCAGACAATGCAACATGGGGTTATATTGCATTCGAAAGCAAATCTTACATCAAGCCGGCATCAATGGGGTAGTGGTAACCTAGATCCCTTCCAAGGATTTGCCGGGGGTTCGATTCCCTCTTGATGCATTCTTTTTTGAAGTTCATTTTTTTTCTTCTATTTTTCTAACTAAACCAGTCTAACCCCATTCTGATTAGCAGACAGCCGCCCTGTCCCTTCCTTTAAACCCACCCTCAAGCCATAAACCAGGACATCCGAAACTAGTGCATGTGCCTGACTAGTACACTTGTTCCCAACCAGCTCTCTCTCTATATATCAAGTTATTATACTATATGCCACTGAGTAGGCTTCACTAGCATTTCTTCAGTATTATGAATATTGCCCCTCTCTGTTCAATTCTGTTCCGTTTTTAAAATCAAGTATAAGATCCGCGTCTTGTTGGGTATCTCAACCGTTGACCTTGACCATTCTGACTGCCGTGTCATTTTTCCCTCAATTATATCGCATTTTGAGGCTGAGTAGCAGTAAAGGAATATCAACAAATTACGTTTTTTGGAACCTTCTTTGTGCGACCGAGCAATTTAAACATTTTATCTGGGCTATCTTGAAAGATGATTCCCATGAAATAATTTACCTCGTTCATCGACCTGTTACAACGGGTGATAAGCTGAATCTGTACCACACTGGCGTGGTCTGGGCATCGTTTTTCACACTGTTAGTGCTCATGGTATTCCCGAATCTCTAAATTTGGTAAATATCCGCAAGGCCATTTTGCAGCTAATTGTCTGTCTAGCTTCTGCGTTTGCCTACCGCATGTCACATCTAAACGATTCTACCTCGCCACATATATTCTTTACCTTGCCATTTCACTCATACCACCGGCTTTAGATATTAACAATAGCTATCCCGCACCACAGAACAGCTTCATCGAGCCCAATACAGCCTTCGTATTCTTTCTCTCCATGACCCTCTTGAACCAATTGGTAACCATGCTGGAGATATACGGAGTTTTCTCACAATTGAAAGAAATGAAAAGGATGAGGAGCAATGTAGACGCAGAATCTGCAGAAGATGATGCGTTGAGTGTTTTCGGCTTGAAGGTACAGGCTATAGTGTTTGCAGTTGTGGCGGTTACCTGGATTTGGCGCGTCCCAATAGAAAAGCAAAATGGGACGGATTAATTCGAACCTGTGGAAGTGGCCCTGGAGGAAAACGGATGATATAATGTATTGGTATGGATTACTTGGATTTCTGGCTTTTGACAACATGGTTCTCGCCATGGGATATGCTGTCCTACTAGGGGCAGCTTCGAAGAAGGGTAGATCAAGGCTCAACGAGGTTGACAGGGAGAGAGAGCATCTACTGAGATAATTCGAGGATGAGACTCGGAGTGAACAACCTATTGGTTCTCCCCAGGTATCATAGAATAGGTTTTTTTGAATGCATGTACATACTAGTAGGTAACTGTCTCATTACACTAGTACAAGTCATCTTACACAGCTTGATGAAATCTAGTCGGAGTCAATAGAATAAAAAAATGTATGTAATTGTATGTAAATGGCTGGAAATTATGTGAAAAAATATGGTAATATCTACAGTGAACTAACCCGGAATTACAAGTCCTGATCCTCCATCCCAAGTCCATCAACAAAATCATACAGCTCTTTAGGATCTTCAAAGACCGTCCAGATATCACTAGGGATATCCCTGAACGCCTCCTCAAACCTCTCCGGTTTATTCTTCTCTTCCATATCGGAAACATCCGTAACCTTGCGTATAATAATTGCATGGATCCACCCCGGATACTTACGATAAATTTCCGCGTAAGCTTCCGGATCTTTCTGAGTGGAATCTCCAATGCAAAGGACGCGACGGAGCGGAAACCATCGATGGATCTTCTCGATGCGATCGACCTTGTACTCTTGTGTCTTCTCAGTAAAGGACCTGATCAAACCACCAATATCCATCCACGAATAATCCCGTAGAATGAGTGTACCAAGTACATAATGGTCATGGAGAAAGGCGTGTAAGAATGGATAGAGGTTGTAAGGCGAGGCAGACAGGTAGAACCAAGCTGGGTTCAATTCATTCTGCACATGCCGATAGAACTCTGGCATGCCACCGATGGGCACGGGTTCCTCGGCGAATGTAGTTCGCAGAATCCCTGTTGTCTCCATCGTCATGGTACGCTTAATGGTATCGTCAATATCAGAGATTACCATCCACCCCTCTGGAGCTGCAAATTTAGTCTCTGCCTTTGCAGCTGGGAGTTTAAAGTCTTTGATATGCGGCAACACAACTGTGCCATCCCGAACCCCTGATGCGTCTAGATCGATCGTCTGGCTAATAATGCCATTGCGATCAGATGGACCAATAGGGTGGCTCTGAGCCGCACCATGCACACCAGATTCAATTGTCAAGGTTTGCGACGGCGAAACTGAGTCAAGGAAAGGCTGAACGCGTTTCTTGATACGCTCCCGTGTCTCCTTGTCGCTGCCAACCTCGCCGTCCAGACCAATATGGTCGGCGATAGCGGCAACCCACTTGCCGACATCCTTTCGACCTTCTTTCTCGAAGATACAGGCGACAACCTCAGCATGCCATGATGAAGATGGAGTGTTTTCACCTTCTGGAATGGCTTGGTAGGCTGTATTGTCGAAAAGCCACACCGTGTGTTTGTGTGGGTCCGCAGCCTTCGCGAGCGGGTTCTTCGAGCCCAGCAGAGACGAGAAGAAATTCAAAAAAGCTGATCCTCGACGTTCCGGCTGAGATGGAGATTGAGGCGTGGAGTCAGCCCTGTCACTTTCATGATTGAAGTCGGGGGCCGGAGACTCCTGGTCGTGGGTCATGGTCGCGATAGTCCAGCCCCGTGTGAGATCGAAGTTCTATTGCAGAAAGATGAAGTTGAAAGCGAGAATTTGGGTGATTCGAACTATCCAAATCCCTGAATAATCTACCGGGGAAAAGATTTAAGAACGTGTCAGTGCCGAAAATACCGAGCGCACATGGAAAAAACGAGCATGGGCCATCAGGGGGGAACGACGATGATCATATAGCGCCGTCGATCTGCTTTTAAGCGGCGAAGGGCCCTAATATCCTCTCCCCTCCTGATCTGATCGCGGACCCCTCCACCGGGGCTGTGAGCAGGAAGTCTCTATGCCCCGGTGACTTTGTGATATCATTCGGTCGAGTCAGGCGAATCGCAGGGAACTCTTTCAAGGTTCAGCCCGTACCCTGCCAGGGGCAACATTGAAGCGATGAATAAACCACCCCACTTGAGGCATGAAAAACCGTTCGTTGAAAACTCAGAGGTTGGCCCTGCCTTAGCTTGATATTCTGGCCATCACCCGAAATGGTTTAAGGTAAAGCTGCACCTGCAGGGTTGTGTCACTTTGAGGCTGAGTATGTATAAGTACCCAGTACATCGACATCATTATGTCACAGCCACCGATGATCTATCGCCAAGATCAATGACATGGGATTTGCAAACTGATCAAAATAATCTTCGGTGACTTGACAATTACTTCTTGACTTTTTGCCGAGATATGCCAAGTACACGAAGCTGGTCTGATTCCCGGAGAGTTCTTGTCGCTGCTGCTTCAACGCCAAGACACTTCGTAACAACCACATGATTCCAGTCAGCGGTTCATTTACGATGAACCTGAGCCTGAAGAAGCTGAACAACTAGCATATGCCAATATCAGTATCACTTGATGGTTCTCGAAGGAAAGGAAATTGTGACTGTCCACTGTCCACTGTCCACAGGCTCTGGCACTTCCTAGAGTGCAGCGCACTTGTAGTAGTTCGTCTATACCACAACATATCTGCACAGCAAATATCATTGCTCGTGATACAAAGAAATTTACCTCGTGAAATACAGTCCTCTTGTACTCGAAATTCTTATTTTTCCATTTTTATCTAAGCCTGTGGCCAGTGTCATATAGTACTTCATGGGACTTGTGGCGTGAAGGTCAGTCCAGGAGAGAGTGAGCCCTCACTGTATTGCGCAAAGCACCTGGAGGTGCTTTACGCAATACATAGATCCGTCTAAGAATAAATAGTAAATATGGAGCACCCGGATACTTTTCCCTTCCTCTTCCCTTCGTGTTCATCATGAAATCGTAGTATGGCCGATAATATCTTCTCTATCAACCAATATGAGTATTGCGAATAGGAGTACGCCGTTGAGGCCTATTGACGCTTCAGCACGCGGATGGTTCAACGAGTTGAATTATCATTCGAGCTTCAGGGTCATGAAGGAGCTGTCCGGGCATGGGGCCAGAGGTCCATAAGGCTCACAAAGTTCAAAGCCCATATTGATATAAAACCCCCTTGCACTTTCAAACGAAGCGCATTTCCCAGTCTCTAAACTCAACCTGGTATATCCTCTTTCCCTCGCCACACTGATGAGATGCTCAACGATAACTCGTCCAACTCCTTTCCGTAAATGTGTTGCCACTGTCCTCATCGATTTCACTTCGCCATGTGTTGGCGACAATTCCTTAAGTGCTCCGATCCCCATTAACTCATTACCTTCCCAGGCTGAGTAGAAAGTGACATTTGGTGCTTGTAGGCTTGATACATCAAGAACATCACAGGAATCGACCATGCGATTGATTTCGGCCACATGTAAGGAAATCAAGTCAAGCACGGCTGGAGTGGATTTTAGATCGTCGATCTTTATGTGCATATTGAAAGAGATGCGGGTTTGAAGGAATGGCGTAGGTGAGACTTATAAGCGAGGCTCGCGGAGAGACATCTGGACCGCCAATATGTATAGATGCAGGATGCAAAAGGACTACAATTATGTGTCATGATACTCCTTGCGATTCACTAGTGATGATGATAAGTCAGCGAACGGGGCAGGGGCATCTTTCGGAACATTCCAGAATTTTAGGATGGCATCGCGAGGGCCGATCTCGTGTCTGCCAGGGCGAATTGGAAATCTCTGTCGCTATAACGCCTAGTGAACGGCTCCCATGAAGTGGCATATTTTCATTCTGGAAATGAATGGGGGTGGGATAACTCAAGTAGAAGCAGTCACCAACCCGTGACCGGCAACAAATCATTGGGATCATCGGGATACAGTCGACATCCCCATGATGCATGAAAACAATTCGTAAAAATAGCTTAAGCTGAGTTGAATTCAACCGAGAAAATAGAATTGAGAAGAGAAAGAAGGCTTGCTTCAGTGCAGTTAATCTAAACGGACCGAAGATATCTATATCCATGGATGTATACGACAAAGTCATCAAACAAAAACAAGAATCCATGCTAGGTCAACTCTGCCTACTCCGTACTGATTTTGCTCATGAAGAATGTAGAAGAAGGGTCCATTCTGTGCTATTAAGGGAAAACTCAATCAATCTGTTTAACTGGAACCGTTACTGTATGAAATACATTTCCCGCTATCACGATGGTCTGGATAATCACAATATGTACAACATCAACACCAAAGAGGCTGACACAGCCATCCAAATAAAGAGTCTGGCACTTCTTGGCATTTAGAGATCAAAGAACAATGGAAGAAATATAGTGACACTGTACTGACCTAAGAACTACCTTACGTCAACGTGAACAAATGCGCCGGCATCAACTTCCTGAAGAATGGCGTGTGAGAGGAAGAAAGGGAGGGGCAAAAGAAAAACATCCTACCTATATCTTGTTCAGTCCCATTGCTAGATAAAAATTTCATACTCGAAATCCAGAACAACGCAAGATGTATGCATTTGAAAGTACCATGGGGCCGACAGAGCCCTTTTCCCCAATACATTCTCAGCGAGCAAGGTCTTTCTCCAGACCACTTAATGACAGATCGATTCCTGAACAGCAGCAACCAGCCTTCAATCGGCTGTCCCCAACACTAGAGGAACAAGAGAAAAGGCAGAGTTACCCCGTGGGAGAGGAGGATGAAACGCCAATGGACCCTTCCTCCCCGACGGTTGAAACGTCCAGGGAGCCCTCGCCTGCTATGATGGATAGGCCGGTCTCATCAAAGCCGTTCCCAACAATACTGCATGAGCAACCCCCACCAGGAATGAAAGGGCAGCCGAACGAAGAACCATTTGTCTCGAGAGCAGGAGAGCAATCCTGGACGACCGTCCAACCATTCTCTCCCAAGACAGAGAGTAAGCCTACCTCAAAGCCCCTTTCGCCACGAATGCGTTCGGATCCCCCAGAAAAGCTCTCGCCGCGAAAGAGTGAGTTTAGTCCCGGGAAGGTCTCCCCAGGGAAGGGTCAAAAGGACCTGAGGCAACTCTCACCACGACCAGCTCAAGATACCCCAGAACAATTCTCGCCCGTGACTAGGGATAGAAGGCCTAGCGAGCCAGTGTCCCCGGGAGCAACTTCAAATCCGACTGGATCGCCTTTCTCACCAGCAGTGGGAGACTTAGCTCCAACTGCTGACCAATCTCCGACTGCTACGGATGAGCCCAACCCTGCGAGGCAGTACCTCTCATCTATGAGGGGATCAGATACACCCAAGCAACTGTCTGGTAACAACGGTGCAGAAAGCTGGGTGCCCGCTTCTATGCGAGCGCTTTACTACTCCGTCGCCCCGGCAGTTGATAGTGGAATCGCCAGCGGTCTCCCAGAATGCGTTGATACTTCCGAGGCTGATCTCCAAGCAGCGCCAGCGCCGCAAACAGGGCTGATACTTGATACGGGATTCCCCACACCACAGCCTTCCTCTAACCAGTATCTGCTCAAAGTCCAAACGGCAGCATTCTGTCAGGATGAGCTGCGCCTCGCATCCGAACTCAATCCACCGAGGACAACTCCGCTGATTCCACTTCACAGCATCTGCGGAACTGTCATTACTACTCCGCCACAAGACGAAGGCCGGCCGTTTGGTCCGAGGTACAGGATTGGGGATGTGGTCTTCGGCGTCTTGAGCTATACTAGAGATGGAGGCGCAGCTGACTATGTCGTGGCAACGGAAGGCGAGCTGACAATAAAGCCAAGAAGTATCAAAGCTTCCGAGGCAGCGGCTTTGGCCTTGCCGGCTTTGACAGCATGGCAGGCGTTATTCCGATATGCGGGGCTTGATCCCGACAACCCTCAGAATTTTTGGAAAGGAACTGCCAGTGGTTACAATAGCGGCAGCAGCAGCGGTATCAATATTGGTCGTGGCAGCAGCAAAGGCAGTGGAAAAGATAGCGGCAGCGGAAGTGGAAGTGGAAGTGGAAGTGGTAGTGGCAGTGGAAGCGGCATGAGTGGACGCGGCAGCGGTCGTGGGTATGGATATGGCTGGCGAAGAAAAAGCATCGACTTTATGAATGCGCATGGGTTCGGAAACCGCAAAAGTGGAAATGGAAATGAAAAGAATGGAAGTAGCAGCAGCAGCTATTCAAATGGAGGCAGTGAGAGCAGTTCAAATTGGCGGAAAAAGAGTATCGACTTCATCAGCGGCCAGGCATTCAATAACAATGGCGGGTTTAGAAAGAAGAAGGATTCGACTTTGCGTGTGTTAGTGACCAATGCTCGAGACAGTGAAGTCGGCCGGATCGCTGTGCAGCTTCTTCGTGCAGAGAAACTCTTTTCTTCAGCTATACGGCCATGGATCTGTGTGACCTGCACCCCTGCTGAAGAACAGTCCATTCGTCAGGCTTGGGATGTAGATGAGGTTTTCGTCATACCCCATCTACCTACCAAAGACGAGTGTGATCTTGGTGCCATGTTTCGGTCTCGTCGACTTAGCCCAGTAGACATTGTGCTGGACTGCACAGGTGGAGAAGTCTTCCGAGAAGCACATTCTCCTGGTGTTATCAAGGATCAAGGAACCGTTCTAACGGCGGTGGATCCACAACCAGCCAAGCAGCCAACTGCTATAGACGGACAAGACGCTTCTCGGCGCAGGAAGCGTGGAATTCGAAGTCGTTTTGTTCCAGTCAATCCCGATGCTGCAGCTTTGGCACGCATGGTAGAGCTAGTTGATGATAACTCCGTCCGGGGTAACGAAGAACAAGTAGTTGATCTTGTGCAAGCTAGTAAGCTCCTAGAAGGGAGGGCATCTGCCACAGCTGGTTATCGAAGGGGGTCAATGATGGTTGTGAGGGTTAATTAGTCGAGTTAGTAGAATACATCTAGTGGTCGGACCTGGTAATAGGCACACAATTTGAGAACATCGTTTCACGCATTTTGAATTGAAATATCAAGACCATGATTCTGTAGTTATACTGATCAAGTGGATGGAGTATAAAAGCACGGGCCACCGCTTTAAAATCGAATGTGCGTGGGCGGTGAAGAGCGAGTGGAGATCTGCCAAGATTTCCTCACCCCCAAATTTTTCGCCGACTTCTGCCTCTGTACTCGAGATCCAAACGGCCAAATACTCAGGCAGAATGGATGATATTGAGGTATGTCTGCAATGCTCTATATTCCATTTATCTATACTGACTTGATCTAGGATCGGCTACGTAGCCATGCGCAGGCATTCGATGGACTGCTGTCCTTGATCCCCGCCAAATATTACTACGGCGATGATAATACCGTACGTGCGCTCTTTTGTTCCGCTAGCTCAATTTTTCGCAGCTGGATGCTATATCCTTTGCTTTTTTATCCCCCCTTCATGTCTGAGATCTTATGGCTAACAGCCGTATGAAATTACAGGAGGACCAATGGCAACGGAAAAAGCAGACGAAAGAGCAAGCCCGCGAGGCGAAGCGGGCAAAACTAGACCCCGAGGCAGCGGACGCCAAGACCGCAAAGGAGGTGATGGAAGAGAATGCTCGCAAGCGCAAGCGGGAGGATGGCACCCTTGAGTCCGATGGGTCTGACGGAGAGTTGGGCTCTGAAAATCCCAAGGAGGGGTTGAAGCGAGGCGACGCCAACGGCAAGAAGCAAAAACAGACCGAGAAAGCTGCTTCCGCTGCTAAGTCAGAGGAGGCTGAGGCCCGAAAGAAGCAGAAGGAGGAGAAGAAAGAAAAGAAGAAGGCTGCCCAAAAGGAAAAGAAGAAGGCCAAGGAGACCGCCAGGAAAGAGAAGCAAAATCAGGACGAAAAGTTAACAGAGACTCCTGCCAAGTCATCAGAGAAGAAGCCTTCCTCAAAGGTCAACGATGTCCCCGAAAAGTCTGAGAAGGCTACCAATGGAGATGACGAGGATCTCGATGAGGGTGTCGACGAGGGTTTCTCACTCGACTTCCACGAAGAGCCCGAAAACCCTTCCTCTGCCTCCTCCACCCGCAACTCCCCCGGATTTGATGCTTCCAACCCTCAGTCCGGTAGCTCCTCTATTTCCTCCATTGTTCCCCCCTCCGCCGACACAGATGCCAAATCTTCTGAACCCAAGGCCCTCAAGCCTACGCCAGAAGATCTCAAGCAACGCTTGCAAAAGCGTCTTGACGAACTCCGAGCCAAGCGCCATGCGGATGGCCTCAACGGAAAGCCTGCCCGCAACCGCCAAGAGCTCATTGAGGCCCGACGTCAAAAGGCTGAGCAGCGTAAGGCGCACAAGAAAGAGTTGCGGCAAAAGGCCAGGGAAGAGGATCAACTGAAGAAGGACGAGGCCATGGCCCGTCGATTTTCCCCTGGTGGCTCCGGATCTCTTCTGGCCTCCCCGCGTTCCCCTGCAGAGTCTGTTGGCTCTAACAACAACTTTTCCTTCGGCCGTGTCATCTTCGCGGATGGTCAACACACAGATGCTTCCCTGACAAATGCACGTGAACAGCACAAGTCCCGTGGCCCTACTGACGCGGCCGCCCAGCTTAAGGTCGCCGAGGCCAAGAAAGCTCGTCTCGAGGGCATGAGCGCCGAACAACGTGCCGAACTCGAGGAGAAGGATCGCTGGTTGAATGCCAAGAAGCGTGCTCACGGCGAACGTGTTCGTGATGATACTTCTCTCCTCAAGAAAGCCCTCAAGCGCAAGGAGACCGCCAAGAAGAAGTCTGAGCGTGAATGGAAGGACCGTCTTGATACTGTCTCTCGCATGAAGGACCAGCGTCAAAGTAAGCGTGAGGAGAACCTTCGCAAGCGGAGAGAGGAGAAGGGCAACAAGGGCAAGAGTAAGAAGTCTGCTGGCGGTGGCAAGAAGAAGGCTCGTCCTGGTTTTGAGGGTAGCTTCAAGACTAAGGTGGGAGGCAAGAAGAAATAAACTTGGATAGCCTAGCTGAGGCTTTCTTTTTCTCTCTCCCTCTCTCTTCTTCCCTCGTCTCCATCATTCTCTTACCTCTATCTCCTTTTCATTCTTCTGCTTTCCTTTCCAATTTTCATGTGGCCCGAACCCATGCTTATACCCGGGGCCTATTGGGCTCGGGACCCTCCCTCGACCACGAGCTGGAGCGCACGAAATACACCCCTAAAAAAGAAAAGTGTTTTGAGACATCGACTGGGAAATATCCATCCGGGGATTACGGAGTTTGGTGTTTGCGCTGTTTCAGCGGCATGTGTTGTCCGTTATGTCTTGTATGTATGTCAGCATGGGTAGCGATTTATCTTCGTTCTGTGAATACATCATTCTGTATGCATTTTCTCGTATTTTCTTGCGATGGACGGTAAATGTCGTATGGTAATTTATTAAATTCAAAGTCCAGCTTCGTGAAAGCCGGGCTGTCCGTTTTCCTCGGATAGTATCTTACTATGGCCTACAAGTGCTACGTACGTGCTTAGAGCGTGGCCAGCTAATATCGAGTAACTGAATCGAATTACAGACGAGTCACATATATGAATAATGTGGCATTGATTTAAATCTTAATGAAACAGAAGAACCTGCTGTATTCCATGACAAAAGAAATAAGTGAATCAAAGAACAAAGGTGCCAAAGTTCCAAACGAAGACTTCCTTTGGGAATCGACTAGTACAGAAGTGATAACAAAAGGTCGAGGGTAATTTATGTACAAAGTGTGAGGGGAAGAGGAGAGAGCCGCGGGAAAAAAGACCTGGGCTTTTGCTGAGTTTTTCCTTTTTGATACGCTTACAGGCGACTGTTGTGAGAGGTTCGTGTCTCCACCACTAGACCGAACGATTCATCTTCAATCTGCTGGAAATGTATGCTCAGAGACAACATTGAGAAGAAAGAAGAAAAGGATTTATCGGTAGGGAGCATCAGCACGGGCAGCGGCCGCAATCTCGGGCTCCCACTTGTCACCATTAGCGAGCAGCTTCTCCTTGTTGTAGAGAAGCTCCTCGCGGGTCTCGGTGGCGTACTCAGCGTTGGAGGCTAGAGAAAAGAAGGACTGTGTTAATATTGATCTGGTTGGCGGGATTCGGGTTGGAAGTTGGGTGCTTACTCTCAACGATGGCGTCCACAGGGCAGGACTCTTGGCAGTAGCCACAGTAGATGCACTTGGTCATATCGATATCGTAACGGGTCGTCCGACGGCTTCCATCCTCACGCTCTTCCGCCTCAATAGTGATAGCCTGGGCCGGGCAGATAGCCTCGCAAAGCTTGCAGGCAATGCAGCGCTCCTCACCGGTGGGATAACGACGCAGAGCGTGCTCTCCTCGGAAACGAGGGGAGATGGGACCCTTCTCGAAGGGGTAGAGGATAGTGTAACTATAACGCAGAGAAAGGGTCAATTAGACGATCTCAGAGCAATTGAGGGTTGATATCCTGATTTGAGGCATCGCCACGGATATCGAAGGGCGTTACTCACGGTGGGCGGAAAAACTGCTCAATGACGACGTACATGCCGCGGAACATCTCCATCAGCAGGAAGTACTCGGAAGCACGGTTAATGGCACTCTTGCCATCATTCTCCCAGGTTTTTTGAGGGGGGAGACGGAAACCGGGTTGAGGGGGGCCGGCGGGAGTAGCTGCGCGAATGGCCGAGGAAGAGAAGTTTGCGGTCGAACCCAGTGGCATGAAGGGGGAACGACGAGAGGCGACCAGCCTAGCGATCTGGCGTGTTGATGCCATCGTTGGCAGGTGAGGAGGGAGGGGAGGGAATGAGAGAGGGGAGATGTGTAGTGTGGGGGAGGGCGAATTAGCACAGAAATGGAGGTTTAGAAGGAGAGTCGCACTTGGAGGTTCGCAGGCGTTGCAGGTTTGGGCTTAGGTCATTCCTTTCTGCCGATTTCTGATTGGCGGGCGGCAGGATTTTGCGTCGGTGCAGCACTTCCGCCCTTCTTCCCTTTCCCTTCTCTTCGTTCGATCTTCGTCGCTTTTTATCTTCTTCCCCCACCACCACCACCATCTACCATCACAACTTCTTTTCGAGTTAGATTAGCTTCGCGCTGTTTTCCGATTTCATAATGTTCCGCTCCGCCATTGTCCGTTCTCTGAGGGCTTCCGCCCCCCGTGTCGCCGTTAAGACCCCGGCTCCCTTCCAGATCCGCAGCTCTCCCATCGCTGCTCGTGTCCCCCAATTCACTCCCTGCTTTGTCTCTCAGTCCATCCGCGCTTACTCCGCTCCTGCCGGTCTGAACAAGAGCGAGGTTGAGGGCCGGATAGTCAACCTGCTGAAGAACTTCGACAAGGTGCGTCAGAATTCGTGCCCCGGGTGGATTCGCATGAACCCGGCAATAAATTTGAGCACCAATTATACTAACTTCAATCTTTTATGATAGGTCTCCGATGCTAGCAAGGTTAGTTTGCGTCATTCCGTGTGATGACTTGAGCTCCATGGCCATCCAGAGTCGCACAACTGCGAAGCTCTAGCAGCGGTGGGCTCTGTGCTTTCCAATCAACCTACTAATACTTTTTTTTTTCATCAGATCAACGGTGTTTCCCACTTCTCCAACGACCTTGGCCTGGACAGCCTGGATACCGTTGAGGTTGTGATGGCCATTGAGGAGGTACGCGCCCATACTGTTTCCCTCGGGAAAAAAACCCACCGCGAACAATTGCAGATATCTAACGACCACACCCACAGGAGTTCAGCCTTGAGATCCCCGACAAGGAGGCCGACCAGATCCACAGTGGTAAGTTTTGACCGTGATGGAGATAGGGATGTGAGATGAATGTGTCGCATGGACTAACGTGTATGATTGCGGCAACAGTTGAGAAGGCCGTCGAGTATATCCTGGCCCAGCCCGACGGTATGTTTGTCCTTTCCCCGTCGATTGCAATTGTCAGACGAGAATATAATACTGATCCACTGTTCAGCCCAGTAAATATTTAATTGAAACCCTGGGACTTGGTTTTGGTGATTGGATAGAAAAAGAATCGGGATGTCGGTGCGAGTCGGGGCGTTCACTCGCGGGTGGATTTCTATGACTTGAAGCGCCGCTTTGTATGCTGAATACATGCCAGTGGCTTTTTTATTCTCCTCCTTCTATATCGTGTACATCATCTTGAATGCAGTTTTGAAACATTTGACGGATTTGCGGGTTTTGTTCCACTTCTCTATAAATTTGACAGCCGGCTATTGGAATCCATTGATTTGCCTTGACATCTACCTAGATTGGTAGGTACCAATTGTGTGAATAGTGTGATACAGTTTGCTTCTACATACTAAGTAGCTGTAGCATCTCCAGATTTATTTGAAGTTGTTCCATGCATAAACACTGGCAATACTATGTTGTAGTCAGTTGTCCTGCCATTCTACTTGCTCATTTATATTGACTGCAATTAAAGCGAAAAGGGGAAAAAAAAAAAAAAAAAAAAAAAAAAATTTTTTTTAAAATAAAAAAAAAATAAAACCAAATCAAAAAAAAAAAAAAAAAAAGCAATCGCAATGCCATCTAACACATAAACACAAACAGAGCAACAATACCCTGCTATTTACAATACCTAATCACCACCACAAACCTCACCATCACTCAATAAACACACAACACACACACCCCACCATCACATCACATCACACATGGACACATCACTAGACTCAACCCGATCACTCCACCCAAAATCCAGCATCATAATGGCATCCAACAAACCAACCCAACCAGCCCGGCGCCTCTTAATCTTCCAAGAAGCGCGCAATCCCGCAAATACCGCAGAAATCGCCTATCTCCCCGTAAACAAACTCGGGTTACCGATCTGTGGTGATGGTCCTGTACTTCCTGATCTATTGGAATTACCTCTTCGTATTGTTAAGGCTTTTACGGAGATTTTTAATCAACCTAAATACAAGGGGTGGTGAGTCTTTCTTTGTCGTCAAGACTGGACTGGACTGGGTTGCCCTATATCTTGGGGGGGGGTTGGAGTGTTTGGCTGTTGGCTAATGGGATATTCTAGGTCTGTTCGCTCGGCGGGTCCGTACCATGATACATCTGAAGAAGGGAAATTTTATGCTGTTGTTCTTGAGCAGACGCAGGGTCATCAGGAGATGAGTGCTAGTGCTGGGTCTCCATGATTTTGGTATATTTAGTAAGTCATAGTTGGATTGGAGTTGAGTTGAGTTGATGTACCTTTCCGTCCGATTATTTTTTTATATGGACTTGTACAGTGTTAAGGTTATGAATGACAATGGTAATGGTCTACTACTTTTTCTACTATATTTGACTATTTTGAACGGTAACTTATTACATACTGGTATTGAGATACATATAATGGAGTATTGACTAATTTGGAAGGCTCGCTGGATTCGGTCGAGTATCCTTCGTTCCTTCCTTCTTCTTCCTCTCCTCCTTCTTTCTGCCCCTCTTTCTGCTTCTCTTCGTGCTTCGTTTCCTATCTCGCTTTCTGCCTCGCTTTTGTCTCTTCTTTCCAGCTCTCTTCCTTCTAGAGAAGAATATGTCGTATCCTCCCCGCCCGAATAATCCTCAGGAGCCAGTAAGCTGCAATTCCAATTATCACTGTAGCCAGACACTAATTGAGAACAGTACTCGTCGGGTATGAGGGACTGGGAAGTCCCGAGATACTCAGACCCAGGCCCTGTCGTTTCTATAGCAGGGACATCGGCTGTTCATAGCCGATTAGGCGGCCGCAACAACCACGTCAGGATTTCCCCCGAAAACGAGAGAAATGCCACCAGAGAGGGCCGAGCCGACGACGCCTACAACGCTCGCCCCAATTACGCCAGCCCAGGCGTCGAATCTGGGTTCCAGTCCCAAGCTGGGACTCCAGAACCGCAAGAGAACTCCCTCGCCTTCGCCTTCCAACGCATCCACCATCTTGAGAACATCCTCTTGAGGCAAGGCTCGGAGCTCTTGCGGATCAATGCCCAAGTGGCTCAGCAGAGCCAGGTTATCGACTACCAGCGGGCACAGCTGGCGCACCAGGGCCAGAGATTGGCCGTCCTGGAGGAATCTCTGGCCATTATCAGGGCGGAGGCTGCTCATCAAGGAAGCGCCCAGACTTCGAGAAGTCTGGCGCAGCTTCGAGGGCGCCAGTTAGCTGGCGCGGGCAATCTGCGGCTGGATAAGGGCATGGAAGACAATTTGGGGGGGCTCATATTAGCTTGCTGTTTGTTTTCTTTGCTTTGTTTTCTATCTTGTTTGTTTTTTCTTCCGTTTGATATCTTTCTATCTCCGGGATCTACAGCTGTTTGTTTTATGTACGTCAGTTTGCCAGTTGCTCTGCTGATTGCTTGTTTTAATAGCCCCAGTTTTGTTCTGTATGCATGAATAAATCTATCTTTCAAAATATTATACCAAAATCATTTCTCGAGGATTATTGCCTGTGATTTTTTACCGAATTTCCATTTTCAAGACATGACTACATATCTTCCTACGATAATGGAATACATCGAATGCCCTGGATTTACTGCCAGCTCTACTTTTCACAGATGAGGGCCAATCTATCATCATATATGAGGGTGTAAATTTGGTTCTCTTAAGGAATGGACTGCTTCTAGCTTCATTTCGATGGGCTTCAATTTTCAGACCAGCCCTATACTATATAGTATGTAGTAGTTGATATTACAAGATCTAACCATGTACATCCTACTGGATAATCTGACGTCCAATCAACCTCTTACTTCGGTTTAAAATATCAATGTATGCACCTATATACACCAGAAAACGTCTGCCAGGTGGGGCTTTCCTGTTTTGGCTGCCGCCACTTTTACGAGGGCGTCATTAATTAATAGTTATACGCTACTAGTATCAGAGTCAAGTTCAATTTAGTTCCTAGTGTAGGAGCTATCCCGATAGATCTAGAGTGTACCACTCCGCTTGGAGTCAACGACATTCAAGTTTTAACCAGCAGCGGCTTGGAACTGCAAGACACAATAGTCATTGAATTTACTGAGCGATTAATATCTTAATGCCGTACCTACAGTAGTACTACTTGCATTCACATCTCGATCTTCGCAATATCAGAGGCTCTAGCCTACGTCGGCAAGAACAAGTTAGAGTTTTGAAAGTGTTCAAAACCTCAGGCTCCAGCCCAACTCTAGCCTAGATATATATTACTGTCTGGAGCCTCCGACTCATCCGACTCCGAATCAGCGAGAAAGTGTTTTCAAGCGCTCGTTGCTGCTTCGCTCCGCAATAACAGCTATGGAGGGCCCAAATATCTCGTAATTACCTACAACAATATAGGGTAGTGAAGATACCTAGGTAGATAAAGTAGATTTTAGGGCAGAAGAGGAGGAAGGTGCAGGGTGAGCATGGTGACTTCATAATCTAAGACTCAATACATGATTGGCCACATCTCCAAGTGGTCATTCTCTCATGCCTGAGGCAGAATATTATTTGGACTCCACATTTGAGGACAGAATGCAACAAATCTCCTATTTGACGGTGACAAGGTTGTGGTTTTGCTTCGTTTCGCTCAGCAGAATTACTACTATACACCCTAAATAACATAGGTCATCAATCAAGGAGGCCTGCATTCAACAGTTGTTGAACATTCCCTTTTTCAAATCAACCAGATATCCAGCTGTAGCTGCTTCTTTGGTCTCCTTTGGGCACCACAAGGGGTCGAACATTGGCGTCAACAGCAAAGGAAAGTGCTCCTCAATGGCATGCGTTCTGCTCTGTGCAGTCAAGTTTCCTGCAAGTGTAGGATTGAAAGGCCGAGGGCTTTCCGACTCATCGGACGCCTGCAACGTTTGTGACAAATCTGTCGATGTGAAAGGATTGTCTGGGGTGGAATGTGTTGAAGTTGGTGTTTGCATGTACTTAGAAGAAAGTGCCTCTGAATGAAGTGCCGTGAAATCGAGTCCTCTGATTGCGTGCTCAATGCTAGTATATGACGGCGTCACGATTTGGTCGATTTGGACAGAGCTGCTAGTAACTGGGACGGGAGCTCTTTCAAGTTTCTGCTTGGGTTGTTCTTGGTAGGCATTCTTCAGTTCATCAAGAGAGTCCGGGGACTGCGCAATTGATGGATCAGATGGCGGCGCAGAGACCATATCAGTACTAATGGTAGCATCGAAAGGTCCTGAGTTTTGTATTGTTCCATGGGGGGTCTTTTCGTGGCGTATTGCCACATCTCTGGAAGTGAGGTTTTAGTATCTCTATTAAAGGCTCTGTCTGCGCTTCTAATATGCGAAGTCCATGAAGACCCAGAAAAAAAAAAGAAAAAAAAAGGAGAAGCCTCACGCTCTACTGAACTTTGCTAGGCAGAATCGACATTTGTAGGGTCGCGCTTGCGTATCTGCTTTTATCATCAGCCTCTTTGTTCTTTCACCTTCAAGTCAACTTCGGACTTGAACGATGTAGTATGGATAAATCAACTAACGAAGACAAAGTTGGTGACGAGTACGATGCTCTCTCCGCTTGAAGGTGGCACTGCATAATGGACAATTGTATTTTCTGGGCCCGGGCCGCTTGTTATTTTCCAACTTGAACGATCTTTTCGAGGAGTCCGTCATGGTTTTTCTTGAATACTAGTATCAAATGGCTTGGACCAGCACTGGCCCGGGTGCCTAAGTAACTCTTCGAAAGGAAGTATGTTATTCACTGGCAGAGCATCAGCGTCACGGTGGCAACTTGAACGAAATGAAATTATTCCGACCCCGGGAATCACCTGGAATAGTAGTAGTATATCTATGAATATGGTAATACTGCCTGTAGAACGTCCCGAGTTCACATACTACTACTACTAATAGTACTAGTAGTGGAATCCATTGAAACTGATATTTGTGAGCATGACCAACCTTGACTCGTATACTACTAGTACTAATACGTTATTTAATGATCCTAATAGTAGAGCTACTACACTACAATTAACTAGTACAATTGTACTGGATGCCAATTGGCATAGAAAGAAGCACTATTTTCAACTTGAAGGTTGTGGTGGTAGTAATTCACCCCACATAGCGACTACTACTGGTACTGCCCAGGTAGACACTGATATGTGGGGTGAAGCTTTGCGCAACCTTGGAACCAAATTCAGTCCATGTGCCTCGTACCAGAAAAACGAATCTCCGGGGCTTAGAATACATCACAATAGTCACAATATAGGACTTTTAAGCATTGAACTTGGATAAAATAGCATACTATTTTTATCTCTAGAAGCTTCAAAGTTGAAGCAGCTAGAAATCTTTTCCCAGAAAGATTTGCCCCGATCCCTTTCAGGTTTCTCTCAAAGATGGCTTCTTAAGGTTCACCGCTTGAGTGAGATGGATTGACTTACCACCACACGTTGAACTGACCTGCCACCCGTAGAAGGTATCTGAGTCAGAGTAAATAGCATAAACCTTCAATCTAATATGGCTCTAATACTACTACTAGCTATCTAAATACGTCGAATATGCGTTGAATATGGTATTCATACCATATTGTACTATTCAAGGCATAGTATTCGAGGCATATTCCAAAGCTGCCTGCAGGCGGTATGGGGGAAGCAAAACGGTCCCTTCCAATTGGCAATTTGATTGAAGTCGGCTTTATGGGCAATTTCATGTTGAAAAAAAGTACTCAATATACGGATTTTTCTGAGGGAGACCCACACTGATAGTACTACCCTAGTATCGAGCTGGTTGGTATCGACATAGTACAAAAGTGGACTAGCTCTGGCATTCCAGCAACCTTGGAAGTTTGATAGGTGCTCCTAATCCAACAAGGAGATCTCGGGTCAACGCCTTTGGGATAAGATAAAACAAAATATGGCCAGATAGATGAGGTGAGATCTACTGTTTGACCCTTAGGGTATTTCAGATGTCTGTCAGGTGACCCGGTTACCATAGTGATAGTCAGGTGATTTCAAAACCACGTCCAAAAGGTGTTGACTAAGCCAAAAAGTCGCTTGACTAATCATAAAGTGTAGTTGGACCCCAAATTCACGTTGTTGGATTAAGGGAAACCAGGGTGAGAATTGAGGCTTACTACATACTAGACCTATCCATGTGCCACGGCTAACTAGGATCCAACAGCCTTCAAGTTTGAGGGTCGGATATGTGTGGCGATGCGTTTGATACGTCAGCTTAGTTGTGCTGGCTCCACTTTCTCCGCATTTCATTTAGTTTGCTGATTTTGAGACTTTGATCCGAACAGGATCCGAAATCTTGAAGGATAATTCAGCTACCCCCACCACGCTCGACCTATGTACCTACTTTACCTAGGTGGTAACTAGTCTGGCCATGAAGAATCGTGATATCGCCCGTCGAAAGTGTGGCAAATGCGATCGGATCTTTTCCAAAGTTGAACATCTAAGGCGACATGAGAGATCACGTGAGTTGCCATCACCTTATGGCCCAGGGGTTGTCTTCCATATGCCCAACTTGAATGAGGAGGCTTAAATTCTTTGCAGATACCGGTGAACGCCCGTTTAAGTGCTCCTCATGTGGTCGCACGTACGCCCGAAGGTCAGGAAATCCCTGAACATTTTCCCTCTTTTGCTAGGTCCCGGCTCTGACAAGATCTTCTCGTTGTAGCGATGTGTTGAGTCGACATATTCGCAACAATCACTGTCCGACAGAGAGTGTCTACTTGAACACTGGCAGTGCGGACCCATGTCAATCTCCCGAAGCTGAAAATAATACTGGCCAAAATGAAAGTCCGCCATTGTTGGTTTCTCCAGACCAAGAAATGGGAATAGAATCTACCCTAGAAGAGCCTTGGCCAACGGCGGCTACCGGGGGTAACATCTTGCGCACCTCACCTCATGTCCCTTCTTTAGAGGATTCACAGTATGTCATAGGCTATCTTCCTCCACCTACTACCTCATCTATACAGGTCTGAGATGAGATCAAATGGCTGGATATAGTTAATAACCACAACAGCACGGAATGGCCTGGCAGCCTCATGCCGACAGTAAATCAGCCATCAAAAGAGACGTGCATATCGCATGAAGCTGCCGGGGAGTGGGAAACCCCCGAACAAACCTCCCAACTCTTACTCAATGGTCATCAGACAAGAAGCTCAATCCAAGATGCTCTCCTTCCTTCAATTCAATCGTCAACTCTCCATGATGAGCTAGACATACTAGCACATCATGTGGACTTCGAAGGTTTTACGTTTGACGGGCTTCTCATGACTCCTCCATCGGGGAGTGAGCCGCACGTCGTAGTCAATGACAAGAATGGAATTTCGAATGAGCAGTTTGAGCAGGTAAGAAGACTCTGGCCGACGCGACGAAGAAAGGCAAATGTTTCTCCATTTCGCTTTGCGTGTGATGAAGTTATCCATCATTCTAAACATGGCCTCTTTTCTTCCACTTTCACAAGAGCTACTGGGGAAAATAATACAGCTACTGAGGTGGATTCAATGTGGGGATTTACTTCACAGTGTCGGGACCAGCTGGTCCAAATGATGCAGTTATACGAGCAATCATCGACCTCATTAGCCCGCGATGTCACAATTGACTCTCCTGACTCTCGGAGGTCTTGGGCAGATGAATTACCCCCAACTGATATCTTGGAGCTTTGCCTCGACTTATACTTCTCTCACACTCAAACACTCCTTCCTTTTATTCATCCACCGACTTTCAAAGCATGTGAAACCCCTAGTATTCTTGTGTTTCCGATGTGTTTAACTGGATATATGATACTGGACAGAAATCGCGCATCCAAGTTGATTCACACATGCCTCCCTGTAGGTCAAAGGACCACTTGAAATGCAACCATTGAAGATCGTCAGTCCTCACAAATTACAGGCCGCCATACGACAATGCAAAGCCGAAATCGGATCTCAATATCTTCGCACATGCCCTGCGCCAGACTTGCTGATTGTTCTTGCCGCGGCCATTCTGTTACTTAACATAGCTGCCTGTACATCAGTAAGGCACTTTAAACCCAGTGCTCCTTTTCGTCTTTTTTTACAGCCGCTGACGAGAGAGAGAACAGGACCTCGCTTTGGAAGAGCAAAGACAAGAACTGTACGAGAAAAGCCTACTAGTTAGTGTTAACCTCTGTGTCGAAAACTAATGTCTGTTTCTCACCTACTGAATGCAGCTGGCTCGCGAACGAGGTCTTTTTGATCATCGTTTATACGATCTCTCCAGTAAACAGGGTCTCGGCGATGATACCATATGGTCGGCATGGGCACGTGTACAGTCCGCTGAAAGGTATGCTTAATCTCAACCTATCATTCAAATATTCCTTTTTAGCTAGATAAAAAAAGGCCAGCCGCGATCTAACCATGCCCTAGGTTAATTGGGGCCTTGGTCATCACCGACTCCTACTCAGCTCAGGTCTTGGGATTAGGATTATCCCCAATGCTGCGACCGGAAGAAACAGAACTCCCTGTTCTATGCCCGGATGTTTTGTTCTCATATCACTCAGTGGTAAAATGGAGAGCTTTTATCGACTCAAGTGGGGATCTCACGCTTTTACAGAGCGTTCCGTATAATATTCAGTCGCCCCCTAACGGATTATCTGGGTTTGGTCTGCAAATTTTCTTGAGCTGTATCTGGCTTGATATACTCACATCCCGCCATCGAATTTCAGCACCGGTGCGCTGTTCGTTGCAGAATCAAGCGCCGTCTCCATCACTTACACAAATATTAGCCGCTGACGCGAGATATCAGTCCTTAGCTCCAGGATTGGTTCATGTATTCAAAGCATATGGACCAGAGCTCACTAATGGAAATGCAAACTCTGTAATACTTTGGCATCTCCTGTGTCTGAATATGACCACCAATCTGCCCACTATCGAAGATGCCGCGGGACGCAATGGTCCTGAGGCTGCAAACGCAGCAGTCGAGTCTTTGCGGATCTGGGCAGATTCTCCGCATGGTCGACGCGCTTTTCTCCATTCCGCACAGAACTATTTGCTCATCACTCAACATCGTAAATCCGATGGTATAATGCTACATTCGGAGATGGCGTTTTTCACCGCTGCTCTGGTCATGGGGTTTTATTTGCTTACCGCACCAACTTTTAAGTCATCCGATCGTGCTTCATTAGATGTCTTCGATGAACTTGATTGGGAAAAGGTTGGCAGCGAAGGAATTGATTATGCCAGCGAATCTTCATTTTTATTCTCATCTTCACCAGCAGTTCTTGCCGCAGCCTCTCAGTTTACTACACCTCCCGTGCCTCCCGGACATCCCCGAGCGTCCACATCCTCAATACCCTCAGTGCCAGCGGTCGAGTTTATTCGACATGGAGGAAACGTGTCTTTTCGACAGGCTCAATATACGTCATACGGTGCTACCCGAAGATCATTTATGAATTTCGCGGCTCAGCTTGAGGATGTTGGGAAATGGAACTCCCATGAATACTGTAAAGTGCTACGGATTTTAAGTGACACATTGCCTGGGTGCTGTGAATCTCGGTCTGATATAGACCGTGTCTCCGATGGACAATCGGTTTCCTCATGAACGATGCATTTACTTCTATGTGGTAAATCCCCTGTATTTCTTAGTATGTCAAGAACGGTTCACGAATCAGTGCCCAGGTGTCAAGCTTTTCTTGTCAATTTGTTATTCTATAATGTTCCCTGACTTGAAGTCCCCTCCACCAACAAATGAAACTGAGACAAGCTGTCTGAGTCTCTATCTTCACTTAGATACTGAGGAGCAATACTAGTAGTAGAGTTCTCTCTGTGCTTTAGATCATAGTACTTACTAGCGTAATGAGAAATATCGGCCTGCCCACCAGCATACCTAGGGATTATTAGTAGTTACTAGTACTACTGTAAGAAAATTGGCCTAATTTGGAAGGGGGCCAAGGTTATAGTATAAATTCATTCTGATAGCCATCACTAGTACTATCACACAGATAAATTACACGACTTCCAGTCTCTTCGACAGAGCCCTGGAGTGCTAGCAGATAACCCTAGGAGTTGGGGTGTTGGCCCTCAGCCATCTGCCCCATTCGACCTGCACGTAGTACTGACCGTGCTGCTTCGAGCATCCATCCCATCCCGCTTCACTAGTAGTAGTATCATTTGTCTCTACAAATCTTTGAAATCCTCTGCTATGAAGAATTCCTTATTCTAGATAGAGAATATATGAATGAAGAATAGATAACGGTATGACTCCTTTCCTCTTAAACAACCAGCCTTCCAGGTCTCAATTTTACACGCACCAGCATATTGAACTGGTACGCAAACCAAAATGTTTTGATTTTCCAAGGCTGTGAAGGATTGACCAACTGGACATCAAAGTTATACAGTAATTGAGCGAGATATTTGTTTAGTTCAACCTAGTTGTGTTATTAGAGTGTTGCCACATTATAGGGGGAGGAATAGGGTTGACCATACTAGAGCGATGTTACGGCCAATACACATTCTTGGGCCGTTACCCCCAAATGTCATGGTGCTATTTTCGAAATATTTCCCCTTTTGAGGATTCTCGATCCATCTTTCAGGGCGGAATTCATCTGCGTCGTCTCCCCAAATCGCGCGATCCCTGTTCTGTGCCCGGGGGCTAATTCCCACATGTGTGCCCTCCGGAATTTTGTGACCGTCAATGACAAAGTTCGGAGGTGCCTTTCGCAAAAGCTGCCAGACTATACTTGGGTGCAAGCGGGTTGCTTCGGATATCACGGCATATAAGTATTTTAATTGGCGAGCTTCGTTATATGTGATATTGCCATTACCGCCTCGGGCTGAGAAGAAATCATCAATCTCCTGCTGCAGTTTTCGATACACCAAAGGGTTCGTGCACACGTAATAGAGGCATGCGCGCATCCCAATGGAAGTGGTATCAGCCCCAGCACCACTATTATATCCGTTAGCACATCCATATGCTGGAATTGAGGCGATGTTCCGCGGGAATACCATACACAATGTTCATCGCCTCGATGAGGACCTCTCCCTCACCAACTGGGCTTCCAGTTGCATCTTTCATTTGAAGAAAATGATTGAGCATATCATGGCGGTCATGCTTAGGATGGTTTCGGCGGTGTGTGACCCTTTCGATACTCCAATTTTGGAATTTGTTGAAAGGATTTGCAATTCCAAACATCCCGGTCAGTTTCGCTACCACTGGATTGTTGATAATCATGCCCTGACCCCATACGTGGCCTAAATTTCCCATCATGAAGAAGCCATCTAGAATAGCCTGTCGGACGCCCATTACATCTGTTTCACTCTCAAGATGACCGAGTCTTTCCCCATATCCTAATTCGCCAACAATATCATACGCGGCTGCGTTCGTCCATTCGGCCATGTCGATCACCTCGCCAGAGTGTTCCTTGAGCTTCTGAAATAGTATATCAAAGCAGCCCTGAATGAAAGTTTCGAACTTAAGGACCGCAGTCATAGAGTATGTTCCTGATACTCTTTTTCGAAGAAAAGAGTGAAGATTTCGATCACGAGTCGCAAATAAGCCCGGAGCAGTATTAGGGATCTCCCAAGTCGCGTACCAATCTGTCTTCTCGGTATTGTGGCCATGCGCGTAGAGAGATTTAAGCGCCTTTTCGTCAACAACCGAAAGCTCGTTAGGGGCAATGCGTACCACACGGCCATATGTCTGATGGATTTCGAGAACCTTGTCATGCCAATTGCCCTTGTAGTATTGCCAATTTCGCCACAGTCCTGTAAACCTAGCGAAAAAGGGACCAGGTATTCCAGACAATGGATGAAAAAATTGACGATATAGCATCACTAGACTGACCAGAGTAAAAAGAGCGAAGCCCAGGCTGATTTGAGGCTTTGAAACTTCCTCCTGTCCCCAACACCTTAAAGCTGAATTCCATTTCTCGAAAGCCCAGGACACGCTGATTGCACATTGTGCCAACATAATTGGTTCGATGAGTGGAAAGAATCTCTGATGTTTTGAAGAACTGATATGTACCCGATTTGGCAGAGTAAGACTTCCAAGGTTAAAGCGTGGAGGTCAAACCCGGCTACAGTCCCTTCCCAAGAAAAGGCTCTGGTACACTATAGTAATGGATGATTCGAACAGACGGTGGTCATTGAGTAATTTGACAACCTTCAAGTGTCTCACCCGATCATGTCGATTTAAAAATGGCCCACATAGTGGTACTTGAACTTGTTTCTGCATACCTAAATGTGGATTTCTTTTTTCACCCCACATAGTGCCCCAGGTCTGTCCTGGGGCTGTTGAAGCTCGACTTACGTACGTGGAGACGTGGAGAAACTTGAAGAGACTGAAATTGCGTTTAAGAGGTTTAGCCCATAGATCGAGGTTCTTGCTATGCTTCATTCCAAAAAGTCTGATATCCATTTCCATCACTGGGTTCAAATTCTCTTGCCATACTTTGACATGAACGAAGTCGAGTTTAAACATCCCTCATTGGGTGCCATTCGTGGCTTAAAACATGATTTGACGACTCAATTTCTGGGCCTACAATATGCAACGTTGGAGGGGAAATTTGACCAAGCTCAATTGAATACTAGCACCTCATCCGATGCTATTACAGATGCAACCAAATTAGGGTACGCCAGCCCTGGAGCAATCCTTCTGTTCTAGTATCCGAGCCCTATACTAACATATAGCGCAGACCGGCTGTTCCGTCCCCTTCATTCGGGTTTGACATGGAAACAAGCCATATCCAGCAGTCGCTAGAAAGACCAGAGTTGAACCAATCCGATCTTGATTGCCTCAATCTGAACATCACCATTCCGAACGGCACCTCTTCATCTTCTAAGCTTCCTGTAATCGTCTTTCTGCATGGTGGTGGCTTTGCGATTGGTTCAAATTCCTGGCCACAGTATGATTTTCGGAAACTTGTCGAAATTTCGGAGGAACATCAGCTCCCTTTGGTTGGCGTAACAATCAAGTATCAGTTTTCAAGTACCCATCTTTTTGAATCAGGCTGACGTGTGGAGAGACTAGTTACCGACTTGGACTGTTTGGATTTTTGACGTCCGACGAATTGGTGAATCACGGTAAAAGCCCCAATAATGGGCTTCAAGATCAACGCACTGCGCTTCTCTGGATCAAGAAACACGTTGCTGGATTCGGTGGTGATCCCGACAATGTCACCTTGATGGGCCAAAGTGCAGGCGGTGGTAAGGAACGCAGAATTGTTTCCCTTCCCATGACACAGAGACCCCCCAGGCTGATATTTTTGAATACCACAGTCTCGGCTACAATTCACCTGGACTCCGAACTCCCTTTGTTCAAACGGTTGATAAGTATGGGGGGAACCAATCTTTTGATGCCCCCAATTCCGCCACAAGCAGCAAACTCGGTTTATAGTCAAATAACTGAGCGGTTGGGCCTGGGGGACCTGTCCCCTTCCGACCGAGTAGCGGCCATAACGCAAACTCCAACAGATGTGCTTCTTTCTGTTGTTCACCCAGGGGATACTTTACATCCAGTTCTCGATGAGTCATCTGGTGGCTGGGTAAAAAAATACTCATTCAAAGAAATATACGAAGGAAACCTGGGATACCATCGCATGCCTGGCAAAGAGTGGTGTCATGAAGTTATGATTGGAGACTGTCAAATGGATGTGAGTGAATGTGAAATTAATTTGACACTTGTTGAATGTTTTCACTGACTAATGAAAATTTCAAGTCGAGCATTTTCTCCTATATGATGTCTGGCCATGATGCTACTACATTTAAAGACTCGTTGACCCGATCATTGAAATCCGCCGAAGCTGCGGCGCAAGTCATGGACGCATATGGTATCACCGAGACTCTTGAGCGTGAGGATGCTATCTTGAGAATCATGAACTTTGGAAACGACATAAGCTTCTTTGTCCCCGTCCTCAACTATGGCCATATGTGGTCTGGAAATGCGTACTTGTACCATTTCAACGAGCCCAATACATGGGATGGACCGTGGAAAGGCCACGCCAACCATATTTTGGATGTAGCCTACGTTTTCCAGAACTACAATGATCGCCTTACATCTGAACAACGCGAGGTGGCTACACAGCTTGCAAAAGACTTCATCACCTTTGCTAACGGCAAGGCACCGTGGCCTGCATTCCGTCTTGAAGATTGGAAGCTTCACACAAGAGTTTATGGTGGAAAGGCTCGTGACGATACTAATTTGGTTGAAACTGTTATCGCGCCCTCCCCAAGAGCCCAGAGGCGTGGGGCAATCATTGATCTTCAAAAGTCAATTCCTTCAGATGATTTGGCGTTGGCCTGGGGCTTATTTCTCGCTGGTCTTTGAATGATCCATCTCGTATTCAATTCCATCAATGGATGATATCAAAATTGCTTGATGTGCTGCCTCCCTGCCAGTTGATATCACTACTAGTGTAGCGGGAAATCCCGCTACGCACGGATGATGCGATGTTATTGGCCGATACATAGGTAAATGAATGGGAAGATAGTACAATTAGTTGATTTGGTTCAACCTATTCAAATTCAAGGACGGGCGTTTTTGAACTAGGTCTACATGCTGGGGAGTATTAGATACAACCTACACAATTTACTCCTTTACACCTTCATAGTACTGGGACTGACATAGTGGTGGAGACTATCCACTAGCAACCTTTTCAATTCCCTTGACGTATATAGAGCGCTTTTCAACAAAATGCTAAGACTTGAAGGTTCCATATTTCAGATTCCAACATCTTCATTTGATCTTGATTCCTAAGGGTGCCTCTCTTCGTTCTTTTTCAGTTGGCATTCGCGATGAAACCATGTGCAAAACGTCTTTCAAACTGGAAGAATTGAGAAGAAAATGGCTCTCTTATCTCAATGAGACAAACTGGTAGTATGAAGGTTACCTTTATAGTCCTTTCTTTCTCAATTACTATTTTCAAACCTGAAAGTTTCATGAGCTCTCACAAGCTGGACCTTTCCGAAGTGGAAGGCCTAAAACCACGATATCCGATGAACATTTCTTTCGGATCCCACATCTCTCGAAGCTGGAGAAATCTTGCCAGTGCTTCGTCTCTCATTACCTACGAGTATTATATCTCAGTACAAACTTGAAGAAATTGATATTTTGTGGCGAGTGAACATAGAACTGACCGGCGTAACCCTCTGAGTTGCATCAAAATCAGCGACATACTGGCCACATGATGCCTGTGCAGCCTGTGCATAAACCCTTTTCATCCATTCTCGCATCTTGTCGTCCCATGATGGATCTGTCCAACAGGTCATGGTAGCAATATAATAGTGCTGTGGGAGACTGATCGCTTGGTCAAATTGGTTTGGCGTGTAATCTCCAATATAGATGCATCCGACGGAACGACGCGTCGGCAGATCGCACATAGCAGGCTTGATTGCTTTGATCAACTTTTCAACAGAATCAAAAAAACATTAGCACTGCTCATCTACTAGGATTCATGCGTTTGATTTCAACTCACCTCATTTCGGGGAATGTCAGGACGATCCAAGATACTGTCACATTGATAACGCTCTCCATTCCCACGCTGAAGGAGATTGTCTTGGGCTGCGAACAATTCCTCCCAAGACTTTTCTGACAATGGCTGTAGCGCAAGCAGTGATTTCTTCATAACTTCAGGGAGGGTCTTCCATGGGCTTACCAACACACCGGCCTCATCGATCGTGTTCGCAAATGCCAGCACGCTTACACCCATGAACACTCGCCGATCATGTACCTGCTCATCCAACCCAGCCTCAAATCGATCTGGGCGGAACGTGGTCAATGCAATCTCAACCCCATATTTTGGCGTACAATCATTGAGTGCAAAAATAGCTTCGAGAACTTCCTCGAAATTTGAAGTACAGTCAAAGGCAAATGTAATTTCGAACAGGCGCCGCATCGGGATTGTCATGCCCCAAATCCGAGTCACAACGGCAAAAAACCCTTGGCCACTTCCCCGAGCGGCCCAGAAAATATCTGCGTTCTTCGACTTGCTAGCACGAATCACATCCCCACTTGGCATAACCATTTCCATTTCAGTGACCCAGGTATCAGAGGTGCAGCCCCAACCCCGCATGAACCATCCCTGTCCACCGGCCAAAAGGAAGCCGCCAGCGGCCACAGTCGGATCGTGGCCAAATGGGAAAAAGCGGCCGATCTTCTGAAGCGCCGAGGCAAGATCTTTTGAGCGGGCTCCCGGAGGAAAAGACACCTGACGAGTTTGAGGATCGTAACCAATTGTATTATTGAGGTCAATAGTGTCGATCAGAATTCCCTGGTCGATCAAAGAAGCACAAGGGAAAAGATGACCCCCTGATCGAACACCAACTTTATGACCTTTGGATTTGGCTTCATCGATTATTTGCTGCACGTCAAATGTCGTTTTTGGGGTGAAAATCCTAGCAGGATATGCATTGGGAACCCGGGAGCTGAAAAACCGAGTCCTTAGCTCCTCATATTGAGCATTTCCAGGGCCAACTCCCTTCTCGGAACTGGACATTTTCGTTGAGCAGATGGCTTATTTTGACCTGGACAGCACGGTGCGACGCGTAAGGTATGAAACAATATATGAGTGGCTTGGAACGTCGACCGTTGTCAGAAGAATCAGCACAGTGTGGTACACTGGTACTAGACCTAAAGTTTTTATAAGCCACGGGTTCAAGGTAGAACCAGGGCTTCAGAAAATAATACCAATACCTAGGTAGTCAATTGCGACAGCAGCAGGATTACCCCATGCCAGTAGAATTTTCCGATTCAATCCAACGCCACATGTACTACCTCTACAATGCTAATACTGCTTCCAGTGCCGTGTGGGGTGAAGAGCATGAAGAACCTTCAAGTTGTGGGGTACAGTACGATATGAGTCAGTTAGTATGACTACTAGGTACGACCAGGTAATAGCATATTACCAGCCCTGACTATTTTATCTCGACACTGCAGTCGCACTGCCGATCCATGGATCGCGAACTACGCCTCCACTGTCTAGATGCACACGTACAAAGATGGATTAAGCCATATGACCGATGAACCAAGTCTAAAAAGCCGGAGCAGAAGCTATTTTAAGGACATTTCAAGTTCTCATGGTAGCGATCTGCGTTGAGAAGACGGATGCCCACATCTAGTACTGGACGACACTGATTCTGGGGACCGGCTACTTCCTATGCAGATATGGACGGACTTTTATACCCTGCCTGAAGCCAACCTCAAGTACTTTCCGTAGAAGTACTACTAGTAGTGTAGCGGGGAACCCTGTTCGATATGATAGATCACATTGCGGTGAGATTATGAGTCAGCATCTTGTGTAACTATATAGGAAGCCTGTCGTGGCCAAGTTATTTTACAATCCAGAGACCCTTCTGTTCGTGGGCTACCCCTGTGTCTTCACCTTTTTGATCCCACTGCCCCCAGAGGACGAGCTTGGTTCGCAGACATGCCTCGCCTTCCCAGATGCCAGCTATCTTGCACCTCTGCAGTAGTACAGAGCGGATCGGGAACATTAGAACACACCACCATTCGCATTTGTATCACGTAGCCGATACGCTTAAACACATCGATATGGAAAGACTAGAAATGACGATTTATGTATTTGTATTAGCCCCATTATAAGGTGCGGGTGCCCTCGTAATATAGAGCTCATATCACAGTCTGCGGCAGTGCTTAATACGGCCCCTGTAGAGGGATCTAGGTAGTAACAAGAGATAGTTAACTTCCGTTGTGTAGTTATTATACTATGAGGATTGGGATCTTACCATAGACCTCAAAAGTTTTGCTCGATTTGATCCATCCGCCATCGATCAAGGCACAGTTCTCCAAGAAAAGACCTGATTGCCGCAATTTGGTAATTGATTCAGCGTAAGACATTGTGAAGGTAGTAGAAAGCGAAGCTATGTGATGGAAGCAGCCACAGACAGAAATATCTCTCAAAGGACCGAGACGAAGAAAATTGGCCTTCTAATGTTAGAACTATGAATGAACATCACCGTTTTATCGATGTGGGCAATAATTAGCTTATAATCAATTACCAGTCTTTATTTGAGCCCCATTGCACTTTCGCGTGAGATCCATCTAAACGAAATAGCATCAATTGATGTCTCCCCCGCATACCCCACACGAAAAAGAAAAGCCATTGTTGGGACTGTATACAAACTGTTCATCCTGAGTTGATATCAGCTTCTGCAATCTTCATGCCATCTCGGCCCATATCTTATCTTTCTGTTCGTAGACCAGGAGACCTTCTCATTTGATCCCCTTACGAGCCAGGAACTTGGACAACAAAAAATGGCTCTGGCACTTGGATGGAGCATCACGGTCCTCATCCTCTGGGCATAAACTTTGAAATGGAATCGATGGCACTACTCTATAACTTGAAGCTTACTATCCACAGCTGCTCTCCGAGAGAACGCACTTCTCTTAACTCTGAAGGAATTTACTATTGGCCGGCCTCCGTGGGAAAATGGCATCCATCTAAACAATCGGCAGTATAGTAGGATTGCATGTGCGATTACAAGTACTACTACATCCTGAGGATCCAAGAGAAAAATCTCTTGCACGAGCGGGCGAGCTAGAGAGTGGACCTCTATTCTATTTAAAATTTCTCAAGTTCAGACCACTGGCAGGTGTTTCAATTTGAGATAGAGGAAGATTAATTGAAGGGCTTGCTGAACCTAGGAAGATGCCGGCGCCATCATGATGAAATCATTCGCGGAGAAACACAGTCCCGTTAAAGGCACAAAAATCAGACTATAGACACAAAAGTCAAGATTATAGATTTGTTTGGGGCCTGAAGGCGCATGTACCTAGGTAGGCGTAATGTCGAATGGTTTCTTGAATGTTAGAAACACTGGCAGTATCAATCTTCAAGATGGAAGCGCTTCTATAGTACAGATTACTTCAGTAAAACAAAGCCCGTAAACAACGGAAAGCATCACATGTGCAACTTTAATTCAAATCTTTGAACTTCAATTGAAATGAGACATCCGTTTGGACTTACAGTTATTTCGCACTTTGTGATTCCTGGTCTTTTATTTCTTGCAGCACTTTCTCTGCAATTCGGAATCCCTCTAGACCAGCCGGCATCCCCACATAAATTGAGACTTGTAATAGCGCCTCGCGAATTTCGGTTTCAGTTAATCCGTTATTCACCCCGCCTCTTACATGTACTGCCAATTCAGCACCCCGGTTGAGAGCACAGAGCATGCCGATGTTTAGCAAGGATCTCTGCTTGCGATCGAGGCCAGGTCTAGCCCAGACCGAACCCCAGCAAGCCTCTGTTACAAGTTCTTGCATAGGCTGAGAAAATGAGGAAGCGGAAGCTAATGAACGATCGACGTATGCTTTCCCCGCAACCTCGTAGCGGATCTTTAATCCTTCCTGATAGAGGCATTGGTGGGCCTCTTCGAGAGAGAGAGTGGTTTTGTCAGCCATTTTGTCTGGAATGGAGAATGAGAAAAGCGACTGCTTGAACATTCAATATCAATTGATGGAAATTGACAGGTTCAAATGAATCCAATTAATAGATATCCATGGATTGCCACCCACCACACACCGTAGAAATCAGGGGTTTCGATTCCCCCACATAGATTTTCCCCCACTTTGGAGCTGGCAGCTGGTCCTTAATACTAGTAATACTAGTATATACATTATGCGTTAACATTTCAGAACTTGAACAAGCGGAGATTCCGAGCTGTGATATCCAGAAAACCAAATTTTCAGCGATGTCGCGACGCATGCTTGGTTTCATTGGCCTGGGAGTCATGGGATATCCCATGGCAGTGAACCTGTTGAAAAAACTTGGAGACGGAGGAAAACTGCATGCGTTCGACGTTTCCAACCATGTTCTGGAAAGTCTCAAACAAGAAGCTCCTGATCTGGTGGTTGCTTGCTCCAGTGCACGTGAAGTCTCCGAAAAATCTGTAGAGTATCAAAATTCAACCTCGCTAGTGTAAACGACTAACCACGCATATAGGATATCATCTTCACCATGGTACCAGAAGGAAGCCATGTCCGGAGCGTTTATTTCGGCGAAGGCAATGGCGTGCTATCCGCTGAGCTTGATGGAAAAACTTTCGTTGACTGTTCCACCATCGACACGAAGACATCAATTGATGTCCATGATGCAATTAGCGAGAAGTACCCAAAGGCATCATTTTTTGATGCCCCAGTATCTGGAGGATCCTTGGGTGCAGCTGCTGGAACGTTAACATTCATGTTGGGTTGCAAAGAAGACGATGCCAATCTTCCGGTATTAAAAGACCTGCTGAGTAGCATGGGGTCGTCTATTTTCCCATGTGGAGGGTTCTCACTTGGTCTGACAGCGAAGCTATGCAACAATTATTGTTCAGGTCTGATTGCGATTGCGACATCGGAGGCAATGAATATCGGTATCAAATCCGGTATGGATCCTTCGCTATTATCTAGGATCTTTGCGGTTAGCACGGCGCAGAGCACGATCAATGATAAATGGAACCCAGTCCCAGGCGTCTGTCCTAGCGCTCCCGCTAGTAAAGATTACCAAGGAGGGTTTAAAGTACAGTTGATGAAAAAAGACTTCGGCCTCGCCGTGGAGACAGCTCAAAGGGTCGGAGCTCAACTATACCTCGGGGAGCCAGGTTTTATAGTGTATGAGCGAGCAAGTCAGGACGAGGCATGCAGAGATCGTGATTCAAGAGTTGTATTCCGTTATATCGGAGGTGATGAGGACTGGAAAGAGAAACTGGCTTCCAAAATGTACTAGTGTAGCGGGGAATACCGCTGCAATAAGAATGAGCGGATATGATTGGTTAGTGAGGGCAGTCAGTATCTAGGTACGAATAAGTAGGTAGGTCTACTAGGAAGACACAGTTAGCATCTACACAATACACTGGCACTCTTTCAAGTTTGTCATACTGTGGTTACAGGCGCCGCGGACGTCACAGTATTGGTTTATCGACATCTCCGGTTCCATTTGACTCGCTTGTTCTGACTGTGCTGCCTCCCAACGAGCATTATATCCTGCTGCAGTAGTAGCAGATTTCAATTGAAATTATGAGACTGTCGAGAAAACTTGATGGCGGGAAAATAGGTATGATTCTCCGTAGAGTTATCACCTTCTCCGACCTCCCCCAGCACATGAGTTGTATTTTTATCTTCGGACTCATATCACTTTTAGATTACCCGAGTCAGGAAGCAATTAGATAGTAGCCGCGGCCCCCCGGAGGTGACATGAAGAGGCGATGTCAATTACTATAGTAGACCTGTGGTCCCAAGTTCTAAAAAGCTGCGCTTTTAAGTTTGAATATATGGATATTTGGACAAGATTCATACTAGATCAATTCGCTCAAGAGATATTTTTTGAGCAGTTATTCTATTGGCGCACATCTGGTCATGCGGCGCCTAACGAGATCATGCCGGAACTTGGAGAGATCGACCCTTGTTCTTCTTCCACCACTGAACATCATGGGCCATAATAATCTCTACCTCTAAGCCCTCTAGATCCTGCAGTCTCCTAATTCGAGAAATTGTGTCCTCCGCCAATACCTTATTTAAATGGATACAAGTCTCTCTTCCTTTATCTTGCCAGGTTGCAACCGCACATTCTCCACTTAATAGCCGTACATCATGACAGCTATCGCCTCCCAAGTAGGCCCATTTGCAAGGCCCAATCCGACAAAGGAGATTGATATGTCCCGGAAGATGCCCCGGTGCATCAACAACAAAAATGGAAGCATCGCCCAATAAATCGAAAGTCCTTTCAAACGGCCCCAGTTGTTTCCATAAGCCGCTGTTCTGGGGATCTGGAAGCTCTTCCACCCGTGCTATATCACGGAACAGGTCTGGATCAAAAAATTGATGCGAAGCACTGGCTCCAAGTCCGTGATTTATTAGGGAAAGGGAGCCAGATCCGAGGAGGAATTGTGCATTAGGGTAGTCTGCCGGGTCACCATGGTGATCATAGTGGACATGACTCAGAATCACAGTCTCAATTTGAGCTGGATTCAGACCACCTTGGCGCAGCGTCTCAGCGACTCCAGGGCCAAGTTGGTAAGGTATCCGCGATTGTAGATGTGACTGGTTTTCCTTTGTGTAATCTTCCAGTCGAGCGCGGAGCCCTAGGTCAAAAAGAATATGTCTGGGCTGAACCTGGCCGTGACCCTCGAGACCAGGATGGGTGATAAGAAAGCTTAGCGATGGAACCGTTATCGAAGTATTGAAGTTACTGGGTGCAACGAATGATCGTTCAGGGAGACTGATCTCTCCGCCATTGATTGGTGTCACGGTCACATCGATGCCTCCTTCTGCAGCATACAGAAGTTTATCCCCTTCCATGTCGATCGCTATTTAATACAATGGGTCCATTCATCAAATAAATTGCAACTAGGTACTAGGTATCTAGATAGATTTAAGTTCATTGTTCTTGTGGGGTTGAGCTAAGTGGGGGCATGCACAATACCACTACTACTATCCATGGGCAGGTGGTACCTACTAAGTGCTGTAAAAAAGAAATGTCTTTTGTAGAAGTAGAAGGGCTATTAGTACTACCTAGTAGGTACTACTATAAGCTATCTTTCTTTGGAGGAAGAGACTTGAATAGAACTAGATGTTTCTGCAAATCGCCCTGTTTCATCGGACAATCCTCTGGTCAAAGTAATGTCTTCATGCCCAAGTGGATAGTAGTACTAGTGAGAGATTTGACAATAAATTGCAGAGTCCAGCCCTGGCTACATGATGACCACTGCCCCTTTTACATTATTCGGCCAAGGCATGTGGGGTACTACCTCACTAAGAGAAGAACAGATCCTCTGGCGATGTTTATAATTATCTTTTCCAATAACCTTGGAAACAGTTAATCCGGGATGCAAAGAAATTCTTTGCCTCTAAACTTCTGAAAATAGTTTTTTTTTTTTTTTTGCTCAGGTGAGAACTATTCTATTCGTGACATCAGGGACCTTCACTTGTCTTCTATCTTGTAGTAACGAGATAGTAGTCACGGTCGTTCATTTCAATGAGAACTTTGAGCGAATACCACTTTGATATTTTCTTATACGGATACAATTGTATCACTGACCTAATTATATTTTCAGCTCAAACCTTGGAACCCTCGAAGACACTCATACTAGTACTTCCAAAGATATGGAAGTGCAGTCGAACTCCTCCTCACGTCTTTTGACGCATCCGAATGGTCAAACCACAAATGTCATCGTTGATGACTACACAGATCCTTGGGATAAACCGAAGACAGTGCTTATTCAAGGTGGATTTGCAAGACACTCTGCATTCTGGTATCACTGGATTCCCTCATTGGCACGTCAATACCGAGTAGTGCGACGAGACACCAGAGGCCACGGCAAGTCGTCCACTCCAGTGCCAGGCGATGGATACCAATATACCCTCGAGACGATATTATCCGAAATCATCGACACTCTTAATCAGCTCGGAATTGAAAAAGTGCATTTTATAGGAGAGAGTACCTCTGGAATGTTAGGAGAAGCTTTAGCCGCGAAATTCCCCAATCGGCTATACAGCTTAACCATCATCTCAAGTCCCTTGTATCTTCCACCAGCAGCACTGAATTTGTTTTCATTTGGCCACTCAAGTTGGCCGGAAGCCTGTAGGCAGCTTGGGTCCCGGGGCTGGGCAGAGCATCTGGCCCGTGTTCCCGGTACCCTCTCGGCAGCAGACCCGAACTACGAAGCCTGGTGGATTTCACAAATTGCCGCGAGTTCCAGCGATGGCCTTGCTGGATACGCCAACTTTCTTTCTGGATTTGACGCACGGAGCTATATTCCAGACATCTCTGTGCCAATGTTGATCCTCGCTCCTGCAAAAAGTGCCGCTATTAAGCTCGAGGAGCAGCTGGAGATTGCTAGACAGGTGCAAGGGTCAAGACTAATTGTTATCTATGGAGCAGGGCATGAGATCTATGTTGACCGGGCATCTGACTGTTTGCACGCTGTCAATGAGTTCTGGTCGGATATAGAGTATTCTGGTCAGTAACTAGGTATTAACTGGCATGGTATTTGGAATTTGGCGGCATCGACTTGTATCACACAATCAACTTGAAAGAAATCGACGAATGCTCAAATCAAAAATCCAAGTGGGTGGAGAGCTTTACTAAGAGCTTTCCTTCTGGCCTCTGGGGCTTCTTAGTTTCTACCTAGTAGCTACGTAGCTAATACGAAAACAAAATATATAATTTCCTCTTCCAAATAGTACCTAGGTATTAGTACTATTACTATACTACTCTTTACTATGAGTCATCTAGGGGGGATTTTCTGCTCCTCAAATAACTTGAATGTGTTCAAGATAGCTGAAGTTTAAAATTGTGAGTGGCTTTCAAATTTTAGTAGATACCAGAGAATGTATTGTAAATTGAGCTTTGAACTACGTAAAATCCATATTTGAAATCAACAAATTGAACTATATCTAGTGTCACTGAACGCGTGGAGGTCTCATTGCTGTCAACTGTTCGGGTGGCCCAGAAACCTACTAACTCAACTATAGCAAAGATCAACCAAAAATCTTGTATTTCACCATTTCCATCACATTATAACGAGACCACATGCTCCTGTATCTTTTGCCGAAAAGGTAGACAGGAAAGGCTGTCACAATGAGTCCAGCACTGATACCACCGAATACATAAAATGGACTTGCAACTCCATCCGTAGCAATCCAGTCGTTGATAAAATAGCTGTAGCCAAAGAACAAGAAGTTTTTGAACATAACGTTAGCAACAAAGATCTCATTGCTCATGCTTCCGAATGCGTCAATGGCGTAAGCTGAACAGGATCCCACTGCAAACGAAATTCCAGCCAATGTCAAGCCCCACATGAAATCGACTAAATAAATACTTTCTTGTGCAGCTGCTGTAGCCCCAAACCCAAACAATCCACCAGTTGCGATGAATGCGAAGATGACTAACGTAAGTCTGAACTCTGGCTCGTAGATGCCATTGTTATGCTTTGCCATCCAGATGGCTACGCGATCTGAGCTCTGTGCGACTAGAGTACAGCCAACAACGCCACCAAGGAATGGACCGATCGATAGGTATCCTATCTGCGCAGTCGAAAGGAGATAAGGGGGAGCAGAGAAGACTTGGGCGACAACGTAGGAAATCGCCACATATGTTGAGGTGACCACGCCAGTTATGATGACGTTCCAAAGCGCTACAATGTTTGTAAGACATAAGAACGGGCCGAGTAAGAGCTTAAGGATATTTTCGTCACTATATGAGCCAGTGTAAACGGCGAGCTCTCGTCGGAATGACTTCAAGGGTACGGTGGATGGACATGGAGACAACGAGGAATCCTCAACATGCTCGATTATTTCACTGGCCTTTGCCTCAATTTCTCCATCACGGGTCGAAGGTTGCTGTTCAACGAGCTGGATGTCTCTTTTATAGCAGGTTTCAGGCGCGAACAAGGAAAGTAAGAGTACCTGGAGTCCCGAGCATGCTACCAGAATGTGAAATAGGTAATGCCACCCAAGACTGTTCGTGATGGGCCCAGCTATAATAGAACTCAAGTTTGAGACAGCCGTGAGGGTGAAGGATATAACATTGATCCAGACCCCACGTTGATGAACATAGAATATGTCTCCAATCAATGTGAATGTGATAGATTCATACGCCGCAATAGAGAATCCTTGGATGATTCGAGCAACGAGGAGTGTATTGTATGTTTGGCTAACCGAGCCAATAATACTCCCAATGAGAGATGCCATCGACGACGTAAGAAGCACCGGACGCTTTCCATATTTGGTAGCAAAAGCTGAAATGAGAGGACAGGAGGCCCCAGCAACAACCAGATTATATCCGGTTAAACGAGTGATGTCTGCTATAGGGCGTTTGAAATCCTCCGCGATAACCACAGTACTAGCGCTGAGGAGTGGTCCGACTGTAGCGGCATTCAAACATGCCCCAAAAACCATAATTGCCATAATTATGAATTTCTTCCACCATGTCCAATTCAAAGGATCATTTGGATCATCGGATGGTTGCGGGGTGAGAATAATGTTTTTCTTAGCCCCTTTCGCTCGTTTGAGCGTTGCGGTATTGTCAAAAGAATGGCCATCTATATCAGCCAGCGCAACCGTTCCAGGGACGTTTGATAGGACAGAATTGCCCTCAAGTACACCCAAACCCATTCTGAAAAAGCTTCAGGCTTGCAGGTTTTTGAATAGATAAGTTATGGTCAAGATTGAGAGGTATGTTGAAACGGATGTCTGGACTTTCGGAGATGAAGGTGTCATAAATGATGATACACGAGAGCAATTTGCTAGATTCAAATATTGACTCGAGACAAAATCCTATGTGGGGGATGGGTATTCATGGCCCTCGTCAAAATATTAGTTCAAAACTAAAGTTTGAGCGTGGATTTGTGGCGTAAGCTACGATGTGTTGTGTTTAACCTTTGGAAGCGAAAGCATGTGTTTCGTCTCGAGAATATGGCCTTGAGACATCAGATATTCGATCGGTCTTATGGGTTCAGGGTCAAGATATCAAAGAGTCAAGCCAAAGGAATAGTGATATGATGAATTAATTACACCGTCCCAAAGCCATGTATGTACAAGAGAAGGTAGCCCATGTATGTGCAAGAGAAGGTAACTTCTCATGGATGACCAGATAGTACCTATCGCAGCTCATTCCCCGGGATAATGGGAAATTTTCAACCCGATATCAACTATTTTAATCCGTTTTAAAGTTTGCAATTCTCGTGGTTCCATATTTCAGCCTTCGGCATTTTACTGCCCAGCTCCGGAGGTATATGTGGTGCTTTACTAATCGCGTTTCGCACTTGGGCATTTGATGAACCCGAAGCTTTCTGCATTCGCTCAAACGCATTTTCTCCCAGTATTTGATACACTTGGTGGATATGAGTGCATAGGTATGCATTTATAACAGCGAATCGATTGAAAAGTGGAAGTGACCCATTGAGGCGTAAGCGAGACGTCCCAGAAACATCATATGATGCTTCGTATAATAGGGCTATTGGGCTAGAACATCGAAGGTTACTAGTATCACCTCACACCTTCGATGTGGGGATTACCCCGGACCCAACACCCCACATGGATGCTAGTACTTTGTGGGGGAAATGATACGCCTAAATCCCCGTGTGATTGTGAAAGCTTACGCAAAAGAAAAGAGAAGGATACTATTTGATCAATCAGGCAGGCTTTCTCACATATGCAGCTGAGATTCAAGGGCCCCATCGCTAAGACAGGATATTGCACATGGTCCCGGGATAGCCAATTGGTACTTGAATTAGCGAGCAAGTATAATCGATTGCAAATCATCCCACCATTATCTAAGGATATTTCGCACTACTGATATGTACGACCATCCAAGAGCAATAGCTTTAAAAGCCGGTTGGTAGTGCTACCTACTAGTATTAAATTATGATATGTACATAGTTTTGGGGGCTAGTTTGTTGGAGGCATCATTGGAATGCTACCAGTCCAGATGTCTACTACTAGTGTCGAGAGTTTTTCGGCCACAATGGATATAAGAGGGCTATTACTAGTGGAAATGGGTTCATTCCAAGATTAATCCATAGTAAAGATGAATGTTTTTTTAAACAACCCGAATTAATGCAATCAAATAAATTATAAATACTAGTAGTGCGTGAATTGAATGTGAACTTAGAGATGCTCTTGGAACTGCGAGTCTAGGGATATCGGTATTTGTACTTGATAACTAGTATGTCTCTGGTCACGATGATGGCCCATAAAATACTAAGTTTGAAAACGCAAACCTGAAGCTGTTTGATAGACGTTAAAATGTTTTCAAGGAGAACCAGATTTAGAGTTTCAATATCAGCCACTTGCTGGCGAGATAGTATCAGGAAACAGGTTCCTTGTAAGCCTCTTCCCAAAAGCTTGCTGAGGATTCTGCCAACCAACGCTGACTTTCGTTTGGATAATCCGGCTTAGTGCGAAAATGAAGCTGGTCCAAACTTAGCTCGACGGTTTGACCACTAAGAGTATTGTCCCCGAGAAAAGTGTCGTAGGCCTTTATAACAGTCGACATCGGAGTAATATGCTCTTTTGGAAACTGATCCAGCATCTCTTTCGGACAGAGTGCAGTGGGTACAAACGCTGGACAAATGGCGTTTACCTGGATATCCTGTCGATTCAATACCGGTCCCAGTGCCCTTGTTAATCCAACTAGAGCATGCTTCGAAGCGGTGTATATAGGATTTGTGGGCATATGATACAGCCCTGCAGAGGATGAGGTTATGATAATCTTCCCACCAGGGACTTTATTTTGGCGAGCATAATGCTTGAAGAGCCAAATACCCTGCACGACGGCAGTGAGGTTGACATCCATCGCCTTCAGATTCAAAGGAATGACAGTTCCACTTTCGTCATAACGGTAGTCATTTTCATGTAAGAATTGAGTGTCGGCAATTCCGGCATTCGCAGCGAAAAGATCGAGCCTGTCACCTCCCCATGAGAATGCCTTTTTGAATAAGTCGGCTTGTTGCAGATAAGAGGTGACATCCACATGACAGAATAACGCTTGACTTCCCAATTCCGCAGCAATGGCTTTTCCGTTCTTTTCGTCGACGTCTGCCATGACAACGCGCCATCCATCGGCAAGAAGATGTTTTGTCACGGCAAGCCCCATTCCCGACGCTGCACCAGTTATAACGGCAACTTGAGTTGGGTGAGACATTTTGAATGGGACGTCGAATTGAGGACTCATAGATTGCGAATAATCGCGATTGCTCTCAGGTGATTCAACTTGATATTTAAAAATTCCCTTTACTGAAAATTCTCACACTGGCAGGAAATCAACCCCATGGCCAGTGTGCAATGTGGGGTAGGGGATAGATTGGGGGTACGTAGTAGGAGGTGGCAATAGTTAATGGCTATAGTTACCCCACTCATTAATGGACTTGCTTGGAACACAGGCATTCAACAGGTACTCACTGGCAGTCAATAATCTGACATTTCTTTTGAAAGGGAAGCCAAGTGGATACTGCTCTAGTATATAAGGCCCAATCGGTAGTTAATATTATCATTCATCTCTCTGAGTCGAGGCTTGAGAATCAAAAATGTCTTCCAAGAACTGCCCGTCAATCCCCACCCTCGAGGAGAAGCACAATGGTGTTCCAGTGCGTCTGATGCACAAGGCGCATCGCGCAAAAGGTCTCATCCAAGATATCGCTACGAAGGAACCCCAGGCTAGAAAGCGGTTGCCAGTCATACCTCAGGGGATTGAAAGAGCCCGCTTTTTCCTTGCTATTGATGAGATATCGAAAGATTTGGATAAAGAAAATGTCGTGATTAACGATAAACCACTCAATGATGGCTGGTAAGATCTAACCTTTACACAAACTCGAACTTCAGGTGACTGCTTAAAGTCTAACAATCAATTGGTCAATAGGTACATGGAACGTAAGTGGTTTGTATCTCGAGAGAAAATCGAAAGTATTCTAAACGATCATGATTGACTAGCCCCAAATACACACGATGGAATGGCCATCGTCGACGACGAGGAACTGGTTGCCTCTGCGGTTATTTATCCGGGTAGTACGGAGGAGGTACAAAAGGTTGTATACTGGGCAAACAAATATCTGATCCCTCTCCATCCAATTTCGATGGGGCGCAACTGTACGCTTTCACTCTGTCCAAAATTCTCAACAATACAGGTTTCTCTGACTTTTACAAATCAACAGTTGGCTATGGTGGAGCTGCACCACGTGTTCGTGGAGCGGTTGTTCTTGACCTGGGCAAGCGTATGAATAAGATTATCGATATCAACCCTGACGACTGCACTTGCTTGGTCGAGCCGGGTGTCTCTTACTACGCACTCTACGAGGAGGTACAAAGGCGCGGATACAAGAACCTCTGGATTGATGTTCCGGATCTCGGAGGTGGCTCGGTCCTAGGAAACGCGCTTGACCGTGGAGTAGGATATACGCCCTATGGGGACCACTGGGCAATGCATTCTGGCCTCGAAGTTGTAACACCGACAGGCGAGATTGTCCGGACAGGGATGGGTGCTCTACCTGGAAATAACACCTGGCAGGTTTTTCCTTACGGATTTGGACCTTACATTGAGTAAGCTTAGTCTTGATATTATACCCGTATAATGTTGATACTCAAACTAACACGATGGCGCAGTGGAATCTTCTCTCAGTCAAACTATGGTATTGTCACCAAAATGGGGTTTGGATTAATGCCTAACCCAGGTGGCCATGAAAGCTTCGTCAGTCTTCTAATGATAGACTTTAAATCAAACGCTAACCTTCTCCTGGCAGCTTTATACTTTCAAAAATGAGGAAGATCTCGAACAGCTTGTAGAGATTGTACGACCTCTCCGGATTGCTATGATTCTAGAAAACGCTGCAAATATCCGCCATGCATTACAGATTCTAGCTTTATCTGGAAAGCCCCGATCAGCATTCTACGATGGGAATGGGCCTTTCCCTACTGAGAAAATGTACGAGTATCTACGAGAGCATCCATATGGTGAATGTACATGGCTATACTATGGCACCTGTTATGGGCCAAAGGAAGTGCGCAAGCTGAAGCTAGACATCATCCATCGAGAGTTTATGAAGGTTCCTGGGGCACGGAGAATAGATCCGACCAGGCTACCTCCGACTGACTATTTCTGGTCTCGCGACCGGATTTCAAGTGGAGAGCCAGACCTCGAGGAGCTTGCTTGGGTCAACTGGTGGCCAAACGGTGGACACGTTGCCTTCAGTCCAGTAGCGCCTACTCGTGGAGCAGATGCACTCCGCTTGTGGCAAATGGCGAAGGAACACTGGGTTAAATTTGGACTAGACTTTTTCTTCGACTTTGTCGTTGGGCTCCGCGAGCTTCATTTGATTGTTGAATGTGTTTACGACCGCAGTAACTCAAACCAGCAAGCACATGCACTCGGCGCAATGCGGTCCCTCATCCAGGAAGCAGCTGAGAAGGGATATGGTGAATACCGTACACATTTGCTTCTGAGTGATCAAGTCGCTGGGACGTACTCTTGGAACGACAATTCACTTATGAAGTTCAATGAAAAGCTCAAAGACTGTTTGGATCCTAACGGAATCCTGGCGCCTGGCCGAAGCGGAGTCTGGCCTGCCAGATACAGAGGAAGGGGGTGGGAAATCAACGGAGACAGGAAGTCATCCGAAGGTGATGGTGTGAATCCCCCTTCTGGATCTACAAAGCTTTGATGTCTTATCGTCATCCATCTCTTGAACCTTTTTATATTATCTCTAGGAGTAGGTATCAATGTTCCCTCTCCCCTCAGAATGTATTTACTGTATGTGCTATTCGAATCCGTAACTATCGCTTCACTCTTGATTTTCAAACCCTCAAGTTTCCTGAAACCTTAACATTGGGAGGAAATACTGCCTACCAGGAGTAGTGATGGTTTCCCTTGATTTCAAATCTCCGGTGTCTATAACGCAGGTCAACTGACACAAAATACAAATCTGAATAGATGCCATCAACCTTGTGAACCTTTTGGTAGTAGTAACGTGGAGCTGAGAAATGAAGCCAACTTGCTGGTAGATTATACATGGGAGAATATTCACGACTATGCGTAATGGGTGGTGATAGTATGGGCAGAATGCTAATAGCTTTCTTGTCTTGGTCCGAGGTCTGACCTAGTATAGTACTATTCTTTTGTCTATGCGCCGACGCCCTCCCTCCTTTTCCATGCTACTGCACTACCTCTACGGGCTCTATCTCCACACATCATTCCCCGTCTTAGCAACTTCTCCACACCCCACACCGTTGAAGCCCTGGAGTTTCCCCTCAATCCAACTCGAACAATCTTGAACAAACCTGACGCAATATCAAAGGACCATATACACTGTACAGATAGCTGGAGCTTTTTACATTATCTGCCACTTCCAGCCTCCCACATCCACGTGCCCATTAAGGCTATGGCAATTTAAGGCTATCTCAATTCCGATTATTGACACGCCGTATCTTCCAAGGTTTCTCCATTTTCGAACATCACATCGCATTTTCCAACGCCATGCCCGATATTCGTATCTCTGAGCCTCGAAAAGACCAAGTTGTTGGCGTCATCGGCCCGGCAGGGTTTGGTGGCTCGTACCTATGTGTCGAACTTCTGCGCAGAGGACACGCAGTTATTGGACTCTCGCGTAACCCTGAAACCTTTGGTACATGCGAGGGATATACACCCAGAGGGCTCGACATTGAATCGGTTAGCATAGAGGACCTGGCCAAAAGTTTCAGCGATATTGATGTATTGGTCAGCCAGTATGGCCCACACACGCAAGGAGCAGGTGCACTTCAGTACAGTAAGCGACTCCATATTTCCCTACTTCCAGTCAGCCCTTGGCTCATCCAGGTGATTACCGATAGTGCCTTATGTTGAGGTTGTTCGCAAGCTCATTCTTGCCGTCAAGCTGGCCAAGGTCCAATATTTTGTATTTGTGGGTGGAGCAGGTAGCCTTTTAGTTCCGACGACATATGAGTGTCTAGCAGATCACCCATCCTTTCTCCTTGCATACCGGCAGCAGATGGCGGAAAGCGATGCGCACATACAATACATGGAGGAGCGTCTTGGTCCCATTGGGCAGGGCTTACGTTTATACCGGAATGCTCGTCTCGCCGTCAAATCTGGGAAAGCCACAACCGCGGACCTGCACATGATCGAAACCTATGAACAGCACATCCGCAAAAACGATCAAGCCTCCGATTATATCAAAGCTGGTAGGGCCACGCTACTGTTTTTTGAGGGGAACACTTCATTTCCATGGACTTTTGTCTCGCCTAGTCCATTATATAGACCAGGTCCACGAACGGGAAACTATGAGATTACCTTGGACTATGTTCCTCTGAAGGGGGTCCAAAGAGACGAAAATAATATCTTGGCTGGTCGGTTGACGGGGATCTCAGCTGCAGATTTAGCCGTTGCCATTGTTGATGAAATCGAGTCTCCGAAGCTTCTACGCAAGCACTGGACTGCCTCGGCCGACTTGTCAAATGACACAGCCTATCCCTGCTATGCCTCAGCCAAGGATATCTAGGTAGACACTTCGAAACTACTAGTGACTTCAGACTCGGAGTGCTCCGAGTCCAAGCTTTTCTTCAAGGTTGTCAAATGAGATTCTCACAGGGTCTAGTAAATAAATTGATTATTATCTCCATTCAGACCTTTGGGTCTGTCGCAATACATTTTTATTACAGTGGTATGGATACTAATGTAGTACGCTTACTGGACCAACGCGATGTAATATGCAGCCACAATACACTGCTTGTCCTGGATTTTACCTGGATTTTGGCGTCTGCACGCGGGCGGGTTGGCACCCCAGATAACGAACAATTTGAAGTGCTATTGATTTGTACGCTCACGGGGGGTTAGGTGTGTAGTACATAAGAAGGTTGATTTGATTCCCACACACACATCCAATGAACACATATACCTTTATATCAAATGCATTTGCGAGGTACCTAGTCATTACTTTCAAATCATCTCACTCCAAGACTACCAGGAGGTAGTGCCAACTACTAACTAGTGTAGATAGCCGCAATTCATTCCAGCTCTACATATTGCTCTTCAGAGCCCGCCTACGGATTAAAATGTGTAGTAGATGGCGTAGGTGGGGAGCCCATATAGTAGTATTTTCCCATGTGGGGTGAAACCATTGGAGCTTTATATGAAGCCTCCAGGGCTGCTAACTTGCGATCTTTTATTCACCAACACCTATTTTCGACTCATGGCACTCTTCACCATCGGGATTCTTGTCTCCGTGGCTATTTGCCTCGTTTGCCATCTTCTTAGTTCGAATTTTGGCCGAACGAAAGCACCGAAGGGGCTACGAGATGTTCCCGTCGCTGGAAGCCAAGCAGCTCTTATGGGGACATATCCGCACCGACAACTACAAAAATGGAGCCGGGAACATGGTGAGCTGTTTAAGGTGCATCTGGGTGGCCAGAACTGGATCTTTGTGAACAGCCCGGCGGCCGTGAAGGAGATCTTCGACAGGCAATCACAGCATTCCTCCTCTCGGGCGCCAAGCCCAGTTGTATCGGATCTTCTATCCGGTGGTCTGAGGTGAGGAGAGTCTGGAGATTCCAACTTTTTCTACGCAGGCACTTGGCTCACGCTTAGTACTATCTAGATTTCTACTGATGCCCTACTCGCCTCACTGGAGAAAGCTACGTGCAATCGTGCATAAGTTGCTGACCCCGAAGTCATCAAATACATTCATACCATCCCAGGAGTTCGAATCAAAAAGACTGATGTGGGATATATTGACCGATAACGAAAACCAAGAGAACTTCTACATGCACATTCGTAGATATACTACATCCGGTTGGCTTCAACCTTCTCCCAAGATCCATCATGATATGCGGCTTGCTAAGAACCATCATTCTAGTGGTAATGACCTCGACTTATGGACGACGGGTCCCCATATGGGTATGCTATTTGCCTCTTCAACTTGCAGGATTAATTTTTTGATCAATCCATCTCTCATTGGCAGGACTGCGAAGATGTTCGTGAGGTATATGGTTTAATGCAAGAATTCAGCGAGGCCGCAAATCCGGGGAAGCACATTGCCGAAATGTTTCCATTCTTAGCTAAACTTCCTACTTGGATGCAGTGGTGGAGGAAGGCTGCACTTCAGTCTTTTAATCGACAGGCAGCAATTTGGATGAAATACTGGACGCAACTTAAGGAGCAAATGGCTCTTAATAGTGCCCCCGAATGCTTTGTGAAGCAGTTTATCGAGACCGACTATGAAAAGAATGGCATTAGCGAGCTCCAAGCGGCTTTTGTTGCGGGCAGTACGTTGTTTTTTATCTCTGTCGTCTGCGATTTTTCACACCATTTGACTAAGTTTAATTGTCAAATTCCAGCAATGATCGAAGCCGGCTCGGAAACAACCTCTTCGGCACTTAATTCCTGCATACGATATCTTGCCGCCTACCCAGAGGCACAGGCTAAGGCATACGAGGAGGTTCGCCGCGTGATCGGCGAGAATCGCGTGCCTAATTTTGACGATGAGGAGAACCTGCCATATATAAGGGCTTGCGTCAAAGAGACTCTTCGTATCCGACCTGTCACGAAGTAAGACCCGGACTGACCACCTGGGCAAGCTCAGTTTTTACTATTGTCTTAATACTAATCCGGGATAATGTCATTAGTATTGGAAGCCCTCACTACACCACAGCGGACATTGTGTACAAAGACTTTTTCATCCCGGCAAACACCGTTGTCTCTGTCAACCAATATGCACTTCATTTTGACCCGGAGCGCTACGAAAGGCCCGATGATTTTGTTCCTGACCGCTATCTCAACCATACTCTGAAGGCGGGTGCGTACGCAGCCCATTCTGATCCTTATGAACGAGATCACTTTGACTTCGGTGCCGGTAGACGAATTTGCCCTGGTATGCATCTTGCCGAGAACAGCCTTTTCATCACAATTGCTTCCCTCATATGGGCATTCGAAATCCTACCCCCAATTTTGGATGGCCAGGTCGGCACAGTTGATGTATCTGATAAAGCCTACGAAGAAGGAGTCAACACTCTCCCCAAACCTGGGAAACTGCGGTTTGTCCCTCGCAGTAAGACAGTTGAGGAAACCATCAAAGTTGAATGGCACAAGGCGGACAAGGCTGGTTACATGCTGGGGTCGATCAAAGTTAACAGCGAGGGAATGGTCGCCGGCATTAAAAATAAAATTTAAGTGGAATATTTGAGCAAAACAGAGTAGTGGTACTCTCTTCAGACTTAATCATCTGGAAATAAAAGGATACTTTTTAAAACCTAGGTAGTTCAAAATGTCTGAATTCAATGATAGTACCAAGACGTGAGCCTCACTTTTCACTCTCGCAATTCATTAGCTGGACTCAAAATTGAATCCTTGGAATTTATTGAACAGAATGAGATTGATAATATAAGAAATCGACAGAAGAAAGAATGGAAAAAGAATAGAAATAACATTGCAGCCGGGGACAATACTCAAACTCCAGAGACACCTGGAAGAAGGTTCAAACATCTGAAATTTGGATTTTCAATTTGAAATCTCAATATCGAAGATAATTTGACACATCAAAGTACTACTATTTAATACTTCCCCGACCCATCAATCAGCCACCAGCATAGCACATGTGACCCCCCCCCTAAAAAGGTGTCTGTTGTTGTAAAGCTCCGCGAATATCATGCCGTAACTGGTCATCCAGCAAAGATAAAAGTACTTGGTCATTTTCCTGCTCCATCCATGCTGTATCATGGGCAAGAGCAATATGAGCTCCAAACCTTTCCTCCATTATCCTCATTCGCTCCAGGGTGTCCTTGGCCGCTGGTAAGTCTTGATGAAGGCAGAATGTTGCTCCATTTGGAAGTTCAAAAGACGCGAACTCTTTATGACCGGTGAAAAGATCTCTATATTCCCTATGTTAATTGGAGCTCACTCGTGGTAATGGAATCGCAATTCATACCGCGAGTGACAACAGTCAGAGCCTAGCATCAGCAGATCACCCGTCTCAAGCCTGGCGCATGCTGCCAGGTTACCCGGCATATGGCCAGGAGCTTGGATGATCCAGAAACTCCCATCGCCGAAGAAGTCCATTGCTTTTTTGAAGGGTCCAAATTCCTCCCATGGCCCTTCCAAAGTTCTCCAATTCTCAGTCGCTTCTTCCGGATCGAAAAACCGGCCATCCCACATGGATGATGGGTTCTTGAAGTGGCCTGGCGCACAATACTCTGATGTACCAGGACCGAAATAGACTATTGCATTCGGGAAAGTTTTGCGTACCGGTCGACAATGATCAAAATGGGCGTGACTGTCAATGAAGTTGAGACAAAACGCATCACTAACGTCAAGAAACAAAGTATGCCAACCTTAGTAAAATATTATCGATCTCAGCTGGTGCGACACCCTGACGGCGTTGAATTTGTGCTTCAATGGTTTCATGAGGACCAACAACCTGAGCCTCTTTCAACATTCCATTTGTGATAAAAGGAGGGAAATCATCTGCGTTCTTTCATCCGTCGCGTTAGCACAAGAGCTCGCGCACAGCGAATAGCTTGAGCAAAAGGGGCACAGGTACCGATGACATTCCCAAATCCCAGATTACATTCCGTCCATCTCCGGGGTGCTGGATGAAGAAAGCCCAGTTATACATTCGGAACTTTTCAGCTGGTTCATCTTTATGAAGCTTATGGTATTCAGCCACCATGCTCCCGCCATTAAGAAGTTGAACTTGGACATGCGAGTTGGTAGGCGGAAGTTCAATCTGAGGATCAACCATTATTGCGACCTTGATGATTCTGCTATCATATGCGTTTAATTAAAATTCCGCCCCAAGTGATACGGTTATCAAGAAGATGAGGAATAATACGGGACTAAAAACCTCCGGGGCCATTGCAGATCTGAGGTCAGGGCGAAAGTCAATGCGTGTCACCCCACATCAATAGTAGGAGCCTGAGGGCCTCATATCATTAATAATGGTGATGTTTTGAAATTGATGATCCGACCTCTAATTTGAATGCCAAGTTCCCATAATCTACCAGCTTGGGGCCTTTATTGACTAGGATATCTTTGTTTATTACTGGATGACTGAAATAAACTGCAGAGAAGGATAATTACGATCATTCAAAGCTAACAACTGCCTAATCCAATTGCACTCTATAAACAAAAAAAAACATGAGGCCAACTGGCGTGGTTAGAGCTATGCCTGATTGTCTGCCGAATTGGTGGTGGCAGTGATATGCAGATAAACGGACGATCCGTCTCGATCCTACAGGGTAATAGTTATTATTTCAATTTAGACTTTCCAGATCCGTAGCAGCGCACGAAGAAAAAATGAATTTACTCACAATACACTTTGGATCAATGGCGGCTTTCTCATAAACGCGATAAGCGGCCTCTGCGATGGTGGGTTTGATCCCCGTTGCATAACCCGCATTAACACCTAGACCCAAATCCTTGATCATCATCTGCGTCTTAAATCCCAGTTTGTAACCGTTACTACTAGGAGCACTGGAAACAATTCCTGGGACGGGCTGAACCATGTCTGCCATAAAGTTTTGGCCGGTCGAGTTGTGAATAACCTCATGGAGAAGTTTCTCATCAACGCCTGATCTTATGCCAATAGCCATCGCCTCCGCGACTGCCAACAAAATCGAACAGGATAAATAGTTATTGCTAATTTTCGCTGCCAGCCCAGCACCAAGCCTCCCACAGTAGAAGAACTTCTTTGGATCTCCCATCATCGCTGCGACCTTCTCTAGTCGGCGAGAGACCGGATCGGATTCGGAGGGCTTGCCGTGCCCTATCAAGAAGGATAATGTTCCTGCATTTGCACCAGGAACTCCACCCTGCGTTTTAGTTAATTAGAGACTTTTCCAACTAGTTGTCGATTCAAGAAATGATGTTATTCAATGATAGAGAATTTACCGAAACAGGGGTGTCGATGTATGTTCCTACACCGGCATTCCCAAGTGCTTGCCCAACTTCTCGACTCGATTGAGAATCTATCGTGCTGCACTCCAGTATCAACCGGTCCTGGTTCTTGGTTGTGGCAATTACTCCTGATCCATCTTTCAAAAAAACATCTCTGACTTCGTTGGCCCCAGGAACAATTGAAATGACCGTGTTCGCCATAGCAGCTGCCTCCTTCGGTGAGCTGACGATCACAATAGGACCAAAGCTCTTGAACTCCTCCCGGAACCTCTCACAGGCACTTCGAAATAAATCAAAAACATAAAATACTCCTGTCGGTGCCATCTTTGTACGGACGTTTTTCGCCATTGCATACCCCATAGCACCCAACCCTAGTCACACTCAGTAAGCCGAGTCAAAATACCAGTCGTTTCTCAAGCATCAGAGCACAGATTACCGATGAATGCGACATCTTCCTTGTAGTCAGCCATATTCGATAATTTCTTCCCTTCTCCGTTTGATTTCAAGTTGACTTCAAATATTGCATTGTAGTATTCTTGAGGGATGGAGTGATGATTAACTAGTTATTAATCTAGAATGGGAACTCACCCCACTTAGAAGTTAAAGTGGGATAGATGTGGAATCTTTGAAAATCACCATCGCCTAACTTCAACTTGAAGTTGAGGACTCAGCCCAGGGAATAGTTGAAGCGAAAATATCGGGAATCGACGAGTGATAGGCAGTTTTGAATTTTGTTTTATTCCTCTCGATTTGCAATGTTGAAATGCCAATCTCAGCGGGCATAATGATACTTTAACCTTGTTCAACTCCAAGTTGAAACTCCCTAGTATATGAATTGATTAAAAGGGTTAGGATTTTGATTTTGAGCCCAGAAACTTCAAGGTGATGCCAGAGGAGTCAAGCAGCTGTCAAATACTACTAAATGCAGTGCTATTAGAGTATCTGATTGAAGGCTGCCGAGGTCTGGATTAATTTCTATCTCCCCATGGGTACTAGGTACCTAGGTAGTACTATTTGAAAAAATCGAATTTCTTGGGTTAATAAAAATTTGTAATGGTTCAAGTCCGCTTTGAAAGCTGATTCGGATTGGATTTCAACCTGACATTATTCCAATGATAGAGACGCGATGCCCTGGTGTGCGAGCGTCTCCAGAGGTTCCCCATATTCAGTCCCCGGAGTTTTCTCCGCAATCATCAATGTACACCTGAAGTGCAAGAATTCATATTCAAGTTTTTATGTGGGAACCTGGTTTTCCACCCCCGAGATAATTTCTTTCGCCGTGACATGTGGGGTGTAGGGAACTTTACATTGATCCCCCACTCAGTGATTCGTCTTATACAGCACCCACCTTGCTAGGTACCAAAGAAAGGATTACCGCGGACATCTCAAGCATGTGGGATCACTATCTCCAGTAGTAATAGTGCCATGGACCTACTACAAATGTATCGTATACTAGTAATAGTATTCGGCATCGCCCTCCGAAATTGAATTGAGTTCCATGTCGCATACTACTACCAGTACCTATTATCTGCTGAATCTTACCAAAATCTTCAACTCTGCTTACTATTCCCGGGCATCATGTCAATTCCTTTCGTTTTGATCGCTGGTGCCGGCCCCAGTGGCCTACTTTTGGCACTCACGCTGGGCAAAAAGGGAATACCAGTACGCCTTCTTGAAGCTGCCGAATCTCTGGATGATCGCCCGCGTGCTACCCACTACTCTCCGCCAGCTGTTTACGAGCTTCGACGGGCTGGCGTTCTTGAAGATATGAAAGCTGAAGGTGGATTCACACCCAATGGAGCTTGCTGGCGAAAGCTAAATGGTGAACTGATTGCGGGCATTCCTACGGGAAGCAGTGGGGAATCGTCTGACCCCATGATCTGCCTTCCGCTGAACAAGCTGAACAATGTTTTTCAGCGCCAAATCGCGAAACTTCCGCATGTGAAAATCCTATATTCCCATAAAGTGACTGGAGTTGGCCAGGATGAGAACAAGGCGTGGGTTGAGGTAGAAGCGCCCGGCGGTGGCCCACAGATACTTGAAGCGCAGTATATTGTCGGATGCGATGGGGCGAATAGCCAGATCCGACGTTCTCTGTTTGGGGATTGGGAATTCCCTGGTTTTACATGGGAGCAGCAAATCGTGGCTACTAATGTAAGTTGATCCTCGAGGGACCTCCCCCCCCCCCCAAACTGCATGCTTTCCTTCAAGTTCTACTACTATTTGATGACGGATCATTTCACTCACAAGACCTGCGCATCGGCAGGTATACTACCCCTTTGAAAAACATGGATTTGATTGGGATTCCAATTTCATCATTGATCCAGAGCATTGGTTTATGGCTGCCCGTATCAGTGATGATGGATTATGGCGTGTGACATATGGAGAAGTGCCAGGACTGACCTTTGATGAGCTGAAGGCTAGACAGCCGGCAAAATTCAAGGCTTGCTTGCCAGGTAATCCTGATACCGAGGATTACAAAATGGTCAATTTCAGTCCTTATAAGGTGCATCAACGTCTTGCTAAGAAGATGAGAGTTGGCCGGTTCTTATTGGCTGCCGATGCAGCACACTGTAAGTGACATTTCCCTAGCTGGCTCGACTTACTCGAGTTGACTAACCCAATTACTTCATACCTAGTGTGCAACCCCTTCGGAGGACTTGGGTTAACCGGAGGAATTGTGGATATTGGCGGACTTTCGGACTGTCTGGAAGGTATATACACTGGACGAGCCGAGGAGGGTATTTTGGACATCTATGACACTGTTCGCCGAGAAAAGTACAACGTAATCGTCAATCCGGTATCAAGCGGTAACATTAGGCTTCTATTTGAGCAAAACCCAGATACTGCCTCCGTTGAGGACGACTTTTTGAAGACATGCAAGGCAGCAGAGACAAACCCCGAGGTTGGTGCTGCATTGAGAAAAGCGGCGAGCGCTCTTCAATATGACTTCCGGCAACATTTCAACAGGTAAAAAGCATCTGATCCTACCAAGGTTGGTCATAGAATAGTACGCTAAGCATTTCTTTGTTGAGCTATCTGTACTACCAGGACACAAACCAAATTCTGACCCCGAATTGGTCTCAAATAGTATACTGCATAGTACTCAATTTCAATGAACAAGATTACCATTGCGTTCTTTACGTATTGCATTTAGTTCCAACTTCCTCAAAGCTATTCAAATTTACCGGTAGATGGTAGATGGCCCTCATAAGGAAGTTCCGGAGGGAGTTTATCCCTTGAATCTTTCACCTGTCTTTCCGCAATGCGACTCGGAGTTTCATTGAAATGTTCAACCTCACAGCAACTACTACCTAGGTACTTAGTAGTAGGTGGTAGTATATTCAAGTTCCAAGGTTGCCTACTAGTACTACTAGTAGTACGCACCTGGGCAGTAAGTACTACTAGTACACTAATGCCATCAAGGGGGGTTCTTCAAGGTACTTCAAGCCCTGGAGCCCAGGTGAACGTACTACTATGTCAATGACACTGTTCAACGTCAATTTGGAACCTTCAAGTTCGAATGTTAGAAAACACTTCGGACTAAGTACTATGCAGGAATCAATCCCGCCCCCAGGCAACTCTGGAAAATGCTTTGAATATGCCTTGAATATGGTATTCATACCATATTCAAGGCATATTCAAAGCATTTTCCAGAGTTGCCTGGGGGCGGGATTGATTTCAAGTGAATGTCCAGGCGCTTATACTCAATTTACAGTCTGATTTTCAAGTTCAAAACAGGACACAGTCGTCCATACCGTCTCCAAAAATTGTAAATCTCATATTAACGGGCGAAAGAAATATCATCCTCGCAGTGCTAATAGATTGGATCTTGAACTTGAAGAGGTCTGACCTTCCACGAGACTCACAGACTATCGCTCTTCTTTTTCAAGATCGTGTCCACCTCATCTAAATGGCTTGAGAAGCTATCAACCAAGCTATCCCACATTTTCGGCTCGTGTTCGTGCTTCTTCGAGCTATTCCATGCGTAATCTGTGATGGTAAATGGACGACTGGACTCAAACATAACTGCAATCGAGCCCTCGGAGATCTTCATAACTGGAGGTGCATCTTCGGTGGCGGCCTTGAACTCTTCATACGCTACACCATGAGGAACCACTAATGGAAGGGGAAAAGGAAAACATGGTTAGCTTGATGTCCGAAGAAGTAGTAGATATGCAGCGGGATTGTAACTAAATGAAAGGAGGCTCTTTCTATGGAAATACTTACTGCCACATTCAAAGGATATGCTGCCTGGCATGAAGTCATCTGAGCGGCCGCCATAGTCACCATAGACAAGACCCATCAATTCAGATGCGGCATTGCGGTGGTAGTAGGGAGGACGGTATGTGTCTAAAATAGCAGGTCAATATTCTGAGGCAGCCTTTTGAGCGAGATAGATTCTTTTGGAGCTCCGTACTAGATGCAACGTCCCATCGTGGTGAGAAAATTAGCAAATCTGCAAGTGGAGCGAAAAGATCGCGCGATTTCGCTGTAAGGATACAGAAGATGGAAGGATCTATATGGTCGACAGAGATGGATCCGACATTGACGAACTTGGTCATGTCATACTTGTACGGAATCTGTTCCAGTGGTCAGTCAATTGAAATTGAATTGAAGCAGGTCAGGTAAAATAGCAGGAGCCAGGAGTGAACATACATAGTTCCCATGCCAGGCGACTACGTCGAATGGGCTATGGTTTTGGATGCTCCGAAAGAACTTGCCGCCTAGCTTGTATACAATTTCCCAGTGATCCTGCGTAACCTCGTATTGCGCAGTAGGAGTTAAGAAATCACGCGCATTCGCTAGACCATTAGCACCCAGTGGTCCTAGCTCTGGCAGTTCGAAGGTAGTGCCCCAAACTTCGAGAATATAACCGCGAGACGGCCCATCAGGTAGCTCTACTCGGAAGCGCAGACCGCGCTGAATCACAAAAATCTCGCCAGGTTGAACAAAAATAGGACCGAACTCGGTCTGAATGTTTAGGGCTCCCTGTTGGGGCACAATAACAAACTCTCCATCCGAGTTCACAAAAGCCTTATTTTTCATGCTAGCATTAGCAACATAGATATGGGTTGCAATACCTTCCCGCAGGGTAGGGTCACCAGAACCGGCTATAGTCTTCAAGCCAGCGATAAAGTCGACCTCACCACTGCGGGGATCAGGAATTTCGAAAGGATGCCATGCTAACTGGGTGGGTGAAACGTGGATACTGGGGTTCAGCGGAAGGAAGTTAGATTCGGTATCCTTGTTGTCTGGGAGCTCTGTCTGGGCAATGAAAGTTAGAATATCGAATGTTACTTTCAAGGCGAGTTGAAAACATACAAACCCCTGATGTGCAACGGATGGGCGGACGCGGTACAGCCATGCCTTTTTGTTTTGATGGCGCGGGGCGACAAAGGCCGTCGCGGTAATCTGCTCGGCATAGAGGCCAAATCGAACGTTACGCGGGCTGTTTTGGCCATGTGGAATAGTACCTGGCACTGCTTCGGACTCAAAGCTAGGTATCGAGTTTCTCACGTCAGCATTTGAGTCGACGGGTCTCTCGGCATATTTAGTATTACACATACTTGTTGCCAAACCCCGAATTGTACTGGTTCGGACAACACCCAAATCAGTATGTGCAAGCATTTAAATATTTGAAGAAGATTCCCATCACACCTTGTAAGGATCATTGCGCCTGGTAGCATGCGAAGGCACAGCCCCATTCTTCTGCGTTTCTGCCCAGTGAAAAATATTCTGGTACTCCTTCGGGTCTGTCAGGGAGGCTGTGGAAGGCATGCTGAAGATAGGTATAGATCCGAGTCGACGACGAGGCCAATTGGATGATTTTAGAGAGGAGATTCAAGGAAAAGCGACGTTATTCCCTGGTGTAGACGGAGAATCTCGACCCAATGGAGGAATTATATGGGGATTTAGAGAGATGTGTCCAGCTATTTACTTGCTTGTCATGAGGCGGGTGACAGTAGTGGGGTCACTCTTTCGATGCTGGAAATTGTAGCCCTTGGCCTCGGGGGACGACGCAAGTCCCGGTTTGGAATGCATCACGCCATTCCCCAGATTCCGCAAAGCCTTTACAAGAATAGGTGGGTTGGAAACCACTCTAGCATCGACCTGAAAGGGCGGGCCCCAGTCGTTCACTCCAACCCCACATGAGTCAAGTCTAGGTAATCAACGGGCCAAGTGGAGGAGGTTCAATTCCTGACGTGGGGTGCGGCAGCCCCCTTCAGATAGTGTTAATGCGTGGGCTCCTGGTGCAGTGGCTCTGCTGTTTTGCTGTAGCGTTTAGGCGCTCGAGGCATCTACCCGCTATCCATGGATGCCAAGGTTCGCACTCTTGCTCATTGTGGTATCAAATAGTATTTAGCCAACCTTGGAATCGTGTCATCCATGGCCTTTGTGCGCGTGTCTGGGCCAAATTTGATTCATGAGAGACCTCAATCTTGGAATTCATGAATGGACGATGAAACGTCGAACAGGCAGATGACATTCTGGTGTTTTCAAAAGTAGAAATTGTACATGTGCCTGTGCTTCGATGGGCTCAGTGGATAAATAAAGATTGATATGATAAAGTCCAGTGCTCAAATACTGTCAGCTAGTATGAAAGGCTATCTCGCATCACACAGTTGGCGTGGCAGCTTTAATGGACGAGTAACTGGTTTTGTTTCCAAAAAATCGCAGAATGAACAGAAATTTCGATCATGGTCCGGGGATTTGGCTATCTGATGTGAACAGGGTAGCACTGATTATTCGCAGCACTCTGCAATACTCTTCAACATTCCATTTGCCCACTTGTTCAAGTTGTGAAGCAAAATTCATAAATGTCCTCCGGGAGGCACCGTATGAGCTGTAGAATCGTGCGCCATGGAAGCAAACAGGGCCACCATTGCGAATAAACGCAGAAGCCGTCAAATCTGAAGGAGGAGTATCTGTTTGAAGCGGTTCTGGCTCCAGCCCCAAACATCCAACCTGGTCCCAATCCACTTTATCAAAGAGGTCATAGCATGGGCCATCGCCAGCCGGTATGCAGTCGGTAGCGGTGAACAAGTAGAATCCCATAACAAGGCCCGCGTTGAATAGAGCAATTTCAGAGTGAAGCATCATTCCGTGAGACCTACAATGCTTATTGATAATGACCAAAATTTGCGCTGCATGGAGGCAAGCTCGTCGACCACTCGGAGTCCCCGCCCAAATCTTTAAGCTTTCAACCGCCGTCTTCGCTGCTTCAGGGCCATTCCGACCAGCCGCATCCTCAATAAGTGTGGAATTTGTTGTGAGAGAAATGCACAAGTAATGCCATAATATTAACGAGTTCGTGTTTCCATCGCGTATTTCTGACCCGTGAACTTTGTAAATCGTGTAAAGAGAGGATGCAAGGGATTTCTGTCGGCAAAGGTCTGGGTTTCCAGGTGATAGAGTAGAATATGGGTCCCTGGACGAGGGTATCGAGTCTTTCTGACGTTCTAAATGATCCCGGTTTTGGAGGATACTGAGCCAAACTACAGAAAGAGCTGTCTGAATATCACGCGTTGTCAGCCGCGGAGGAGGTTGGTGTTTCTCATACACCACGGAAAGCGGCTGATTCCATGAGTCGCCAGCTCCGATCATGGACTTCCACTTCTGTGACGAGTGCGCCATGAACAGAGCATCACTGCACACAAGTGGCATCTCGATCTTGTCAGGGGAAAGAACAGTCGAAGTACCCAGCATGCTTGCGGAGTATGCGTCAGCCAAGATAAGGCATGCAGTGAGACTGATTGAAGATTAGAAGGTTGTGAAGCCACGTCTATAATAGAAGTTCTTACTGTTGTGCCGACTGAATCCGAGCCCATCCTTTCCATTTAATATCATCGTCTCTCACAGCTTGCATTAGGGTAAAGTTATAACTGCGCGACGCGAACAGCCCTCTTTCTCTTGCCAACTGTTCAACATCCGGGTCAGCGTAAATCATTATCATTTATTCCAGGGGTTAGGTAAGCTAACGGATAAAGCCTCTTGGTAAAGATTTTGTCTCTCCTCTTCGAATGCGACTTCCTTTTCGTCTATTAGCATGCAAGAAATAGTGCAGTTGCCAGGTCACTAACCGCAGTCGAAGCCGCAATGAACAATACCAAGCATGAGCTTCCAAGCACAGTCAGCATATCAGGAGCTGGACAGTGACGGGCTTCTTGCGATGCGAGCTCAGCTCTGCAGTGGTGGATAGCTCCCTGATGATTTCTCATTCTTTAGCATAATCATGACTACTTAGTTGGGTGGGCATGTGAACCCACCGGCAGATAATCTGCAATAAGATCGCGGGCTGTTTTTCTGTTAAGAATCATCATACCAACCAGACACATGGGGAACAGAAGTATTTCGGGAGTTATAGATGCTTCAAATGTCCCTGGATGAATGAAGGGTAGATGAACGTGAAATTGACCAAAATATAGATCGAGACACAAGTCAAGAATATCAATTGGGGGTGGTTCACCGTTCCATGGAGCAAGAGAGGGCGGAGAGGCGCCTTCAATATTATTGACTGGAACGGGTGCATAGCGATCCATGAGTTGGACTAAGCGGTTCCGACAGGGCTCAGTAAAACCCCAAGATGATTCCCTCACCCTTTTGGGTTCAAAACTTTCCAATACTTTTAATGATGTGGATGAGAAGATATTGGCTTCCGGATAGAGCAGAATTTCATCCCAGCAAACAGGGAACGGGGAGAACGTCACAGCCCTACGCCGCGTGGGCCAGAGGCGCTGCACCTGCTCGAACTGCTCATTTGAGATTCTTGCTTTATTGTTTGGAGAGATAGAGGCAGCGTGCTGTTCTCTGGCTGTTGAAGGTGACAAAGGAGACCTTTGCAGTAATAGAGTGCTAAAGTCTATGTTAGGAGATATTATAGGCATTCCGCTGCAGGCAGATATTTGGGTCGGGCCAAGAGACCAATCCAAGTGCGTGTTGAAGGGATCAAGCGCCCCTCGATGACTGAATATTGCTGGTGGCTGCGACAGACAGTGGTCATCCGCCATATGCACTTCCAGAGTGTGGGAATCTTGTAGGTGCCCAGGCAGCTCCTGGGGACACTGGTCAGGGAGACCCGATATATGACCACTATATTCAACAAAATTCCAATCATTGTTGGCGAGTTCTTGAAATTCAAGATCTTCTGGGGTCGGACATTCAGGTGGTGTGTTATGTGGCGATGAGGTAGGCTCCTCAGGTGTCAATCTTCCGTTTGCTACTTCGGCCCGTTCAGACCTTTCAGGAGAACCATTCGGTGATGGGCTGGTTCTTTCCAGCAACACGCCATCATGGTCCATGTTATTCTGGCCTGTATCGTTTTCTCCATCTTTTGCATGATGATGACGAACATGTCGATTCAAAACATCACTAAGCAATGATTGATTATGTCAGGCTACATACGATCAATGCACGATCAATGCAGGAAACATGCACGCACCTCCGCGCGTAGGACCGGCCACAAGTTTTACATTTGAAAGGCCGTTCCCCCGTGTCTTTCAAGACCGAAATTATCAGCGAATAATCTTACAAAGAGATCAAATATAAAGAGATACTCACGTGATCTTTCATGGCGTCTCAAGTGCTCGACTTTTGAAAAAACACGATAACACTTGCCACATTTGCGAGCTGCGATATCGTGATTTTTCATGGTCATCCTCAACTCGTACAGCGGTGGAATCCTTTTTTCCTGGCAGGGGAAAGCAGCAAAAAAAGATTCATTCCATGGCAGCCATATTGCGGGGGGAAAGAGAAGGACGTTTGGGGATTTGCCGAAATGAGGGGAAAATGCGGAGTGATGAACCGGGTAGCGCGGAAGAGCAACGAACGGGCCTCGTTCACCGCTTTCGACAGCAGCATTCTTACCTATAGAGTATTGTAGTAAACTAAGCCCACGGCGTTCAAATCCTTGAAAAACAGGCAGTTTCTTGCTTTTATACACGCTTACTGTTGACAATTGATGTTTCTTCGAATTATCATCTTATTCTCACATCATTTCTAAGCCCACCGCGATAGTGTCATCAGAGGTCTCAGTGAGACTAACTTTGTCAGTAATTGAACGCAAGGCATTCCTGGTTCGATGAAGACGCTCTTCAAATCATCCAAGTGGCAAATTTTGATTCATTATCTATCCTGCCACTTGCAGAGAATATCTTGAAGTCAACATAGTGTTGTTAGAAGGAAAATTAGCGATAGTCAGCGATAACATTGACCACCGAGATTTAGGGCGGACTCTTCTAGTCGTACTCTATAAGATTCGGAACAGCAATCAATCCCAACATCACAATGTTCAATAGTAGGCTTCAATAGTTGCGTGATTATTGTGGCTCCATGCTTGAAGCAGATAGGTATATAATACTCTTCAACACTTTTCAACACGCAAGAAAGTCCGGCTAACATTTCAACCATGGCGGTCTCGTACCTGTAACTCTCTGGATCCTAGATCAATTTAATCAGATAAACTTTTTAAACGTCTATAAAATATTCTTTACTAAATTTGCCACATCTACCACTGTTTCCAAGGTTCCATTTGTCTTTGCAGCTTGAAGGGGGCACTCCTATAGTGTGATCCTGGGTTATCAGATATGAATACTGCATTCTCTACTAAGCAATTCAAGCTGCTCTTAATTTAACACGACACTCGACATTCATCTGCTTGACGAACCACACATTTTCCGTTCTTAATGGCACCTCCTTTGGCACCAGCTCGAACTCAAAGCGCCGCATCAGTTCCGGAATCAATTTTCCAATTTCCATCAAACTGATGTTCTTCCCGATACAAGTGCGTGCTCCGCCGCCAAACTAACATAGATTAAATTAATTAGCTCAAATTTCGATGGCAGGGGTGGATGTGTGATAATTCAAAAAAACATACAGCTAAGAAATTTCGCTCCATCTCACTCGTCTGCTCGGGGTTTTCTATCCATCTCTCTGGTCGATACGAATCGGCATCAGGACCAAAAATCGAGGTGTTCCGATGGATGACCCATGCATTAACTCCCACAATCTCCTGAGCATAGCCGGCGTCAGTAAGGTAGCGAAACCTCGTAGGATAAGTTTTATTCACGTACACCTTCAGGGAAAAACCTGCCGCATAAAGTCGCTCCACCTTGTGGAACTACTCGTGCTAAGGGAAGTCCGGTAGCAGGGTGCATGCGTAACGCCTCTTTTATACAGGCTTGAAGGTAAGGTAGGCGTTGAGACTGTTGAAAAGTAGCACCAGACAATGTAAGCTTGCCCTGGGAATCTGCTAAGTCAATTTCCCCACGAAGCTGTATGAAACCACTGGTTATTGTTGTACTTGGTAAAGGAGGATTCGGGGCGACAACACCTTTTCGCAAATATCAGGATTAATACTCAAGTAGTATAGGAGGGCTGTGAGGGAGATAGATGTTGTATCGGAGCCTGCCCCAATGTTCGTGATGCAGGTAGTGAAGACATCAGCTAGGCTGATCTTATTGGGATTATCGGAATTCATTTTAAGCAGCTTGTTGAGAAACGAAGGTGTGGTGGGCTGCTTCTTCTCCTCATGTGAGTAATTTGCTTGGCCTGCCATAATTTGACCTGTAGTAAAAGATTGCAAGTGCGCGATGCCTGAAGATGGCAAAAGAGCGACTATCCTGGCCAGAATTGGGTGCCACTCGGAATAAACGCCAACATTGGCAGCGTAGAATAGGTATGAATGAAGAGCCGAAAGCAACGAATTCTGATCCGTCCCGGCGTCCAAGAATCCGAATCGTTTGTTCAACTACTCGCTTTTGTCAGCATACCTATACTTAAATCTTTTGGTACATCAGAGAGTCGGTCACGCAACAGTAATTAAGCCAATGACATCGAATGCGTAGTACTGCATCCAATGCTGAAGATTGAATGGCTCGTTGGATACCGCAAACTGGGTCAATTTCTCTACTAAAAGAGCTGTGCATTCTGCGACAGAATCTTCCATCTGCACGAGGCCGGTCATACTATACAGAGTGGCAGTCTTTCGTCGATTGGCGCCATGGCGTCGCGGATCTCTGTCTGTGAACAAGTCGTGTGACTCTGGACTGGGGTTTGCACTGGCTTCATACCATGGCGCCTGAACAATTAGGTTATCATGACTGTATCATGAGAAAGATAGTCAGGTGAAGAAGGGTACAAGCCTTGACAAATGATGAGGAATGCGAGTAGATTGTGCGGACTGCTCCTGCATCATCGAGACTGTATTGTCCTGGAGCTATCCGGATTATGGGCCCTTGATGGCATTAGTAACTCTAACGAAGTGACTGATGATGATAGTACTAGTAGTAATTTCACACCATGTTCACGGTGAAGCTGGATATTCTCTTTCTCAAATCCCCCTCGGCTGACTGCACGTAAATACCATAGACGAGAAAATCGAGCACAAATGGGGCCCGGAATATCTCGAAGTGGATCAAGAAAAATGGCCTTTATACTATGAACAAAGGTCCAGATCAGAAAGATTGACCCAAGAATAATCAAGGGGTTGATAGTAAACATTTGCGCGGAGTAGGCCTGTTCATTCAACATGGCTCAAAATGAGGTAATACACTCTAGTAGTATCATAAATATTCTGCGGAAACTATCAAGATTGTAACTTGGTAAGGTTGTGAATTCAAGTTATTTAATCGGATATTTCACGGAGTAAACATGTGGGGTAAACTATATGGATCTTCTCTTACCAACTACAACTTCAAGTTGAACTTGAATTCAAGTACACTGTAGTACTGCTATGTGGGGCCAAATTTCATCGAGGGCCTTGGAACCTTGGAAAGCTACTACCTAAAGGTAGTAATACTCCCCACATACTAGTACTAGTGTAGTGGGGGAGTATCGGCCTGCCTGCCAGTAGGAGGAGTATGTAAGGGAATTGGCCTAATTTGGAAGGGAGCTTATATACATTCATTTAGATAGCATCTTTAGCATCACACAGAGAGATCAAACACACGAGTTACAGTCTATTCGAGAGAGTGCTAGCAGATAGCCCTAGTTGGGGTGTTGTTTACCCTCATCCTTCTGCCCCATTCGGCCTGCACGTACCGACCGTGCTGCCTCGAGTAGACTGCGGTATAACCGCGGTTAACTATAGTGATATAAATATAATAAATACACCAAGATTCGTGATCTTGAAGAATATATATAAATTATACAAGTTTTTTTTTTTTGTATTTTTGGAATACGGATATATAAATGAAAATCTACAATATCGAGAATTGAGATATAATATAATAGATTTTTGTATTTTATCAGTATTATTACAGTTTTTTGGTTTTTTTTGTCTATTTTTTGATTTTTGTTACGCGGTGCAAACTGGTCACTGTAAGCTAACCCTCGTGGTCCTTAATGTGTACCTCAAGTCTACCGTCTCGCAACCGTACCGTTGCTGTGCTAAGCCTTACACGGGCTCGGGTCTGTAGAGCAAGTCTTCTAGGCGTGCCAGTTGATGCGCGCCAAGTAGGTCAGTCCGAAGAGCTCCCCTCTTTGTAGAGTGGTTGTTGTAGTAATACTGTGTAGAAGTAAAGATGTACTCAAGTTACTTATTGGGATTGATCGCGAAGAACTAAATACATGTATGCTGAATGAGTGTCCTTATATATCCAGTCCTTCCTATCGTGCAGTAGGATTCCTATCCCACTGATGGGATGGGAATCCCATCGAGCCGTTGGGATATCACGTGGCAGTTCCCGCCGATCGTTTCTGTTGGCGTGTTCGTAGAACTGCATATACATTGAATAATATCTGGCCTGAGGACACCGTGTCCCGGATCACCCTCTTGATCACTGATCGTTGTTCCTGGGAGCCACCCTTCCGGTGGGGCCGTTCCTAGGAACACCTTGGCTGTGTAATTTAGTTATCCAGTATTCCACACATCGGTGTCCATGAGGCTGATGTCGAAAGCCTTCTCACGTGATTCCTTTCCTGCGCTTCTTCCTTCCGTAATCTGCGGGGCTTCGTTGTGTTCCATAACAAGTTGAAGAGGATTTACAGCTAGTTCAGCAGCTAGATTTGCTAGATAAAGCTATTCAGGTAGATTCGCATACACAGAACGAACTGCCTAATCAGGCAGCTGAACAGGCCTCCAGGGCTCCGTCTAGATGTAGTGGGTGTAGGGAGACTGGCCACAAGATCAATGCATGTAAAAATCGCTATATCTAGCTGAATTAATAGGTGTCGGTTGAGTTATCCTGATTCAAAATTATCTAATTGGGGTGGGTGCGCAGGCCAACCGTGTGCGCAGCTCGGCCGTGGATTACGTTAAGACATACTATATAGTTGACAAATAATCAAAGTTTCGGCTTTTATAACAACATTCATAGTCTATACGAATTTCTCCCATCCATATGAGCCAGATCAATTCCGATATTCTTCTAATTTGGTATTGAGTCGAGTACTCCTCCAAGACAGCACTTTCTTCTCCTTCTCCTCCATCCATTCCATCTTCTCTCCTCAACCATCTCATCTCAATACAATCAAAACTGTACATAATGCCCAGAGCATCAAGCACAGATGTACAACACCACATCCAAAATAAAACACCACATCCCACAGAATCCCTACTAACTTTTACCCCAAGAGACAACCCCGAAGCAGCGATCCAACCCTCTCCCTCTGCCTCCTCGTTTACGAAACAAACAACGATGAATACACCCTAACAACTTCCCCAGGCCTCCCCATAGTCCCAAGTTCCCCCTTCTACCACACCCTCCAAGACCTCTGGTCTCAACACGGAAATCGTGACGCAACGCCTAGCATCGGTTTAATTCGAGCCGTGGCATCGGATATTCATCTCAGACCGCGATTATGGAATTTGTATCCCCCCCTCCTTCTTACTCCCATTATCCCTTAGTTGGGCGTGGTGGCCGCTGACGCAGATGACGCTTTTAGTGCTATTTATCGCAGTTGGCTTGATTATAGCTCCGATTTGCAATATGTTTTGTTGCAGTCTACACGGAATAGTGAGAGTGGTGTACTTGGGGCGGAATCTTCTGTGGGTACTGGTAGTCGAAGGGCTTCGCCGAGACATCGATTTGGACGTGTTAGGTCGGGGTATGTGGCTGAGGGCAGTAGCGAAGAGAATTAAGTGAATCATGTTCAAGTTCAAGGGGATGAGACCAAGATATCAAAGCGGTTCGGTTTTCTGGGAATTGTTATTGTACTTTCTTACGACCCACCTACAAACACATTCTGCGCAATCAACTAGTCTTTAACGGTATTATTATGAAGCGAGGCCTATAAGAGATATCAAGACTAAGCGATATCAAATAATGATTTGGGGAAAAAAAAAGTCCGAGGATCCAGCAAAGAACAGCCCCAACACCCTGAAAGACGATGGCCGCGAGAGAGAAAAGACCAGCAAAAAGCGTCACCCCGTTCATCCACATGCATCACTCTCTTTTCTCTTTTGTAATTCTGTTTTTTTGTTTGCCGATTTGATGAGATTTCAACTTCATGATTTGTGGTTAGTGAGATTTGAGGGAATGGCCAGTCAATTTACGCGTTAGATGGCTGGAGGAGACTAGCGCAGTGGCGGAGATCTAAAGAGCGTGAGTCTGTGGGGTCGAAGACTGCGTGGACACGCTCTTCGAGGTAGAAGGCTGGAATAAGTCAGTATCATGAGCTACTAGAAGAAGTAAGATGAATGACTTACGGGAAATCTGAATCATGTCGAACCAACGCAGGGCATTCTCGTCGCTTCCGTCAGCGGCCTTGAGCGTGCCGTCTGGACGGACATTTGTCTTAGGAGGCAAGCTGCGCATGCGGAGGAGCATGTGCAGGATATCGGCAAAGCGCTCGGACTGGTTATAGTAGTACGGCGGGCGCTTGTCGAGGGGCCACTGTAGGATGTTTAGTTTAGCGAAATCGTGTGAGGTTTACATTGTGAAGAATGGAATCACTTACGCGTTGGACAAAGTTCTCATTATCCCATGACCGGAAGAGCCAGCAAGTACGCTCGACACAATTGAGCAAAATGATAGAGACTAGGAAAGTCTCGAACCAGCCGGTCTTCTGTCGCTGTAGCAATCGACGCTCCAAGTCATTGATCACGGATTTGCTCAGTTGCATGGCACGCTTCTCCATGCCGGCGCGAAGCTGACTGCAGAGCAGAGCGTGGGATTCGGGATCTGTCACTTCCTCGATGGGAAGACGACCCTCGTCGGATGGCTGGGAGAGAGAGTGCATGGAGGTGGGAGGGAGAGTAGGGTTGTAGTAGGTTTTCCAGGCGAGCTCAGTGTCCACCAGAATATGGGTGGCGACCCATAACTCCACGGCACGCTCGAGCAGAGTATCCTAAAAGGTTCAAGTTAACAAGTGATATCTTTTGCGCGTCTTCTCGGAGTTCAGCTTACCTTCTTAGATTGACCCAACTCCGAAGCCAGCAGAAGAGTCGACTTAACAAAGAGAGATGGTTCCCGCTCAATGAAGAATTGCCCAGTCTTCTTGACGTAGATCTCGAGCTTGCTGGGAACATCATCGGCATCACTATCAAGGATGTAAAGTTCCTGTGGAGGTCCCGAGAATTGATCGTCGCCTAGCCCTTGAAGTTGAGGGTCAAGTGCAGATACTGATGCACGGTGGCCTTGCATTCCGCTCAAAGTAACATAAATCATGGTCTCTTCAAAGTGTGTCACTTCAATGCGGCCAGCATAATGCTCAAACTTGATCTGATTCCTGATAGCACTAGTATCATGATAGGCAAGAGTCGCATGCAAGTCTAGATAACGCGGTCAGTCTCTGCATATAGTAGATCGGATATGGCGGCATTAACTCACTGGCGTTATAAAGCTCAAATTCCTCCGAAAGACGAGTTCGAATGCAAGGATGCTTCCAAAGACGAGCACTTTCCACGCTAGCACAGGTTGTGCAGGGAGTATCGCCGGAGCACTGAAAATTATATTAGAAAATCGTCTGGTTAATCCGGCGCGAGAGTTCAGATATATCTTACAGGTTTCTTGAGCATACGGCAACGGATACATGCGCCTCGTTTGCGCACTTCCTGAACCTCCTTCCGTCGCTCAGCACTGAAGCGGCCGCGCACCTTAGGCTTGGTCGGCTTCGTAGAATTACCAAACTCATTGACAAATCCCTTTGCCTGCGTGTTCGGGTTCATTGCAATTGGGCGCGGGTATGAGGCAGCGCGCTGGGTAGCTGCAGTCAATGAGGGGTCATGCTCTTGAAGGCTGTCAAACAGAAGTTGTTCCTGTGTCGATAATTGCTGGTTCCACTGGTTAAGCTTGAGACCATCAGGGCCCAGGCCATCTGGATCCATTGTCAATCCTTGGGGTACCATCTCGTTGGCAGAGGCGGCAATCAGAGAAAGCTGCGACTGGCGCGCATTAGATGTTGATTCCGGAGTGAGAGAATGATCGAGTGGTGGAGACATCGAGGTCGGATGGTCCGAGGTATGGCTAGGCAAAGCAGGAATCGTGGGAGTCCCTGAGGGTTGAGAAGTTCCTAAAAATTGATTTGCGTTAACAGTCGCGAACTTGACTGGTAGTCTTATACTCTGTGTCAGAGCTGAAATCACGTCTACTTACCTGGCTCTTCTTGCTTGATATCACCTTGCTGAGAGGCTGACCCTTGAAAATCGGCCTCCAGAGCCGGATCGACTACCACTGTCTTGCCACCAACGGTCACAGACTGTGTGTATTGAGGTCCACGCTTGGTGGTATCCGATGCACCAACCTGGCGAGAAGCCTCGGCCAACACATTCAGACCGTCGAAATTGGGCCGATTGAACGAGCCATCTCCCGACTTCCCTTTACCACCAGGGGCATTCGGGTCCTTATTCGCATCACCTTCAGTGAGATCCGGAAGTTCATGAAGTCGCAGAAGTACGCGCTGACGGTCCCGTAGAGGAATAGCCTGGCATTTCTTTACCAGGTGATTCGTCAAACTATCAATTCGGCCCTTGGGGAACTTCTCGCCACAGGCCTTGCAGGTATGCTGGTAACGATTACTAGAGTCTTCCAGCTTGGGACCTCGAACGAAGAACTCAAGGATGAGTTGGTTTGGTTTGCGTCCCATTGTGTTTGGTGGATGGTATGGGCGTGAATGACCGAGGAGGGGGGTATGAGGCAAGTTTGAAAGGAGCTGAAAGAATTTAACGCGTCGATCTCGAGGCTTTCTGAGGTAGACAAGATCAATTGTCTCCTACAATGCGTCCGAACAGTCCAAGTCGTTATTTCGAGGGACAAATCGTGTTTTGTCCACAACACACGCGGTCCAAGGCGCGAGAAGAAAATTCGAGTCCGGTGAAGGTGGACGAAGGGGGGCGAGGAGGTAGAGAGAAGGCCCAAAGACCAACGTGGCCGAACCGCACCACGACAGAGGGTTTTGAAGAGTCCCCCAAGACAAGACGATCAACAATATTCGATCCCAAGAATCGCAAGATGAGCGGCAAAACTGGGGGGCAGTAGGAGGCGGTCTGGGCGGTGCGGAAAGTCGCGAAGAAGAAAGCTTCACCGCACGAAAGGCGGTGATGAGGGGGAAAAAAGGCGGTGATGGGAGAAGGCGGTGATGGAGTATAAAATGGAGGAGAGTATGATGATGATGAAGAGTGTGAATGATGATGATGAGGATGAGGTTGGAGAGGGTGCAAGCGAGATGAAGATGGATGATGGAGTAGGAGGAGATGAAGGGAAAAAGTCTGACCGGCAACGTCCGCGAAATATGCAGCTTTTGTTCTCATTTGACTTTGGGCCTTTTCAGCGTCACCCTGTGCATTCCAAAGTCACACTTAGTTAACTCTCCAACTCTCTACATATTCTAAATTTTGATATTGCAGAATTCCTCGAGAGCAGCATAAGATTAATTTCATGATGATATATAAATGTTGATGGCTATCCTTAGCAAATTCGCTCCTCCGGCCTTCGCCACGGTACCTCCAGCAATGCGAATATTCGCCGTTCATCACCAGCCTCTAGCAATCGACCTGGATTGGTCTTGTTTTGACCGTTCCGAAGGACATCCCCAAATAATCCTCGCTGATTCAGACACATGTTCCTCTTTCGTGCCAGTAACCGCATGCTCCGGTTAAAGATATCATTTCCCGTAAAATATATAAGAGCCGCTCCTATCTCGGCTCCAGGAACAAAAAGCAGGTCGATTCGTCGCCAGACCGTACTTCCAGGTAGACAAGAAGCCCCATGCCACTTTGAGCCATCTTTATCACGGTGGCTCGTAGCCAGTCCAACTTGCAAAAATCCTTGCTCAAACAATTGCGGCACCACCACGTTCATCACCACGTACCGAATCTGATCTAGCACTGCTCCCGGCTTGGTGATAAGCACATCAATGTCTCCCGAATCCCGTGCCCCGCGGCGGTAAGAACCCGAGATGATCACCTGCATGTCTTTGTCTGCTTTCTGGACCTCACGTCGAACGATCGCCCCGTGGGCCTCGACCTCCTTGCGTGGGATGCGTTGTGCAAAGTCATCGTAGTGCTCCACTCCAATCCGCTGGTTGGTAGTGAGAGGTGCTCTATTACGAAGGTCTTCTAGTGATGCATAGCCTTGCGCTACCCATCGAGTAGCTTGCACAAGCCCAGCGCCGTAGACACCGAGAAATTTTTGGACCAGATGGTCTTCCGGGGAAGAATTGGTATAGTCAAGCCGTCGAAGGTGATTGGTGCACACAATTTCCTCGATCTTCTCTGCCAATCGTGATCCGACACAGGGGAGAGCAAGGGCTTCTTGACGGGTATTAATCTTGTGCTTTTGTCTGCGAAGAGTATTGATGGCCTTGCGATAAGCTATCGTCCGCCATTGATCGGCGTTTCGCGTATAATAGTCTAACATCTCTTGCAAAATCTCGATCGTTCTAATATTCGGATTGTCTCGAGCATTGGAATCGAATTTTTGCATGCAAGCAAAACTTCGTGTCCAGGAATCACCAGTTTTGCTTTCGCTGGTCGGTGCAGTTCGTGCTTTCTTCTTGGCTGGTCTGAATTCCGACGAGTTAGATTCATCATCAGATAACCCGGCTATAGACTCGTCATCAGAGTCAAGTGGCTAATGTCAAAGTTAGAAATCACTGCAGTATTAATTCCATGTTCATAGCTTCTGCTCACCAAATGGCTTGTAGCCTTGCTTTCATCAATTATATCGTCCAGTGCGTCCCTTTCACGGGATACTGTATCGATGTCTACATTATTCGATGGTTCTTTTTCGACAATCTCGGCGGTTTCCATGGGTTCCAGCATTGGAGTTTCGGCGAAACGGACTTCTTCAGATGATACTTGAGATCTCTCTGGTGACAACTGCATTTCCCTCCTCGATGGTTTTAATGGTAATGAATCGGGAATCTTTTGCTCGACTGCGGAAATCATCGGTATTCCCTTTGCAGTAGACACAGGAGCTCCATCGATTCTAAACCTGAGGTATGTGGTATCTAATATAGAGTGGAACTTGATGCACTCGGGGGGATAATCTTCATTCACAAAGGCAATATCCGCCTACTATGATATTAGCGGTGCCAAGACGATACTTGAGAGGGCTCACGAACAGGAAAGCACTCAAGTTTAAGATAGTCCATTAGATCTTGGTACTTGAGCTTTTTCTCGACAATGACATGAGTGATGTGATTTCCCCATTGCCGAGTCCACTGCGCACCGTATTCCCGGGAACGCTGAATACGAAGTCGTCGAGCGGGGGCAATATCATCGTTCGGAACGAAGACTAAAACCGATATTAATGACTATCCCGGCTCGAAAGTGGTTCTTTGTCCGACGTACAAAATACGAGGTCCTTAAATATCTTCTGCGCCTCTGGTATGGTTTTGAGAACATCAGTCTTCCTCTTGGAGGAGCCTTTGCTCGCGACGCCCGGCATAGTACCTGTCGTGTTGGACCGCTGGACTGTTCTCACTTTAGGCTCAACATGGGATATCCTTTCATCAACTCGCTTTTCTTCAAGTTTCCTTGAGTCTTTGCTCGAGGCAGGCTGAGGTTCAGTGTTTGCTCGTATCAAAGACGGTGGTTCGGGGATAGATGGTGCAGTGTTGGCAGTCTCGTCTGAAATATTTATTGAAGGACGGGAGGACGCGAGGATTTTCTGGAAGGAAAGAGCCTCATCATTCTGATCGTCATCGGAGTCATCCAAATGTTCGAGAGCAGCAAAGAAACTGCTCTTACTCATTATGCCTGATCGTCCCATGGCGCCGACCTACTTTTCAGGGTTCCCTGGGAGCTCACCCATGGACTTCCAGAGGCAACCATCGTTGCCTGGAGAGAATATATAAAGGTTGTGATAAATTTCACCTATATCACCTAGGGCATGGGTGGTATAATTGCAGCAGACACGATCAACCTGAGTGAAGCTCGACACGCGAAGGCGGCGCGCGAAAGTGTCGCCGAGTCACGGGATCCATTTAACCTTTTTGGTCTTCATTAGTTGCATCATATACTAGAAATCTTCTACTTTTATCGATTAATATCTGAATATTACTATCATAGTTGTAAAACGGATTATTCTGAGTGACTTGAAGACATTGCTGCACGGATTCAATATTTTCTAACCATTCAGGTTGGAGATCGGACGAAAAAAGACATCAAATAGTGTATATATGCTAATACGCCAATTCATAATCGGAAAGTAGTCTATATTGATTTCAAGTGTAAGGACAATTGTGAATATGCCAAGACTAGACAGTATAGCACCAAGTGTGTCTTTTTAGACAAATCGTTAGTAGACAAAATGATCGACATGTTCCCGAAAAAGCAAAAATAAACTAGACAAGGATTGTAGAATCCTATGCAGCAGACATCATGTGATCTGTCCGCAGCTCTGGCTTCAACTCGCCGCAATCAATCAACTTCCAAGTTGAATCAACACACTACAACCTTCGCTCAAAATGTGGAAACATTCAATTTCTGCCTCTTTATCATCGGAGATACCTCTTCTCCAGACCAGTCGCTGTCTAAGCTGTCAATTCCGTACCACTGCGGCATTCTCCCATCTTCGCGCATTCCCATCTCTCCGCGCCTATGCGACAAAGAACACCCAAAAACCAAAGGATGCAGCCCCCAATTCCGGACCACCAGTCCGCCGTCCTGTTCAATTCGAATCAAACCCAACCCTGAAACGATCCGTTCAACCAGGCGACGAGGAATTCACGCCTCCAACACTGGACCGTCCAATTGGTACTGCCGCGCCGCCAGAGGCAGGTGAGAATACGGGAGTCGACCACCGCTCTATTCGTCAGCGTCGAGACGACTTCGTAGACTATGACCGACACATCAAGCGAAGAAAAGAACTGTACGTGCGAAATAAATTTCTCTAGAAGTATGACCCAGTCACTAATGAGTTTTGGGGGAAATTTTTAACAGGACGAGACAAGTTGCAAAGCCCTATTTCCGCGAATGGTCGAATCTCCGCTTTCAAGAGGGAAAGACGTTCAAGTCGAATCCACGTCTATTTCGTTCAGATAAGGCCTTATATTTCCCCAATATTCACGGCGTGACTCTCGCTTCTCCAAAGGACCCGCAAGACACCACTCCGATTTTGGAGGGCAAGATTAGCGTTGTGAACCTCTTCTCGAGTGTCTGGGCCGAGGGCCAAGTCAATACTTTCACGGGTGCACCTCTGAATCCGAAATTGGCGGATGTTCTTCAGAATGGCGGGTCGTTGGTGCAGCGGGTTGATATCAATTTGGAAGAGAATCGTATGAAGGCTTGGCTTGTGAAGCGATTTATGTGGCGTATGCGACAGAAGTTGCCTGAGTCGCAGCATTCAAGATATTTCCTTGTGCAGAGGGGATTTTCGGAACTCCTCAAGGAAGCTGTTGGTATGATGAACTCCAAGGTTGGATACGTTTATTTGGTTGATGATGCTTGTCGGATTCGTTGGGCTGGAAGTGGTCCTGCCGAACCTGAGGAGCTAGAGACTCTCAATAACGGTCTGCAGAAGTTGATTACGGAGAAAAAGGCTAGTCTTGAGGCTGAGCAAGCTCGTCGCTAGATGGAAGACATATGGTGGATGATATATGCTGCGATGACGTCTCCGCTCTCCAGTTGCATTTGCATTTGTACATATAATAGAGAATGTATAATATAACATAGACGCCATCATAGGTCGGAGTGTGCAGAAAAAAATGAAAATTATCGTCATTCTTGTCAGCAGAAGCATTGACAGGTCTCAATAGACATGGTCCACCCAGGAACGCCGGTAAATCAAAAGAAAAAGAATCAAGAACTTTGAAGACAAGGGTCGCTGGCTGCAACGGGCGAGTGCAAAGAAAAATAATATGGCAAGAAAAGAAATCTGAAGGATAGTCCAGACGAAAAGAAACACCACCCCATAATTAATAGGAAGAGGCCCAGCCATCTACCGGAAATAAAGAAGCATCAGGAAGCAAAATCCGATAAAGCATCCAAGAATAATGGCGTCGCGCCTCTTTTTCGTCCCAATTTTGCCAATCAAGTAGTTCATACCAGGCACCTGGCCCGCTGCACCGACAATACGCCGATTAATACTAGCGAGGGTTTCACCCTGGAGGCCGAAACTCTCGTTGATAGAGTAAGCCTGGCTGAGGACACCGTCAATCATGCCGTGACTATTTTCCACTCTAGCCCGTTCCTCCAGCATATAATCTGCCTCCTCAGCGCTGGGATTCGCGGCACGATAAGCGTCGATGTCGGAGCGGACATTTGAGAGGAGATTGGCGCGACTGCGGGAGTCGGCGATGGCGGTGGAGAGGCGGCGGAGTTCGCGGCGATGATCTTGTAAGATCTCGCGGTGGCGGGAAAGATTATTTTGTTTTAGAGCTGAGGATGTGAGGGTTGCTTCGGAGTCGAGGAGGCGGGATAGTTGAGAGATGAGAGATTCACGCTGAAGAAAGAATGTTAGTATCCTTTCCTGTTGTGTTATACTATGGGTGGGGAGGAGAGAGGAGACGATTGACAGCATACCTGTTCGAGGAGATCTTTCAGCTGTGATTCAAGTCGTAGCTCTTCTTCTGTTGGGTTTGGAGGAGGCTTGTTGAGAGAGGCAAATTGCGCATAAGTGTGAAAGAGGTTCTGTGTCTATTCGGAGTTGTCAGTACTTGTTCGACGGAAGATTGAAACATGCAATGGTGGCTATAGGAGTCAGTAATTCAAGATCAACATACTTGAGTTTCAAGCGAGCGAGCCTGTTGTCGCAGCTGCGTCCATCCGGAGCCAGTAGAAGACATGATATTGAAGTACAAATGTGAACGGAGGTGGACAGCAAAGGCCGAGACAGTCGCTGGTTTGACCCCAGACGTCCAACTGTCGGTGGAGCTAGCCGGATCTGGAATCAGGTCTTGGCGCATATTCACCGCCCAGAATCACGTGTGCTTAGTCACGATTAGTGCGGCCACTCGCTTAGCCCTAGTCCCACAACCACAATTTGACCGGACCATCTGCAATTCTCAACGCCGACAACCAGCACATACAACAAAGCCGCCACGATGGTAGGTTCGCCCATTTCGAGATAATTGAAATGCTCCCAACTGATTGATTTCATTTTTTAGTCGTCCAAGGTCAAGGCTGGTCAGCTCTGGGGCAAGAACAAGGAGGAGCTCTCCCAGCAGCTCGAGGAGTTGAAGACCGAGCTTAACCAGCTCCGTGTCCAGAAGATCGCCAACGGTGCCTCAGCCAAGACTATGCGCATGTGCGTATTCGATTCCGATGAATTCCCATCCCTATACACTCGATTTTGAAAGGGGGAGGGGATGAGCGAGAGACCCGGGGGCTGCGTGAGTTGTGCGAATGTGCGATGGGCGGGAACCACGACCAGAAAAAAAATTCAACCACGCCAACGCAAAGGCAAAAACGCCAGGATTTCCGTGCACAAAAAAGATCAGAAACCACGCATATGCACATAAACTCATTCGCAACTCTCGGACTCGCAAATCTCCACCCCTCGAAAATATATTCCCCATAATCCAATCCACACATACACACATTCAACCCATACAACACTGATACTAACATCTCGCTCGCAGCCACGATGTCCGCAAGTCCATCGCCCGCGTTCTGACCGTTATCAACGCCAACCAGCGCGCTCAGCTGCGTCTGTTCTACAAGAACAAGAAGTACCTGCCCCTCGACCTCCGCCCCAAGCTCACCCGTGAGCTGCGCCGTCGTCTCACCAAGCACGAGGCTACCCGCACCACCGAGCGCCAGCGCAAGCGCGCCATCCACTTCCCCCAGCGGAAGTACGCCGTCAAGGCCTAAGAAGGTGCATTGCATTTTTTTGTGAGGGACTGAGATGGGAGTTTGCCCTTGGACTACATTTAAAAAAAAGAATACTCCTTTAGGGAGGTATCCGAGCGGCTGGGGTCGTTTTTATCTCTTTTTTTGTGACAATCCAAAAAATGGAATTTGATTGTGTATCTTAGAAGGATGCAAATCGACTCTTATGACATGACTTAGACATTTCCGTTCGCTGCCATTGTTGGTTGGTTTGATTCGAGGATGGCATGTGGATCTAGAATATTTCCGTGTTCGTAGATTATATTTGGTTTTTCTCGACTTGGCTACCCTCTGGACTGCATAGACATTGTAGCCTGTCTGGGAATGCATTTAAGGTCACTGCCATAGGTTCACGCTGGCTCCGGTGCTACAACTGGAAGTACACTCGCTGTGTCCGGAGTAACTCGTAGGTCCATCAGCCACAATGCGAACAGTCTAAGTCTATTATATACCTCAAATAGTATAATGAATCCATAAGGGCTACAGCCCATGTATACACACCTCGCATATACTCTTTACCATACATGTACAGTCTAAAAGAAACAAGATTAAGCCGCTAATTCTCACAACACCCAACTAACTATCCATTCCCCTAAACACCAACAGGAGCAGGCGTTCTCAAAGAACTCTGCAAAGAATTCCCACCCACAACACCAGTCCCAGAACCAGCACTTCCTCCTCCACTTACACCCCCAGTCCCCGCCTCCAACATCCACATCCCACCACAAGGACAAGCCCTAAGAAGATTCAACTTAACAAGCATCTTAAAATAAGGCAAAGAGCGCGGCAAAGCCGTATCCCCCGAAACCTCACAACACCGCACACAACGCCTCCTCTTCTGAGACTGAAGCACACGTCCATCCCTCCCAACAGCCAAAGCAGGCCTTAAAGGAGCCTTTTTAAGGATATCAACATCACGTTGTCGCCGATAAAGTGCAGTCCTAGCATCTGTTCCAAAACCAAGCCAACTATAATCATTCAAGAGGATATCTTTACGATTAATTTCTGCTTTCAGAGAAGGAATCGTTTGGCGGAGGAGTGTCGCTACTGCACCGACGAGTACCGGGGGAATTCGGGCATTGACGAGAAGTTCTTTTTCTGGACCTGGTCTTTCGGCGTCGCCAAAACCAGCGCCTTGGTAGGCGTGCTTTACGGCGGAGTCAACGCCTGCTAGGAATTTCTCGTAGACGTCTATTCGGACGGGCGAGGTTTCGAGTAGTTTGCAGATTTCTGTGTAGTAGATTCGAGATTCGCTGGATAGGGTTGCGGGATTTGTATTTGCGAAGCCGGCGTGGACGCCGCGGAGACCACGGCAGATGAAGCGGAGGAAGGCGCGAGACATGCTGGAGAGGAGGGTCAGGAGGGGGATTGAGGTTGTGGATTTTACTGAGTATGTTAGTTGATTGATTGCATGAGAAAGAGAGCCGGACAGGGAGAGGGTAAGTTACGTTTCTGGGTAAATGCTTCTTGATCGTTGAAGACGCTTTCGAATTCATCGGCTAGGTCGAATGCTTCGCTGAGGACGAAGTGTGAGAAATCCAGCGTCCATCTTGTGTTGCCTAGGATCATGCGGAGAATTTCTGCAACATCATTAGTGAATATCGTCAATGGCAGGTCTGTATAGTACTTACCAGGGTCATGAGCCTCGTTGGGTGACCCCTTTGTATGTTGGAAAAAGAAGGCGAAGAGCACCGAGGCATGGCGAAGCTGAACAATTGCCCAAGGTACGGAGGATGCAAGTGTGCGTCGCTTTAATTTCCCGCGGTATCCCAGGGAAGACTGTAAGCTCAGACATTTGGGTATATAGGGATGGGTCATCAATTTTTCTTGGTCAACTGTGAAGTTGCAATTGACTGGCAATGCACGAAATACTTCAGTGATGAGTGTTGCTTGAGCCTCTGTTTCTTGTCAGTGATGAGCTATAGAAGCGATGACAATCTGGGGAGAGATAGGAGAAATCTGACCAGCTGACAATTGCCTAAGGGCAACCATGAGAATATCATCGGTATTGACCTCGGCTCCACAGCCCCGGCTGAAAGCAAGCGTAAGAGCAGCAATAGCTGAAGAGAATTTACCTATTTTTACGATTAGTCCTGGTATATCGAGATCCAGTGAAAAGGACAAAGAACATACTTTCATCGTACAAATCCCCAGCCGACCCAAATGAGTGCTCCATTAATCTTAAATGTGTTTGTCCATCGGAATCCAGGGTGACCGCAGCACATGAATTAGGCGAAAAGCTGATGGCAATACCTGTCAAGAGCGGCAAATTAGTAAAAGCGCTAGTAGAATGCATGTGTCATAATGAGAGCCCTACCTGGTGTCTCCATCGGATACTGATAACCAGCCTGGGTCAAACAGGTCACGGTACTCCCATCATCCATTCCATTGAATATAGTCATTCCTCTCGGGTCGTAGAACGAGACTGAGCTATCATCGTGTGTGATTGCTAGAGCGGTACCGTGCTCCACCATATCTACAGATATAACATATCTATGACAGTGGATGTCATCTAATCGACGCAGTTCCATCTTCGACTGGACTGTGTGTTAACGGGCATCCCAATATGTGGATTGATAATGTCTGCCTACCTTCGCTTGAGCATTGCTCTTCTTCGACGCAACTTCGTCGAATTTGGGGTGGATTTCTTGCGGGGCAGTCTCGAGGTGCCATCGAACAACCACACTTGGTGGTCCTTGTTGATCTGGGTATTCAGGAGTGGCATGGAGTGGTTTAGAGTAGACGGCCAATATCCAAGGACTGGAAGTGGAGCCCTGTTGGCCATCAACCTGACCAGGCATGATCTCCAATTTCGTCAAACAATATACAGTATTTTGAAATGGCAACGATGAGTTTATTTGTTCATCTGGGCCTCTGTTGATGTTCAGTATCGGGCTAGGCATATCGACCTTGCATTGCAGGATACGGAAAGAAGGGATCGGGAACTGGTTTGGATGTTTGGCTTGTGAGGGATCCCATTGCTGTGGGTTCCAGGATATTTGTACCCGATATAAGCAAATCTTTTGGCATACTGAGTAAGTAGCAACTAAGATTCCAGCTAGAAAGAGATCGATTATTAGAGCGCCCATGGACCTCATAACGTAGAGACAATTTACCTTGGGTAGCAACCAGGGAAGCGTGTGTCAGCAATCTGTCTGAGTAGCCAGTGTTTTTTAGCTCAGCAGGTAATTCTGCCCACTTGCTGTCCGGGTTCTGGTAAATGAGCCTGATCTGGCCCGCCCGGGTCACACAAATGAGAGCACCTTTGTTGGCGGGGTGGAAAGGGCCAATTGGACGCCGACGGAACGGTGAATACGTCCATCGACCACTAACTTTGGTAGCTTGATGAAATGCATGGACCTGAAAGGTGTCAATTGGCTACCGGGGGCGAATGGACAGCTAACCTTAGGAGGCTCTACTTACTGAGCGGGTGGTGTTGAGCCACATCATCCCAACGATCTGATTGCTATCATCACTTGAGTCAAAGGATGCCTGTCGAAGCCCAGTGATACTATTCAAAGCCATTGAGATGGAATAAATAGAGACACGGCCAAGACAGTCGACAACTGCTAGCTCGGATCCTGTTTCATTGCAGGATAGATGAACCAATTGGTTACCACCATGAGCTTCAGTCACAGGAGTCAAAGGAGACTCCTCGCTCAACACCCACTTGCCATCGGATGGACGACATTGCAGATGACGGACACTAACTCGGGTGGCATCTGGGGTGATATAGGCGACACAACCCAATCGAGACCAGGTAATTTTCCTAGGAATTGTTAGTGGACATGAAGAAATAAAAGCATGATGACATGATGACTGCTTTCAAGATATATATCAGTAGGAGGAAAGAGAGTACTCACTGACGACAGCCTAGAAGGCGCATCTCATCCAGACATTGGGCGAGACCCTTAGTGGGCACCGGAGGCGGCAAGCCCAGACCGAGAGAGTTGGACTCGCCAAAGAGATCATCGACATTGATACCCCCCTCCATGATCAATGGCATACTGTGGAGGCGGGAAGGGAGAGAAGATTATGACATGCGTTGGGAATCAGCCCCGCATGGCTCTTGAATGCTTGGCCGATCGACGAAGGAGCGATGGGGGAGCAAACGGGGGAACAACGGCGGTGTTGATATGGGAGATCGGAGGATCCGCCGAGTGACTCTCCGCTTTGGCGGGGAGTCCTTCAGTTAGAGTAATCTAGTACCAGAAAGATCAGATGGTGGTGGTAGTAATAGTAGGCGAGGGCAGTGTTACTGTAATGCAATCTTAAGACAATTACATCACTTTTTTTTTATTTTCCCATCCTCCAATTGTCTCCAGCCTGTTATTTTGTGCACACTGTTTGATTTCTTTGATGAATGACTAAGCAAAGAAAGTGTGCACGTGATGCGTAGTCCTGCCAACCACTTTCAGCCAATCATATGAGTGACAAATACCCCATATCAAACTTGACCAATCAGAGGCAACTTGCAGCATCAAACTGTCAGGGCGAAAAAAGAACTCAACACAACACAGCAACAAGACAGCATATTCCATAGAACAATATACATGTATACTCGTCATTATAATCAAGATGGTTCATTAGTGAGCTAGCTATTCATGTATCCAATGATTACACTAGAGAATATACTCTAATTGTAAATATCCAACTACACTCAACCATCCACCAGATTCCAACGTTACTTCGCATCATCGAGTTGGCACGTCCGCCCTCTTTTCTCTGCCACATACCACCCGTCTTTTTCTTCTGTTCTCTCTCTCTCTCTCTTTTTTTCCCTTTCTTCCGCAACAACCACATTCTTCATCTCCCGTTTTGCTTCCTGTGGGTCATAACAAGCTTCAAACTTATTTTCAATTTCCGAGAGGGTCTTTTTTCCCACAAATACACAACATATATCAAAGACCCTTCGGCCACATCCCCCTTCGGCTGACCTCATCGGATCTCCCACGTCCATCTCTTCCACCTTTCCATCCCTCCCCGGCTACAATTCTTTCTCCTCCTCAACCCCCCTCTTTCTTGCTTTTTTTATTTTACATTTGCAATCATTGATCATTGTCAATGATTGTATGATTCGTCTGTATTCTCTGAAGAGGCGATAAATCCCCTTTTATTACCGCCAGCGCCAGCTGAGTTTCTGACCTGCTGAAACTCCCCCTGGGTGATCTAACCTCACCCCGTCTTCCTACCGAAGACGTGACTATTTCTACTCCCCCCATCTCACCACACCACGCCATGTATTCAGATCTCTGTGACGTCTCGGACGTCTCTGATTTAAGTTCTGTACCATCATCGCGTTTGTCTTCGCCGGAACCGGCGTCGCGGTATCTCACTCCGTCGTCCTCCCAAGATGCGGAGGATTTACCCTCGACGCGCCAAGACTGCCCGCCCGCGAAGAAGAAACGTCGTCGCAACCCCCTACCTAAGGAGCGCATGACACAACACCTTTGTCTGTCCAAGTCTTCATTAGATCAACAAGATCAAGTCCGATTGCTTGTGCAAACTCTTCGCTACCAAAAGGACATCGTCGTCATCGCTGGTGCAGGCATCTCCACCTCCGCGGGTAGTAAGTTTTTCTCAATCTGCCGCCTTTCCATTTTGGGAACTACCAACCCCAAACCCCCTTCAAGATCAGATCTAATCTTTGTTTCTATCTATATAGTTCCGGACTTTCGCTCCGAGAGTGGTCTGTTCAAGTCTTTACAACAAAAACATAATTTAAAGACTTCTGGGAAGCTTCTTTTTGACGCCGCCGTCTATCAGGATGACGCCTTGACCGCCCCCTTCCATGAATTGGTTCGGTCGCTGTCAGAGGAAATCAAACATTGCAAGCCTACTAAATTCCACGAGATGTTGGCCAGCCTTGGGAAAAGAAACCAACTCAAACGTCTGTATACTCAAAACATTGATGGTTTGGAGACCTCCATGCAACCATTGAAATCCGAAATCCCGCTCAGTGTCAAAGGTCGCTGGCCCGTCACCATTCAACTTCATGGCAGTATCGAAAAGATGGTCTGCCAAAAATGTCGCCATCTCGACGACTTGAAACCTGATCAATTTTGCGAGGCGGATCCGCCCGACTGTGAGGCGTGTTGCGACAGGGATACTGCCCGTCAGGCCACTGGTCAACGAAGCCACGGTATTGGGCGCATGCGACCGCGAATGGTACTGTACAACGAACACAATCCTGATGAGGAGGCCATTACTTCGGTCATGAATGCAGATGTCAGATCTCGCCCTCGTGTACTCGTTGTTGCTGGGACAAGTCTGAAGATTCCTGGTGTTCGTCGTCTTGTCAAGAATCTATGCACTGTCATCCGGAGTCGCAAAGATGGTGTGACCATGTTCATCAACAACGAGCCCCCTCCCGGGAAGGAGTTTGAAAATTGCTTCGACTTGATTGTTCAAGGCTCCACCGACCAAGTTGCTGACCTGGTCCATTTGAAGCCTTACACTGAGGCTCAAGACGAGAATGAGGAATTCCCTGAGCCGGTGTTCGGTTCATCTGCTTCTGATGAAGAGTCCTCCGCCTCCGACTTCGAACGGGAGAAGAAGGCCAGCAACGTCTCCGTTGTCATCGGTACACCGAAGAAGCGTCCTCGCAGCGATACTGGTCTGATGACACCTTCTTCCAGCCAAGACGAACAGCCACAACAGCCTGCTGCCAAAGCTAGCAAGACTACCAAGGGTTCATTGGCGAACCCGGCCAGTCGTGGTCCTACTCTCAACGATGTACTGAAAGCCAGCAATTCAAAGGCTGCCCCAGCCAAGGGTCGGAAGAAGCCTGCTGCTACTGCTACAGCACCCAAGAAACGTGGTCCCAAACCCTCCGCCCCAGCCAAGAACGCTTCTATCACAACCTTCAGCAAGGTGTCCAAGGCGGCCGCCGCCCCAGAGACCGGAAAGAAGAATCCATTGGGTGCTGGACGTGGTAATGGTCTTCCTGCTAAAGGTGCTACTATGTTCCCGGGTCTTGTCAAAGAGGCTGGCACCCAGAACGTGTCTATTCCTGAAGTTGTCTCTCAATAGGCTGAGTTTGCATAATCTTTTCATCTTCTTCTTTACATTCAATTTCTGTGTCAGCATTTCATGGCCTTTCACTTTCTATGCTCCAAGTTGGAAGCTGGAGCATGATTCAAGATGGCGCTTGTTTTTTTCATCTTTTCTTTTTTTTTTCTGCATTTATGATTCCCCATGCTGGTCCTCATGGATACTTTTCTTGATCCTTTCAATCAGTGGGATTTGTTACTTCTGGTTTCTTCACCTTTTGCACTGTTCTCCTCGATGCATCTGAAAGATACCAATGATAGACTACGGTTCGTTGCATGGCTGGCGTTGGCGTTGCCTCTGGTGTTGGTTTATTGGCCTTGTGGTCATGATTGATTACTTTCAGGAGTTAATACACAGGGCTTGGTATACACCTGCCCTCGCGTATTCGTCCAAGTGACGATAATCGGATTTGCTTGATGACATTTACTTGTATTCCAATGCGTTTCTCAATCAACTAGTAGTTGGGCAGTAGTATTTGACTTATACGGGTGTAGTATTTCGCAAATTTATTCACTGTGCTGGCCTATACTCTAGTCTGCGTATGAGAGTCGAGATATTCAACGTTAACTTCGACAGCAGATACAAGCACTACTCAGGTACAGTATAATATAGTACTCGCACATCCATGGCATACCAATTTGCAACACAAACAAGACTTCATTATATATAATACAGCAAACCCAACCACCCAACCGAGTCCCCAAGTTAACCATTTATCCCAATCCCATATCATCCCGCAACTGACTCCCAGGCCCATCATCATCCTCCGATTCCTCAGCATCAGGATCAACAAGCCTCCTCTCCCCATCCAAATCCTCAACCCTATCCGGATCCTCCTCCTTCGCCCCCTCCTCTTCCTCCCCATCCTCCTCCTCATCTTCCTCATCCTCATCATCGTGCTCCTGCTCCTGCTCCTGCTCCTGTTCATCCTCAATCTCCTCCTCCTGCGTCTCATCCCCATCAACCCCATCACCCTCAACACCCTTCACCCCCTCAGAATCCCTCTTCACCCTCTTTGCAGGATTATCCACCATCTCAACATCATCATCTTCGTCCCTTCCAGCCGAGCCAGCCTTGGCCTCGGCCTCGGCGTCAGCATCGGGTTTCTTCGCTTTGCGCTTTCCGGCTTTGATCTCGGTGTAGGCTTCTAGTTCTGCTTCGAGGCGGGTGCGGAAAGAGTCGAATTCGAGTTCGCTTAGTGCGGCGAAGACGTCAGTTGGTGCGACGGTTCGTTTTAGGGTTGATTCGTTGGCGCTTTTTTCTTCATTAGTAAACTTCATTCTCTTCTTCCTGGTATTATAGAATCGGGGGAAAGGGTCTTGTTGGGATCGGGGTAGACGTACTGTGATGACAGATACGATACAAATACCGTAGCTGCTTTCTGGATGGCTAACACGGCATCTTTTTGAATGGTTGTGTTAGGTGGTAATACGGCTTTTGCGAGTCTTATCGTTAATGAACGTGGGAGGAGATAGTCCTATTCATATAGAGTATCAGTTTCATGTTCCCTTTTTGCGTCTGTTCTTAATTTCATCTTGTGATTTGGATTTGTCTCCATGCAAGCATGGTTTTGTGCCTGGGGAGACATACCTCGACGCTAACGCCTGCTTCTGCTCGGGCTTTGATCTGTTGCTCTGTTGCCGTGATAGGTTTATCTGTTTGTGCTGAGGGCGAGAGCTGGATTGATTCATCTGGGTCTGCCGGCGTCACGGACGAGGTCGATTTGCGCGGTGGCATGTTGGATTTCTCCAGAGAGCTCCGTCAGGAGGGGTTGTGAGTTTTATGAGGAGTGTTTGCAATTGATTTTTTATTTTCGGGTTTGTTAATTTGAAGATTGGGGGCGCTAATGGGGGTCCTTGGTGGGTTCTTGGGGAGATGTGTGGTTGAGAAGGGAGGAGAACGCGAAATTCGCGACGCGGTGTGGTGGGGACGAGATGTACGGACTGTCCACCGCATGTTCTTGTTAGAGTTGATGTCGGTAATTTCTGTGATTGGACTCGGAAAATATAATAGATTACTCTATTGTAGAATTTAGTCTCATATCCAATGGGTAATATCGTATACACGGCATAACTGGTGTGGTGGCTTGAATTCATGATATATATTCCAGTCATGAGTAGAACTAGAGGGTACCTTAGTGAATGTACTATAGTATGGACATGCTTACTACTAGAGACATACTACTGATAGTGTTATGTCTTTCAATTACACTAGAGTGATGGAATATGTTTGGATTATACGAGTATTAGTTTTATACAAGCCCAATGGCAACCCCTGCACTAACCTTAGGATGAAGCATGTGCTTGGAAGTACATGCTTCATCCATCGATGTTAGCCCGCATACGAAGTAATACAACTCATGGTAGCAACATGGATGCTGCTACTGAACATAGGTATGTTCAGTAGCTACCACCCGTTACTACTTACTACTCTTTTCTACTATCGCAACAGAGTGAAATGATCAGTAGGTATGCTTATTTAAACTCGCTGTCTCGAGAACTAGAAACATATGTAAACGCCCACTTTTTGGTATCCAAATCCAAAACAAGAACCGATGACTTTCGTAACAGGAGCAGAGATAATTGTACTGTGACGCTTTACTCGGCCATCTCATCATCATCCCCCTCACCGTTACCCCAAAGACCCTCGATCTTGAACTCCTTCGCCCACTCCGTAACAACCTGGCTCGTATCAACCCCAGAGCCAGGGGCGGTGGCAGCAGCATCGGCAGCAGCAATGACGGGAAGAGTTGGAGCATTGGCCCAGCCCTGGATACGACCATCTCTCCAGTCGTTGATGACGGTCATGGCGGCGCTCTCAATGTTGGGGATACCGCCCTTTCCAAGACGTCCGCGCTTACGAGCAACCTGGACCAGGAAGTCGGTGGTCTTGTCACCGTTGGTAGGGAAGAGGGAGTTGATGCCGTAGACTTCGAGCATCTTCTGGATCAGATTCTCAGAGCCAGATAGACGTTTGATCAGGAGGTTGACGGCTGGGATGGGGTCTTCAATTTGCTTGGGGGGAATGGCATTCAGCAGAATCAAACGGGCCTGCTCATTCTCCTTGGATTTCTTGCCGGTCTTTCCGTTGGTGCTGGGGAAGACGATTCCGGGAGAATCGATCAGCTTCAACTTGTTGTCCAATTTGACGGAGCGCATGCTGGTGGTAACACCGGCTTCGGCACCAGTTGGGCAGGCGTTGCTGGAGCCCTTGTTGAGACGGGCTGTCAGGGCGTTGATAACGGACGACTTGCCGACGTTGGGGTATCCGATGATACCGACGGAGACGGAGCGCTTCATTTGCTTGCCGTGGGCATAGGACTTGAGAGCGCGGAAGAGCGTCTCAGAGGTACCCTTCACAGTCAATTGCTTGTGGTCGAAGCTGTGGGCATTGCCGCCGCCGTTGGAAGCCTTGAGCGGTAAGGTGGGGAAGTATCGTCGCAGGTGCACAAGCCAGGCCTTGAGAACAGGAGGAGGAACAAGATCAATCTTGTTAAGAATCAGAATGAGACGCTTGGATCCACCATCCGCAGCCATGATCTCGCGCTCTACCTCTTTGGACCGAGTACCTTCAGGGTCACGGGCGTCAAGCACATAAAGCACGACATCAGCAGCCTCAGTCACCGACTTGAAGACCTTGTCAAATTGGCGCCGTGAGCTTTCCTTGGAAGGATTTTGTGCCTCAACGAGATCGGGGGCAGTATCGAAAGTCACGCCACCCTCCTCCTCATCATCCTCATCCATCTCTTCCTCGTCGTCCTCGTCCATCTCATCATCTTCGCTTTCGTGGTCCTCGTCGTATTCAGTGGCGCGGGCACGCGCAGATGCAAGTAGAGCCGCCATGGGGTTCGACTCATCTCCCTCTGCATCCATAGCATCATCCAACATGTCATCATCGTCCAGGTCCAAATCCACCTGCGATTGATCACCACCTTGTGCCTTCTTGGCCTCGATCTTACGAGCCCGAGCCTCCTCGCGAACGCGCTGTTGCTCCTCGGCCTTCAAACGCTTCTTTTCTTCAATGTCGTGCAAGAGCTTATCCTTGAAGGGGAAAAGGCTAGGAATACCAGGGTCCTTCTTGATTTTAGACCGCCATTCGGGGTTCTATAAAAAAAAAGTGTAAGTATAGGTGATTGGCACAGAATAGTGCAGGGGGACCAGGATAGACTATTATATAGTCAATCTCATTACACACCTTCTTAGCAAGCTTTCTCTGCTTCTTTTGCTTAGCAACAGAGGCCTTTTCAATTTTGTGACGCAGGCGGACGGGAACCCGCTTGGAGTTTTTGCCTATTTCATGTTAGAATTGTCACGAGAAAGGTGAAAAAAAAAGAGCCTCTTGAGGAGTCAAGTTAAATAACATACCCAACTTTGCCATCTTGCCTGTATATTCGGAAACGGACAGAGATGAAAGGAACAACTAGCGACTCGTCGTTCTGGTAGACTCTCGGGAGTTCGAAAAAGTTGAGCGCCAAGATTTCGATAAGCGGAAAATCAGTTTGGCCGATCGCCGAAGGTGGGAGCGGGGACTTTCCTAATTTGGAAGACGAGCCGCCTGATTCGTGACTTTCCTCAACTTTTCTTACCTCTTCTTTCTCCCATTCTTTCTCTTTTCTAATTTATAGACTTGACATTATTGCATCTTGTTATAGACACGCATTCACGACTTTCATTCCTTCTCTACGCCATAGACTGCTTGTCTTATCATCTACCATCGTTGAATATATTCCCCGCATCACCACCCCGCCATGTCTCCCTCCGCAATTGAGTCCTTTTCTGCACCTGCGCAGACAGTCAGTTTCGATGGTATACTCTCGGACTTTGATGGGACAATTGTGGACTCTACCGATGGTGTGTATGCCCTGGAGAGTCTGGGAGTCTAGTCCGTGGCACGTTGATAAACAGGGCTAATTTAATGTCTCCAACTCAGCCATTATCAAGCACTGGCACAAGTAAGTGAGGATAACGCCCATACGAATACAAATAATTTTTTCTGACTCTTTTTCTATTTAAGAATTGGCAAAGAGCTAGGCGTTGACCCCGAAACTATCCTGGCTGATTCCCACGGCCGACGAAGCATCGATACCTTAGCTCTTTACGACCAGAGCAAGGCCAATTGGGATTGTACGTCGCAAATTTCCCGCGTTATACATATACACACGATTATCAATTCCTTTATATAAAAATTGATCTTCTAACCTTCTATCTCTTCAGACGTCAACTACATCGAAGGCCAAATCCCCAAAGAATACGGCTCAGACGCAAAGGAAATCCCAGGAGGTCGTGACATCCTATGCGCCCTCGAAACATCCGGCGCAAAATGGGGCGTTGTTACCTCGGGCACCCGTGCCTTAATTAGTGGCTGGCTTGAAGTTCTCGGTCTCACACACCCAGAGAATCTAGTTGTTGCGGAAGACGTGCCACTCGGCAAGCCGGATCCTCGTTGCTACTTGCTCGGTGCGAAGATGATTGGCCTTGAAGATTCCAAGTCTGTTCTTGTGCTTGAAGATGCACCTTCGGGAATTAAGGCTGGCAAAGCTGCTGGGTATAAGGTTCTTGCGTTGGCGACTACGCATTCGTTGGATAAGTTGCGGGCTGCTGGGGCTGATTGGATTGTGGAGGATTTGAGGAGTTTGAAGGTTCATTCGGTTGTTGATGGAAAGGTTCAGGTTGAGATTAGCAATGCTTTGCAATAGATCATTGCGAGTAGAGAAATTGACTGTCTTAGTCTTGCAGTCACCTCTAACTCAGTCTTGTGTTTGTTTTGATACTGGCATCAATTCCAGCCATGATGATTTATTTGAAATTCCATTCGTCGGTGTCTTGTACATACATAACCCGCTGCACGTCCATACCAAATTACCTTGTAATTATTTCTTGGGGTTCGAATTTCTTGGGGTTCGACTTGAACGCTTCACCCGAAGGGATCAGATGTGGATGTTAAACTTTGGATACGCGGTTGTACAGCATCAACAGGGTTGCGAGGGAAGTCAGATAAACGTGCACACAGGTTGTACAATCCGCGGCTTTTTCGCAAATCTCTCGCTCTAGACTCTCGGGAATGGAGCTTATTGGTGCTTCATTTTACAATCCACGGGCTGTACTGTACTTTTTGCCCTGCCTTACTTCCCGGTGGTAAACTACAATGGTATAATATAAGTTTGAAACAACCTGCTGACCGCTTTAATCTACCGCCTCTCGTTTCTCCTATAATTTCGAAGGGCCCGGAGGTGGTAGAAAGAGACGTACTATGTAGAAAGAAGGGCAGAAAGAAGAGTAGTTTCAAACTAATGTTACAATACTGTAGTACCTTTGTAATTTCCACTCCTACGTAATGTAAATCATATGTGCGTTAATGGAAGGGGAGGATACATATGTACTGTACTTTGGAATCAAGGATCGCCGTTAATTGCTATCAGAAACAATAAAAACAACGACACGATGAATGAGAAAGTGTTCTAGTAAGATCATCTGGGATCTGGGATTTCAATACCATCTGATGGTGTTGGGGTTGCACGATGTTGCTCGGACATCATCATGGTATGGTACTCATGATTGAATTGCCGGCTGTTGAATATCTGATCGACGAACAATCGATCACTAGATAGGAAGAATATAGAGTAATGGCTACGTTGTAATTACAGATATCTTGTTTCAGGTCGATGTTTCGATGTAACTTCATGCATAGTCGCTGTACAAACATGATGACACCAGACACATCTCATGAACAAGGGTAAAGATGCAGGGCAATTCCCGTAAGGCTCAGATTCTTGTCTGTGGCTTCTTAGCTATTTCGCCTTGCACTCAGTTTTCATTCTGGATCCGGAGCCATCGCCATGGGGATCGTGTGGCGGTTTTTATATTTGCTTTTTGAATGACTTCAACCTTGGAAGTGGATTAACACAGCTGGAGTATCTAATGACATCCTTGCAGTAAGCGCCAGGATGGGGCCTGAATTCACGATCAAGGTTGATTTGAGCTTTGTTTCGGGATTTTTGTATACTGTAGTGAGTTTACGGGTTGGCTCTTCTGCAAGCAACTACTGCAGCTACAACTTTCTAGCCGCAAAAACCGGGAACACCCTGGTAACCAGCTGCGAACCACAGTTCATGCAAGTTTGGCCACTGGTGACACCGGCGGGAATCTAAAGCTTCGATCCTCTCTTGAATCATCGAGTTGAGATCCAGACTAGTCTAGATGGCGATAGAACGTGAAAAGTCACCATGTACCAACGATGGGAAGCACATTGCGTAAAACACAAGAGAACAGTATGTATGTTTGTACTTACATACATGGTTCCGTAGAGTAAAATACAATTCAACACCGATACTGCAGCGTCCTTTTGCAGGCCGTACACGGAGACCTTCACGAGGGAATTTAATCACCCGGCAACGAATATGTTTTCGGCGGACGTGATTCGTGCGTCGGAAACTGTATGTTGTATGATATGATTTACGAAAGATTCGGCCGGAAGGGCGTGCGCAGCATTGGGATACGAAAAGGAAGCTTTCCCATAGGAGGGAAAGAAACGGGGGAAAGTACATCGTAGGCCGAAGCTTCCTGAACCGTCGAGTTGCAGAGCTCTCCCGGTGATAATACATGCAAGGGGGGATCGGAGACGAAGATGAAAGGAGGTCGGGTTGCATCTGCGCGCACGGGTCGGGCAATGCTTCCTCCAATGCACCAACGCATTCTCCTGAACATCACAATCGGGGTAAACCAAGGAAATGAGAAAACAGGGCGTAGAAGTGTGATGCGCCATTTCCTTCATGCAAAATATCTGCACCTTTGCCCTGCGAAAAAAAAAAGTGTGTGTCGTGACTCTTTTTAGATGATATCTGCTCATACGGCATTAGCACGCCAGCTCGTTCTGAAGATAAGCGTGATGGCGAGAGTGGCGGGATGCACCTTCATCACATACATTTCAAACAGAGTTTCTGTTGGATATTGCTTTGCTTTTGCGAGAATTCCGATCTGGACCGCAGAATCGGGACTAGCTTACTTGAACGGCATTGCCGAAGTGATGTACAGTACTACAGTAATCCCTGCAGACAGCTCCCGAAGTTCGTGGAGGATACTGTATTTGCTGCTCAGATCACAGTATCACCGATCAACGGGTCGCAAACGCAGGTAGAGCCTCTCGCGGCCATTCTGGCCCACCGGATTGACAAATAATTGGCTATGAGAAGTTGAGCTGAGACCCTGACAAGTCCCTCGCAGTGTACTTCGTAGGAAGAGTGGATACTAGAAGATGTCTGCGCAGAACGTCACGCACCGCCACATATACTCAGCTAAGCCACATGAAGGGGTGATGGTGTTGGAAGATGAGGAGGGGGATGGTCGTACTTCGTAGATCGGTCACATTTGAAGTGGGTTTAAAGGTACCAACTTGGGATATCCGCCACGGCGCACTATTGTCACCGAAATACTCCGAGCCCGATGCAGAAAGGGAGCCTAAAAATGACCAGTCAGGCGGGCCAGACGGAACAGACGGACCAGATGGGTCAGACGTGCTCTCACATGCGATGAGATCCAGGGGTGAACCAGGCACCGGGTACAGACTATGTACTCCATTGTACGGAGTAAAGATGGGTGAGATGAGATCGCCATCGTGGCGCTTCAGTTCTCTGCGTGAATTGATGTCAATGCTGCGACGTGGATGAATTTGAGAATCCCTTCTCATGCCAAGCCGCCATTCTCCAGCGACAACCCCCGATACAGTATACATAGTACAGATGGGAAGAAAGATAGCGCGTACAGTACTCCGTATGTAATTAATCTGTCGTCACCACCTGCTCGTCGATCATGACGCCGCGGAAGAGTCGGGGAATTTTCTGGCGATCGTATTAGGCCTTTTTGCTTCTCTCCTTCTTCTTTTTGGCGTTGGCCCCCTGGGTGTTCAATTCCTGCACCGTGCTTTTTGGGATTTGCCTTTAGCCGACCAGAGAGCATGAGCCCTCCGATATTTGAGATACTGGGATCCGCCGCAACGGTTCACGCCAGATCCAATCAATAGTCGGATGGGCCCAGGGGATCCGAGCGGGCGCGTTGCAGATCAATCCAGGGGACGTCAAGTGCAGATCCTCCTCGGGTGACGGAGTTGACGGAGATCAGTGTAACGAAAGAAATCCGACCTACGGGGGAGTGGGGGTGGGAAATCCATGCACGCCATGAGAGTGAGATCCGCAGGGATTTCCCATAGCATCGACCAGTGAGGATCCGTATGATGTGATGGCAGTAGTGGAGGGCAGTGGTGGAGGGGTGAACTACTGGTTACAGCGAAGAACTACTGTCTTTGGAGGCTTGGCTATGCTCGACCAGGCGAGTTTGAAGTTCTGTCATCTCGGGTGACCATGTGCGTAGTGGAGTCAACTCCTCTTTGAACCCTGGTTTCGCGTGGATATGGTTGATTGTTGACGAACTTCTTCCCAACTTGTTCATTGAACAAGGGTAAGAGTTGGATATGATTTGCAATGCTGATAGGCAGTCTACTGCACGTGAAGCTTGAATAGGACTGACGGTGATCATCATTCAAGTCGATCACGGCATTTCCAGGCCATTTCTACCGATCAGGATTACTGAAAAGTATGACTTGTGCAATGCATTTAGGACGTGCGCTGGTTAGAGTTTCGCAGGTCTGGGTTTCGAGAGGGTATGGAGCCCCATGGCCACGTTGTCTACTCCATCGGATTGACGTGGGTCTTTTGGATCTCCTCTGGCCCCAATGAGGGTTCTCCTTAGATGGGATTCTACAATTTCTCCGGGGAGGACAATGAACAGCCTCTCCACCCCAGGTCCCCGGTGGGTTCTGAGTGGTGCATCGGCGTAGTCAGACAGAGCCTAATGGACTATCGGATGTGCTTCGGGTAGCAAGACGAGCGGATCGCTTTGATGATCACCAGGAGGGGTAGAGGGGTTGTGTACCAGTACTCTTTCCGGAGTACTTTATGTATGTATGCCTTTGCTTTTGTTGCAACGTTCTGTTTGACCGGGAACCACTCCCCCCCCATCATGATGAGAAGGATATGGAGATCAAAACCTCGATACGAAGACCTTCGGTACATCTAGCAGTGTAAACCTTGAAATTGGACGTGGCGCATTCAACTTTATCCAGATTGTGAATGATCATAAACCAGAGCCTGACCGACTCCATTGTTTAAACTTTGTAAACAGGGGTGCTGTGCAACGTTTTCTTGTCAAAGTAGATCACGACGCCAGTGAAAGGTAAGTTCAAAGACTTGACAACTTGACGACGAGAGTATGCCAATATCGTGACCGGGGCAGAAAGGTACATGCATAATGACCTAAAAAACCGTTGAAAAAAAGCTGGATTGCCGCAGCGAGAGGGTACTAGGCTCGAGGGTTTAGACATCGAACCAGAGATACAGCAGAGCGTTGCAGGAATCACCTTTGAGGTCATTTCCCGCAGGCCCCGGAACAAAAGACGAGCTCGAGTGGGTTGCATGTGCATTCTGATGCAGGAGGGACAAGGTAGACCAGCAGGACCAGGGCAAGGGCGAGGATCAGGGCCAGAGCGAACCCATCGCTGTGGCGTTACCCTCGTGACTTGAGTTGCATGTAGCCTCTCGATCCAGGACGTTTGGCGCCGAGTTGACCAGGGTGAACCAGACTGGTGGGCCGGCGTCGCGATTTGTGTCACGCCGCGGATCAAACAATGGAGCCTAGTCTGAAATCGGGGCCCAGTGACACTGAGTGAACTCCGTATAGTGTATGTATATACTGTAGAGGGGAACCCAGAGACCAGGGTAAAATGGAAAACGCCAAACTAAAAGAAAGCTCGGTAGATCCTCTGGAGGGATCGACGGAGGATCGGTCAACTATTGATGTTTAGCTCGGCTTGGCGGGGTGCCAGTCCACTTCCAAGGCTGGGCTGTCTCGCAGGGTGGCTGTAGTAAGGTGGATGCGCTGACAGATAGCTGACAGCTTTGCTTCAGGTCTCAATAGTGTGCTGGAGTCGACATCATCGATCCTCCGCATGGCGATCGGCCCTCCTTGAGGAACCGGGGAGAGCATCCGATCTCGTCAGACCCAAGCCATCGGAATCGGTGACAGTCTTTTTTTTCCCTTTCCCTTTTCCCTTCCAAGGGGGGGGGGGGGTTGCAGTGATGCTCGTACTGGATCGACTGGCGTATTTCTGCACCCAATGGGCATGAATCATGCAGGCCCAATCACGGTGATGACTGGACAGCAGCCAGCAAAGTGTATCACTGGCTGCTGGCTGGGTGTTGAGCTTGGAGCTGCATCACTGCAGATAATCTTAGGTACTTTGTACAGGGGAGTTCGTTGTGACTCGCGTAGGCTCACTCCTTCGAGGACTGAAAAAAGAAAAAAGAGAAAGAGATCCACGACCCACAAGATCCGAAACTCTTCAAATTGTGAGAGAATATCGGGACTTTGACGCTAATGCAGGAACTGAAGGGCGAAGATGGAATTACGTTGATTACCGCGTGACTTTGATACAATACACTGTGGTGACAATACGCCAGCCCGTCTCCGCACGGAACTCCAATGCAGAACCATGGATCAATCATTCATTTGTTTACTCCTCTATAGTAGTCAATCACGAATTCTACTGCAGGCAATCATTTCCATCTCGGGTCTTCCATGATGGGTATTCAGGACTTACAAAGATATTCTCATCTGCTTCAATCTACTCTACAGTACATTAATCTACAATTAAGATGATTAGACCCACTGGCCCAGCACTCTCAAACAGCCGTCCGATTAGTGTCTCCATAGACTTCCGAATGGCATCTACATGCAGCACTGTACTGTAGAGCGCGACTCTATACTCAATGCCTATATTATACCATACTATACTATTATGGTACTACGCTACTTAATTAATTTCTGCTCTTGAATAGTCCAGATCACAATCACACTACAGATATCTCTCTGTATACTCGCCACCCCCTAGAACACCGCGCGGGCGGTAGTGTACTCCACGGGCCTCTCAAGTGGGGACTTTTTCATGTTTCTTATTCCACAGGGTATAACACCTTTTAATTTGAAGCTAACCGAAAAAGGAGAGATCGATCTAGACTACCCTAAAATAGTTTAGTACCTGTATCTCTGGCCTCTGCCTTTCCCTTCGTACTGTATGGACTGTCTGTCTGTACCAGCCCGTTACAGCCCTGTACCGTACGGGCTGACCGTCTTCCCCCTTGGCCTCCCCCGACTTTCTCTCCCACTTCCACTCTTCCTCTTTCATCACTTCACTACATTTCCTTTTTTTTCTTTTCTTTTTTTTTTGGCATTCCTTTTGCACTTACACTCCTTTTTGATTCGATTCTTCCCCCTCCCCGTCTTTCCTTAACTACCGGGTTTCTTATGCTTGTTCTTGTCTGGTTTTCACCACCGCCTACTTTTACTACTACGAACTCGCAATACACCATCACCAACCACACCACCGCATGCCTTTAATATAACCTCCTCTCTAAACTGCCCTCCTGTTGCAGTATCATATATACTGTCCTTCCTTCACTACTCCATTTCTTTATATATCTATCTATCTCTACACCTTCCTTTCCGCCATGAGTTATATCCACCCCTCGTGGAACTATCCCGCCCCTTCGGGGCTCCCAATGGACCACAGCATGGCCTACGATCCCTCCATGATGCCTCCGCCAATGATGCACCCTATTGATGGCTATCTCTACCCTCACCCGCCAATGGAGATGGTTGATTACTATCACCAGCCCATCATGGACTACGACGAATACACCGAGAACCTGTCACGCCCGCGGTTGACCAAGGAACAGGTCGAGACCCTCGAGGCCCAATTCCAAGCTCACCCCAAGCCTAGCAGCAATGTTAAACGTCAACTGGCCGCTCAAACAAACCTCAGCTTGCCACGTGTGGCGGTATGTCTTTCCATATCTCTTCAATACATCACCGCGATCCAAGAATATCCGCTAATCCTTCTCGTTAGAACTGGTTCCAAAATCGTCGCGCCAAGGCCAAGCAACAAAAGCGCCAGGAGGAATTTGAAAAAATGCAAAAAGCAAAGACCGAGGCCGAAGAGGCCGCGCGACGAAAGTCTGAGCCCGTGAATCAACAGTCAGAGTCACGGCCTCCGTCATCCGTTCCCAAGGAAGAGTCCGAGCAGCCTCCCACCCCAATACAAACCTCCGCTACCCCCACCCCCGAGAAGAACACACAATCCGAGGCCTCTGCTAAGGGGAAACACCATAAGTCAAAGAGTGAGGCTGCTCGTGAGGCGACTTTCGCATCCTTGCAGCGAGCTCTCCATGCCGCACAAGCGGCGCGTACCCGTTTCTCTCGAAAGGGCTCCCGCAGCAAGCCGGACGCAGCCTCCGAGGAAGAGCCAATTTCACCAACTGCTATGGCCCCGCCCACCACAAACCCACAATCGCATGAGAACAAGAGGCAACCAGTCTACAACTCGGGCTACCCAGAATGGGCCGACATCAAGGAGGAACCGTCCTGGGACTCGTCCCATTCCCAGCCCGAATCCAACGCCTCATTCCACCCCACCAGCCAAACCATTCCCGAGGTGCCCAATCCCTCTCAATCTGTACAGCAAAACACAAACGCCTACTCAGGTGCCCAATTCCAGACTGAAGAATGGTCAGATGCCCACAAGGAGCACATGTCTCCCCCAGACATGAGAGGTAATGTCGGTCTGGGTTACAATATGCGATACCAAATGCAAGCTCCCGATATCTCTGTCTCTCGACGCGATTCGGATGCTTTATCGGGTACTCTGAATGGAATTGGAATTTGCGGAACCGAGTCAGGTATGCCAGCTCTAAACCGATCTGGTGGCTCGTCCTGGGAAAAATCCGGCAAGGAGCTTGATCTTGCCGCGCGACGTAAGCGCCCTCGTCCTGCTGCTATTGGAACATCCAACACTCGTTCGTTGGCTGCCTCTACTTCAATGTCATCCCTCTCGCCTACCAATCGGATCCCCAGCTCCGGAGCTGGAAACTCGATGAGACATTCCAAATCAGCCCAAAGTCTCAATTCTCGGTATGCTGGTGTTCGCAAGGCCTCGGCTGCTCAACGCTCTCCACTGAACTTCACATTCGCCGAATCTGGGTCTATGAAATCAAGCAAGGCGGAGATGCTGCGGCCATCTGTTTCATCTACAAGTCTTGCACCCCCAACTCCTTTGACACCTCAAGACTTCCAAAACTTCATGCCGGCATCGCCTACCGACAGCAACTACTGCCTCTCAGCCCACTCCACAACTCAATTCTTCCCGACCTCTCAGCCGATGCAAGTCAACATCGCCTCTCCTCCCACTACTCCTCTCGACATCTACTCTCCTTTCACCTACCAGAATGTCGCGCCGCCAATGTCTGCCCCGGCTCAGGTTTCGACCTTCCCGGAGTATGTCAGCTGTGACCCCGTTCCCATATCAGCTCGAAGCTGGGCAGACACGGGCTCCCTTTCCTCCCCGGAATTCCACAATGGTCTCCAAGTACCACACTCAGCCACCGTCTCCCCCATCGGATTCGATGCCGTGGTCGAGCACACCGGTCAGACCTTTGGAATGGAGCCAGTGTCTGAGTCACCTTCCTTAATTTATTCAATCGAGGATGCTGATCTGTCGGGATCTATGGACGAGAGGAAACAAGCTGAGTTCAGGATGCATGACTTCTCGGAGCATCAGCATGATCCCCATGGCTATGCCACGCATCATATGGGTTCGGTCCATAAGCCGAAGGCATATACGTTTGCCAACAATACGACCCCAACCAACTACCCCTAGGGGTTTCAAGGGTCCTCCTCCTGTCAATGGATATGAATGAGAAATGTGCCGCGATCAATACGCTTTTTGTCTGGGACGAACCGCCACGCATCTTCTCTCGCCACCTGCAAATACGTTTGTCTTTTTTTTGATTCTATTTTTTGCTTGTTCCTTGCTTTGTTCAGCCCACGGGTTGACATGGACTATTCCAAAGCTCCCACATACGGAGAGAAATACTGTCACTCTTATCCACATCTCTCTTTTTCATATTTTTTCCCTTACATACGCTTTTCTCTTCTTCTGTCTGTTTATTGGGTATGGGATCTACCGGTTTTCCTTACATATTCGGAGCATTTTTTCCTTTTTTGTGCATTTGTTGTTTATTTGGCCTGGGATCGAAATATTTGGGGTGTCTGATACGACTTTTTAATTTTTCTTTCGAGTCTGCACAGCGACTCAAGACCATATATCTTTTCTTTTCTTTCACTTCTTACACACATGTTTGGTCCCCCTTGGACTTCTTTTGATTCTCTTCGCCTTTACTGGAACAGGATTGGTATTGGTTTTGGGATTTGGATTTGCATATCAGCATTTTGATATATACTGTCACGTTTATAGCTCTCTCTTTTATTACTCTCTTTTTTTTTCTTTCTATATCTCTCAAAAAAGGGGTTGTGTCTACAAACAATTTGATTACATCACATACAGCATCTTTTGCCTCTCCCTACTCGGCCTGTAGTACTTCCTCTGGGCCCTGATTTATAGACGTTGGAAAACTTATTGACCATTTCTCTGGGTAAGTTGTCGCATTTCGGCTGACAAACTATTCGAATAAAGACGGTCTATTTCTTTTCAAGGCATCATCAAGCACCTGGGAATATATGCGAGTTTCTGTCTTTCAACATTTCTCAACGTTTTTTCCAATTCAATACCCACCATGCAAACTCCACATTTGCGGTTCCAGCTCATATAAGAGAATTGGGCGAGATACACGTGGGTAGTTATAAACTAGTGAATTGTTTTACTTTTCGTGTATCCATTGGTCCTCTTTTTTGAGATCATCGCCAGAAATCAAGCAGATAGGAGACCTAGATCTTGCGTCGACCTGATTTCGGCAGTCGACCATCTGGAAATCGTATTGGTTTTTCGCTGACACGGTCGACTTTATGTCAATATGCTCGGGAATTTCTCTCGGGGCTTCTGGGTTGCTGAATGTCCCTTCCAGCTGGAGAGACCAGGACGTATCGGTACTGTAATCTTTAAGATGTTTGCTTGAGTCCTTACGGGAGTCCTGGCAGGAACAGAAGATCAAGAGATTGGTCGTATCCGGTGTCCGATGGATTTATATGACAGATCATCAGGTGAAATCATGGTCCAGATCTCCACAGGAAACGTGGGAATATGCAGACTCGCTCCTCGAAATTCTTATTCAAAAATAGTACGGCTTGTATCCACCTCTGCGGTAAAAGGTGTTGAGAAAACAACATCTGCTTTAAGCAAGACGGCATCGCACAGATTCTCAATGCCATGTGAGCCCGAGGTCGGGAAGTTCGCAGTTATATTCGTAGATTTGCAGAAGTCTGCGCCAAAGAAGACGTAGTCCAACAGTCCTAGTGCTATTAGACTGGAATTCTCGACACATTGTGTATGGCTAGATGAAGTTCGGGCTTTTTTTCATACATCTTTGAAACCGGAAGCAGAATGCTATTGCGATCTTGAAAAGTGGTTTCTTCGGCCTGTAATGACTCGACAACCTGATGAGGGTTGTGTATCAACTCTCTGCCTGTCCACGTCGAACAGCAAATCGCAGGGCATCTCCACACAATATTGGCGAACACGAAATTAGTGGAACGACGAAGAGAGATTGCGCGTTTGAGCTTTATGTTAAAGGTCCATCAAAGAATAGAGCAAACAGAAATTTGTCGTTGGAATTGGACGAAGAAGAGAATGAGAAGATCAAAACAAGGTTGTTTGTTTATTTGTTTTGAGGCAAACAATCGCCACTTCACTGCCGTGGAAAGAACGACCAGTTGCTCCTGCCATTTCGTATACAATCTAGAATGTTAAGTTTAGATTTGGCAACTACGATCGTAGCACTTGCAGTCTCAAATCTATATCTGTTCTTTTGTTAGTGAATAGCAATTACTGGAAAGGGGGTTGAATGTTGTCGCATAGTTAATGGCATTTCTTAGCTTGGTATACCTCCTCGGTAGTCTAACCTTTTAACCCTAAAGTCTTCCCGTCAACTCTTGCTAATTCAGATGTAATCTCCGAAATTCACCCAGCCGAGAACCGTCATCTGTTCTTCTGTTGTGCACGTGTAGTACTCGATAGGACTGCCGCTGTTCAATTTATCTCCACTGCGGGGCTCTCTCTTATACCCGTTAGTACGAAGTACTTTAGCATAGTTAACTTGTAGTTACAATGTAATCGTGAAGCTCCAATATACCACCACCCGGTATGCAATGAATCGAACTACCGCGGAAAAAGTGTCTTCCCCCCTTGCATACTATAAAAAGAGTGTCAGCGCCGATCTCTAAACATAGACTTTCTTTTCTCAGTGTTTCAATATTCTTCCTCCCCTTCCGACGACCCGTTAGGGCAGATCTTTACAAGCCTTTTCATTCAATCCCGATCCAATGAGGATATCAGCAATTACCCCTGCGATACTGGGCTTGGTCGCCTCAGTAAATTCCTACTCTGTAGAATATTCCACGGAGACAGGATATTTCTTGCAGGATGAAAGCTCGACTGATCCGTCGACCTTTGACTATGTAAGACTTCACGTTTCTCATAAGGACTTCCGCCTTTTACCCTCCACTCATGCTATAAACAATCGGTTGTTTTTACCTAGAGATATTCTAATATGGTGCTTCCTATAGACGGCTGTCAATTTCGGTCTTATAAATCGCACATATCCAGCTGATCATCATCTAAAACACGCCCACGAACACACACAATGGGAACGCTTCTACCATCAGGTACAGAAGCTCAATAAGGATTCACCCAGTCACGTCGAATACAAGGTCCTGTTCCTTGGTCGTCATGGCGAGGGTTATCATAATGCTGCTGAGAGTTATTATGGTACGCCCGCCTGGAATGTAAGTATCCTCCTCCACTGCTACCCCCGCATTCCTACCCCGCTGGGGAGAAGTGTATATCACTGTACTAGAAGTGATCGGCTCGAGAAATACCTTAGAAGAGCTTTGAAAATCCCACCAATACTAGCAACCACAGCTAACATAATTCTGATTCAGTGCTACTGGGCTGAGCTAGACGGAAACAGTACAGCAACCTGGAAAGACGCAACCCTCACCCCAGCCGGAATAAACCAAGCCCTAAAAGCCCACACCTTCTGGCAAAAACAAATAACAGATCAACGCATCCACACTCCAGATGCATACTTCGTCAGCCCATTAACTCGCACCCTTCAAACAGCAAACTACACCTTCACAGACCTATCTCTCCCCGCACACGCAGCACCATTCAATCCCCTCGTAAAAGAACTTTTCCGCGAGGGAATAAGCATTCATACATGCGACCACCGTCGAAGCAAAACTTACATCCATAACCTCTTCCCCGAGTGGCGTATTGAAAAGGGATTCAGTGAGGAGGATGAACTTTGGAATGGGGTTACGGGGGAGACTAGTGCTGCGCAGGATGTGCGAAGTATGACGGCCTTGAACGAGGTATTTTTCACGATCGAGGCGAAGAAGGATGATGCTTTCATCTCGATTACGTCGCATTCTGGTGAAATCTCGTCTATCTTGAGGGTTTTGGGACATAGGTCTTTTAGTCTTAGTACTGGGGCTGTTATTCCTGTTCTTGTTAGGGCTGAGAAAAAGGGTCGTGGTTCGAAGCCGGTTTCTTCGACGAGTGTTGCTTGGGAGGTTAGTCCTCATTGTACGGCGCCACCGGTAACATCTGTTTCTGCTTGTGTTTGCCCGTCGAGTGCAGTGCCTGTTACTACACCTTTGGTTACTGATCTTTAGGTGATGTGCTGAATTGGTGATTTGATCTATGTTCGCTTATGTTGGAGTCTGTAGAGTATAGCTTATTTTGTTGGTCTTTTTTCTGAAAATTCTACATATGTTTGGTGTCAACTTCAAAATATAGAGCTCTTTTTCACACACATCTCGACTCTGTACTATGTAGACCGAGGTTTAAAGAGTCAAGGTTTACTTGGTCGAGTTTGAGTGGTAAGTTATATCATGATTTCTCTGGTGAATGTGCCAGCGTATCCACGTATAGAATAGAGGTAATCAGTTCAATGAGGGAAAAGAAAGAAAAAAAAATAAACCCAAAAAAGAAGCGTCCCCGGGAAGGCTCGAACTTCCAACCTCCTGATTAACAGTCAGACGCGCTAGCCGATTGCGCCACGGAGACTTGCTTGTTGAAGAGTGGCGCAAACTTGTGAATTATGACTAACAATGGTTTTTGTCGTAAAATTCTTGTAGCTTAATTCTATTTCCACTTCGTCATTCTGGACAACATCAAAGGGTTCTGGTGATACTCACAGCTACTTCAGAGGTATCAAGCATATTTTGATATAACATCTTTTCTCATATCTCAATACAATAATTGTCCCATTTGCGTCATCTCCAGTCCACTGCACCTCCTCCCCTCCCATCTCCTGTACCGCCTTGCGGCCCCCACATAGACTCCGGATGTAACGAACACTCTCACACCGTAGAGGTCCGAGCGGGGCGTCAGGGGCAATTTTTCATTCGAAACCTCAACGACTAGCTTTATCCGATCATCACCCATTTACCATTTGCGATTGAACTTCCTGGCTGGGGGGAAAATCGACATTCTACATGGCGTCCAGTCAGCAAGACCAGGCGGGATCCCAACCAAGCCGGGTCCCACCCAGACAACCCAAATTTGTGAAAGATGCCCCGGATCCCAAGCCTAAGAATTTAGTCATCCGGCCCCCAGGCGACTTCCTCTGGGTAGATTATCAGGATGATAAGTCCCAAGGTCGCGAATTATCCCGTTCGAAGCAGGCCTTCGTAAGGACAAGACATCATCGCATGCGCAGGGAGAAACAATTGCAACAATTAAAATCCCCTTCCGATTCATGCCCAACACCTACCCCATCTCATGCCCCAATCGCTAAATCGACAAAGAATACTGGTCGTATTCCTCTATCCAATGATAAAGATGAAACCCAATCTAGTCAGAAACGCTGTCCTGTTCAGCATTCCTCTTTAATAGTCAACTCCATTGAACCCAGCGTCCTCGATGGAGGTCCTGCTTTGGCCGTCGCCATCAATCAAAATCCGAATATCTATTTTCATCATTGTAAGTGCTTAACTCTTCATCCGATATGACATATGACATTTCTATATCGATCAATCATTATCACCCCCAGACCCTTTCAAATATCCAATATAAATGGCCCCCTGGCTCGAGCTAACAAAATGAATAGATAAAATTCATAGCTCCAGAGCATGCTTCCCACTCTGCTCAAGCGGGGTCGTCTTCTGGTTCTGGCAAAAGGCCCTTGAAGATCCAGCCTTGATGCAAATTAAATTATCCATAAGTGCTTCTCATCGTGCTGCAATTCTCGAATCCTGCGGTGCTCCTCCAGATATGATACGGAAACCAGCACAAGATGCCCTTCGCCTTCGTGTTGGTACGATCAAATCAGTTCAAGAACTATTGCAGAATAAGAACAAGATATATGCCGACTCGACTATTTTTGTTATTTCACATCTCATTGTTGCCGAGGTAAGCATCTTTCAACGATTATCTTTACATTTTTCCAGCCTTGGTTCAACTTAGATCATTTGCTGACGGCATCACCAGGGTATGGAAGGCAACGTGGAGGCCGTCGAGGCACATATAAATGGATTGGATAAAATAGTTGCTGGGGCGGGCGGAATGGAAGTTATAGACTATGGCATTCTATCAATGGTCTATAGGTAAGCTTGGTGTCACGTCTAAACTAGTTTATCTATTTCTCACCATTCCTTTTACAGCTGCGTATTTGTTCGAGGAATGATAAACAGAGCGCCTCCGGCCCTCTACATGTGCTCTAAATTTCAAAACAGAGTCTTTAAAGAATCCGCCTTTTTCAAACTGAACTGCCGTTTCACGAAGTTATCCAAGGTCAACAAACTCGGCACAGGTTTCTTCAACTCCACCTGGTCAAAGGATATTCCACCCATGTTCAAGTCGATTATATCCTTGTTCCAGCAACTTGTCACCTATTATGAGAGCCTGGATATCGTTTTCGCTGAACCCATGTCGGTTGAAAATGACTGTCTCCTTTTCCTGGGCTATCGGCTCTTGGCTCTACCATATCAATGCTCACTCTCACCATTCCAAGAAACCATCCGACTTACCATTTTATCCTACGCCTCCGTGAGAGTCTGGAGCTTCTACGGCATGCCATGTCTAGAAGCTCTCGTCGAAACACTTCGAGGAAGCCTATATGATAGTCTCCATATAATCCGGAGTACTGCCACGGACCTACTCTTCTGGATTCTGTTCATCGGCAGTCTCGCATCTAGGGGGATGGAGTGTCATTCGTGGTTTTTGACCCGTCTTGTTGATGCTGCGGATCAATTATTACTGGATGGTTGGGATAGTGCGCTTCCGGTCTTGGAGAAATTTTTCTTCGTTTGTCGGGATAAAGATGAACCCGCTAGGGAGCTTTGGACCGCCGCGTTTCGGTAGTCTTTGCTGTGCTGGCATTGTATAATATTTACGTCGATGGACGTTACGAGGTACCATAATGTGCGATGTATTGATGATAAGAAGATAGCAATAGTATCCAACCGCCCTGTGGTTGGGTCTGTTCAAGTTTACAACTCTGCGTCTTGGTGTGGAAGCATATGCATAGTACAGATATCCAAGTCAATTGGATTGGATCATAGGGACTCGTCGTAGATGTTTGCCTTTGGTATAATGGGCAGCTGTTAGGAATGCTTCCTAAAACCAGGATTAAAAAGGAATTGGCCTTCTGGTACTTGTATCGTGATGCATCGATTCTGTGGTAGTATTCTTCATAGCTCAGTTTCACTTCTCGCATAAATTCGATCGGAGTCTTTCTACTACCAGTTAAAATACTGACAACCACTCATCAAATCTCATACACTATAAAAATAAAATCATGCTCCGGCTTGACTCTTCATTCTAACATTCTAACCCAATTCGTCATTAGTCGCCACCAATTAAGTTTCGCCGCACACAAACCCAATTCGGGCCGCGCACCGCATTTTCACGAAAAAGACAAGACACAATCACATTCCCCTAGCAAAAAAATTAGGATGCAAAAAGAAACGTCCCCGGGAAGGCTCGAACTTCCAACCTCCTGATTAACAGTCAGACGCGCTAGCCGATTGCGCCACGGAGACGTATTTGTTGAAACACCGGCTGGATCTTTGGATCCATAAGGTCCCATCGCTTAGACCAAGTGGGTACGTACCGTCTAGGAAGGTCACGATTTTCAAACTTGATTACATATATTCGCTAATTAATTATGTCCGGAATATCTACAATTAGCCCAATGCCAGCTTTATAGCATAGTAATCTTCTGGTTTGTGCTGTATATGAAAGTGAGTGTTCGTGCCGACTCCCAAGGTCGGAGATACCGCAGTCTTGTATGTGCCATATAGGCTTGTGTACAAGTTCAGTGATGATTTTGGAACGAATGATTGAGTAACGAGTTTTCAGCTCGTGTCTAAATTTTAATCTGTTCACTGCAGTGGATCATTGACCTTGCTGTCCAGAATTGTGCAGATGCGTTCCAGCGTTCTTGTGAAATTTCCACCGGTTAGTGGGTTGGGGTCAATTATATATTCATTCTATCACGACTGTTGCACCCGCGCAACTGGCAGTTAACAAAACACCACACTCACCACACTAGATAGTCTATATTAAAATGCGAATACTAATAGGCACCTCAGACATTCCTCATCTCAAATAGACACACCGCATTAGGCATTGATATGAGTATCTGGTCATCTGAACAAACCCCAACCCCATTAAACTGGCACTTGATAGTTAACCGAAGACCACCACTGCGAGTATGTAGTTGGCCCAGGCCTCAGAAAACCAACAACCATTACTATGTGCTAGTGCTCAGCCTTAGAAGACTGCATATTACGAGCCATGCCACTGCCTGATAGGATAGGAAAGCTCGAAATAAACACAGTTCAGAGCCAGGGCGTGTCTATCGTGCTTGGTAGATACGCATAGACAAGGCCCATTCACTCCTTGGGCACCGAGTAAAATTCTACCCACCAAAGACCACTACACAATCACATACCGCCCGGCTCGAATTTATAGGCAATAGCTATTGGAATCTCATGAGCTTTGAACCAAAAAATGTAGCGATGGATTTATACTGATTCCATATCATAAAGCCAAATAAGATAACCACAGTATGCTCTTTCCATAAGATTGTCTCCGTTATGAATCCAAAAGTGTGGCTCGTTCTTCAACAAGCAAGTCTCCGTGGCGCAATCGGCTAGCGCGTCTGACTGTTAATCAGGAGGTTGGAAGTTCGAGCCTTCCCGGGGACGCTTCTTTTTTCTTTTCTTTTTTTACTTCTTGCTATCTAGATGTTCAATTTCTGTTTGTACTTTCTTTCACTTGGCTTTCGAATGTAACTTTTTTTTTTAAAGTCCACCGAGAGTGCATTTGAATTTCCCCGTGAACCATAACCAATAGAGCCACCACCACAACCCCTATATAGTATAGCACACAGGGCAAAAAGAGGAATACTTGAAGAATTTCTTCTATTTATTAGTTACCTAAGCCGACAAGTTCAGCAAGGCCCTGTTTAACAATCTGTGGCAGCCGGAGAGAAAAAGTGAATTCACGAAATACAGAAAGAGAATAGAACCAAATACCAATCTATGCATAGCGAAACAAAATCCATAAGAACAATGCACGTACGAAAATATGAATAACGAAATACACAGAGAAGGCATAAAGAGAAGAGTAAAGAAGTCTCATTCACGGGAATCTCAATAGACAAGTAAAAAACCAAGGGGGAATCCAAATGAATCCTTTAGCTAACGATAATACACAAGACGAAACAGAGCAAAGCAATACAAGTCACGAAAAAAAAAGAGTACGCATCGAGTGAAGGAGAGAAAGGGAAGACTCGAGGTATCTCATAGCAAAAAGAGCAAGCTAGCTTGCACCTGAACGAGTCCAGAATCAATCCGCTGATTTCCACTGGAAAGGGAAAAAGAATAGATAGAAAATAGGAAATAGAAAATAACTCTCTCTATCAACGACCATGTATAGTCACGAGAAAGGACACACAGAGGTAAAAAAATTTCAATGGAAAAGAAGAAAAAGTACATACTCATAGCAATCCTGTAGAAAGCCGATCGGCAATATCATCGACGCCAGATTGAATTGGTAAGAAAACGCCAAATTTCAAAAGAAAACAGTGGAAAAGAAAAAGAGATATTGGAAAGAGGTAACATCAAATCACAATAGCAAGATGGGCATCAATCGAGACCCGTGCCCAACAGGGTACAATAGAGGGTATAGAGGAAAGTTGGCCCAGATTAACATTTCGAAGAACTGTACTCTTCGAACGAGGGTTCTGCAACACTGGCAGATGAGATGCAAGGGGGGCACAAGAAGAGAAGCACATAGACAACATTCAAACGTGGCCGAAGAGAGACACAGAGAGAGAGGGAGAGAGCAAATACAATAAAGAGAGGATAGGTGATACGAAAAAAAAAAATCAGAAAGAGAACAATGAGTTCTCTGGTGCTGACATACCACGGAAATAATATCAATCAGATCCCCTGGAAAAAAACGCCCAATCTAGACAACGCCAAGCCCGGAATCTAGTAACCTGACCATCCACCCAACGGGCTGCCAGATTGACCTGGTTGAGGTTGACCGGGTTGCATGGGACCACCGGGACCAGCAGGCCATCCCGGCATACCGCCAGATGTCCCCATGTTGACCGTCATACCGGAATGCTGCTGAGGAGCACCCATGAAAGGTTGACCGCCGGGTCCTTGAGTGGAGGGGTACATCCCTCGCGGCATGGCGGGGTACCCAGCTGGGGCACCTCCAGGATAACCCATCTGACCCATGGCCTGTTGCTGGGCTTGCGGATGTTGCATCTGGAATTGTTGCGGCATTTGGGGTACGGATGGTCGATGTTGATTGCGAGGGGATTGGTGGGGCTGTTGAGCATGGTGGATAGGTGATGGTGCCTGCTGGGGTGTACCCATTTGCTGGGCGTATTGAGGCATTGCAACACCCTGTGCCCCTGAAGACATGGGTGACGGCTGTGGTTGCGGCGGTGGTTGACCCCACATTTGCTGCGGTTGCTGTTGCGAAGGATACCCGTAAGGAGGTTGAGCCACCCCGGCGGGCATAGATGGGTTCGAGCGTTGATGCATAAGATCGGGTCGCATGCCCGCTGGCATGCCTCGAACGGGAGATTGCGCGATCGATTGTGGGTGTGGATGCTGAGGGTAGGCTTGTTGAGCTACCATAGATGGATGTTGAGACATCACAGGCTGTGCTTGAGCAGGGTTTGGCATGCCGGGAGGGGGAACTTGGCTTGACTGTAGAGGCTGTGATACAGTGAGCCCAGACTCGAGAGTAGTGTTTGACTGTGGCTGATCTGTTTCGGGTGCCTCTCGAGGCTTGTTGTAGAACTCATCGAGCCCTTTCAGGCGGAGGTTTCTCTGAGCTCCAAGAGCTCGATTGAAATCCGCAGCAGTCTGAGCTTGGTGGATGATCTCGGCCCCGGTGCTTGTCTGCGTGCGGTCTTGATAGGGTTGACCTGTCAGTTCTTGGCGAGACTGCTGCTGCGACATATATTCCCGTAGACGATGGTCATCTGTCGTAGCCATGTGAATCATAGGCAGTTGAGCCATTGCAGAAGTATCTGTCACATCAAGCGAAAGACCTGGAGGTAGAGCCTCAACAACACTGCTGAAAATCACATCGTTATGCGGAAGCGCAGGTAGCGTATTGTGACGTTCAGTATCTGTAGTTGTTCCATCTCGGGTTTTGGCAGCACCAGGACGCTTCTCACCCGCCATATCCTCTTCAGTGAAGCCTTGTTTCCTGGCTTTACTCTCCCAATAGTCGTCACGAACTCGTCGACCGTTGACAACCACTCGACTACCAAACTGGCGGAACATAGATCTCGCAGACACGATCGCAATTTGACGAGATCGATAAGAATACGGGAGAATATCCTGCTGGATCAAATCGTCTTTCTCGATCTGGGACGCAATAATCTTGTGTAAAGATCGATTCTTGTTGAATAGTAAGTACGAATCACGGTAGTTCAGCACTCTTGCGCACTCCGTTGCCAACATGAAAAGCTTGTCACCTCGTTTGGGTACACGGAACGTTCGACATTTATATTCACGATTTCCCTGCGGGTATCCCATAGCATCGACTTTCGTCTCACCCGCTTCATCGAACTCCTTTGGGATATATTCGTCACCTTCGTCGTTTAGCTGGTCGGAAGTATGGTCTCGGACAGTCGGGAGAGCTTTGACCAGTGTCTTTGTCGGCGTGGTCTTATCTGGAGGTGAGGCGAGCGGTGGTGATCCAGCAGGCTGGTGAGAAAGCGGTCGCGACTGCATCTGCGGCGTTTGTACCGGGGTACCTGAAGTCGGATGTTCGCTGGAGCTTGCCCGCGGGGTTTTTGGAGGACGACCACGCTTGCGACGACCTTGGTCTTCTGCGAAAAGAAACAAACACCTGTCAGTCCTGTACAACGATATAAAATAAGATGCGATCGAAGAAAAAAGCATGATAAGCGACGGATAGTTGCGGACACGATGGCTTTTCGGAAGACAACATGACGACACATTTTCCCTCCCATGACACACGTACCATCATCTTGATCTCCTTCTGTATGCCCATTCCCACTGTGATCAGGGGTGCGACTACGCTTAACACCACGGGGACTTGGTTCAGCAGGGGATGGTGCCGGTAGACCAGAGACTAGCGGGGGTATCAGTTTGAAGGTGGGCGACAGAAAAGGCAGAGAAGTTCAAATGCAAATAGAGACGAAAGGGCATATATGCGCGCACACAATCTGAGGAAAATCGCAGAAAAAAAAAGGGAACCGATAATATGCGCGTGGGGTTTGCGCGAATGATAGAGTCGCGATGAAAGTAAGATTGAACAGGAAGTCCGCGCGAAAGGAGGCAGGTAATAGCGAAGCGCAAAGGAAAGCGATAGCACGTACCAGAGTTACTCAAGTTTGCCGGATCGATGGTTCCCGACCCATCAACGACCTCTCCTTCCATTCCGTTCATCGTGTTGAGAGAGTGAGGCGTGCCATACATAGTCGAAGGAACGGAGTCGGACGGCAGCAAAGGCCGTGAGAAGGCGCGTCGAGGGAGGACCTAGTCGCGATGGAGGAAGAAGGAGGGAGGAGGAGGGGGAGGCGAAAGCGCAAGGCAGCGATTAACGCTAAGCTTGCATGCAGCTTGAAGGGCTTTTCGGCCTTTTTTGAGGTCGATCGGCGGAAAATGTTGGAGGTCAAACTGGAGCTTTTGATCGCAAGTCGATGGAGTTTGGGTTTGAGAGGGGCGAGGCGGTAAGAATTGGTGCCTTGAAGCCTAAGTGCCTTATTGCCTGAATATAGGATTCTGCCTGGTGAATGGCACGTGATGGCATGTGACTGCACGTGAGATATTGTATACTTCCGTATAAGGAACTATTCAAGTAATTTCAACAACCAGGGTACATAAAGTTGTACGGTTGATACTGGAATCAAGTCAGACAAATCTCTTGGGCACTGTCTTTATTCACCAAAATGTCCACTCGAGAATCAAAAAGGGCACCCAAATCCTTGCGGAATTCCCGCGAGGGGGAGGAAAAGTGGGCGCGTCGCGTGATTGGTCACGAGGTTGCGTTGCGAAGTATGAATAATGAGAGGTGCAGGTATGAATAATGAATTATGAAAATAATCTAAAAATCCATCAAAATGAATAAGAAGAAGGACCAAAAAGAAAATGTCTAGCTCATCATACCACAAGGCTCGTAGAAAGACGGATCAGCCGCACTGGCAGTTTGGCCTTGAAGGATTCGATCTGGGAGCGCGTTCCTTTTTGTCCTGGAAAACGTACCGGGTTTGCGGGAATGGCTGGAGGGGGAAGATCGTGGAACTTCCTTTTTTTCTTTCGGGATTTGGCTCTTTTTGGGGCGGGGGAATAATCTCCCTTTTTGCCCTTTTGGTAAATAAATGTATATATAGAATAATTAATGACCTTTTTTTTTTGTTTCTCTTTTCACTCAGCCAATTTTCGCTTGATTTTCCCGAGGTAACACCACGATCGAAGATGGGGTTGGCAGATTTTAGGACCCTGCGTGGACAGGAGAAAGAAAGGGAAGAGTAACCGTAGTACAGAAGAATTTGGATATCGCCCAGTCCGCGAGGGACGCAGGGGAAAGTGTAAATAAGAAAAGGAAAAAAGTGAAAATGAGAGAAAAAAATCAAAATCAGTGGACAATAACTTGAAGTGTTTAAAGATGGAAATAAAGACTAAACAAGACTAAATGGTTAGTGTGCCTTTTACCACTGTATCTTGTGGACTATAAAACAACCTGGATCCTGTCTTCAGTTGACTCAATTTTCCTGGTCCTGTCCTCTTTACTTGACTCTCTTCACTTCTTCCATCACACAGCGAGGGATATTTGAAGCTGTGATAGGTGTCCCAGGACTTTGATTGCGCTCGGCCGGCCTAGACTGTGTAACTTGAGGTGTCTTAAAGAACCAAAAAAAAAATCTATATTACGCAGGCAGACATGAAGACATGAAGAGGTAGAAGAGACACATTTGGAAGACAAGACGTGATCGACTGTGATCGACTGTGAAATCCGCGGGGGAGAACCTTGGACCGGACGATATACTCTGAACTCGGTCAAGGTCATGCATAACTCGCAACGAGGGAGGGGCATGGACCCTCTACGTTCTGCAAAAGCACAAGGTTACTAGCCAATCCGCATTAAAGATGCATGTCGGATTTAATCGGGTCGACAACACTAGCGGTGATGAATACTAAACTTACATATTGACTAGTACTAACTAGCCACTATCGTCCGAAGAGAAGTTGTAAACAAGGAAGATACCCTATTTCCTGATTTTGTGCCGATGTCGCTGGGTGATTATTTCGGATAAAAGAGACAAAAAAAAAAGGAAACGAAGGAGGATGATAGAGAGGAGCTCAGTCCCAGATTATCTTGTCAACCAAATTTAACAGATTAATGATTATTCTAAACTAGCAGGTGATGGGACTTTGATGCCCATGCGGTCATGATGTTCCCAAGGCTGTGGGCGACATGGATAATATCCTTCTCGAGTTTAGCTTTGTTTTCTTTTGATTTTATATAAATTTTAACCACTGTCCAGGCTATATAATAAAGTATTCTGTATACCATTGCGATAGTCCTGCGAAACATATTACTCCCGCTACGCCAGGTTCTGTCTTAGAGGGGTTGGAATGGTCACGTTCACAACCTGCAAGCCCCGCCATCGAAGAAGGAGAGGGAAAAGGACAGAGAGCAGATGACCTCGGAAAAGGTCACTTGAGAAAGATGGACGGTCCATGCGCTCCATTCTAAATTGCCATAGGCGCGAGATCGCCCCTCCTCGAGCACTCATATACGATGGTGAACAGTTCCCGACGGTTGTGAGACGGAAAGCACGACGTCATCCAATGATGAGCATTCTTCGTATAGAACCATCGATTGCGTGGAGTCCAAAGCGGTAATCGTTCTTCCTCGTAAAATGTTCACCAGGTCTCACAGCAGTCGGTCTGCATCGTTGCCGTTTACTTGCTCGGCTCCGGTACTATTCTTCCCCGTTGCACAGAGCCAAGGCAACTTTGCGCCGCTCACGGAACTCAAGGTCACTCTCTATTTCTACTTTGGGTAAAAGATAGGGTTTCTGGTTAATTTTGCTATCTTCACCGAAATGCGGGATTAATGCTTGAAAAAGCTAGGGGCTTTGTGATCCACGGCTTCGGATGTAACCCGGGACATCGTCTTCTCGACCATGTAGGACATATCTCTGAAACAACTGATATATGGAATGGGTATATGCAACTACGAGTACGGCGCTTGGTTAGATTCGTGTCTATTTCTGAGCTTGGACGAGGGAAGATAAAATCTATATATGGGAGCCATATAAGTATTGCTCTTTGCCAGATTTCCACGCACATCTTGTAGTCAGATGAAGATCGAACTAATATGTAGATGCATTTCTTTTCCAAGTTCCTGGTATACTCGAGCAAATAGAATTCATTATCCATACCGACACTTATGTTTCTGTCTAAATCTGGTCATCGACTATCGTTCTCCAACAAGCTTGACGCGGCCCGTTGCGCCATCAATCTACAGATTGGGAATAGCCACATTCGTCAACAAGATGTGATCACCAGTCCATGAGATGTCAGGTTGACAGCGCCAACTCAAACATTCCAGCCTAAAAAGGGTTCTGTCTCAACTATGATGAACAGAGTTCATGGTATCAGTCACTTCAATGCAACGGCACAAAAATCGGATACGCCAATCAAAGCACCCCGCAACTAAAATGGCAAAGACGAATCTGCTCATCACAAAGCTAAAAGTTAAACAGTTATCCTTCTGAAGATACCAAAGAAACAAGGCTAAAGAATGATGGAGTACCTCCTCCGACGCGAGGGGTCTTACACAAGACCGGTCACTACTAGGATCGATCGAATCGTAACTCGAAAAAAAGCCAAGGAGTAGATCGAAACCTCCTATTGACTGAAATGGAAAAAGACAGCTGTGACTTGGGACATGTGGACATATCCTTGTCACGCGCGGGGAGCGCCGTTCCAGTTGCTGACTTGATTCTATACCAAGTAAGAATGAAGATTTTAGTCAAGCTTAGAACCAAAAGACTCTAGCTCGGAGCGCTGTTGTCGCAGACAACGCCACAAACTGCAGCGCTTTTATCGATGTACAAGGCTAGAACATCGCGATAAAAGTTCCTCGGCGCCTGGATTCCTCCGCGATATCCTCAAACTACCAGATCCAAAACCTTGTCACTCGGTCCAAGCACCATCACTTCAATAACAACGTTCCAGATCCCTCGGCCTTCTTGGAACCCCGCCCATATATGAGCACCCAATGGAGACACTACCAAAAATTTGCGAATCATCACATTTAGATGGAATCGACCATGGAAGTCTCGAGTGATTACCAAGTAATCACAGTGGCGCTCACCATTTCCAATCCTGGATGTAACGATGAGACCTCTTCCAGCTCAAAGTCAACATGGTCTCTCCCGGTCCCAGCCTCGAGACAATGGGTTGAGTTCTTACATCCGACAATAAGACGGAGGATTTGCTTTGGATAACGAGAGACGTATAACAAGTGAGTGGAACGTGTCAGGGGTGTTTCTTATGTCCAGGTGACTGCACTCTTACCAGATTCAATAATATGCGGTTAGTATCAGTTTTGAAGATACCCATGTCTATTACCCCTCTTGAGAATTGCTCGAGGACTCGCTGGTCGCGTTCTTGCATTAGTGGGTGCCAGGAATGTTTCAGGCTGCAGCAAGAGCCGGGAGGCGACGTGCGTATAGTCGTGCACGGGGCGAATGGGATGGCATAACCAATAGAACAAGATGGATAGCTTGGAGAATTAATCCGGCTATGTGCAGTAGTGTCCGTTGAGAAGTGGAATGTGAAAATTTTCTTTTCTTTCGAGTTGAGTTGAATTCCAGCGAGGGGAGGTTTGATTTGCGGAGGTGAAGTGATGGAATAATCCAGGGAGAGCTACTAGTGTGCAGAGTTTAAAGTATAATGCGAAATAGGGAGACGACGGATCTTTCTTTTATTTTCCTTTGGCCTGCCCTGGTTCTTAATAAAAATGCTTAAACTTTGATCGCAAAATATGCACAACACTGCTGCTTGACATTTGGCCGAGGTCTATCAGATTATCAGATGGCTTGGGATGGCATGTTGGAACCGACCATTCTACGACCATGGTACGACCTAACGTACGATCTATATCGAGAATTTGATGGAGACGCTGGAAATACTTTGTTTCCTACAGATCTGATAAGTAGAACCGATCTAATTTTCACTTTGCCGATGCTAGCGGGAATTAAATGCGGTTCTTTGCTTGTTCGTATCTATATGGGCTAACTGCCACCAAAAGTGGTCATTGATCGTTAAAAAGCCACCTATCCGTGCACAAATGAGCTAGACCGAGCTTTTATGCAGAGCCAGCACTGTCTGACGTGGATGGAAGCTTTTCGCTTAGCTTGACGATCATAGCAAAAGAAGCCACGCTCATTACGAAGAGACAGCTGGGCGTTGGACCATCTAAGCTTGCGATAGCAATAATTTACATTATTTCTTCTTAGGCCAACTCTTGACAAACATCAATCATACATGGTTAGTCTGGTGGCTGCATTTTAGCTGGAGCTCGCATAACTGTAGATGTTTTGTGCATTAATGTACTGTCTAGCATGGTCCGCATGGGCATCGGGAGGGCATTATCGACAGTTCAGCGCGCCATTTGCCAATACGCCTCAACCAACTGGGCAACAACTCGGCATTCTCTAAATGCCAAATTTTAATATCGTATGAGTGGTGTGAAACTCACCACCCTTAATATTGCATGCATGTACTGATGCTCTGCCGAGCGATCAAATAAGACGAAAAATCGAGGACAATATACGTTCGGAGATCAGTCGCCCCTGCAGACTACCGATTTCATTGCAAACTGACCACTAGCCATCGGTCAAATGCTTTGCCGAAAGCGAAAACCCTTTTTATACTCCGTACTCTGAAGCAGGGCCGCACAGCGCCGTGATATTGCAGTCGGCATTACGACTGAAGGTATCTTTGCGCTTGTCACTTGGCAAGTATGTACTGTATGTAGTGTACCTTTCATCTCCGTTTGAAGTATCTATTTCCAATCGGACTTTGAATGAAATATCCGATCACGCCATTTAGGCGTGTCGCCGATTACTGTACACATGTACCTTGATCCACGCGGCCCACTTTTAAAAAAGGGTCGCGTTCCTGAAGGTACGACGATGCTTGGCTGGAAAAAGTCTTGAGCGGGTCTCCTTTTGTCTGAGGCAAGAAAGTCGCCGCAATTCCATTGCGGTGGCTGTTTTCAGACAAACTAACAGTGGGGGATCGTCGAATGTTGAGTCGAAGATCGCAAGTGTGAGAAAGGGTGGCGATTCTCGTGAAGCCCTTTGGTAGAAATGTACGACATAACTTAACGAAAGTAATGAAAAGATACACGGATTTGTAATTGGACTGCTCGCGGCGATTATAGAAACCTCAAAAGCCCTAGGGAGCGCGGCAAAAGGGGAATGCTGAAGGATCTTAAAAATGATGCAGTGGAACTAGAAGCTCGGCAATCCTGCCTCTTGAGTTGCTGAGTCACTGCAGGGTTTCGAGAGCTTCTTAGTGAAGAATTAGGGTAAAGAAAATTCATGAAATGATATGAAGTTGATACAGTATAGTTGCAGAATCCTTCCATCGAAAACGGGTTTCACGATCGTCAAAATGAGCGTTCCGGATGCGACGATGCCAAAGATGAGGTGGTTCGGATTTCCTGACGCGGTAATCCGTGGAGATCGTGAGTTACCCCGTGCGACAGTTCTATTTCTTTTAGGCGGTGGAATAAGGCAGAAGGAGGAAGATAAGCTACAGCGAGAGATCTCCACCGAAAAAATTTCGAAGCATCAACTGATCCTGGTTGACTCCACTTGGTCTTTGCCTCTCTAAGGGGCCGAGTAGCCGGCCACACATTCATCTTGATATATATAAAAAAAACCACCAATTTTTCCTGGAAGGAGAATTTAACTTGGAAAAACTTGGAGGGAATTGTGTAGACCTTAAGACTCAACTTTGACATCATCGTAATCATAATTCATGGAAGCATTCCCGGAGGAATCCAGCATGGTCGAAGAAACCGCCGAAGCCAGGCGCCACCTTGGTCAGTGCTGAGGAAGTTGAACACTTTTGCTGCGTTGGCTTAGGAAGTTGGCTGAGTCTAGAACCGAACTTGGGAGACCTGGTGACACGGCAGACTCTAAGCCAAGTGGAGGGGAGTTCTGGCTTGGGCGCTTGCATTCCCCACGATGCAGATCCGTCCGTATAAGTCTGGGTGGTCACCAATTTTTTTTTTTCAATCTCACGATATTATTCTCCTCCCTTTCGCAAATTTCATCCCTCTCCACACGTTAGTGATATCACTACCATATCGACACTTGCATTTCAAGTCGAATTTGCTTCAATTGTCAAGCATAAAAATCTCTCTACAAACATATACCTCTTCACACTATCTTAATCCTATAAATCGGTCCAAATGACCACTGCCATCGGCGTCGAACCAAAGTCGCCGTCTCCTGCTCGTGCAGTTCCTCTTTTCCAAAAGAACGCCAACAAACGCTGGCCCCCAATGGCCAACCGAAGTGCTCTTCCATACAAACTCACGGTCATTTCCAAAGAGAAATTGGCTCGTGAAGCCACCGCTCCTGATCCCAATCTTCGTCGCTGTGTTGCACATTTCCGCCTGCATTGTGGTTCCGTTGAATGGACCGAGAACGACATGAAGTCCCGAATCAGCTCTTTCGAATTCGAAGAGACCGATGACGAGGACGAGTCAGACAATAGCCCCGCCGAAGAACAAGAAGACCCTATTCAGAACACCGTTATCCGTGTTATGGAAGCTCGTGCCGAGAAGTCATCAAAAGATGCCGATGCGGACAAGACAATCGTGATCGAGGGTCAGGATTGTATCGATGCCAACAAGGATTATTGCTGCGTTGCCGTCAGCCCTTGTGCATAGGCTGGACCTATCATGATCCATGTCGGCCTACCTCACCACGCCACCATTACTTGTTTACTTGGCTCCCCTTCGCATCACCTCGCCTTTCGTCCGATCTAATGACTTAATGACCTTACGACCAAATTACGACACCATAGACTTGATTAAAACCAAAATCCTGTATATAGCTACTGTCCTATATCAAACTAATTTACATCAAAAAGTTGGCTGGCCAATTATGATTTCATTCTTACTTCTGATAAAAACCATCCCTAAAATTGATACTCCGTATAATACATGGAATCTAAATTCGAATTAACATAGACATTCTCCTTAATCCACCCCCTGACATGCCCATCCTACCGTCCTCGAATCTACCCTCGTGACTCAGACCCCGTGGGTCACATGGTCTCCTAAAGGTACATTGAACATCGCCGATTCTCGGAAGATCTCGACGATCTCAGCTACCTGGAGAACAACGAAAAAGAAAAAAATGGAGATTATGGGACCCCAGATTACCGAAAGAGCAACGACAGCAGTACCACGAAGCATTGCAACTCTCATTCGTTATTGAGATGATGGGTCCTCAATGGTGTGGTGGCAAGTCCTTGTCGATCAGTTACCATGCAGGGGCTTCCAATCCTATTTTTGTGTGCACCGCATCGTGAGTCTCCATAGTACCGACCAGAAGACCCTCGAACTTCTCTGAGCTGACGCATCGTGAAAATCGTCTAATTGTCAGTGGACAACGGCGGTGATCGTACAGTTTGCAAGTGTGAATGGCCGATCGTCGACTAAAGAGTACAGTGTACAGTACACTCCGTGCCCTTGTGTCCCCTTGCGTTCAGGCCATCAAATTCAGAAACTTACCCTTTACTGCCTGATGAACAGAGCTCAATGTGGACATATCGAACACTAGAATACCAGAATATACAAAGAACAAATCCGTCATCTCTGTATCATACTGGAGCTCGCCCACGCTATCGGGTCTGCAGAATGGTCATGGTTCTCCACTAATTACGGCGCGGCGTGGATCTGACTGGACGGCATCTCATCCGCGCGCTACCCCAGATTTTCCTGGCATTTTTAGAGGATTTTATCTCACGTCAACGTCTATATGACGTTAATTGATCATTATGTGTATAGCACTTTATCTACTTGAATACGGAATTTCCTATTACGAATATATCGTGATATTTGCCTACTCAAGTATCCCGACATGGACACTCTAATAGCCAAGAGTTTCAATAGGATTGGTGATATAGACAATACGTCAGAAAATACAAGCTGGAACCCATTCAATGAGACCGGATGAAGTCCCGCAAACTAGATATTCCAAAGTTTGAAAAGGGCGGACAAGGAATATCAGGATGGCGCAGTGATACTCGTGCTCCGTGGTTTACTGCTTGGATACGACGACTTCTACCTCCTCAGAGCCAAGCTTCACTTTCCATCCTCCCCGCACCTTTTCATCCCCTTTGATCACTGCATAAGTGGCATCGGTTCCTGGACTCTCGACCCAGACAATGGTATCACTTGCTTTAGCAGGACCGGGCGCAATATGCAGGCGCAGAGAAGTGGCGTCAGATTTGTCAAAGGAGTACCTGTTGATCTGACCAGCACTAATGCTCACATAAATACCCATTGAAGCGATGTACACTCGTCGTCGCACAGCATCTCGAGGGTGCACTGTGACAGTACTACCACTGACCACCATATTTCCTCCATAAGTCACAAGTCCTATATCGGGGTCCTCGACAGTATAGGAAGCCGATCCAAGTATAAGGCCCAGGAAATTTGGACCGTAATCTCCAGAGTAGTCATCTCCGCGAAGGGTGTCTGGAAACGAGTGAAAGCCATTATACATGGAGCCATCTTGACGGATGTTGCTTAGTGGTCCGGTAATACCGCCATAGCCTGCTCGAAGGAGATATGTGTCTTGGGGGGTTTGGCGGAATTGAGAGAGTAGAGGGAGTGCATTGAGACCTGATCCGTAATGATGGATCATTCGCTCGATGCGTTGTAATTTACCGCCGTAGCTGGAATATTTAGATTAGCACATTTGTCAACTGTATGGAGCTCGAAAAAGAAACCCACATGAAGTCCCAGTATCTTCGAGCATTTCCATTCCATCCCCAGTGCGACACGGTTGGCATGAAGCCTAAGATACTGTTGATAGTCTTCGTGGCTGTTCGATCCAGACCAAAATAGCTTGATTTAATAATTGTTAGATATTTTTTCTTTCCGCGGCAATGCCATTTTCATCGAAAACTTACTTGCTCCAGTAATAGATACCTTCCTGACCTGTAGAGTCCCAAGCCATTTCACTACCAAAAGGCTCGGCTTGGGAGTCCCAAGCCTCAGCCCGAATTTTCATCGCAGCTTCTACGGCATCTGCTTCATCAGCCCAATCCTCGCGACGAAGATCGTCAAGAAGTTCTCCAACAACAGTCTCGCCCATTAAGCCCAAGCGCGAATATCCAATGACGCCCTCCCCATTTGAATCAGTTTCGAAGCAAGTAATAGTGGTGTTATAAGCCATGCCGAGATACCATTGCCATGTATGAGCCTTCAAAAGAGAGTTATCGTCTCTCCCCGCGCGATAAAGTGCCCAGTATGCCCCGATAACATGGATATAATCATAAGCACGATCCGTGGCATACGATGCTTCCTTATTCCATGACCACCAATTACCCCAATTAATGGACTGGTCATATTGGAAGTCTGGGACCTTTTCGGGCTCGTAGAAGAAAATGCTCTTTCGAACTGTGAAATCCGAATTTTGAATCCTCTTTGATAGGACTTCGCTGGCGAATTGTTCTAGTTTGCTTATTTCGGTGGCATCTGCGAGTCCTGACTGTTTCATTGCCGTGGCTAGATATATCACACCACCTTCATCGCTTAGACCTGATATCCATACTCGGGGTTCTTGGAGAACTTGTGCGCCGGTGGAGTGATCCCATGTTATTATAGATGGAGCGCGATTGAAGGGGTCTTCTGTATCGTTGTACCACATGGATGTTGTTGAAAAATCGCCTAGTTTGCTGATGACATCTGGCGCTGATTCTGTGATGAAATAATGCACAGTCTGACATTTGCCATCTTCGTATGTGATTGTTACTTTCGTTCGGCCCCAAACAGATCCAGTCGGTGTGAGTGTGAGCATATTCTTCTGGTCACTATTAATCTTGAACGCATTGTCATCCGACTCGATCTTTGAGATACTGGTATCTCCATAAAAGACATAAAGCTGAGCAGTAAGGTCTGCAGGCACAACGTATCCAGGAACTCCGATCGTCAAAGGCGTATCAGTTGATTGTACTGCCTGTTGTATACCTCGAATACCATCCTTGACGAGGGAGAATCGAAGACCATAAGTAACTGACTCGCCAGCTTTGAGAATTCGAGAGCTTGGCTCATTCCAAGGTGTCACATCTGCCCATTCATCTTCGGCATATGCTTTGGTGTGGGTTTGCCATTCGTAGAAACCTTCGAAGGTTTGACTACCATAGTATAACGGACCTGTGCTAGCTTCATCCAAATTTCTCCATGCTTCGAGGGGCGTGCTTGTGTTGACAAGAGGAGTAACGATCAAAGCAGCGCCTGTGCCCGATGTGGGTGTGACTTGGATATATCCGGCATCCAAACCTATAAATGGATCGGCCAAAGAGCATTTGGCAGACATCTCCTCCGCTGTACGATTGGAAAAAATACTATTGAATTCTGTAGGGAATCCTAGACTCCCAATCTCAAGACTATCATTCCCATCGTTCGTTAATTTGAAAGATAGCCCCAAGTCGCCATCGACGTCTGACCATGTTCGAATAATCCGAAGAGGCGAATTGCTCGGTAATGTTGGTTCAAGGTCCGCGCTACCAAGTTCCTTTGAATCGACAACTTTGACATTGTTTCTTGCGCTCGATGAATCAACTGAAAGCCACTGACCAGCTCCAGTTTTCCGGTAGCGGTAGGTTATATCACCATTGTGGTACTGTTTATTTCCCGCTCTGTATGAAATAAAATCAAAAGGCAGAAAGTCAAAATCCTCACCAGATGGTCTCAGCGAGGCGAGGATTTGCGAGTCTTTCACTAATTTGATATCAAAATTGGCGGTTGACAACGATGTATACGCGCCACTCAAGCCAAGGGCATCCTCTTGAGCGCTAGCTCCCAAAGCTAAAAGCAGAGGAATAAAAGCTGTTCGCAATTTCATGATGTATAATTATTCGATTATGGGTGTTCCCGATATCCAATCCACTGCATGTCGTGGTTGAAATTGAAAAATACTATACTAGTAATATCTGCCATGGAGGACGACCTATTTAAATAATGTTGGCTGATCCCTGAACCTTGGAGGGGACTATACTAATTAAACTTGAATCTGTAGTTATGCATTGAGTAAAATCCCAGCGGAGAAACCATTCCCGTGAATGTCTGAACGTATTCAAGTTTATCCTTTGCCCCACACTTCCTCCGTAGGGTTACATTGGAGTTGATTGATTTATGTAGATGTTATACTTCAATTTCCTCATAATTTGAAGTGAAAAACTTGACAAAAAAGCTGGATATGCATTACGTTCATACACAATACCATTTTAATTCATCTTTATTCATACATTTCAACCCGTTTCCTATTTTTGCTAGTCTAGTACGCTGTAATATTGGTATGGTGTTTATATCTAGCGGAACGAGCACTTCACTATGAACCGAATCCGAGATCGAAAAGATGAGTTGCCCCTACAATTTCAGGGGACTTCATACATGAAAAGTAAAGAAAAAGCAGTCTTTCTTTGAAATAAGATATACCTGGAGTGTGCTATTGTTTATTTCTGAGACATCCATGAACCACAGGATTTCCAGTTCGGGTCTAGCGTATCGCCCCCAATATGTAAGACTCATAAAATCGACATGGGAGGCCTGACGACACTCACTACTTAAACCCTTTCTCACCTGGCAAATTCACTTTTTGACCCTACACATAAATCTCCAATCCCCATAATGTCTCACACTTTCTACGATGGCACCATCGTGGTGCTTCAAGGCATTCTCGAAACCTTTTCTCATATCCTTCACAAAGCCGAAGAAAGCCCGAACTCTAGCGCTTTCCCCGCAGCTCGTCTGCACGAGGACATGTATCCATTGACCGACCAAATTCGCCTAGCGACTCAATTTTCCGAGTATATCTTGGCTAAAGTGACCGGCCGCGAGCCAAGGAAATTCGAAGGCAATCCATCGACCTTCGCTGAATTCTATGAGCGTATCGATACCGTGCTGAAGTCACTCAAAGAAGCCGATAAGGACGTCGTCAATGCAAATGCCGACAAGGAGGAGCTTACTCAAGTTGGACCTACCGCAAAAATTGAATTGAGTAATGCTATCTACGCCCATCGCATAGCTTTGCCCAACATTTACTTCCATCTCAACATTGCCTACGGCATTTTGCGGAAGGAGGGCGTGCCTCTTGGCAAGCTTGACTATTTTGCGGGCTTTTTCCCCCCGAGCATGGCTCAGGGCAAGTAAAGAAGTGATTTTGGTTATATCTCCGAATGCAAAGGGTACTGATCTATGAGAATGAGTTTCGAGTAGACCATGATGGTCAAGATGTGGACTTGAGCTTTCGTTTGCCAAATTCTTGTGGAAAGATAGCAATGACGGAACAAACGATTTTTATGTAAATCTAACGAAGTCTATCTATAGCATTAATCTCCGATCTGTCGCAGAACGCACATTCAAGCCCGGGACATGTAGAAAGCCATGATTAGCCCCGATCGCTCAGAGTATTTCGCAGTGCTGGTGTCTTTTGGTAGAAGGTGCCCATCTCCAGCTGCCCTGAGAGCTTCGGCAAGTGTGCATTTGCCAATGACAGAGAAGCCTAGACGTTTATATAAATTCACAGTGATATGATTTTCAGGCTTAACCATCAGCCGGAGATGTACTTGTTGAGGTGATGATCGCCAAGTTCGCAAGTAATCAACCGCTTCCTGGCATAACTTCGCACCAAGTCCATTTCCACGATGCTCTGGAAGTGTGAATAGACTCAACATTTGCCAACATTCTTCCTCCGTGTCCGGATCTTGCTCCGATTGACCAGATTCAGCAGGCAATGCGAAGTCAGCCTCGGACATTGGGCCTCGAAGAGTAACTTGACCAATCCATTCGACATGGTCACGGCCCGTACCTTTATCGTTCAGTGGGGTTGCGGCACAGATGAATATTTCACTACCAGGTCGTGTAAGACGATCAATCCATTCATTTTCTGAAAAGGCAGCTTCCGTTTCGTATGTAGATGCAAAAGACCCGGGTGATGTTCTCAGCGCACGGAGTCGGAGATCCCGATATTTTTGGGCAGCTTCATTGACGTTTTCTGTCTTGGAGACCTGAAAAAACGAATAAGTATATTGAGACTTCATTTTGTTGAGAAATGAACTCCCGTGATAGATAGTGAATCATTCTGAAGCGGCTAGCATTATTTATTAGCCGCTGCTTAGGACCCTTTCCTGTGGATCCAACTCGGCTTTCACTACGGCCAACTTGAAAAATCCCGAGTGCGTTTATGAACGGGTTGCTTCCGCTCCCGAATCGGCATATTTTAGAAATACCGGCTGCTTTCGCCGAATTTCCCGAAGGCCCGCCCGCACTGCCAAAAAAAAAAACGATGGCAATTTTTGAAAAAAAAAATATTGGAACTATTCAACTATTCAGTACACATGGACCCTGGCCATAGAAAGGCTGCATCGAAATCATTCGGAATCTCCGGGGCGTCCAAAGATCCCACATCATTAGTGGATTGAGCAAGGAAATCTTGCATTAAAGGATTATGTAGAGTCATCTCGGTAGATAGGTAAGGGCTCAGGGAATCTGGAACTTCTGTCACGGGAAATTCTCTATGTTCGAGAGTCGGGCCGTATCCGGGTGATTGGCCCTCAAGAGGTAGTCGTACTGATGGATCAGGAATAAGAGGCTCATATTCCTGAACCACCTGTGTAGACGACGGATTGGATATATGGCGATTCAAGCAAAGTCGAACTCGCTGGAGGTGCTCATAGAGATCTTTAGCGGCAAGACTATTGGAAGAGCTCAAGACACGCAGAATTTCCGTTGCGATATCGACAGATGTGATATCATTGGGATCTCCCACGGGTAGAAGGCTTGATATAGCCAGGACTAAAGCCGAGGAGAAGAGATAAGCTGGGAAGGCATAGCCGAACAATGCTATTGATCCACTTGTCCATTCTTCAACACATAATTTCAAGCAATACCGTGCAGCGTGAATGCAAGCTTCGCTCAAAGCTCCGACAATTGGGGTTACTCCTTCATTTGAGAGATAGGATTGGTCTTTGATATGACAGATGAGCAAATTGAGTAAGACAGGCCGAATCGCTAGTATGACACACTGGTACTGATTAGTATTGGACAGCAGCGACGAGTTGGATGAAATGACACACATAACTGAATTGAAGGTGCAGAAAAACGGTATACTTCGAATTGGGCTTGTCGGCCTGGAGCCTCAGATTCTCTGGAAGCGTTTGGACCCACTGCTTGAGTTGGATGAGTAACTTATGCTCACGTTGGAGGAAACTTTCTGTTGACTTCTTTCGACTGTATATCTCTCTGGTCGTATTGCCAATGATTCTTGCCAAATCCACAGTTGCGATTTGATATGCGCTATCCGCAAAATGTTCAGGATAGGTATCCGAGAGCAAATTTGAAGGAGGGTCAACATGAACATCGTCATCATGTATCTGAACGGGGAATCCTGCCTTTGATCCCCAAAATCGATCAAACATATAGATGGTCCACCATACTCGAACGCGGTGCTCTCTTTGCACTTGATGTAAAGTCTGACTTTGCGGTACGTTGTAATTCAAACCGAGACTGAGGCTGAGGCGAAGGGCATTGCCGACCAGAAGATACGCAGAGTGAAATCGGTTGAGAAATTGACAAAAATATGCCTTTGTTATGGTCAGCTTCAACGTATATAGAGAGTAGAACGAAAGGGAAATGCGCACAAGAAGGAGAATACTTTCAATATGATTCATACTGGGCCTTTCCGGAATGATTTGCAGTAGGCTCATTGCCCGAGCAAAGAATGCGGATCCTGGCAGAACAGAGGTGTTGGTAATATCATAAGCGGACGAAAAGACCTGACCAAGGCCGAATAGAGCAAAGTATTTGCATTTGAGACCAGGGTCGTCAAAGTCCTTTCTTTGATAGAGACTGTGAAGGACATCCAAGGTCTCCTTCCTCAAAACCAAGTGGAAAGCTGGGTTGATATGACCAAGAGCAGTCTTAACAAGGAGTTTGGCATAGATTAGACTCGGCCATTGCACATCCGTTTGAAATAGAGACCCCAGAGTATCCTCATCGGTATAACGCCATCTGGGAAGGTGAAGTACGGGTGAATCTGTGATTCTCAAGGATTGACATAAACGAGTAGCGAATGCCGTACATGCCGCCTCGCTGATATACAAAGGAAGAGCCGAACTACCAAGAGACTGAAACCAAGGGCTTTCTCCAACAGCGTGATCATGGATTATAGACTCAACATTCTCAGGCTGTGGGGGTGCAGTATTTGAAGGTTGCTCAGGATGAGGAGCTGAAGGTCCTCTGTTGAAACCTGTCCGCTGATCATGCAGCTCCTCACTGTCCTTGATGAGCTGCTCAAGATAGCTTTGACTCTCAAGTTAGTTTTAAATATATTCTAAATTTGGAAGTATGTACTTGGTTTTGGAATATTGTACGGTACCTTTCATCAACCCGAATCTTCCGATCGCGGGTTGCATATCGACATTGAGTCGCATAACCGGTTCTCCGGCATCTTGAACATGGCTTTTCACCTGAGCATTTCACTTTTTGGGAATGACATCGATAACATCTGGATATGATATTAGAGGCATTTTAGATACGATAGGACGACACTGGATTACTAACGCAATTGGTCTTTTTTGTGATCTCGTCCCCACCGGTACATCGTGACGTCGGATTTCTGATCGGTGCATCAAACCAGGTGTACTTCACTCACTCTTCCGATTCTTGTATTCCAATATATCTGTGGCTCGAAGAGCAGTCGATGAAGAACTAAGCAATGAGACGACTAATGGAAACCGTTGAAGTGAGGATGACACATTTTCCGATGGAACCGGCCAACTTTCAAAATGCCGGTTGCTGAGCCAATCAGAAGGCGAGATGAACGACTATACCTCGGTATCCGCCGAAGAGACAGCACGTCCTTAGGGAGGCATTATTTAATATATCTTCAGTTCCACTCATGTCTTAGTTCGTTGGAGAGACTTGATAGTTACTCAAATAGTTCTCGTTGAGACCATCAGAGAGTAGAATTAGTTGTGAAGTGCGATATCGGTGCTTCGGGTGAGCTTTGCAAGATACTATGTACCTGAATCCGGTAAAATGGCAATCTATTGGAAAACGATAGTAGTATGTGTTGCTCTGGTTTCTATAGCATGAATTGATCAATTGAAAATCAGCTGATACTCGTTATGGTGTCAGGTGCGTATGAAAAAGACACCCTTGAAAAGAAAGTAAGATCCGATTTTATTATTTCCATTGGGGATTCATATTTCCAAGACCATGATGCAGTGGCGCCGCTTCTCCGAGTCGGCTATCTACTACGAACTAAATCCTACATCGACAGGTGAGTAAACTCCCGTACTCCACCTCGCTGCATCACCAGTCAAGTACAACACTGCCTGTACAATTTCATCCGGTCTACCCGGTCCATCCAGAGGTTGCAGACTGTCCGCCAATTCCTGTCACGCCGGGCTGCTGACTGGAGATGTGGAATATGGCTGTTTGAATAACTAATGAATTATCAGTAAGAAGAGCTTTAGCGGCAGAGGACATATAAGTACACATACGTTCAGGACAAATGGCGTTGCAGTGAATCTTTTGCTTACCATAGTCTTGGGAAACTTGCCGGGTAAGGCTAGCAATAGCACCTTTACTTGCGGTGTAGGAAGCTGTATATATTAGTTGTACACAAGTTGATTCTTGAATCAAAATACAGACGATTAGTCGGCCCACCCTGCAAAGCAAAAATGCTACTCATGTTGACAAAAACCGCTGCAGTTTTGATATACTGACCAAAATCTAACCGCAAGATTGTGAGATCTTGAAACGAAGACCAAACCGCCGTGGTTTTGGTTAGGCTTTCGGTTAACCGCGGTTTTTGTGGTTGGTGCCGCAGTCTAGTGACAGCCATCTATATTCACAATGTGCAACGCTCAGGCTCTTATACCATGCTTCGAGATTTCAGTTGGCTGCCTTGAGATAACTATCGGACAGGCATACAGCTAGACCATACTACGGAAACAGCCTCACAGAGGCTAGCCAGAAGTACGTTGCTTTCATGAGCATCCAGGGAGCTTCAATCCTTTGGTTATTCGGCCCTCGTTGTTTCACGACCAATTTCGATATCAACAATTCTCGGCATCTCTAGTAAGAACGATCTCGAAAGCACAATAGACTATTGGTAACAATTTGTTACCGATATATTAGATTCGTACCCGATAACAATAGTATTGTTCGTGGAATTTCTTTTCATGCGAAATGAAGAAAGCTTTTAGGTAGGGTTCCTTGAAATTCATCACAATCTATTTTACTCCGAACGGCCAATTTTCGAACTTCGGATCACTGTCCAATATGGCACATACATTTCTTAGGCTTGGTGCGGTAGTTAGGCTTGATTAAAATATAATATAGGGGCGGATGATTCAGGCAATAGTGTGCAAGAGTAAGTAGCTTCACGTCATGTTATATAATGTTGCTTTGAAACGCGAGAAACACGAGTAGAAGAGTGTCGACTTGGTTCCAAAAACAGAACAAAATGCTATTTCATTAAAAACATTTTTTTCACAATTTAGTAGCGTGGCGAACACGGTATAGGAGTCTGTTAGCTTCCTCGCGCGTGGAGGTAACGATGCTGCCCGCCGACATCACTCTCTTCACAAGCCCAACCGCAGTCCCGGCGTATGTGCAAAGCCTCCCTTCGGGGCCGTAGCCCTCATCCCATTTGTTCAGGGACTCACGATAGAGTTCCCGATTCTTGACATCGCATAGCCCATCACAGGCATCCACATATGTCTGATTGATCACACCTCGGCCATCGTATCGATCAGGCCATCCATCGATGCCTCGTACACTGTCATAAATCTTCGTCCGAGTTGTGCTAACGCCACCATCTGAGGCCCGCAGGACTTCTTTTTGATATCCAGTCGCGATCATAGACTCAGGACTGGCAAGAAATCGAGTTCCCATGACACATCCCTGCGCTCCGAGATTGATTGCAGCAGCAACACCTCGTCCGTCACTGATCCCACCAGCGGCCAATACACTGATCTGACCTTGTGCAGGTGTCCAAATCTCATGGAGTTTGTCGCAAATTTCGGGTACCAGCGAAACAATGCTAGCTCCACGGGCGAGGGAGTGTCCTCCAGCGTCAGAACCCTGGGCCACGATGACATCTGGCTTCACAACTCTGGTCACTTCGATAGCATCCGCCACAGTGCCGACCTGGACCCAGATTTGCGTCTTGTGGGATGTGATATTTCTTATTTGGGTTGCCCACGGGACGAGATCTTGAAATCCAACTGGCGGAGCAAACAGCCAAACCGCACAAGGCCAGTATTTCTTGAAAGCGGGCAAGGCATCCACTAAAGATGCACTCCAGGTGATGAAGCCCACACCAACTGGCAAAAACACTGGCTGGGGAGAATTCCTCTCAGTCTGAGTAGTTTCTTCATCGTCGAAAAGGTGGTCCTTTGCTTCTTCTAGCAAATCCTCTAGGTTGTCACTATGGTACCCAGCAGCAATGAACCCTAGGCCTCCTGCTTTGGAGACTGCGACTGCGAGCTTCGGCATGGCAATTTTGGCCATAGGGGCGGATACAATGAGAGGAGATGCGGTCCATGGATAGACACCTTGAAGATCACTTGAATTAATCATGGTTGGGTCATCACCTAATAGATATATTGTAAAGTAGGCGCAGTAATAAGAAGGTAGTGAAAGGATCACACCAGACGATTATATAGACTCTCCGCAAGATGAAAAGGTAAATCCAGGCCTCGGTTGGATGTTCATAATACGCCATCTTCTATTGTTGCAATACACTCCATTTCCCCGCACTATACTAAACACTATTTCAGAAGATGGGACGTCACTGACTTTGTTGACTAGCCGCAATAGCCGGCGTGCCTTGATGCTTATCAGCTATCTGAATACTCTCGGACCAGTCCCCCTGGGCAGATATGGGGTATAAGGGAACAACACTTGCCCTGCCGGCCATCTTAGTGGTATATTCAGTGAGCTTGGAGTCAAACCCAATTCTCCAAGCTTCCCCAAACTTCCCCAGCAACCCGCTCTTTCCCCATACTCCTATCGTGGGTTCCGCAACACCCGATCCGATGATCGGAACCATAGCTAAGTATGAAACCATCGAGGCATTTTATAAAAGTTCAGTATCACTTCGTTCATTTTTATGCCCCAAGCAATATAATGAGTTCTAGCACATCGACCTTCTCTCATCAGTCCATCATGCAGATGACACACGAGGCAATCGTTGACCCTTGTGACACAGCATATTTCATTGACAACGAGTTTGCCGCCTCCAAAGCCGTCGAATGGTTTTCGGTACACGATCCTGCTACGAACAATCTTGTCACACGGGTACCACAGAACACAGATGAGGAATTACGCGCTGCAGTTGCTTCAGCCAAAAGTGCCTTCCCAATATGGCGGGCAACAAGCATCATGGCGAGACAGCAGATCCTTTTCAATTTTGTACGCCTGATCCGTGCCAATTGGGATCGCCTTGCTGCATCCATTACCTTGGAACAAGGCAAAACTTTCAAGGACGCTAAAGGCGACGTTCTCCGTGGCCTGCAGGTGGCTGAGACGGCTTGTGGGATTACCACCCAGCTCAAGGGTGATGTTCTCGAAGTTTCCAAAGATATGGAAACGCGAAGCTACCGTGAACCTCTTGGAGTTGTAGCAGCCATCTGTCCGTTCAATTTCCCTGCCATGATCCCATTGTGGTGCATCCCTATCGCAACTGTGACAGGCAATTGTCTCATCTTGAAGCCTTCCGAGCGCGACCCCGGCGCTGCTATAATTCTAGCAGAGCTTGCTAGAGAGGCAGGATTCCCCAAAGGGGTGCTGAATATTGTTCATGGCGCTGCTGCAACGGTCAACTTCATTTTGGATGAGCCAGCAATCCGGGCAATCAGCTTCGTCGGTAGTAACCGCGCCGGAGAATACATTTACTCTCGGGGTTCAGCGAACGGGAAACGTGTTCAAGCGAACCTGGGTGCTAAGAATCATGCTGTTCTCCTTCCAGATGCTGATAAAGATTTGTCATTGAACGCAATTGCTGGTGCAGCGTTTGGGGCAGCTGGCCAGCGCTGTATGGCTCTTAGTGTGCTTGTCACAGTCGGAGAAACTGCCTCCTGGATACCGGAGCTTATCGAGAAATCTCGTAGTCTGGTTGTGTCAGCTGGTTTTGAAAAAGACTCTGATGTTGGCCCGGTCATCAGCCCTGAGAGCAAAGCAAGGATCGAGTCTCTGATCGCAAGCGCATCGCAGGAAGGTGCAACGATCTCCTTGGATGGAAGGGGATATATTGCCGAGAAATATCCATGTGGGAATTTTGTAAGAGAACCTCTCTGGTACTTGAAAGGGATTGCATTAACTATTATCGGTATTTTCTATAAATAGATTGCGCCCACAGTGATTACGCACGTCAACACGAAGATGACATGCTACAAAGAAGAAATATTTGGACCGGTGCTAGTATGCCTGTCTGTCGAAACGCTCGATGAAGCTGTGAGACTGCTGAATGAAAATGAGTACGGGAATGGAGCTGCTATTTTCACGCGGTCAGGCTCAGCGGCATCTTGGTTCCAAAAAAATGTTGAGGCGGGCCAGGTGGGTATCAATGTTCCCATCCCAGTCCCGCTTCCTATGTTCTCTTTCACAGGAAATAAAAAGAGTATTGCTGGTGGAGGCGCGAACACTTTCTACGGAAAACCTGGACTGGCCTTCTACACCCAGCAGAAGACCGTGACGAGCCTGTGGCGCAAGGACAACATTGATTCAGGTAAACAAGTCGTGATGCCTTCTCAATTGTAAAGAATTTGAGTTTTCCTTCCAGGTATCAAAATGGTATGATATCATGATTGAATGCAATGCCATTCTATCTCCTTAGCTATTGAGGTGTATTATTCTAGGAAATTTGTTCAAACTCGCGGATGGATTCTTATTCTAAATTCATGCGGTGATATAAAGAAAGTTCAATTTTAGCTCTTCGTCGAGACAATGGGTTTCTAGGGCTTTTTCTCTGCAAAAGTTATTGGTAGAATTACATTGGCTGGATTGAGGGTATCAAATTCGATCCCGCTGTCCTCTGTTGCTGAATTGCTTCCCTATGGGAATAGCTGCTCAAATCCAATTCCCTCTAAACTCGGAATGCCAACAACCAAGCCTCAACCTGTGAAAGTTGGTCAGGATCGGGCCATACTGGTTACCATTTCTTCTCTTTCCCTTTCATGCATTCTAAGAGCATGGTCCAGAAATTTGATGTCACCGCGTCGGCGACGCTGGTAGAGGAGAATCAAAATCTCCGCCGTTGTGTCTGTGTCGTATACTGGAGCCTAGATCTGTGCAAACTGATTTCCATGGGTAGACTGCGGCACCAACCGCAAAAGCCGTAGTAAAGCGAAAACCTTAACCAAAACCGCAGCGGTGTTGGATTTTGCTGGCCAAACGAATCTTCGCGTTAACAAAAAAAACACTGTTTAAAGGTGTCAGACTTACACCAGTACCGATGTTCTATCGATTCCTGCCTTAGCAACTCTGTATATATATTTCTCGAACTGCTGGATCATCTGTGCCACAGGTTTATCTCCAGGTGGAAGGACTTGGGTGCCGAAAACGCCACAAATATCGGATTGTCGGTCAATAAACTAATTACAATATTAGCGTCACATTGGGTAGTGTCATTTTTCTTTCTGCTCACCCAGAACAAATTCGGCTTCCCGCTCCAGAACAATGTACCCTTCTTCCGGCCGGATGATTCATCTTCCATGGCCAGCATTCCACCTAATCCCCAGTCATATGCCTGACTGTTATCTGTTATGCCAATGAAAGCTGCATCGTGTCCACAGGACCTGATGTTTTTGCGAAGGCATTCACTGCTGACATCGCCGAGCTGGGGCTGGAACATCATGGCTGTAGTTTCCTCGGTCAAGAGCTTCCCATCATCTGCTAAAATTGAACGGAGAATCTTCATAAAATCCTCCATCGCGGCATATGCGCCTTGACCACCAAAGCATTCGCTTACCCCTTCGGTCAGGAAAGGCTTCTGTAGAGGAACAATACGTCCCGATGTTGCGTCCCGCACTGTCATTTGCATGCGTTCAGCGTTCATATCGATACGTCGAAATGGCCAGAAAGTGATTTTCTGGATCTCCAGAGGGTTCCAAATATACTCCTGCATATAGCTCTCCAAGTCTTGTCCGGTGAGACATTCCACCAATTGACCAACCCAATCGATACCTGTCCCGTACTCCCAGCCGGTACCCGGTTCGAATAACAGAGGGTAGTCAAATCTCTCGTTGACCGTAGCGCCAACATTGATCTTTCGACCTTGAGACTTTGTTACCATTGCCAACCCTGGATTACTCATGTCATAACCAGCGCCACTGCTGTGAGTAAGGAGAGAACGAAGAGTGATGGCATTTTTCCTTTTATCCGTGGTATATCGGCCTGTTGTATCCCAACTTGTCAGAATCTCTTGGGCAGCCAAATTAGGAATCATAGGTGAGATGTCCTGGTCAAGATGGACAAGTTGACGCTCAACCAATTGAAGGGCGGCGATGGACGTCATAAGCTTTGTCATAGACGCAATTGCCATAATTGACTTTGTCGTGAGCGGTTTTCCCATATTATTGATCTCATTGTTCCCAAATCCGTGGGCAAAATGAAAGCTCCCACTGCCATTTGTGGCGGCCAGTACGGCGCCAGGTAGAACACCGTCCCTTACAGCGTCAGAGAAGGCTTTCTCGATGACTGCGAATGCATCGTCCGTGTTTGTCTTGCTTCCCATGTTGAGATCTCTTCCTCAGGGACCGAACGGACTTTCCGGAATAAACTTTATTTCCTTTGCGAAAGGTGACACTGGCTGGTGAGGAACTTGTTTTTTATACAGTGATAACACAATGATTAGGAGGTAATTGCGATATACAGGCAGCCGATCAAGTCCATGAGTCGTACTCATCAAATTTTTTCTAGTGCTCCCAAGGATGAGAGGTGAGATTTTCACGCGGGGAGGCGGGTATTGCGGAAATATTTTGAGCGGCCATTTGCCGATAGAATCGTGGCGCTTCACAGTATGTTACAGGCAAAATTTAGTTCTCTGAACCAGCAGTTTATTTCTCTTCTGAATTTGATGATAAGTTATCTTCAATGGCCGTGTCATTATTTCCGGCAGACACTATAATCTATGATAATTAGTTTGTCATGGGAGCATAGAACTACAAAGATACTGGACTGGAGCATGTGGTGGGCACCGCCATAGCGTTATCCAGCTTGCTCTGGGTTCTGGGCTATCCCGTAGGTCGATTATTCACGGCTAGATCGGATCTTCAAAGACATACTCCAGAAAAAAATAAATTGCTATGTAAGTCGTCTAGATAGAGTCCGCAGCACCACGGATAACCCTAAAAGTGCGGAGCTGAAGTGGGTCTCCAACGGGACCGGCCCTTTCGGAGCCGCAAGCCGATCTTCTTTCGGAAACACTCTGACGACATGCTTCGAGTCCTGCAGCAGTTGAGGTGTCAGGTTCCCTGAGATTCGTATTGTGGATTTTTGTTTGCTTGTTTGTTTGCTTTCTGTCTCACGTACGCTAAAGCTGGGACCAATATTAAATACATGGGATCTACCATCCAAATTCTTCGTGCTTGTGTTCGTCATCAACAAACCTCAGGAACAAATCCTTGTTATCTCCTTCAACTGCAGCCTTCGCAATCACTCGACCCCCGGCATCAGCGTCCTTGTGTCCATTGTATCTACCAAAAGCGGTACGGCAGTATCCCGGTTCTACTAGCACCGTCGAAATATTCTCATCCCGTAACGCAATCATATCCACAGCCGAGATCATGTTGACAGCAGATTTACTGCTGCGATAAACGGGGAACTTGTAGTTCCACGCGTTGTAGTGCGAGCTTTCTGTGACGGCGACGCCAAACATACCAAGTCCACTGGTGACGGTCACAATACGGCGCTGCGGGAAAGTGGAGGCGCGCAATAGTGGCAGGAATGTCTCATTCATGACGGCAACACCGAAAACATTGGTCTCGTATACGTCACGCAGGTCCTCACGTAGAGTAGCATTTGGCTTCGGGGAGCGGGCGATGCCGGCGTTGTTTACCAGGATGTCGAGATAGCCAAATTTCTCTTTGACTAAGGCGGCGGCCGCCTGAATAGTTTCGTCTCGTGTGAGCTCGATCGCGACAGGCGTTAAGTCTGTCAGATCTGCGCCGGTTTCAGAAGCGATAATATTGACAGCCCCATTGGCATTTTCTTGGGTACGGGCAGCCACGATCAAGTGGTATGCATTTCGGCGGGCCAGATCTTTGAGTGCTTCATGGCCAAGACCTTGGTTACCACCAGTGACGAGGATAACGGGTTTAGCCATATATTTTTATCGCAGATTTGGTAGATGTTGATAGTAATGAAGAGAAACCTGTTGAGGTTGAAAGAGCGATAAACTGAGCAAATAAACCTATAAAATAGGTACTTTATATAAACCATTGTCCAACCAAAACGGACTTAAAGACCGGAGATTACGGAGCATCGTCATGGCCCGAAACGATTATCTTGTCGATCTAATCCTTCGACTGCATCTTTTTTTTTGTTCCCTGGTGGCTCTCATTTTTTTTTTACCTCCGGGGTTGTTTTGCCCTTACTATTCGTCGGATCTAATTGACAAATAGGGCCCCCGACTGCGCGTTTACAACTTGCCTTCCCCTTTCTGGATGCATCTGATAAGCCTTCTCTTTCTGCATTTTAGCTGTAATTTCTTCCAGAGATAAATTCAAATTCGAAAATCCTTGCACTAGCCACTCTGGATAAAGACAGGTTAATTTCAAGCTTATATAGATCATCCCCAGAACTGGAATATTATGATGATTTGACGATAGTACTCTGATAGGATGAAACTGGGAATTGCTGGAGCAATTCCCAGTATCCCAGCCCTGGGATGTAAGATGTATATCAGCACCTTGCTGGCATCTCACTAAGCACTTGATGATTGAATTCCGAAACAGGAAAGTATTGCAGCATATATGGGTCGTACGAATTAAAGAACTGATAACTTATTCGCTAGGGTTTCCTCGCGTGCTCGATGTGCCACAGGTGTAGCCTACTTCCACTCAACATCAACATGTTTAGACACAGCCCACCCCATATCTGATTACCATATGTTTTTCCTCCGCAAAACCCATCCTGAACTATATTTTCTCAGTAGGAGAATGATACCGACCTGGCTTTTCCTCCAGATTATTCTTTTCTTGACAACCCCCAGTGAAGCAGTCATCTGTTACTGGCCAGATGGAAGTGTAGATCCATACAATTATCAGCAATGTCCAGACACCAAGGTATGCTGCGCGATAGGCGAAACATGTCTCAGCAATAAGCTTTGTTATAGTGCCAGATATAACATTGCTTATCGTGGAGCTTGTGCAAGTCAGTCCTGGCCAGTTGATGATTGTCCACATATCTGCCACAACGGTAAGGGCCAAGGTTGAAGGTAAACTTGATACGAAATATTCGTTCAAAACACTGAGATGAATAGAGATCCCCAGTAGCTGGTCTAACATATTCGCCTGTCCAAATAACGAATTCGGCATCTTCACTTGTGGAAACGGGACCGGAGCAAAACAAATCTGCGGCGCTAATTTATCAACATTCGTTTGGGACGCTGCTATAATTTCAGTCGCACAACTAATAAACTCTTCCGCGAAGTCAACACCAACATCCAATTCCACTGCATTATGCTCTAGCCTCTGCGAGTGCTCAAAAGGGATGGTTAGGCTTGGGGCTGGCTTAGGAGTGGGTTTAGGAATGCCCTTGATACTGGCCTTGTTTTGGCTTTGGCGACTCCGGAAAAGAATCTCGAGAGATGAAAACACTCGAGTCGAGGCTAGATCTGAACATGAACATGAACATGATGATATGGGTACTGCTCAGCAGCAAGAGACGGAAGGTTATCATTTCCAGAGATGTCATGAACTTGTCGAAGTGGATGCGATTAACCATACTTTACGTGAATTGGAATGAGGCTGAGTTACCTTGGTAAGATACTTGGCTTCGGATTGATGAGGGTGATGTCTAGGCTGACGAAAAACTTCCAACCTCAGAAGAAAATTGATATATTCCAAGTAGTAAATTAATCATCCTGATCGTTGACGAAATTGGCTATATACAAATCTAAATAAATTACAAATTTGAAAAAAGATGCAAATGAGCCTGATCTAGCAATAACCGCATTACTGCTGCTAAGCAAGCCACTTCACAGGTCTCAACACTATTTCATAGTGCTGTCAACCAGCTCGCGATAGATCTTCTTCAGATCGGTGATATCAGCCTGAAGCTCCTCCACCTGCTCGCTCTTCTCACCAAGCATTTCAAGGGTTGTCAGATATCGTTGATCGATTTCGGCAAGCTTAGCCTCCAGCTCTTCAACCCGGGTATCGGAAGTTTTCTTTTCCTCGAGTTCGCGCATCAAATCCACCACTTGTTGTCGTGCTTCATCACGTTGAGTGGTAACACGAAGCAGTTCGTCCTTGGAACCGGCGCGCTCACTTTCTAAACGACGGACAGTAGCACTCATTCGTTCTACCAGCTGGACAGAGGGACCTGCACCAACTGTCGACTCGGAGATGATGTCGTTGATACCACGAGATCCCGCAACTTGGGTGCCACCGTATGCAGAGGGTGTGGCAGGATCACCATTAAAGAACTCGTCAGGCTCAAAATGGATTGAGGGTGTTTCCATGATCATGGATGGGGTGTTTGTTGAAGTATTGATGGGAGGAGGGGAGATAACGCCTTGGTTGATTGAGGCTGGATAGGAGTTTTGACGCGGCGGTGTGCCAATATCTGGAGAAGCGGCAGATGGGATTGTTGAAGAACGTCGACTGGCGGGACGATAATCTAACAGGCCAGATTGCACTGCATCGAGATTACTAGATCGTCTCGAGGATGGGACGGGTGAAAAGCCACGAGGATGTTGCAGACTGTTGACCTGTTCGCGCCATTTTGCACGTTCTTCCTCGAGCTTCTGTGCCCAAGTTGCATCCGAGACTTTCTTCTGCTCAGAAAGATCCTTCTGTGCGGAGGAAAGGTCTTCGGTCATTGCCTCCAGCTTATTTTGCAGCTTCTGGAGCTCCTCCATGCGGTCATCTAGCTTGCATCCCAGCTCATGCTCGGTTTCTTTGGCTGTCTCCAGCTCTTCTTCGAGTTTCTTAGTTTTCAAATTCTGTAGAATATCTTAGTGAGCAATCAATACAGCAGATATGATAGATTATAGACTTACTAGTTCCCGAATTTTCTTTCTCAGGTCAGATTCTCTCCGCGCCATATCGTCACGTTCCTTCTCCACGTTACCTAGTCGGGCGAGAAGGGAACCCTCAAGAGTGTGCCAGTTATCACTAGCCACGGAATACTGGGTTTGAAGAGTTTCGATTTGCCGCAAAAGCTTTGCCTGTGTTTCGCCAGTTGCTCCAGACGAAGCTTCCTCAGCGCGGGAGCGAAGACTCTCCATCTTGCTCTCCAAGACAGATTGTTCGCCTTTCAGCTCGACCTCTAGCATTCGCGCGCGCTCCTTCTCCTGCTCGAGCTTTTCATTCAGGCTGCTGATTTCCTTTTTAGCCTTTTCTTCGGAAATGTCACGCTCGATCTTAATGGTTGAGAGTTCCTCTTCGAGGTCGTTGGCTCGACGCTTTTCCTGCTCCAAAGCATCCGACTGGGCCTTTGACTCGGCTGTTTCTGCACGGGCAACAGCTCGACTTAGTTGTGCCTTCATCTCTTGGACAGTTTGACTGAGAGCATTCCGTTCATTCGTAACAGCTTCAAGGTCCTTGGTCACCTTGGTCTGAGACGTCAGCGAGTCATTTGCTCGCTTCTCAGCAGCCTCGGCTCGTTTGGCCCTTGCTTCTGAGCTGGTCAAATCCCTTTCTAATTTTTCCATTTTCTTCTTATTTTCTGTTTGAGCCTTGGTGTTATCATTGATCTGTTGCCGTAGCTTTCTAATCACCGTTCGGTGATCCATTTCTGATTTTGAGAGCTTCTGCCCCTCTTCAAGCAGTAATGCGATTTTCTCTTCCTTTTCCAGAAGTTGCTTTTCGACACTGTCGGGAGAAGCATTCGCAGCGGCTAGCTTAGCAGACTCCGCCGCTTCCTTGGCCAGATATTTGAGCTTTGATTGCAATGCATCTATACGCTCGATGTAACCATGAATTTCCTCCTGACGTTGAGATTCAATTGGATCGTCGTTAGGACGTGACTCTGACGGAATGTCTACACTTGGCCTTGGACTTTCCACCGATGGGCGATTACTGGGAGCGTCGGCATCTTGTAAGGCGGTAGGTTTTTCGCTGACCGTTTCGGAGGCCGAAAGACGCTCGCCGGGATCGTTAGACGGACGAGGCAGAGTCTCTGCCGCCCCGGCATCCATTGACTGGCGATTATTCGGTCCCATTTCAGAACTAACCCTTGGATCTGTTTCTTCCGGTTCTATCATTTCTTCTGCAATTGAGGAGCTCTTCAGTCCCTCGGCGACATCCGCAGAAGAGGCAACATTTGCATCGATTTCCAGGCTTGGGCGTCCATCATTACTTGGCCTGGGGCTTGCATTCGGCGACGAGACTCCACTAGGTGATGATTGCGAATTTCGAGGGGCATTATTCTTAACCATAGCACGCGCCAAGCGTTCCTGAAGGCGATCGTTCCTGCGTGCATTCGACGAGCTACGTGAGAGCGCTGGTAGATCTGTTAGTCTATGACGATAATTGACGGGATAGTATATTCCATACAGCCAGCAGGAGACCGTGACAGCGGTGGTTGCGCCGATGACCCAGTAGATTCGCTATCTTTGGGCTTTGACTGAGCACTCTTGGGCCTTTCCTCTTCATCCATCAAGATATTGTCTAGTCGCGACTCGACGCCTGCCACTGCTTGTTGGAAAAAGTTCCCCATGCCCCATTTCGGCTTCTGTCCTTGCGAATTTTGTGACATGGTGGTTTGAAATATGTAGGAGACAACGATTCGGCTACTGAGCAGCAAATGATTCGTGTTCGGATTGCATGAGATCGGCGGAGGAATACACGGACAACGATTGGGCTGTTTGTTTCGATCAAGGAAAGTCCATCGACGAATTCGGGAGATTGGATTGGCCCTCAGAAACACACAAAAAATAGGCGAGAGGGTGTAAACGAAGGATTGTCAGATTCGAAGTTGAGCTAGAAGTACAAGGCAAAATAACCACGTTGCAATATGAACGTCGCATAAGAGATAGAATGCGCGAAGAAGAGCTCGACCTAGAGAGAATATCCTAGCGCAATCGCAAGAAGACACTCCCAGTACCGAAAAGGCCACAGCCAGGACAAAAAGTAAGTGAACGAGCGAGTGAGGTGAAGTTGGAGGTGAAGTTGCAAAAGCCAAGAATCGGTGGGAGCCGCGACGGGCTGTTGAGTCTTGGCGTGCTTCCGTCATCCTCGCCAGGAAGCTCCCTCCCTCCCTCCTTGAACATCTTCCACTTCAGAATAAGTTGACCCTTGACTTGACTCCAGACATAATCATAACTATGTCTCTGGAGCCACCAACATACCTCAGCTCCCTGCAGAATAATATTCGCGCCAGGCCAATTCCCTGGGACGGGGCCGTCCGTGCGGGCAACATCACCGATGACCACCTTAAAAAGATCAAGGCAGTAGATAAGGTGCGAAAGGAGCAGCGCATTCAGACGATAGAAGCAGACCTACCGGGATATACGAGCTTGCTTGCTGGAGGTGCGCAGGGGAAGAGTGTCTTGGAGTCGGCTTCACGGAGAACCGATATCGTTCAATATATCTTGGTATTGGCGTCGGACTTGATTCAAGGTAAACGAAGGCTCACCATGAGGCTACGGCCATGAAGAAGTTCGTTATTCTAACCTGCTTGGGCTATTACAGATGCTCCTGCTCTGGCTGACTCGCTCATCTCGCATCCCGAACCGTACAAGCCATTCTTACCGTTCCTGCACCACTCGACTAACGCCGAAGACCCCATTCCTTTGCTCACTTCCACCTTTCTCACGGCATTGGTGTCGCATAGCTTAACTGCCTCATCTAAGCCCGCTGCTCGGGATCAAGAAGCTCTACCACAGCTGTACATCTATCTTTCCTCCTTGGCCAAGAATCCAGACAGCGGACTGCAAGATATTGGCGTACAAGGATTCTCGGAGCTTCTCCGCAAGAAGCACTCTCGCGAAATATTCTGGACTCATCGAAAGGAAACCATGGATCCCTTGATCCAGACACTGCGCACCGCCGCTGGCACCAAGGAGAATAATGGAAGTTCATCTGGAAGCAGCACACGTGGCATTGAGCCTGGACTGGCGGGTGGAATTGGCCTCCAACTGCTTTACCGCGTCCTATTGGTGGTGTGGCAGCTCACATTTGAAGGTGAACTGGTAGGCGAAGAATTACAAGAGTAAGTGGCTCATCCAGGGGGCGTGGTGTCTATAAGCGGTATTGCTAACTCCTTTCTCCTGCTCAGAAACTATGAGATTATCCAACTCTACACTCAACTCCTCCGTCTTTCACCCAAGGAGAAGACCACCCGTCTGCTCCTTGCTACCCTCTATAACCTCTTCTCCAGCAACCGTACAACTCTTCTCCCCGTTGCCGTGTTCGTTCGACTGCCTGCTCTTCTCACCAACCTTGCGGGTCGTCACCTGACAGACCCCGACCTCCTTGATGATCTCAATGCACTATCCACCATGCTGGATGAATACACCAAGACACAGACTACTTTTGACCAGTATGCTGCCGAGGTCCAGTCTGGCCATCTCCGATGGTCTCCCCCGCATAAGAACCCCACATTCTGGAAGGACAACGCCCGTCGCATCTTGGATGAATCCAATGGCGCCCTACCTAAGAAGTTGGCCGAGATTCTCTCGAAGACCTGGGACAACGACAAGCAAGTTCTTGCCATTGCGTGTAACGACGTGGGGCATTTAGTGAAGGAACTTCCTGAACGACGCACACAGCTCGAGAAGTTGGGACTGAAGGCACGGGTTATGGAGTTGATGGCCGACAAGGATGAATCAGTACGGTGGGAAAGTTTGCGAGCCGTCGGTGAATGGCTCCGATATACCTTCGACGCATGATGCATCTAGATGAGGTGTGATTTGGGGGATTTTCTTTCTTCGGGATTTTGCGGTTTGCTCCTCTGCGGGCTGAACATATACTACTCTGTCGGCATGTACCTTGTATTTCTGCCATAGCGCTTACCTGTCTATTTTCTTTCTCTCGGGACAGTATTCTTGCCATTTCATTGACTCCATGTTCAAAATCATAACTAGAAACAAATGATTTCCTTATGTCTGCCCGCATAGCCCAGTAAAAAGCACCGTCGATCGGTGTGGATCCCTTGGAGATATGCCCTCTTACCATATCTCTCCCACCAGAAACGACGACAATTCCGATACAGAATTCAAAGTTAATATAGAAGAGACGATCTCCTCTTCACCAAACCTCCTCAGCTTGTTCCTGGCTGTATAAAACCGCCAATATCAAAACGGACACCCTCAAGTTTCCCCGGAACTCAACTTTGCCACGCGGGACTGAAACCGCCAAATTCCCCGCAGATTTTCTTCTCTCCACTCCACACCAACGTCAACCTCGCTTCCCCCAAGCACTCACACTCATGTCGAGATCGTTTACCGGCTGTACAAGATGTAAAGCGCGCCGCCAAAAATGTGACGAGAAACGTCCTATTTGCGGTCGCTGCCAGACCGCAGGCGTGCAGTGCAAGTATGCCATGCAGCTCCAGTGGGGTGGACGGGCATTTTCGCGATCACGATTTGGAGCCTGCGTTGATACGGGCAATATGCAAAGGCTGGGTATGTCGCAGTGTTATGATTATGAGGATGATTTGAATGGGAATTAAATACGCTAACAAAAGGTATATAGAGTACTCCCCTGGAGAATTCATCTACACTACCAAATCGGCGCAAGCCGCATCGGCATCGGCATCAGATCTCGCTTTGACGCAGCCCGTCGATCCATTTTCCTCACTCTCACACGACCAAAAGTCATTATTACACCACTTCATCAATGATGCATCACAGATCACAGCATGTCATTCCGGTATGCAGCAGGATATTTGCCGCATGATTGTTCCCATGGCTCTTCAGACGCCCTCCCTCCTCTACGCTACCTCCGCCCTCTCCGCAATCCACCTCCAAGCCCTTCACAATCAATCAGAATCCGTCAAATCAGCGCCTGATATTGCCCGTTTGATGGCACTGAGTTTGGAGCATTTTCGGAAGGAACTGCAAAACCCTTCCTCTAAGGACTCGGAGGCGTTGGTGGCGACAGCCCGAACGTTATGTCTAGCGGAGATCCACTCCGGTGCGCTGAACCCGAATTCATGGAGGGCGCATATTGAAGGCGCGAGGGCGTTAATGAAAGCGTCTGATGTATATGGAGAGGAATCTCCTCGTTCAGCGAATGGGTTTCGAAGATATTTAGATCGTTGGTACTGGTCCATCGTCTCTCTCACGGCATTAACCGGCAACGGGCCGCCCATCGGTGATATATCTGACTTTGCCTCGTCCAATAAACCAGGACAGAAGGAGCCACCGGACTATCTAGACGATTATTGGGGATTCACGGTGGATTTAGCGGCTGTTTTCCGACAGATCGGTGCTGCGGCTTGGCGGAGTCACCAAGCAGAAAAGAATGGACCGGGTTTCGTGGAAGGTGAAGTCGATGGCAGTGTTGAAGATGAAGCCGCGACTTTGGAGACATCTATAAGGCACCTTATGGATCGAGGTGCTAGTTCACAGCCTTCTTTGTACCCCGGTGTTGCAGAGGGCTTATCTCCGGATAGCATTCAGCATCTTGCGCTTTGCAACGAAGCATTTCAGCACAGTGCTTTAATTCAGATTCATAGGCGGCTTCGCAAAACACCGACTACATCTGCGTACGTGCAGCAATCTGTTCAGCGGATTCTTGCATGCACGGCTCAAATTGGTCCATCTGCTGGACTTAGCCCTTGGGTGATGTTGACAACACCACTATTCATTGCAGGATGTGAAGCACAGGGTGAAGATCGTGATACTGTGCGGCAATTATTGGCATCTTTACATGATACCATTCGAGTCCCGAATGTATTGCAATCGCTGAAGTTCTTGGAGCAGTATTGGGCCAATAAAGTTAGCGAAGATGAGGATTGGAGTCATTTCCTAGGTATGTTCCTTGACTTGCAGGCTCCTCATCCGATATATTTTCTAACTTGTTTTCCAGATCGGATGCAGTTTGACTTTATTCCTTACTGATACCTCTATCGATGCTGGGGCACAAATGTGTGATGTGCGATGATTGGCGTTTGAAGATTGGCTCTTGGCTTGAGCATATCATTTCTGGTATTACTGAGCCGTCGGCGTAAATGGTAATGTGATTTTTTTGGCGTATATTAAGATTCAATTTGCCCTGGAGTTTGGACGGGCACGATGTTGATATTGAGCAATATTGTATATTTCGATTTCTAATTTAAGGCAACTCCAATATAAGAACCTCATCATTATAGTATCACTCCACCTTCATATCAGTAGATAAAAATATTTCACGTACAATAGTAGATCGATGCCACGCAGCCAAAAGACATCGAAAAGTTACAAGCTCAAATGGAACAAGCGAAAAAGGTCATTCCATTAGAGACACTTTCGGTTCCTGAAACCGTCAAATCGTGAGTACTCCCTGAGATAGCCTTATTCTACGGTCTCGAAGAAATTCATCGAGATGCCTGGACAAATATTCAAGTGCCACCAATCGAGTTGCCTCATGAAAACCTCCACGTTATCGAACAATATACAAAATATTTCGATCTTGTACCTCAGGCATTTAGAAGCAAGGCAAGGTTCACTGATTCATTTTGCTCTTTGGATAGCACTGGCTCCTAGCTCTTTACTTGCAAACTGAAAGCAAGAGATCCCCACGATAGAAAGTGGAAACGAAGAAAAGAAAAATAAATCAAAAAACAAACAAGACAGTAAAGAAATAATGCGACGAAAATGACGAGTAGATCGCACGAAACTGCGGATAAAATGCGAAATTCTGGAAAAACTATCGACCCAGTTGGTCACTCCTGCTGAAGAGCTTGTATTGCCTCAATATCTTCCAAGTCAAGTTGTGTCAGCCATATATCCTTGACTTCAGCCCTACTAAATCTTCGCCGAAGAACCGCCGGGCCAAAAACACTCTTGATCTCATTGGCCTTGGACTCTTGAAGCTCTCGAATCTTGTGGTCAATAGAGCACTCTCCCCATAGGAAAACGCATTCTACCTCACGGGTCTGGCCGATGCGATACACGCGGTAAACGGCCTAGCAAAGATGTTAGAAAGCCTTCGATCAACCAAAAATAATTTCCTTTATCCCATTCCGACGACTCACTTGCAGATCACGCTCTTGATTCCACCATGGGTCGATGACAATGCATTTATTGCCAGCAGTTAGGCAAATACCTACTCCGCCAGTTTCCTCAGTCGCAATCATAACCCTAACGCTAGTATCATTCTGGAATCTCGCAATGTTAGCTGTGCGTGCTCCTGGCGTGTCCTTTCCAGAAAGCTGTAATAGTACGGAGTCAGTATCTCAGTATCAGTATCAGAGTCGAACAATCTAGATTCTAGGTTAGAAAGAGGTCTTCCTACCCTGGTGCATTCCCATCCTTCTTTATCACAGATAAACTCGAGAAGCCGCATTGTGCTAATAAACCCGGTAAAAACCACGACTTTGCACGTTGGATCATCTTCTATCCAGCGCTTCATCAGTTTATGGGAAGCACTTAGCTTCGCACTGGGCATCTCGCGCCCAACATGCTCAATCCACCCATCCGTAGCCTTTCTGTCAGCCTGAGATCGATCAAAACTCTGACACGAAAATATAGCACCTCCTTTGGCTTTTCTTCGCTTATTGGGTGCTAGATCGGAGCCCTGAGCTCTGTTTCCAGAACTGAGCCGCCTCTTTCTAGGTTGCACCATCGAACCGGTATTAAAGAACTCATCTGTGGTTCGATTAAGTACCGTCATGTCAGGGCAGTATGATGCGGAGTTGAATTTGATGCGGCATATAGGACAGTTGATCTTGTAATCTTCATGATCCTCGCATCTTTGTAGCGTCCCATAGAGGCATTCAAGGCAGAATATATGGCTGCATGCTGAAATATATGCCTGTGAGGGTAGATCGCCACATATAGCACACGTAGGGCGATTGACTTGTTTATCTGTTTCGGCTTTTGAATAATGTTCGTCCATTCTGCTGCGAAACAGCTCAACAGCCTCATCGAGATCCCCGGAGAGTAGCTGACGGATATGAGAGTTGTTCTCTTGCTTTTCGATGATTTCAGTTCGTTGGTCACTCGCGTTGTATGCTTCCATAAGCAATCTCATGATCAGTCGTGAATTTTCGTCCGCCAAACTGCTTTCAAACGTCTGTATATGGTCTACAAGGTCATCAAGTTCATCAAGAGTACGCTTCACGGCGTGGCGTCCTGTGAGGATATGGCTGGCCAACATTCGCGCCCAGGCTAGTGATCTGATGATCAGCTTTTTAGGAACGTTCGTGCCTTGGAATAAGTGTCAGCGGTGATCTTGAATGTTCATTTATTTTTGCTGAAAGCCTACCAGTACTGCCCCCTTCAAGGCCTTCCACAAAGTTATTGACCTTTTCGAATATAAATTCTTCGGCCTGGCTGAACATAATATGCTGCTTTCTGATAACGAAAGCAGGCAATGAAACTATCGGGCGGCCGAAAAGCGTATCCTGATGGAGTCTCTGGAACATGAATCTTCGTAGCACACTGATTAAACGATTTTTTGATTTGATGGAATTCTATTAAAAGTCAAATTCGATCTGATGTCAATAATGATCAAAACGCGGGTGAAGGATTTTGTCACATACCGCACAGAAAACGAAGAAGAAATTGCCGAGAACCATGCTCTGGCGGATTCTAAGAAAATTGAAGAGAGCGTAAAACTCTTTGATACCACTAGAATACATCAATTGAATGAGGAGAATTCTGCCATTAATCGGATTAACACTCACTTGTAAACTGGCTTCGCGCTTAGAACCCATCTGAGCTTGCCTGCAAGAGACCTAGCAGCCATCGACGTGATTGTATCTGGACTTTTAATTGTCTGACCTTCTGTTAAAGTTAAAAAAAGTAAAATTTTTTAAGAAAAATTAAATTAAAAAAAAAAAAAAAAAAAAAAAAAAGAAACAACAAAAACTTACCATCCAGTATTATCCGGTACCATCTTACTTGATGTAAAAAGCCCCGTTTCTCTTCGTAAGATCGAATCCACGCATTTTCGTCATTTCCAGCATCACGTTCATCACGCCCTGAAAACTTTGGTGGGCGTGGATATGAAGACCTCACATCGTCATACGAAGCAAGTCTAAAATATCACCAGTCAGTGTGTATTTCAAAATGGGTAGTTTCCTTTGGTGGAATGTACACTATCGTAAGCGTCTTGATTCCTTCTCTCCAGACATGGAACTCGGTCTCCTTTGTGCAACTGTACCTGCACCAGGATCCGAATGTCTCGATATTGCAGTGCTCTGTAAGTTGTCGCCGCCTGTTAGGCTCATGGTTAGATTCATACTTAGTCTTGGTTAAGTTTCTGGTTAGATCCATGATCAGGTTCACGATCAGATTAAAAATCAGGTTTATGGTATTGCAACAGTTGCGCTCAAGGGGAAAGATAATCTCACCATTCTGGAATAACATTCGTTGGGGCCACAATCAAAGTGGGACCTTGATGTCCAAGAGTTTCGGGATCAGGTTGACCATCCCTAATCATAGCGATTGTCATAAGTGTCTTCCCAAGGCCCATCACGCAAGCATTCAGCCCCCCGGGTGATTGCTTGCGTTTTTCCTGGTGACACTGATATATTCAGCTCATGCAATCAATCTATTCTCAATACAACTCACCATCCAGGCACTTCCTTCGATCTATAATACAATTCGAGTTAGCGATCTACTCTATCGAGAAATGCTCCGTCAACATACCTGATGACCGTATAAACTCGTTTTCAATCCGTGCATTTTCCATTTCCCTGAGCCATCGGCAATGGGCGGCCTATTGAAACTTTTAATCGCAGCATCGATTCGTTCTTGATCAGAGCTGGAGCGAGCTTTTTCATCCGCTCTCATACCATCAATGATCTCCTTGTACATGTGCCGAACACCCATTTCTTCGGTCTCTGGGTTTGAAAATATTCCAGATTCTGTGGCTATCTCCCGCACTTGATCTGGAAATATAGCCTGAGCATCCTGGGTCGTAAGTTGGCTCCCCCTATAGCGAAGATTGGGCCTGTTTTGCATTTTTTCCAGTCGTGATACAACTTCAGGATAGAGCTCTCGAGTGAAATGATTGATGCGGCCCTTGTGCTGAAGTCCAATTTCCTTTCCTTGTTTGATGTCTTTCGGGGTGGGAGTCATCATCCACCTTATTCGACGCGGTCGATTGGAATCATGTTTTTGTCCCATGTTTGCCGGTAACTCGTCTCGTGGAATCTCTTCAATATCGCTATCTTCTGACCCCGAATCCGAAGGCTCATTGCTTATTCCTTCTCCGGCATCGATTGTAATGCCGTGTAAAATGTCGTCGTCTTCGTCGTCGAGGTCAGGATTGTTTCTATCCTGGGTGGGCATAGCTGCGTCGGAAGACAAGCCCGCCTCGACATCATCCGCATGGCCGATATGATATTCTTGTTGAATACTTTCGCGGGATGCCGTATTACTTTCACCCATGATATATTCCCTAATTGCAGCTTCTCGTGGGTCATCTTGGCTCAGCGGTGCAGTTTGGTCTGATTCGCCAGGAAAAGACGGAATATCCCCAAAGCTCATCTGCCCCTGGTGAGCCACTGCTTCGTTCATGCTTTCTGCTGGCCCTAGCAAGTTCTTGCTCTCAATTTTGGGCATGCATTCTTTGACCATGACAATCTGTTCTGGGGGATTTGTCCCTGGCTCATTGGAGCTCGGATCACTCAGTGAGGATTCCTTGATGCAAACTATATCGGGGTCAGCATCGGACGGTATATTGCCTTTGTCGGGAGAAATTTGGTTGGCGTTGTCAGTCAAAGCCAGTCGGATCTTTTCGGCAGGCTCAATTTCGTTCCCACCAGTGAAACTCGTGTTGAGATGTTTAGAGAAGCCCATATAGACGCCGATAATTGGATCAGCGTCTGCCATTTTGTAAGTGAAACTTGTCTGTGGTGATGCTGGTTCAGGTCTATCTTGAGGTGAGAGATGTGTAGAAATGAAAGTTGGGGAATGGAGAAGATCGATGTTCAGAAGGAAGAAGACAGTTCGAGATAGAAGAAGGTTGAGTTTGGCGAGAAAGAAGAACGGGATTGAGAGAGAAGATAGAAGATCGAGGTTGAGAAGGGAGAGAGTCGAGCTTGGAAGAAGATAACTCTTGGTTTGTGAAATCGTTGAAGGGACCAAGTTATAATTGGAGATGGGTAGATGTTAAGAGTATGCACTAGGTGGAAGTGAAGTCGAAGGGGATGGTTGTGAGAGAAGTGAAGTGTAGGGTTTCTACAGACCTAGGAGTCACTCGAGAACCTCGAGGCATTCTGGTCAAGTGAGATCACTTTTTGAGTCTACTTGTATTTCTTTGAGCCAGCAATATTATATTTGAATATGTTTATAAATCGTCTCAGAGCATCTCATAGTAACAAACATTCACCCTCAGACCTCTTTCCAAATGTTCTTGATAACCTGCATTGGCTATCAACCAATATCAAAGTCTCAAATTTTGGCAGATAATGTCTATCCGAAAGATTGTCTCTCAGCATTAAAAGCATACCCCTCCATACCCTTATTCAATGCAGCTTTCGGTACGCTCTTCCATGCCAGTCGTTTCCTGCGCTATCGGCCAGGCCCATTTGAGAATGATATTGAGTATTCTCAGGTATCCCTGTCTATCAGCCAGGTCGAAATATAAGTCTTCACTTTCCAGCTCCTGCTCAAAAACAACATGTTTGAAATTCAATATTTCTGAGAAAAACACATGAAGCCTGTCATCAAAAAAGCTCTGAAGAATACGACATTGGTGGTTGTGATCGAATATAAGAACCAGTTGCTGTAGTTGTATTAGTCAAATCTCCAGAGAGGCAAATTACAATAGAATGAGACACAAACCGGATAACTAAAATCGCACTTCCCTGTTGACATTTCTGATCCAATCAGTCTAGCCATAGTATAGATCTCCTTTGTGGAAGGACGATCACTTCCAAGAATGTCGGTTTCGTTCAGAACGACTATACGTGATTGGTGACCGTTATGGAAATGACACTGCGCAGAATCCTCGAAACCTTCGTAATTCAAAGTTCGGCAACAGTGGAATCCTCGAAGTCTTCGATCTTCAATACGATAGCGTGTTCTACCACTGCACCATGGTCAGCTGTTCTGATCAATAAATTTATAGTATAAACTTGAGCAGTGATATTACCGGTTCTCCGCCCACCCCGAATCAAAACTCCTTGAAGAGGTCAGCGTGAGATTTTTGTTGGAATAGGAGTTAGATGAAATAGCTACCGGTCTGTATCCAACTCAGAAATTAACTTCGAATGATGTACGAGGTCCTGAATTATTTCAAATGGTAGGGAATCTTTCCACGTTTTGAAATCGATGGGGTCTTCATAGTTTGGATAATCCAACAAAGTTCCCCACCTGAAGAATGGTGATTCGCATAAGTCATAGGAGTCCTCAACGTCTGGGAAATCAAGTCGTGGAAGAAAATAGCTTCTAACATCCTTTGGGGTCGCTCCAGTACGAATATCCATCGTATGAAGATCGACCCCGTGTAGGGAAAGTTTCTCTTGGGTCAAGGGAAGCTCTCGCTTTTTGAAAAGATAGCGATCGATTCTTTTCATATCGTGTTTGCTTTGCTGTTTAAAGCTGTCATCCATGTTGGGCAATAGTTGTTAAGATGAATAATCTGAAGATCAAGTTAATGATTTAGAATACTGAGTATTATTATTATGATGCTGACTCTAAAAAAATGAACTAAACCAAAAGGGATAGTTCAGATTGTGGTTCCTTCATGTCATCTTCAGATGTTGACCATGGTACAATATCGATCAGAATATCTGCGAGTCAAGCACAGGCGGTACCGTAAAGGGTAGATTAGCGTCCCAAAGGGTATGGACTAGCAAAAACAGAAACCCGAACCAGGCTGCTATCATTTACAAGAATGTGTCACGGGATTCCATTTCTTGCGCTTGCACTAGTATTTTTGTAATTGCATGGAGTAGAAGGTTCTTATATACTTCTCTGTTCAGCCTTGAAGGTTACGGCCGCCCTAATGCGAAATCCAGAATAAGCCAAAAAAAGTCTATGCATGAATCGGTACTTCGCAATAAGCAATATTTTAAACAATCAAGTAGTAATATAGGAAAACCGCATGCTTGTTTAGTTTGAAACTCAGCATAGTGTAATCCTGTAGCGGGTCTCTTCCAAGGGTGACGGCAAACACCCTCGCTTCCCCAGTGAGACCCCGGTACATGATAGTACTTGTACAATTTCCCCTCTGATCAGCATCCATATCCACCGGGTATCACATTAACTCATAGTCATCGACGTAAACTTGTATATCTTCTCCTGTGGCCCCGGAGAATTGGGGAGCCGGGAAAGCGTTAGCCTAGTTGAACGAAGATAGCGAGTATGGCCTAGTTGGAGAAGCCTACGTTTATGGCTATATGAATGGTGAATCATTATATGGCCTTGGGGATAATTAGTTGAAGAATGCTGAAGTATTCTGGATACGCTAATCAGGACAGTGTCCTGGTATTCAATTCAAGTTTATAGCACCTCTAACTCTGGAGATCATCCTGAGGCGCTGGAAAGATGATTATGATGAAGCACCTTCAAACTCAATAGAGCATCTTAGATCCCTGCACTAGTATTATATGATTGAAGATTGTTGGAATGAATGATAGTGATACAGATGGCTGTTTTATGCGTGAGATTCGTCCTCATTGTTTACTGGTCACATCTAACATACAAGAACTTCGGGAGACGTGACATATAGTTCAGTATTGATTATCTTTAAGATAAGTTATCTCGAGAGGAAGCTAATATCCTTCGAAAATGTACAGTATTCCACAGAGTATATCAATTTCATCTTGTCTTTAACTTGACATATTTTGTCGTATGTGAAGCCCTCCAGATCTCATGTGACTGCTGAGTCATATATATTTCCCATCCGCAATTTATTTTCCTTGTCTTTCGATTAACCCATTCCTCCTATAAACGTCTCAAATGATCCAGGATTGGACTCAAGATCAACCACCTTAATGCTGGGAGGGCCAAGCCTCCGGCGAAATGGACGCCGGTTCATTGACGCGTGTGTGAAAAGGCCAACACAGCCACACGTACACATTCTCCACAGCTCTTTTCGCACCCAAACAGGAAAACGAACATGTTTAATCTCACAGGTACCGGTCTTTGAATACATAAGGAACAGACATTCTCGATCCTTCTTCACTGAGGCTATTCCTCCTGCTTTGCTTCCACCGGCAATTTTTACCGGCCTTCTTTTAGGCTTGTGGACGTGGAAATGTTTCTGGATTATTGTTATGCAGAACAAGCTCTTATATCTCAGTTGGCTTCCTCCATTCTCGAGATCTGACAAGATATCCGATTATTTGGCAGAATGCAAACCAGTGCAGTGGGAAGAAAAACGTATTAAGAGTCTTGATGGCACAGAGCTTGCGGTCTGCGAAGGGCAGATTCCCACCAATCAAGATCGTGTCACTGTCGGGCCAAAGAAGAAGTCTGTTGTCATCTGTTATTTTCAAGGTAATGGCGGATCAACACCTCTGAGATTACCTCTTCTTTCCCAAGTCTTGAGAACGCTTCGTGATAGGTCAGACCTGCCAGACAACAATAGTGAAGCTGATTACACTATCGTTGCTCTATCTTATCGTGGATATTGGACATCTTCTGGTAGTGCATCTCAATCGGGGATTGAACGCGATGCTCAAGCCTTCTTACGCTGGGTCTCAGCTTCGTATTCAAAGCCAAACACCGAGTTTCAAATTGTGTTATGGGGGCACAGTCTTGGATCTGCCGTGGCTAGCTCGGCCCTCTCGAAATACTTGAAAATGCAAACCACAGAGCGAACCCCAGGCGGGGACGTACTGCCACCAATATCCGGTCTAGTAATGGAAGCTCCTATTTCCAATATTAAGGATATGTTGATCAGCTTGTATCCACAGAAATGGCTACCCTATCGGTATCTATGGCCATTTTCTTGGAACACATGGTGTACCACCACAGCCCTTGAGCATCTTGCGGCTTGGAAGTCAGAGACCCCGATGCAAGCTGTAGACCAAGACAGCAATTGTGCTTCGGAGTATCGGGCTTCACCTGTCCCTCCGATATTGATTCTTTCCGCTGAGAATGATGAAGTCATCCCCTCGTATGTGGCGGGGCAGTTGGAGAAAACAGGTCGAGATCTTGGCCTGAATATTTCAAGAAAGGAGGTGCCCGGTGCTATGCACACCGAAGGCCCGATGAAACATGACGGCCGAAAAGCTCTAGTTGAGTTCATCCGTGTAAATACCTCATAAATATGCCATAATGTATAGTAAATCAGTCAACAATCATCCATCATCTGAGCATACTACTACATACCACAATCCTGCCGTGCGATGTATAATATGCATTCATTATTTTGAATAAACTCTCTTGTGTTTGATCTTTATTTTCAAGCTCAGGCTTAAGTTAATCCTAAGCTTGAATATAAAAAACTGATGGCATTGATTCCGGATAACTTGAACATCGGTCGATATTGAATCCATGAAAGAAGAATTTGACTAGGCACTAATTATAGTAGGCCACACCTTAGTACGACTTCAGAGAGCATTTTTGACAGCTCCTGGCTTAATCCCAGCAACCCTCAGACGCAAGACCTCACTGTTGCTTCTGCTTGACCGAGCGCCACTCAACCAAAAGGCTCCCCACTATCGTTGTGCAGCCCAGTGCAACAGTCAAATACCAAGTCCGAGTTAGGCTCATGGCAATACCACTTAGAGCCTCATTTAATTGCTCTTTTGAAACTCCCTTTGTAATGTCACTGAGTCCATGTTCTTCAATGAAAGCCGGCGTTAATCCCGGTACAATATTTCCAAGTCTAGAAGAAAGCTCATTTGCAAATATTACCTGCCCGATAGCGATGAATACCGCCGGGCCCATACTCTGTCCAAACAAAATAACACCAATTCCAAGGTTGACATCCGAGGCGCTTAGCATTGTCTGTACGGCGGCTTGTGGTCCTTGAAATCCAATTCCTCCGCTAAATCCCACTAATCCTGAGTACAGGATAATCTGGGCTAGAGATGTGTGGAGATTGTATGTTGTCATTAATCCTGCGGCAATCGGCATGCACACAGAGCCGAAGATCATAAATGGGGCGTAATATCCGAAGCTGGTCGTTCCAATGCCCTGAAACAAGAGTCCGAGCATCATACCTGCAAGTATTGGGATCATCAAATAGCCACTTTCACTTGGCGTCTGGTAGAGGATAAACGTGTCAGTAGATTCTATTGCGGGATAAATTCTGTGGTAGCCTTACTCGAGAGCGAACAACTTGATAGTAAGTTGGCAGGTACCACTCCAGAACGTTTGTCATGGAATTAGTGCAAGTCGTGAATATAAACCCTGCGATCACACTTCTCTTCGTAATTATTCGGAAAGGGAGAGCTGCCGAGTCACCACGTCGATATTGATTGAAGATGAAGGCACAGAGTAGCACACCAAATACAACGAACAAGCCAATGACCTTCCCATCTGACCAAGGATACTTCGTCCCTGCCCAAGATAGTGCAATAAAAAGCGCAGTCAACGATGGAATAAACAAGCAATTACTGATAAGGTCGAGCTCTTTTATCTTTTGAGCAAATGTCAAGCCATCGTCTTCTCGATTTCTAGGGTCCGAGAAAAGGAAAAACAAAGCTGCCATCGATAAACCACCAATCGGAAGATTAATCCTATAAAAACAGTTAGCATGAAAAATACTCAAGCCAGAGGCACATACCAGAAACACCACCTCCACCCCAAAGATTGCGTCAAAGCACCACCAACAATAGGAGCCGAAATAATCGCCATAGATTCCACACAAGCCATCAAACCCATGAACATTGGCCTTTTGTTTAGCGGTAGAGTATGAACAGCAGCCGCGAAGCATCCAGATAATTCACCCGAGAATCCCAGGCCGGTGACAGCTCGTCCAACGATAAACATAGTAGATGACGAAGCCGTAGCGCAAAGCAACGATCCAACGAGAAATATAGCATTGCTCATCATGAAAATCGCCTTTATAGAGAAAAGCTTATACATTTTCGCGAACCCAAATTGGAATGCACAAGTGCATAGTCGAAATGCAGAAGAGTACCATCCTACATCGGCGACGGTCTGGAAGTGGTCGGTGATGTTCGGTACGGCTGTAGCGACGATATTCGCATCTAGACCTCCAAGAATGAGGATGACGCATATTGCTAGTATACTGAGCCAAAGTTTGGAGCCTGTTGGGTATACGGTCGCTGTATCTGGTGCGGATTCAATGTTGAGAGGTTCAAGTGTTTGTGCCGAGGTTGTCGGGGGTTGCTGGTCTGACTGTGGTTGTCTCTGTATATCAAGAACCGGTGTGATTTTTGTACTCTGGAGCGCCGGAGCCTCTATTATGGCTGTAGTGGTCATTGTATACCACTGGTTCAGATATGATTCTATGTTTGACTTTGAAAGCACAACCAGAAAGGGTATTTGTGTTTTCCTCCGTGTAAGCTGTAGATAGCATCAAGTGGGGAAGATTGGCTCGCTGATCCTGAATGGACCGAGTCAGATGATCTCACCTAAAAAGCACGTAACCTACTTGTAGGATAATGATACCGGTAGAATTCAGTAAATCACTGTTTCAGTAAAGTAAATGTCTTGTATGCTATTTCAATAGTGAAGGATATCTATGTCTAGCTAAGTATATCCCAAATGCATCAATAATAACGACTGTATCCCGCCTGATGGTATACCCGAGAACTCCAAAGCAGCAAGGAAATTAGGGATATGATGCGAATGCAAAAGAGTAAAGGAACGCCTATGCAAAATGCACATGCAATATAATCGGTGAGAATGAGGGGGGCATTACAGATCCATCTCGTCATCGTCCCAGCCCAATTGTTCGTAAATGGACTTTGATTGAGATTTGTCTGGGGTCACTGGTACAGCAGAAGTTCCCTTAACCGGTGTGCTTATGACAGCAGGAGGGGATTCTTTTCGAGTGGGATTGGCAGAGACCGTTTGAATGGGTATTTGGAAAGGAATAGACCGAGCAGATAATGAAGAAGGTCTTTGCTTCTGCGGTGGTGTTTCCATGATACCCGATGGGCGCGCTTTTTGAGCTGAGTCAGTCATGAAAGGCGAAGAGTCTGGGACGCATGGTTGTGTCTCTTGATGTCGTGATGAAATGGGGGTAGATGGGGCCATTGGCTCCGTGGTGGGATCAGTTGCAGAGCGAGGTGCTGGGAGATTAGGGACTCGAAAGAGACCCTTACCTCTGTTTGATTTTGACAGTAAATCGTCCGCATCCGTTGATCCATTATTCTTTGCATTATCAAACAGGAGTTTGGAAGAAGGACGAGTGGGGGTTTCTTGGATAGAGCCAAGATCGGTTGATGGAGCTGGCCGTTTGACGCCGCTGACTGTTGTTGTCCGGCGTGAACTAAAAATATTCGAATCGGGTCCAGAGAATGAAGTCGCACGCCGACTCGACGAGGGAATCATCACGGGTGACTCGGCCAGGGACTGATCCGGCATTTCGCCAGCGAATGAGCGGGATGGCGCGAGGCTGCGAGGCAATGGCGGAAGACCAACGACGGCATCTCTCTTGCGATTTCCACGAGGGGTAGCCATAACCTGGACACCCTCTCCGAAAGGATTGCGGACCGGGTTCTTCGGCTTACGCGCACTGCCTCCAGTGGACACTCTTTTCACGGCATCATCGGCAATATCCTTAGCCACAAGTTCACGATTTGGCTTCCGTAAGGCATGGATAGCAGCATCGAGCTCTTTCTTCTGATCGACGAGCATCTGAACCTTGCGCAGCTTCGTCTCATGTTGGCGTGCAGCAGCATTCAGATCAACTTCGCGGTTCTCTCGGCGTTTCGCTTGTTGAATGCCACCACGAACACTGCCACTTAAGTTCGGCAAAAGAGGTTCCATCGAATCACGATTCGACTCCTGTTTGGAAGGGGCTGTTTTTGATCTGTGCAAGGAAGGAGCTCTGCTTTGAGAAGCTGCTGCAGCCTTCTCATCTGTAAGGACTCGCTGTAGAGAGCGTCTAGATTTTTGTGCTGGGGGCTGGCGTTTCACTTCTGCGCCTGGTTCCACGCGGCTTTTACTCGATGACTGGGACTTCTTCGCAGCTGGAGAAATGCCACCAGACACCCCAAATTTCCTAGTGATAAGCTTGCACTTATCAGGCAGTCTTGACGCATAGAAGGGAATGATAACTTCAGTGCAAAAATCACGGACGGCATCGCTTTCAACCTTCTTCCCAGACATGTGGTTCTCGGTGAATGAGGATGCCTTGGCCGATTCTACGCCAGTGGATTCTTCCATGCTGACGGCGTGCCAGATACAAAGACGATCGAGATGTAACTCAAGTAGCACATTGAGATCCTGAGGCTTTTTAGATCTGGTTTTCTTAGTCTCAGTTTTCTCCTCGCCGGCCATGTCGCCATCCTTTGGTTGTTCTGTAGCTTTGGGGGAATTCGATTCTAAGGAGAGGACCTCCAGAATCAATAATATTTGAAGTTGGGTTTCACGGAGTCGCAAGTCGGATATTTGTTTCTTTGTCTCTGCTTCTCGGGCACCTTCATGAACAGATTTTGTCATGCTCCGATCCTTCCACCATTTATGAATAAAGTCATCTTCTTCCGGATACAAACCATTCTTGCCGAGCTTCTTTTTCTTACTCTTGCGTTTCTTGGTTCTCGAGGCACCTTCATTATCGGAGACTGCTAATACCGCGTCCCGCATAGCAGCTGGGAGAGATTCTTTGAATTTGAGATCCATCTTCTTGGCGGCAAGGATAGCTTCTCGGTAATAATCAATAAGTTCGGCCGGTGATTGAGAATCTTCTGGCGCGGAGTTTTGAAAAGCAGTCCGACAACGGGTCAGCGGACCTTTAGCAAAATAGGCCAAGGAAGTCTACTCCAGGTGTTAGTGAGCATAAACGAACGAGAACCTATTTGAACACCCACCTTTGATATGTAAAGAGCCTGGAGATAATGGTCTCTCATACCCTCCAATAGCTCGCCTGGTGTCTGCTTTGCATCCTCCGTTGGGCCAGCAGGATGATCAATATCCATTCCATCTGTGTTGACCTGGGACTCTAATGGCGCGTAGAACACATCGCCTACATCAACGCCCTGAGAGATTGGCACAACGGACTGACTGCGAGACTGAACAACGTCCACAAACGAAGGTTCAGGAAGCATAACGTCCGCCTGGGACCCTCCAAAAACCATATCCATGCGCAATCCAGCAAATTCGTCGCCCAGCCCAAGATCCGAAGGAGGTTCCTCGATCTTAGCAGATTGCCACCAATTCAGTGGATCTAGCATGGCACAATCATCATCCGTCTCCATATTCACATCCACATCCGAATCCATGTCTCCGGAACCCTGCCACCCCTTCGCCGCAACAACAATATCACCTTCATGAACCCACCTCGCAAGTCTGGATAACGAATAAATCCCCCGCTTCACCCTCTCAACCACATACATTGCTCCTTCAACAGCCAACCGCACCACCAAAACAGTAGGTTCCACCCGTCCCCGCAAATCATTCTCTAAAGCGGGGATATCAGCCACGAACAGTCCGCCGGACTGTACGTCCGAACGGGAGGACGGCACATCATCGATCCATGAGATCGGAAATCGAGAACGAGGCAGAGCCGTAATTGGATCGAGAACTAACGGTTCATCCGATAATGAAGCGGCATGAGCCTATACAATGCCCGTCAGCCAGGAATATCATTACCGCCACCCAGAACCCGTTGGAACCACTGTGATCCTACTGTGAAGGACGCAATACTCACGCGAATCACGATTGAAGTCGTTGAAAGCTGGCCCGCAGCAGTATCTGGTTCGAATTTCCGCTTCTTGGTTGGTTGTTGGACCGCTTCGAGTTTGTTCAGTGCCGAGGAACTAAGAGGGTCCAGGATACCTGGTAGTGCTTGCGCAGTCATTGTAGCGTCTAGGTAAGAGTGTGCATTTTGGTCATAAAGACAAATCAAGAACGGAACGCTGTAACCATGAAATGCACATGCAATGATTGTATGGTGGAGGTGGAGGTGGAGGAGCGCGGCGCGGGTAACTTGTTGGCGTCACGCGTCGCGGTCAATACACTCCACTCCGCCTTTGCTCGAATTACAGTGGAAGAGTACAGTAATTCCTTTTGAAATAGTATTATGTTAGGGAAATATATTGTATTTTATCTCAGTAATTTAGGTAGAGTTAGATCCATCCCAAATTGGACTTATAATAATTTGTAGAGGGACTGGAGCCGCTTAGATTAGTAGTCATTTGAACTATATAAAGCCTTCAGACTACTAGTCAGATTGGAAGTTCCAAGGTTAGTCTTAGTTTATGAGGATAAACGATATTCTGCATGTGGATAATGATAATTTTAAGAGATCTTTTACATCAGCCCGTGTCGATTTCCATACTCATGAGTGGAAATTATTCGCTGGGACTGAGGATTGTGGTAGATATACCATCTAGATATCCACGGGGCGAAGGATAAAATTTCATGCAATCAACCTCACATTGGCAGCAGTACTGGCAATGAGATTTCGACAGCTGTGATACTATGTATGACTATCTCTTTACATCTACTACGACAACGATTTTTTAAATTCATAAATTTAATATTAATTTGCTAATGTTTAGATTAGCGCGACCTTAATCCTGCAAGTCCTCAGATAATATCAGAATATTCATCTAAGAACCTGTCAGGTCGAAGCCCCCCGGAAATGTTAAGCAATAAATCGAAATGCAAGGCTGACATGCAGAAGCATCGTTACTTTCGGGGTAAAGGAGGAGGTATGGGGGGCCGTTGAAGGTGATATGGGTGTTGAAGAACTTTCGCTCCGAAAACAAACGCCAAAACAAATCCGTCCCAGCCGATGAAAGTGGTATCATGTTGAATTTTGTCTTCGCCGTAAGGCCCGTCTTCTTCAGGGCGACCATGCAGATAATGAAACAAGTGGTAGATTGATTCCAGATCAAGAAACCAAGCTTTTATAGGGTTTTGTTCTTTTTGTGTATATGTCTATGCACGTGCTTTGAGTTGTTGAAAACAAAGCAAACTCATCACAGTCGTCAAAACGTCTCCGGGTTCACCGGACGGAGGGATCCGTTTAGAACTTAAGAGCCTTAGGCTGCTCCCAGCTGAAGCTCTGGTTGGTGAAGTGACCGTTCTTGGCAGTCTGGGAGTAGATGGGCTTGGCAAGGTCCAGGTCCTTAACAATGACACCAGGACGGAGATCGAAGTTGTTGCGGATGATCTGGACCAGCTCCTCGGAGGACTTGCTGGAGGTACCGTAGGTCTCAACGAAGAGGGAGAGGGGCTCAGCGACACCAATGGCGTAGGAGAGCTGGACAAGGGCACGGCGGGCCAGACCGGCGTTGACCAGGGACTTGGCGATCCAACGGGCAACGTAAGCAGCGGAACGGTCGACCTTGGAGTAGTCCTTTCCGGAGAAAGCACCACCACCGTGGGCACCCCAACCACCGTAGGTGTCGACAATGATCTTACGACCAGTCAGACCAGCGTCACCCTGGGGACCACCGATGACGAAGCGGCCAGAGGGCTGCATGTGGTAGACAGTGCGGTCATCCAGAAGGTTAGCGGGGATAACCTTGCGAACGATCTTCTCCTTGAGGACAGCACGGAGCTCCTCAGTGGAGACATCGTCAGTGTGCTGAGCGGAGATGACGACGGTGTCGACACGCAGGGGCTTGACGGCACCACCATCGTGGGCGTACTCAATGGTGACTTGAGTCTTGGTGTCGGGCAGCAACCAGGGGATGGAGCCATCCTGACGGGCAGCCTTCATGGCAGCGTTGAGCTTGTGAGAGTACAGGATAGTGAGGGGCAGGAGCTCAGGGGACTCGTCAGTGGCATAACCGAACATGATACCCTGATCACCGGCACCGAGCTTCTCAAGAGCCTCCTCGTAGTGAAGACCCTGAGCAATGTCGGGGGACTGTTGCTCAATGGCAACCAAGACGTTGCAAGTCTTGTAGTCGAAGCCCTTCTCGGAGGCATCGTAGCCGATGTCCTTGATAGCGCCACGAATGATCTTCTGGTAGTCCAGGTTGGCCTTGGTGGTAATCTCACCGAAGACCATAATCATACCTGTAAGGGGCAACGTGTTAGATTCAATTCATGCATGTCAGACGAATCGCAATGAAACCTACCAGTCTTGGTGGCGGTCTCACAAGCGACCTTGGAGAGGGGGTCCTCCGCCAGGCAGGCATCGAGGATGGCATCGGAGACCTGGTCGCTGTAAAACAGAGGTTGATTATTAGCATATGGACAGAGGGAAAGTAGAAAGAGAGTAGAAAGAGGACGCAGCCTCAATCAGGGGCGGTTCTCCCTCAATTCGGGGAGACGGGAAAAAATAAGAAAAAAAACTCACGCAATCTTATCGGGATGACCCTCACCAACGGACTCGGAGGTGAAAAGGAAAGTAGGCTGCGAACCGTTTGCAAGGGAGCCCATTGTGAAAGATGTGAATGACTTGAGGGTAAAAGTCTAGAGAGATGAGAAGAGAAGAGAGAAAAGAGGGAAAAGAGGGGAGGATGAGAGAAGGAAAGAAGAGAAGAGGGGGGGGGAAAGTGGTGGGGTTTTACTTTTTCGGGCCCAGCGAAAAGCGAGTACATTGCAGGTACCGAATTGGACAATCTTCTGCCAGTCAAAAAGTGGGTACTCTTTGTGTACCGCCCGAGTCAATCCCTGCAAGGCACCGCCTGCCAAACCGGAACTTCTTCGGGGGTCCGATGGCGCAATATCGGGCGGTGAAGGTGAGATTCTGGCAGAATCCAACAATATTTACACTATTTGTTATGTTTGCGCTGTTTACATTCGGCACGCGTGGCTCTCGCAGTTACCGGCTCCCCCGATAAGCCGATAACAATCAGACCTCCGACAAATTCCTCCCTCCACTAAGAAAGCTATTCGGGCCTTTTTTCTGGATAAGCTACACTCCCCGACACAGCAGCCATGTCGAAGTTCGGTGTTTTGGTAATGGGCCCTGCCGGGGCCGGTAAGACTACTTTCAGCAATTCTTTAATCCAACATTGTCAAAGTACTCGTCGCAGCTGCTTCTACGTCAATCTCGACCCCGCCGCAGAGAACTTCGCCTACGCACCGGACCTCGACATTCGCGAGTTGATCACGCTGGAAGATGTCATGGAAGAATTGGGTCTAGGTCCAAATGGAGGCTTAATCTACTGCTTTGAGTTTCTCCTTCAAAATCTCGAATTCCTCTCCGAAGCTCTCGACCCATTAAGCGAAGAATACCTCATTATCTTCGACATGCCCGGCCAAATCGAGCTCTACACACATATTCCTCTCCTCCCATCTTTAACACAATTTCTCTCCCGTCAAGGTCCCCTCAATATCAATCTCTGCGCCGCATATCTCCTCGAAAGTACCTTCGTCATCGACAAGGCCAAATTTTTCGCCGGTACCCTGAGCGCTATGTCCGCAATGCTGATGCTCGAGATTCCGCACGTCAATATTCTTAGCAAGATGGATCAAGTCCGGGATATGGTGACGAGGCGAGAATTGAGACGCTTTGCCAACGTGGACGTACAATTATTGCAAAATGACGAGGAAGATCTTACCGTCGGCGCGAACCCGATGGCTGCGGATGCCCTGATGAGCGGCGGGTCATTCAAGCAACTTAACCGTGCTGTCGCACAGTTGATTGATGACTTTAGCATGGTGTCTTTCTTACAGTTGGATGTCTCGGACGAGGATAGTGTTGCTGGTATCCTGAGTCATATCGATGATGCTATTCAATACCACGAGGCTCAAGAACCGAGGGAGCCCAAGGACGAACAAGAGGTCAACTATGAAGAAGAATAGATGCTTCATTTTTCCGAGATGCTGTTTCATCTTTTTCCTTTCGGGTGCCACATCTTATCTCGAGCCGGCCCGAGATTGTCTGATCCATTCGCGTGAAGCGGTTGCAAATCTCTGGTATCTTCAGATCTCGACCCACTTGACCCACGTCCATCTATATCCCGAAGGTACGATCTACATGACTTGCGCGAGCAAGAACAAAAAGAGCACCCTGCAATCTAGTTTTGATATGACGTTTCAAAAAATGGAGAAAGACATTTGTCAATAGCAGAGCTCCAAGTGGGCATCGAGGATTGATTTGATCTTGAAGACCAGGAAAGAATTAAAGGAAGCCTGCGATATGAAATAAAGAATAACCAAAACACCTATAACCTAATCAAAAGAATCATGAATGATGAATGTGCACAAGGCCATAGTCCAATCGTAATTCGCCGATTCAATCATACAAAAGCAAGTCGGTACTCAACCCTGACAAACAATAAAGCCCCGACGCCACTCATTCCATTCGTACAGTAAAATCCCAATACTGAATCCGCTCCAATCATAGAAACAGCATATCATTATCAGACCACACAGGAAGGAACATCATAATCCACGATAGAATGGAAATACCGCGACACTGTAAACACCAATTACATATCAACAAAGGCAATTCCCAAGAAATCGAATGAAGATTCCAACTTCATGAATTTCTCATCAAATCCACTGTTCCTCTTCATTTCCACCCCCAAGATCCAGCAGGAACACCCCGATAATCCTGCTTAGAGCCGGGAGGTTGTGCCGCCGCGGCCGCGGCCGCATTAGCCCTATGATGAAAATCCTCCACAAAACCCTGAACGATACCAAGGACCCAGCCAAAATCCTGACCAGCCTTCTCAAGGCCAACCTGGTAAACGTACAACGCGACGAGAACGAGGGAGCCCCAGAATGTCATGCGCAAGACTAGGAACATCCACCATAGAATGACGCGGCGCGCGTAGTCCAGGACTCGGAGGGAAATGTATAGAATGGCGATTAGCAGGATGATGGAGATGATGTCCGATGTTTGGGTTGTGGATGTCGTCGCTAGGACTGTGGAAAGGGGGGCGATGATGTATGGGTCGATCACTGTTGTGCGCAGGTTGGAAAGGTGTGCTGATAGTTGTGATGTTGTTGATGTTTTGAAGTGGTCTACTAGTGGGTTTTCGAGGAACTCTGGGGGATTTGTTAGCTTGTTTGTGGAGGTTCCGGTGTAAGTTGACTTACGTTGAATCGTGTCCATATTGAATGATGGTTTCCTTCAACGCTGAGGCGAGGAAAGACTAGGTGTTGTGTCTTGGTTGGCTGGGTGTTTTGTTTTTACGTTTGGGAGTGTGAAAGGGATCTTTGTTGAGTGACTCGATTGTTTTCTCGTTTTTCTTTTTGGCGCGGGACACAAAGAGCTGTCTGAGCTTGAATCCTTCTTTAAATATGAATGCGCCTTGAAGTTTGAGATGTTGTGGTCTTTGACAAAGTGGTTGATGCGAGAAGGTTGAAGTTGGAGTTGTCGGAGCTTGTGATAACAAATGTGCAAACAGGACAAACATCACATTGCTTAGTCCGTACATTAACCAATAATTGCTGTGAAAACAGAGTATTTCAAATATAATAGTAGGATGTATACATGATAATTTGATCATCATATTAATCTGTAAATATTGCAAGCTGAAGAATAGATTAAGTGTATAGTAATATCTCTCATCAACCGAGTACTGTACAGCCGGATTATTTACCCAAGGGGAAGTGGTCCAAATATTTACAAGCGTGACCAACTGAAACAACCAAAAGCTCCAACCGAGTGCGGCACAATGCCACACCCACATTAAAATCACAATCAATCCCAATATGACAATAAACTCCGATCCACGAAAAACAAGAGATGAGAACAAAATAGTCAACCATCTCAGAAATTATAAAGGAAGATCTCAAGAAATTAAAACTCCGGCACATACTTGAACTCAATCCATTCGAGTCAAGATGCAGATGCAGACGTAGACGTGAGTGGTATAGAACAGGAGAGGGACCGGAAAAGAAATTGACGCCAGACCAGATGATTCTAGCCAGGACGCCTATACGCTACTATACGTAGTTCAGAGCCTTTAACGCATCGCGCTCGGTCTGAATTTCAGCCTGTAATCGGCGAGTTTCGCGAAGGGCCTCGTCTCTGCGGGGAAATAGTTAGCTCCGTCCGATCCAAAACACGATCTATCGATTCGGAGATTAAAAAAAAGAGAAAAACTTACCTATCAGATTGAAGTTGTGCCACATCAACCTGGGCATGATTCATTCGGCCCACGGCTTCTTCCATCTCCATATCTGCTTCACGGAGAAGTCGTTCAAGACCCTTGATGTGCTTCTCCAGGGATTCAGCTTGGATAACTTCGGCGAGTGGGACACCAGTGCCACTGGTGGTTTGGTCAAGACGAGGAGTACGACTGCTAAATGGTGCATTTTGAGGTCGTGGTGATAAAGCCGCCGGTGTGCGACTACCAGTCTTCATTCGTATCAGTTGGGCATTTTGGCTCTCCTTCATCAAACGAATCTCCTCTTCATGTTTGCTCATTTCCTCCTCGGAATACTGCTGCGCATACAGGAGAACATCTTCCAACTCCTTCATACGGCTTTGCAGCAAATTGATGCGCTCAACCGACAATTGCTGATCACGCTCACCCTTAAGAATGGCGCTCTCCAAACGACCGCGCATAGAACTGTTCGTCTTCAGCTGAGCCTGTACCTGCACGGCTAATGAGTCTGCGCGGGCAAGTGCTTCGGTCATATCATCAGACTGGGGCCCAGTCTCGACCTGCTGACGCTCCATTTGGAGTTGTTGGTAGTCGGATTCCAGGGATGAGGATGTCGCCATGACTTCAGCGAAGCTTTCACCCTCTGCCTCCAGGCGTTCGGGCACAACGACATCTTGCTCCTGCAGCAATGCGCGAAGAGAACTTGTCTCCTGCTCCGCACGATCAAGATCCATCTTCAGACCAGCAAGGTTCTTCTCACATTGCCACTTTCCATCCAAAGCATCCTCAGCGCGCATACGAAGATGATTCAAATCATCCCGTAAGCTCCTAACCTCTTTCTCGTACCCGAGCTTCCGTGGCGGACCTGCTTGCTGAGCACGTTGGACCTCGATTTCCATGATCTTAGCCCGCTTCTCGAACTCGCGCGCCTGGAAAGTTTGACGGTCCAGGAGACTCTTGAGTGTGCGATGTAAAGCGTCGCGCTGGACTTCGATATCATTGACCTTATCAACCAATGACTCGCCGCCACCACTCTCACGTTCATTACCTCCCGCCTTAACAGAGTTTGACCTGGACAAGGACCCGGATCGCTTCAAGCCACTAGGCTTACGAGCAAGAGAGTTGGATCGTGAAAGGCCAAAGGCCGAGTTCCGCTTTGACGTTAAACCATCTTCCTCCGCAATCGAAGCGAATCGTCCACCTTGTAATTGGGCTAAAGAGGCATTCTCGATCTTCAATGCTTCAATCTCCTCTATCAAACGTTGCATATCCGCTGGTGGCGTTTTTCCTTCTTTAAGTATGTCGCGTTCGTTTCGTAATTGTTCCAACTCCACACGCATGGCTGTGAGGAGATCTTCGAAGTTGTCTTTTGATTGTCGTTCCTCGAGGAGCTTCCGTTTGGTATTTTCTAACGCGCCTTCGAGCTCGGCGGTCTTAGATGACAAGTCAGACAAGTCAGTTCTTTCGCGTCGCAGCTAATCACTCAATTAGTATTGCTCCTCTCCTTCAAACATATCTGTGATAGACACCTACCTGTTGGACCTGGTTCTCCAAAATTTGGACATGGGACTCAGATGCTGTCCGTTGCATTCGCTCCTCTTGCAACTTTTGAGAAAGCTCAACTTTCAACTGCGCACGTTCTTGCTCCGCTGCTCGACGAATCTTCTCGATATCTTCGCTGCGGTCAGGAGCATATCGAACCGAGCTAGTCCCTGAGTCGGAAAAATAATCACTCGTTCTCCTATTTGTCTCAGGGCCCTCTAACTGTAACCGTTCCACCAAATCCTCGAGCTCCATTTCTCGACGAATGGAGCCCGCCAACTCTGAGCTAATTTCACGCAGCTCATTCTCCAGATCTGAGAGCTTTGACGCAATCATATTATCGGATCCACCAACGGTTCCCAGGGATGGCGTCCGTTGAGGAGGGAAAAACCCAGGACCTTTGGAGTCATATGGAGAAGATGGTTTGATAGGGACGTTTGCTAAAGGAGGCATGGGGGAATGTAGCGAAGATCGACCACCATCGGAGATTTCTGTACTGGACGATTCACCACCAGGTGAAGTTGCTGTCGGTACGTTGGCAGTGTTTCCCTTCCAACCAAAGAAGGAACTGATCTTTTTTCCAGGGGTCTTGGGTTGTCGAGGATCTGAGTGGCTCATAGACATGGATCGTTGATCAATGTCGATGTGCAGCGGTGGTGGCCTATTCATAGGAGGGTGCAAGGCCATACTCGTTGCACGCCTTTGTGTAGGAGGCGGGGAATTAAGGACGGGAATGAAAGGCTCGCTCACTAGACGACTGTGCAGGGGGGTTCCGATTCCATTCGTGAACTGTTGTTCGTAACTTTCATCAAAGAAGTCGACACTTTCGTCGTCGTCGTCGTCTTCGTCCTCGACCACGGACCTCAGGAACGCGGCAGAGGCCGAAGTGTCTATGCGGAGGGGTTTGGTAGGAAGCTGGCCTCTTGAATATCTAGGGAATTTCGATGTAGGTAAGTAATGGGTCTTCCAGATTCTGGGGGAGCGCAATCGCATGTAGGACCCTCAGTCATTGACATGCTCCCTGATCTAAAGACTAAAGTTTCCTCAAAGCCGAAACTAAGGCCTTAGACGAACAAAGAACCGATGATCAGGGGGTGTGGGAGGGAGGTATAGTATATTGGGTTTGGTTTTTTTTTTTGGTAAGATCGAGTGGGACTGGCAGGATGGTGTTTCTCATTGATTGGGAAGTGTTGCGCATACCTGTTTGGATTCCTTGGCACCGATATAAAAGCGTCCCCATCTACAAGAGAAGGAGACTGTGGACTCTCTGGACGATGAGGAATGGAGGTGGGCTGCTCGATATCACCCTCGATGGACAAAGGAGAGGAGGGGTGGATAGGGCCGGATTGACGAGGATTGGCATGGACTGGGAGTGGTTTTCTTCGTAGCTGCTGTTGTCCTTGAGAGGAAGACCCAGGCGGGGAAAGAGGAAGAATGATAGTATCTTCAGGAGTCGAGGTCGAAGCGGGAGAACCGCTAGTCGCAGACCTGGACGCCATTGGAACCGGGGAGTATCAAAAAATAGCCATCGATCGACAGTCACTCATACCGGGCCACACGGGGGGGGGGATAGGATGGCGCGTGCCAACAGATTGAAGCCAAAAGGGGAAAGGATTATTCTTGGAGGAGAGTTGTGACAATCGCAAAATAAAAGGAGAAAGTGCCAAACGACGTCCAGGGCGATTGGCGCAAAAGCGCCCGTGGGCTCCAGACGCCTCGCAGTAGTGCGGGTCGAAGCAGTGTGGTGGAGAAGGGGGCGAGGCTGCATTCAATTGGATTGGAATACACTTGAGGCGCTAAGTGGATCAGCATGAAGATATCAGAGTGTACATCCAGTCTCGGCTTCAAAACTCAGCTTATTGTGTATGTACATAATGATCGAGAGCATGGTGAGTAGAGTAGAGTAGATACTCTATACTCTGCTTGTCCACTTGACCCGAATTTGTCTGCCACTTGCTATCTGCTGTCCGCTGTTTTCTCTACTGCTGGCTGTAAAAATAGAAGAAGTTCAATAGTCTCACTGGGGATGATTTCCCCCTTGAGTCGTGGAGATTCAGGGGTAAGTATTGTATTGTACTGTATTTTACAGGTACCTCTCTCCCGTCCACATTCTCACCACTTAATATGTACTTTATATTGTAATTCTGGTATTAAATATACTGCCGATTATCTTTTTCCATCCTCCATCAACGCCTCCTCCTCTTCTTCCTGCTTCAACCATGGAACAGCGGATGATTGATTCTAATTATCTTCCCCAAACTATTGTCTATCGTTTGTATGTTATCCGACGATCCCTTTTCAACAGAATCCATATTGTTTATCGTCAAACTCAATCCCCTCCCGATCATCCCACTCCTTCTCCCGTCATAGATTAAGGGGGTCCCCATCCTCGTCACCATACATATACACTATACAGGTACGGATACAGCTTCCTTCATGTACATCTTCTTGCCAGCATGGATCTTCGCCGATCGAGTGGAGTCCACCCCTTTTTCCCACCGCCCCCAAGAAGAACGTGCGTCTTGCAGAGATGTCCCGGAGACAGTGTTGGTGTGTGCCTTGTCCCGTCTTCCTCACCAATCACATCCCAAATCTCCCTTGATTGTCCACTGTAGCTCATCCCTCAACCTGGGGGCGTCTCGCCGCGCACTCGGGCCAGCGCGTGGCCACGGCCTGTCTTGCTACAACGGGTTTGGTGTCACCTCAAAGAATCAAGCTGGCGCTAATCAGTGTGCGCAATCCTACCATCAATCCTCCGTACTCCGTATAACTGACTGTTTTGTACGCATGTACCGTGCCTATCAATGAGGGGTTCGGGACTTCTGACTCCCAGCTCACCCTACTCATGCCCCATCGGGAAGTACCTGCAGTTCCTCTTGCTGGCCAACCACCGTCGTGGCTGAAGACAAACTTTGAGTTTGAAGAGGTTTGCTCTGGGCCGCTGAACCTGCTCCTGTCTCTTTGAGAAACTCCTCAAATTTAAGACTGTGAGCAATCTCCTACGTAGCTGGATCGCCACCATATTGTCGAGTGAACCTTGCTGAGTCCCTGTTCACTGATTACATGCATATCCTGGCGTGTGCACCCTTTTTTCTCCATTCATCTAGTGGTATATTTCTTTCTCTGGTCGGGCTGAATCTGGATGCTTCTGGACTCGAAGCTCCTTTTTTCTTTGCCGGCCCGATCGGTCTCCACTCTAAATTCGTCTGAGAACCTGGATATCGCTGTTCAAAGGAAACGATTTGGCCACTGTCTCATCCCTGGTCTGTTTGGCAAGCAAAGAGCTAAAATTATCGATGTGACATGTTGTGGCGTGAACTATTGTCACACCATGCGCGTTATTGACGCCAAATCGAGTGGGCGCGTAGGGCTGCCGCCAAGGATCCACCCAAACATCGATGGGGACATCAATCTATTTTTTAGCTGTTTGGTGTATATATAGAAGATGTCTTATCCGGCCTTTCGGGTCGCAGGTAAGTTAACTCTTCTGCTCAAGTTTGGAACATTTTCGCAAAGTAGTTTGGGTAACTCGCCCCTAATTAAGCAGACATGGGATTGAAATATTGGACGGTATGCAGTGCCATAACATTAGTTTGAATCCACGGAAGGTACCCTTCTTTCTGCCGTTCTTTCTACCGCGTCAAAATCCCCGAAATGACAGTATAACCTGAAGGTGGTATTTCAAAGCGGCCAACAGGTAGTTTCAAATTTATGTTACACCACTGTAGGATTATTAATTGATATTTATGCCACCACCTAGGCAGTGTAATCGAAGGTTTCACTCGGATTTAACCTTCGAAGCATATTTCTTCGGGCAGGAGGAATCCCCCTTTGAATGTAGGTGCATCTTCGTCGCTAGCAATCTGAATATCTGCACTGGCTTCGAGTGGTCCCTGGAAATTTTGAATCAGAAGAGCAGACGCGGATTCGTGATGGGTCTCACCCAAACATAAGACCCTACCCGAGGCCCTGACAACTCGATCAGTATCACGGATTGTTCGCCATAGCAAAGCCGTGCTCGAACTCCGAATATTTCCCTTCCAAAGGTATTGTCTGCCATGTATAATCGATCTTTGAGCGTGTGTTGTGATTCCATATCCTGTCTGAGGTGAGAATCTGTCTGTCACAACGTTATGACGATAGAGAAAGACTGTGGTTCCCCTTGAAGCGCCTCTTCATACGTTCCCCATCCAATTATACGGGGACTGTCCGGAGGGTTTGTGAGCTGGGGCAGATTTGGTCCGGTGATAAGACTCAGGTCATGTTGGAACCCACATGGGTACGGAATAAACTGATGGCATGAGCATCGATCACCTGATCGATCCATTACACTGACATCTATATGGATATGGGCATATCCATATAGATGTCAGTGTAATAGTACCGATCTGTTGGTAGTGATGATCTTAGTACTGTTCTGTAGTTGATCTGAAGAAGATATATGGCAAATATATTTCTGTGGCTGGAACATTACCATATCTATTCATTTTGGGGTGATCCACTCGTATATGACTTACAATATCCTGTACATGAATGGATTGTATCTTGATCTGTGTCAAGTCTAAACTAGCCCTAGTTTACTACTGGTTTAGTACCTACTAAAATAGGTATTTATCGGATATACATATTTAGATCTATTCGAACTGATGTTATACTATATCTCCAATGTCTAAGTATCTACTTGGATAGCTACCCTGTCAAATTACTCGCTGCCATCTAGATACCTGATCTTATATACCTATATGTCTGTATTAACAATAGAGAGATTGAACAGTTAGGCTAGGTCATGAATTCAAAATTGTATGGTAAGTCCATACTCATCTAAGCTCGGTCAAAGAATACACATAAGGTTGTAGGTTACACGTCGGAGCCTTCACAATACTCTCCGGTTGGATAAAGAGATACATATTACTAGATTTGAACGGTCTGGACCTTAGACGTTGGTCCTGACTCATGCAGTGTTACATGCTTATATGAGTAGAAAGGTACGATAGATAAATAACAGCAGGTCCAGTGGGTGATATTCGAAAGCCAATATCCCCATATTTTTCTTTCTCCGCAGAAGTCACATATCACCTACCGGGATTTTATTTTAATGTCTTTCCAAACTCCATCATCAAAGGCATCAATCACAATTGACGACCTTGGCCGACTAGACGGATTTCATTATGCAAATGGTGTTGAACAATTTTGTGGTATTCCATATGGGACATTATCAAAGCGATGGACAAGATCTACACTGTGTACATCGTGGAAGAATGATTATCATGACGGAACTCAACTAGGGTAAGTAGATAGCAAATTTGTCTTTGTCACATTTTAATAGATCTTGACATTTGTCCCTTTTTTTGATTCTTCAGCAATGATTGTCCTCGACCTCAAACCTCCAAGGTCAATCCCGATAACCCATTTATACCGGTTCCCCCGAACCCTAATTTCATTCACCAGCCGCAGACTGACGAGAAAACCGCGCTGGTATTGAATATAGTTATCCCACAAACACCTGCAAAAGACCAAATAAAATACTATCCAGTCCTACTATGGATCCATGGAGGCTCTCTTCTACATGGTAGCGCGAACTACGGAATCTACGACGCTGTAAACCTGGTTTCTCATAGTGTCGACATTGGATGACCAATGCTGGTAGTAAGTTTCAACTACCGACTTGGACTAGGCGGATTTCTGGCTTCGAGCCAGATAGCAGCTGAGTTAGAAAGAGATGGGTTCTCGGGGAATGGCAATTTCGGCTTCACTGATCAGAGATTGGCGAGTCAATGGGTGCAGAAATACATTGGTCAATTTGGTGGGGATTCAGGTAACGTGTGTGCCATTGGACAATCTGCAGGTGCTATTTCAATCGGTCATCATATGGCAGCTAAGGATCCGATGGTATTTCACCGTGCTATTTGTATGTCTGGTCTTGGAAGCACGCTTTTGTGTCTCAGCCCGGAGGAGCATGAGGAGATCTTTGATGCTACGTGTCGGTATTTCTCGATTGATTCGAATTCCCCCGATATATTGAATCAATTGAGAGAACTTCCCGAGCAAACTCTTGCTGATGCAGATCCAATTATTCAGGCCGTGCCATCAGGATCTGGTAATCCTTGTTTTGATGGTTGGTTTTACGATCATGATCCGCAAAACGTCAGCCAAGCACCACCATGGCTTAAGTCATTCCTCTTAGGCGATGTTAAGGACGAAGGGTTGATTTTTGAAGTGAATTTGCAGGAAGATACCTACCAAACAGTCAGAGAGACTCTTCTCAAACAGATTCAAGATACAAAATTCGTAGACACCCTTCTTGAGGAATACGGTATAACATCAAATCTATCATCTGAAGAGTTGATAGATCGGGCATGTCAGATGGGCGCTGAAGCTGTTTTCAAGATCCAAAACTACCAGACAGCTCTCATCAACACTCAGCTTCAAAATCAACTTTTCAAATATCATTTCGATCAGCGCTCCGAATTACCCAACATTCTTCAGGGAAAGGCCTACCACGGACTTGACGTTTTATATCTCTTCATGAATCTCAACAACAAGCTAAATGAAGCCGAGCGCAATTTCTCGCGAGATTTAGCTTCGACTTGGATATTATTTGCGTGGGGTCAAGCACCGTGGCCGAGTGGAACAGGGCATGGGCCTTGGAAGATATGGGGTCCAGACTCTGTAGAACGAATGGAAACGGAAGAAGAGGGATATCAAATTCGATTTTATTCACGGCTCGACAGATTGATACGATTAGGTTCTGGGGGAAAGTGGCACAAGTATATGAGAGGTCTGGATTACTTGCTCATGAAACGGGGGAATCTGGGCAAATTCGAACTCGACGCCGACGAAGATGGAGAACAATCCTAATTGTAATATGCCCTTCAAATTCGAACTGAAAGGATAGGTTACTCAGTAATTTAAGTATGTGCATGTAAATCTTATTTTATATCATCGCTCTATACTGTTGAAGTAGAATATGCGATTTGAAATATCACATCTTAAAAATAAGGCTGCGTAGAATAACATTATATACAAGTGCAACCACTCAGATAACCCCAATTCGCTTCTCTTCCCGTAAAAAATAAAACCAAAGTATCAAAAAACAAATATAGCATCATGACAAAAGAATAGATCGTTGATACGGGACTTAAGAAGGACGGTGGAACTTGCTCTCGACCCAAGGCATACCGACAACGGTAGCCTTGCGCACCTTGTTCCGAACCTGAACACCTAACTCGGTACCCTTCTTGTGCAGACCATTCTTGACATATGCCATGGCAATGTTGGTGCCACCCAGAGAAGGACTGGGTAGACCAGAGGTAACGACACCAACCTGAACTGGGTTGGCAGGATCAGACAGGTCAACGACCTTGGCGCCCTCGCGAGCGGGAGAGCCCTTCTCGACGGTCAGACCAACGCGGCGTTGCTTGAGAGTCTTTGGGCTGGCGAGCTGGGGGAGGATGACAGATGCACCGTGGAAAGTGGCAGTGGCGGGATCACGGCGATCACGGCCAACGACCCAGCCGAGGGCAGCGTCGGGGGGAGTCTGGGCAGTGGAGATGTCATGGCCGTAGAGACACATTCCAGCTTCGAGACGAAGGGAGTCACGGGCAGCCAGACCAGCCAAGCGGACGCTGTTCTTATCGGTAAGGAGGAGCTCAACCACCTGCTGGGGTAGGGTTTGGCTAGCGGATGTTGGGATCGAAATCTCGAATCCGTCCTCGCCGGTGTATCCAGTGCGCGAGATGAGCAAGGGCTCAGCGGAGGCGCTGCCGTCAGGGAGAGTAAGGTGCAGCTCGCGGCATTGGCCGAAGTACAGGGTGCTCAGGTCAGTCTCAGCGGTCGAGGCGGAAGTGTTAATGAGCGGCTGCAGCACGCTGACCGCCAATGGACCCTGGAGCGCGACCAGCGCGCGGTCTTCAAGGATATCCCACTTGAGACTGTCAGCACCATTCTTGGCACGATAGGCCTCGATCTCTGCTTGGAGGAAGGCAAGGTCCTCAGCGCGGCGGCCGGCGTTGGTGACGAAGTAGAAGGTGTCCTCGCTGCGGCGGGTGATGACAGTGTCGTCGAGAATACCACCGGTACCCTCCTCGAGGAGACAAGAAAGGGTAGATGTGTTGGGAGCCAGCTTGTCTAAGGAAGATGGGGTAATTTTCATGAGGAATTCTAGAGCGCCGGGTCCGCTCAGGTGGTGTTGCACCCTGGAGTAGATTGTATATTAGCACCTTTTCCCCCGGCCAATTGATCGACAGAAAATATGTAGAAGTTTTTGACTTACATGTGGCTGACATCGAAAAGACTAGCCTTCTCACGAGTCCACATGTGGCTTTCAACATGGCTCAGGTCGGCATACTGCAAGGGCATAGAGAAGCCAGCAAAGGGCACCATCTTAGCGCCATGAGCCTCATGAAGATCATACAATTGAGTTTTGCTCAATGGACCAGAGGAACCAGAAGCATATCGAACAGTTTGAGCTTTAACGGGTGCAATTGCAGCCGGAGCAGCAACTTTACTGCTGGGAGTCTGGCGGGCTGTAGGTCGCACCGCGGAGGAGAGCTCCCGCCGCAGAAGTGGGGAGCCGATAGAAGCGCGGGGAGTGTGGAGGGCGGCAGCTCTGGCAGCCACCAGGTCGACGCCCTTTCGGAATGTTCGAACGCTAGTCATAACGATTGAATGCTGAAGGAATTGGAATTGACGAGAGAAGAGGAAATGGACGAGAAGAAAAATAGTCGCGAGAAGGTGAGGAACCTCCGCCGTCGGAGAAGCGCAGCGGGAAAATCACGTGCTGATAGGAAGATATCGGATGAGTCAGCAGATAGCTTGTTTCCCGATTTGGCCACGGGGAATGCATTTAACATGCACAGCAGCTTGTGTTAAGGCCTAGGGAGAGGAGATATACGCTTGGATGCTTGAATTGACGGCTTGATTACAGTGGGAAGATCTCCACCTGGGTCAATGAAGGCGGGCCATTGGTCTACAATAGAAAAATCTAAGATCCGATTCAAATCTTGGGACTCGGGAAACAAATACCAACCTCTCAAGACCTATCAAACGCTTGTTCCCTCCGACCTCGATTCAAGTCCCCAACGAGAATAGTAAGAGTGGAAGTTCAAACATGACATGTACAGTAGGTACGCTGAAAGAAAAAGACGGAAAGTCATGATTCCGGCAAGCATCAGCTTACCCGAGACAATTCGGCCAAGTCAATTGGAAGCCGTATCCAGAATATGTGCAGAAGAGTACTGGAGCGAGTCAAATACAAAAAGAAAAGGCACCCAATACTCGAATCCAAGCCTCCCAAAAAGCCACACCCAAATCACAGTCTTCGGTGCAATTATTCCAAACATTTGCCCTGGTGTTCCCAAGGCGAGTGCCGTGTCATTCTCTGATTGCGGCAACGTGGTATATAGAATATCCAATCAACCTCCTCATAATCCAAAGGGAATCAAAAAAAAACGTCGTAAGATGCAAGATATGATTAGCCTCCATTTCAGCTATCAGGTCATTAACATTCATTCCGGTATTGCCTCAGAGTGCAAGATAGATCTGAATGTGCGAGTGAATCCCGCCCGGCAGGACTCTTGCATGGTCAATTGTTTATTGTTTTAGAGAGCGTTGCTGGCGCAGGTGAAAACACCACCGACCGTACCAGTTCTGTAACTAGTGACGACGGACATGACAGAAGCCTGTAAAAATGTCAATACATACTCAATACACAATTGACGGGGAACGGAATGAAAGAACTCACATATGTACCAGGGCCCAAGAAGAACAGTCCAATACAAATCAACAAAATATTGAAGATAAATCCTAACCAGCCACGAATTCCCCTCTCCATAAAAAATCGAGGACCATGATCTGCGCTACGCATCCGGATATACGCGACGCCCCAGAAAATGAAACCGAAGAAGGAATCAAAAAGGGAACTCATGATAGACAAAAGGTCCGAGAAGAACGGAATAACCTCCGCCACAATCCAAGCCGCGATCCAGAGACCGGCCAGGATAGCGCCCCATGAAACCCAGCCAACGACGGTATTGTTGGACTTGTGACGAGTTCCCTCGAATAGGCGGAAAAAGATAAATCGTGCTGAGACAGATGCGTAGAGAACGCCGAGGAAGATGATTGTCGGAATCATGAAGGAAAATGAGACCTTCTTGTAGACTTCGTTGGAGATTGATCCGAAGGCGGGCGATACCATATAATCTGTCTGAGAACCGGTGTATGCATAAACAATTGAACCGACGAGACTGAAGACAATGATCTCAGCGACTGTCACGGCTGTAACGGATTTCCAGAAATCGCGCGGCTCCTTCATTTCAGCGATGAAACTGGGCAGTGTGATCTGTCCGATAAAAGTGTAACTAATGTTCAAGAAAGCATTCATGCCTTGGACGAATGTTGTTCCCTTTGGTGGGATGGCGGAGACAAGTGGCTCGCCTGCTGAAGGGTAGTTTGCTGGATGGTCCTCGATTCCGACAAAAATAGTTGCTAGAATGACGGAGATGAAGGTGAAGAAGGCTGATACAGTGGCAATATGTGCGAGTGTGCCAAATGTTCGTGGTAAAGAACAGAACCATGAGGCGATGGCAACGATTAATGAGAAAACGACCGTGCAGACCGCGCCATTGGACATAGTATTGAGGTATTCGGCTCCGACAACACAGTGCAGACCCTGGATGAAGGTGTTGTTGAGTAGGAACATAACGGCCGTTCCCCACCAGGCGATCTTGGAGTCCCAGAATAGATACTGGCCGATATCACAGACATCGCGAATTTCAGGGTGTCGTAGACAGAATCTCCTATGGAACGTAGATAGCAATTAGCATCCGGTGCGGATCGACGCTGGGAAGGGCCAAAAAAAAAAAAAAAACCGCGCAATATTAAGGGGCCCAGCGCAAAAAGAAGAGCATGATATCGGGATCAAATCAAAGGGGAATATTTACCAGACAATCAACGAGGTGTACAAAACTATACCCGCAATGACAACAGTTAAGATCAAACCCGGAACAAGACCGAGAATAGAATACGACCAAGGGAAGGACATAATGGCCAGACAAATGTACTCGGAGAAAAGCAAAGCGGCAGTCTTTTGCCAACTGCAAGTACGATATTTGATCGTATTCTCCGCTTCCATTTCAATCTGACGACCAACGCTCTCAGTCGTAGAGGATGAATCCAACGCCGTGACATGATGCGAAGATCGTCGACGACCCTGTCCTTCAACATCATAGTCCTTGAGCTTGGGATCCTGTTCTTTATCACTTAGATCGGGGGATCGATCGCCATCGAGTTTCTGGGCCATTGTTGTCGAGTCTTGAGGCCGAGCCATTTGAGCCTTAAGGAGCCGGCGAACCGCTTTTGGCGGTACTCGGCAGAGTCGAAGAAAGCTGTACTGTCGGAAATGAGATACATAAACCGGGCCTCGGCAAGGTCTAGAACGAAGTCGCAGTGGCAGACGCAAATGCAGATGCAGTTGTAGTGGTGTTGGTAGTCACAGTCGCAAGTGGGAGGTGAAGAGGTAGGGTATAGTAGTTGTTGCAGGGGCCGAGAAGTTAAGAGATAGTCGCAATGGCAGTGAATATTTTCTTTTCTTCTTCTCTAAGTTGAAAACACGCTTTGTGAGAGGTGAATTCAGCGAAATTGTTTCCGGGATCAACCTTGTCGCAGGGGCAGATTGATTGGGGTTGAGTTGAAGCAAATCGCCGGATGCAATTAGGGCAACGGGATCGTCGGGGGTTGAGAGAACCACCAGATCGGATGTTGCAAAAAGATGAAAGAGATAGAGAGGGAACAAGAAGTTGAAGAGAAGTTGAAAAAAAATGGAATAAAATTACGGAGCGATAGGAACCAAGAAAAAGAGAAAAAAAGAGAATCAAGAAAATAAAAATCAAAAAGAAATGAAAAAAAGACAGAAGAGGCAGAGACGGTAATGGAGTATACCAAGCCAGCCGCGTACAGTTGCGATCGCAGGCCCCGGCTGTAATTGGTGGGGGGTATGGCTGGATTACCCCCCCCCGTCATTTTCCAATTTGAACTGGATTTCTGCTTGCCTGTTCCTTGGCCCAATCGAGCCATTGCTCCACTACTTTGCTATTCCCGAATGGAAAAAACCTGTCGATCCGGGCGTCACGACATGACGTGCTATACATGGTAGTGGCACTTTATGGTGTCGGATGGCGCGGGGCCACATCTCATGAGGCCCTTGGGTGTTCGGACCTCAGCCATGGCTGGAGTTTATTGCTTGAACTGTGCAGGAGGCTTGATTACGGTGTGATTTTATCAGATACAGAGCATATGATATCGCTAGTAGAGACTCAATTAGCACGGACGAAAATGTACACTTTATGCATTCTGCAGTCTACGCACTACTGTGTGAAACTAGCTACTTAGTATATCTCCTCCAAGATGATAACACATAAGCGACTTTTTCATAAAAACTGAACCGTCTAGTGAAAGTTCATACGGACGCACCGAGGAACCCTAGTAAATCTGGGCAAACGCTCCGCATATCATATCTCACAGTCGTTGAGCTACGACCTGCCGGAGTGGGCCCGGGCCCCGCAAGCAGGGCAAGGGGCCAAATGAAGGATTGATCGTGCTGGTCAACCCGTGCATCAGCCACGCTCGAAAACATGGGCGGAGTGCCTTGACCCTAGACGATTGATGCTGACTGGGCAGATTCTTGAGTCGATGGCGTTAAACCGCATCCGGAGGGTCCACTGTGGAATGGGGAATGGGATGGGGAGTTGTACGAGGGAGGTGGTGAGTAATGGTGTTCGTATATGTGGTATGACCAGTTGTCGGATAGAATGTCACTGAGTGAATTATTCATGGACAACCTGAGTATAGCCTTGATCAAATATAGCTCAGATATACATTATAATGCATCAATTGACAATAACTTCAATAGGTACTGAAGTTGTTGATGTTAAATGCGGCTGAGTAATCACTGCACTCAGCAGGTGCTGCCGAGCTAAAGTACGGTATTGTACGGTAATATCTCAGCGAAAGTACAAGAACGGAAGACTATCAACTCGAAGACATCAACAATTGACTATACTAGCCTTTTATGAATGATCCAAACATTGAGAAATCTTAGAATCTTCATTTAACAAGGATTCTATATATGCACTGAACAAAGAAGTCAACACAAGCATGATCAAGCAAATCCAAGCAAAATCCAAGAGAATCCAAGAAACCCAGTTAAGCAAGCCAATGCAAAAATACCCATTACTCCGTACTCCGTACTCCGTAATATGCTTGCGTGCTCATCCACCGTGATGGCCTCATAATCCACACCAGCTTTCACTTAAACTCAACTACCAATACCATCAGTATAGAGTAAGAAAATTCCGTAGATTAAGTGTATTGCCGCTATCCGATCCTGTGGTTCACGGACATCACCGGTCATCACGCAATAATCAAGTGCCAGACTTGTGCATCGAATCATTCTGGAAGGTCACTCTTGGCCGCGTGGCATCTTACACTGTATATTTGCGGGATGGCCATTTGCCTAATTGTCCCCGAATTACCCCTTACTCGGCTCCGGTCGGCTTGTTGGCGAGGCTCTCTGTCTGGTCAAGTTAATGTGATAGTCGAGAGTTTTGGTGGATGGACGGGATATTCATAAAGCAAGTAAATTACCAAGATATCAATATTGAATGAGTAGTCGTTATATTCCTGATATCAGAGATGCCCATCTCACCAGGTGGTGACTATGGCTTAAGTCCCCGTCACGGATTATTATCACGAAGTACCCAGGGGTTAATATTTGATAGACCGCTACCTTCAAGCAACCTTATTGCAAGTACCTACTTACACTACAGGTAGGTACCCCTATAGTACTAGACTACATCTACAAGGACGATCCATGTCCATATTAACAGAGCTATAGTAGACAAGTACAGTAACGAACTCCGAGTTCAAATCATAGTATATCAACATCAATATAATAAGTAACCCGGCCTGAACGCCGTAGATAAACCTTTTACATACAAGCACCTCAACAAGTTTTTGAACGAACAGCACATACCCCTTCTTACATCCCCATATCCTCGTCCTCCAACAGAGCCGCATAATCGTCCGCCGAAGCAAATGTAGGCAGATGCTTGAGCTTGCGACGTTTCTGCTTCTTGCTCTTGCTGTCGTCCTCCGGTTCCTCGACCGGTAACTCCACTCCACCAAGCTCCATATCCGACGGGAGATCCTCGTCGCTGTCCAAGAAAGCCTCGTCGTCCGAGACATCCATGTCAAATGCGTCTTCGTCTTCCTCGTCTGCCTTGGCCTTCTTCTCTGTCTTGACGGGTGCGGATTTCTTGGTTGGTGGAGGGGAGTCGAAGCCTTCGAATGCATCGGCTGCATCTTCGTCCTCGTCTGAAGGAACGTCTGACTCGTCGTTGAAGATGACTTCGTCGTCGCCTTCACCTTCACCTTCGCCTTCGACTTCGTCGTCGTCGTAGGCGGATTCCAGATCGTCCATATCCAAGTCGTCGTCACTGTCATCCTCGGCTTCAAGGTCAGGTCGGGAGTCGACAAGGGCCTTCCAAATCTCCTCCTCGTCATCGAGTTCGCCCTCATCATCATCACCACGGTCAGCCTTGCCCTTCTTAGCTTTCGTCTTGTCCTTGTTAACTCGGTTGAAGTATTCGTGGAAGAAGACATCTTCAGCGGCAACGTCGTCCGCCTTCTTCTTCCAGAAGTTCTCCGAGTTAAGTGGCACATGCTGGACGGCAGTCTTGCCAGCTTCCACAAGGCGATCCTTAGCCTCCCCACCGGCCAGGGGCTGCATGATGGAAGCACCGCGCGAAGAGGCCGAAGCCTTCGGGGTACGGTATACGAATCGGTCGAGGAAGTGTGACAGAGTGTGGATGGTCAGGTCTGGTTTGCCGCTCATGGGCTCATGTTGCAGGAGGCGATCCGCATTGAGCGAGACGGAGGGGTGAAAGTGAGTAGTATAAGGAAGTAATTCCCACAGACAGCTTTGATCAGCATTGCTGTGCTCGGGATCTCGCTTGCGAGGATCGTATTTCTCCTTTGACTTGGAGGACTTGCTTTCGTCCACGGGGGCGGGCTCGGGTTGCTCGTCATCCTCATCGGGAACGTCGCGGAAAACTTCCTCGTCATCGCTGTCATTATCTTCGGGTTGATCAAGTAGAGATGAAAGTCCGATAAAAGTCTTCTCCAGTTCACGAATGAGGTAGAAAACACCGCAGATGAAGGATGGTTGGTGCATGCCGAGAACTTGGACGATACGCTTTACGAATGCCTTGACACGACGGACATTGAGATCATTCTTGAGAGACTTGAAGAGAAGGTTGAGGTAGAGTGACTGCTTCGAGGAAGTCGCGACACGAGGGTCCAGGAGGGATTCATAGAGGGTTCGGTAGAAACGGTCGCTGGCAACCTGGGTAGTATTGGTCAATTGCTGAATCAACATCAGAGCCTGGATGCTGGTGTTGAAGTTGGAAGAGTGAGTAATGCGGAAAAGTGTGTCGATGTGCTTGGACAACCTAGGGCTGGGTTAGTATCGTGAATAAGATGCGAGGCGACGGGGTTATAACATACCGGTCCGAATCGGCATCGGTGAATGGATAAGCACGGTTAACTCCAGTCAAGACACCAGATGTCAGCTTTTCCTTCATCTCCTCATCCTGGGCTTGTCCCTTGGCGGGCTGATTCTGGCCCTTGCCCTTTCCGTGCTTCCCTTGGGGTTTGCCCTTAGGAGTAGGCTTAAGAAGAGAGACGAAAAGCGAGAAGTAGATATCAAGTAGTTGCATGGCAACAGGCTGCTCTTTCATGCTAAGAACAGTCTGGTTCAAAGTGATGATTGCATAGTACTTCGCATGCGAGCTCTGGCTGGGACGAAAGAGTAATTCCTCAACGAACTTGATGATAGTAGGTTTCATGAGAGGGTGCTGCTGCTCGAGCTGCAAGAGAAGATAAGATGCGCGCGAGGCAATCTTCTTACCAGGATCACCAAGCTTGTTGACAAGCAGACGTAACAAGTTGGCCTCCTGCTCGGGCTTCTCCTTCAGCAATTCGTAGACGTAACTAACAGCACGTGATCGCGAGAATTCGATCTCGTCATTACACCAGACCTCAAGAATCTTAAGAACTTCGAAAAATTGCTCCTTGACACCATCTTCGAAAGCCCAAAGCATCAAGTGACTTGGTTGCAGACCACCGGGCAATGGGTCTCGTTCAGTCCAGCGACCACCGGCTCCTTGGAACGCGGCGACAAGACCGGGCTGATTGGCAAATGACCTCAATCGTCGATCAGACGGTAAGAGAGTACCCTGAGCAAACATATCCTTGAGCGATCGGAGGACTTCAACGGCCTGCGCACGACTGCGCTTGCCAGCAAGTCCTACCAAGCTCTCCAAGGATCTAGTGTTGTGCAAAGGCGACTCTTGAACGGCGAGTGTGAGCGCGGAAATCTTATCGCTCAGGGTACCATTGGACATGATGGAGGTGTAGAACTTGTGGGAGGAAGAAGCAGAAACCTTCTGAGCCTCGGCGTATTTCTCATTTTCCTCGAGCAGTAGAACTTTAGCCTGCTCGTGGATACGATCAACGAGGTGACGAGGAAGAGCGTTCATTTCTTTGGCGCCACTTATGGGAGGGAGAGGAGAGTTATACCAGTCGGATCGGGGCTGGACGGCCTGTTTGGGTATTGAATTAGTGAAATGTTTGTTTTATAGATGGTGATCACGTTTTGCAACTCACCAGCTTAGCATATTCCTTAGGGATAGGAACCTCAGCGGCCTTGGGCTTCGTGGCTGGAGGCTCATCCTCGATATCAGACTCCTCAAAGGAGTCGGCGTCCTTTTCGCCAGCATCGTCGCTATCCTCTTCAATCTCGTCCTGTGCATCCTCCTCATCGGCCTCTTCATCTTCGTCTGCCTCCTCTTCCTCCGCCTCCTCATCGGATAGATCTTCGGGGACAACATGACCGGCAGCCTCTAACATCTTGGAAAGTTCTTTCCTCAAGTCGGCATCACCACCCTTCTTCGAAGTTGCACCCTCGACCTCGGACTCGGAGTCGATATCCTCAAGCAGATTCAGATCCTCCTCAGTACCACCAAGGGCCATAATTTCCTCGCGCAGGGTATCATTTTTGTCGCTTGCTTTCTTGGGAGCATCGGACTTCTCTTGCTTATTCTTGTTTCCCTTCTCCTCCCGGGCAATCACATCACCATTGCGATCCCGCTTCTTGCCATGCGCCGAGTCCTGTTTCTTATCGGCCTTAGGAGAGACAGTCTTATCCTTCTTCGTAGAAATATTTTCCGCAGATGTCTGTGGTTTATTGTCCTTCTTCCCCTTTCCTTTCCCAGAGCTCTGATCCTTCAAGCGTTGCTCGATTTTTTGGCGGAGACCAGCGAAAGCACCTTCTTCAATTTGGGGCTCGGCGGGGGTATTTGAGGTCTCTGGAACCGATGCCTTTGTATCGACGGGAGTTTCATTTGCGCTGGAAGAGCGCTTGCCTTTCCCTTTAGGCATTGTGAAGTGTTTGAAGTTGGGGATGTTTTTTGAATGTTTTTTGGAGAAAAGAAAAATCGGCGGAGAAATCTTTTGCGGCTTATCGGCCACGCTCGGACCACCCGATAAGAAACGTCGCCCTTCCACCGCGACGACTTCGGGATTTCTTGTGAATTTTGGCTTTCAATTCGTTATTGTCTTGTTCTTCCCTTAGGGATTGATCTGAGGCGATGATTTTAGGATCGCGCACTCCTCGCAATCTCCTGTCAAGGGGCCGATTGGGGTTTCGTATCCAACGATGTCATCTTCATGTACGGGCTGTAACAGATTTCCCCGGATCGGCTTCAGTATCAAGACTAACATGCTATTGTAGTATGACGGCCGGAACAGGGTTTCGAACTTCTGGATTCCTACAGGTGGTATTTCCAAGAAGCCCGTTGAGGGAGCCAAAGGTATGGGAACTGTGAGCAATCGGGAAACTTTTATGTCCCGGCTAACAGAGTATTAGAGGATGCCAATGACCTGTTAATTCGGGGTGGTTTTCTCCGACAGGTGATTCTTCATACACTGCATGACAAAAACCGAGGCTAATGGTATTTGCAGGCTTATTCTGGCGTGTTTCATCTTCTTCCTCTTGGGTTGCGGGTGCAAGACAAATTGGAACGTCTGATTGATAAACATATGCGGTCACTTGGTGAGACCTTCTCTGCTCTCTGACCTAATTGCTCTATTCTGACTTTTCTCAGGAGCATCTAAGGTCTCGCTGTCTTCAATCTCCTCTCAGGAACTTTGGGAGCAATCCGGCCGCCTGACAGAGGGTTCCGAGGTGCGTTCTCCCTGGCTCCTATGTGGAATCCAGCGCTAAATAGCTCACTAGGTCTTTCGATTTCACGATCGCAAAGATACGCGCTTCTTACTTGCGCCAACCCATGAAGAGGAAATCACGTCCCTCGTGGGTAGTTTGACCACATCATATAAGAGTCTTCCCCTTCGAGTTTATCAAATATGCAAGTTGAATTCTGCCATTGTGCATGTCTAGCGTACTAACATCACTCATAGCTCGCAAGTATCGAGACGAACCAAGACCAAGACAGGGCCTTCTCCGTGGACGTGAATTCGTGATGAAAGATCTTTACACATTTGACTACAATGTACCCGAAGCCCTGAAGACCTACAAGGCCGTCAAAGTCGCCTACACGCAACTTTTTGATGAACTCAAGATCCCCTATCTCGTTGCTGCAGCAGACTCCGGCAATATGGGCGGTAGTCTCAGTCATGAGTTCCACTTTATCAGCGCAAAGGGTGAGGATCGAGTGGTCAGTTGTTCAAACTGTGATCACGTGTATAATGAAGAGCTGGCCGACGGTAAAACGCACAAATTCGACGAAGCTAAAGAGAAAGGGTCTATCCCCGGCTTCCAAACCGAAGAGACACAATTCGAAGGCGGTGCTACTATCTCCACTGGCATGTGGATGGCCATTTCTCACGATGGCAATACTCTTCTTCGAGGCTGGTACCCCAAGTATTCCATGCAGAACGGATCTACGGAGCCTGTTGAGCGACATGTCAACTCTCATGCTGTCAAGGCAATCGCTACCGCTGCCGGCGTGGATCTTGATTTGAGCGTGGAGAACCCCAAAGAAAAGTGGACAGCACATGTTCAATCTCAATCTAAATCACAGAAGCCACGAGTCCTCGACTTGTATGATGCACAGGTCCGAGTGTACCAGCGACCTCCGCTCAGCGATCTGTTGGAAGAAGTTGGTTGTACTGCTGCTGATATCGAGTACTCCAAACTGGATCACTTCCCTGGTACTTCCAACCAACTGAGTCTTGTTCGGGTTCATGATGGTGATCATTGCTCACAATGTGCCGATGGTCGGTTGACGAGTAACCCTGCGGTCGAACTGGGTCATACTTTCCACCTGGGTACACGGTATAGTGAGGTTCTTCAAGCTTCGGTCTCTGTGAATCAAGCTGTTCTCGATGGATCAGCTGAGTCTGGCGCCAAATCTTCCAAGGAGGTAATCGTCCCCATGCAGATGGGCTGTCATGGAATTGGCGTTTCCCGATTGATCTCGGCGGTTGCGAATCGACTAGCCGATTCCAAGGGCTTAAATTGGCCACGTGCTATTGCACCCTACGATGTTGCTGTCGTCCCTACTAAGGGACTGGACTCTGTTGCTGAAAAGATTTATGACTCTCTCACCTCGGCCTCGGTAGACACGCTCCTAGACGATCGTGATAAAGGCATGGGCTGGAAGTTGGGCGATGCCGACCTGATCGGATACCCGGTGATTATTGTTGTTGGTAATGGGTGGAAGAAGAACCAGACATTGGAAGTGCAGTGTCGTAGATTGGGCGTCAAAGAGGACATCACTATGGACAAACTGCCTACATTTGTTGAGAGCATCTTGTCGCAACTATAACCAGACGACATTCTGCTATAGGCTGGGATGTCTTGTATAGCCATTGTATCACTAGCATATTGAATTTAGCCGTGTAAATTAACAGAACTCATCTCTGAATTGGCACCTTTCTCTGTAATCGAAGTTTCTTTGTCGTAAATACATCGATTGTATATCTTCCCGTTAAAGTCCCTAGTTGATACTGTCGATCTACAACACAAGTGCGTGTCCATACCACCCACCACCAACAATGACGCGCCGCCCTCCACTACGCGCACTAACACCACGCACCAGCAACTTTTCTCAAGCTCCCATCAATCCACCCCACCTCCGCCCGCATATCAACCCAGCGAGAAAACTCGCAAACAACACCCCTCGCCAAAACCGACATCCGACCCTTTCCACTCCCTCAAAATATATCCAAAATGTCAGACTCCGGTTCAGGCGGCGCCCCGCCAGGTTCAGGTACGCCAAACACCAATCCCTGCACCGCAGCATAGCTATAATGTCGTCAATTCATTGCGAACGCATTGTGCTACACGCCTCAATTCAATTCAATTCAAGCTGAATACAAACTCAACTGATGTGGGGAAAACAGTGAACCTTGCCTCCTTAAGCGTCCCCCAACTCCGCTCCCTTCAAACCCGCTTAACCTCCGAACTGGAGCACCTCACAACCTCACATACCAAGCTGCGAGCCGCGCAAGCGAAGTTCCGCGACTGCGTGCGCTCTATCAATGATGGTGTGACTGGGTCTAAGGAGACCGGGACAGAGGGTCGGGATGATATTCTCGTTCCTTTGACTAGCTCGTTGTATGTTAAGGGTCGATTGACGGATCGGGAGAAGGTGCTTGTTGATGTTGGGACGGGATTCTATGTTGAGAAGGTATGTTTATCATGGACCCGAGATTCTGGTATACGGACTTTGTCATACCTTCTCGGGGCGGATGGGAGATTTGATGCTAATGAGTTATTTGTATCAGACTCCCGCCAAGGCCGTTGCTTTCTACGATGATAAGATCAAGGGCTTGGATGCCAATCTGCAGGAGTTGGAGAAGATTGTTTCTGGAAAGAGTCAGCAGTTGCGCATTGTTGAGGAGGGTGAGTTATCCTTACGTCGCCTTCTACTCTTTTTTTTTGCTCTGGGTGTCCTTTATTGACTTTCTACAGTTCTCCGACAGAAGATGCTTGCTGGCGAGGCCCCCGCACAGCCGGCTGCTGCGAGAGCTTAATGAGATGATAAGGTGCAATCGAGGATGATTTTTAAGCTGGCATGGGATTTTATTCAGTAAAAGAGTAAATAAAAGAAATCTGGAAACCCTCGTGATAAATCGTTCTCTTTTAAAAAGGGACATAAATGAAGATGAAAACCGCATTTCGCATCTCTATCCTGGAGTTTTGTTTGTCTTATGTTTTGCTTTGTCTATTTCCAGAGTAGCAGTCAGCTTCGATGTGGAGAAGTTGCCTCGGTGTGTCTTTTCTTACCCCTTCTAGTTATCATTCTTGTTCTTATGCTTCCTCTCCCTTCTCCGTCATTGAGATATCGTTTCCTAGTGCCCCGACGAATAGAAGGATCTCATGGGCTCGGGATTGATATTTCCTCTCAAAATTGGCAGTCTCGGGGCAGGTAACTCGTTTCGTGCAACTCGACGAAGCGTTTTGTGATCAGAAGAGAGTCCCTAGCTCGGATTCCAACACACCTGAACTGTCTGCATCTTCTTCATCAGGGTCGTTGGGCATCTTGTCATAGGGCTGCGGCTGAGGACCCAAGAGGATAGCAACTTGCTTCACAATGCGCAGAAATTCCTGGACGCTGGGGTTATTCTTATTCGGCCCCTTTCCCTCGTCCCGGGGGAACAGAGAATTGAAAGTGAGGTCGTTTGGTCGTTCATGCCAATCACTTAGCAGATGCTCCCATAAAAGATTGGTAAGTCGTGCACCCCATCGGACTTTTGGTAGAGCCAATCTTGCGCGGCCGGCTGTAGAATATTGGAACTCCTCAAATCGAGCTAGTTCTAGAATGTATTTGGTGCGCTTGATTCTGAACTGGAGTGAGGACTTTTGGACGAATCTTGAAATTGACACGTTGTCCTGGAAGAAGGTTCTTCTGCCTGGTTTTGATGTGATCAGTGCCCCTCGATGCATAGGGTCAAGTTTCACGCTGGCTGCGAATTTTCGCTGTGCCTCACTGATATCATCTTCCGCCATTGGCTCGAGAAATTTTAGTTCGATTTCCCAGTCGGTTCTATCAACGTTAGCATTTCATGGTGAAGTCCGCATCTCCTCGGCTATCTAGATCATAGGAAGTTTCCTACCGCTCAAAGTCCATCATACTGAGTTGCATTGGTGGTGACTGTCGAGTTCCAGCCATGGGTGTCTGAAACCAGTAGTGCTGTGCTGATCCAGATTCAATTGCCCCGGGATTCTGGCTGAATTCAACATTCAGGCCGAGTCTGTTCTTCGCATACTGAGAATGCACGAATTCGAATGTTACTGACTGACGAGCTTTCACTGTTTCAAGTGAGGCGAGGACTTTCGTTGCATCTTTGAGCTCGAGAAAGTCTCCAGAATTCTTGAACCGTCTGAGTAGCACTGTCTGTGGAAGATTCAAGCTAAATGGTTCCATTGTATTCATTAGAACGGGCACGATATGGCTGCAATATATTTAGATATGGACATACCCCGGTACGAGCCGCCCTTGCCATCGTTCATCTAAGAGCATCTCTGGAAACTCTTGAAGTGGATATTGTGAGACACCATTGACTGTTTTCCATCGATCAAGGATGAAAGTCCCGAACTTGACACAAATTCTCATGTCGCAATCAATATGCTTCATCGTACGAACACAGCGGTCCAAATTGTCGCACATGTTTCTCTGGTTCATTGCTGAAAGGTTTGCCATCTCATGCTGAGAAGCTTCAGGGTGACCCGGGCTCTGGTTTGATTGGTATCTGAAAATATTTGCTTGAGCAACTCCGTTGTGTTTGGCTATGAAAATGCGGTCTCCTTGTGTGTTGGGCTCTGGTGGTTGGATCATGTACAACTTAGTCTTGATCTGGGATCTAGCGAAATGATGCGTCCACAAACGGCGAATGATGTTAGTGATCGTGCTCTTATCAAATTGTCTGTCGCTGGCAAAACAGATATGATGATCGAGCTCCGTTTGTATGTAAATGTGGACGGAATATTTCTTTCGCAAAAAGTCAAGTCCTTCTAGTTCATCACCAAAGCAAGTCTTGATCGACGGACCATCGCGGGGCCAGTAAAAGATCAACTTTGGCAGAATGGAAATTGGTCAGCAGAAAGTTGAGTGGTCTCCTTGTATATTCTCTTTACCTTGCAAACGACAATATGTACTGGTGGTTCTTTTCTCAGTGCAAGAATCGCCGGAGAGTTTTTTTGGGCTTGAAGAACGATCCGGTCATCGACTGGTGTGTAGCCATGTGCTGTCTTTGTAATAGTCTCGACCTTGTTCAAAAGAAGGGCCTTTGCTCTGGCGATTGAGCCCGGATCCCCGCGAAGAAGAACTTGCTTTCAACCAATAAGTGACTATCCAGAAGGCGAGATATATGTTAGAAAAAGCCGCTTACATTTGGGCTATGAGCAGTGTCCCTGATGATAGCCCTTGTTGCTTTTCTGATATCGTCATAGATACCAGCTCGAGAAGGCAGGGGGGTTTGGCGATGACGGGTTTTGCCATCGTCAGAGCCTCTTCTGGTAATGGATTTAATTTAGTTCAGCACAGGATCTCCCCAGAAGGACTCTTACCGTGCTACTGTCAATTTGAAAAATTCAACTGGTAGCTTGAGTAACTCTGGTGACAGATGAAATTATCAGATAATCATGGCTATCAACCATTTTAGGAAAGTGAATAGCTACCGTCTGAATCAGTGATGGTAGGCGGTCTCTGTTGACCCGATTGCCGATGAGATTGACCTTCACCAATTTTCCCAGGACTCGATTTGAAGAGGATTTGAGGCGCAGAATTTTCAGATCGGCTGCCACGTCCTTGAATACCTTGTGATTGGTCTGCTCCTGACCTTCCAGGTTGACGAAGGGGAAGCTGCTGAGAGCGGGGTGCATAGTTGGCCTCAGTAGGACCTGGAGCAATTACAGGACGCAGAGGTAGTGAAATACTTGGCTGAGAAGAATGGTGTCTTCTTTGCAATGTTGGTCGTTTCAGCGCCGATTCTGGTATCGGAGATGGTCTTCGTTCGGGTTGTTGTGTGTTAGGCATCTCCCTTGGTGGCACCTCGTCAATTGGAGGACGACCATAATCCTGCAGGAACCATTCTGCTTGACATGAGCCGGTTTCCGGTACACTGTGAATGGAAAATGGGGCAATATCGCTTCAGGATAGTTCGTGGCATACCTTTTGCGGCTTCTCGTTCGAAACTGTCATTTCTGGTCAGAATAAAAGGAATAGTGCTACGAGAGACCACAGGGCTTGGAGACTTACTCCATTGCTTTATGTATTAATATTAGCCATGTAGATGCCAATGGGTCACATTGAGAACACAATAGGTTGAGGATGGCGATGGGGAGGGGATGGTAGTTGAGAAGGTGAAGATCGTAGAGAAAAGAAAACCGATTGAAGTGAGATGATCAAAGCAAAGGAAGCAACGACTGGTGACTTCTTCTTCTTCTTCTTCTTCTTCTTCTTCTTTCGCCCTTTCCTTTTTGGTCGTTGCCTGAACTTCACTTTCAATCACAGGCAGGAAGTGCATCAAGGGAACGGCTGCTCCTTCCCTTTTCAAACAGAATTAGTTCTATGGACGACTACATTCGATTGCTGACCAATCTTCACTACGAACCCAGGCCTTGGCTGAAGCTCTACATGATCCTGTGGATATTGTTGATGGAGAAATTCTACTTGAAGATGATTTTCTCCCGTTGCTTGTGACAGTATATGAATGCTAGTGTCAGACAGCTTGAAGGCCAATCAGTAATATCTAGGTTATCCAGCTACGACATCGATATGTGGCCATACGGTGTGACCCATGTTCAAACGGAGGGGCCCATAACCTCAATGGATGGATGAAAGGGAGGCTCCATAAGCTGCGTTTCAACAGAGATCAAACGTTATAGATAATGCGGAAATGGGATACTCTTAAGCGGCCTTTTCCATTTCCACCCGAAGCAAAGCGGCCGCTGGCAGGTCCACTACAAACATTGGATACCTCACCATGATGCCTCACGTGTTCAGTCAATCACAGAAGATTGCTTACACATATGGTGCCTCATTACTGCTTTATAAAGGACACGGTAGCAAAGGGTATCAACATCTGTGGAATACCCGGACTCTGGTACAATTTGCATTCATCAAGAGATAACAAACATCAAACATTGATCATAAATCATATAGGCCCATAGTAACGAATGACCAGTCTTGAATAACTATTTATCTAGGTAGTAAATATGGAATCCTATTAACTTGCAACATTCTCTGAGTCTAGACGTATTCATAATCTGTCTTTCAGTGATTGATTAGGTATGCGATGAGTTCCAGGAACTGAAATTTCCCATTGAGTCTCCCCCTCTTCTCAAAAGGAACCATCTGGTCTTCGATAAACGCTTTCGGCCATGCATCACTGTATTGGATGATGGCCCTATCGCTCGCAATGTCACTGGAACATGATTCCAGGATGACTTCAAAGACTGACTCCACATCAATTGCCACAGATCAACACCATCTTGGATGTGACGAGCATAAAAGAGAACCCCATCTGTATCAACAGCCGCATAATTTCCATAAAGCCACCAAATGTTCGCCAACAAGCCTGATGTGCTATTAAAGTCGCTGGAAAAGCCAATTGGTTTTGTCAAATCTTGAGATTCGATCAGCGCGAGCCAGGGCGACGTCAATGGCCCATCTTCACCCGTTGTATTGTCGATGGAGGCCATCCAGGCTGACGGCTCCCTCCTGTTACCACCATGGATATTGATTAAAATATCTCAACATTTCATAACCGGTATGATGTCCCAAATACTTGCCCTTAATGTTGGCTTTGCTAGGTGCTGTCGGTGCCGAAATATCGCCAACCAAAGCTAGACCTACTTTCCAGGTAAGCATGATGTGTTGCATGCTAGCAGAAGATGTACATATATAAGAAAAAAAAGACCATCTGTCATGGAAATGCGCAGTCCACTGATTTCATCGCCGGAGGTATATAACCTAGAGGACACATCGCGTTGCAAAATAGATATCCGAAATAATCTAATAGTGAGCGGGGTACTTTATTACTATACAAACGACAATACAAAGCCAAGGAATTGTGAAAATAAAACAGTAGGTACCTGCGCAGATGAGCTTATGAACAACAAAACCAGGTGGCTCCAGCCACCTGGCTTTGGGCAGTCGTTCGAAAGAACGTCACTCCCCTCCCCCACAGCGATAGTTTCCAAACTATCGTTACTTCTTGGAAGCACTTGCAGCTCTTCTGAGTCCGAAAACGAATCCGGGGTAATATAATTAAATGCTAGCATCAATGGTCCACAAACAGGCTTATTCAGGTGATCTCTCGATGAAAATTCGATAGCTGGGAGATGGGATTCGCCCACAATTAAGTTGATCAACAATTACAGTCCGGATGGATAGACGAAAGGAAACATATATCAAATTCTTGATCACCAGGAGTGGGTACATCTTTTCATAATAACACATCAGTCAAGCAACAAAGCTCTATGGAGCACCCTGTCCACCTTCACGGCCATGATTTCTATATTTTATCACGGGGCAATAGGGGTTTCAATTGCAGCGTGGTAAACTTGACCAACCTACCTCATCGAGATACGGCTCTGCTACCGGGGGCTGGTAGACCCTTTTTTCTTGCATGGAAAGCATCATGGGCAAGGTACAATCAGACTTGTATGAACTGGACTATCTATGAGGGTGTATATCGCAAGACCCCTGCACAGATGGTGGCCTACGACCAAGCGGGGGTCTAGAATAATGAAATTCTATGTTTTGGCCTCATCTAAATGGGAATATATACTTCTATTGCAGTGAAAAGTCCACTGGCATGTGGTTGTTTCATTGAAAGCTATGGAGAGAGTAATAATCCAGTGGATTATCAAGTGCATCTTGGTGGACTCAACTCGGACTAGAGAAGCCTCCTTTCGCGTGCTTGGACCTTCCTCTATCTCATTCCCTTATTCACTCGCAATCATTCTTCTCCAAGCATGACCAGGCGTCTTCGCTTTGCCTCCTCAACCAAATACAGCTGCAACTGATAATCCTCCTCAGCTGCGCTGGAAATTCCACGCCTGAGATGCGAATAGTCCGTCATATTTTTGTTACCAAGCGCGTCAAGCCTCTGTATTTCAGATTCACTATATCCCTTCTGACGCAACATGGCGCAGTTGTATCGCCGTTGATTTTCCATTGAATTGAGCATGGTGTAAATGGCAGCCACATCCCAGCCCAGGGCGCGAAGCTCATCTTGAATGATCCTCTGAGAGGGTGTCAGGTTTGAGAGATACTCGGTGATGACTTGTGGTAGTGTCGTTTTTGGTTTTGTGCTTTCAGTAGCGTTTGCAAGTTCCTCTTCGGACACGAATCTGAGGTTCTTGCCAGTGTTATCAAGCATCCAGATTCCCTCGGGGGATGGAACGGAAAGAGGCTGCTCGTCAGTCATGATGAAATATTTTATTCAGAGGATGCGAGATGGAGAGATAGATTGATTCTGATAGCCAAAAGACAACTGTAGTATGAGAACTTGGAAACAAGATGACCCAGTGCGCTGATTTCCGGGATCAGAAGATTGAATGATCAAGAAGAAGCTTGAGATTAACTTCACTCAAGGTAGCAGCGCTGCATGTGACTTTAGTTACACGGAGACACTCAAGACTCATTTTACGGTATTCACTATATCCATGGTCAGTATGCGTCAGAATGTGCTCATGTTAAAGTTTGTGGCCCCGCAACTCAGGTAATCTAATGTATTAGATACTCTGAAGGCTCCCAGCTGAACTTATTGAGGAGAGCAAACTTTGAAAGAATTGAAAGATGAGGAAGGAAACAAGGCTGAAGAAATAGGGTGAATGCCTAACGGTGGCCTTCTGGCCTGAGGCAGCTGGTCCGTAGTGCTGACGACTAATCAAAATGCTACCATTTAATTTTCTTTTTTCACGTTATTTCGAACCTGTCGCTGATACTGTTAAATAAGAAAGTTCCTTTGAGAAAAACTTGGATGGTGATCGATTTACTCTGATTAGTCCATTATCGAATACAGTGAAGAACCAGCCATCGATTACTCTATGGGCTAACTATACTTCGATTTTTACTTAACAACCAGTATACATGCGATACTTTCTCGTATAAGGAATTCTGGTCTATTTGCTTGCAATAAATCTCTCTGCTGTTATTTCGTGTACGCCGGTCTACCATACTAAATTAAAGTCGCAGTCGACTGAGCGTTTTCATTGAGCTGAATCATAGACCAAAAAAAGCTCCGAATTTTCAAGCGGGGCGTGTGTAGTTTTGAATTTCTCCATGCTTGAATAGAGCCTGATGAAGAAAGAACGTCGGAAAGTCTTTCAGTTTACGCGAACTTCAACTTAATATAGATAGCCTCGGGGAGCTTCATTCAATATAAATCATCACTTGCCCCTATCGTCATCTTCTCTCTTAAGTAAACACCGGTCTAGCTACAAATAGCAATTCTAGTGGAGTCGGCATAGTTACAATAATGCCCAGTCTTAGTGCACTATAGAGTATTTTTAGTCAAACTTCAATCACAGGGGCAAGTTTCTTACTCACTCGATGGTTCTGTGCGCATTTTTTCCACTCCATTCGTCCGTTTTCACAGTAGTTACACCGTTGCGTAGTCCCTGCCGAACAATACTATTCATACTTAGTGCATGTGTTTCAAGACTTCAAACAATTATAGATGATGGAGTAAGGGTAAGTTTACGCCCTCGTGAATTTCTTGATCTCTTTCTACTCCATCGCGTCTATCTGCAGATTGCCTGTCCTCTATATCGGGTATTGGAACGTTCTCGATTGACAGCTCTTCTGCTAGAGCATCTTTAAGGACGCGGCGACACTTCAAAACATCTAGTAAAGTCATCAGGATTCTGCTACCCTTTCATGTCGGTCGTTAGAAGTATGCCCACCCTGAGCATGGCTGGGTTCTGTCTGAGGAAGGGCTGCGACAAAAACAGCACCGAACAACAGAACATTGAATAAAACGCGTGGAAACAGCATATTACCGGGTAATATCAAATATGGTATACAATTTAACGAGTTTGTTTCCGATTCAATCAGGATTGACTTCACCAACTGAAGCAAAAGGACATGTGCCTTCTTTTATATCCATGTCGAGGCGCCAGGCCGCTCCGGCCGGATCGTATACTGATTCTATCCGATTTGAGACAGACTCAAATTGTAAGTTTTACCGCCATTTAGATGGTTTGACGATTGCTGACTGGGCCAAATATACCGTGGTACATTAAGAATGCTACGTTGACAGACGGTATAGCATGTGATGATACTCAGATACTATCTGAGTAATAGTGTGAAATTTTCTTACACTAGCAGACTACACTACCCATAAATGTGATGTGGTACCATGCTGGTACACGATGAGGGTTGTCATGCAACTAGTCAAGATATGATATTTTCGCGCGATGGCAAGCTACCAGCACACAGTGTGCTATTAACATGATTTCCATTTAGGAGCTTCAGCACCCTATCGTCCTGATCTGACATGATGGAATTCGCCTTCTTCCACAGATTGTCATAAATTCGTGCTTCATCTTCAACTCGGACCTTCTATCCCAAGGACAACCACAATGACATTGGCATCGAGCAAGGCATTCAATCTCGCTGCACAGAGCAAGCGCTGTAGAATAGCCACATGTTAGCCAGACAATCAGGCGGATGAAAACAGTCAATGCAACACACACTTTCGAGGGCCGGCTTCGAGAGTCCTTTTTTAATTAATCCTCGCTATTAAACATATGGGCGATTTCCTCCCTGGATAAGCTTTTTGGGACGATGTGTGCAGCTTTACCCGTAGGTTGCCAATCTTACAACTTAGTAAAATAGGGATACCACTGCCCTAATACTTCTTCAGTTATTTCTTGCTCTGGTACAAAGCCATGAGCTATGCAGTGATTACAATTCGAGCACCAACAGATCCAGGGAAGGCTAGGCGGATAGAGTGGACAGACTTTTTGTAAAAGAAAGGCCCGAGGATCTATATCTGTAACAGAAACATGGAAAACCGGCGGAATCCAGTAATCAACAGGCTGGCTCAAATGCTCTGGCAGAACATGAATCTCTCTTCCGGCTGTATGGGTGTTTTCGATCATTTTCGCTTTGTTTGAAAGGGCGATCCAAACAGACGGCAGCGCCAGTCATCACCCGTGGGGTTGTGTCCCGACAGGCACGTTTCAAGAGACCTCAAGAATGGATGTGGAAACTTGTGGGATTTTGAAGCTATGTCAAGGTGGTAGGGAGGTCAAAAGGTTATGGATTGAAGTAAATAAACAATTATCCTAAGATGGGCGGATCCTCAACCCAGGAAGGTGGGGGATGTGCGTCCCCAGGAAGATGCTATCTAGTCAATTTGAAAATGATAACGAGTCCATGGACTCATGCCCTAATTTGAATAATTTTGATGAATGAAGAATTTGAATGTCTGCCCAATAAATGTAGAGTACCCATTCAAGCCCTCAGCCAATGCTACACCCAGTACCCTCCATATCATAACCCCTACTAGTGCCCCGTAGCTGTCTGTTGTGGCTCTTCATTCTCCAAAGGGTCATGACAATAGCGATTACAAGGCTAACTCACATCAAAATTAATTTGACAATACTAGGAAGTCTTTGCTAACATATTTTACCATTTTTCGATTGCAGATTCTTCTCGACGGTTCTTTTTTCATCATGATAAAGCACCTTTGATTCTTCGTGACTGGGCAGACACGCATGGTCGCTGAGGTTATGATGTCCGGAGCGCCAGGACAATTAGACCACGACTCTGCTATCCGAGGAATTGAAAACCGAATTTGATTTCAAGTACCAATGTCCCTTAAACAGAAAATTTTAAGATACTGCTCAATTTGATTCTTGCCAAAGGTCAAGTAGATGATCTGTATTAAGAAAAGAGGCTTTTTTACTGCACTAGAGAGCGCTGAATGACTTCAAATAGCCTCGATACGGAGTGCCATGTGCAAATGATAATATGGAAATTCCATAGACCCGATAGATTGGCCCTTCTCTGTCACAAAAAGTCAGAATGAAAAATAGAGCAATTTCTTTGTAAATATGTCAAAGAGACGCGGCGCATCGCTTTCATATTTTCGAGGCTTCATTGTAGTAGCAATTTTCTTTGAGAGGGATCGAGGGGGCCCTTTCGTATATCTCGAATATTAAACACTGAAGGATTCTTCTCTATCTTACATCCCTATACGTTCAAGCGCGATCATAATGCCTCAATATTTTCGTCAAGATAGCAATGGAAACTTTCGGCCGGTTCGGTCTCCCAGAAGAAGAAGAAGGGAGAAATATCCAAAGCGCGGCGAGAAAGGTCGCAAGACACAAAGCACCCAGCAAGATGAACCAATTGACTCAACGCCGATTAGTTCCTCGGTGCACCCATATAAAAGATGGAATAACAGCGGGCTTGGAGTAATTGATGACATTAAAAATGTTCCCAAGGATTGGGATTGGACCGATGATGATATCGACGAAGAGTGAGTATTGATATCCTCGGATTGTCTTCCCAGAAAAGGTCTAAGCGAGCATTAGCTAACTTCTACTCCAGTGATATAACGGCAAACATCGAGCGATGTAAACAAAGAATCGAGGATGGCATCATGCCACAGTGGTGGAAGCAAAAACTGACTTATCTGACGGAAGACGCACAAGCCGTGCAAAACGTGATTGACAGTGAACCAGAGGGTCTATCTATAGAAGTTATTACACGATTGAAAACACTCGAAATTATACATAAAGCATTGGCTGAACAAGGTGATGAGTATAAACAAAGCGCCAACATTGAAGCTATAATGAAACATTATCGCTCGCAAGGCTCTGACAATCTGTCCTGGAAAAACGGATACGTGACTTATTGGGCAAATGGGGTCCTGCTCAGCGATGAAATGGAGATCCTAAACTGGGAAAGATTCCGAGAGCTTAGTAATGCCCATGTCGAGTCTTGCAAGACTGAGACGGACCATGATCCTACAACTGGGATCTGGGTAGAAGGTGTAAGTACACTCAACTGAAATGGCAAAGATTTTATGTCCTGCTTGCTCAAAGCGATTAACCATGTATCGTTTTCTGTCTAGGGATCTAACCCCGGACCGGATTCGAAGCTAGTACGTTGGGCTGACTCCCGTATCGTACTTCCTCCCGACGGAACCTTCGGACGTCATATCAGGGTGCGTTGAAGGCTCTATTGCTATTCAGACCTTTCTCGCTAACCGGATAATCAGTATCGACTTGCTTATCGAATACCTGGATCCGACAGGCACGTGTCGTATCGTGTTCAAGATGACACTGGCGCCTCGCGATCCAATATTTTTCGAGATGATCTCGAAAGACTAGTGTATCTAGGAGGACGCAAGCCGCGATTTCTTTGTATGTCAGTCTATGAAACAGCCAACGGAGAAATCACATGCCCCACCCTCGAGCTTGAATGTTGTATGGTGGAGCTAAATGGCGATGAATTAACGCCATGGGTAACTACGGAAGTTTCTATAGAGAACGTACGGCGACCAGCGGGGGTGTCCAGAATGGGTGGACCTTTCGTCCGTGAAATGCTTTACACGGCCACGGTCCCGGATGGTAGATCAGAGTTATACATCTCGAGAACCAAGAGGTCACTTATGAGGAACCCATTTCCTACTGTGGATGTTTCTCAAGCTGACGTACCGGTCAAAGTCGTCCCTGTAGCTGGGCAAACCCCTGGACGTGAATGGAGAAATCTTCTTAGAGTCACCAATGCATTAAGTTAGCGCCTTTCCCTTGAAGCAGGAAAACAAATGGCTGTTCCTTCTCTTTGGTTTTGACTTATTTTGTCATGATTCAGAACAAGGAAACAATATCTTTGAGTGAAACTTGATAGTTTATAATTTTCATTTACCAATGGATTTTCTGATATTTTGAGACGTAAATTTCTCGTGGCGGCTGGCTGCGTAGGTGATCAATTGAAGGCTCTTCAATTGAAGACATTGGGTCCGAGGGGTCCGACCCAATGTCTTTCTGGGTTACAAATATGGGGATGTTTATCTTTATTCCGAAAGGACTGTGGTCGATCCTCCAAATGTGGTCTAGAGTCCCTTCGCCCTTCAAAGCTTTGATTCTGATTTTCCTGACCATCACAGCAATCGTGCTTGTTGTAACCCTTCCGATTGTGCTTACCAAGAATCCTGGACATGGTGGGACTGTTAAAGGCACGGGAGGTAATACTGCCATTGAGAAACCGCCCAAAGTTGCACCAGCTGTCCTCACTGTCCATACTGTCCCCGCTGTATAAGTATCTGTGAGTACATACAACCCCTCGTTTGGGGACATATTAGGGTTATTGATGGAATTGGTGAAGAGGACGGAGGTTCTTTGAAAGCGCATAAATGGTTAGAAAGACCAAAGTACTATCTTGGTACCGCTGTCTTAAAAGGATGTGATTATTTGCGTTTTTATTCTAGTGAAGAATATGTCTCCAAAATGTGACTTTGCTGAGAATGGATATCCTTATTTACCATAGTTGATGTCCTTTGGAGTATAGTCCATGATATTGCTGAATTGAGTATTTGTGTCTTGATATATGAGGCATCAAAGAGAGGAAATTCTTTAATCTGTCATGGATAACCTAGTGGAAGGCACACCGCCAAGTCGGCAACCTAGCTGCGGCAGCAATGCCAGCAGGTCAAAGGTGCCTGGTACGAATCCTGGGGAAGTCATCTTACTCGGGCGAGTAATCCCCGACGCTATCTGGCTTTAAGTTTGGAAATGACCCTTGAGGGAAGAAATTCTGCAGAGACATTTCCGCCCTGGGATGGCGTCGCCAGAATACACCGTCCTGTTACCAGGACGCTGGCTATTTGGTGTGACAACTGCATCTCTTCTTTTTTTATCTCTTCTTTTTTTTTCCCCCATATTTTTCTATAAGATTTTATTTCTTTTTATTGATTTTTCTAAATACACTTGGCCTGGGAATAGCCAGCACCGGTATATTGTAAAACATGTTTATTGCAAAACATAAATCAATCACGCAACTTAATGGGTTATCTCAACAATACACTATGGTCGCATACTATGAGGTATGCGACCATAGTGTAGCGTAGTGCCAAGTCTAAGACCCCTGTCCACGATCGACAACTAGCCTCACGACTCAGCCTTCGTCTTGAGGTCCTCGTTGAACCGCTCAAAATCGCTCTTCATCATTCTCCCCAATAATGAAGGTGACATCAGAAATGACAAGGGTCCAGATAGATCCTCAGACTGCGTGAAGATCGTAGCGGCACCCTCCTTCGTCGCCTCCATCCTGAACTCATGGCGTCCAGAAACAGTAAACACGGGCGGACCTTGCCAGGCGAACAAACCCTCGGAATTCTCCTATGATCAAGACATAAGCATACATTCACAAAAGCCTTATCAATGGGAATTTATTGAAATCCAGCTGGAACTCACCTTGACCTCGGCCGTGAACTTTTGTCCCTCGATATCAGCATCCACCTTATCACCCGGAACCAGAGATTCAGGGGTCTTGGAGGAATCTTGAACTGCCAAGCTTCGAATGAATCCCTGGTGCCAGTCTCGAAGAGCGGGGAAATTGAGAAGCTGGATGATCATCTCATTAGCAACCCCTTGTTTCTCCTAAGGTATGTCCAGGAATACTGTAACGAACCACCTCTCGCACCTTAGCCGGTGGTGCGGCAATCTCGATACTACTCTCGTTTCGGGGCATCTTGTTATGTACGATGTGAATATCCAAAAGAGATTATTTCTGAAAAAAAGTGAGGAAGGGCGAGAAGCTGCGACTTAATGGGGAGGAGGGCTGGTGCGTGCACGGAAGATCTACTATGCTTATTGTGTGACCCACCACCCCTTGATCATTCAACACTTCTCGTCGGCGGGATATTGATGAAACGGGCATTCTGTTCATCCGATTCAGCTCTGTACAAGGCTATTAAATGGACTATATCCTCAATCTAGTGATCGAGGTTTCTAGCCCGCTAGTCTTGGCCTCAGCAGCCACAGATGTAGCCTTGTTGTCATCAGCCATTCCCATTTAGGAAGATGTGCGCGACTTTGCCTCCCTACTGAACCCATAGCTGGGATATTTTTCCATTTAAATATAGAGTAATTGGTTATTGAAATTTGACTTTTGAAGAGTTGACGTGAAGGAATTTCCAACTAGCGTGGTCCTTGTAATTAGAAGTGCATCAGACATGAAATTGGGCGATATGCAGGGTTCAAGACATCAAGACACAAAAATAAAATCAAATTTCGTCATTATCAGCTTCATGTTTCAAGCTGGGAAGATAAGAGTAAGATAAAGTGCTTTTCGTCGTTAAACTATGAAGCCCCAGTCAGCTCAACAACCTTCTCAGCCGCCTGCTCAAAATCCGCCTCCACAATCAGATTGTCCAGTCCAGAGTCATTAAGCTATGTAAAGAGTTAACGCATGCCATGTGCAAATATACTTCACAGGGGTCATACCAGTTTCAATCCAGTGTCGCTGTTTGTACCTTGCAGACGAACCACCACTGGAACTTTGAAGCCTCCCATAGCGTTGGCCGCAGCAACAATAGCCTCAGCTATCATATCACATCGAACAATACCTGAAAAACGTCAGTTAACAGGGCACCTATAAGTAATATACTCGACTCACCGCCATAAATATTGACCAGTATCCCCTTAATACGGTTATCTTTATTGAGAATATCAAAAGCCTTCCACAAAGTCTCCTTCGTCGCTCCACCACCAACATCCAAAAAGTTAGCACACTTCCCACCACAAAGTGTAACTAAATCATTAGTTGCCATCGCAAGACCGGCTCCATTAACAACATTCCCGATATTGCCCTCAAGCCGCACATACGACAGACCCAGCTGGGCAGCTTGGTACTCATCTTCCTCTTCCGGTAATCGTTCCTCAAGAGCAAATAGCTCTTCCTGGCGGAATTTTGCAGAGTTATCAAAACTGAATTTTGCATCAATACAATAAAATTCATGATCAGGTGTTCTGACAAGTGGGTTCAACTCTAACAAGGTGGCATCTTTTTCTTGAAAGAGTTTTACCATTTGATGGAGGATATGGTTTATCGGCGCCATCTCTTTATCAGAGAATCCGAACTGGGCTTGAATATAGGCAGTAATTTCTGGAGTTATACCATGGGATAAATTAAACCAGAAGCGTTGAAGTTTACTAGCGTTGGACTCGATGTTGACGCCTCCATCATCTGATATCAGAAGGATTGGACTGTACCGACCACGATCAAATGTGATAGCCACATAAAACTCGTCGGCAATGTCCACGGATTTGTAGATGTAAAGTTTGTTCACGAGGAGGCCTTCGGGTGGAGTTTGTTTCGTTGTCAGGTAGTAGCCGAGCATGTTGGAGGCACTTTCAAACGCCTCCTCTGGTCTATAAAATATTAGGATTCGGCATTCTCCGTGTTGACATATACTGACGAAGAGACAATTCGAACGCCGGCTTTGCCATCGCTGTTGAATTTGCCTTTGCCGCGGCCTCCGGCCAAGACTTGCGCTTTTATTACCGAGGGTGCATCTGTGTAGATAAAACCAAGAGAAGTACGGTTAGTAATTTGAGCTTTTGCTGGGCATATAAGAGAGTAGAATGGAATCAGACTGACTGATGCTCGAAACTAGATCTTTTGCTTCTTGCGGAGTGGCGACCACGGACCCCTTGGGTACAGGGATTTTGAACTATCCGCGATGAGCGAGTCTCCAACCACTAGCCACCCTTCAAAGAAAGCGTACATCTTTGAGTAGCCTGTGAGATTGATATTCAAGAAGGCTAAGTCTCCGCAGTTGCTGCGTGAAGGGCGTATGGTGCTAATGAGAAAAGATAAACATTTGAGTCAAGTTTGGATGCCAAAAATTGGAAACGGCATACCCTCTGCCAAAGGCGCGTGGAGATATATCGACCTAACATAGAGACAACTGGGATGGCTTTGATACAGATGCACTCCCAGTGCTATGCATATCATGAAGAAACAAGAATAGACTGATACACAAGTGTTGTTGGAATTGAAATAGCCTGAGGTTGATGATGACATCAACAGTGTAAGTCATTTGGATGAGCCAAGTCTGGGGTTGAAGGCGTCACCTGTAAGCTTAAATCGATGCAAATAGTGGTTCACTCCGGGTTTCAATATTAGTCATCATCATTCGAGTTTATATTTTGTCTAATTCAGGTAATGCTTCCCGGGTAAAGAAGCATTGTGCTCCTCCCGCAAAACAAATGCGCGGTATTGAATTTAGATGGTCTCAGAGAGATTGCATTGCAATTATGGTCAGATCGAGAGAAATTATATGTATTATGGATTAGAATGAATTAGAAGCCATCAGAGTCAACAGTCCTACAATACAGTGTATATGAGACCTACCTCCACTTTGTTGTGGGCTGAGGTTGCATCTGCTAGTGTTTAGGCCAAGCTTACTTTGTTCGCCTCGTTTTTGAGTCGCGGGGCTCTTTCACTTTCAACTCCGTCTTGATTACCTTTCAACTGCCAGGTTTTTCAAAAGTAAGTCGGGAAGAAGCTAGATAGAGCGAGAACCAGACGTCACCGGGTTTCATATTACATTTCAGCCTTTCAGAAACCAATCTCAAGATAAAGCCCAGCCAATACTCACTTCAAATATTAACGTGGAGCTGAAGCAATGACTGTCGAAGAATTGAACCTTCTGGATATTGATGCCAAACAGCTACAGGGTCTTCTAGAGAGCGGCAGGGTGACTAGCCTGGAACTTGTGCGGCGGTATATCGCCCAGATCCAGCGCCATGATGACAAGCTCCACGCCATGATCCAAGCGACACCCCTCGAGTTACTCGAAGAGACAGCTAGATCACTCGATCAAGAGAGAGCAGCTGGGAATGTTCGAGGGCCACTTCATGGAATACCCATTACCATCAAGGTGGGAGACAACAAAGTGCCCACCTGCGACCGGGCCGTGGCCACATTGCTGATTTTCTTTATCAGGACAATATTGCCACTCATCCGAGCCTTGGCCTGCCAACTAGTGGTGGAAGCTTTGCACTTCTGAGATCGAAGCCTCGCAGAAATGCCAAAATCATCGACCAGGTACGAAGGATGCTGCACGGACTTGAGAGAGGTGCTGACATTCATGTAGCTTGTTGATGCGGGGCTTATAATTATGGGAAAGGTGAATCTGAGTGTGAGTCGTCCATACATCTTCAATTATTGCGTGAATCATGATGTTTCTAATTAATATATCAGGAATGGGCGAACGCGCGGTAAGAAAACCTCCGGCCACATTTCAGCAAGTGCATAGTTAACGATAGGAAATATAGAGGAAGCAACATGCCGAGCGGATGGTCTGCTGTTGGTGGTCAGACCCAGCCTGCTTATGTTCCAACAGGGCTTGATCCAGAAGATTCTAGTGAAGGTCACTCCGTAGGTGGAATCCTTTGAAATACCTGTCAGTGATACTGACTAGCCGCTAAGAATACCTCGGGTTCGTCTTCTGGCTCAGCAGTGTCTGTAGCTGCCGGGTATTCTCCTTTTTCCATTGGTACAGAGACAGATGGATCACTAGTATGCCCCTCTGGACGTGCAGCTTTGTACACGATTAAACCGACGATTGGCCTCGTCTCTCAAGAAGGGATCATTCCTATATCCAATCTATTCGATGCTGCCGGACCGATGACCAAAACTACACATGATCTCGCTACCCTCTTCGATGTCCTAACTGACAGGAGCTCCTCGGATTCGTTTACTAAAAACTTAACGGGATCATGGTCCGATATCTCCGTTGCAGTCTTGGATCCTGAGACATGGAAGTATTCGGAGGATTTGACGAAGCCTGCGGATGGCGCGGAATCTCAAATTGTGAGCCAATCAATTATGCCATTGACAAGTGGATGGTGATCATTAATGAGAAAGCAGCTTCGCGAAGTTCATAAAGCTTATGAACTCATCAAGCCCAAAGCGAAGAAATTCGTGGAAAAGGTCGACTTGATCACAGCCAAAGAGTTCGAGTTTGAAGGGGAGAACAGCGAGCTCTTGATATGGCGTAAGTCTGATGTGAGAGTAATAATGCTACGTAGGTTTCTGACACAAGATGCAGTGGTTGATATGAAGAAAAGCCTCAACGAATACCTCGAAGACCTCGAAGAGAGCGAGGTGAGATCCTTAGCTGAGATCATTGAGTATAACAAGAAGCACGCAGATGTCGAGCTTCCACCGAGTAAGAACACAACGTCTTCCTACTTCATTCAAAACTGCTTAACTGATAACATCTTCAGCCCACCCAAGACAAGACTTTTTTATCAAGTCTGAGAACCAGAGAACCACCTCGGCGGAATATGAGCGGCATCTAGCTCACCTCAGAGAAGTTGCAAGGGACCGAGGCTTTGAGAAAGTCTTCGATGCATATGGCGTTGACATTATAATCGGTCCTACAGATAGCGACTTGAGGTCGTTGGCTGCAGCCGGAGGTAAGACTCTTTTTCTCAATGACTAACTTTCAAAATTACTCATCTCAATCAACAGGATATCCCGTCTGCGGAATGCCTCTTGGATACTTGGATTACAACGGCCGAGCTTTTGGAATGTCGGCTGTGGCTAGGAGAGGACAGGATGCACTTCTGGTGAAAGTGATGAGTGCATGGGAAGCGACTCTACCTCCACGAAAGACTCCACGCTGGCTGGAATAGGCTAAATATCTACATCAGCGGGCTCAGTATATTTCTGCCAACATTTTGAAATCCGTCCGATTTTCAGCTAGTCAAATTAAGCCTTCCATGCACTAAGCAAGGGGGTGGATCTTCCGTCGCACGGTTTCCGGTACCTCGCTCGTCCGAAAATCCGAACTTACTACGGAGTGCATTCGGGTCTGCATACCATTTTTGCTTTACGATTTAGACTAGAGAAAGATACTATGGAGTAGCTTAGGCCTATTTTCATGGATTGACAGCGATCATTCTCTAACTAATGTTGTGTGTTCTTTTGTTTTGGAGCGGGTGAGTTTTTTTGCAGTGGCGCGCGGGCGAGTGGATGGACTCACCCGCCTTTGCAATAAAAGAAGCGTAAAATTTTTATATTCACCTTTGACTGAGTCTCAAGATGGAAATACATTCCAAACCGATCATTTATACGAGAGATATGTTTGGAACGACTTGATATATTGATCCACTATCGTATTGTTCAATACAACATCTTGTCCGTTTACACTGGTCTATCCGTGCTGCCATTCAAGATGGCGCCTTTCCAACTACGCCTGCCAACGAAAGCTTGTGCAATTATATTTCTTGTGTTGCAACAATTCGAAGTTGTTGCTGCATCTCCGATCTTGGACTCAAGGGGAGAAACATCAACCTCTAACGGTCTCTCTCAACCAGAGAAAATCACACTCTACGTTGTCGCGGCAGTTGGTGCATTTTTTGCAATTCTAGGCATCGCAATTTGCATTCTACGTCCACGCCATGCAGATGACGGTAACAAACACTCTCGGAAAGTGACACAGTCTATTCTGAAGACTATTTCCATTGTTCAATATAGCCATGGAAGCGAACCCTGTCCAAGTACTAGAGCATCAAGCTTCGATGGTACCGATGATCTTGGCAAAGAAAAAATCGAAACCCAAAGGAATACAACGTGCCCAATTTGCACTGAAGACTTTATTGAAAACCAAATGTTGCGTCTTTTACCATGTAATCACCAATATCATATGGCCTGCATCGAAGACTGGTTGTCTCGCAGTTCTAGTTGTCCTGTGTGGTATGTCCAGGTGCCTTTCTTATGACACGAACATAATTGCTGATCACTTACAACAGTCGAATCGTTTTGGAGTCACCAATGCAAGCCAAGGAGAAGGGTGGAAAGGATATGGCCACGTCGGATGTTGAACGGGGACAACAGCGTGATGAACATGCTAAGAGACTGCACAGCCGATTATTAAAGTATCTCTATAGTGTTGGACTGGGACAGCATCACAACAGCGCCTGAACAGCCGATCAAACTCAATTATCTAATGAATGAATGAACCTTTTTTGTCTTTGTTTTGTTCCATATCAAATTCCCCGGGTGATGAGTACATACTATGTAGAACAAAACGAGCGACAGTGACCAGGCTGATATTTTTGTCATACACCAAAAAGGGCTTGCACGCAACTATTTGGTCATCGACCAAGTAGTAAATTTGCCAGAACTGTACATCGTTATATTGCCATTCTGTCAATAAAGTCATAAGCTGACGTGATTTGACTATTCGAGCCAGATCGACCTCCTCCATCCATGCCAAGGCACTACGCTTCATCTGTGCAACGCTCCGCCGAGGCTGAATGGCCAAGCTACAAAAAAAACCTTATATAATCGTCACATGCAGTGTCAATATAAGAGGCAATTAACTCTGTCCATTTGTCGATCCCCGTCCACTTTGCCAAGGATCTGCCAAGGATCCCCCTCGTCAACCCCCGCGATAGCAGTGGCGGAGACCACCAATAAACCCTGTTTGATGACCAGCTCTCGCCGCCCCCGCTCTGGAAGCCTGATGTCAGAAAATATGGGTTGGAAATGGCGTTGCCTAAGAAAGAGCTGAGGTCTTTTTTTCCGATCTCAATTCTCAACCAGAGTTCCCGACTTTAAATCCCGCGGATCAGCTACCGATCCAGCCGATGCGACTACAATGCCGTCTTCCAATCCTGGTGAGTTCCGCTGTAACCATATGCATGACTTTTATGATAAAGAGCCGCGTCTGATCCTTGCAGATGTTCGATCGATACAAGCGGAAGGTCGAAAGGAGTTCAAAACCGCAGCGATGACAGGACAAAAAGAACACTTTCTGGCGAATACTACCCCGATCAAGCAGTCGAACTTGCACCAGCACGCCGAAGAGGTTCAGTCCGATATTTCCAAAAAGAATGCATCCCAGGGATGTGATCCCGATGGCAGCTCGCCAAGGCCAAATTCCTTCTCTTTTGCGAACCTCTGGAGAAGAAGTGGGAATCATATGCGTCGTTTCAGTAGACAGGAGAGTCCCCAACCTTCTAGGACAAGCTTGTCTAGTCCACCCGTGGAGGCTGTCTCGCCTAAGCCTGAAACGCACACTACTCCGAAGCCATCGGTTGTAGACCCTGATGTATCTCCTGTGTCTATATTGCGAAAGAGCAATGCCCTCGACCTGGATACCATTATTTGGGATGAATCCTCCAGAGATCGCAAGAACATGAGGATCCATTATGATCTAGATAACATCATTGCACGATTATTGCAAGTCGGAACTTCAAAGCCAACGAAACGGGTTTGTGTCGAGGATTCCGAAATTATTGCCATCTGTGCCGGTGTTCGCAATCTGCTTCTTTCTCAGCCGATCCTGCTCGAGCTAGACGCTCCAATTCAAATTGTTGGTGATATCCATGGCCAATACCCAGATCTCCTTCGACTTTTTGAGCAATGTGGACAGCCCCCTGCCTCCAACTATCTCTTCCTAGGAGACTACGTTGACCGAGGCAAACAAAGTCTCGAAACGATGCTTTTACTTTTTTGCTATAAGCTCAAGTACCCTGGAAATTTCTTCTTATTAAGGGGAAACCATGAATGTGCCAACGTTTCTCGTGTCTATGGCTTTCATGACGAGTGCAAGCGAAGATGCAGCATCAAGATCTGGAAAACCTTTACGGATGTTTTCAACTGTCTTCCAATCGCGGCGATTGTCGCAGAGAAGATATTCTGTGTACATGGAGGCCTCTCACCAGATCTTTCAGATATGAATGAGATCCGGAAACTCACACGCCCCCTCGAAGTGCCGGAACATGGTCTTCTAACTGATCTTCTATGGAGTGATCCTGCGCATATCAAACACTGGGGACCTAATCCCGACCGTGGTGTCAGCTGGTGCTTTGGAAAACCGGTCGTCGCCAGATTTCTGAAACGCAACAATTTGGATTTAGTCTGTCGATCGCATGCTGTGGTGGAAGGGGGATACGAGTTCTTTGGCAATCAAAGCTTGGTTACGATATTTTCTGCTCCAAATGTGAGTTTTACTTCGACTGGATGTTGAGCAAAGACTGATTTATATCTTTTAAGTACTGTGGTGAATTTGATAATTGCGGTGCTAGCATGTCAGTTTCAAAAGATCTCCTTTGCAACTTCGATTTATTGAAACCGCCAAATGCAAAGACCCGGAAATCCAGGAAGGCAAATGAGTCCAGCGTAAGAGAGAAAGCTCTGTCAGTATCCTCTGCTCTTCTTTAACAATGTTACAATTTTTCTTTCGGGATCTGGCTAACAATTTTAAAGGCTCAGCCAAGTGACCTGGAAACCATCTTTTTCCTAGCCTTCACTTCTTCGTTATGTTTATTCTTCAAACTATAACATATAATTCTTATGGATACCCTGTAACAAATCCGGTGTCAAATTTTTTTATCGTGCTACGGCTGCTGCGTCGGAACATTGTACTGTCACTATTTACTTCCATAATTTAAGCAAAGAAAACCCCCTTTTTTTTGGAAAAAGGCAAATAATAGCTTGTTATGACACTTTTGGTTCCCTTTTTCTCGAGATAGGGGATTGAAGTTTCATTCAAAGAATAACTGGAACATCTCGTTGTGATAATGTCCCGATCCTAAGTGCGAAAGTTGAAACTATATGATTGCTTGCTGTTCAGCGGCATGCCCTCTTTCTCCTCGAGAATACCTATTCGTAGCAACCGGAATCATGAGCTAGAATTCGAGACTGATATCACTCTACGCAGAGCTCCAAAGTCCAAATGTCTCCTAGCCGCTCATTCAACTCTCCCAGCCCGCCATGAACCACAATGGTATTTTTGCTGATAACATCAGCATCAAACCAGCCTCTTGCGAGCGGGAGCTCAGGACCTTTAGTGGTAATCTCATGCCACGTCTGATCCTCAATGTCAAATGCCCAAATGTCTTTCAACATCTTGCCTGCTCCTTGGTGACCCAAAGAACTAGGATCGCGTTCGCCGAATAAGGTGACCAGAAATGGCCGCCCGTTTAAACTGATAGATAGCAGACAACTGACGCTTCGTGGACTCGGGCCTTGTTTCCCGTCTGGCAGATAAGCGTGAGAAGCCCACGAATTAGTCTCAGGGGAGTATATATCTAGATTTCCTCCTTGCTCAGACTTCCCATCGAACCCGTTCATTCGGTATAGTTTGTCACCACTAAATGTGATCGAAGTACCTCCACGAGGAGGATCGAATGCTGGACTGAGTTCTGTCCAGGCTTTCTGAGAGACACTAAATGCCCACAAGTCTCCTAGTCTCCCTTTTTCGGGACAGCCAGCATGGATATAGAGGGTATCTTTCCCATCACTAGCCATACAGTGATAGCTGCGAGCTGCAGGGTAAGATCTATCAAGCGATGGATGAATACATGACCAGTTCGTTGTTGATGGGTCAAATTCCCAAATTGCACCCTTCTCCTCAATAGGTGCCATTTCCGTTCCTCCTCGACCAGAGAAAAGATAAATTTTCTCGTTAAGCGAGCATGCGGCAGCACCAACGCGAGGGGAGGGCGAATTAGAGGTTGCAGATTCCAGCAAAAACCGTTCGTTGTCTGAATGATAGTTAGGTATTTCAGCCCGCACACTGGTGAAGACCTCACAGGTGCTGTAGGGATTTCTTTCGTCAGGAAGAATGACTCAACTTACTGCCACTCAACAGAACAGCATGTACATCATTATCTCGAGGCTCACGGGGGCGCAATTCCCCACCGAAAATATATGCTCGGTCTTTAACAACCGAAAGAATTTGGGAGGAGCGACGAAGAATTTCGTTTTCCACTAGCCTCTGGCAGTTCGCAATGATTTTCGCCATGATAACAAAACAAGATGTAGCCGAGTTGAATAACAGATTCAGTTTTCTGGCGAGATATCATCTTTTATAAACGAATTGGAGTAATCATTTACCTCGGATGGACAGTTGTAAACACAAATGATCGTCTGGAGCTTCTGGAGCCTCCGGAATAAAGTATGCAAATTATATCCATTTGAGGAAATGATCTACACATTCCCAACCTCCGAAATCGCCGAAGCCTCCGGGGCCGCCGAAGCTTCAACTTTCCTCCGGAATCTCTCGACGGGCAATTGACAATTATGCCACCTGGAAAGACATTTACGCCAAAGAAAGCATGCGATATATGTTATGCGAAGAAGGTAATCCTCTGTAGAGAAAAGGAAGAAGTCTCTCAAGCTTCATTTTACTAACTCTCAATTTCCTCCTGGATTAGACCGTTTGCTCGCTTCCTACTCCGGAAGGACCTTGCGAGAGATGTGTCTATCGTAGCTTAAAGTGTACTTTTGAGCGACAGAGGCCATCAAAGAAACGACGGAAAATGTTTGTTTTGTCCCCCTTGTCCTCCGCTATCAGATTTATATGGACTTTTTGTTTACCCTGCAGTCTATCAGATCGCCCAGTGCCGAGACTCCGAACGAAGTGCAAATCCTATCCCAAAGGGTTGAAAACCTTGAAAATGCCCTTTCGACCCATCATAAGGTGGTCAATACGACATATGAATCTTTGAACACAAACTCACTCCCATCTGCCAAGGAGAGCGTCCTCAATTTTGGAAATTCCCCATCCTCCGTTACACTATCGGAGAATGCTTCGAAATGCACTGGCTCTACCGCAGTATATGCTGAAGATCAGATGAACTCATCGACATATCAACTTGGTTCTAATTGGTATTTTGATGGTATACCAATATTTACCGAAGCAGGCCGGCAGTGGCTATCGAAGCGAACGGACCAGGACGTCAAATGGGCCGATCTACTCAGTCCCATAAAAGAGCCTTTCACTAACCCAGATACACATTCTTTTACCTCGCAAGAAAATTTCGATTTGCCGAACATAGATACTGTCCAACAGATATTGGGTCTCCTTTTTCGATCATCCTTCAGACTTACATTTCCAGTGTTGGATGAGTGTCTTTTTCAAGCAACCGTGGAAGATGCTTATAGAACTACGGATGAGACCCCAAATCCAACCCCAAAAATTGAATCTAGGGCTTGTGTCTTGGCTGCCCTTTCCATCGCGACTCAATTAGTAATCCCAAAGGAGAGGGCCTCCTTTATGGATGGAGATGAGTGCGCTGCTAAGGCTCATTTTCTTCTTAATCATCTTACGGAGAATATTAGTCTAGAAAAACTTCAGACGATATTACTCCTGGTGAGTCAATATACCTCCCACGTAATTTTTTCAACATCCAGACTTACTATCCGGTTAAGCAAATGCATTACATGTTTCAAGGACGTTGGAACAAAGCCTCTTTACTCAATTCTATGGCAAGTGTCACAATATGCTCTTTAAAGGGCCATTACTATAAACAGCCAACTCCCGGGGCCACCAATGCCAATCTACAACGGAACAACAGTCAGATTCGAATATTATTCTGGCTTACCTACATGCTCGATAAAGATCTTGCCATCCGCTCAGGAGATCCGCCCCTTCTCACCGAATCCTATTGTGACCTCACCATATCTATTGATTTTTTCGATTACTATAACTACCTACCAAGGCTTGATGACACTTACGAATGCACTGGTCAAAGAGCCGAGCATCTTGCTCCACATTTTCCCGGGGATGTTGGACTCAGCCTTCTAAAGGAGAAAGTATGCTACCAACTTTTTTCTGCCCATGCTTCGAAATGTAGCGATGATCAGCTTCTTCTCCGCATTAGGAAGCTAGATGATGAAATTGAGTCTTGGAGAATGTCTCTCCCAAGCATAGTCCGTCCTGCACTCTTCGTCTCACATAACAATACTTCACTAGACTCGTCTGAAGAGGCAGTACCTCTTTTTACACGACGAATGTCTCTGCAACTGGAATATCATCATCTCATGACAGTGATACATACAACAGTTCGAAGATGTGCTCCTAGTTCTCCTGGTGACGCTGAGGATCTTCACGCAGTCGTTCATTCGAGCTTCGACTTATCTCTAATGGCGAGTCGATCAACTCTTTTGTGTCTGAATCTTCTTCTTGACAAGATTGGTGGACAAGCATTTCGGTACGTTTTATTCTCTACATCGCCAATAATTATTTTTTCTCGACTTTCTTGATAGGGGAAAATCAGAGTGACTGATGGCTGTGATCTAGATTCTTTACGTCCTACTTTGTTACTGCTGCAATCACCCTCTTTCTCGATATCGTCATTCATCCACTCGGTCCGCAAGCACGAAATGACTTGGAAATCCTTATATCCGCTGCCAACACCGTACGGTCCATGTCTGTGCATGGCTTGACGAAGAATGAGGTTACTCGCGTAGAGGGAGAAAGCAAGTTCGCGATGCGACTGGTTTGGCTTGGTACTTGTGCCATTACCAAGGCCGATCGTGGAATATAATGTAGCAACCCTGAAAACCCTAAAGCTATAAATGTTGGAACGAATGAAAGGCCATAGCAATAGAGATAATCATATCTTTTCTGGAGTGGTACTTAATCATGATATGATATCTGAATTATTCACAGCTTTTCATTTAGTCATTCCATCGGAAGCCTTTAGGGAACGATACTACACATGCAAGTCAACCTTAATGGGTTTCACGATCAAAGAGATGGAGGATTCCACGAAATTAGCTGTAAACATTGAAAAATGCCAATTTATTGAATCGTCTTCAAGTTTTATTGTGAATGGCAACTAGATCGCAAACCTTTGCGATGAATTCTGCGAAATTTATTCAAATACATTTCACAGTCATTCAGTCGCCTTGCTTGATCTGAGATAATCATTCCAAACCTTTGCGATATCGTTCTTATAAATGAAGTCCTTGTCACCATAGAGGAAATTGTCGATTTTAGCTCGGAGAAACACATCGAAATCCGTGCTTTCAGACTGGACTTGCTGCAATTTCGCCTTTACCTCATCCAAATGCCGATACCTGTTGCCAGAAAATAACAAATATTTTAGAAAACTCTCTGGTCGTCGAAGACTTGATCATATCTGCACTTACATTCTGTTATAATATGGTGTCCGGATTTGTGAAAATATCTCCAGCGCATCTGGTATAGTGCGACTGGTAGATTGGGAAAGCTCAAGGGCTCTCGCTAGAATCCAGCCATCCTCCATAGCAAACGTTGCGCCAGAGCCAAAGGCCCCTAGAATTTCAGTCATTAACATGACAGGACCGTGAAATTGAGCATACGTACCAGAAAGTGGATGACTTGAATCCCCAATGAGTGCAACTTTACCCCAACCGACAATTTCGTCCAGGCGTGACCCAGCATAGCCCGAGAATTCCCACCATTCGCCTTGTTCGACCGCATCCACCGCGCTTCTTACTCTGCTATCGAACTTCTAAATTCATATTTGGCTGATGAGTTTTGTGTGGTGATCATATCACTCGGAACACCTACTTTGACTCGCGCCGCAACTTTCTCGTTACTTGCAGGAATTCCCCAAGCTACAGTCTTTCCGGGAACCTCGGGCTCATGATATGAGCGCACAGTAATTTCAAACAATGGATCACTCTGTTCAGACTCATCATCCACATCGGAGAAATAGATGTGACCCGACTTGCCCCACCACCACGCGGTTGTGGAAGTAATGTCAGGAAGGTTGGCCAAACGTGATTTGGGAATGAGGACTCGATATGCTGTATCACCTGTGAAGCGAAGCGTGTGGTCTGGAAACAGACTTCGTCGAACAATCTGTTTTGAGTGAGAACCCTGTGTGAGAAACATTGCCTTGGGAGTCGAGAATAGACTTACGGAGTGAATTCCATCAGCACCAACTACTATATCAGCGAAGACTTCGGTATCATCCTGAAATACCAGCCTCACACCATCGCCTGGTAGGCTCTCGAGGCAAACAAGCTTTTTGTTGTATTGAATGATGCCATCGGGAACTTGAGCTAGAAGTGCCTGTTGCAGGCGCGTTCTGCGAGCTCGAATCGCTCCACGCTGGTTTGTAGACGGGTGTTCAATCACGTCTATGACCTTGCCAGTATACGCATTCCTGTTCATTCACATGCGATCAATTTCAGCGCTAATTTGACTTTCTCAAAGGGAAAATGACCTTTGATGAGTATTCGCCTTTGAGCCTCCTTTGACACCCTCGCTTGCACCAAGCAAGTCTAAAACCTTCCATGCATTTGTACTGAGACTTATCCCTGCACCGGACTCTCGCAGCTCGGGATTCTTCTCATAGAGAGTCACTTCGAGAAAGGGCAGTTTAGAAAGCGCTATGGCAGTGCCAAGCCCACCAGGGCCACCACCAACTATCGCCACGGAAGTCAACGTGCGTCCAACCATGGTGATTTCGGATACTGAAAGATTTACAAAGAGATGATGAATATTTCAAAGTTTGAGATCTGTTATTGTGGTTTTATCTCGTCATATTTGTCGCGAAAAGACCGTTGGGTTACCAAATAGCACGCCATATCGTCTCTCCAACATGCCATGCGCTAGCCTTGTAATTTTTTAATTTCTCCGCTCATTCCGATAGAATGTACCCGAAATCCCATCAGAAGAGTTTCTCCGATGACAACTGATGGGGTAAAGTATTAATTCCGAAGGATGAAAGATCTCGTCAGAGCAGCTAAAGGAATACTAGTACCTACTAGTAGAAGCTAGGTACTATGGTAACATATTGGCTAAAAGATTCCATTGTTCGGTCCGAGTCACATTCCAATATGTGACATTAAGATTAATGTATATTTTTAGAGATAATCAAACGTTGACTTTAACGATCAGCAAAGCCTACTGGCTATAATATGCATTTCAAATTACAGGGTTGTTCATTGGGTTCAGGGCAGTCCCTTTCTTAGTCTGATTGCTCTATGCTTGGCGCGGTTCACGATTCATGCCCTGCCTGTGAATAGTACAGTTCAATGCATGGCATTTTTGCCAAGAGTATCTAACAAAAGGCGGTATTTGAATTGAGTCATATAATCCGGGGTAAAATGTGACCTCGAGGTTTGGTTTCTTTCACGATGGTCTTCTGAAACAAGCACTGACCCAGAATATAATGACACGCCCTGGCACTTCTTTAATCTATCTCCCCGAAGACCAGCGCATGATTTTTCTTTTGTTGATTCTATTGAATATTTAAACCCTCGTGTAAATCAACCTCAATGATCGATAGCAACGCAAAGAACGAACATGCGCAATAGTCCCTACTAACAACATGTGGAACTTGAAAGTAATATGCCTCATTCTCGCTGGAATCTGCATTCAAACCGGGTTCGCTTCAAATGTATCACCTCTTGAAAAAAGGGAAGCGGATTGCAAGCGTTATCTTATCCAAGGACATGATACCTGTCCCAAAATAGCCAAAGCCAATAAAATATCAACCGCCGACATCGAGAAATACAATTCCCGAACCTTTGCATGGCGAGGCTGTGGTAGGCTAAGGCAAGGAGACTTTATTTGCCTTGGACCCGGAGAACCCCCATGGCCAGCAGCTCTGCCGAATGCAGTGTGTGGACCGCAAGTCCCAGGAACAGTCCGGCCGGTGGGTATTGTGGATTGGTCAAAGATTGGTCTGATGAACCCATGTCCCCCTGGACAATGTGTATGTTTCCATGTGCCAATGATCCAGAATCCAGAATGCTAATCTATTTTAGTGTACTAGTAATGGATTATGTAGTCCGTTAGCAGGGTCGTGTAAAGAAGTGGCGGGAAGGTCCACTTCAACAACCACAGCGAACGGGATCACTGTGAAACCCACGACACTGAAAACGTCAAAGACATCTACCACATCCAAAAAGACAATTACAACATCCAAAAAGACCACGACTACGACTACTTCTAGAAAGACCACGACAACCACTAAGAAGAAGACCACGACCACAACTAGTAAGAAGTCAGAACAAACTGGTAACCTCTGGTCTATTGCAATTTACAATAAGCCAAATTGCGAGGGAGATTACTACGTGGTACAGGGACATAGCGCTCACACTAATAACAAATGCCTTGGGATCCACAGTGGGATCAGCAGTGAAGATACCGGAACCAACACCTGGTGCCGACGGTACACTGATGGAGGGTTCAAGAACACGAACTGCGATAAAGGTCCAATCCACGAAGTCAAATCGTGGCATATTACATCTGGTATCTGTACCGTCTATGATTCAGAGATCTGCGAATCGAATGGGCTATCCCAGGCTTATGCATCTTGGATTAAGCCTGGATGCAGAAACAGTGATAATTGGACACCGAAGCAATTCGGAGGTCTGAAGTGTTCTCACAAGCAGTGACCAATTTTTTTTTCTCCGTCGTTATGGGTCTTTTATCATGCGAGTTTGCCGCGAAATACTTATCCACACTAGCAAACCCTAAATATTCCTAAATGCTTCAAAGTCATCAAATTCTCCAGCAGCGATATTTGGATACAATTTGAAGGGTTTATTCTGTTCAATTACTGGTTCAGAAATGAGTATTTGTAGTGATTAATTATTGTCTATTAGTTTATATACATATTATTCCCATCATCCATCTCCATAAGTCGTTAAAATATTAAAAATGCACTAGCCGAATGCGAACATCGGCAATGTCTAGTATAGGGTGTGGGCCCCACAACCCTTACTTTGACTCAGACTTGCTGCTGCTGGCGCGGCGGCTGAACTTCTTGTTGTACCTAGTGAAAATCATGTTAGTATGTATATAAAAAGAAAAGAAGATGAAGAATTGATCTTACTGTCGGGAGAACCATCCGAAGCGGCTGGAAGAAGGGGTAGCAGGGGCTTGCTCCTTGGGAGCGGCCATTTGCTGGAAGATATTCTCAATCTGAGCGGCATCGAGCTTGGGAGCGTCGCTCGAGCTGGAGTAGGAGGATTGACGGCTGGTGCCGTAGGGGCCAGCGCCGACGTGAGGGAAAGCAACCATTGTGAAGTTGGGTTTGAGTTTGGTGAATTAAAGGTTGGTTGTGGTTGTTGGTACACCGGGTGTTGGTGTTGGTGTTTGTATTATTGGAGTGAGGAGAGGAAGTGAATTGAACTGATGCTGATGATACTTCGAGGGTGGTGATTGAAGGCGTTTATATCTTGATTCTGTTGGTCCCCTAGTATGCATCTGGTTAGTTCTTTTACACATTTTTTTTCGCTGTCATGAGACGGTGAAGCCGAAAATAACAACCCGTGCCGGGAAGCCGACCACGCGGCCGGCCCAGCCCCTAGAAATCGCCACCGGTCTAGGCCGATCACCCGATCACCCGATCACAGAATTTTTCTTGATATCTTCGACCTAATCCAATATGGCTAGCCTACCAAGCATTTCTATGAGTGATTTTTGGTTGACACAATTCGATCATCAAAAAATAATCTCCGCGGATAAGAAATCTTGATTTTGTTTATCACACTTTGTACTACATGCATACAAGCGATACCCCTTAACACCTGTCAGTGTGGCGCGCGACTAACGTGATTGGCTGCGAACGGAAGCTGGAGCTATCCCAGCTCGAATGTCACCTTTTTCTACTCACTAGCTCTCTTATCTCGAACCACAACATGAAACCCTTGCTAGATGACCCACCTGCAGGGCTATCTCCTCCACAATAAATTCAACCACGAAAATACTAAAACGTGCATATAAAAATGAGTTCTTACTGAAAACGACAAGATCCAATTTTCCCTTTTGAGACTTCATCTATGCACTTGAAAATATAATTGTAGGCATTTGCCACGATGGGGCTCGCAATTGTTCTCGAACTACTTGAGCTGAGACTGTGGGCCGTTCAGCGATGGTCGGAGTCATACACAGGAGTGCGAAATTTCAAGTTTTGGGTCTGTATAGCGTCATTCGACATCTTATCGGTGACCATTCAATTCAAAAAATCCTGTTACAGATCTCCCTTACTTCAAGGCCACCTTCACTTCTTTACAAAACAGTATCCCTCAATCTTCAAAAATAAGAAGAAATGGGAAATTATACCATTGTTCTACATTATTTAAGATTGAACATTGACATACAAACAGCGTAAACATAATTGGCTCCAACCGATTATGTTTACGCTGTTTGTAAAATTAATTAACAACGACATACTACGTAATCTACCGTAGATATTCGACAAGACTTCCAACCACTGGAATACGAAATGAAATCATCAGTCCTCTAACATGGATCCCGGGCCTCAGGACTATGCTCCATTGAACAAAGAGCCCTGCTTGCCTTCTGATGCATATGGGCACCTTCGACCTTTGCAACCAATTTCCACCAAAACGTACCGTTATTATTATCTCTTGTTTATACTTCTGTGTTTTTCAATGCTATTTAGTCCGTTGCATACTGATTGAGCCAGTCATGCTACCTGTCAACTTTGATGTCATTTCTCTCGGAGCCTGTACAGTGTATCTAGAAAAGGGTTTACTTGGCTGGATCTCGACCATTTGCTAAAATGATCAATTGAGATAAAATAAATGCTTTTGTTTTTCTCCTCAATACGGTACTATCCATTTTTGATCAATGTGGAGACCGTCAAGCGTTTTCAACATCGGGTTCATTACTAAACCTACTTCCTAATGAGCATCGGTGGAACTCGGGAAGCTTGGACACTCCACAACTGTCATTCTAGAAATTGATTGGAAGTTATCCGTCTGTAGACTGTTTATCTGCCGGAGCTCTAGACGGCAGTTCCCTTGTCTCTGGATATATTTTTCAATATATTAACCCATCACTACTAGGAAGAAGCGCAAATTAGCCATGCCGTGATCAATATTAGACCTAGACTGCGGCACGGTTTTGGATTTCGTCTTAGGATGCTAACCAAAACCTAGGTGCAAAAATCATCATGTCTTAAATGAAGACCAAAACCGCTGCGGTTACGGTTATGGTTAGGTTCTAGGTTAACCGTGAAACCCGCGGTTAGTGCCGAGTCTAGTTAGACCACATGCCTTACGACGTAAGTATTCAAAAAATGCGATTATAAGATGTAATGAGCCACTGGTGAATTCCGTTTCGATCCAATCATGCTCCCAAGCTTCATTATTCAAGGGAGTGGCTTCTATCTTGAAGATGAACGGGAAACTTATCAGAATTGCATAAGGGACCGTACTATCATCTCGCAACATTTTTTCTTAGACTTTTTCCTGGATGATTTATACACGCAAACACGAGAACTACAGGAGAAATTTATTTACAAATTCTTGAACTTCTTGAATTTGCCAGGGAGCTGTTCTCCGTACCCAAAAAGTCATTTGGCTGAACTATTTCTGACCGGCTGGAACCAGTTCTTCGCAACCTCGACTGCAGGTAACAAATATCATTCTGATAACTGTATCACTATTGAGAATTTCTCTCCCGAGAGGTTCGGCTAAAGATGGTATTCTGTTCAGTATGAGGGCAATATCACTGAGTCAAGATAATGCTACTTAATTCATAGCTCGGCACAAATCATTCTAGTAGACTGAAGACGGAGCAAAAAAATACAAACAATATTTGAATAGGATACCCTTTCATATTCAAGAAAAAGAAAAAAAAACTCAACTAAACTTTGCGACAAAAATATAATTGCATCATATGCCCCTTACTTCGTACACCTCGAAGAATTATCGGTAAATTAATCTCAATGTAGTGACCGAGTATGAATATCGGTCAATTATCGGATCTGTTTAACTCGGACTGAAATCGGATTTGCCGATCAACTACCATTTATGCTCCCACAGCCTGCAGAACCAATTCCCCGATAGCTGAGCCTCATTGGCTATCACATCCCTGCTAAAGGTTAAATGGATGTAACACTGCTGTGCTATGAATCACGTTCAAGTAACCAATAGCTTGTTCAAGATGGGATATGTCGTTGAGTATTCACATGGATGTAATTTAAACTCAGATATGGTCTACCCCGGAGACCGGTCGAAGTCCTGCTTGCTGTCATTCCATTTCCGTCTGATCGCCCCGTGCCCTGACGATCTACAGTGGATAATCCACTACAAGCTCAGATTCAAGACATGGGCTTCGAATAAAGTTCGGAATTTCTATCCACCGTGGGGCTGTGGAGATGAGGATGATGGAATGGATGCTGGGGATATTCATGGGGACTTGAGGATTTGAAGATATAAATTGCGAGATTATTTCCCAAATCAACAGTTCAGCAAGTGTCAAAAAAGATTCAAATTGAAGATGTTCGTCTCTGATATCTTGACTCTCGCTCTGCTGGTTCCAGCAGCAGTCTCAGCTGGCATTCATCCTTACCGCCGACAATCAGGACTTGATGGGTTCATCCAGTCCGAATCTTCAATTGCACTCCAGGGAATTCTGAATAACATCGGTGCGAATGGCTCAGCTGTTTCAGGGGCATCAGCTGGTATCGTTGTTGCATCTCCATCCAAGTCCAACCCCAATTGTCAGTACCCTACTCTTCAAACCCGTGTCTTTCCAATCCAATTGCCAATTGAAGGAAAAGCTAACATAAATAGACTTCTACACATGGACTCGCGATTCCGCCCTAACCCTCAAAGTCTTGATTGACCAATTCATCGCAGGGGATGGAGATAGTTCCCTCGAGTCTACCATTCAACAATACATCTCCGCCCAAGCCAAATTGCAACCTATCTCCAACCCTTCAGGGGATCTTTCCGATGGATCAGGTCTCGGAGAACCAAAATTCAATGTTAACATCACTGCCTTCACTGGATCCTGGGGACGCCCCCAACGCGATGGTCCTGCTCTCCGCGCAACAGCTCTCATCGCCTACGGAAACCACCTTCTCTCCTCGGGAAAACAGTCCGTCGTGAAGTCCAACATCTGGCCCATCGTACAGAATGATCTCAATTATGTGGCTCAATACTGGAATCAGACAGGTTTCGATCTCTGGGAGGAGGTCCAGGGTTCTTCCTTCTTCACTATTGCCGCACAACACCGTGCCCTCGTGGAAGGAATCGCGTTCGCTAAGTCTCTCGGTGAGACCTGTGATGGCTGTACCTCCCAGGCTTCACAGGTACTTTGTTTCCTCCAGAGTTTCTGGAATGGAACTGCTGTCATCTCTAACTTTGCTGATGCCGGTCGGTCGGGATTGGACATCAACTCGATTCTCAGCTCTATTCAAGTCTTTGATCCCAGTGCGACGTGTGATGATAGTACTTTCCAGCCATGCTCTGGTCGGGCACTTCTCAACCACAAGGCGGTCGTCGACTCTTTCAGGTCCATCTATAAGGTAAACAGTGGGAAAGGACCTGGTAGTGCTGTAGCTGTTGGTCGCTATGCCGAAGACACCTATCAAGGAGGCAATCCCTGGTGAGTTTCGATGTCCACCATCTACTATTACTTTCTTCGATCATGATTTACAATTTACTTAACGTTGATATAGGTATCTGTCCAATCTTGCAGCAGCCGAACAACTATATGATGCTCTTTACCAATGGAAGAAACAAGGCACTTTGACCATCACCCAAACAAGTCTTCCCTTCTTCCAAGATCTAGACTCGACTGCCCGAGTTGGCAATTACTCTGCCTCCTCATCAACATACTCCTCTATCACAAAAGCCGTGAGAACATACGCAGATGGATTTATCTCGGTCGTTCAACAATACACTCCCAGCAATGGATCTCTGGCTGAGCAATTCTCCCGGGATAATGGCACCCCTATCTCTGCCCGAGACTTGACCTGGTCCTATGCATCATTTATGACTGCTTCTGACCGTCGCAATGGAATTGCGCCTGTAAGCTGGGGTGCATCTCGAGCCAATCAAGTGCCAACACAATGCCAGGGTAGCTCAGTGACTGGTTCCTATACCACTCCTTCTGTGGGATCATGGTGAACAGCAGTGTATTCCATGGATTAGAACTAGATCAAGATGTCTTAAGAGTATTCTACTTGTGCTACAATAACAGAATAGATTCCATTCCAATCTGTCTATTCCTAAACTGTCCATTTGTATACTTCAAAAATGTCTCGGGGAAATATACGAGAAAATGCTCCACTTTGGCTGAGCCTCAATCGATTCTCTCGCGGGGGCTAAAAAAAGCGAGGCTAGTCTGTTTCCCCCGTTCTTTTCCCTTCTTTTTTTATTTTTTTTTATTTATTAGTTTTATTTTCTAATCACTTTTCATTCTTTTCATTGACTTACATTGCCTTTTCTTTTTTTTCTTTTTTTTCATCCCTTACATTATTGCATGAAGTGAACTGAACTGAACTCATTTGTTTACAATGGGCCACCTCAACGACCGCCCCGACGATCTCCCCACGTCTTCCTCGCATTCGCTACACACACTCGACCCCGACGACCATCCTCCTCCTTATACCGACGAGCCCGATCTCACTCCCTCTCAATCTATTCCACAGACTGGGACTGGACAGTTCATACGACCACTCGCTTTACCAGACAGCGCCTACATTCTCCCCGGTGCGACCGAGATCAAACCAGATGATAAGCGCGCAGCAACAACCTCCCCAATCCTCTCGCAAGATGCCAGGGTTCTTTACCGTGCCATTCGGCGCCAGATGAAATTGCCACCACGACCAATCTTGTGTATTCACGGCACACATACTGAGACCAGCAATGATGGCAAGAATAAGAAGTCCAACTCCGTGACGGATTTCCAGTTTCAACTGGACTTGGCGGAAACCATGTTGACTGGATGGGACGGGCGTCGTGCAGATGGCATTGATAACTGGTTTAGTGCATATGTGAACCGGGATGAAGATAGTATTTCCGCTTATCGTGGCGGTCGACTTCGCTCGCACGTCTACAACGCTCCTAAACCGAAGAAACAGGCTATTGCCCTGGAAGATGATAGTGATGACGCTCGTCTCATCGGACCAGAAGCCGAGGTCGATCTGTATGAGGAATTAGATCCCGTTGATCGAGCGCATCATGTTTTACAGCATATTGATGAAGATCTGACGATGTGGTGCAAACGATACTGCGCGGACCCAGCTCCTGTCAAATCGTAAGTTCATCAACCAATCCTCGCTTATTGACTCTGGCTGATCTGTCTCCTCTACTCGAAGCTTCACTCTTCATCGCCACCTTAAAGCATTCAGCACTAAGACTCTCCGCAATGCCCTCGACACGCATATTCGCGACTTGAACTATCGCGGCAGCATTAACATCTCTCAATTCTCAGCTCACGGAACTGTAACCGTTTACTCCCCTCATTGGATCAATCGACTTCGTCTAAACGCCTTCGTCTGGTGGGCAATCGTCATTCTTCAACTATGGATCATAACCTGGCCAATAATATGGCTAATGGAGAAACGATACGAAATAGCCGAAACAACATGGAACGCAGCTCTAGAAGCAGACCCTACAACCGGCCTCGCAAAATGCTACGCACAGGGACGAGATGAGTCTCAATTAGCGCAGTTCTGGGCTCCGGCTGTTAAGCAAGCGGCATGGACTCGTCGGAAACGTGAGAATGGTCTTCTTACGAGAATTGATGCAGAGCGGTTGCAGGGTTTGACGACGGAACAGTTACTTGGTCTACGTGATAATCCTTCTGGTGCGGAGAGTGAGAGACGGGCTCGTGTTGATCGTGGTGAAGGTGGATTTGTTGATGGGATTATTGGGTTAGCACGTGGTGTTCGGAGATATCTCAAGATTATCGTTTGCGTATGGGGTGGGGAGGAAATTGTTGATTTGATACATTCTTTATATGTGGTACACTTTCATTACCGAAGACTTTCCTTGACAACTTAAAGCGGACTTTCTCTTTGCTATTTTCTTTCAGTTCGAATACCACGGTCTCTTTCTGCACTGCTTTGCCAAATACTGTCAAATTCTTTTCTCTATATTGTCGTTTTTCTCCGTAGCTTCCAGGAGTAATATCTTCTGAACAAATTTTAACAGTACCCCCCTTAGCTTTAACCTGATTATTTGTAGTATAATAGCCAATATTCATCCTTGTGAACCTCATATCAAAGACGCGTTCATCATTTAATTAATCGTATCATATATCTCATCCAGTCCTGCCTATGCGAAACTTGGAATCAAGCCGCCTCAACGCCTGTCGGCACACTCTTCTGGTCAATCTCCTCCATCAAATCCATACCCATGGGTAACTTCTTCGCAACTCTCACAGGATCAAAAACAGATTTCGACTGAATGAAAATCTGATCAATCTCTTCAAGTGATCTCCCTCTAGTTTCAGGGTAGAAAAGAAATATAACGATAACACCCGCAGCACTAGTCGCCGCATAAACAATATTATACTTCCACTTGATGTTCGAGAAAGCAATCGGGCTAACCTCCGCAACCATAAAATTAAATAGCCAAGAAGACATAGCTCCCATAGCCGTAATCTGATGACGAATATCCAACGGTGCAATTTCAGCACCATACATGAATGGAATAATAAACATTCCAATCGTCAGAGTGTAATTTGCCATGAAGTAGAAGAATACTGCGGCTCGACTAGCGGCCAAATTGCCCAGGTTAGAAGTAAGTCCTGCAACGGCTGCTTGTTCAATTACCATTGCGCCTAAAGAGAACATCATCAATGGTCGACGACCAAATCGATCTACCACGAAAACAGCCGTCAAGCCGCCCAAGGCTAGAGCAATTTGTAAACAGGCGGCAAGGATTCTGGCATCGGTTCCTGAATACCCCAATGTCTCTTCGAAGATAGATGTTGAATAGAAGGTGATTGCGTTGATACCACTCAACTGAGTGAACATGGTAACGCTCATTGCGATTAGAAGTCTCTGAAGATGACGGTTTTCACCCATAGAAAGAAGACCACCCGATTGTTTAGAGCGGTTGTTGGCGCTTCTTTGGTTCGCAGCATGGATGATAGCAACTTCTTTCACGACTTGGGCATCGTCTATCGGTGCTCCGAGGAGACGAGACATGACCGAGGTTGCATCATCGAGTTTCCCCTGCTTGACTAGCCATCGAGGAGACTCGGGCAAGAATGGAGTCAAGGATAGAAGTAAGATGATGAAAACCAGGGGTAGAGCAATGGTGAATCTCCAGCTCACTGAGCCTGTTGTATAGTACATGCCGAAATTGACCCATGATGCAAAGACAAACCCACTCAATGCAAAAACGCCCTCGACTAGAACCAATTGGCCGCGTTTGATTGGATTGGCGGTTTCACTCACGTACATGGGGACAGTACCAGTGTATATACCAATGCCGATACCTATTTATTATTGCATTAAGACAAAATCCTTGTGTAAAAGTATTTAGATGATCACTTACCAGTAACAATTCTTCCAACGAGAATTTGAGCAAGAGAGTAAGTAGTCACTTGAATAAGGATACCAACAAGAGAAATTGATCCAGCAAGAATCATCGTCTTAGGCCGACCAAGCTTATCACCGACGAAAAGACAGGAAAGTGCACCAATTGCAGATCCTATCTCAAAGATAGCAATCACAAGGCCTAAAGCAAAGTCAGCTTCTCATTCTCAAAATTAATGGAAATGCACTACATACCTTGGATTGTAGAGTTATGTGACTTTTGAGATCCAGTCGTATGCGTCGTATCAACTTGAGGAACCGTCTCAAGGAAACTTGGCAAAGTCATGAATCCATTCATCATAGCTTGATTATACCCTTGAACCAAAAAAGCCACTGCACCAAGTACGGCAATCATTCGTTGAAGGCTTTCGCCTTGGGCATTACGAAGTCCCATCTCGCAACCCCCAATGAAAACAACCAAGTATACACTTATCCAAGGGCAAGTATGAATGGCACGGGAATCAAAATACTGTATACCAGCACAGCCACAAATCAAAAACTCTCACGCAAAAGAATCATGTGAACTCAACACTGCAGAAAAAAAAAAGATCGTGACAAACGTGCAAGAATCTCAGATCCCCCTAGCTGAGCTTGTTTTTTTCAATTTGCGTAGTATCCACTTTCGGAGTGAAGGGGTGATTCCCCGAGATCTTCATTTTTAATCGACATCGGAGATCTTCACTTTCTTTGGTAAAGCTATTGGAACTAGCGAACTGTGATCGGCATTGAATCATTATTTGTGTATTTCGCCCCTGCTTTGTAAATTGTAAACTGTTAATTGGCCAATTACTATATCTTGATGATTTGTTTAGGTGCGATCGAGTGGAAGGGGTTTACCCCTAGATACGGACCATATTGCTTTTGGCATTCTTTTGTGAAGTAGATCATAGATCTTGCGGGAGATTCCTACTATATAACTGGTGGTCTATTAGATTAGCTCTTAGCAGTGGTGAAAAGCAGTTGCAGCTTGATCTTCAGCTATCAATCAGCCCTCTCTTATACTAAATCCTTGATATGCTCTCGGCATTGTTTAATCCCGGTAGCCATTATGTCCCCGCAAATCCACTTGCCGGAAACGACCCACTCCAATGAGAAGAGATGCGCATTCGATGTTCTATATGGAGTACAAAGAACGAAGTAGCTGTTTAATCCATATAAATGACAGAATCGCTCATAAATGACTTAGAATAACCGAACTCTCCGGTATTAAAGTAGTAACAAAGTGGACTATGTGATACGAAGGCTCGCGACAGTACATATATATATATATACCTTCTTGTACAATCAAATAATAACTTAAAGAGACCATATTTCCTCTGCCACCTTGTTAATAGCATGGCTAGGAATCCAGTTTTTTCGAGATTTTTAGAATAGACTAGTAATATTTTGGGTTTCACCATTGATCTATTGCCGTAGATCTAGTGTGGTCGTGATAGTAGTAGTGTTGAACACTACTACTATCACGACCACACTGATGCAGCAAACATTTGAAACGAAAAACCTTGAAAACTTTTCTTTCAAGATTAAAATATTAGTAGATTCATACTAGGTAGGTTCGGAGTACAATATAATTATATTCAACTGAAGCTTATCATTAATGCAATGAGTTGAAGGCTGAACAGGATCTCCGAACAGAAAATGGAATACTTCTAATAGTATTAGCTTGCTTGTTCTATCAAGCCAAGACAGGCGAAGCAAAGTCGAAAACGATGACTTCAAGCTTCAGCAGAGGCGCTGCAAATTCTCTCAATCCTTGCAATTCACACATTATCTTAGCAACCTAGACAGTCAATTACTATGGGACTTTGTCCAAAACGATCTTGGAAGCTAGAGAAATCGGGGATCATCTTAAGTGTGCCTTTCTGGTGCGATGGTCGTCTAATTACCAGAATTAAGTGAGAACCCTGTATACAATATGCTAGTCAGTAGTACTAGGAGTAAACTTGGAGTGGGTTTACTAAACCTGTCTATGTATCGTTGTAGCAGAATATAATCTCTTTAGTCTAGGCATGTCACTGACAAATTACATACCAATCCAAATACGTTCTAGTGTGAAAGCCGAAACCACCGGACTTCAATGTTAGAACTTGAAGGTGAAACACCACTACGCTAGTTTTGGAAAGGGTTAGATCCTCGCGACGAGGTTCCGCGGGAATCGAAATCGCTTTTCGTACCATATACTATGTAGTAATTCAATTTTCTCAATGTGACTGTCCAGACTAACAGTGGGTTGACGATAAGCAAGTGGATTCCACAGCTCTCCACAGCGGTTTGATTGACGCCGGCAACTGTAGTAGTGTTTCGAGACAGTAATATGGTAGCTACTAATTAAAAGAGCGAGGATGTATAATTCTATATCACGCTGTAGTGTAAGTCCGATATAATTATTCGAATCAAACCTCGCAGTCTTTTCCAAGGCGGCAGCATTTCAAATGGTATACTACCACCCTAGTAAGCGTGTTTGCCCGATAGTATAGTATACGAAACAAAGTAACCGAGCCCACATCGGATGGAGCCGCTTAAATCGGTCCCAGCGGGGTCTCATTCGGCCGGGGTGATTGTACTTTCCAGGCACGGAGTACAATATAGGGACTATTCTATCTCGACGGCCGGATGGTTCTTGAAAGCATTGTTTGAATAAGCATTGCCAAGGCACCGCAGGGCTGGAGGACTGAACATCATTTTCCGGGTTCTATCCCAACTGTGACTAGAGCTAAAATGGACATAGGTGAGTGCATAGAGGCTGAGCTGGGTTGAAAGGATACTTTGGAGAGGGAGAAATGAGGGTAGATCGAGACTCGGGGTTTACCCGTAATTTTTCCTATTGGTGAACTAAGTTCGAGTCTAAGTGTTAGTCTGGGCCCATTCGTGGCGAAGCAGAGGGGATACAGTATCTGCAATTTGTAAATTTCTGTAGAGATGTACAGGATGGAGGTGAACCAGGAGAGTAAGGATGTAACTCTGTTTAGTAGTCTTCTATATAGATAATGTTCTGGATATGTATGTCAATATATCAACCTGATATACAAAATAGAATTAAAAAAAAATAAATCCACGTGGGATGCTGACACAATTCAAAGTGTCAATTCCTACTGTATACTCCATACAGAGTAACTAAAAAATAAAACTAAAATATCTCAACCCTTCTCTACCAATGAGAGACGCACGTGCACCGGCAGAGCTACTTCTCCGCTAGTCCGGATCTGGTTAGACTGACATCCCTCGTCATCGGCGGGGATTGGCAGAGCTGCCAGTTGCCGTTGCATCTCGCTTTCTCTCTTCACTTCGCCGCAATCACCTTTGGGATTTTTTCTATCTCATCTCATTCCTTTTTCTTTTCTCTCTTCTTCCTCCACGTAGCACGTTCTATCCTCACACCCATCCCCTCCACCGCCCTCTTCCTTTCATCCCGGCTGGCCCTCCTCCGACCGACCTATCATCTCCATCATGTCTAGCCAGCCTCTTCTCCAAACTGCCCCGGGTAAGTACATACAGATGAACCCCCTGGACCACAAATACGCAATGGACCTTCTCAGGCTAACCCTATTTCTCCCCAGGCAAGCGAATTGCCCTCCCAACCCGTGTCGAACCTAAGGTCTTCTTTGCCAACGAGCGCACCTTTCTTTCCTGGTTGAACTTCACCGTCATCCTAGGCGGTCTTGCGGTCGGTCTTTTGAACTTCGGCGATCGCATCGGTCGGATTTCCGCCGCTCTATTCACTGTCATCGCTATGGGCGCCATGATCTACGCAGTTGTCACTTTCCACTGGCGAGCACAGAGTATTCGACGACGAGGACAGAGCGGTTTCGACGACCGTTTTGGTCCGACTATTCTCGCCATTGCACTTCTTGCCGCTATCGTCGTGAACTTTGTTCTGCGTATTCAAGACTCGGAGTTGAACTGAGTTTGTTTCTTCAGACTTCATTTCTAGTCTAACAGCACTCTACATCTACACTGCTCTGTAGAGTAGAATATGACCCAAAAAGAAGAATCATCATCCAATCAAGTCTGACACCCGCAACGGATTCACTCACACTGATTCACTCACACTGATTCACTAACACCGCTTCTCATCACCCCATTCCGCACGACCGTGCTCATTTGTTAGCGTTTCGGATCATATTTTTTTTTCTTGTCTCGGTTTCCTAGTCCATCTCATTATCTGTTTGGCGCTTTAGGTTGGGGGGCTTCTTGTGTTACATTATTCGGTCACGTGTATATCAATGCAGCGAGATATTGGATTCAAATCTGCAACCCATCGCAATACGGTTTTATTCAGACTAGTTGAATCGGGGGATTCGAACGAAGTTGAACTCGATCTGATAGTCATGATGAATTTTTCGTCTCTGGTTCTGTTCGATGTTGATATGGATGAAAAGCCATGCTCGTGCAATGCCATGTCATTTCTGAAGATATTCGCTTTTGAATTACTTCCTGTTACAGTACTATGTATGTATACATAGTAGGTGGATACTAAATTCTAGTACGGAGTATATAGCTATCATATTTACTCCTGTGCTTGATCTCACTCCTACTCATAGCCCTAATTTCGCAATTCGTACAGCAAAGCACAACGCAGAAGAAGTTTCTGCAAGATCATCTATGGGGATCATTTTGTTCAACTTTACTATCTGGGAAGTACTGCACGGGGTACTGCAATGATTCCGCGTCTACTAGACTAACTACTAGTTAGTCAGTCTGCATCAAGTCAATTGTTCAAAGTGATATGGCTGTTAACAGCACCTGTTAAAGTATTTCGTTGTTTACCTCTGGATAGTTTATTCATAATTTTCTGTTGCCCAGCGTGCGATGTCGTACATAGTGGGGTATCTGCAAGACTGTTGCAGGATACTATGCATTTGATCACATTTTATCTACTCCCCCCCTCTGTGGAGTTAAGCGCTTGCTTTGTAGTTAGAACATACTAGGAGGATATAGCTACCGAGCTTGTAATAGCAGTATCTGTAATTGAGGATAGTAGTAAGTCTATTTATACTCACGCAAATCTACTATACGTTCTTGCAGATTCTATATCTATTACCAGAATGAAGCAGAGGGGAGTCGAGGAGAGCAGTCTTGATTTGGACCAGAGTATACTACCAGTACTAATTCTAATCTCACATTGATTCATGCTGCGTCTGACAGGCTTCATGAATAGTTAGCGCTGGGCTCAAGCCTGTTGTACCAATAGTATGGGTTCATCATAGTGTGATGCTTCTCTCTTTGCTGTTTATGTTAATGTAATGGTTAACTCAATGGCATACGATACTAGGGAGCATGGCCTTTTTTTTTTTTTTATTTTTTCTTTTATTTTGTGTTGTTTGTTGTTTTTTTTTTTTTTTTTTTTTGAAGTTCTCAATATTTAATCAGGCAGACGTGAGGATAGTATTGGACTTTACAATCCTATCACATGCTGTTGAACCTCATGAGTAAATGCTGATAGTAATATCCATTGTTGTTCATACTGGAGCCTCGGCATCAATATCAGTTGTAGCCTTAATGCCTGAATATCTACTGACTGCTGATTGCACTCACCGCCCCGACCGATTCGACGGAATTCGGTGGCTTTCGCCCAGCTCCCAGTTCCAGCCACGTACCCTGGTACAGCCTCGCATCTCGTACCGCAGTGAGCACTCTCTGGGCCACTCGCTGGGAGCTGCGACAGGGTCAGTGCATCAGGAAGCAGTATGTACTGTAAATACATAGTGGCGGGCGTTTTCACGAGCGGGTAGATGATAGCTGGGAGGTGGTTGTGATTTGTCGGGGAAGTTTAGAGTGTCTAGGATGAGATGTGAGATTGTGCTTGTTCGGAGGCTAGTAGTCCAATCAGGCGGAGGATCGCTTTGCGAGGCCCAGACCACACCTTATCCTTGGCGGGAGAGCATCGCAGGAGCCGCACGCATCCGGTATACAGTAGAGATGGGAGAAAGTACTTTCAGTATTGTAGAATATTATTAGAGTATTTCTCTATATAAGATTATCTGTTTTCTAAGTATATGCTACTATAGTGTACATAGATATACCCTGTAAACACACCCTGCCTGTGTATACATACGGTATACACAGGACTACTTGATAGATCAGTCATGACGTGTCGTCTCTCCACGTCAGAAAAGGCCGAATCATCACATCATCCGGGCCCACTCGCTCCTTCCCTGTCTGGTTCTCTCTCTCTTTCCCCCCCCTTCTGCCTGTGCCCGATCGCCCCTTCCCCCCTAAACATTCTGTGTTTGATGTTGTTTCCTTCCTTCCTTCCTTCCTTCCTCCTTTTTTCTTCTTTGGACATTTTCGAATCTTTTCGACTTTCTCCTCAACTTCTTCCTCTCTTCCTCTTCTCCTCTTCTCCTCTTCTACACAATTTCTTCTTCTCTTTCGTTTTCTTGTTTTTATTAAAATCCTCTCTCCAAAATCCTCCATTATTAATAGATTTTTGCCACGGACTCCGCTCTGTGTTCCCTCCCTTTCTCTCTCCCTCTCTCCCCCCAAACTTGACACGGTCGCGCGACAGTCTGTCCATTCCTTTCCCCCTTTGGCTCTAAACAAATCCTCCACCTCCACAACTTCACACCGCCATCACCACTCAACTGTATTTGGATACATACCAAAACATTCCACCCCTTTAACAAATTCAACTCTCAATTTGCCAAAAAAAAAAATAACCAACATTTTTTTGGGGTTATCTGAGCGCATGGAATCGACCTATCATTTTCGCACCTAATTACCTTATCGTCTCTGCCCGACCCGCCCCCGATTCCCGCCCCCATCTCGCATGGCATGTTTCGCCTGTTGCCCTGGCCCTCTGCGATCGGAGGGAACAAGGTAATGACAGAGGAAGTCAAGATGTTGGCTCCTTCGTCGTGTACCCCCGGTGTTAATGGCCTCTCCTTGCCGCCCATGCTGAAGCGCAAGCGTTCGTCCTCAACGGCGACCGATGCGCCCGTAGCGACAAAGGTGCGCACAGAGGTGTCCACGCGACCGGTTCAATCTGTTCCCTCTATGCCACCAACTCCTTCTCCGTCAGTTGCACCCTCCGTCGATATCGCGGCCACTCCCGCCGTGTCATCGCCTCCGACCGCGATGGAGATGGACCATCCGCCGGCGCAGGCCGCCAGCGGAAAGCCATCTGTCGACCGTATTCGGGATACAATCACTGCTCAACTCAGCTTGGAAGTGCTTCTGAAGCATGACGAGCTCCGGTTTATCGACCAGGAGATCGCCAAATGCCAAGTCGCGTTGGAACAGCTCCGTCGTTGTTCGGAAATCCCTTACCCGGGTTCTACGGTCACCGGAGTCTCCGCCGACATTAGCTCTGGCATGGGCGCCTCGGTGCTGCCGCCTGGAAATGGCCCAGCACCTATGTCGCCCGCGCCCTGGGGTGTGACCGAGGGTCCATACTCGCGTCACTACAAGCAGTGGCTCATTCCTGATCCTCGGTTCGACGGTGGCCAGGTGGAAGCTACACCCGCTACTGGCGCGCCTGGCACTCCGCTGGAAGGTGGTCGCTCCACGCGTGGAAATCCTATCGATTTCAGTCAGTTGGCGGGTAAGACCCGGCCGTCACGAACATCAACTGGCGCGAAGCTGCAATCGCTGCCGAGTATCTACCCGCAAGTGAGAGAGAAGGCCGGGCCCATGGTGATTCGACGCAAGTCGGATGGCCTCATGGTGAAGCTCGTTTGTATCGACTGCAAGCGGGAGAACTTCTCCAGTACCCAGGGCTTTATCAACCACTGCCGTATCGCGCACAACCGCAACTTTGCGAGTCACGAGGCTGCGGCTGTTGCCTGCGGTGCTGCCGTCGATCTCGACGACGCTGGCGTCCCTGTCGGTGGTCGAACCGAACCTCCTTCAAGTGCTGTTACCACCCCGGGTACTGTTCATCCTCTGATCCAGTCCGTCAACTTCCCGCCTCCGCCTTTGAACATCGCCCTTCCTACTCCGTCAAAGGACATGGTCACCCCGCGCAAACCTTCAGAAAACACATCCTCCACGGCCGTTTCCACTCCTCCTTCCACTGCCAAGCCGGTGCTTGAGTCCCGTCGCCAATCCGAGCTCGTCAAGCCACAGGAAAATCCTTCTTTCCTGGCTTCTCCTGCGACACCTCACCTGTCCAACCTCATGCGCAAGCGTGGATTCGGTTTGAATCTGGGCAAGTTGGTGGAGGAGGCGAAGACCCCTGTTGATCTTACTGGTCTGTCGGACGAGGAGTCTGATGATGAAGGCTCAGCCAATCCATCAAAGGAATCCAGCCAGGTACCTGCGGCAGCTCGCCAGCCCATGCGCATGCCTACCACCCAGGCTGCATCTGAGCGGAACGAGAGTCGCAAGGGTTTGGACCGAGGAACTCATGAGTTGCAACACGAGATGACCCCTTCGCGTCCTCAACATCCATCCTACCTTGATTTCCCATTCCATGGTCCTATGTCTGCTGAGGCACGCGAGGGTAATGGTCTTGACCATCCTTCCAACCTCAGTCCGCATACTATAGAGTCTAACCAGGCTCCCAGTCTGGTCAGCGATGACGAGGATGATTACGAGGTCGCGTCTGACTCGGATAGTCCCAGTTCGTCTGAGGCCGACGAGCAGGAGCAGGAGTTTCGTCATATCGAAGTGGCTGATGACGAGCGTAACACTGCTCAGTCGACTACCACTACCGAGCCCAAGCCTGGACCCTCGCTGAACCCTCCGCCTCAGGCCGCTCCTCTCCCTCGTCCTATGAAGCGGAGCCGTTCCAAGATGTCCATGATGCACTTTGACCGTGACGAGGAGGACAGCCCAATGGGTTTCGTTCAACCCAGTCAGGACCCATCCCAGACAAAGCGCGCGGATCAGAAACCCGCTTCACCTCGATGAAGCAATTGCCTTCTACGTTTTTATTCTAATCTTTTTTTTTCCCTTTTCCCCCCTCCACCGAAAACAAAAGATTTCAAATCGATGTTGAAGCTACCCTTGCAAGCTCAACACAATCTGTATTCGCTACACTCCTCTCTTCTTTCTGAGATATATTCGTTCGAAAGATCTACTCTCAGCTTTGTTTGACCTGCCTCTTCCCAGCGGCGTTTCTATTTTTGTTTTAATTTTCACGTCTTCGCGGCGAGTGTTTCAAGGATTATCATCTTGATGATGGTAATAGCGATGGTGAGATGGTTGATGACTCTTCCTTATGATGCGCCTGTATCTGATATTTGGACTTTAATGAGCTTTTACGGCCGTATTGTAAATAGGTTTCTTATAAGAATGAGCCAAAAAATGCGACTGGTTTGAGGCATAGACTTTGGGGCATGATTTATTTTTGGAGATTTAAGAAAGATTTAAGGAGATTCTAAAAGACCACATGGACGTTTTTTTCTACGAAAATTGTCTCCTTAGGAGTATTGTATTGTAATTTTGATCCTTTTGGTGGTGGAAATGTACATGTGACGCGTATCTTACATATAAATTACCCCCAAGCTACCAGACAACATCCCGAAGAATTAACAACTTCAACCTCCTTCGCTTCGCCTGCATGGAACCAAATCTGCCATAGACAAATATAAAGAGTGGAGACACATCTTACGCAGCATTGCCTTGATCATCCACTATTTCCCGCATGATCATTGAACACCAGACATCAGCAAAACAAACAACCCCGTCGCGCTGAACGACATAGCAACCATGGCATTAAAGGCAGACTGCGAAAGTACCGGCTTCCACCCAGCAAGAATCACTCTGAAAACTTTCAAAAATCTATTAAAATGCTATGCAAACACAGTGGAACAAGTTCACCGCCGCAAAATGCTCTTGAAAATGCAGCCGAAGGCCGAGAAAGGCTCGAAGCGAAAAGTAGATAAATCCGCGAATTCTGGACCTGGATCTACGGCTCTCATTCAAAAGACTACATTTGATTCTTCCGAGGAACGACGGATTCGTGAGGAAGTTGGTAAATTTGTTGAGTTGGATGTTTGGCGGTATGAGGGGATGCCTGGGGTTATTCGGGGACGGATGAATGGTGATGGAAATCTGAAGGGGGAGGGGGAGGGGGAGAGTGTTGGTGGGGCATATTTTACGAAAGATGAACTTGTTAGAATCATGGAGTGGAAGATGTAAGTTATACCCTGCCTCTTGCCTTACCCTGCGCTTCGCTTCACTTCAATCTATAAACGATCAAGCTAACTTTTCAATCAGCAAACACGGCATCTACCGACCAATGTTAATGGGAATGATAAAAGGAAATCAACCAAACACAGTCCTAACATCAACATCGAAAGCCATAAAGACACTACCAACAGTGTCTACGACCTCACTAGAAGAATCCTTTCCAAACGAAAGTATCAATACCCTAAATACACTCCGCGGGGTGGGACCCGCAACATCCTCCCTAATTCTCTCAATCGCAACAGGATCAGGACCGATGTCTCAACAAGTCCCCTTCTACAGCGACGACGTCTACATCTGGCTCTGTCGAAATGAGTATCCCGAGTCAGTCGCTACGCGTGAAACGGTTGAAGAGATTAGTACGCGTGTACTGGGGACTGAGAAATCCAGTCAAAAGTCCAAGGTGCGTGGGAATGTGAAGTTGGATATGAAGTATAATATTGCTGAGTATCGGGATCTTTGGCGTGCTTGTTGGGAGTTACGATTGCGGTTGGAAAGTGCATCCGCCTCTACCTCTGCCGCTACCGCTGAAGGCGAGAAGCAGGATGGAAGTGGGAGTGGGATGGGAACGGTTTCTATGGCTGATATTGAGAAAGTTGCGTTTGTGTTGAGAAATATTGCTGTTTCGGGGTTCTTTGATGGTATTGATCCGCAGGAGATTCTGGATATGTCTGTTGAGCAGCAGGAATCTCTTGCTGTGAAGTTGGAGGAAAGGAGTGCTTTGATTAGAGGGGAGGAGACTGTGAAAGAGGATGGTGATGAGGAGAGTCAGAGGAAGAGTAAGCGGATGAAGAACTGATCAGTGTTTGTGTCTAGGGCTGTATATCCATAGACGTCAGTTCCAAATTTGAGGCTGGAAAAGATGGAGTATGGGAGGACGATAATGGGCTGGCTCAATTCTCAAGTATGCGGGCGCTGCGAATATCCTTTTTTGCTTGTACAGTACAGGGTGCGGCTTTGTTTAGTTTACATAATGTTTTGATAGTCGAGGATGTGGCTTGGGCATAATATTCGAATATATGCCAGTGATGTTCTCGACAATTGGCGAAGTGGTTTGCGTACGTCAAAATATTATTCTTAAAATTGAAAGCAAATATAAGAAATTGGCTGAGCTCGCGCAAAATATTATTTTAAAGAAAGGAAACGATATCCTGATGACAAAATATTATGATTATGCCTTGAAGTCATACATAGTACAGTACGTACTTCACGGACCACATCGCCAGTTCATTGGTTCGGACTATCTTTTTGCTCGGCTCGGGAAAACAGTTTATCAACTGACAGCTAGTATCGGACAAACAATTCTTTCTATACATTGATGTCTTGTCTATGCCCCCTAGGGTACATGTTATGCCTGACAAATCCCTCTCAAATGACTCCTTATTTTCATTTCTATATAATGTCGGGATACTTCACGTCGCGCACACCTTGTCCAGATATCTCTCCACCGACACGGGCGAGATCCTAGCCCTCCCCCAAAAATGAACGAAGAAGTTCACGCCCAAATGTCCAGTGACACTTCTGGCACAGACTTGGAGACCGCAATAGAACAGTCAACTGCCGAAAAGCCTGATGTCGTGGATCCCTATGTAGTGGATTGGGATGGTTCTAACGATCCGGAGCATCCAATGAACTATCCATTCTGGAAAAAAGTCCTCATCACTTGCATTTTCAGTACATTGACAACCTGGGTGACATTTTCCAGTAGTGTCTTTAGTGCTGCTTCTGGAGTTACTGCAAAAGAGTATCATGTATCAACCGAAGTCACGACTTTGGGCACCAGCTTGACAGTCCTGGTACGTTGAAAATAATCGAGCCTGAAGTGAAAATAGTTTCGAAATACTAACACTGAAAAAAAAAGGGGTTTGCTTTAGGACCGCAAATTTGGGGTCCCTTGTCCGAGTTATATGGCCGATTGCAACCACTATATATTGGATACGCCATCTTCATCATCTTTCAAGTTCCGGTGGCAGTTGCTCAGAATCTCCAGACCTTGATGCTTGCTCGCTTCCTTCTGGGATTTTTCGGTACATCCGCTCTCGCGATTATACCAGGTGCTTTGGCAGACTTTTGGGGTCCCGTGGAGCGCGCAATTGCCATTTCTTTATTTTCAGCAGCTACATTTGTTGGACCAATATTTGGACCTATAGTGTAGGTTTATAATCCACGAAACTCGGATAAATCGAATCGGAAAGCTGAGCTAATTTCTGTTTGTCTAGTGGTGGTTTTATAGTTGACTCATATCTGGGATGGCGATGGACAGCCTGGATTACTATGATTCCTGCTTCCTTCTTTGGCATCATTGCATTTGTCGTCCTGCCCGAGACATATCATCCCGTCATTCTGCAGCGTCGCGCCAGAAACTTGCGTAAATCGACAGGTATCTGGGCGTATCGTTCGCGTCTGGATGAGAAAACACCGACATTTCGCGAGATATTGACAAAATACCTTTTCCGACCTATGCAAATGCTTTTCTTGGAGCCGATCCTTGTCTGTATGACCATCTACATCTCGCTTATCTACGGAATCTTATATCTCTTTTTTGTGGCATACCCGATTGCTTTTCGACAGGTCCGAGGTTGGAGTAATGAGGGCGTTGCAGCTTTACCATTTTTGGGGATTCTTGTCGGGGTTCTGCTTGGCTGTTTAGTGGTCACTGTTGCAACACGCTTGTGGTATGGCCCCAAAGTACGGAATGGCTCCGTCGTCCCAGAGGATCGTCTTCCTCCGATGATGGCTGGGGCTTTTCTTCTTCCGATTGGGCTGTTCTGGTTTGGATGGACTTCAAATCCAGGTATCTCGTGGGTTCCACAAGTTATTGCGGGGGCACCAATTGGAATGGGAATTTTGATGATCTGGATGCAAGGCCTCAATTATCTCATTGATGTGTACATGATCGTCGCTAATTCAGCCATCTCAGCAAATACTCTTATTAGAAGCGCGGTATGTATGCATCCCCCCCCCGAGTAACATTTTTCACTAACAGTGTCTCAGGTCGGTGCTGCGTTCCCTCTATTTGGTACTTATATGTATAACAAGTTAGGAGTGGCCTGGGCCTCATCGCTACTTGGCTTCCTCTCGATTGCCATGGTTCCAATCCCCATTGTATTTTATTTCTATGGCGCAAGAATTCGGGGATTGAGTCGCTTTACCCCAAAGCTTTAGTAGAGTCCCACACCTCATGTTGAAAATTGAGACCTAGCGAGATGGAGATGGGAAGATAGGAGCTTCAATTGTCATAGCCTCATGTCGAGTCTACATCTATAGCATTGGTCATGTTAAACCATAGATTTCTGGGGTTGATGCTGCTTCTGTAAATATCAACTTGGAAATAATTGAACTTGATTCATCGAATGCAGCTATCGAGTCTTCACAACAATCGGGCCTCCTTTCGTGTTTATGACAATGTCTCCGTAGTGATTCTATGCACATTTTGAATGAGGCTTACAACCCGCGAGATCCTTTTATAAGAAGGCTAGACACATAGAAAGTGAATTTGCTGGTTCTCAGACCATGTGTATTCTTTGTAACCACCTGGTTACTGTGTAAAATTGTGACCCTATTCTAGAAATCCCATGGCCTTCCACGCAGAAATGTATTTTCTAACCAACGCCGACTCTACAGGTCCTCTGTCTCTCAAACTTACTGAATGCTTTCTTGTCTTACTAGTGTCCAATATCAAGCCACCACATGACATTCGGATAAAATGTTGGCTGAAGAATTCCAGCAGTTGTTTTGCTGGGTTGTCGTTGATCGGAGCCGAACAGCCTTGAACTCGTTCAAGCCAATTATCCCACGAAATGATGCCTTCATGCGGAATCTCGAGTGACTCTGCCAAAATTTTCACCATTTCTTTCCAAGGCTGCCTTGATGGGTTCTCGATATGATAGATCGGGTAAGGCTTTGCATCGGAAATCAACAGCTCACCAAGAGTTGCCGAAACATCATCCACAGGGCACCAGGAGAGAGTACCCTTGAGGTCCGGGAAAGCCTTTAGGAACTGAGATGATTTTACCAGGAATGCAAAATGTTCGACTGGATTCCAGTATCCATTGCTTGTTGAACCAGTGATTTGGGCGATTCTCACTGCCATTGGTCGGAATCTTACCGGGTAGAGATGGAGCGTCTCATCTAGCATGCGTTCGCATACTAACTTCGCTTCAGCGTATCCAACCGGTAGAACCGATTCGACATCCATCTTTGCCTCAGAAGCTCGGATTACTCCGGAGCGAATCGGATGATAACCGACGATGCCGATCGATGATATAAACTGGAATCCGAATTTGAATGGCGCAGGGCGTCTGGACGATACTTCTCGTGCGAAATTTATCAGGTTGCGCATGACATTAAACTGACTCTCATACCCTCGAATTGGCCTGGTCAGACTCATTGGCCAAGCATTGTGAACAATATGTGTTGCTGTATTGACAAGCGCCTGATAAACTTCTGCTGCTAACCCAAACAATGGCTTGGCTGTGTCTACTTCAAGAACATCCAACTTGGACCGAGACTTTTCGTCAAGTAATATACCTCGAAGCTTGAAGTTTTCGTCCTGACGTACAGTGGCAGGAAGAGTGCTCCGTCGATTCAGACATACGACTTTGTGGACATTGGGGAGTCTCGCGAGGTAGCCCACTATGTGGGAGCCGAGGTTTCCTGTTGCACCAGTAACTAGCACACAATCGCCTACAAGAGCAGGTAGGACGGGGGCCTGTAGGTTGGAAATTGAAAGTGCGTGGAAGTCCTTCGTATATTCATGGATATATGAATTAATGATCTCTTGACGTCCTGCAATATCTGTCAACGACGGCGTTGCCTGGGGTTGTATTGATTGAGATTGAAGATCATACCTGGACCCGGACGCAAGAGCAACGATCAGTCGCTGGAGATTTGTCTCTGGTCTAACACCGTCGGTCCAATCAACTTCGCTAAACCCAACGGATGTGAGCACTTTTTCCCAGTGCGCTGGGGGTTGAAGGGCATGGTGGCGACCGTCTTCGAAGAGCCACCATCCCTCTAGCAATCCAAAGATGAAGTCAACCCAGGGGACTTGCTCCGTCATCTCTACTAGAAGCAGGAACCCATCAGGTCGCAAGGTATGGTGAATGTTTCTTGTTGAGATCTCCAGATTCCGAGTCGCATGAACACAATTGGTGGCCAGAATGATATGCTGACTGTGTAATAAATCTGCATCCGGCGGCGACTCGATATTCAAAACTTTGAATTTCATGAAAGGGTATTTCTTGAATCTCTTGCGAGCCGCAGCTATGAGTGATGAGGAAAGATCTGTCATTGTGTATTCGACAGGCACATTCATGCGCTCCAACAGAGAAATCATCTTGACGGTTGTTCCTCCAGTACCAGCTCCCATTTCCAAGATGCGGAGTGGCTCGCCTGTACTGGGCAACTTTTGTATAAGATGTTCGAGGAAGTATTCTGCCTGCTCAATCCATACCGAATTGATGGGTGATTTTGCATAGACGTCGGTAACAATTTCTCTTCCTTCTGGAGATCCAAAGATCATTTGAAGACCATCCTCTTTACCGGTAAGACAGTCTGCAAATTTTGGCCCGATTAAGCCTGCAAGTTTGTGCTCAGCTGCATGAACCGGCTCATCACGAAGGAGTTCTTCCAACATGTCATCCACGGATTCTGTTGGGACAGGAACAGCCGTTCGTACGATTTCAGACCCATTGATTTCGATCAATCCATCCTCTTCAAGGAGACCGTAGATCAATTTCATAAAACGTTCATGCTTAGGCAAGTATGGAACGCGATCAAGTTTTTGACCCACAGCTGCGTTGCGCATCGGACACCCAAGCTGTTCAAAAGCATTGACTATATGAGCAACACAGAGCTTTGTCGATCGTGGCATAACCTCGTTATAGTATGTCCCAAGCTGTCCCTTTACCATGAAATCATCGGTAGCTTCCTTTGCAACACGGAAAGAGTCGAGGACCATGGACCCCGAAAGAATCAGATCTTTCTCATTGGGAGACCAAACACCATTGCCATTGGTCCTAACGGAATCATGTCCATTTCCATTTATCACAGTCCCCCCATGCCTGCCATCTTCAACAAGACCTGAATCACCATCAGAGCCATCAAGGCCCAAAATGTGTCCTAGAGTCTCGACCAAACTGCGGAAGTCTGTCACGTCAATAAGTTGATTAACGTCTATGGTAGTCTTGAATGCCAAATCAATTTCTCGACCTAGTTCCATGCTCATGAGAGAATCGATGCCAATCTCAACCAAATCGGAATCGTCCTTAACTTCGTCTGGCTCAAGACCGGAAAGATTGCAAATTATATCTCGCATAATGCCAGTGATGTCTACACTGGGCGCCTTTGGTGTCTTTTTGGGTGCGGACATGCCGTTAACCTTGGCAGTCGAGCCATTTACCAACGGAGGAAGTGCCGTTGGCGGGCTTACCATGACATGTTGAGCATTTGGTACGGAGGGGGGGGGGCACTTTCTGAGGTTGAAGTTCAGTTGGCAGACCTTTTGATAACACCTTGCGGATACCAGATATTGGGACCTTCTGGTAACTGATACCGAGAGCAACTTCAACAAGTGACCCATCACGAGCATCGAATGCAAAAACGTCACTGAGATACTTGGACTCTGATTCAGAATTGTGCAAAGCAAATACTTCATACTCCTGCGAAGGGTTGGTTGAGACTGCCCCAGGGGCCCGCAACCATCGATCAATTCCATCGCAAATGAAGATTCCTCTTTCTGAGAGATCAACTTGAGTAGTCATGAGATTCACAAAGATACCTGCCACTTGGCAGAAACAGTCGGTAAGAACAGTATCAAGTGAGCTCTCGCCGGCATATAGTTTGATGACCCGACCCGCAGACTCATTATCTCGACCTGCGATTTTAGTGACATGACGATAGACCTCCTTATAGTCGATCACCTCAGAAAAGGCACGGTAGATATTGCGGCCTTGCAGGACATCTTCAGCCAAGGTGCCGTCCAAAAGGTGCAGACAACGCTTTCTACCAATTAAACGTGCGAGTCTGTCGAATTCGGCTTTCACTTGCAAGCTGTCTGCAGGCTGGAATATGATTGTTCCTGAAGTATGAGTAATGGAACCGTTGCCCTTAGCATCAGTCGCAGTTAATTTCCAATTCCAGATCAGGCCTTCCGTATCACAAGAGTCTGCTTCTATCCAGACAGCACGGGATTCATCCTTCACAAGAGGTTGGTAGTGCCTGAGGCCATGTAAATCCGGGATAAATGTACGGTCCTGGAAGTCTGGTCGAAGGCTCGTCAGGGCATCGAGCGCTATCTCAACTTGGAACATCCCAGGACACACAGCGGCCGCATTTGCCATAATATGGCCAGAGAGCAGACGAAGATATTTCTCCGATGTGACATTCACGCCAAACTTCACCGAGCGCCGGGAGGCATCCTTGTATCCAGTAAAAATGGTCAAGCCTTTCGGCACCTCCACAGCTGCCACTTGCTCCGTCTTCTGAACGGAGTCCTCAAGCTTTGGAGGTACCTTGAAATCCATCCAGTGCTTAGACTTCTCGAACTGGTATGGGGGTAACAGGACCGGGGTATAAACAGGTGTTTGTATCCGGTTATGAGCCCAGAAGCTAATATCATGACCATTTTTCCAGAGATTGATGGTCGCGTCACAGAGTAGCCTGAAAGATCCCTCGCTACTAATATTGACCGGCTGGAAATAAGAGCTCGATGTACCTAGCGCACGGCTTGCCATTGTTGTGATAGTCGAATTTGATCCGGCCTCCAACCAAGTTGCAGTGGGGAACTTCTCGGACAATCTCTTGACAGCATGAGCGAAGTAAACTGGGTTTCTCATGTGCTCTGCCAGATAACTCGAGCTGAGTGGACTGGTAGACCCATGCTCTGTTGCTCTTTCTAGTTTGATCTTAGGCTCCTGAAACTTGATCGTTTGTCCCAGCTTTTCTAAGTCCTCAATCAAGTCATCGACCAGAACAGAATGGAACGCGTTGGTGACGTTCAATCTCTTGGATCTCATTGCTGAAAAATCGGTATCAGTTTTCAGTAGGCTTTCCGCTCGGTCAACTGTTTGAACCGATCCAGCTAAGGTGAAGCTTCTTCGCGAGTTATAACAAGCAATCGAGAGGTTATCTTTGTGTTCTGTCTCTAAGTTGACTTTGGCTAGCAAGGTCTCAACATCGGCAGGATCTGCCTCAATTGCAATCATAGAACCCTTTTCACTGCCCCATTGGTCTTGGATTAGGCGAGCTCGACCTGATATCATCCTCAAAGCATCCTTTAATGACACAATATTGGAGACGCATAAGGCTGTCAGTTCGCCAAAGCTGTGCCCAACGAGAGCGGCAACTTTCAACCCGCTGGCAATCCAGGCCTTCGCACAGGAGTACTGCATTGCGAACAAGCCAATTTGCAGTTGAACGATATCCGGGATCGGAGACCTCTGGAAGATTGTTGGATATATGCTTTGTAGGCCGAGCGACACAATAGTCGCATCGCACTGATCTAGAAATTGTCTTAGAATCGCGTTACCAGTGTAAACTTCTTGATCCAAGCCAACATAGGTAGAAACCTGTCCTCCAAAACACAAGATAACAGGGTTCGCAGTCTGGGGCTGAATAGATGCGACAGCTGGACTAGAACTTTCAAAAGACAGAAGAGCTTTGTTTAGTTCCTCTTTTGTACTGGCGCTGAATATCAGCGCTTGGGGGAGGCGCCGATTTGACTGACGAGCAACTTGGAATGAAATATTTGCAATGTTCAGGTCCTCCGATAGCTCCTGTAAAGTCTGACGCAGCCGTTTCACATAGGTAAGAAGGCTCTGTTGATCAAAAGCGCTCATCCAGAATGGGTAGCTACTCTGGGACAATACTTTAGAAGCTTCATCCGTCAGCTTCGGAGCCTGCGTAACAATCATGGAGGCATTCGATCCAGAAGCCCCGTAATTGTTGATGAGAGCAGCTCTGAAAGGTGTTTGCCAGTCTTTAAGGCGGGTTGATATCTCGATTCTGTCTTCAGCTCTCGAATTCAAGGCAGGGTTGATTCTTGAAAAGCTAGCCTGGGGTGGGATAAAGCCATCATTTATCATAAGCAATGTCTTTATCAAAGAAACAACCCCCGAGGCGCATTCAGTATGACCAATGAAGCCCTTAGTGGATCCTAGCGACAAAACATCGGAGCGTATAGCACCCCCAAAGACAGATCGAATGCCATCATATTCAGCCGGGTCACCGACGGGAGTTCCTGTTCCATGCGCCTCGACAAAGGAGATTTGATTAGGCTCCAGCCTAGCCTGACGTACAACGTCTGTAAAAAGCTGCGATAGGGAGATTGCATTTGGAACAGTGATCGCGGTACAATTTTGATTTTGGTAGACCTTCGTACTCGCAATGACCCCAAGCACCTGGTCACCATCTGCGATTGCGGAGGACAGACGTTTCAAAAATACAGCGCCAACACCCTCACCCCTGCAGTATCCATCCGCATTTGAGTCAAATGGCTTGCATTGACCAGTTGGGCTGAGGAACGACGCGCCATCGAGGTTATGATACCAATTCGGACTGGTGATAATGTTGACACCGCCAGCAAGTGCCGCGCTACATTCACCGTTAATAATGGACCGACAAGCCTGATGAATAGCAACACTGGATGACGAGCACGCAGTATCCAGGGTCAAACTAGGCCCTGTCCAACCAAAATGGTGACTGATCTTGCCAGCAAGAAAGCTTTTCAGGTTTCCGGTGGCGGAGTAGGCATTTGCAGGGTAGCAAGCAATGTTCTCCTCATAATCGACGTTACCAACCCCCATGAAGCATCCGATGGGTTGGTTTATCGCGTCACCACAGAAGTAACCGGACTGTTCAACAGCTTGATATGCCACTTGCATCATCAGGCGGTGCTGGGGGTCCGTAGATGAAATTTCACGAGGGCTTTTCTTGAAGAATTTGTGATCGAAGGTATCGTAATTATCAATGAAATTTCCATACCATTTGTGTTTACCCGCGTCTCGCCAAGCTGTCGCCATGCCAAAGCGTTCTTCAGGAACCTCTCTGTGCTGTGATTGACCGTGCTTCAAAATCTCTCGGAATCCTTCGAGGTCCCCAGCGCCTGGTAATTGACATGCCATTCCAATGACGGCAATGCGCTCATCAGGGAGATTTGCGAGGGGCTGTACCTTTGTTGTGCCGAGAAGGTTGGCAGGGACTGGTGAAGACGAGAGGTTCATCTCTTGTGTGTATATCAGGCGAGAGCCAAGCTTCCTTGCAATGGTCGGCGGCATGCAACGCTCCGGTCCAAAACATACCACTGCCGCATTGCTTGCATCTAGCTTGGAGAGGTAGGCAAGATGACACGTCTCGTACCATTGAGACTGTTCCAGCAAAATAGAACGCAAAGCAATCTCGTGGAGCTTTCCAGAAGTGACATACTGTCCATCGACGCTTGATCTGCTGGCCAGGAACATCCTCGATGCATCTGGCAGCTGCAAGTCTGAATGAAGATCGCAAAACCGAATTAGACTATCAACAGCATTTTGGTGACCCTTCCAATGGAATCGTCCCGAAAGTGGAATTGGCATAACATGGGATCCGTCTCTCTTCAACTGGTCGATGATAGCTGGACCTGTTTCCGTTGATGCTGTGAAAGTGGCACGCTTTTGATCGATGAAAACTGAGACATATGCCTATGATAAAGTGTCAGTGGTTGCTGCCATATTACAAATAATTTCTGATACTGACATCGGTGAACTTGTCAAGGACGATGGCAAATGATTCACTGGGATCGGCGCCACTCGAAGAAGTCGAAAAGCTCATCGACCTCTTTTCTGGCTCAAAGCATGCCTCTTCGAAATCAACAGCAGCTCCAAGCAACATGGCCAGCCTTATAGCGACACCTCCATATTTTCGAATGTCAGTCAGATTAGAAGAACAGGCCACAACAAAGGCACTTAAAGTACCGATGCAGAGACCCAGAGTCTCTGTTTCTTCTGAAACAGACTTAAACAAGTCATCTCCATCTCTCAGGCCTGGGAAGCCTGCTTCGAGGAAATTGAGATATTCAATCAATTGAACTGTGACAACCAGTGGTGAAAGTAGCACATTTGGCAACGGAAATGCTGCCTCCGTAACTTTTCCATCGGCTACCCATGAGCTCAAACTCTGCAGAAGGTGCCTGTTGTCTGTTTCTTGTGCTGAAGGCTTGTCACTAGCGAACTTGTCCCAGAGCTCTGGAAGACTGGCAAGAATGTCGAGAGCCCATTGTTGACTATGAAGCTGACGACGAAGATTTTTGAAAGCATCGATGTCAAACGATAAGTCCTGTGATCCGAACACAAACGCTTTGGACCTCATTTGGTTTTGGGGAGTTGAGTCAATCATGATTGATAATTGCAGTAAGATAGCTACCCTAGTCGCGTTGAAGCTGACTTTTAGGAGTCCGATTTGAAACTAAGAAGATTGTGTCGAAGCACTACTCTCAGATGACAGGTTATGTTATGAAAGAGATATTGTTGACATTCTGGTCGACAGTAGTATCTATTAGTTACTTATATGGAACTCTATCAACCATACTACAATGCTCTCAAGCTTGAAGGCCCGCCTGAATGTATCCATCTTGCATGACCATCGAGTTATTCCGGCCGGTCTATAACACGTGCAAGTTTGATCAATAGTGGACTCGTGAATTTGTTTGCTTCCATATTCATCGGACAATCACGTAACAAAATGTTGCTTACATTTGACTCCACTAACATCTACCCCGGCTCATCATATTGCCTGGCACCTCGAAGATGTGATTCGGAAAGGTTCGTTTACATTGATGATTTCAAGTCGCTCCGAATAATAATTCCGAATATTTACACCATCTTCTACGCGCCGAAACCGCTCAATCAGGCCCACTTGAAGAGACTTGCCTTGAGTAAGATCTAGTTTGGACGCAAGCAGACAAAAGTACCAAAGGATTAGTGCAACCCCGACATACGAAGCTCTGTCAGCATGTATACATCGGGCACGTTTTTGGCTCAGAGCTTATTGTCGATCCTTTACGAGATTTAAATTTATACGCAAGGCATATCTAAGCCTTGTTTGGATTGCAAAGCTGCAAGCTCGTATCGCTGTAAGACTACGGAGTACGAAGTAGCATCTTCGTAAATATGACTACCTCGGCCACTAAAAGGCCATCGTCTGATATGGGGCCGCAATTTGACCGTGCATGACGCGTATGCATGCACAATGCACTTCGTATCCATTTATCTTTCTGCTCTCTTCGATTGTAGGACAGACATACTTTAGTGTAGGTCGGAGATGATCTCAAGAATAGCATTTACCTGATATGGGGCTGCAAATCCCTGTCAATCCTTCGCAAGGTCCCCCACTCGGTTTAACGCTATGTACTTCACCGTAAGCCGCAAAGCGAGTTTCCGTTTGGAAAGCTATGTTGCAATGGAAGTACTATTTCCTATCGCAACATAGCTTTAGTAAGAGTGACACTTGATTAAGAGGAGCAAATCGTGGTTAGAACAAATTTAATATTAGTCAGATACAGTGCAATCCCTGCTCTATAGATAGGTTATGATGGCATATCCTAAGGAATTCTCGATCTGATAGAGGCTTTCCTCGTTAGAAAGACATAATTTTCAACAACTTAACTGTCAAATGCGGGAATGTATTATTGATCTAGTTAATCTAATGGCGTTCACCCGTCTGTATCGCGAGCTCACGAATCTGATGTGCCACCCGTGAGACATCATTGTATTTCAGCGGTACCCTATGGTCACCATCCCACTCGACTAGCCTTCGACTCTCAGGTGAACAGAAGTCAGAAAATAGCTGCCTGTGCAGTCTCACATCTGGATCTCGGATGCCATGTACATGCACTGTGGGGATACGCAGAACATCTGGGCTCGGACCGTGGTATTTAGCAGCTGTTATTTGCGACACATTTGGCAAAGAGGAATGTAGATCTAGATGCGTGTCAAGACAGACAAATGGCGCACGGCCCGCAATAAGTATGGCAAAGTCGTATTCCGAAAAGCCGGATCGCCGTCCTAATTGTTCTTGGCGAACTTGTTGACGATATAGTACACTCGCGCACATCTTGGCGCCTTGGCTGAATCCAAGCAAGCCAACCCAGGGTCCAGTGGCGCCTTTCGCATCGTCTTGGTGTTTGGCTTGTTCTAGAGACTCATCAATCGCTTTGATGGCATCTTCAGGCCGAAGGTCTGGATGTTCGGGGCGCCAACGGAGCCATCGTCTGAAAGGGCCCCACTGACTGTATACGGACATGACATCTGGGCCTGCTTCGGATAAAAATGGAGCTTGTGCGAATACAAAGCGGAACTCTGATTTGAGCAGGGTGATGAGTCGGCGACATTGAGATTTGAAGATGGCATCATTCGATCCTCCCCCATGAAGACAGAGGATTCGGGGGAGGTGCAATGTATCGTCAACTGTCGCTGACTGTATTTGTACCATCGTGATTAGAGTTGCTAGGTGTTCAAGGAGAACAGCAAAGCCGTTTCGAAGAGATGAAGTTCTCTAGTCGTACTAAAGGGCCGAAGTCATTGTTCAATGGTCGAATAGGGCCAAATATATCAGAAGAATGTTGAACCAGGTCCCTGATTTGCATCTCCATGGGCCACGATAGACATCAAGCCACGAGGCCAAGGCGTACTATTCCTTTCAGCTAGACCCCTTTCCGATGAATGATTTTCCGATAAAGAAAATCCGACATAAATTTTCCATATTGTGTTTCTGTTGCAGAAATGGGCGTTAGCTCTCAAACATCCACTCAGACTTTCTCATGACAATATACAATAGTATTGGCCATTCTGATCTATCAGCTGTCACGAAGTAGGGTGGAACTAACCCACAGGGCTATATATAACAGGAGGTTGATGATATGAGTCAATTCACTTGTTGGTATCCTTGAAGGAGCTACAAACGTATCATTAATGATCCAATAAAATGCCTACTCCAACCATGTCATCCTTTTATCTCCCAGCCGTCGATATCAGTCCGTATCTAGAGGACCCCAACAGCGAAGGAGCGCGCAAGGTTATCAATGACGTGCGAGCCGCATGTGTTTCAACGGGATTTTTCCAGCTCCTTGGACATGGAATCTCACCCGCCCTACAGCAGTCAGTGTTTACCGCGGCGGCCAAGTTCTTCGATCTTCCAAGTGAAGTCAAATCGCGTTGTAAGGGCGTCGGTTTCCGAGGATATGACCCAATGGCTTCACAGTCGTATGAACCTGGGGTCCTGCCAGACCTTAAAGAAGGCTTCATTTCTGGGACAGATATACCCATTGGCGATCCACGAGTGATTAGCCGGCGCTTCTTCATGGGGCCCAACGTTTGGCCACCCAGTGAACTCCTATCAGAGAAAGACTTTCGCCACATCATTGAAGAATATTATGAGGCCATGCTAAAGCTGTGCTGGTTGGTGTTGGATCTAGTTGCGGCCACACTGCCATACGGACCTCGTATTTTTGACGACTTCAAAGACAACGACCCTGCATGCCCTCTCCGGCTGCTTCATTATCCGCCTACACCTGAGGCGGACCTGTCAAAGGGTCGTCAGCTCGGTAGCAGTGCGCATACGGATTTTGGGGCCATAACGCTCCTTCTCCAAGACGAGCATGCCGGTCTTGAAGTACAGAACTACGAGACTGGTGAATGGATTGGGGTCCCTCCAAATAAGGATGCTTATGTGGTAAACCTAGGGGACATGATCAGCAGGATAACAAGAGGTCATTATAGGAGCAGCACTCACCGCGTTATCAACAAAAACTTGACAGATCGTTACAGTGTAGTGTTTTTCTTCGATGGCAACGTGGACTACAAACTGAGGCCCCTGGATCTGGTTGGCAAGGATTCCGATGAGGATTTTCTCACAGTGGAGGAGCACATGGTGGAACGTACAACCAGCACTTATAAACACAAGGCAAAGTGAACACATGAAATCTGTTGATTGGTGGCTATTTCCCGATGCATGTAATTATACACTTGACTATTAATTCAATTTAAAATGCCGTCTATTTCCAAATCGGAAAAGGAAGATCACCCCAAACTCACTAACATCCCAGGTATATTATAAAGTCGTTATTCCATTAGACAAGTAAGCCACTTCAAGCCTCCCGTGGCTATAATCATGGCGCACTAGAGCTTTGTCTGACCAGCTCCATTGATGCGTTGGTACACGAAAGCTCTAACAAATCTATATAGCTTTGACTTGGGTCATTTGCATTTTTTAGCTCTCGAAATATCTGCAGAAGCTCTTGAAGTAGCGAGGTGAAAGCCGCATCAGAGCCACGATTACCGTAAAGGAACTCGGCGCACAGTAATAATGGGATCGGCATGAGAGGATGAATCTGCGAATACATTAGTTAGCCTTTCCGTTATAAGAGACAGTTTCACCATTTTCAATGCAGCGTGGTATACCTTGAAGTAATTGAACTCTGTCAGGCCTTTTGCCAGTCTAACAATTTCCTGGGCTGCATTGAATGCGCGTCGTCGATATTCAAGTACCCAAGCTTCTTTGTCAACCGCCCACACAACGGCTTCCATTCCCTTGTACAGATGAATTACACTCGCTTGACCCATGATGTGTGCAAACGAGAGAAGTGGGTCGCATATTTGAGTCGGAGAAGGGTAATACTGGGAAAGAATTTGAAGTCTGTTTGTGAGAACATTATCCAACCATTGATGTTGGTCGATCCAATTCGGAGCCAAGTCGCCGTACACAAAACGGACACTGTATTGCTGAGCATGCAATAAGCTACGACCACAGATAGTAGCTAGGATCACGCATTCATTGAATGGGGACGCTTTCTGTGGCATCACATCCATAATAGCTTCCGAAAGAAAGGCGCCTAGCACCGGCTGACCACTCTGAAAATCCGCGTCCGGGGCTGGTAGACGGGTACAGATCTGGTAATTGTAGGACATTCAATCAGAACATGCTGCCACATACGAGATGGAGGATATTGAAACCTTACCACATGCTCGTTCAGGGTTATCGGCCAGTTATTACGCATACTTAGTAGATGGTCCAGGAAATAGGCCAACCAAAATACCCGGCGCTTTTCCTCTGTTTCAATCAGATCGGCTTCCGGTAGCGGGGGATTTGTAGGACTATCGATCTCGTGAAGGCGCATTAATTGCACGAGGCGAAAGGCACGTCCAGCGCTCATCCACGCAGATCGATGAAAGGTTCGCATCGACTCATAAGTCGCTATCAAAATCCATGCTTGAATCTCTTCGGTATCGACCCCGTTATTTGAGTCCCCTGATAAATAAGACTGCTCCAAAGAGCGCTTTGTTTCCTGGTAGAAAGAGTCTTGAAAATGTCGGAATTGAGCAGAGAGAAGGGACGCCAGCGTCCATACTGCATACTGTAGACTTCGGCGAGAAGTCTTTTTCACGATCTTTCGAGCCCAACTTAGATAACGACGGTGATGAAGTATCTGAACGGATGGATGAACTCTATCAAAGTATAGTTGGTTTCTAGCGCCAAGAATTGTCAGCCTTATATCACTGAGAGCTCGAGTGAGTGTGGACAACATACAGTTCCGCCTGCATGAATTCCGATAATGGTTCAGTGCCAATGATGTCTTTGCTGTAGAGTCCAACCGAAGGTATTGAATTGATGCTCGTTGCACTCGTCATCGTGTTCAGCAGTGACGTATCAGATTCCGAAATTGTCATGTTATCCACTAATAATGGAGATGGATATGATTCGGAATGGTTGGATGGGCTAGAGACACTGCAGTCATCGTCATGTTCATCGGTAAGAGGAGTTGGGAGTGTATTGAGTTTAGGAAAGCTGGCAGTGCCTTGAGCCGGAAGACGATTCTCGAGCATCGCTGTGATCGGCGTCAGTATCGGAACCCGCGGAAGCAAATCGAGCCCATTAGAAGATCTCATATATACCGATTCGATTTCTCAACGCCTTCAAGTATCCTTTTTTTGGGCCCCTGGGCTGGCGTTGGGTGTTGACCTCGCATATTGCCCCTGATTCTATACAAACGCTGCATCGTGGTTGCTGTCCATCACAGCGAAGCTTGCGTCGACGGCATTCCTCACAGGCTTTACCTGTTCGCTGTCGCTGTCTCCCAGCGGATCGAGAGGATTGTTCTCGATGTGTGAGGGAGTCCATGTCGTTAGCAAGCAGCCTGTCGTGGTCAGGTGACTAGGGCTGAGAAAAGAAAGTAGCCAGGCGCAAGAAGTATCAGATTCAAGTTTCACTAGTCACGGCCAGTGGCAGATCGAGTCGCACGGACAGTGCTTAATTTATACACAAATAGACCCTGGGAGCTTGTTTCCAGACTAAAGGTGGAGTCTGTGAGAATACATACGTAGTACAGTACTCAGGTACAGTAGGTGTGTTCACTACTAATTAAATTAAAAATTAGAGAGTTCTGGGCACAATCGAGAATTGCGCTCGGGCGAAAGGCGTACTTTGGCTTTGGCCCCAAGGTGTGATGCGCCAACACAGCCTCCTTAGCGCTTACTTTTGTGGTTATCGTGCAGAATGGCCTGCACCTTGTTCATATATCATCAGATAGAGAAACATCAAAGTATTCTCCAATGGGAACTTTCACATGGGAAAGAAAGAAATAAAGAAATTAGAGGATAGATGAGAAGGAGATAAGCCAGAACTTCCAGAGGGTCACAGAACAAAGAGTCCTGTCTGATTACAAATTAATCCCCCTTGCTTTATGTAAGAATCTCAGTGCGGGGGAAGAAGTATACCGATTCGGATTTCTATATTCCTCCTGACACTCGTATAGTACTACTGTACGTACTATTGTGAACACTAATATGATACTCTGCCAGGGAAAAAATAGCTATTATTGGATAATAATGAGTCACAACATACGGCTGATTGCTATGTGTTACAACATCAAGATCATAGACAATACTTGTTACTGCGGCTCCCTGCTGCGTCTTTAAGATTGTCCAGTTTTGTCGAGACGATCATTCAAAAACTTGAAAATCTTACACATAGTGACCTCGACAATGCTCGATGCAATGTCGGGCCTTAGAAGAAAAAGAAAAGAATAAACAAATAAGAAGGGAACTCTATTTCACTCTGGCGAACAAAATCCAAGTGCATATCTTAATAGGCGCGGTTGCTTTTTACATCAATACATTTGAGTGATATACACTGAGGATATATACCAGAGATAGTGTATTAAATTTTTTTTCCCGGTATAGTGTTGTGAGAGTTAATCATCTACTATCGGACTCTGATATTATTATAGTAGGAGGCGAAGCCTATCGCCATATGAGGTAGCATAACTTCAAGCTAATTATATCCTGAGAATTTTCCAAGGCTGGTATGTCAATATACTATTTAACAACAATCTACAATGCCACTCAAAAAGCGTCACATGTCGAACATCGTGTTCTAGTTTGTATCTAGCTTCTTCATGAAAAAAAAAATGCTAAGGGTTATCATCGATTGGTTTTTATGCAGAGCGGGAGATCTTTAGTGACGGGCTTGGCATGTACAGTCGATCAGGCAACCTATGTAGTATCTGTGAATAATCTCAGAGGCAAAAAGTAGCGATTCGATTCTCTGACTACTACAGCTTGCACACATCACTAGCGCCACCCCAAGCCGGTATAGTTCCCAGCCCACTTGGGAAGCGAACATTCTTGATCCGACTCCATTCCCTTAGCGTTCCAATCCAATGCTCTCTTCCATATCCACTATCCTTCACACCTCCAAACGGCGTTCCCAAAAGGGCACGGAAGTAATTGTTCACTAGTACGACACCAACATCCAGTTTTCGGGTGACCCGCATAGCTCGACTGAAGTCCGCAGAGTATACCCCTGCAAAAAGTCCATATTGCGACGAGTTGACAATTGTCACAGCTTCCTCTTCCGTTTCAAAGGATCCCACCACCACGACGGGTCCGAAAATCTCCTTTTGTGCAATAGTCATTTCTGGTGTTACATCCGTGAAAAGGGTGGGAGCCACATAAAAACCTTTCAGTAGATGCTCTTCTGTAGGTAAAATTCCTTGTGCAGCTAAAGTCGCCCCTTCACGTTTGCCCTGTTCAATATCCGACAGAATTTCCTGTTGGCGCTCCCGAGACACGACAGGACCGATATGCGTTCTGTCGTCAAATCCATCCCCTGTACGTAGCTTCTTCACGGCTGTGGTCAGACGACCAACAAATCTCGGGTAAATGTCTTTGTGGACTAAAATTCGAGATGCAGCGGTACATGATTCGCCCTTATTGAAGAAAGCCCCGTCAACGGTGTCGCGCACTGCTAACTCTAGATCTGCGTCGTCAAAGATTACAAAAGCATTCTTCCCTCCCAGTTCAAGCGCTGTTGGGGTCAAAGTAACTGCAGCGAGCTGGGCTGCTTTCGACCCCGACGCCGAAGACCCTGTCAATGAGACCATTTTGACTAGGGGGTGACTGATTAAGGCCTGTGGCAGTTCCGGGCCCAGACCAGGAATCACCTGAACAACGTCTTCGGGGAACACCGATTGCAAGATTTCAACAATGCGCATCAATGTCAAAGGGGCTTGTTCGCCTGGCTTTAGCACCATGGTATTACCCGCAGCAAGACATGGGGCCAATTTGCCTCCAGCATGAACAGGGGGCCAGTTGAATGGTAATATTCCCACGCACACGCCGTGGGGCTCGTAAATCACACTGGAATAGATATTTCCTTGGTCGAAGAATTCAGAAGGCAGCTTATCGGCAATCGATCCGAAGTAACGAAATACCCCAATCAGAAACATGAGATCGAATGAGGCATCTTTGACGGGTTTCCCATTCTCAAGGCATAGCAAAGCTGCTAATTCATCAAGATGCTTTTGGAGCTCATCAGCTGCTTGTAGGAGATAAAATGAACGCTCCTGGCGAGTTTTCCATCGCCATTGCTGAAACGCCCTTTGTGATGCTTGGATGGCTTGATCTGCTGTGTCTGGACTTCCGGCTTGAACGATAGTTAGAGGTTCTGCAGTTGCAGGATTGACCACAGTGAACCTCTTCGAAGTATCTTTGCACGACCAACGATATTCACTAAAGGCAGGAAGTGACTTCAAGATTCTCTGTGCTGCTTCGGCCATGATTTCTCCGCTTCTGTTATCGATTCATATAAAATTCCAATTTTATGTTCGGTCCCAGTTAGTAACCCAGATACATTGGGCGACACGGATCCTATTTAAGAATTACATGTATTCACCTGAGTCAGCTTCTTCGGTTTTACTGTTGTAGCCAAAGGAGACAACACGGCGTTAACAAGCAACAAGCCCCGAAAAGTTCTTCACGGCTCGTTTTTACTCCGAGCCGATGAAATTCTACTATGTACTACATCAGAGATCCCCGGAGCTATTCGCATCGTGCGTAAAATTTCGAGCATGATTTACAAGGTGGATTGAGTGGGCCTTCAAACCAATTGATGGGAATAGAGACAGGTCTTGACCCTCCCCGCGTAATTGTCTATACCCTTGGGACAGTATGCTTTCCGATATATTGCAATCTTGTAGTGTCTAACTTATGGTTGTCGATATAAAATAAAATTCCAGGCACTTATTTGTAAGTGTAGATGGCAAAGTTGTTGCCCTCGCTGTCCTCAAAGTATTGAAACAGTCCCTTGTCACCCTCAGGGAGAACTTCGCTCGCTTTCTTGCCACCATTCTTCTCGATAGCCTGTGATTGTTAACAAATGGAATCTTCATATGGCGCCAGAAGTGAGTGACTCACCTCCATTGCAGTGACGATATTCTCTACATAGAGGTAGAGCTTGGTGGAACCCGAGCCAGCTGGAATTTCTTCCACTAGACGCATGGCTCCTCCGATGGGGAGAACACCACCGGGAACCTCGAAAGTTTGAAGTTTGTGAGCTGGAAATCCCAGTGAGGAGGGGGCAAAAGTCCAATTGAAGACTGCCTTGTAGAACTCAGCTCCTGCGACTATCGTTTAGATTATGTTTCTTTATTTTTCCCCCGGATAATCGATTGCGGCGGGGGAGCTTACCTCGAGCCACATCCTTGGCTGGAATTTCGAGCCCGACAGGAGTACCCGCAGGAATAGGAGACATGATTTGGAAGGATGATAAAATTGAAGACCTGTTTTTCAATTGAAAGATGCTTGAGATTGATTCCAATTCATCCTTCTCGAGCCAGGTCTTTATATGCCAGTCTCTTCGACCGACTTCTCGATCATCCACGCTCTATACCATCTTGATTATCAATATACCCAGCGGCGTTTAGATGGAGGAACCTATCAGCGCTCTCCATTTGAATGGGGCTAATCTCATTTCTTTGTTTGATCAGTAAAGATTTTCCGAGCCCAAACTGCGGAATATCTCGCTCGGGTCTCTTTTATCCGAATGTCTCACATCTATGAACCATGACAACTCTTTGTACATACTCACGGAATCATATCATGCCCCGAGATACGATATTCGTATTTTTGACATTGAAAATTCATAAGCTTCTTTCTCATCACTCGAATAATCCGACATGATTTCTCCGCTATGCTTTGCGATACGTAGTAGCGAAGTTCATCATTCTTTACTATCCGCCGCAAAATGGATCTATTTAAGAAACAGGTAATGCGATCATGCAACATTCCGCGACATTTGTTACAGCAAAACAAGCAATATGGCATTTCCACCATCTGCTGGTAAGCCTAGAGTCCTGTCTCCGTTCGTCGTCAGATCTCGGTCGCTAAAAATCTACGGCTTACAGGATTTACTTGGATCTCCAAGACACACAATGATAGTTATCCGACCATCACAGCATCCAAATGTAAACACCAAGGTCGAACCGTCTTCGTGACCGGCGCATCGAAGGGTATCGGCCGCGCAGTAGCAGTCTCATTCGCTCAAGCAGGAGCCTCCTATATTGCTCTCGGAGCGCGATCTTCCCTCGATGCCGTCGAGACGGCAGTCCTCGATGCCGCACATTCTGCAGGCCACCCTCCGCCAAAAGTTCTGAAATTAGCCCTAGACGTCGCAGATGAACAGAGTGTCGCCGATTCAGCGGATGAAGTTGAGCGACAATTTGGCCGCCTGGATATCCTAGTGAATAATGCCGGCCGCGTCGAGAAATGGGTCCCACTTGCAGAGACCGATCCTAAGGCCTGGTGGGGGACATGGGAGGTCAATCTCAAGGGTACTTATCTCATGACAAGAGCTATGCTGCCTCTTCTTTTGAAGGGCGGCGAAAAAACAATTGTCAATATGAACTCAATCGGGGCCCACTTGACTCGACCTGGTGCATCTGCCTATCAGACCGGCAAATTAGCAATGTTGCGTTTGACACAGTTCACTTGTGTTGAATACGCTGCCCAAGGTGTTTTGGCATTTGCGATTCATCCAGGAGCTGTAGACACTGAGCTAGCGTCAAATTTGCCCGAAGACACCAAAACAAAACTTGTTGATACACCAGAATTGTGTGCTGACACTATTGTTTGGTTAACTCAAGAGCGGCAGTTTTGGTTGGCTGGGAGGTATTTGAGCGCTAACTGGGACATGGCGGAGTTGATGGCTCGCAAGGAGGAGATCATTCAAGGAGATAAGCTTAAGGTCAAATTGGTTTTGTGAATTCCTTTGGAACAAACGTACATTGTAGTGATTTCACTATCTCATGGTCCCGGTGTAACACTTTTCCCGATGAATTGTTGTCTGTGTAGCTAGCTCTATACCCCATTAAGATGCTGGAGACGATCCTGATGATTTTTGCCCCCATTAGCACTTATACATAAATTATATAAGAACCTCTTTCACCCTATCTCACCAGGCAGTTCTTTCAATTTGCGAATTCCATCGCTAAAAGCCATATTCAATGACTACTTCAATGATGTCTCCCGTTGAGGTCTCTGATTTTGTCAAAACTGAGTTTGATTTCCTCATCGTCGGTGGTGGAACGGCTGGCCTCGTTCTCGCATCTCGTCTTTCTGATAAGCCGCACATCCAAGTCGGCGTGATCGAAGCAGGGCAAATTAGGTTAGATGATCTTAAGGTCAAGAGCCCTACTGGATCAAGTCAGATGCTAGGTGATCCTAACTATGACTGGAATTTCAAAAGTATCCCACAGGTACGTGGCCATGATATTGTGTGGCATGACTGATGGGTCGAATTTGACAATGCGCAGGCTGGCACGAACGAGAAGACGTATCACATCCCGCGGGGTAAAATGCTAGGTGGTTCGAGTGGAATAAATTTCATGTCATATAATCGACCATCTGCTGAGGACATTGATGATTGGGCCGACAAGCTAGATCTCAAAGGATGGACATGGTCTGAAATGCTGCCGTACTTCAAACGAAGTGAAAATCTGGAGCCAGTCAGATATAGCCCAGCTTGTCCGGTCAAATCTGATGCCCATGGCATTGGGGGTCCTATAAACACTTCAATAGGCCCCTGGCAGCCCCCCGTTGAAGAATCGTTGTTGGCTGCATTTGACGAAACAGCTTTGTTTCAGAGGCCTATTGAGCCTTACAGTGGAGATCATGTGGGATTCTACAGATCGCTGTTTACAATAGACAGAAGCAACAGACCAACTCGGAGTTATGCAGCCAATGGTTACTTTCTTCCGCTTAACAAACGTCCAAATTTGAAGGTTTTGGAAGAAGCACGAGTGTGCCGCATCATACTCTCCAATACTCCAAATGAAACACCACGTGCGGAAGGGGCTGAGGTGATTCATGGGGGGAAGCGCTATGTCTTGTCAGCTCAGAGGGAGGTGATTCTTAGTGCAGGATCTATTCAAAGTCCTCAGCTTCTGGAGCTTTCTGGAATCGGAGATCCTGACATTCTCAAGCGCGCGGGCATTCTCTGCCGAGTATCCAGCACCGATGTGGGTAAGAATTTGCAGGAACACACCATGACACCCGTATCTTATGAGCTCGCGGACGGGATAATATCAATGGACTCCTTGTCCAGAGACCCAGCTCTACGAGAAGAACATCAGAATCTTTACTCGCAACACAACTCCGGGGCTCTTTCTGGAGCAGTTAGTCTAATGGGTTTTACTTCATATACATCAAATTGCGACGAGGCTCAAACTAGCGACACCATGGCAAAGATTCTTGCTACTCCGAGCATTTGCAGTTATTCATCGCAGAGAAACGACAAATTCCAATCCAAGCAACTGGAGATTATCGCCGAACGAATCAAAAATCCACTTTCTGCGTGCATTCAGTTCATTGGCACACCTGCGTACTTCAATACTTTGGCGGGCCACGAGAATTGTGCAAAATTAATGTCTGGTCCTCCCAGTGGCTATAATGCATGCTACTCTATTGTTGTTAGCAATATGTATCCGTTATCCCGCGGGAGTGTACATGTGCAGACCTCGAATCCTCTTGACTCACCTTGCATTGATCCCGGGTTCTTAACCCATCCTGTGGATGTTGACATCATTGCTACCGGAATCAAATTCGCAGATCAAGTGTTCCGATCGAGGCAACTCCACGAAAAGGTTTCTAGGCGAGTTAGTCCTCCCGAGGAACTTGATCTGTCGAATATGGAAGATACTCGCCAATACGTTCGCGACCACATCGTACCATATCATCACGCTTTGGGAACCTGCGCAATGGGACAGGTAGTAGATGAGAAACTATGTGTGAAAGGGGTCCGAAATCTTCGTGTTGTCGATGCTAGTATCATGCCAATGCAGGTCAGCGCCGCAATCATGGCTACAGTCTATGCAATTGCAGAAAAAGCGTCGGATATAATAAAGAACGACCATAAGATGAAGGATTTACGGCTTTCTAATCTATGAGCCATGGCTTCCAGGATATTCCTGGAGGTCACGTTTTGCAGCCTAATAGTCTAGCTACAGAATCTTTCGTTCCATTTCCTCTACTTGAATTTCTTTCACATTATCGCTCATTTCGAAAAAAGAAAACTCGAGCGAAAATTTGCTTGAGGAAAGATTTTATTTTATGGTTTTTACTGAGCAGATAGCTGGCAAAGTTCTAGAGCCTCCAAATCGAAGCAAAGAAATTCCGAAAAGAAATTCCGAGTGTAATACCTGCATAACATTTTTCTTAGGCTTAAACGAGACTCGAGAAGGGTTCAACATAATCCTGGTGGCTAAAGCTTGGAATGCGGTATGTACTTTTGTCGTCTTGAGCTAATAATTTAACTGGGACGCTCACGCGATACGAGATTCAGCCAGAATCCTACTCCTTGGTGATGAACGGTAAAAACTTGGGGTGGGGGAGTAGAATCTTGAAAGATGAATTATAAAACCAAGGACTTACTGGTCAAATTCCGAGATTTCTGAGTAGAATCTCAAATGCTGCCGCAATGAATCCAATTCGCGCTTTTTCTACTGCTCTCAGCCTGATGCCTGGTATTTTCCGACTTGCCAATTGCCTGGATGTATTCGATTTAAGTCACTACGCAAGCACTGATGTTATCAGTCGTGATGTTGCAGTCATTGGAGGTGGCTCTTCTGGCACATATGGCGCTATCAATCTCCATAAACGTGGACAAAGCGTTGTGATCGTGGAGAAAGAGGCAATTCTTGGAGGACATACAAACACATACACCGACCAATTAACGGGTATAACGATTGACTATGGAGTTCAAGCGTACTGGAATATACCAGCGACGCGGAATTATTTTCAATATCTCGATATAAAAACGACAGAATATACGGGGTACTCAAGAACCGAGTTTTACGCCAATTTCGAAACGGGGCAGCAGGTCCCAGTCAATGCCAGTAGTAACTACACCGCGTACCTCGAACAAATCGAAAAATATCCTTATCTGGAATGGAGCTGGACCCTCCCCGATCCTGTTCCTCGCGACCTACTATTGCCTTTTGCTAAATTCATGAAGAAATATCATCTGAAAGACATCGGGTACAATGTTTTCTGGGCTGCACAAGGACTCTCGAATGTATTGGATCAATTGACAGTGAACGTCTTCAAGATATTTGACAAGTCATTTATTGATGCCTTAAAAGGGGGCGACGTGAGAAGTCTCAATGGTAATGGAGAGATATACACCAAGGCCTCTGCAGCACTGGATGGAGATGTCCTGTTTTTATCTCAGGTCATTGCCGCCAGCCGACCAGCCAACGACACTCAAGTAAAGCTTGTTGTTTCGACTCCTACCGGCAATAAACTTATTATAGTCTCAAAGTTGCTCGTCAGCATCCCTCCCCTGCCAGACAACATGAAGCCATTCGACTTAACGGACCGTGAATCGAACCTTTTCTCGCAATGGAGTTACAGTGGATATTACACCATTTTGGTAAACAATACTGGTCTTCCATCTGGTTATCGATTTCGCAACGCCGACGCAGCAACACTTTCCAATATACCGAAGCTTCCAGCACCCTACCAAATAACGGAAACAAATATCCCAGGACTATTCTATATCTGGTACGGAAGCCCTTATGCTATGGAGGAGGCTGCCGTGAAAAAGGATATCACGGCTGTAATCTACCGATTGCAGAAAGCAGTGAATGTGAGTACATCTTTAGTGCCCCATTTCGTGGAATTCAAGAGCCATACACCATTCAAGTTGGTGGTCAGTGATGACTCCCTCCGCGGCGGCTTTTATAAAGATTTAGAAAGGCTGCAAGGCTATCGAAATACATGGTATACAGGGGCCGCAATCATTTCACATAGTTCAGCAATTTTGTGGAACTTCACGGAAACTCTTCTGCCACAAATAATCGCTGCATGAGTGAGACCTTTGATGGATAGGGTTTGCTTTTTACATTGCTCGAATTCGATACAATTTCCTTTCCGGGCACCTAATCCGATGTTCCCGAGGAAGAAATTTGAACAAATATTCCAAAATAGCAACGAAATGGATTTCAGGAGCTTAAATGTAATCGAATGAGAGAAAATACATTGCGGGATATCTCCTTTCAGTTGAGAAGATTCGAGATTGCAATTCAACTAATTTTAGAGATTTTATAGATTCTCACTGTTATCTCACTTCTTTGTTTCAATAAGCGCTTTGACAGGCCAAAGCATAAAACGTACTGACATTGCATGAAGATGAACGATACACCAGATGTCATAACTATACCTATAGATTTTAGATCGTCCGCCAAGGGTCTCAGTCCAATCCAAGTTTGAGACTAAAATTCAGGAGTATGGGAGAGAGTAGAAAGCCGCAGATTCTACCACCGTCTTGTACCTTTCTTTTCTCTCGCTAAGCTAACTCTTTTTGCGACATTATGCGCGTCGTCCTGAAAATCTAAAAGAATTGGTGACAAAGGCGGGCTCTATTCCCGTTTCAGAGGACGTTGCATCTGGACTTTTGAGTGCTTCAATTTCTTGGACTACCACTTGCACCAGACTGACATGAAATCCAACCTTGTGGTGAACGGTGTGGCTCCGGTTGTATCCCTTGTCAAGGGTCTGTCATTTGTTCTATCTGGGATTGCGGATATTGATTCCTTGGCACGTGTCTCGACCGGGTTACTTGACCATTGTGTGAACGTCGGGATTCTGGATTATGAGTGAAACTCTGGTATCACGGGAACGAAATACTTCCGTGATCTCGAAAAGGACGAGAACAGATGCAGGCAACTTCGGACAAGAATATTTGTTTCATGGGATAGTCCAGGACCAGGCAGTGCTTATAGAGCACTGTCTTGCTTTTTAGCTCTGATGGGAAATCAAGGGAGAGGGAGTGGGACCTTTTGATTATCATATTATTCAAGGTGTTGAGATGAAAAGAAGGAATGATACCTTTGTTACCGTTTTCCGGTGCGAGGATGGGGGAACGATTACGGAGATTTTTAATCACCACGTAGTACGTGGTGATCGCGGGTTGGTTAGTGAGGGACATAATACGTCAGCGTAGGTCAACTTGCATGTTAAACGTGGGCGCGCGACAAACACAGTAGTCGTTTTAAAAGTCTTTGGGCTCAGCTTAACAATGCATATTTTTATAAATTCTCTCGGCAGGAGAGATCAACCTGGAGAATGCGTTCGAATTGGGCCAATTGAGATAGGCTGGTCAAATAGAAGTAAAGGCTGGCATATTCGTTCCTATCATGAAAAAATACTCACGCGGTTTGCGTGGACTTTCACCAGTACATCTGGGAGCATGCACTTTATTTTGTAGTTGATGTAGGGTTAATCTATAGCATAGTGGGTCCGACAAAATGACCCATTGATTTTTCACCAATCATATGCTCGGGTTCCTTAACAACGATCCCGATCAGGACATCTACGATTGCCAGTGTCCTCGAGTTAATATACCCTCCGTTGACCCTACAGTATTCCAATGTCTGGATAAAAGATCAGAAGAATTCACTCAGAATATAATCTTGATTTTCAGTTATCAGTTAAATTAGAGCATTCGGACCATTGATGTAATTGGACTAAATAACCCGCTCAGGCTCCCAGTTTCCTTATGCAACTTGAGTCTCAAAGTCTCAAATGTACGTTCGAGTATCAACGATTCGATGTATCCTACTATCAGACAATAGCATCTACAATAGGCTGAGTAGATATGATTGTCCATGGTTGCCCGATCAGGCTGATTGGCACGAAAATCCCCGAGGTTCCACTGCAATTGGCTTGCAATAGTATTCAATTCCGACAACAATGGTTGTATGTACGTCAATCCTTAAGTTTATAGTTTGAGCTTTATTCCGGCTAGAGGTAGCAATTCCGTTGGATCCTAGGCAGGTCATTCTCAATTGCCTTAAAAACACATTATTCATTACATTCTAGCAGAACTATAGAGCATTTTCTGCGCAATTGACAATTAGGCCCTCTACATGAGTATTTATCAAAATCACAATGCATTTTTCAATAAGAGAGATCTATATTTACGGTTTTTCTCATTGAATATATCTGTAACTGCCTTACGATTCAATAGAGCGTGTCATTGTTCCTGGCAATAGGATCCAGCGAAGCCTGCGCATCAAACACAGGATTTCTCCATCATCAGTGAAGGACATGGCATAAAAAAGAGTATAAAATCTTTAGCGTTCCTCGAAGCATCAAGTCTAAGCTTTAACATACATCTCAATTCCAATCTTCAACCCCATATCCTTTCCGTTCTACGTGCCAATTATCACTCAAAATGCCACCCTCGATGGAAGATCGGGAAAGGGCAGCTCGGCTGAAGAAAATCTAAGAAGAAGCACTGGCCAGACTCCCTGTCAATGGGCTCTTTATCGTGCTCCACCTTCTCGATAATCCACTATAGGAAAATAGATTCCACTGGGGCTACTATCTCCACCGGAGCCCGAATGGAGGTTTCAAGTATCACGTCAGGAACCCAACTATGACCGCATGGATCGCAGATCATGGTCCAAGTGCCGGAGTTGTCAAGTCTCTTTTCCTCTGCACTCTTTTTCAGGTTGGTACTATTCCCGAGGCAGGAATGAACATGGTCGATCAAATTATGAGGTCTATGGACAACGATCTCAACGCAATTCCCGGATTGAATTTATTATGTGGGCAGGAAATATCATGGAAAAACTCATTCGCGCTGGACTTGTGCATTGTAATGACATAAATGCTCTGAGACAGGAGTGTTTGGACATCGGGAATACACATCGAGAATCGGCTGCTCGTAATCGACAACCACGTCCTGTGGTTAACTCCAATGTCTGTTTCGGATATCGCCAGATACCTGTCCACCAGTGTCTGTAGGTACTTGTTCCAGCATGTCTCTTTCTAATGGTCTTTACTACAGTCCTTCGGATGGTTTGTCTAATGGCTTGTCTAATGGTTTTTCTATCCTGTCTGTTTCTGTTCTTTCTTCCTGGTAAGGAAAGATTATTCTTACTTTATCTGTGCTTGGTACTCAAGCTGAAATTCTCATGCGGATGGAGTTTATCTTATTCTAATGGAAGGGTAACGGAGTCACTAATTTTTTAAAATAGGATTAAAAGTTGATTCGAATTCAACAACTAACTGAAGGATAAAACCTTCACATTCTGAATGCTAAAAAGCCTCCTTTCCACTTAATACACTCGTATAATACGCTGCAGAAGACAATACCTAAATACCGACGTAAGAACCGATAGTCAAAGACTGCAAAGCCTTTTCACATTTGACTTCCCGATCATAATCTTTCCCACCCATCCACAAAACAATCTGACCCCACCAACTTGTCCGGATGAACCTCATTGCTGTAGTAAACTCCCAGTATTCAGGTAGCCATCCAGCAGATTCCCAATCAAGGATCCCAGACAGATGGCCGTCACGTCCAACCAGAATGTTATGGATCGCCAGGTCACCGTGAGTAAACGTAACACGATGTGAAATCTCACGTATCTCATTCGCAATGACACGAGCTTCATCGAATTCATGAGATGTCTTCAAAAGGTAATGCGTGGCTGGGCGTATGAGGAAGTCGTTCAAGTCATTTTCGCTGGAAAAGGGCCCCATGATACGTTTTGGGACGCGAACACTTCGAATAGGTGTACGGACGGCAGAACAGATATGTTGATCGAAAGGTGAGATCCATTGACGCATAGCGGTCACACATTCCTTCAACTCGAACAGCCATGGATATTCGTTATCGACGTCGAGTTTTTCAAGCGAACTTTGGAGCTCAAAACCCGGTAGTCTTGTCATTAGTATAGACCAGGTACGCCGTTCAAACTCTTTGTCGTGTTCTCCGCAGGAAATCATACGGGCATCCCAGCAGCTCGAGCCATCTGCATTGTAGCAGCTTCCTCCTGGCTTGTTCTCTCAGACCACTTCAGTATCAGTCCAAATGGGAGTTCCGAAATCACACCATATCGTGTGACGCCATAGTAAGCACAGTACCATCGCGAAAGGTAAAATAGTGCTTTGTGCGCTAGACCCCGCGCCCTTCGCTCGAGTCTTCCAGCAACGCGTGGAATGGGAGGTGTAGTTTTGGAGATAGTTGGTTTCATTGGTCGAGGCCAGGTGAAGTCAGGTCGAAAGATCGAGAAGATGGAACTCATTGTAATGTTTGATAACTGCAATTATCGTGAAGTTTTGAAGGTTGGAAAGATGAGAGGATGCTGTTGACATTTACAACTGAGGAAAGTACTCACGTTGGGCCTCAGGCATCCGGCCATTCACCATGAAATATCTTTACGGGCTTCATATTTGCTACAGTGGGGAGATAATTAGTGCATTCGTGCCCACTTGGGAGAATTTGTAGGTTTCAGAGCTATATGACATGAAATCACTAGAATATGTATGTGAGCTCTAAATGTGGGATAGTCAAGGCTGATACATTTGTTCAAAATTTGGCCAAACACAGCTATACATTATACCGGTGGTAAGAGGGATGAATTGTTTGGCCAGGATCTTCGAAGCAGAGTTGACTGCAAGCACAGCCCTACCATATCCAACCGATTATTTGTATGTATTTAGCATCGCTCCTTAGGAGTCCTAAAACTTTGGGAGACTGGAGCAGTTTCTTATTGTCGTGTTGACGTGGGCGAAGAGCAAAGGCAAGCCAGTTTAGTACAAGGTTTACCTCCAAGTCAATAGCCAGGTGCAGAGCGAAGGCCTCAAAGACTGGGTAAAGAGGAGTCTTCATGGAAATCTTGTAATGACGCAAATTAATCGGAACACCAAGGACGAGGAGCAACCTGAAGAAGGCAAACGTGTTATGACAGAGTTGATTGCCCACGCAAGGAAAAATCTTTATGGAGGGTGAGCTCTTCGCTCATCGTTTCAATATACATATTGTACAATTCTCTATATGTACTCTCCGTCGATTTCCATCGGACCCAGCCGACTTTATTGGTGGAAAGTTAATCTTTCACGAGATCCTAGAGATAAAGCCTGCTCTCATACTTCAATTTTTGTTCGTGGTGTTTATGGAGTTCATTTTTAGATATCGAGAAAGGGCATTTGCCCGGGAGACCCAATGAAGACCAGTCCTAATATAAACGAATCAAACAATGGCGTGAAGGGACCAAACTACCATGAACGAATAGCTAATAGTAAGTGAATAGCTAGTAGCCGACTTTCATGGTATTGTAGAATTGTTGATTATGGGCAAGGCTAGAAATTTCGTAGTATTTTGATCTTATGGCCAACTCATTGTCGCTGGTAGCCTTTTTTTTTTCTTTTGGCTTGAAGTTTAGTTTATCAAAACCGTTCGGAAGGCTCAGCAGATCGGTGCCAAAATTATAGCCCTTGGGTAGCGTAAGAAACTCTGGGAATTGAGCTTATATAAATAATGGACAGGTTTGAGATAATTGCCAATCCATAATTCCTTGAACAATACTAGGCGCATCCAATGAAACAAAGATATTTCCCAAATGTAAGTTAATATGCCACACAACAGGGTCAGAAACATCTGTCAACGTCTATCATGCAACAAAATAGGAAGTATCATGTTCACTTTTTCCAGAAGATTTTGGTTAAGCCCGTTACGAGATGATTCAAGATGTGTACTACTTTGCCAATACATTAAAGTTGTAAATACACTGCAAAGAGCATTAGGGAGATTGTGACATAGTCTATCAATAATTCATTCAATTTATGATATATACGGGAGTAACAATTTACAACCCCTTAGCTTGCTTAGCCTCGGTAAGAGCCTCCTTCAGCGCCGCCAGGGCATTATCAATATCCTTACGCTTAGGATCGGAAATACTAACACCCATATGACCGAATCGGATATACTTAGTAGCAATCTCCTTGTGCAGACCAGCTGCGAAGATAACGCCGCGCTTCAGCAGACCGGGGAGGACATCTGGGGGAGTCAGACCCTCAGGCAGGTACATGGCAGTCATACCGTGAGCCTGGGCATCAGGGTTAGGGGCGAGTTGCTTGAGACCGAGCTCGGCGACAGCAGCCTTAACCTTATCCGAGGCCTGGGTGTGAATGGCGAAACGCTCGGACATGGGACGAGAGGTGATTTGGCTGAGGGTGGTGTGCAGAGCGTGAACGAGCTGGGTGGGTGGGGTAGCGAAGTAGCTGGGCTTGTTGTTTTCGTAGTTCTGCATGATGGGCAACCACTTCTCGATGGAGGCGTAGTAAGAGGCGGCGGGGGTCTTGCGAGACTTAGCGGCCTCGAGAGCACGACCGGAGACCATGACGATGCTCAGACCGGGTGGGCAACCGATGGCCTTTTGGGAGGCAGTCACGACGGCATCGAGATCCCACTGGTCGAAGGCAATCTCCTCGGAACCGACACTGCAGACACCGTCGACGACGACGAGGGTATTGGGGCTGACGCGGCGGGTGATCTCGGCGACACGCTTGATGTCGTTCAGGACACCGGTGGAAGTATCGACGTGGGTGATTGTGATGACCTTATAGGGCTTGGATTGGAGGGCCTTCTCGACTTCGTCGAAGGCGGGGCGGTCGCCAATGGGGGCGCGGAGGTGGTCGACGTTAGCGCCATAGGTCTCCAGGCAGGCACCGAAGGAGTCACCGAAGTAGCCGGTGTTCAGGACGAGAGCATTCTCACCACGCTCGACCAGGTTGGCGGAGACGAGGTCCCATCCGAGGGTACCGCTACCGGAGATAATGAAGGGTTGGGCGGCGGGGTTGGTGGATTGGAACAGCTTGCGAGTCAGAGTGATGGTCTCACCAAAGACCTTGACGAAGCCGGGAGCGACGTGGCTCTCACTGTGATCAATTGAGTCATTAGTCAATTTTGCTGTGTATAATATAAGGAGGGGTAAATTGAGAAGGGAGGGAAGACTCACGCATAGTGGGACATGGACTGGAGGACAGCATCATCGAACTCGATGGGGCCCGGAATGAGCAAAGTGTTGTGAGGGGCTTGGATAGACATATTGGGTTGAGGTTCTGGTGGAGGAGAAGGAGGAATTGACCGATCGATGGGTTTATATTCGAGGTCGTCAGGTGCAAGCGAATCTCTTTCGGTCGAGAAGGGAGTGTTTAAGTCAGGCAACGGCAAGCGCTGGTCCAGATGTCTGGAGATCAGGCTTAAACGCTGCTGGGTGGATTTGTTCGCCAGCTTTCCGATTGCGGCGGGGTTGCCGCGGGGTTCTTTTTTTTGGTTGGTTTGGAGTGATTTGTTCCTTTTGATTTGCTTGTGAAATTCCCGAGGGAAACTTTTTGGGTGGATTGGAGAGAGATTTCGGGGATCGCCGCCGAGAGGGTTGGCGAGGGGATTGGTTGGATCGGGGCACAGCCGAAGTATACCAGTCGGAAGGGATTGCGAGATGATGAGTGGGGGAGAGAGAGAAGAGATAGAAGGGCTGATAATTGAAGATGGAGGAGATTTGGAAGAGGTGAAGGAGTGACTATTTATTACAGTGGAACGTGGTTGAATCCTCCAGAAAAGAACCCAACTCGGCCGGGGCCGATGGACGGAGAGGAGAGACTATACAGTCTGGGGAGATTAGTATGCTATATTCTAGAAGAAGATTGTATACTGAGGACGACTCGAGTAAGAATAACCTAATTGTTTTTGATTGTAGTATATTTTGAATTAATTCAATCCACTGGGAATAGTACTATTGGTGAGATGGAGGATTGCACTACGGCATGTCATTCCGATATATCGAGTCCATAGATGGCTACACTTCACAGTACACTGTTTATTACAATGATTAAAATTGTACAGATAAATAAAATTGGATAATTGGAATTAACAGCTAAGGCTTATTATCTTGAGCTTAATAGATATCGAAACTACTTCGAAAGCCTCGCTGTAAATCGTAATATCAAATCCTTGTCTTGTATATCTAGAGTATACATTTACCAATAGACAATTTTATGTATAGTATACATAGGAAAATAGAAACTCACTGACACTGCATTCCTCTCTCTACACTGTACTAATCATTCCAGAGATCTAACCACCGGCGACCTCCGCAACATCCTGACTCTTTTCAATCAGTAACCCAAAAAAAAATGCTGTGTCGGGCGAGACTGTTCGGACTGTTCAACCAATTGTCTCCTCCGGACTCAACGCGACTCGACGTCAACTCCGCTTCGACTCCGCAACCCCCCCATTTTCGCCTTGGAGCTTCACTTGGAGCTTCCCCAACACCATGACCGCCCGTCTTGTTTTGGTCATCGGTGACCTGTTCATTCCCGATCGTGCTCCCGTAAGTTTTGATCAGCATCCAACACCATACTCCCACTTTATCAATGTTAATCACCGCTTCTTCAGGACCTCCCACCTAAGGTATGCCTCTCTTCATCACATCCTACACCTCCTCCACCCGATCCGGCGCGATTGACACTCGCCTCGTACTAGTTCCGCAAACTCTTGACCCCGGGGAAAATCGGCCAGATCCTATGTCTGGGTAATTGCACCGACCGTGAGACTTATGAGTACCTTCGCGGGGTTGCCCCAGACCTGCAAATGGTCAAGGGTGACTTTGACGTAGACTCTCCGAACCTCCCAGTCTCCAAAATCGTCGAACATGGAAATATGAGAATTGGATTCACTCATGGCCACACCATCGTCCCGAATGGCGACGCTGATGCCCTCCTGATCGCTGCCCGCCAGATGGACGTCGATATCTTACTCTGGGGTGGCACTCACCGCTTCGAGGCATTCGAGATGGAGGGTCACTTTTTTATTAACCCTGGAAGTGCAACAGGGGCTTTGAGCTCAGGGTACTGGCCAGCGGGCGAAGAGCCCACGCCCAGCTTCTGCTTGATGGATGTAAGTCGGAGATATCGCGGATATCGTAGCGCGGGCCCCAGCGCAGGAACGAGGGTCGAGACGGATAATGCTAATATGTTAATACCTTCACAGATACAAGGAGATGTCCTCGTTCTTTATGTCTACCAGCTGAAAACCGATGCCAATGGTATTGAAAATGTCTCTGTTGAGAAGGTCTCCTTCCGCAAGAACCGTCCCCCAGCTGCGACGACACCTGCACCTGTGGATTCGTGAAAACGGTCCGATCAATGCATCTCCGAATAAGTCTTTACTGTTCTTTCTATATCTAGCCGGCCTGTACATAGTCTCTGTCCCACATCTTTTTGTCCAGCTTAATCCATGTCTGCTGCAATGGATCCTTGATACCAACATTTCGCTTAGAAGTACTCTTCATCTGGTCGTACTCTTAATCAAGGTACTTGTAAATGGATTCCCTCCTCATTTATCGAAAAAAAAATTACCATCTTCCTACAACATGAGTTGATTGACCCAACAGAATATGGTGAACATAACTACAGTAGTTACTCCGTGTATCAACCAGCACTACCGCATTAGGTCTAGCGTGAAAGCGCGCCTCATCGCCCCGCATGGAAAGATCTCCCATGGACCTTCACGTCCTCAATTCTTTGACTCTTTTTCGGGGCTCTCCAATCGCCCCGTTCTTTGCATCCTCTTTTTATTTATTGATTAATCTATTTGTTTAAACCACGACGACTACCCCCAATAAACCGCCCTTTACGTCCCACAATCCCATTTCCGCGAAACCTGCTGCCCGACGAACAGAGTTGCCAACCTTATCCCATTCCTCTTTTTTCACAGCATATCAATCACATAATGTCAGCCGAAGGTGCCGAGCTCAAGGATGAGCAGATTCCTACACAGGAAGAAGGGATTGATGATGAGGTTCGTGAGATTCGGTGGTCTTAACCTGCTTGTGCGACGAAAGCGAAACGTTGCAGGCTTGAACAGCTAGCTCGAAGCTATCGCACCTCGCTCCGCAAATAGCACCGCACAATGCGGTATATTTAAAACAATGGCTAATGAGTTCTTTGCCATGTAGGAAGAAATTGCCGCGATGAAACGACGAGTCGCCGAGATGGAGTCCGAAGCCGCAAAGTTGAAGGAGATGCAACAGTCCCTCGATGCGGAAGCAGAGGGTCTGCAGGAGAACAAGGAAGATATTGATGCTCGGAGTGTCTTTGTTGGTAATGTAGACTATGGTGCTTCACCCGAGGAGATCCAGTCGCATTTCCAGAGCTGTGGCTCCATCAACCGGGTGACGATTCTGCTGGATAAGTTCAGCGGACAGCCGAAGGGGTGAGTTCATTACATGAACCAAACCAGACCAGCAGGCCATGACATATAAGTCTGGGGTATACTAATTGATGGTGGTGACTACTAGATATGCCTATGTTGAGTTCTCTGAGCCCAGTCTCGTGGCCAATGCACTAGTCTTGAACGAGAGTGTCTTTCGTGGCCGGAACCTCAAGGTCAGTTATTATCCTCCGCAGAATATCTACCAGCTTTGCTGAGCTTCGCTAATGATCTTCGTTTTTCACAATCTAGGTCACACCCAAGCGCACCAACTTGCCCGGTATGACTCGCGGTCGGGGACGCGGTGGATATCGTGGTCGTGGCCGAGGATTCCGAGGTAGCTACCGCGGTGGTGGGTTTCGGGGACGCGGTCGTGGCTATGCTCCGTACTAAAGGCGAGGCGAAGCTATCCGACAAACCCGGCGTTCAAGATCTGTGCTCTCAGTGTCTCTCTGTCTCTCAAACACCTTTCTTAAACACCTCTCTCAAACACACGGGTTCTGGCTATGGAGTTGGGGGACGGCTATAGGAATGTACAATAAGCGCCTACATAGTAGTAATGGGCTTGCTTGTAATCGATCTGGTTACAGCTAACTTTTTCTTTGTCTCTTATCTTCATATAATGTAGATTCTTGATAGTCGATAGATCTATTCATTCTGATATTTACTGTAGTTGCTGAGTATAATTATTTAGTTGCCTAATTTGGTATGAAATGCACCTTGTAACTCGCCACCCGCGCCCGGCTTAATAGTGGATTACGTACGCCAACGTCGCAGAGGCTTCCAACCGCAAGTTTGTGGCTGATCTTCGAGTATTCAGTCCGCCTTTTGCTGATATTTTGGTTCATTCTCTGGTTCATTTTCTGGTGGCTCAGCTTGTCTTTCTCTATTATACTTGAACTGAGAAAGTCCAAAGTGGGATTGGAGTTCAACTTGTACACTCCACAACTGCGCCAAATCCAAGCCAAACCGGCCCTTTCCACTTCTCCTCCTTCAAACCTCCCAAATCCGCCCCTCCTCTCCTCCTCATCCTCCACTACCAACCAACTCCTCCCACCACTTATTACTCCAACCAATCTTTGCTTGTCTCTCCCTTTTGTTAGTGGATGTACGCGCAGAGTGGTTTATTTTGGGCTTGATTGATACGGCCCTTTCGCATTTGACCGTGTGCTTGTTAAGCAACACAGGGCACCATGGCATCCAACCTGCCAGCGTACGTCTTCCATCGCCCTATTCCAACACCCCTGCCCTCATCCATGATGAAATTTCCATCTGAATCTCTTCAGTCGCATATTCTCCCATTTACTAACATTCTTTCCGATCTTCTAGCCAGCCCAATCTTAGGGTCACAAGTAAGACCAGCGTTGTCATTTTACGCCTATATCTGGCGGGCCACCGCGGGCTCCATTCCTTCGAGATCATACTAACAAATTCGCAACAGTTATCGCCGCGGACGGTCTTTACAAACGTGATGTCTTTCGTACGTGTCTCCCTCGTGGCCATCCACCTAGGAACGCTCTTTCGATCATTGAATCGATTCTCGGGCCCCGGACTGGACGAGCGGGGCTGACTAGCTTTCTCTTATAGGATTTCCGGACCCATTCGCCGTGGCCACTGTTGGAGGCGAACAAACCCATACAACCTCCGTGATCAAAAAGACTTTGAATCCATACTGGAATGAACCTTTCGATCTGTATGTCGTCGTTTTCTCAACCCCCCCACATTGTGATGATTGAGGTGTGGTGATCATTCGGGATCAAGTGTTAACCGGGCGTCATCCTTTTTTTTCGGAATAGGAAAGTCAACGAAGACAGCATTCTCGCGATTCAAATTTTTGACCAAAAGAAGTTCAAGAAGAAGGATCAGGGTTTCCTCGGTGTGATCAATGTTCGAATCGGCGATGTGATCGATCTACAGATGGGCGGTGATGGTATGACGCGATCAAATTCTGGTCCGGACTGTGGGAATTGGACACTTAATTTGCTAACAACGGCTTTTGCTCTCAGAAATGCTCACTCGCGATCTTAAAAAGTCCAATGACAACCTTGTTGTCCATGGGAAATTGATCATTAACCTGTCAACTAATCTCTCCGCACCACATCCCAACCAGCAGAACGGACTTCAGCGACAACAGGCCCAGTCTTCTACGTCTAGTGGTCTTGTCCCACAAGTCGCTGCGACAACGTCGCAACCGGCCGCTGGTCCTAGTCATCTCGACACGTCTTCTGCTGCTGCCGCTGCGTCAAGTTCCTCGCTCAACAACCGCGCGTCGACTAGTGGACCCCCTCCACCACTTGCCAATGGAGCCCCTCCGCCCGGTGCCGGTGCCGGCCCAGGGGCTGGATCCCGCACGAATCTGAGTTCATTCGAAGATAGCCAAGGACGACTCCCTGCGGGCTGGGAGCGAAGAGAGGATAACTTGGGACGAACGTACTATGTCGATCACAACACGCGAACCACGACTTGGTCGCGACCCTCGGCCAATTATAATGAACAGAGTTCTCGCAATGAGCGTGCCGCCAATATGCAACTGGAGCGCCGCGCTCACCAGAGTCGTATGCTACCGGAGGATCGTACTGGCGCTAGTTCACCCAACTTGCCAGAGGGATCAAGAACGCCGCCATCCGGTGGTGCCCCGCCTGCTGCTCCGGCCGCTGGAGGCAGTGCCCCTGGATCTCACGCGAATGCCGTTTCCATGATGGCAACGGGAGCTACCACTGCAGGCACTGGAGAGCTTCCGCCAGGATGGGAGCAGCGATCTACTCCGGAAGGTCGCGCATATTTCGTGGATCACAACACGCGAACTACCACCTGGGTCGATCCTCGTCGACAGCAGTACATCCGCATGTACGGTCAGAACCAGAACCAGGGAGGAAACAACACCACTATTCAACAGCAGCCCGTATCTCAATTGGGTCCTCTCCCCAGTGGCTGGGAAATGCGTCTTACCAATACTGCTCGAGTGTACTTTGTCGATCACAACACCAAGACTACGACATGGGACGATCCTCGTTTGCCCTCTTCTCTGGACCAGGGTGTTCCTCAATACAAGCGTGATTTCCGCCGCAAGCTGATCTACTTCCGATCCCAGCCGGCTCTACGGATCATGTCCGGCCAATGCCATGTCAAGGTTCGCCGTAATAATATCTTTGAAGACTCATACGCGGAAATTATGCGCCAGAGTGCTTCCGACTTGAAGAAGCGTTTGATGATCAAGTTCGATGGAGAGGATGGCCTCGATTATGGTGGTCTCTCTCGGTATGTTCCTTAATTGAAGTCCAAAGGCTTGCATTACTCGTACTAATACTCTTCAGCGAATTCTTCTTCCTTCTTTCGCACGAAATGTTCAACCCATTCTACTGCCTTTTCGAATACTCCGCCCACGATAATTATACCTTGCAGATTAATCCCCACTCTGGTGTCAACCCCGAGCATCTCAACTACTTCAAGTTCATCGGTCGTGTTGTCGGTCTGGCAATTTTCCACCGTCGCTTCCTCGACTCTTTCTTCATCGGTGCATTCTATAAGATGATGCTGAGAAAGAAGGTTACGCTTCAAGACATGGAGGGTGTAGATGAAGACTTACATCGAAACTTGGCATGGACTTTGTGAGTCTATTTTGTCCCTTGCTTCATTGAAAGACGAGTTCAGTACTAATGCCTATCAGGGATAATGATATTGAAGGAATTATTGAATTGACCTTCTCCGTTGATGACGAGAAGTTTGGTGAGCGTCGTACTATTGATTTGATACCCGGTGGCCAGGATATTCCTGTCACCAACGAGAACAAGGCGCAGTACATTGAGTGAGTGATCTCATCTTCAGGGCTTGTAGTGGATTTTGCTAACAAATTCAGATTGGTTACGGAGTGGAAGATTGTCAAGCGAGTGGAGGAGCAGTTCAACGCATTCATGTCTGGCTTCAACGAGTTGATTCCTGCGGATCTGGTCAATGTCTTCGACGAACGAGAGCTTGAACTGTTGATTGGTGGTATTGCTGATATCGATGTGGATGACTGGAAGAAACACACCGATTATCGTGGCTACCAGGAACAGGACGAGGTTATCCAGAACTTCTGGAAGATCGTTCGCACCTGGGATGCGGAGCAGAAGTCCCGTCTGCTTCAATTCACTACCGGTACTTCACGTATCCCTGTCAACGGTTTCAAGGATTTGCAGGGTTCAGACGGCCCTCGACGATTCACTATCGAGAAATCCGGTGATCCCGCCGCCCTCCCTAAGTCACACACTTGTTTCAACCGTCTCGATCTTCCACCTTATAAGACTCACGAGGCCTTGGAGCACAAGATGTCGATTGCAGTGGAGGAAACACTCGGATTTGGCCAAGAATAGAGGCAAAAACGCTTCCACTTTCTCAAATCACAAACAAAGCCTCAGATCGTCTTTCCAGCTCCATACCCACATTTCTTTTCCCCTTTCCAATTCATTTGCTCGCAACCTACAATAACGCGTCCCTCACCACGCATCCACATACCAACCTCTCGTTATCCCCCATACCCCAGAACATGACACCTACGTCCCCTGCTATAAAAAACCCGAGACGCATTGAAGATTGTTCTTGCCAGTCGTTGCTCTATTCTATTCCTCGGTCACGGTCTTTTCAAAGGAGATATTTCGCACTGGGACTCGTATATCAGTTTAACAAGAATTCTGAATTATACCCAGCTTTTGCAAATGTCTATAGAACCCTTGTTTTTTGGTTCTCATTGATTGACCATGTGCTACACACACTTTCTTCTGGTTTCCCTTGGTGGCGCTTTTGTATATATGTTTCTCCCTCTGTATCATCGAGCAACGAATGTATTCTCGTCTTGGCGGGTTTCTTCTAGATACTTACTTCACTTGTAGTCTTAATATACTAGCATAGTATGCTAGTAGAACTAGGTGGTTAAGTCAAGTTCGTTCCTTCAAATTTTAGATTACATGTTCGGAAGGTATCTCCGTCAGTATCTGTTGATCATTCTGCATAGAAGGGCATCCGATGTGGTGTAGAAGGCAAGCACCTGCTTGCCTTCTACACAATGTCTGGGCAGACAGCATCTTCATTCATGGATGGATCCATCAGCACCATCCACTTCAGTATGGGTGCTATTCAACTACTAGTTCAAGAAGAAATTTGTAGACACAGAGAAGAAATCCATTTCTTCTCCATTCACGTACCGTGACCTGAAGAGCTTTATGTTAACATCAAGTTTATGGTGCAAACCTACCTAATTTATGTCAACGGCATCAAACAAGATACAAACACTCTGGAGGCAGCAGATATTGTAGATATCAAATTCTCAATTGTGGTTTGTATAATGTTTGCATAATTCCTTTTTCTATCTATCGTACGGGATATATAAATTCATATTCTAGTTACAGAGCTAATATTTAATGCAATATACTATGGTAAATGTAATGTACTTTTACCAAAGTAGAACATACCCGATGGCCCGTGGCGATCTATAGATAGTCCAACTCGGACTCGGACTCGGACTCGGACTCGGGGTGGAACGTTGAACGATTAATGATTTAGACAAAAGGGAAAAGTACAGTCTCAGCTTTCATCTAGAGCTACGGCTTCATCATTTTGGAAGAGACTGTGGCGTTACTGGTTTGGATCACATCCAAACCAGTACTACTATGTATTACTTAGTAGATATGCGGAATAAGCCAGAGATGCGGGGGTGGAGAAACTAACAAGTTTCTTCGATGCCCAATATAGAAAAAAAAAGTCGAATTAATGGCGCAAAATGACGCTAACATATACCACGAAATGGATAGCCAAGATTCAAATTCTAGAGCCTGCTGACCTGGCGATCATCTGACTCCACGAGAAACATCTATTGCGTGCCTTCGGCCATTACGTAAATGTAGCTGCATTATTCCAGGACGGTGAAGTAGACGGAGGGTTTTCCATTATTTAAGAGGAACTTGGTCGCACTCGAACGCACTATGAGCATAAGACTTCCCTATTCCACTTGCCTAGGCAGGCTTTTTGTGGTCATATCGTGATTCAGGTTCGTTGAATACCCCGGATTCCAGGAGATCGTCAGGTCCAGCCCGGTCTTCGGCTATGTTTACCCCGCTGATGTGTCAAGGATTCCTCATAGTTCGACGTGCTGAATTGAACACTGATATTTTAAAAGACGAAGGAGCCTACTTCGAGCAGACCGACTTGAAAATTCAAGATAAAGTTAAACTCGAAGTATTTAAAATGGAGCCCAACAACCTTGAATATCCTTTCAAGATAGTCATTGTCGGAGATGCCGGAGTTGGCAAGGTAGAACGCTACACAGCTATAACTATGGCGAAGTAGCACCGTTCAAATGTTGACCATTGCAATAGAGCAGCTATATCCAAAAGCAGTTCTCACCGGACTTCAATCGAGACTATTTGCAAACGGTTGGATATGAAATGTCAAGGTGGACTCGGAATATGGTACGCACTACCAGTCAAAGAAGTCATGAGTTCAAGTTAGGGCAAAGTTCCAGCAAATCTAACCTTAGATTTCCCACTCTAGACTACTGGATGTGTGGACATTGATCTATGGGATATATCTGGGAGTCAAAGTACAGTCTCGGATCGGCAGATATGGCTCAAAAATAGCGACGCGGCGATCATTATGGTAGATCTTGCGCAGTCAATTACATTCGAGAATGCTCTTCGGTGGCACAGTACGTTCCGTCCTGAACTGATCTCCAGAGATGGAATTACCCTTTGAATTTGATCTGACATGTCATGTACAGAGGAGCTACTTGCAGCAAACCCGTCGGGCATTCCAGTTGTTGTATCTACATGGAAGCCAACCCCAAAAGACAAAATCCTTGATATAGACCCCGAGACTCTTTTCTGGCTTGGTGAAACGGATAATGTACAATTTTACGACCTTGCATCCGACGTTTCGCGCTTTGACCAGCCAATGCTGCACATTATACGGAGTTTAACAAAGGATCCTACTACGGTAAGTGGTATTGCAATATTGGAAGATCACGCATTTAATTGTGAATAGAATTTTTGGTTTCCGTATACCATGACAGATGACGACTCGGTGATTTCTGATTAGGAGATTATTATTTGCCAGTCTCGAAAGATATGAAAAATGAACCTGAGAATTTCTGTCAATTGAACAGTCTACCTCTTCAAGCATTAGTTAGGAGCGGAGATGGGCTAAACTACGAAGTTCTAGCAGAGAAACGAAATATTAACGAAATCAAATTTCATCATCATTTTGGACTCCTATGCGCCAATCCAAAATTAGAATCTTTGTTAAATACAAGTAATTATTGTTTATAAGTCATCCTCAACTAATTGCTATCCAAAACAATCACCTCAGCTTCGACCTCGCCGACGCTCTCCACGCTAAGCGCATCACCCGCGTTGACCAATGTCACAAAGGCACCATCGCCTTCCTCGAGGACAGAGTCTTCAAGGCCGTTGAGCTTGACCCTGGCCTTTCCTTGCTTGGTCATAGGTACATGTACATACACGTTTCTCTTCTTCTTAAAGCTGACAGCGTCACCGGCCCCGATGGTCCAGTTGAATGTCGAGCCTGGGGCAATGATACCCGCTCCCATAACAAAGTCCGCATGGATGGGAATAGTGTCGGGAATCTTGGGAACAGCGGCCTCTTCTTGTGCAGGGGTAGCTTCCGGGCCCGCAGCAAGGGGTGATAAAATAGGGACGAATGCTTTGCGCTTATCCTCTTCACTAAAGCTCTTGGTATGATATTGAGGCTTCAATGAGCTAGCCCATGGAAGAGCCCAGATTTGCAAAAAATGGACTGTTTTGTTGGATTCATTTTGTTCAGAGTGGGCAATGCCTGTATTCATTTGTTAGCTTGATTGGAATTAGAGAGAAGAAACAAGAATGCACTGACCAGTTCCTCCAGTTGTAAATTGTACATCTCCCCGCTTCATACGATAGAATTGTTTTCCTTGCTCGCCTTCAGCACCCTTCTTAATCATACTATCGCGGTGCGTAAGCTCGCCACTCAATATATAGCTGAAGATCTCGGCATCGCGATGCGGATGTGTCGGGAAGCCGGATCGGGAAGCGACTCTATCTTCATTCAAGACGCGAAGACTGCCGAAGTTCTGAAATCGACGATCAAAGTATCCAGCAAAACTGAAAGTGTGATAAGAGTTCAACCATCCATGATCCGCATGTCCACGATCCGCAGAACGGCGAAGGACGATCTTGGCATGGGAAAGAGGCTTGGACATTTTGTAGTCGGTAGAGTTCAATACGTTCAATGGGTGAATTTTAGGATATGTTCAGATAAGTAAAACTGATTGAAAATTGTGATATTCTACCTTGAGCGGAGCAAGACCCAGCTTTTTATAGTCAGTTATTTCTTGCCGGATGATTCTGTCGAGTATTATGGAATCATTATCGAGCATCAATCAGCGCACTATACCAGAATAGGACTAGCGTTACCCTATTTTGCTGAGCGATTGCTGACTGGCGATTAGAACAATTCGACTTTTATTGGCTGGTGGAAACACAACGAACACCTGTTGGTGGAAGTTTGTACCATTAAAGCCAGCTTAGAAGATGCTGAGATCTTGATGCGGGGCTAGTCGATAGGAATAGGAAGATCTAATTTAGTCTGGAGGTTTCAAGTCTATTCCAGCAATTGTTGCTGCAAATACGAGCTGCTTTGTTCTTTTTGCCGACGAAAATCTCAGAAAATGTAAGGGTTGATTGCATTTCCATTCATTGAGACCAGAGTAAACTATTCGCAAACATCAGCACGATTCTCCCATTTTGATGGTTATATGCCGTCAAAAGAAAATCACTTGCGCTGTGTAGATACAACTGATTCTTTCCCCCCGGAGACACAATCTTCGCGCTTCGACATTCCCTGGTGATAATAATATCTCTTCATTGACCGTCGGATTAGACGACGTCAAAGGGAGATGACTGGATCACAACAGTTGGCCTTCATATGCAGTTATATCTTCGTACTGAAGCAAAGCCATTCTGTTTTTTTGGTGAGAAGTACACTTGGAATGAACCTATCACACAGCAAAATAGTCAGCCTAATTGATCCGATAGGTTTCGCGTTGCTCAATCGTCAACTCAACCAATTCCCCCAAATTATGATTATTTATTACTGTAGAGATCATGGCGTCGATGACGGACTCAGAATCAAGCAATTGGTACTAAGCGAAGACCCTGACACCAGTGGCATCGGGAGATTTCGACTATTGCGGTTAATGATCGGCCGGGCCCCCTTTTTGAAGTGATTCTCGATGCCGATCACATAGCAACAAGAACGTATTCCAAGCACCGAATACGCGGGCTTCATGTGATGTGGAGAGCGATCACCAATGGCACACCGAGCCCCCATGGGGTCGCTGGCTTCGAATAAATCTTTGCAGATGTCTCGAAAGAATGATTTCCTTCTCTTGAATTTATTCGGGAACGAACCAACTTACCCCCCTCTCGCGCCGACCAAAATAAAATGGGAAGCAGTCGCTGCGCAACCCCTGAACAGAATCGCTCTCGTCATTGAATCTGGCTGCCGTTCGAAAGTTTAATAGGATCTGACAACGAGCTACGAAAGCCTAATAAGATCTGCTAGTCGTGACTATGTCGAAATCTGATATCGAGCAAAGCTCGGATTCTGAGGTGAATGGCTCTGGCGCGGGTGTCCTCGCGACGAAGCCAACACTCTGGCAACGATTCAAGGCGCATATGAAGAAATGGTGGTGGGTTTATTTGATTGCAATCTGTGTTATAGTACTTGTAACAGTACTTCCAATGTGGGTTACCTTTCTATCTGGCAACCGGCAATCCGTATACTTACAACGACAGTGTATACGTGGGAATCCCCCATTTTGCCAACAAATACATCAACAATTACGACTACGACTACGATGGTCTTGAAATAACAAATCCCCGGCCAACTTCATTCCATGTTAAACAAAAGCAATCTATCGCCATGGGTGGTGGCTTCAGCGGTAGTGGACATCTATCTGCTTTTGATGCAAGCATTCGTACGACGGATACCGATGAAGAATTTGCAATCTTCCCTGTCCCTCAGATTGATTTTAGTGGCGGTGCCACTTTTGACATTGACCAGGATTTAAATTTATCCTGTGTTGACTGTTTGTCAAGGATTGCCGTCAAAGCAGCCACCGACAAGAGCTTCTCGATACTGGCGACGGGACACCCAGATCTAAAATTCGGTGCTCTTCCAACAGCGCATTTGGATATTCATAAAACCATGAAAATGGACGGCTACAATGTAACTGGTATGTATTACCGATTTCTCATTCTCAAGTGCAGCCGCTGATGTCCCTTCAGAATTCGTCAACGAGAACGGTGCCTTCAATGTTACGAATTTGGATCTTCTCGACCCCCCGGTCGATGGCTACAACTTCAATGCGACGATATCCGTACGCAATCCCACTCCATTCAGCGTCGAAATGGGACATGTCATTTTCAACCTCACCCTGGGAGGCGATAATCTCGGATACGTGGATCTACCCAACTTGAAGCTTGGGAAAGATGTCAGTGACACAGTGGTCCTCGGACAAGTCGACAAGTCGATGCTTATTCGAGAAGCCTTTTTGGGCGATGGCGAAGGTGCTACTGTGACTATTGGCGTTAAAGGGTATAGTTGTGACTATAATGGTCAGGACATTCCATACTTCAGTGCTGCCATTAAGGCTGTTCAAGCGTCTTCCTCGATTGACCTTCTCAAATATGCGTCGAGTATACTATAAGATATCACTGGGCCAAGGTGCAAGCAACAATAAGAACACGAATACATGAACGTATAATTTGATACTCAAAACTCTTGATATTAAGGTCACCCAATTTCGATATTTGAACGTGGAAAGAATTACGATTCTCGCATATCTGGTCGACGACACAACAACGCGTTGCTTGCAGTAACTACCCAATATCATTAAGGTCTTATAGAATTTTCAAATTGATGTAATAATGACAAAGACGTGTTCGCTAATTGTTGCTCAAAGAATGACATGGTATCATACAATTATTTTTTTCAACTCACGCAGTGATAGTGGCTTTATGAGATACCTATCAACGCCCGCAGCCAAAGCCTGCTGGTGCATAGCATCAGAAGCAACTCCAGTAACTGCCATAATGGAAGATGGTTTCCAGTCATTCTCTTTCTCGAATTCACGTATTTGGCTAGTTGAAACCAGCCCATCCATGACAGGCATCGATATATCTAGAGTGTCAAATGAGCCGTGTATTCAAATTTATACGCGCGGAATCTGCAGGAAAAGACTTACCCATCAAAACATAGTCAAAACAACGATCGCAGGATTTGTATTTTTGTAGGGCGATTAAGCCGTTAGATGCTGTTTCGTAGGTGCATCCAATTTTGCGCATGAATGTGGCCATGATCTACCACTTTCAGGTTAGTATACTGATCGAAAAATTGAGAGAAGATTTGAAGTATTCGAGTTCACAAAAAACACACTTTAAGATTTATGTCGTTGTCATCAACCACCAAAACATGTCGCTTTTGATGAACCGACATATCCTGCGAGGAAGTCACCGGGGAAGACGTTCGGATCGGTATTTCATGTTCTGGGCCTACTTGAATGGGGGCGATGGGAGTCTGAGAGATATCTGGCATGTCCTGGATAGGAAAGGTTGTCTCAGCAATAGGTGAAGCTGCTTCTAGGATAGTGGGCGAATGATAAAGCTTGAGAACTTTTTCAATCGCATTTCGAATTTTGTTTGGCCCAAAAGGGGGCGAAACCCAGAAACAGTTCCCAATGAGCGTTTTTTCAAGGATGGAGGGTTTGTTTTCAAGTATGATGATAGATCTAAACCCTTGGTTTGAAGCAATGCTTGCCAATGAGTGTGGCTCGGTCATTGCTTCGATAGTTGAGCTTTCAAGGACAGCAACATCACCTTGTCCTTTTTCAATGGATTCCGCTAGACACACTGTCCAACCAGGGATTGACATGAAGACGTCAACAAGGGTACTTTGTATTGACAGCTTGCGTTTTGCCTCAACTGTGAACATTCCAGTTGGTGTTTCTTTTATGTCCGGTAATCCATTGAACGCAACCAGTGAGGCCTGAAGTTTTTGCGGATAACGTAGTATATCTGGAGGACTCTCTACCAGACTGTTGTCCTTCAATTGGCTGACAGGAATGAAAACGTCGACCTGGGTACCTAATCCCAATTCACTCCTAACATTAATGTGACCATTGAGAGAGGTGACAAGTTGATGGACAATGCTGAGGCCGAGCCCGACCCCTTCAAATAATCGATCCTCCTGTGTGAAAGGTGTGAACAGATCATGTTTGAGAAAATCAGGTGAAATCCCTCGACCAGTGTCAATGACTGAGATATGCGCAAGGTGGCCTCCAGATTCTTCGTGATTTGGAAGCTTAGACAATGAGATCTCGATCAATCCACGGGGCGTCCATTTCAGAGAATTTCCCAAGATATTCATGATGATTCGTCTCCAGGCTCCTGGCAGGGACCGAATCATCCAGGACTGCGACTGATTAACGCGCACAACAACCGAGGGACTCTCCAAGGCGGATTTAGTGCTATCGGATGGTGTTACTGAAGGCGATGATACAAAAGGGCGATTTGCCAAGCTTGGGGTTTTACGTCCTGTGTAGAGTACATTGGTAACTTCCTCTATCAAATACCCGAGATCAAAATCGGATTCCAAAACTAGCAATGGGTTCTGCTGGTCTTTCGAGTTGGATTTGGCACGATTCATGTTGTTGATTTTGCAGTAAGTCAGGAGATGGTCCGTCGTTTCGAGAAGATTCAATCCGGATTGTTCGATCATTTTGACCATTTCTTGCTGTCTAGAAGTGATATGAGTTCCGTGTAACAGTTCCGCACTTGCTAGTATGCCATGGAGCGGAGAGCGAAGTTCATGACTCAATGACGACAGTAAATCGAATTTGGACTTTTCAGTCGAGATCCAATTGACTCGCGATACCTCAGAGACAATGGAATCAGCAAATACCTTGAAGTAATGCAGTTCTTCCACGCCGAGGCCACGATGACTGTCGGAACTCCATGAAATCATCCCTGCCATCCATCGTGATTTTTGGTGATCTCGCAGTGGAAGCCAGACTATGGATTTCGCTTGAGGGAAAAGTGGGACGAGTATCTGCGCAATATTTAAGCTGGTAGTATCTTCATGGCCGAATTGAAGGTGAGAGCATATTGATGAATCGACGATTTCGGAACACGTGTCAAGGACTTGGCCGTGTGGGCATATCTTCACAAGCGTTTCTAATGACTCTTCATCAAGGATAAATTCACTCTTCGTGGTCGCTGGATCTTGACTCTGGCGCCTCAGTGCTTGGCCAATAACTTCACACTCGGCCCGAGGCTGTTGATAAGAGGGCGTGAGACACGCGGCGATATCATCTGCTTGGTTCGCTGTTTTTGGAAGAGGCTCCCAGGTATCGCTCCTCGATGGGACACTGCTTCATGCTTTAGAATTTACCACAATGCCAGACTAGGACTAGGAAAGCACTTACGAGGAAGATCTGCTTCTAGACGCGTCGAGAAACAATACACCATCCAGGTTCATTGCATCTCGCAGCAGGGAACTTGCGCGGGAGAATATCGATCGGATCCGGTCTGCAGAACTGACACATTCTGACAAAGATACAGCAGATTGATTTTTTGGGACGATCTTGGTCCCAAGATTGAATGCTTCGTCAATTGACTCGAGCGGCCTTTCTTCTCCTGGTGTAGGTCGGTCCAAGGATAGGTTTGAATAAAGCGACGATGGCTCTGTGGAGCTTGAAAGATCCTTTGGAAACAACAGTGACTTTGGATCCGTTTGAGGAGCTGAAATTGAGGTGGAATCAGCCGTGTTTACTCTGGAAGCTTCATCCGTCAGAGGCTCGTCGGACGAATTGTTTGTATCGGTAGTACTCTGACAAATAGCAGATCCATGGATTGTTGAGTCTTCTGACTCGGTGGGAGTGTCAGCCGAGTCTCTAAAGTTGAGATCAGGATGATCTTTGGAAAAATCCGTCAGTCCGGTTACAAGGCGTTCGAATCGTGAATGATAATGGGCTATTCGCTTGTTTTCCAAGTGATTTGCGATAGCGTCTGAGATTTCTTGGAGAATGTCGATCTCTTCTTCGCTGAAATCTTCACGCGGTTTATCATCAACAACACAATAGGATCCAAGGACATAACCGGCAGGGCTTGTCAAGGGGACCTCGGCGTAGAATCGCATGTGAGGCCATCCTAAAACGTAGGGTCGGTTCTTAAAGCAATCTTCCTTGGTGAAATCTCGAATTATGTATCGTGTGCGGTTGGCGGTCACATTTTGGGTATCAACATCGTATATTTTGTCTTCGCTGGTGAATAAACGAATCGTATGTGGACAAACTCCCCAAACTAGATCCAAAACTCGAGCTCCAAGATAAATTCCATCGTTCGGAAGATGTTTGTCCACATCGCGTAATGAGATGGAAGCAGTGGCTTCAGCAATGATGTGCTGGTTATCTCCGTCGATGAGTGAGACAAAAGACCTGTTACATCCCAAACGGAGAACACCTAACTGGGCCAAAGCTGTAAGGGTAATATCTGTTGATAAACGTCCAGTAGTAGGTTGTTCATCTCCAGTCGGTGCCTCGATCGATGAAGGGGTTTCGTCGTCGATAGGGGCCGATGGCGAAATCGCCTGCTGATTTGTGCAACAATAATACCTATTCTGGTCAGCCTGATCTTCCTCCAGCGAAGGGCTTAAAGAAGCATACAGACCTGGATAGTTCCCGTATCCGCTCTCTTTCGTAATTAGATGGACGTGGATGGTAGGCCAACGAGCCTGCAAGATCCATTGTGTTTCCCGCGCATCACTTCTATATTCGCTTGACAGAATACTACCAGGCGAAAACTCGGAGGCAGGATTATTTAATGAAGAATCAGCTACAAGTGATCATCCCATGTGAGTCGGCAAAAAAACGGCGGCGAAGTTAAACGAAGAGTATAAAAGTGGGGGACTTCGGAGACTGTAACCGGTTGGAAGGATCCACAAGAGTCTAGATTTGCCTCAAAGAGAGTCAACTGACTATCCAGAATATTCCTTGCTAATTCGTTATAGGGTAGTACATAAAATGGGTATCAATGCAGACTTGTTCAGTAGCCGTTAGCCGGCCGGGCGCTTTATAAATCGACACGTCAAGAGTCTTTCTTATCCAGCGGATTGGTCAGATCGAAGCTCGATCTGATTATCCACCCTGGCTCGGCTGTTTTCACTGGGTTAGCATTTAAAAGCAAGTTCGATATGGCTAATGGATTACTTGTTTATCATAGCAAGCCAGCAAGCATTCAAACATTCGACCTGTCAGATACACTAGTGGACACATACATCTAGATCTTTAGATTAGACTTGATAGGGTTAGCCATTAAGGGACCGAAGAAATAGTACCAAACTTGAAAATGGTAAATGGTACACCGTCGCAATTACGGGGATAAGATTCGAATGATTCAAACTGACCAATTAAAAAACAGCTGTACTTTCTAGAACATAGTGGGACATTATTCTGGAGTATTTGATGCTTTTTTTTTCATTGTTACTACACAAACAGTTAATCAAAAATCCTCAAGTGGGGAGATCTTATCTACCAGCCCAACGTTCATATTTTTATATTTCTATAACTACCGGCCAATCATTTCCTGAGAATTGCGTGCTTTGGTCTATCGATGATCAATCGATCTTAACGAAAATAGAATAGACTAAATAATACTCAATTTAAACCATACTACCTCGGCATAAAAGCCAACTTTTGCAATGCGGGGAAAATATCGTCGGGAACAACCAACAAAAACAATCATCTGCCTTTTCTAAACTTCATCGATGGAAAGAGAATCAAGGATTCGAAAACGCATTCCCAAGGCTTGTAAAAGATGCCACAGACGAAAACAAAAATGCGATCAAGGTGTCCCTTCGTGCTCGAACTGTCAAGCCGCTAACCAGTTCTGCTCACGCGCAGAGACCTCCCCATCATGGCACCATGGTATGTCAAAGGGGGCACTGGCTCATCGAATCGAGATACTTGAAGCTCGTCTAGCAGCTAGTTTGGCTGGAGATGTACCCGACACTGCGGAGAGTTCCGAAAAGCCCCCAACATCCACATCGCCTCTGTATAACCATAAATCAAGATATGGTTACACCGATGGCGTCTTGCCATTTCTTACGCTTGGCAATGCAGAAAATCGGGAACAGGCCTATTTAGGTCCGTCATCGGGGCTTTCCATTGCTGATGCTGTTGGTACACATTCATTACCAATCAATTCCAACCAACATCCAGATATCTCACCTCGACGCAGCGACAATACTCGAGTTTTTCCCCCTGATGATGAAAATGGAGCCCGCATCATCGAGGCATATTTTACACATATGCACGTTCGCCTTCCTTTCCTTGATTGCGCACGCATTTTAGAATTGCATGCGAAAAGATACCACACGGCTGGCCAAACACCAAAAAAAGATTTTGACAATTTCAAGCTTTTCATGGTATATGCCATCGGAGCCACAATTTTGCAAATGACAGGCTCTTACAACTCCATTCCCCCTGATGAGTTCTTGTCAGCAGCTCTTAGCTTTGATATCACTATGCGGGAGTCTTTTTCGACAAACTCCATTGAGTCCATAATGCTACTCGTACTTTACAATCTACGGTCTTCCTCTCATCCTAGTGTATGGTATCTAATTGGACTTGCAATGAGAACCTGTATAGATTTCGGGTTTCATCGGGAGTCAAGATACCAAAAACTATCACAATGTGAGGCTGAAAAGCAAAAGCGTCTATTCTGGTCTGTTTATCTTATTGAAAGGTATACTGCATGGGCGCTAGGTCGACCATTCAGTATCTCTGAGGAGGAAATAGACACACAACCACCACTTGATATCGAAGATTCTAAAACCAACGACGATGCAATCGGCCAAGATCTACAACCTCAGACAGGACAGGAATCTCCACGTCGAACAGGTTCCTTGAGAAAATTCATTGCGTCGATCAAGCTACAACGAATTGTTTCGCAGATACACACGCGAATTTATCGAGTCGATAAAAAAGCCTCGACTCTTCTTCCAGAGATTGGTCCCTTAATGTCCGCTTTGAACGATTTCAAAGAGTCATTGCCGTCGCTGGGTCTCAATGACAGTGACTTTGTTCTTATGCACTGGAATAATTCCATGCGCATGTTGCTTCAACCGTTCTTAAGCATCCTGAATCCCAGTGATGACCTTTTAGTCACTTGTATTACTTCATCTGGAACGATGTGCCAATTCTTCAAACGACTGCGACAGAGAGAATTCTCGGGATATTCTTTTCTGCTAGCCAACTCGGTATTTATGGCTGGTCTTACAATGTGGTATGTGAATATCATGGAAACAGATCGTATTTCATCTATTTTCTAACCTTCACTAGCTTTTGTCTTTTTCGTTCACCTGGACTTTGGACACCAACTGTCTCCGATGATTTAAGAGCCTGCTCTTCGTCGCTATTTGTGATGGCAGAACGCAATCACCGGCTAAGAAAACATCGTGATGGACTCGAGGCCATCATCAGCAAAGCGATGAAGTATGTAGAAGAAGTTTCTAAGATGACAAGTGCAAATACACCCGTGACAAACCAGAATATCCCAATCTACCAGCATATTTATTCCACGCCAGACATACATCAGCCCTTGGGTAGTTTTGGACAGTCCGAGGATTCCGGAGCTCAGCCCGGCTCATCCGCTACTGAAATCGACTGCTATATGACTAGTCTGCTATCAGATATTAACGGCTTTCCATTTCAATTTCAGAATGAGCAATTTGGGACTCATAGGGCAGAGGCGCCTTTCGAAGGTGTTCTCGGTGAGGATTTTTGGGCTGCTGGAACTTTTGACCAAATTTCACCAGATGGATTTGGATGGGAACTTTGAAGTGTCGAGTTCATGATTTCTTTGGATGTTCTGTTCTACTTTGCGTCCATACGGCTTGTAGAGAATGTGAAATATTAAACTCATTTTCTAGAGAGTACTCTCGATACCATTACTATTCAACTCATCCTCAAAAATTAAATATGACAAGCTGCCAAATCGTCTAATATTCCCAAATCCTCCCGACGCGATTTGCTCTGCGGATCGAAATATGGAACCTCTCCGACCCCAACAGCTCGATTTCCACTTCGAGGACCGAATCCTTCATGATCACCAGTAGCAGTATGGAATACACTTCGATTGTCCCATATGGCAATATCATTCGCATCATTCCATTTGAATCGAACTTGAAGGTCATGTCCATATGTGATGAGATCATGGAACCATCGCAGCATGTTTGCACTCTCTCGTCGGTTCAATCCATCGATAGCAGAGGGGAATGATCCTGTACGAGATTTGTGTGAATAAAAATGGCTTAGGCCGTTGCGCACAATGGATTGCTAGAACTTACCGATAGGGAAGATCGACTTCCAGCCTGTTATTGGGTTGGTTCGAACAACCTGGGATGAATTAGTGATGAGATTCAATGACATCGAGAGAAATTTTGAAGTTCACCGGATGCACAGCATAAAGATCTCCACCAATATTCTCAGGCGATCCTCTCTCTTTATCGTAAAGTGTGAATTTTCCCGACTGTGCCATTCTTCTGAATCCTTCACCATCATGAGTTGCAGTGAGCGTCTCAAGGAACTTCTGATACGGCTTGCTGATTCTGTCGTAGACCTCATATCCAGAAGCCCATAATGTATCGCCTCCAGTCTTCGGAAGCTGTGTTAGACGCAATGAGGAGAAGTCTGCGGGGGCAGGCTCAAATGAGATATCACTGTGCCAAACAGCAGCCATCTTGGTATAATCCGAAGCCTTGTATAATTTCTTCCGACCCTCCGAGTTGATAGTGCTGATTGCGGGATCTGGATCACCGAATTCGCGAGCATCATTGGTGACAGGGTGAATGTGCAGGCCGTGAGTAGAAGGACGTCCAGTCAATTCGCCCATCTTCAAAATGAGCTCCTTTTGCAGATCATTCGTCAAATTATCTTGAGCTCGAAAGAAGACAATACCTCGCTCAGCAACTGAATCATGTGTTAACAATGAAAGACTTGTCTCAAGATAAATACTGGCAACTCACCCATGATCGCAAGATCGCGAACACGCCTCTCGGCATCCGATGCACGAAGGATATCGTCCACGATATTACACTTTCCCTTGGTAAACTCGTTTCCGATGACCGGAGTGACCATCACTGGCTCAAACTTGTCCAGCGAGCACGAGGAATACTGTCGTACAGGAGGCTGCATCTTGTTTTGGAGCAGACGAGCTGTTTGGGGCCGATTTTCAATATTCTTGTATAATAGATCGATGGAGGCAGGGTTTTTTCTTTGTCATGTACGTGAGGACATGGAACTACATTTTATACATTTTGTACTACCTATTCCTCGATCATGGTCAATCAAGTCCACATCTTGGTAGCATACTATAAGTTTAGCCCAAAAAGCTGTCATCGGATTTCGGCGATACTGTAGTATACCGAGGTGGCTCTGTGCCTTCATTAGCTGGTTGAGAGTGACGAATAACTTAATCATATTGTGTGATTTGTGCAGGACAGTGTAAATTCCAGAAACTGAGTTGTTATAAAAACACATCCGAGGTTCTCAGAGGTCTGCTTCGGAAATCGGCGATAAGGCCTGATTCAAGGCATTATCAAACCCCAACCTTAACGCCGACATGCCAAAATTCTACCTTAGGATCTGCGGAGAAGGCTTCAATATTGTCCAATTGAAAGAAAGATGATGCAGCGACAATTTTTTAGCGTGCATATCCAAGCATTACCCCACAATATTCAAGTTGAGCTTCTTGAGGGGCCAGTTCGAGCGGGGAGATCATTCTATTGCAACATTTGCGCGGCATCTTTCATCAACTTGGCGTTTTTGATGCGCATACTATCTTGGTATTTAATAATGTTTAAGCGTGTGCTTTTCTACTTTCAAATACTTCAATCGAATATTGGAAGCTGAAAACTCTATTTATTCAACATCGTTCAACAATGGCATCAGTGGATATCAAAAAATCCTCAGAAGCCCAGGTGGAACCACTCGAGTTACCAAAATCTATACAACCAAGTATTGATGATGACCCGGTATATTCCCATCAGGAGCAACGCAGGATCATTCGTAAGATTGATCTTCGGCTCATTCTAATGCTCGGTTTCCTTCATTGTGTTTGTCTCATTGATCGTGGAAACCTGGGTACTGCCGCCGTAGCCGGGATGGAACAGGAATTGCGGCTTGTTGGCACACAATATGTAAGTCATACCCCTGACAGAGACAGAATGTTGTCCATAATCTTACCCATTCTCCACAGAGTACTATTGCAGTTGCATTCTTTCCACCTTATATCGCCTTCCAAGTGTTGGGTCCTGTTCTTGTGCGCAAGATAGGACCTATCAACTATCTTTCTGGAATTTGCTTTGTGTGGGGAGCGGTCATGGTATGTTCGAAAGTCAGCACCGAAATATGGACTTCAATGTGTCTAAACTCACTTGTGTTTTAGCTTTCTGCTGGATTCGTGAAGAAGTGGACTGAGATGGTTGGCATTCGTATAATAATCGGCGCTCTTGAAGCAGGGTTCTTCCCTGCATCCGTCTATCTGATTTCAACCTGGTATACACGATATGATATACAGAAGCGATACGCGATATTCTATCTACTCGGGTGCGTTGCCTCCGCATTCACGGGCATCCTATCCTATGGAATCACCTTCATGGTATGGTCTCTATTTAAACCCAAATTCTATGCTTTCGATTCTCACCAAATTTGAACAGAGAGGACTTGGAGGGCTGACAGCCTGGCGCTGGATATTTATCATCCAAGGGTTGATCACTTGCGTTCTGGGAGGGATAGGTTGGTTTGTTCTGGTCGGGTTCCCGGACCAAATGAAGAAGAGCAAGCGAAAATTCCTTTCTAGCGAAGAGTATGATTTCATTACACGTCGCATTACCAAAGATCGTGCCGATGCCAGCCTAGAGCCGTTTAAAATTGGAAAATATCTGAAGGCAGGCCTTGACATCAATATTTGGGGAATCGGGTTCATATACTATTCCACAACCACAACTGCATACGCTCTCTCATACTTCCTCCCTATTATTTATCGACAAGGGATGGGATTTTCTACGGGTGCTTCACTATGCTTGTTTGCTCCACCATATGCTGCTGCTGGGATTCTCATGGTTGCGACTTCATGGCTGGGAGATCGGTATCACATTCGTGGTCCTATATTGATCTTCAATGCTATGATCACGATAATCGGTCTCCCTTTGATGGTTTGTGGTTTCTTCCGCCCTATATTACCTTAATTCCGAGCTTACTATTACTAGGGCTTCACGAAATCAAACGCATCTCGCCTAGTAGGTGCTTTTTTGGTGACGATGGGTGCCAATTCAAACGTCCCTTGCGCGATGGCTTACCAGGTAGTTCTCGCCGCGACGAATTCCATGACACGAGAAAAAATATTGACACCTCAGACTAGGCAAATAATATTCGAGGGCAATGGAAACGCGCAGTCTCTAGTGCGATATTTGTCGGGCTCGGTGCCTCGGGTGGAATGACTGGATCTTTAGTCTACCGATCCCAGGATGCGCCATCATACCACCCAGGTATTCTCACTTGTACTGGCCTCTCGGGTCTAATTATTCTACTGGTGGTGAGCTTGTCCATTCGCTTTTACTATCTCAATAAGAAGGCAGATCGAGGTGAAATTGTGATTGCTGGGCTTCCTGGATTCAGATACACATATTGATATTGATGGAGATTACCATGACATGTGCGTAGAATGATAAAATCATATTCTACGGCTTGGGCTTACATTTCAAGGGAAATTATGATCTAGTCAAAAATATCAAATGAAACTATTGAGGCACGTCAACTGTCATCGTAGGACAAGTAACTTGGTTACATTTGTAGTTGTAACCCAACTTCTTCTCGAGCCTCCGCGAGATTTTCAACGAAATGCTCGCCAAATCAAACGAATCAACGTTCATAATAAAAATAACAAAAAGAACCCCGCACACTGGGGATACTTTAGTCTACGGTACCTGCTCGTGCACTGTCCTCGTCTATCGGCGATTTGAATTACCAAAAACGATATCACTTACATGGTGACGTACTTGATGTAGATTTACTAAGTGGGTCCGTAAGCTAGGCCAATTGGAGTATGAGATGCGACTCGGCATTCGGCACATTCATGTAAATATCCTAGGGTATAAATTAGACGACGGTTTCCCTAGAATAATTCAGATCATGAAAGAGATTGCAGGAAAAAGTTACATTTTACAATATGGCAGATCTACACGTTGAGCCATCTTTCAACGATAGAACCGACTTTGAAAACGCCCATCGTGGATTCATCGGAGCCCTCGATCCATGTATCATTCATGCACAGGACGGACGTGTCGTATGGAATAATGAAGAATATAATTTCCTCAAATCGGAATGTCCCCCAACAGCCAGCCCTAAACTCTGGCGTCAAGGCCAGCTGACTTCTGTCCAGGGCTTATTCGAGGTATCAAAAGGAATCTATCAAGTCCGTGGGCTGGATCTTTCGAATATGACCATTGTCGAAGGCAAGGATGGTATTATTGTCATTGATCCTCTTACCTCCGTTGAAAATGCTGCTGCTGCCATTTCTCTCTATCGCCAACATCGCGGTGACAGAAGAGTCACCGGTGTTATCTATTCACATTCACATATCGATCACTTTGGCGGTGCACAGGGTATTCTCCCGATCGCAGAGACACATGATATTCCCATCATTGCGCCAGAGGGCTTCATGGAAGAAGCATTGAGTGAGAATCTATATGTAGGTAACGCAATGCGGCGTCGTGCTATCTATATGTATGGCAATGCTCTGCCTAAAGCCCCGGACGGACAAATCGGTTGTGGTATAGGTATGACAGTACCATCTGGAGCCAATTCACTTGTTCCGCCAAATGTCAGCATCTTTAAGACAGGTGAGAGTAAAGTTGTTGACGGTGTCCGGATCATATTTCAGATGGTCCCTGGTTCCGAAGCACCCTCAGAAATGAACTTCTTCTTTCCAGATCACCGGGTTTTGTACATCGCAGAGTGTGCCACGCACAGTCTACATAACATTATTACACTTCGTGGCGCACAAGTGAGAGATGCAAAAGCTTGGGCTGAATACCTGGATGAATCATTATTGCTCTACGGCAACTCGTCAAATGCTCTCTGCGCTGGTCACTCTTGGCCGACCTGGGGAGAAAGCAGTATCAAAGAACTTCTTGCTGATCAACGAGATTTATATGCATTTATGCATGATCAGACGCTGCGTATGATGAACAAAGGGATGATTGGAATCGAGATTGCTGAAGTGCTCAAGCTTCCACCTTCCTTGCAGCGAAAGTGGTATACTCAAGGGTTTTATGGATCAATCAACCATAATGTCAAGGGTATTTATCAAAGATATATCGGCTGGTTCGATGGAAATCCTGCTCACCTCTGGGAGCATCCACCAAAGGAAAATGCGGAAAGATACATCTCTTGCATGGGGGGAATTGACGAGGTTGTTCGGAAAGCAGAGGAATTTTCTGACGCAGGAGACTTGCGCTTTGCAGCAACTTTGTTAGGCCATGCTGTCTCATTCGATCCTACTCACACCAATTCTAGGAATTCATTAGCCTCTGTCTTTAAGAAGCTTGGATACGCGTCAGAGAATGCGACGTGGCGCAACTTCTACTTGACTGGGGCTAGGGAAATGCTTGCTCCGCATGGTTCTCGACCATCTGGAAATATGGGTTACCAGTTGAAGCCCACACAAACTGTTGATCAATGGCTGACGTTACTTGCTATTCAACTGGACGGTCTCAAGGCTGGTGATGAAGACTTTGCAATTCATCTTCATGTGGTTGATGAGGGGAAATGGTTCAGAGTTAATGTTAGCAACGGGACATTAACATATAGAGTTGCCTCAGAAAAGACACAATTGGGGGCAAAATCGGGCCTTACCTTGGAGTTGAACAAGAATGATCTTCTGTCAGTATTTCATGGCGAGCAAAAAAGGATGGCTATAACGGAGGGCGATTGGTCCTTGATTCCAAGACTTTTGTCTTTGATTGAAAACAATGAGCTGGCAAAGACTAAGAAAGCTCAGCTTTGAAAAATATTCTAGTTTCCCAGTTTATTGTCTTGTCTACAAAGTCCATCATAATGAAAGCTTTTATGTATGGAAATTAACACTAGGCTTCTGCAACCATTCTTTCCTGACATCCATTTATCTGCCTTGTCCTCCATTTCGTAGATCCCCATGACATCTCCTTCATCATCACCCATCGCTTCCTCAAGAAACATCGGACACTTTCCGTTTCCTTCGTCAAACTCAGCAAGGCGCTTCATGATGGAAGCCGAGTGTAGATTTCAAGGGAAATTAGCTATCCAGGGCGCCAGGTCAAAATATCCCCTGTCAGGCTGCTCCACTTCGTCGGTGCTTATGTCCGTAATTTCCTTCCTGACTCGTATCATTCTCATCCTCGTGGTTCTTTCAACTTTCCAAGTCATGGGATAATCTTCAATCCTGTCTAGCTCCTTGAAAACCATGTTGACCAATTCTTGTGGAAGATGGCAGCATAGAATGAAGTTTATCAGCCACTCACGCTCTACCCACCAATCCTTTCGCTGTGGAGGAACTTTCGCTGTCGATATGACTCGTAGATGAGGATCCACCAAGAAGAGGGAAAGGATTTTGCAGCTTCCCGGCTTCGTTGAGTCTTTGGTGCGGAACATTGTGGACCTACTCTGGAGGTTGCTCGGAAAGACTACCAGTCGTCCCTCGCGTAGAGGTACCTTACCCAGTTCTTGGATCACATTGTATAGATCAAATTCGGCATCATTATCTTCGGCATATGGATGAGGCAATGTATCAAGCAGTTGGGAATTCACGGCTTCCCAGTTTGCTTTGTTCACCCAAGCGGGAACATCCCTCATGAATGAGTTGAACCAGAAATTGATGTCGTGCTTAAAACGATGACGGAATCGAATTTTGCGAAGAGAAATATTTTCCATGTCGTAGCAAAGCAGTGCTGTTGCGCAGATATGCTCGTTCTACTCAAATCAGACTTCGATACAACCTAGATTGAGGCGGTGATAAACTTACCAGGGCTCCCTCCACGTGCCAATTATCCCCAGATCTTGAGCCACCTGGGGCAATATTGACGCTCTCAATTCTAGCAAGTATCTGAATCCCCTTTTTGGCAAACTGACTGCGCAAGTTCACCTTGGTTGCTGGAGGTTTGGGGCTTTCAACAAATGGTAGAGGCTCCGGGTTGACGATATGCCGAGTCTCGACCCATTTACTGTAGATATCTACAAGATTAGCGGAATCAATCCCTGCTCACTAGGTTATGGGCAATACCTCTGCATTCTGGACAGCTTCCAGTTGCCTTGTGCTGGCCCTCTAGATAGTTTTCACATCGACAGCGGTTGTTTCCCCATTCTGGGATTGGTGGGTTGAAATAGACCTTTCTGGGGTCTAGACGTTTCCAGCTACTTGAATCTTGTGAGAGGCTTTCATTCCACAATGGTATAGTTTGTGAAATTATCTTTTCGATGACTTTGTATGTTCCAGCGTGTGTCCGAGGATGTAAATCGTTGATATAAGACTCAATTTGGCAGCCCTGTTTGGTGAATTTGACGTCGAATGGAATGCACTGGTGTTGCATATCATAATTTGAGAAGATCTTGTTGTTGTAGATAATTCCATTAGGAATCGTTTGCCTGCATAGATGCGGATCCGTAGAACTTCGGTCCGCATGATGGAGACTGATCGTCGATCCTAGGCCTCCTGACACAAGACACTCATCGAGCGAGATCTCACCGTCCATGAGAACCTTTGTTCGCCCAAACAAGAGTGGGTACGACATGGGATCTACAAGTATCTGGTACTTGTTCCTTGTTCCAGTCTGTAGGCTTGGTTGTATCAGAGGTCTTGTTGCATCGGTCAATGCCTGGCGTAGCTCGGACGATATGGCCGTGTCAGACTTGACGACTCCATCGAAGACATTAACTTGTCCTTTTACTACATAACGAAATGCCCGCCAGCGAAGTTCGTCGATGATCCAATCCATGGTTTCCGGTGTCTGCTCTAATGCATGGCATATGAATAAGTTATGAAGAATGAAATGGATGTTGTTCCCGAGAACCTTGACAAGGAAGTTACATCAGTACGCGTCCCTTGGTACTCATTATATCTCATGCAATAATCTGATAGAAAACTCACCAAGCGATGCCAGTCTTGCAGCTCCGTAATTTCATTCATCACACGCATCATCTTGATCTCCTTCGAAAAGTGTCTGCGGCTAAAATAGACGTCAACTGTAGGTTCTCTCGATCTCTGTTATCTGGGATACTCACCACGCATGCCCGGATCTAATTTGATCATCGTCCAGGAGCGTTGGATACATCCCAGGACCTGGGAAATCCTAAAACCACATGTTGATCCGCTGGTTAGCCATTCAATATTCCATCTCCGACTTTTGATGTGCTTACACGGATTCCTGGCACAAAGTTCAGCGGTAGGTGGGCACCTGGGAGTTGGCCTGGCCGCTGCCTTGGCATTTTGGAAAGCCTTTTGGCAGTGATATTCTTGATCCTTTCTTTCCTATTTTGGTGAAGTGCTTGTTGGAGTAGATGATGGTTGAAGTGGGAAGCTCGATGATTTAGGAAACCAAAACAGAAGAGAAACTGCAGATATTTTGCCTGTTAATTGAAAGGGATGTAAACAAAGCGAGGAGACGTGGAGTGAAAAGAGTTAATCAGTTTGCGGAAAGAAAAGTGAGAGAAGATTTTCAGAAGTGAGGAATCTCTTTGAATCCCGTGACTCCGCGTGTCTTTGAATGCCGCCAAAATCGAAAATGCTGTGATTGAAGTGAAAGAGTTGAATTTGCAACTCATTTGGAGATTTTATTTTGGGAATTGAAAACTCTGGAGCTCAAAACGAGGAATCTGGCTGAATTTCCCTTCTTTCGAGCTTTTTGGGCTCCACACTTTGTTTGAATGCTCATTGTCATCTGTATATCAATCTATATTCAGTCTTGGCACGGAACTATAGCGATGTTTGCCTGCGGCTGACTCAGCCTTACCAAGTTCAACACATTTCCACTGCCAGCCCAGATTCATCATTCAGCACAGGCACTGGAAGACAATGGTCGGTGTAGGAGGACGGGATAAAGGCTGCAGGACATGCCGAAGGTGAAGAGTCAAATGCGGTACGAACAGTCTCACTCTCTTCGTTCAAATGTCTCATCAGTGACACCCTACAGATGAAACCAAACCCTCCTGTGGACAATATCACAAATCCGGGGCTCAGTGCAATGGCTATATTGATTTTGGAGAATTCGTCGACCTGACTTCAAAACTGGTCAAAGGGGGATCACCGAAGCATAATCCACCTATATCAACCCGCTCCTCAAGTAAGAGAGTGACTCTTATGAACCAAGCGTCATTGAAATACCCCCGGTACCACTGATCAGAAACCCAGGCTGGTATGAGCAGACTATCTTCTCTTCGCATCTAATTGATTGACTTTTTACATGGCACGAGAACCCAACGTCCCCGGAGTCGGCATCCTGGATATCTGCCCTGCTACAACCGAACGAGGATAGTGGCGTACTATCTTTCGCATCGATGCGCGCAATGGCGACAAGTTATTTTAAGAAGAGCCACGGTCATTCAGATCTCATGAAAAAAGGCGCTGGGTTTTACTCACGTGCACTAAATGCACTGCGCTCACACCTGCAAGACCCTATTTTGGTCTTTCGGGATGATGTGCTGATTGCAATCATTTGTATGGCCATATATGAGCTGGTCACCTATCATCAGCCAACAGGCTGGCTACATCACTACAATGAACTTGCACGCTTGATATATCTTGACTTTTGCTTATCTTTTCTTTTCTGATGCTGACGTCTGAACATACGTTTCTTAGAGGATCATATCGTCTCCAGACAGGCATGGCGTTTCTCATGCTTTCAATGTTAAGTTCATTTACAGTGATAGGATTCTTTTTCTATCCGTCATCTTTTGTCATGTGCAGCTAATGATTCTTTATGCTTGTTAGCTACTCGGGTATTTGATGCAAAGAAAGCACTCTTTCCTAGAAAGACCAGAATGGAAGACGATTCTATGGGGAAGGGTGGGCCTCCATTCTAAGCTGCCATTTGATGAACTACACGATATTTCATGCGATATTTCAGGATATCTGGAAGGCCTTGATCTCATTAGCAGCTGGCCATCTGGGAGAACGGGAAAGAAAGGATTTTGAGCCAACGTCCGCAAAAGCATCTTCACTTCATTGGAGACACTTTCCTCCAATGAAAGAAGGACTTCCCCGTATCAACTTATACAATATCACCCAATAAACTTGATTCTGAAACCTCGCATCCCCTTCCACCAAGTCCATTCCAGTCTGTCATCTGATTCGTCAATCCATATCGCTCGAACGAGTTGATAACTTATAACGCCATCCGGCTGATCTTGACTCGATATTCGGAACTTTCCGGTGTGAATATTGATACAGCCAGCACTACAAATTCAATGGTCCTCTTCTCCCAATGTAAACACGAGCCATGATGTGGCGATCGAAATCTGTCGAATGGTGGACTATCATCTTCATTGCTTCCGGCGAAGTTCTGGGGGATTTGTGATCATATTTCTGCTGAACGTCGCTTATCTTCACCTGAGGGGAGATGGATATGGCGCAAAGCCATGGCTTGAAAGTGTTATGACTCTTGTCGCAGATACTCATGGATTTGAAATTGGACGGCGGGAAAATATGCCACGCTAAACAGCCAATGTGAGATCAAACTTCATTCAAAACAATCTTCCTATCCGTATGCTCTCTCACGCCCGAATTGAATTAGATTCCTCAAACTCTGTCGCACAGCTCGATGTGGCATTTCCTGTCTTCAGCCACCTGGCTTGTGTACATAGTAGTTCGACATGTGATGTACACAGTCTATGATTTTCGGGCATAAACAACTATGCGAAGTTGGTGAACCAATTAAATCTACTCGATGGTTTATTTTTTCGTTTCAGTTCTAAAACCTGCAATGGACCGGATGTGACATCGCCATGAAACTAATGGCTTTTAATACAGAACCTTCGAATACGCGTCGCAATTGTATAGCGGAATATATATCGTACTGGAAATGAAAGATCTTGGATCATCTCGAGATTGTTGAGCCATTACAATCAAGACATATTGGGGAATAACTGAATTCTATCATATAATCACCGGACACCTTTTCATATAAAATACACAGACCATCTCAATACAACGGGGTTTGATCTCGCATCTTTCAACGACCAACTTCGACCAGAAATCCGCTTAGCTAATCACCGCCAACGGGGAGCCAATCAGCGTCCTCAGCGTCCGCGCGATGATGCCACCAAAACAATCCCGCGGCGACTCTATCAATTCCCCTTTCAACGACCTCATATTCTCCTAAGATATCCTACGGTAAGGCAACACTTTGATATATCCACCTTGGCGAACCCGTCCACGTTTTGTTTGACAATCAATCCCGCCAGCAATCTCCGCATCGTCGCGAACAAACGCGACATTGCAAGGCGCAGCGGGGAGCGCAAACGCATGTTTAAATTTGGACACGAAGAATCAAACGCTAATGCGATTCTTCATGCAGTTCTTCGATACCTGATCTGCCAAACATATATTCAAAATGGCTGTCGATGGCTCTGCTCCCCCGTCGGTATGTTATTTCTCTAGTTACACCGCATTCCCCGACAATGCTATATATCAGGACGATCCTCAGGGCATTCAAAGATATACAAGCAAGAAGTCTTCGGAAACATCTCATTGTAATTTCTGACATTGGTTCCTGCCAGCCCCTTCCTATCCCGGAATTGACTAAGATTACCACCGAGGTACGTCCCGCAATTACCATTTCGTCTGAGTTCGATAAAGGGTTCACATCGGATCTTAAGCTCACACAAACCAACTTATTAGGCCTGCGATCTCGCGCTTAAGGATACCACAGAATACCAGCATGATAAAGTCAGCGAGTGGAACTCGTCCATTATCGTACGCCACCCAACCCCAACAAAGCTAGATCTTCCAATTCTAGACTTCGAACCAAATTAACGATTCTCCTATCTAGAACACCGTCCTGAAAGCTCTTATCTCTGCCACTGCTCCCCCAGACACCAAGACACCTGCTCCTTACCGTTTCACCGTGAATAGCACCATCGTGCAGCAGGGATTGATTGATAAGACCGCCGCCGCCGACGGCACACAGACCAATGCTGGCAAACGCGGGATGCACTCTGCCTCCGGTGCCTTCTGGGACGTCAACCGTGACGGTATGTGGACGTTCAAGTACCCCGGAGCTGAGGAACGGGGGTTGGACGTTGTCGTTAGCGTCACTTGGTTTGCTATGAACTAAGTGGACATGGACTGCTCGATTGATACTCTTCCTATTGATTGTGAGACGAGACACAGGGTATATATATCTGTGACAATCAAAGATGCAGTGGACACGGAGGGAAAATAACTCAACTCCGAGAGAGTTCTCTTGCTCTCGACTTCGGCAAATATTTTTATTGATCCATTGTTTGACATGGTTCCTTTCTTTTCTTGTATTTGAGACCCGATTTGTTCTTTTTCTGTTTGGGTTGAGCGATGTGTTTTCCTGAATAATAAATACAGAGCGCTTTAATACTTCATTGAGCTTTGTGTAGGTGGGAATTTCTTAAGATCCAACTGGGCTGATCATCTCTATTGTGGGGACGTAGTAGTAATTACTAAAAGATGTCAGGATATTTTCCTCGAAATGATTACTAGATAGACTTGGTATCTTCAAAAACTGCATAAATCGTAGAAAAGCGGCCCAAAAAAGCTGGACGCTGAGAAACGAACCCCTGCGCCATGCAATGCGGTGCACCAAGAAGTTGTCAAAACATAGAACGCCACCGACCCAGAGGAAACACCATAAATGTGGATATTGCCTCGAAGACGAAGCAACTGAAAAGCCGGCCCATGTTTAGCGGGGCTCAGAATAATCGTTCAGAGCAACGCAAACAGCACCGCGGTGGTGTCCACTATATTGACGAATAATGTTGCCAGTGCTGAGTTCCCATAGGCGGGCGTAGTGGTCGCTCGAAACAGTGACAAGGTAAGCCGAATCCGCCGAGAAAGCACAGTCCCATACCCAACGTTGGTGATTGACAAGAGTAGTCTCCAGGAATAGAGTGTTGCTTGCAGGGTCCATGGGGGGACCGTCCGGGCCGGCCGTGAAAGTCTGTTGTGAAGTGTCCTCGCGCGGAGTACTAGTATCTGTAATACGCAAAAGATCTCGGTCTGTGCTGGAATCCCCAAATATGCGCATCAGCTCATTGTTCTGATTGTTTCCCTCGGCAGAATCGCCATTGCTGTCACCGTTCTCAGATGGGTCCTTTTGAGCCTGTCGCTCATTCCATTCTTTGATGGCCACCTTCGCCGGTGCGTAGTCTGCATCCAGATTCCAGACCTTTGCGGTGTGGTCCGCGGCACATGTCGCTAAATGTTTGACATCGGGGGACAGAAGAACTCGAGTCAAATAGTCCCGATGAGCCTGAAAAGTACAGACTGGGATGATGCGTGTGGTGTCATCAGTGATAACCATTCGCCAGATATATACGTTTCCCTGAATCCCCGAGTCAGTAGAGTCACATGTACAATGAAGTGATAGAGGGAGGCCTACAATTTTGTTTCCCGCGCATAGTAAAGATCCATCGCTCGCTACACTGACACTGAGAACGGATGTATCCTCAGCAGGAATAAGCTGGTGGGTGCAGACACTCTCACCAAGATCCCAGACGCGAACCATGCCAGCTTGATCTCCACTGATGAGTTCGCCTTGATTCGGATGAATAACAACATCATTGACGGGAGCCCGGTGCATATAGTTACGTTGTAGGCTACCTGTGCGTGTATCCCACACCTTGACAGTGCCATCCTCAGAGCTTGTGACCATCCACTTGCCCTCACAGTGGAATGCGACACCGGTGATGTTGTTCGTATGGCCCTCAAAGGTCATCACGGGATTGGGATTTGTAGACTTGATATCATATAGTTTGACATTGTTGTGGCCAGCAGCCGCTAGGAAACGCTTGTCGGGTGTGATGCAGAGACGGTTGACCTGAGAGTCGGGATGTTGGATAGTTCGAGAGCAGATACCGGACAAAGCCTCCCAGAAGCTGTTGATCAAATAATTAGTATTTCGACATGGGGATTTCCCTAATTGAGATCGAAGTAGGTCCTGATAAAGTAGACTGACCGGATGGTATGGTCATACCCCGCTGTTATAAATATCCCATGGTCAGTTCAAGCTCGGGAAGAATGCGGGGAGCTTTTTGATAAACATGGCCCATTTACCTGTGCAGAGAATGACGCTCATAATGACAGGATTATGTGCAGCAAGAGCAAATTGTCGTGATATTTTATTGTTCCTGCAAATGGGTGAGGCGACAACCTACTGGAAAGCCGAGAAGGAGGTGAGGCTCAATACTTCGGAGGAGTTGGAGTCGGCAATCGGAGGCCTCGTTGCAGTTGGAACGCGGTCACGTGTTGAACCAAGGCGGTGGAGATGTGGAGAACATTACCGGGCGGTGAAAGTGACCGTGTCAGAAAAAGGTAAACATTTGGACGAGAAGATGTTCATTTTTTACTCTTGCAGGCTGTACAGGCTTATTGGTGAAGGTTAATCATCCCACTATTTCTCTGAGAGTCATCTGGCTTCATATACTAACAGCTATTAGCCAGTCGTTAGTCTTCTTTAAACGAGGATAGCCTCCTGGCGCGGTGGTGATAGTTTTACAAAATGCCGTGAGCACATCTGAGCTTGCTATCATTTTATCATGGATCAAACCATGGAGCAATGTGAGTTGCCCCCAGGTGATGCATGTGGGTTTGGGGTTGATGATCTGGGGCTCACACTCTCCCCTGGATCTCAGTCACAGCTGTTGGACGACCAGTCCTCTGCCGATCCGGCGGCCCTAGATTTGATAAATCTTCCCGAGTTCGACTTCGATATATTGGGTTCTTTTGATGCCCTCACGGATTTCGACCCCCTTGTCCATAATATCGAGATTCCAAATCTCGCAACCACCAGCAAGCGTTCGCTGGATGAGATGGACAACGATATAGAGGCTTCGCCACCGAAGCGAACATGTCAGTCGCCTGCTTCACCTTCGCCGGAATCGCTAGCTAGGCAAACACAATCTCGCATGGAAGTTGCCAGCCAGTTATCTATTCAAGCTTCTTCGGCCGTAGGTCGCTGTAATACAGCCAGCACCTCTGCGATATCTCGATTTGCTTTGGATCCCAGCGAAGTTGCACGGTATACGGCTCCTAGATCCAGTGCTTCAGCTGTGTTCTCGTCACCTTACAGGCGGCCTGAGTATTCTCCATCTGCTCCATACTTGCACTCTCGCACCGTTCACGTCGAAGTATCCGAATCGACTATCTGGGATCGCCTAAAGAGCTCTCAACGTCGAATCAATGTTCTTGTTGCAGAGCGAAATAGGTTCCGTGATAGACTACTCAGTCATTGCCAGCCTGACCCGCGAACTGGAAAATTGAAGATTGAGGAAATGGAGGCGGAACTTACCACTCTACGACGCGTGACCTCGACACAGCAGACGCGCACTAAGAATATCAAAGCTGAAAGCATGACCTGGCAGCAGCGGTACACGGATCTAGCCAGAACACATAATTCTCTGGTGGCGGACTACAATGCTTCTCGGAACTCAACGCGCCTGCCGTCGCCGCATTGCCGTGCCGACGATGCTGTCTGTGGTACTGAGATGTGGAAGACAAAGCATGATAAGTTATTCACTGAGTATCATTCATTGATATCTGCCTTGAAGGCTCCAGGGGCAGATCCAACGGAGATTCTAAAGAAAATTGCTCATGTCAATAACAATGATCGAGTTTCAGCAAACTACCCGTCACCTGCTTCGATTTCGTCACTCTCGAACTACCCTCGTGAATCATCCGTTGCTTCCAACCTTCCATCTCCAGCTTCGAATCACGTCCTGGCTACAGGCTCTGGTCCACCTCTGATGAGACTTCCTGGATCTAACGCAACGAATCCCATGGAGCTGGATCAAGTCGAAACGACCAACATGTCGAACTGTCCTTCTGGAAGTAATACTCCTGCCCCGGCCGGAACTTCCGGCCGTGAAGCTGCCAGCCATACAGAGCGAATGAATGCACCCGACAACTCGGTCATTCGAAAGAGTGCTACTTCCGCTCTCCCATTCGACACCCTACAATCAGAAGTAGGAGATGCTACTCTCTCCCACAACACTCCACACAACCGACTGACCCCTCGTCATTGCTCCCCTGCTGTGCCTCCCCAAGATGCCTTGGTGATAGATCTTACCGACGATGGCGCAGAGACTGTGAGTACCCCAGGAATTCAGCATAACGAATCCAACCCCACAACTGAACCCAAGCTAACCAATTTCCGTCATGCTCTCAGAACGAAGAAACTTGACTGGCTTCGAAATCCACCAACCAACCAGTTGGCCTCGGACGTTATCATTGCCAAGAATCTTTCCGTTGGAGACTCGGCACTCAACCAGCCAAGAGGATTGGTAGCCCCATGCCCAGAATTCAATACGAAGGGACGAAAGAGCAAAACCGGAAGTAAAGTAGCGAAAACTAGGAAATCTACGACCAACAAACTCCAAGCTCTTCCCCAAAAAACTCGAAAGAACCCTCGAGCCAATGCTGAACTCAACCGTGGCCGGGCTACCCGTCGTCCCAAGGAAGTGCAGTACTCTTCCACCCAAAACGGTACCCCAGATGCTTCAGTCGACACTCGCGTGGGAGCTCACAGTCCCGATAATACATGTCACTGTTTTGACACGGAGGATGGAAGTTTTGACACTGCTGCACGTCAAACTGGACCAAATGAAGTGGAATACCACCCTGACGATGACGAACTGGCTCGAATGATGGAAGAAGAACTCGCAAAGTGAAATATCTACATATTACACCCGTCACTCGTCTCAAATGGATAAATGGTAGATAGGAACTAAGTCATGTTCCCCAGCTGAGCATTCATCTTTTGTCGTAAGCAGTGTAGGAACTACATTTCCAGTAGGGATGTTATAGACAAGTTCCTGTGTATCCACAACCTAAAGAATGTGCTTGATTGGCCTCAGACCTCGGTACTTCATTTTAAACCGAGCCGCCTTTCAAAACTGATAATCGTTCTCTGGTCATTACCATCAGTATATAGTTACTCTCCAGAAATAAAATAAAGTGGACAGAATTGGAATTCTAAATTCGACTGTGCTGCAATAAAGTTGTGCACAGTAAACTTTGTCCGTCGCATAACATACTATGTTGTGCGACGCCCGTCCGGTGTAGTACACCAACAACCCGGAAATAAGCAAATCACTAGAGACGCAGCTAAAAGCGCCACCGGCGCCGTTGAGATGAAATGAAATCGAACTAGCGAGCCTTATTTGGATATCTTTATATATCAATCTTGGTATTTACTACAGTGAAGAGAAATTGAGAAAAATGGAAGTGAGAAAATAAAGTTGATAAATACAATTTTTATCTATGACTGAATGACTATCAACAAATCTAAAAGTGCAATAGATACCAATTCCAATTCCA